>Ga0134104_1000023_pt1 | contig 227463 bp, 171 predicted proteins | sample 15_3_2metaG_FD_94455 | JGI IMG/M metagenome (GOLD analysis project Ga0134104, IMG submission 94455) | Switchgrass degrading microbial communities from high solid loading bioreactors in New Hampshire, USA - 15_59_3.3_214_A2 metaG | ecosystem: Engineered > Bioreactor > Semi-continuous >...
CAAAACAAAACAAATAAAGTAGAGGAGGTCATACCGTGGCTACTAATAATAGAATGGCACTTTTAGAACAACTTAGCAAGTATGTTGTTGAAAAAGATAAAGATTTTTTAAAAGAAGCATTAAAGATTACATCGATAAATGAATTTACATTGACACCAGTAGCTTTATTACATAAATGAGGTGAAAAAATGATAAAGTAGAAATCATTTTACACCACTTGACAAGACACTATCTAAAATAATATTATTGATTCTGTTCGATTTATATAAAAAGAGGTGTTTTTATGAACCAGACTGCGTTTGAAATTGTCTCAATTGCTATCGCAGCCTTGGCTTTTGCATTTGCAGCATGGCTGTACCAGTGGGTAAAGAAACAGCCATCTTCAAATGAAAGGATTGCTGAGGTTGGCGGGCTCATACGCAGCGGTGCCGCAACCTTCCTTCGGAAGGAATATAATGTTCTTGCCCGATTTGCAGGCGTTGTCGCAGTTCTTATCCTGTTATTCCTCCCGAGCCCAATCTGGCATGGCGGTGTAATAAAAAATATTACAATGGCCGTCGCATATGTTGCAGGTACGGCATTCTCAGCTCTTGCAGGGAAGATTGGTATTGAAGTTGCTACTATTGCCAATATCAAGTCTGCAGAAGCCGCGAAAAAAGGTATAAAACCTGCATTTCTGACCGGTTTCCGCGGCGGTGCCGTTATGGGTATGGCAGTAGTAGGTGCCAGCCTTCTGGGAGTTTCACTGGTACTCCTTATTACCGGCAACGCATCAGCGGTATTGGGTTTCAGCTTTGGTGCAAGCTCCCTTGCCCTGTTTGCAAAAGCAGGTGGCGGAATTTATACAAAGACCGCTGATATAAGCGCTGATCTGGTTGGTAAGGTTGAGCTCGGTATCCCCGAGGACGACCCGAGGAACCCTGCTGTTATAGCTGACAACGTTGGAGATAACGTCGGTGACGTTGCGGGAATGGGCGCTGACCTTTTTGACTCCCATGTTGCATCGATGTCTGCAGCACTTGTAATGGCAGCCGCTCTTGGCGGAGCAAATGTAAGCATGGTTTTCTGTTTTGCCGCATTGGGTCTTCTCGCATCAATTATCGGCGTTGCAATGGCCAGAATGGGCAAAAACGGAGATCCCACCAGGGCTTTAAATAACAGTACTTACATAACAACCTTTGTTTATATAGTGCTTACAACAATTGCAACAGCCATTTTCAAATTTGAGTGGCGAATCTGGGGTGCCTGCATAGCCGGTCTGCTTGTCGGTGTTATTATAGGTATTGCCACCGATTATTTCACCAATGACACGAAAAATCCTGTACGTCATGTCGCAAAAGCTTCCAGGTCCGGTCCCGCTTTTACTATTCTTTCCGGTATGTCCTACGGTATGTTAAGCATATTTCCCGCGATGATCGGAATCGCCGTTACATCGCTTATTGCATACAAAATTTCCGAACCGCTTGGCCCCGGTTATCCAATGTTCGGGATATCAATGTCAGCAGTAGGTATGCTCTCGATCGTCGGAATGATCATTTCCAACGATGCATACGGTCCAATTGTTGACAATGCAAGGGGCCTCGCAGAAATGGGCGGACTGGGCGATGACGTTCTCGCAATTACCGACGAACTTGACAGTGCCGGAAATACCGTTAAAGCCATTACAAAAGGTTTCTCAATTGCCGCAGCCGGATTGACCGTTATAGCATTGCTGGGTGCATTCATGAGTGAAGTCAACACTGCAGCAGCAGAGCTTGGAAAACCGCTGCTTGAGGGATTTGACATAATTAATCCTCTTGTATTCTTCGGCTTGATTGTCGGTGCTGCAATTCCGGCCATTTTCTCCGCAATGCTTATGCTTGGTGTTGACAGAAACGCCCAGAGAATGGTGGCAGAAATTCACAGGCAGTTCAGGGAAATTGTCGGGCTTAAAGAAGGGAAACCCGGTGTTAAACCCGAATATGACAAGTGTATTGAAATTGCCACAACGGGAGCAATAAAGGAGCTTATTCCTGCCGGTCTGATGGCAATACTCGCAACGATAGTTGTCGGTATTATAGGCGGAGTTCAGGCAATTGGCGGATACCTCTGCGGAAACATTGTGAGCGGCCTTATCTTTGCATTGTTTATGTCAAACTCCGGCGGTCTCTGGGACAATGCAAAGAAATACGTTGAAGCCGGCAATGAAGGCGGAAAGGGTTCCGATGCACATAAATCCGCGGTAGTCGGAGATACTGTCGGGGATCCGTTCAAGGATACAGCCGGTCCTTCCATCAATACACAGATTACCGTTGTTTCATTGGTATCTTCGTTAATGTCTGCTTTGTTCATGACCATTTCAATATTCTGAAAAACTTAGCGGATATATAATAGCAGCAGTCCCGATATTTCTTAGTAAAATGGCGGGGCTGCTTTTTTATAAAAATACCTTTAAAGTATTAACACTTTAGTACATTATCACAATCCCGAAAGTAACAAAAAAGTCGCTAACATAGTTGTAATAAGCACTTGACATGGTATCATAAAAATAATACAATAACCTAAATCATACTTGTATTATATATTTATGCATTGAACTAACAGGAGGGATCAATATGAAAAAAACACTTGCATGCTTACTCGTATGTCTTTTGGCTGTTACTATGCTTTCAGCATGTTCTGCCGGTTCTTCTTCGAACGTAATCAAAATTGGAATAAACTATGAGTTATCCGGCGGCGCTGCTACATACGGAAATTCATCAGTTGAGGGTATTGAAATGGCCATTGAAGAAATCAACAAGGCCGGCGGAATCAACGGAAAATTAATTGAAACTGTAAAATATGACAACAAATCTGAATCATCCGAAGCTGCAACTCTTGCCAATAAACTGATTTCCCAGGATAAGGTACTGGCTATTCTCGGCCCTGCCACAACAGGATGCTTTACCTCCCAGATACCTGCTGCAAACAAAAACAAGGTTCCTATTGTTACAGGTTCAGCTACAGGCGACAAGCTGACTATTGCTCCCGACGGCTCGGTACATGAATATGTATTCCGCATTTGCTTCAACGACTCATTCCAGGGAAGAGTAATGGCTAACTTTGCTGCAGAAAATCTTGGAGCCAAAAAAGCAGTAATTATAATGGACAGCTCCAGCGATTACAGCAAGGGTCTTACCAGCAATTTCAAGGAAACATTTACGGCTGCAGGCGGTACCATTGTAGCTGAAGAAGCTTTCGTGGCAGGAGACACCGATTTTAATGCGATAATTACAAAAATAAAAGGTCTGGACTTTGATGTTATATTCCTGCCTGGTTATTACAATGAAGCCGGTCTTATAATCAAACAGGCACGTGACCAGGGGATCGACAAGCCTGTTCTCGGCGGTGACGGTTTTGACTCCCCCGTTCTTCTTGAACTTGCCGGAGCAGAAGCATTAAATAATGTATATTTCACTAACCATTATTCAGAACTTGGTGATGATCCGGCTGTTAAGAAATTTATTGCCGATTTTGAAGCTAAATACGGCAAGAAACCGAATGCTTTCCATGCACTGGGTTATGACCTTGCTAAATTTGTCGCAGATGCCATCGGCCGTGCTGAAAAACTTACCGGCGAATCAATTAAGGATGCTCTTGCGGCTACCAAGAATTTCGCAGGTGTTACAGGTACATTAAGCGTTGATGAATACCACAATCCCGTGAAGTCCATTTTTGTAATCGAATTAAAGGACGGCCAGCAGTACTCCAGCGTGAAAGTAAATCCATAATATAATAATTTTTCAGCATGAGGGCAGTTACTTGCCCTCATGCTTTTGCAACACAATCTGATTATTACTGTGTGCCTTTTACCGGCATGAAAAAAATCGCAGCATGTTTTTTTAATCAGGCTGCGATAAGCTGTTTTTATGTTATAATATTTTATTATATTCTTAATCTGCCGCAGTGGTGGAATAAAACTGCATTATGAAAGAGGGGTACATTTTGGAACAGTTTTTGCAGCAGTTAATAAACGGTATATCCTTAGGCAGTATTTATGCGCTGATGGCCCTCGGTTATACAATGGTATACGGTATAATCAAGCTGATTAACTTTGCCCATGGCGATGTATATATGCTGGGAGCCTTTGTAGGTTATTTCTGTATGACCTTTCTGAAACTTGGCTTCTTTCCTTCCCTGTTAATATCCATGGTTGTTTGTGCCTTACTGGGGGTAACCATTGAGAAAATAGCCTATAAACCATTGAGGGACGCTACAAGAATCTCTGTGTTAATTACTGCAATCGGTGTTTCATTGTTCTTAGAATACGGGACAATGTTTTTTGTAAAGCCCGACTCGCGTTCATATCCTCCTCTTACAGGATTTCTTTCAGAAAGCTACAGTTTAGGGAATCTGGTCTTTAGGGGCAAGCAGATTTTAATTATCTGCATTACGATAGTTTTAATGGCATTGCTGCAGTTTATAGTTAAGAAAACCCGTATAGGAAAAGCAATGAGAGCCGTTTCTCTTGACAGGGACGCTGCCCAGCTGATGGGAATCAGCGTTGACAGAACCATTTCATTCACATTTTTAATCGGTTCTGCCCTCGCCGGTGCTGCCGGAATTCTTGTAGGAATATACTATAATTCAATTAACCCGCTTATGGGCATGATGCCGGGCTTAAAAGCCTTTGTTGCCGCAGTATTCGGAGGAATCGGAATAATACCGGGAGCCATGATTGGAGGATACTTTATAGGTCTGGTTGAAGTTATGGTATCCGGATATGGTAACTCGATGTACAGGGATGCGGTTGTTTTCGCGATTTTAATTATAATCCTCATCGTTAAGCCTTCGGGTTTACTGGGTAAAGAGACAAGAGAGAAGGTGTAGCAGATGAAAGAATTTGTCAAAACCTCTTCGAAAAACAGATGGCTGTCACTGGCACGGAAATGGGCAGTGCTTTTGATGATTTATGTCATAGTGCAGGTTCTGATTTCGGCAAATATAATTAATGACTATATATTTTCAACCTTTGTAACAGTCTGTATAAATATTATTCTTGCAGTAAGCCTGAACCTGATCACCGGATTTACCGGGCAGTTCTCGCTGGGGCATGCGGGATTTATGTCGATAGGCGCATATACATGTGCATTAATTACGTTAAGGTATTCCTCGCAGGTGGGTTTTATCGGCGGACTCCTTTTAGGCGCTGTTCTGGCCGCACTCGTGGGTATTTTTGTAGGTCTTCCGACACTGAGACTTAAAGGTGACTACCTTGCAATTGCCACCCTTGGAATGGCCGAAATCATAAAGATACTGTTCAGAAACGTACTTGAGGATCTCACCAACGGTGCTGCAGGATTAAGCGGAATACCTCAGTTTGTCAACTGGACATGGCTTTTTATTTTTACCGTTGGTACCGTTGTTTTAGTTAGCAACTTTATTAACTCTTCCCACGGGAGAGCCTGCATTTCCGTGCGGGAAGACGAAATCGCCGCAGAAGCTATGGGAATAAACTCCACAAAGTACAAAGTAATGGCATTTGTTACCGGGGCATTTTTTGCAGGCATTGCTGGAGCAATTTATTCTTCCTATTTTTACTACATTGCGCCTGATTTGTTTGGGTTCATGAAATCCATAGATATACTTGTCATAGTTGTCCTGGGCGGTATGGGAAGTATTTCCGGTTCAGTTATTTCTGCAATCGTACTGGCACTTATATCAACGTATTTACAGTCTTTTCCCGAACTCAGAATGGTAATTTACGGAGTACTGCTTATCCTGATAATGTTGTTCAGACCTCAGGGAATCATGGGTTCCAGGGAGTTATCCCTCTCCGTTATGAAAAAGTGGATTCAGGGCATCAGACGCAGGAATGGAGGTATTGCATAATGCCCATACTGACAGTAAACAAGCTCTCAAAATCCTTTGGCGGTCTTATGGCCGTATCAAACGTAAGTATGGAACTGGAACAGGGCGAACTCGTAGGCCTGATTGGACCTAACGGTGCAGGCAAAACAACGGTTTTCAACCTTTTAACCGGTATATATCCGCCCACCTCCGGCTATATTACTCTTTATCGTAATAATAAGAAAGAAGAAATACAGGGATTAAAACCTTATACAATATGCAAAAAAGGTATTGCCAGGACATTTCAGAACATAAGGCTTTTTAAGGATTTAACGGTGTTGGATAATGTCCGTATAGCAATGAACAAAAACGCCAGTTATGGCCTGATTTCTTCGTTTTTTCATACAAAATCCTATGGTATACAGGAAAAGGAAGTACTCGAGAAAAGCATAGAACTGCTGCGGATTTTAAAACTTGATCATAAAAAGGATGAGCTGGCCAAAAACCTGCCATACGGTGAACAACGGCAGCTGGAAATAATACGGGCGCTTGCAACAAATCCGTGCATACTGCTGCTCGATGAACCTGCTGCCGGTATGAACCCCGCGGAAACAGCCCAGCTGACCGAAATGATTGAATGGATAAGGAAAAATTTCAACCTGACCATTCTTCTTATAGAGCATGATATGTCACTCGTTATGAAAATATGCGAAAGAATATATGTTCTGGACTATGGTATGGTTATCGCCGAAGGCACCCCGTCAGAAATTAAATCCAACAAACGGGTTATTGAAGCTTACCTGGGGGAGGAAATGGGAAATGCTTGAAATTACTAATCTGCATGTTCATTTTGGCGTTATTCATGCAATAAAAGGAATATCTCTTAAGGTCAGCGACGGTGAAATCGTAACGCTGATAGGAGCCAACGGCGCAGGAAAAACCACAACCTTAAGGACAATTTCGGGTTTGAAAAAGCCTACCGAAGGGACTATTTTTTTTAACGGGCAGGACATAACAAACATGAGTGCGCAGGAAAGAGTTGCGTTAGGCATTTCCCAGGTTCCTGAAGGCCGCAGGGTTTTCAGTACGATGACCGTGCTCGAAAATCTTGAACTGGGCGCATACCTGAGAAAGGATAAGGATGGAATAGCAAAAGATTTAAAAATGGTTTTTGAGCGTTTCCCTATTCTTGAAAAAAGGAAAAAACAGGCTGCAGGAACATTGTCGGGCGGAGAACAGCAGATGCTTGCGATGGGCAGAGCCCTTATGAGCCGGCCGAAGCTCCTGTGTCTTGACGAACCTTCGATGGGTCTTGCACCCTTACTTGTCCAGGAGATTTTTGATATAATTAAAGATATAAACGAAAAAGGCACGACGGTTCTGCTTGTTGAACAAAACGCAAATATGGCCCTTCAGATAGCCCATCGTGCTTATGTTATGGAAACAGGCAGAATAACGCTTTCAGGAACCGGTGAGGAACTGCTTCAAAGTGATGAGATCAAAAAAGCATATCTGGGAGGTTAGAGTATGTTTGTTAAAAATAAAATGACAACCAACATCATTACCATATCCCCCGATGCAACCATTCCTGACGCTCATGAGATTATGACAAAAAACAATATCCGCAGGCTTCCTGTCGTAAAAGACGGTAAACTGGTAGGGGTAGTATCCAACCTTGATATAACCCGTGCAACACCTTCACCTGCTACAAGCTTAAGCATAAACGAACTCACATACATTCTGGCCAAAACAAAGATAAGCAAGGTTATGACGAAAAATCCCATTACCATTTCCCCCAACGCTCTTCTGGAAGAAGCTGCAATTCTTATGCGCGATAACAGCATCAGTTTTCTTCCGGTTGTAGAAAACGGAAATCTCGTGGGAATTATAACCGAAAGCGATATTTTTGATTCTTTCATTGAGTTGTTAGGATTCAGGGAAAAAGGCACGAGGCTTACAATAGAAGTGGATGACGCTCCCGGAATCATGTCCCATCTGGCAGGGATTTTCGCCATACACGGCGCCAATATAACAAATGTGGCCGTTTACCGCGGAACAGGCGGTAAAAGTGCCATTGTTATAGGCATTAGCAGCTATGATACAGAAGAAATTGAAAAAGAAATTGAATCCCACGGTTACAAAATTATATATAAACTTCAGAATAAATAAAAACAGGGGTTAAACCCCTGTTTTTTATTAATGTTATACCTCGAATTTCCCCAGGAATTGCTTTAACCGTTCGTTTTTCGGATTGGTCATTATTTCGTCGGGTCTTCCTTCTTCCGCAATAATTCCGTTATCCATAAAAATCACGCGATCGGATACATCCCTTGCAAAACTCATTTCATGAGTCACTATTACCATTGTCATATGTTCCCTGGCCAAATCCTTTATTACCCTGAGGATCTCTCCTGTCAGTTCCGGATCCAGGGCCGATGTAGGCTCGTCAAAAAACAGGATTTTCGGATTCAGTGCCAGAGCCCTTGCTATGGATACCCTTTGCTGCTGTCCGCCGGACAACTGATACGGATATGCGTTTTCCTTGTTCTCAAGGCCCATTTTCCTCAGCAATGAGCGCCCGATTTCATATGCCTCTTCCCTGTTTACTTTTTTCACAGTAATAAGCGGATCGGTTATGTTCTTTATTACTGAGAAATGAGGAAACAGATTAAAATTCTGAAATACAAGCCCGAAATAACCCTGTATTTTTTTCAGCGTACCAGGCGAAGCATATACAGTCCTGCCGTCCTCCCCTGTTCTCGCAGCATATTCTCCCAGATAAATAATATCACCGCCGTCAATCCGGTCCAGCATTGTCGCACACCTGAGCAAAGTTGACTTTCCGGAACCGGAAGGGCCGATTATCGCAACCACCTGTCCCTGCTCCACGCTCATCGATATGCCTTTCAAAACTTCAATGTTATTGAAACTTTTCCTCAGGTTCCTTATTTCAAACAGTTTCATTTGCATCTCTCTCCGGAGAATAAATTATATTTTATAATAACTCAGTTTTTTCTCAATCCAGCCCATTGAACGTTCCACGACAAAATTAAAAACGTAATAGAATATTCCCGCGGCAACAAACGGTACCATTGAGGCCTGGGCTGATGCAAACGATCTGGCTATTGTAAACATCTCCTGGACTGATATGGTAAAGGCCAGTGATGTATCCTTAATAAGGGTAATGGCTTCGTTTGTTACCGGAGGCAGTATACGCTTAATAACCTGCGGCAGTATGATCCTGAAAAATGTCTGGGATTTGCTGTATCCCAGCACTTTTGCCGCTTCGTACTGTCCTGCCGGTATTGATTCAATTCCGCTTCTGTAAATCTCTGCAAAATATGCAGCGTAATTCAGCACAAAGCCTATAATTACCGCAATAAACCTGTAATTTCTCGGCATCTGTATCCCGAATATGAAAAACGGGCCGAAATATACCACCATCAGCTGCAGGATCAGCGGTGTTCCCCTTAATATTGATATATAAACTTTAAAAATCAGGCTCAGAACACTGTTACTTGACATGCGTCCTAATGCCACAAGAAGCCCCAGCGGCAGAGAAAACAATAATGTGAGCGAAAAAATCGCAACTGAAGTCAGCATTCCGGATGTCAGTTCGGATAAAAGTACAGCCAGATTCAACCCCGGTTTTCCCCCATTTCAGCAAAGTAAAGTTTCAGTAAAATCTAATCATCGAAATTACGGGCCATCTGAACAGACGGCCCGTATCCGCCCAATGTATACTGTTTTTATTGAACCAGGCAAAACCGGCTTCTACTTGCCGATTATTGTAACATCCTTCCCAAACCATCTTGTTGATATCTCGGCCAGCGTACCATCCTTCGCCATTTCCTCGAGTACATTCTGAATTGTATCCCTGAGTTCCTCGTTTCCAAGCAGGAAACCAACGCCATATAATTCTTCAGCCAGCGTTTCCTCAAGAATTGTAAACTTAAGGCCTCTTTTTTCAATCTGGTACATTGCGACGGTTTCATCCATCGCCACCGCATCCACCGCACCGGCTTCCAGGTCCATCAGCGCAGTGTTGTAATCGGGGGCTTTAATTAACTGTCCGAAACTTTCAACCAGGTCAGGCCTGTCCTTCAGCGCTGCTTCCGCACTGGATTCCTCCTGTACGGTTACAACCTTTCCATTAAGATCGTCCAGTGTTTTTATTCCCGAATCGGCTCTTACAACAAAAACCTGCCTGTTTGCCATATACGCTTCTGTCCATGTATAGGAATTTTCCCTTCCGTTAATAGTAAAACCGTTCCATATACAGTCTATGTTTCCGGAGGAAAGCTCCATGTCTTTTGCAGTCCAGGCTATCGGCTGAAGTTTGAGCTCCCAGCCAAGCCTCTTTGCAGCTTCCTGCGCAAGTTCTATATCGAATCCTGTGTACTTTCCGTTTTCATCCACAAACCCGAACGGCGGAAAATCCTTGTCAAAACCGACCGTAAACGTTCTCTTCCCTTCACCTTTTCCCGCAGTATCATCTGAAACAGCCGCACACGCGGTTACTGCAAGAATAATAAGACCAGTCACCAGTAAAAACAGCACTTTTCTTTTCATCCTGATTCCCCCTGAATATGTAAATTCAATACATTACTATTTTAACACATTATCGTACTAAAGTAAATATTATTTATGAGGTGAACTTTAAAAATTCACCTCATAAAGATTCCGGAAAACAGTGTTATTCTGTCTTTTTCCTGCCTATGCTTAGAATTATGTTAAGTATGATTCCGAATATTGCAGCACCTGCAACACATGGAACGTTTAATCCGAAGAAGGGTATATTTCCACCGTATGCGTACTGGCCGCCAAGCCCGATTATCATAATCGTTGCGATTAATGCTATATTCTTTGAACTGAAAAGGTCTACCTTCTTCTCAACCATAATGGCAATACCCTGGGCAGCTATAGCACCGAACAGGTAAATCTCAAGGCCGCCGATAACTGCAGCGGGTATTGAATAAATAACATTAATCAGCGGAGTAAAGCATGATATAATCATTGCAATTACTGAGGCAGCAATCAGTACAGGTACGGAGAAAACTTTTGTAATCGCCATTGCACTGATATTCTCGCCGTAGTTTGTACCTGCAGGACCACCAATCAATCCTGCGACAATATCGCCTATTCCGTCACCGATAAGATTAAGGCCAAGTTTTTCGGCTATGGGATATCTTTTGTCCGTTCCCTTTTTCTTTGCAAGATCATTAACATATATGTCAAGCTGGTATACATGAGCCGTAGATTCGGGAATAGTGGCTATAGCTATGGGCATAATTGCCGCAACAGCCATCCATGTGGGTTTAGGAAGCGTGAAAATAGGCAGCGCAAACAGTTTACTGTTTGCAGTTTCCGGAAGCACTTTAAACAGATCAATACCAGTTGCAGCTTTTATAATGTATGCAGTAATGCATCCTACTACGGGTCCAAGTATCAGGGGCAGCTGTCCCATGAATCCTTTCAGGTAAACCGAGAACAGTATCGTGGAAATCAGGGTTACCAGTGAAATAACCCAGGCCATGTTTTTTGCCAGTTCAACGTCTCCTGCGGGGAGTGTGCCAAAATTGTCTATAGCTATCGAAGAAGCATCACTCAATGCCGTTCCTGCAAGAGTAAGCCCGATTACCATTGCAATCGGGCCTGTAATAGAAGCAGGAAGAACTTTTTCAATAGAATCCTGGCCAAACCTGTTTACAATAAAACCGGCAATGATCGAAACAAAGCCCGACATCACAATACCGAACTGCGCTACCGCAATTTTCTCATTCAGCGTATAGGAAGCAAGCGCATCAGATGCCATTAAACTTCCTATCGCAGCAATGTATGAAAAACTTGAACCATAGTACAATGGTATTTGTCCTCTTGTTACAAGGATAAAGCAAAGAGTTGCTAAACCGCTTGCAAAAATTGTTGTGGAAATGTGAAAACCGGTGATCAAAGCTACCGCTACTGTTGCGGGGAACATGACAATTACCTGCTGAATGGCGTACAGGATTAGTTTCCATATTGGCGGACACTCATTAGGCAGGTAACCGATAGATGAATTGTTGCCCACAGACGAATTATTGCCCATAAAAAAACATCCTCCTTGGGTTAAGATTTTCTTCCTAAATTTTATCTGTTATATTGTAACATAGACATAATATTTGTCAAAACTTATTTTATATATTTTTTCAAATTTTTTTCCTTTCAACACGTCAGGTTCATCAGAATTTGCTTCATATGCAGGCATAAATTTGCACTGCGGTGACAACATAATACTGAAATCTGAAAATTTCGCAATCAAAAGGAGGAGATGCGGATGAGCCTTGTTTCCTGGAATCCTTTCCGTGACATTGATCGCGACATGTTCAGGTTTTTCGACAGTATACCCTTCAGTTTATCAGGAAGAAACATAGGTCCAAGAGTGGATGTATATGACGTTAAGGACAAGATAGTGGTAAAAGCCGAAATACCGGGCGTTTCAAAAGAAGATCTGAATATTTACGTGGACGAAAACTCGCTGCGTATTTCGGGACAAACAAGAAGAGAAAACGAATTTACAGATGAAAATGCATTCCATTCCGAAAGATACTACGGGAGCTTTTCAAGGACTATACCGCTTCCTGCGGAAGTCAAATCCGAACAGGCAGAAGCATCTTACAAGGACGGTGTGCTTTCCGTTATTCTGCCGAAAGCTGAGCCGTCAAAGAACCGCGGCAGAAAAATAGATATCAATTAAAACATAAAAGGGACAGGCATCCTGTCCCTGACAACAGTTATTTACCCGCAACACTGACTTTCGGGAGTAAAACCGCAAACGGACCTTCATAATCTTTTTCTTTTTGCATTTCTTTTGACAGTATCATATTTTTATGGCATTCGGGCAAACTGCCGTTTATTGATCCGCCTGTAACGGGAATAACAGTTTTTCCGTCACTATAGAATGCAAGACGGATTTCACCCGAAAAATGGCCTGACAATTCATCCATCTGAAAATCGGAAAAACTGACTACATGAAGATACTCACCGGTTTGCATTTCATTAAATGTTCTGCTTCCTTCGGGTATATATATGCTGTTGTAAACCCCTGTTGGCGCAACACCAAGATAATACGCAAACCTGCTGTTTCCGTGAATGGTCTTCAATACCCCGTTTTCCAGCAGCGGCCTGTCAGTCATCGGGATTCCTTCATAACTGTAAGGTTCCCTGGCTTTCAGCATAATATTAAGCAAATCACCGATAACATTATCCCCCTGTACATTCATTCCCAGTTCATAATTTGAGTATTTGGGATATATCATATCCGCCGAAGATCTTCTCAGATAATATTTGAATATTTCCCTTACATTCTTTCCGGATAAAATCACCCTGTATTCCCCAGTCGGAGGTGCAGCCTCTGCCAAGGCACGTGCCTTCGTTATTTCCAGAGTCCGCTTTACTTTCTCCTTCAAGGCCTCGGTATCGGGCTTGTCATAGCAGAAGTCCATGTAAATTTCAACATCCCGGGGTTCAATGCACTGGGTAATAAATTCGCCCTTGATTTCTATTTTCTGATAACTTACATCTATCCCGCTGGAGTTCAGAATATGACTTGTTGTTTTTTCCACGAACAATTCCGCAGAATTTATGAATACGTCGTTTAACTTGTCTTCCGCAAACAGTGCTTCAGCCATTTTGCCTGCAATCTCGGCAAGAGTACCGAATTCCCCGGGATTATACAAAACCACAGGTTCTTCTTTCCTGCCTGAGGGCAGTTCATAATAAGGATTGGAGACGAACGATGCGGCATAATAAGCTTCCCGGATTGCTTCTGATATTTCATCATCAGTCATTCCATTATAAAGACCGATCGTGGAAGAACCCCTCATTTTCCTGCCGTCTTTTTCAAAATCGTTATACACAGTTACCGAGTAATGATGTACATTCTTTTTCCTTCTCATATCCAGCTTTCTTTTTATAAAAAACAATTCTGTTGACTCAATGACGTCCTCATTTATCAAATACACGGAAATACCGTTTTTTCTTAATGCATTTAGAATTTTATCCATCAATTTAACTCACCTGTCCTTATCAAACTAACTTATGAACATTGCAGGCTTGCCGGGATAATATGCAAAACTGCTCGGCTAAATTCATCCCAGGCGGATTCTTGCCTTGATATAAGGTCCACCGTTTGAATTCTTAACGAATTCCTTATATCCTTTTCCGCAGAATCCGCTGCCAAACAGCTTTACTTCATCCGAGACCATCGAAATGGACTTAAGCAAATCGGGCACATACCCGGTCAGGACAACCGGCGAATATATTTTTCCGGTTAACCTTCCGTTTTTTATTTCCCTTGCTATATTTACCATGCACTGAATACCCCAGTTTTTCGGATCTTCCATTCCGCTCATGCAGTTTTCAAGAAGAAAACCATATTCTATCGAAGCTATCATGTCTTCCAGCTTATCGCAGCCGGCTTCAAAATAAGTGTTGGTCATACGGGTATAAGCTTTTCTTTCATAGCTTTGCCGTCTGCCGTTTCCGGTCAGTGCCGTACCAAGCCTTAATGCAGTCAGAGCATCGCTGATACCCCGTTTCAGGATACCCTTGTCTATTATTACCGTATCCTGTGCAAGCACACCTTCATCGTCAAAGAAATAACTCCCGGTTTCGTCTGCCGCGGCAGCACCGTCATGCATTGTCACAAGCGGGGAAGCTATATATTCACCTATGTAATTTTCAGCAAGGGCACGTTTTTTTACAAACATATCCATCTCCACACCATGCCCGAAAGCTTCATGGGCAATGACCCCTGTGACGTCAGGTGCGCAGACGCGCAACAAAACCGCGGCCGCTCAAAATATCATCTTCGGTAATAACCGTCCCCCGCCTGGAAACGTTGTAAAGCTTACTTTTTGAGTCTGCTGCCAGTATTGAGGCATAACCGTATTTTTTCAGCAGACCTTCCAGCAGCTCCTGCAGCGCTGGTTTAACTTTTTTCAAATACAGACTTGATTCTACCTGCATTTGGATATATCACCTCCGCATATACTCTTTCCTAATTATATACCAAAAAGTGTTACCATGCATCATCGTTCAGTTTCATACTTAAAAACACCCGGGAAAAATTAGCTGAAAAATGTTATTTACGCCGAATAAAAAAGGACAGGATTTGAATCCTGCCCCGCAAAAATACTTTATTATACCCATCCGCGTCTTTTAACTGCCTCTGCCACCCTGTTTATTGAAATAACATAAGCAGCATCCCTCATGTACAGTTTTTTGCTCAAAGCCAGTTCATATACGGCATTGAAAGCTGAAGTCATCTTGTAATCAAGCTTTGAAAGCACTTCGTCCTTATCCCAGTAATAATTCATATTGCTCTGAATCTGCTCAAAATAGCTGCATGTTACACCGCCTGCATTGGCAAGGAAATCAGGAATAAGGAAAATACCCCTTTCTTCGATTACCTTGTCGGCGTCAGGTGTTGTGGGACCGTTTGCACCTTCAACTATAACTTTAACTTTTTTGCTGATTTTATGAACATTCTCTCCTGTTATCTGGTTCTCTATTGCTGCAGGTACAAGAATGTCCACATCCTGCTCAAGCCATGCCTCTCTCGGAAGGATCTCGCATCCGTGAGCAATGGCTTTTTCCTTGTCTATTTCGCCTTTTTCATCAAGTATTTCAGCTATTGTTTTTGCATCGAATCCGTCTTTTTTACGCAGCGTAAATGTTGATCTTGAAATTGCCACAACGGTTCCGCCCAGCTGCTGATACAGTTCAACCGCGTAGCGGGATACATTTCCAAATCCCTGGAAACTTGCAGTGGTATTCTTGATGTCAATTCCCAGTCTCTTGAGTGCTTCACGCAAAACATAAATACATCCGTAGCCTGTTGCCTCGGTTCTTCCCAAAGAACCTCCCATGCCTACAGGCTTACCGGTAATAAAGCCCGGGTACCTTCCGCCGGTAATGGTTTCATATTCGTCCAGCATCCAGAGCATATGTTTTGAGTTTGTCATCACATCGGGTGCAGGCACGTCAACAAACGGCCCTACATTTTTGACCAGCTGCCTTACATATCCGCGACATAACCGCTCCTGTTCCCTCTCGGACATGTTTCTCGGATCGCAGATAATTCCGCCTTTTCCTCCACCAAGTGGGATATCAACAACCGCGGTTTTCCATGTCATCCACATTGCCAGCGCACGGACGGTATCAATGGTCTCTTCCGGATGAAAACGTATGCCGCCTTTTGCAGGTCCTCTCGCATCATTATGCTGGACGCGAAAACCTTTAAAAACCTTCACGCTGCCGTCGTCCATACGAACGGGAATGAGGAAATGGTACTCCCGTAAAGGCTGCCGGAGAAGCTCACGGGTGGAACCGTCAAGCCCAATCATATCCGCAACCTTGTCAAACTGTTGCTGAGCAACTTCAAATGGGTTGTAAGATGCAGAACTCATTTACCAGACCTCCAATTACCATAGAATATGATCAAACAGGTTTTAAACCTAATTTGATTTACCACCGTTTCTGAAAGATAGAATATAAAATCTTGCATAATAGATTACAGAGCAATTGGCATGCTTAAGCTTGCAAAAAATTGGCTTAAACAGCATTACACAGAATCTAAACCATTATATCAGTTATTTCAATTAGTTGTCAATGACGGAATAAAATTAGATTTTTTTCTTGGAAAATGAAACTTGAGAAATGAAAACTGTCATTTTTGAATAAAAAAAAAACTGTCTCGGACTATGCATTTGAAGCAAACAAGACAGCACATACAATAATACCGACTACAGAACCTGCCAGAGAAATTATGAAAGATTTGCGCAAATAATCGGACCTTCTTTTCAGTCTTCTGGTGTTCAATATTATCGAAATAAGACTGAAAACAAAAAGAAAGATTAGCAACATGAATGCGATGTTCAGCAGAGATAAATCCAACGTTTGATTTACTTCCATATTAAACAGCCTGTCAAAGAAATTCTCTTCCCTGGGCAGTGCGAAATGCACCAGCGAAAGAATACCGAAAATAGCAATCCAAACAATGATAACTGCAGCATCAAGAAAACTGCATATGAAATCTTTCTTTTTTCTGCGTTCAGGTATGTACCTGATTGGCTCATTATTATACATTATTTTAACCCCTTTGGCAGCATCCATGATTTTGTTATATTACAATTATTTATTACAATATAAATTTACCATAATATTACCAATTGTCAATTGTATGTAATATAATACAATATTGTAAGTATTAGGTTTTCATCGCCGGGGTTTTATGATTTCCTGGAAAATTATGATACGGATTATATAAAAATATGATAAAATATGATTGAAAACCTGCTTTTAAGGTAAAAAATATGTTAAGTTCATTTTTTACCTTTCGGATTACATTTCAAGAAAATCATAATTAACCAGGTTGAAAGGAGTTGTTAATATGCCGTCATTTGGAAATCCGTTCAGTGCAAACGTGGAACGCAAATTAACAAAAGAGGAGCTCATCCAGGCAATACGCCTTGACATTGCTGGTGAACTTGAAGCAATTTATATCTATGATGCCCATATCCAGGCAACTGACGATGAATTTACAAAAAAGGTGCTTGCAGATATCCGGGATGAGGAAAGAGCACATGTGGGAGAACTTATGACTTTACTAAGATATCTAGATCCCACTGAAGCAGCTAATTTTGAAGAAGGCGTTCAGGAAGTTAAGGAAATGATGGAAGAGTCCGGCATCAGGTCTAATTCGTCAAATTCGTCAAATCCACAGTCTACCGTCGGCAGTTTGCTGAAAGATTAAGCCGTTTTTCATGCAAATACCTGTTCGGATAAAGGAGGGAAAAATATGGATTTTCTTGCAAGGGATACTGTCTCATTTTCGGAGGATTTCTGGGAAAATATTGATAATGCCGTTGTCAGTACCGTAAGAGCCAATCTCATTGGGCGTCGCTTCTTATCGCTGTATGGCCCGCTGGGAGCCGGAGTTCTGAGCGTGAATATTGACAGCACCGACTCGGCTGAAGAAGCCGACAATGGTTTTATAAAAACATCAGGAAGAAAATTTGTTGAACTTCCGCAGATATACGAGGATTTTACCCTTAACTGGAGGGATATTGAATACAGTAAGGCATCAGGAATACCTCTGGACCTTACCAAGGTCAGACAGGCTGCACAGAAGATAGCTCTGAAGGAAGATACCCTGATTTTCTTCGGAAATGAATTCCTGGGTGCGGAAGGATTACTGACTGCAGAGGGAGCCGTTAAAATGCAAAAGAGCGACTGGACCGCAGGCGATAATGCCTTCAGGGACGTTGCTGCAGGTTTGGCCAGGTTCCGCAGCAAATTCATGATCGGTCGCTACAGCCTCGTACTGAGCCCTGACCTGTATGTTCAGCTGCAGCATATAAATCCCGGCCTTGGCATAATGGAAGAAGAAAGAATCAGCAAAATGCTGAACGGACATCTGTATAACGCTCCTGTACTGGGCAGCAACAAGGCCGTTCTTGTATGCGCTGAACCTCAATACATGGATCTTGCAATAGGCAAGGATATAGAAACTGCATACCTGGAATCCAGGGATCTCAACCATGTTTTCAGGATTCTTGAAACTGCAGTGTTACGAATTAAAAACAAGGAAGCAATAATAATATTTGAATAATCATTGTTTTTATACTATAATTCTGAATGTTAAATTGTTTAACCGCCCCGGTTGCATTGCCGGGGTTTATTTTGTATAAACCAAAGGCAATAATATTAAATGAATATTATTGGGGAGGTTAAACTTGAAAAGTCCGTTAAAATATATAATTTTGACCGTTATTTTTTTCGCTTTGGGCGCGTTGCTGCTGTATGTGCCTGATGTCGTGGGCATTGCAGACAACACCGATTTTGCAAGAATAACACAGCCCACAGGAATGGTTCCGGACAGTAATCTTAAGTTTTTCTATTTTCAGAGGAAATTTGATTATATAAATTCTTATGATAACCTTGGAGATTTTTTCAGGTTTGTATTCAATCCCGGAACCGGGTATGAAAACGGGCTGAAAACCACTCAGTTTTTGTTTGTAAAAACTGCTCAGCTGATAGACGGAGTTTTATCCTACCTGAAATATAAAAAAATATACCATTTTGACATTGTTACCCTTTCTGCAGTTTATCTCCTGCTGCATGGCATTTCTGCCACGCTGCTGTATAAAAGCCTCAGGACCGGGAAAAGAGCATTCGACATAATTATATTGCTGCTGTTGATGCTGATATTCTTCAATATGGGTTATCTTCTTTATTACAATTCGCTCTTCGGTGAATCAGCGATATTAGTCGGATTTTTGCTGTGGTTTTCGATTCTTCTCCGGCTTATCCTGAACGAAGAGAAAAAATACCCGCTGCTTGTACTGTATTTTATATGCGGCATAATCTTTGTAGGCGCGAAGGTAGCCAATATCCCGCTGGGATTCCTGATTGCCCTTTTCTCGGTATATTTTATCTTCGATGTAAAAACGGCAGGTAAAAAAACTGTAGTAGTCCTTGGGATTTGCCTCACTGTTGCAGCCTCGGTTTACCTGTACGCAAAAATTCCCGACTGGATGAGCAAACCGAACAATTACCATTCAATATTCTATGGGATCCTGAAAAATTCGGAAGATCCTGAAAAAGACCTGCAAAAGCTTGGAATAGATACGAAATACGCAGTTCTTGCAGACACGACGGTGTACGTCGATCATAAAGGCTTCGATATATACGGCGAAGAATTTCAGAAAGAAGTTCATGATATAGCAGGACCTCTTGAGGTTACCTTTTATTACATAAAAAATCCGGGAAGACTGATTGAAAAACTTAAACTAAGCGCAGAATCAAGTGTTTTTATTCGTCCTCCCTACCTGGGAAACTACAGTAAAGAAGATAATTACAGCATTGTCAGATTCGCCGGACGAAATTCGCTCTGGGAGTGGATACGCAAGCAGTTTACAGGCTATGCCTTTGGCATTGTAATTGCTGTGTTTTTGCTGTATTTTGCGGATATTGTCTACCAGTACTACCTGTTCAGAAAACAAAAATACATTTTTTCGGCCGGTGAAATCCTTGTAAGACTGATGCTTATGATTTTTGCCGGAAGTCAGTGGATTTTTCCGGTAATAGGGAACGGTGAGGCCGATCTTATTAAGCACATGTTTTTGTTTAACCTGCTTTTTGATACTATGATTCTTTTGCTTGTAACAGACATTTTTAAGCTTGACATACACAATCATCTGAACAGGCGGATTGTTTTATCCTTTCTTGGATTTTTTGCCGTTTTCTTTGTCCTGATTTTTGCATCAAGCAGGGTTTCAGTAAACAAGCAGATAGTATTCGGAAAATACAAAGGCTCTCCCATTACCTGGGAAGTTGTTGAAGAAACCGGTGACTACTTTTTCATAATATCTAAGGATATAGTGGATTACCGTGCTTTCTCAGATGAAACCAATTTCTGGCCTGAGTCTGATATAAGGAGCTGGCTGAATGACGACTCGGTGAACGGTTTCCTTTACGAATTTACAGAAGAAGAAAAATCAAGAATTTGTATAACTGACAGAAGAACGATTATACCCCGGAACGATATAACCGACGGAGAAAAATACGGTTCCCAGCCGTTGTACTGGTTCTGTATCCCCGGATATGCCTCTCAGAATTATGACAATGCATACCAGGTGGAAAATGCGGAAAAGGTTTTCCTTCTGAGTATCAAGGAATGGGAAACATTCGTCTTTAAAAAAGTAAAAGGCGGATGTTACTGGCTCCGAACCCCTTATACAATCGGTCAGACAGTAAGAATTGTGGGCGATGACGGGTTTGTCTACCACAAAATGGCGAATGATAGAAAAGTCGGTGTAGTTCCAGCAATGATAATTATAAAAGAAAAGGGGGATTAATCCCCCTTTTGATATTTCAGAACAGGCTTTCGGGCTGCTTTTGCTTCATCCAGCCTTTGCACCGGGGTATTCACCGGGGCATTATGCAGTTTTTCAGGATCTACCTTTGCATCGTTGGCTATTTCCGTCATTGCATTGATAAACTCATCAATGGTTTCCTTGCTTTCGGTTTCGGTGGGTTCGATCATAATAGCCTCCCGGACAATAAGCGGGAAATAAACCGTTGGCGGATGGTATCCGTAATCCAGAAGCCTTTTGGCGATATCCAGCGTCGAAACCCCGTATTCTTTCTGCCACTGTCCCGAGAATACCACTTCATGCATGCACGTACGATCATAAGGCAAGTAATAATACTTTTTCAGCTTTTCCTTTATATAATTTGCATTAAGTACAGCGGCTTCAGCCACTTTGCGAAGGCCTTCGGCACCAAGGGACAGTATATACGCATAGGCTTTCACGACAACAAGGAAATTCCCGTAGAAAGACTTTATTCTGCCTATTGAAAGCGGGCGTTCATAGTCAAAATAATACCTTCCGTCGTTACATTCAACCATCGGCCTTGGAAGAAAAGGCACAAGTTCCTTTTTGACTCCCACAGGACCGGAACCCGGGCCGCCCCCTCCATGCGGGGTACTGAAAGTTTTGTGAAGATTCAGGTGAACCACATCAAATCCCATGTCTCCCGGTCTTGAAATACCGACGATTGCATTCAGGTTTGCACCGTCATAATACAGCAGGCCGCCTGCATCATGAACAATTTCCGCAATCCGGTCAATATTCTCATCAAAAAGTCCGAGCGTATTCGGGTTTGTAAGCATAAGCCCGGCTACCTCATCACTCATAAGCTCTTTCAGCGCATTAATGTCGATACCGCCCCTGTCATCGGATTTCACTTCCACAACATCAAAGCCGATCGCAGCAGCAGAAGCGGGATTAGTGCCATGGGCCGAATCAGGTATGATAATCTTTTTACGTTTATAGTCTCCGTTATTCTGATGAAAAGCCTTTATTATCATAAGGCCGGTCATCTCACCATGGGCACCTGCAGCCGGTTGCAGGGAAAAACGATCCATCCCGGTAATTTCGGAAAGGAACCTGTCTGTCCTGTACATCAGTTCAAGGCAGCCCTGGACCGTTTCCTCCGGCTGATAAGGGTGCACTTTTATAAAGCCCGGAAGTTTTGAAACCTCTTCGTTAATTTTGGGATTATATTTCATCGTGCATGATCCCAGCGGATAAAATCCCGAATCCACACCATAATTTTTCTGGGAAAGATGGGTAAAATGCCTTACCACATCCACCTCGCTGACTTCAGGAAGTTCGGCTTCTTCCTCCCTTAAAAACTCTTCAGGGATAAGTTCGTTAATTTCCTTTTCCGGGACATCGCACCCGGGTAAAAGATTGGTGCTCCTGCCGGGCGTGCTGAGCTCGAAAATAAGTTTTTCCTCCTTCTTCAGCATGCTGCAGCCACCTCCGATACAAACCTGTCAATGTCTTCCTTTGTTCTCTTTTCGGTAACCGCCACCAGGTATCCGCCCCTGAATTCAGGGTAATATCTTTCAGCAGGCAGACCTCCGATTATCTTTTTATCAAGCAGATGCCTGTTCAGTATTTCAATATCCCCTTTGTAAATAAGCATAAACTCCTTAAAGAACGTGGCGTCAAAGGCAGGTGAAAAAAGACCGGTTTCCATGAGTTTCCTGTACGTGTAATGGGCTTTCCTGCAGCTCAGTTCCGCTGCCTTTTTCAGACCCTTTTTCCCCATAATTGACAGGTAAATCGTTGCGGCAAGAGCATTCAATGCCTGGTTAGAGCAAATATTTGAAGTTGCCTTTTCCCTTCTGATATGCTGTTCCCTTGTCTGCAGTGTCAGGACAAAACCTCTCCTGCCATTTCTGTCAATTGTTTCACCCACTATTCGTCCGGGCATTCTCCTTGTGAAATCCTTTTTTGCAGCCATAAAACCCAGGTACGGGCCACCGAAGGCAAGCGGGTTTCCCAGCACCTGTCCTTCCCCCACAACAATATCAGCACCCAAATCGCCCGGTGCCTTAAGGACTGCAAGGGATATCGGGTCACAGCTTACAATAAGTACCGATTTATTGCCATGGACAATTTCAGAAATTTCCTTAATATCTTCTATTACACCGAAGAAATTCGGGCTTTGCACCAAAACAGCCGCAGTATTCCCGTTAAGAAGGCTCTTAAGATGCTCTAAATCTGCCCGGCCGTTTTTAATACCGCACTCTTTCAGTACCATACCCTTAAACTTTGCATACGTTTCCAAAACCTCGCGGCTTTCGGGATGCACGCTTCTTATTGCCACAAGTTCATTCCGCCCGGTTGTGTCACAGGCCATTGCCGCAGATTCTGCAAGAGCAGTGGCTCCGTCGTAAAGCGACGCATTTGATACATCCATGCCTGTCAGATTACATATCATCGTCTGGTACTCGAATATTGCCTGCAGCGTTCCCTGGCTTATTTCCGGCTGATACGGAGTATATGCTGTATAGAACTCCTGCCTGGATAAAAGATTTGCAACAGCAGCAGGAATATAATGGTCATACGCTCCGGCACCAAGAAAACAGGTATACTCATGAGTGTTTTTATTTTTTCCGGCCAGTTCCCGCATATGCGATTCCAGTTCAAGTTCTGACATTGCTTCCGGAATATTAAGCGGAGCTTTCAGTTTAACGCTTTCAGGTATATCGGTGAACAGTTCGTCAATGCTTTTCAGTCCTATTTCATCAAGCATTTCACGCTGCTGTTCGCCGGTGGTGGGAATATAAGACATGCTATTCCTCCTCTTTGCAGAACCTTTCATATTCGTCCTTGTCCATCAGTTCCTCAACTTCCGACATGTCGCTTATTTCCAAAACTGCAATCCAGCTTCCGTATGGATCTTCATTTATTTTTTCAGGATTTTCGCCAAGCTCCTCATTCACTTCCGTTACCTTGCCCGAAACAGGTGTATATACATCGGAAGCGGCTTTAACCGATTCCACAACGCCCAAAACATCTCCCTTTTTTAGTTCCGCACCGATTTCCGGTATTTCCACAAAAACTATGTCACCAAGAGAGTGCTGCGCGTAATCGGTAATACCTATCCACGCCTTGTTTCCTTCAATTTTTACCCATTCATGATCCTTTGAATATTTCAAACCTTCCAAAACCTTCATAAAAAAGACCTCCAATAATATATTTGAATATTTATGACATAAATTAACCTTTTACATATTTTTTTGAATAAAACGGCAGTTCCACGATTTTTGCCTTCAGTTCCTTGTTCCTGATTGCTATGGCAATTTCCGTGCCGGTTTCAGAATAAACCGGTTCTATCAGAGCCATGCCAAGGTTTTTCACCAGGCTGGGCGAAAAACTTCCGGAAGTAACATATCCTGTTTTTCTGCCGTCAACCAGCACATCATAACCGGTTCTGGGAACTCCCCTGTCCGTCATTTCAAAACCCACTAATTTTCTTTTCAGCCCGGCGGTTTTTTGCTTTATAAGGGCATCCCTTCCAATAAAACTTTCTTTTTCAAGTTTTACAAATCTGCCCAGTCCGGCCTCCAACGGGGTTATTTCAGGGGAAAGCTCCTGGCCGTACAGCGGCAGGGCAGCTTCAAACCTTAATGTATCTCTTGCGCCCAGGCCAACGGGTACCAAACCGTGTTCCCTGCCTGCCTCCAGCAGGCTGTCCCACAGGAGCCCGGCATATTCACTGTTTATATATATTTCAAACCCATCCTCGCCTGTATATCCGCTTCTTGATATAATAGCCTTCTTACCGCAGATTTCAGTGTCAGGCATAAAATCAAAGAACTTCATGTTATCCAGCCTGATATTTACAAGCTTCTGCAGTATCCTTTCAGACTCAGGTCCCTGCAGGGCAAGCTGGGCATAGTTATCCGAAACATTCCTTATTATAACCCTACCTTCGGTATTTTGCACCAGCCATTCATAATCTTTATCCGTGTTCGACGCATTCACAACCAGAAGATAAAAATCGGATGAATGCCTGTAAATCAGTATATCATCCACAACTCCGCCGTCAGGATAGCACATTGGTGAATAAGCAATGCGGAAATCTTTTGCTTTGCTGATATCGTTGGTTATCATTTTCTGGATAAATTCCGTGGCATCAGGGCCTTCCACAGTTATCTCGCCCATATGGGAAACATCAAAAAGCCCGGCGGCACTTCTTACCCGCTTATGCTCCTCAATGATTCCTGAATACTGAACGGGCAGGGCCCATCCGTGGAAATCCACTATTTTTCCTCCCAGTTCGCAGTGTTTGTCATATAATGGTGTTTTTTTCATAACATCCTCCTGAATATCTTTTACGGCAATAATCTGCTGTATTGAAAAAGTTCTTTCCTTTGCGCAGTATAAATAATTCTATCACATTATTTCCGCCAGGAAAAAAACCTTATTCAAACTTAAACCATCCAAAGTCGAAATTTGATCCCGGCAGGAACAGGAAAGTCACATCCTGTTTGCCGGTTACCCTCACCAGTTCAAAAATCCTTTCGGTATACTCGTCCGATTTTTTGATTTCCACCAGCTGAACGGTTTCTCCCTGTGAGCCCCTGAATCTTATATTTATGGTATTGTCAATGGGTGCTCTTCCGAAAATTATAATCCTCGTGATGCCCTTATCACCGAAATCCAAACTGTTAAATTCCAGCGATACGTTGTTGCCTATGCTTTCAACATATCCACCGTTAATCCTGTAGCAGTCGCCGTAAATTTTGTCGCATTCTGAAGCCATATTCCTTTCAAAGGCCCTGTTTTTTCTTTCAAAGATGAAACCTTTAAAATGCACCTTATTGTTGAACACAAAATAAACAGAAGTAATGCCCTTAAGAGTTTTTGAAAGACTGTAGGTTTCCTCCTGGTACATATTCCATATGCATTCCTTGTGATAAACTGCATCGGCAAGCAATGTGCTGCCTTCTTCATACGGCATGCCTTCCCATATCCGGAAGCTGTATGGTTCACTTGTCAGGGCAAAAATCGGTATTGTAACCGTATCAGAACCATCCGGGCCAAAATCGATATTTTCAAACCCAATCCATGTTTCACCTGTTCTTCCGGTAGCTACTCCCTTTTCATTTCCGCTGCCGATCTCGCCCTTGCTGAAGTCATACAGTCCGGCTGATATAAACTCATACGGGTTTTTATACACAACACCGAGCCCTTCCGCTTGAAACTCCAGCTGGGATATAAGTTTTGTCTTATCAGTACCGTTCCTGCTCGTACAACGGACCATGAAATTCCCGTCGCCTATCGCAGTTATTTTGGCCTTCAGACCCATCGGCTGGATCCTTGCAATATTCGATTTTATACCCGCGTCATTAACTACGCTCCACTCCACTTCACGGTAAGAAGTATTTTCGGGATATAATCTCGCCTCGACAATCACTTCCCTGTTGCACTGGTTAAGCAACTGCCCTGAATGACTGATAATTTCTATCTTGCGGACTGGTATTTCGTCAAGGCTGCCCATAACACACGGCATTTCCCTGTTCCTTGCATTTGCCGTAATTCCCTCGGGTACACCGTTTTCCGGAGGAAGCGCCTGGAGCTCGATTTTACTTCCCTCAAGCCCTTTTGAAGTCACTTCAACTGTCACACTGCCGGGTTCCAGTGTTGCCGCTATTATCGCCATCAGTTTCCCGTTGAACATCCTCCTGCTTAAACCCTTATACTGATCAAAATCGGTACTGTCGCCATTGTCAAGGCCTATAAGGCGCCCGGCCCCGGTAATATTAACAAAAACACGGTTGCTGGCATTTTCCACCTCAATGCCGTTTTCATCAACCGCAGTAATCTCAACGAAAACCAAATCCCGGCCATCAGCTGTCATTACTTCCTTGTCTGGATTAAGGCGTATACGTTTTGCATCTCTGAAGGTTCTTTTCACATCCATTGCGATAATATTGCCGTTTTCGTCATAGGCTATTGCCTTAAGTTCACCTTCCTGGTACGGTATCTTCCACCAGCCCACGAACTCTGCGCCATGCCTGAAATCGATATTACGGGTTCCAACGGTAACGCCGTTAAGCTGCAGCTCAATACGCGGCGCATTGGAACATACCCTCACATCAATAATCTGGCCTTTATTGAAATCCCAGTACGGAAAAATATGTATCATCGGGTTTGATTTGTAATCGGTCCACGCAGCCTGGTAAATATAGAACGAATCTTTTTTGAACGTTGCGGTGTCAAGCTGCCCGAAATACGAGTTCTTTGTATGGTAAGGCGTAGGTTCGCCAATATAGTCAAAGCCGGTCCACAGGAACTGTCCCAGTGAAAAAGGCATATCCCTTTCTGCAATAATACACGCTTCAGCAGATTCGGCACCCCAGCTTACCGTACTGTTTCCGAGAGCTGAACACTGCTCGTCTTCATCCGAAAGGATTGCCTGTTCAAACGGGAAGTGATATACCCCCCTGCTCTGAACCACAGACGAAGTTTCGCTTCCGAATATAACCCAGTCAGGATGTTCTTCATGATGTTTCTGATACAGGTTTTCAGCATAATTGTATCCTGCTATCTTCAATATATCAGCGCATTTCCGGGCATTCTCCCATGCCATGTAATTTGATGCTATTGTAACAGGAGCATTCCCCTTAGGATCGAATTCCCTGACATAACCCATCAGCATACGGGTTATTTCCTGGCCTCTCTCATCGGCATGGGTGTCATATATTTCATTCCCTATACTCCACATTAAAAGGCTTGGATGATTCCTGTCCCTTCTTACCCAGCTCCTAACGTCCTTATATGCCCAGTCCCTGAAGAATCTCGCATAATCATATGTTGTTTTAGGCCTTTCCCACATGTCAAATGCTTCAGAAAGAACAAGGAACCCCATTTCATCAGCCAGGTCCATCAGTTCAGGGGCAGGCATGTTGTGGGCTGTCCGTATTGCGTTCACTCCCATCTCCTTCAGCAGTACAAACCTTCTCCTTAAGGCCGCCTTATTGAATGCAGCCCCGAGTGCACCCAGGTCATGATGCTCACAGACTCCGTTCAGTTTCATTTTTTTACCGTTAAGGATAAGCCCCTGTTCAGGATCCAAGACTATCGTCCTGAATCCCAAATTCTGGGTTATGCATTCAACACATTCTACCGATTCGCTGCCGCAGGCATCCGTTGTTACCAATTCCATCATGGTAACAATTTTATACAGGTTGGGTTCATCAGTACTCCATAAATGCGGATTTTTTACATATAGCCTTTGCGTGTTCGTCCCTTTGATTTTTTCTGCACTCACCAGTTCCTTTGCTGAAGCGATTATTTTGTTGCCATGGATTATTCTGTGGGTGATATAAACATCTGCATTTATATTGTATTCGGTGTCAACCTCCACTTCCCATGTGCCGTCCGCCAATCTCGCAGTTATATAAACTCCGTCGGTTTCAATATAATTACTGTCCCTTGTCTTAAGCCACACATTGCGGTAAATACCTGCACCTGAATACCACCTGCTGTTCGGGCTCTGGTGTACGACCTTCAGTATAATTTCATTTTCCCCTTCCTTTATATAATCGGTTATTTCATGTTCAAAGGAGGAATATCCGTATTTCCATTCTCCTGCAAAATGCCCGTTTACATAGAGGGTGGAATCCATATATACGCCGTCGAAATAGAGAAGTGTACGCTCGGACTTGTTTCTGACGGTAAATATTTTACGATACCAGCCTATGCTGTTTTCATAGAGATCAAGGGTATTATAAATAAGCCAGTCATGTGGTATATCCACCGGTTCGAAATCAAGTGAATCCATATCATCAATATCGGTATTCAAACCGCTTTTTGCAAATTCCCATCCGTCATTGAACAACACTTTCCGGTTCATTTGGTGCCATCTCCTGCAAGGTTTTATATTCCATCCGCAAACTCCGAGCTTAATCCCAAATACGTCTAAAAAGACAAAAATCCTGCTTTAAACCGGTCGATGATATTCTATCATAAAAACATAATAAAAAACAGTCAGCCATTTTACCCAAAGCATTCACCATGAATACCTGAAAATTCATGCGAAATGCAAAGGAATCCATTTTTGCCGTTTGCAAAACACATGGTACAGGTATTTTTCCAGCCTGCGGACAAGAAAAAGTTGCCAGGGATACGGAAAATAAAAAACGGATATGCTATTATATCCATACAGGAAACAAACGGTACAGGAGGTCCGCGGTATGGATAAGCTGATTAAAAGCATAGAATTCTCAAAAGTATTGAACATGGAAAACCTGGTTGAATACCACGAAGGCCAGGTTGTAAGCAGGACCCTGGCTCAGGGAAAAAACGTAAGCCTTACGCTGTTTTCCTTTGACAAGGGCGAAGAGATAAGCTCCCACACGTCCCATGGTGACGCCATGGTTTATATACTTGACGGAGAAGCTGAAATAACCATAGGTGATAAAGTATTTATTCTTAAGAAAGGCGAAACCATAGTAATGCCAAAGGGTGTTCCCCATGCCCTTCTGGCCAGGGAACGGTTTAAAATGCTTTTAACAGTGGTTTTCAATCCGTAATAAAAAACTTAATGGGATTTACAGGTCAAGAAGCTGTCTCGAAGAATCAAAAGTTTGAGACAGCTTTTTTGTCCAAAAAATCAAGTCAGGGTTGGAATAAACGTAAATGTACAGATTATAAATTATAGTTCTGCGCCTGCCTTCAGCAGGATTCAGTCCAAATTCAAATAAATTCGCCTTTTATACGCCCCGACGAAAAACCTGCCATACAGCGCGTAAATATACTCGTTATAAACAGTAATAAGCTTTTATCAATTAAGGAAAGTAATCAAATTATTAACAGTATTTCACATATTGAATGGAAAGATGATTTTACGCTGCTGGTACTGGCCTAAGATGACAAAAAACTGTCCACATGGGTATATAAAATAAACCGGAAAGACGTTATTTTCAGGTTACAATAATTTAACAATGAATTATCTATCTATGGTTAATACCGCACTGAAGACAGGTTTCCGGTCCTCTTCATTTATCCCTTCTATGTATACCAGGTTTGAATCGGTTTTTGATACATCCCTGTAAAGAACTAACACATCCCCGGGAAACAATTCCTTAATGTAATTGACCTGGATTGAATTCACCGAATGTTTCTTGTGTTCTTCCATTGAAAAACAGTCCATTATGTAATCTATATATTTTGCATTGTTGATATGCCCGTTTACATCGGTATCACTGTATCCAAGCACTTTCCTGTAAACAATTTCAGGCTGACCGAAAGGTTTCAGTTTACCTGGCTTTCCTTCCAGTGCACGTTCCTCAGTAAACTGCAAAGGCGGGTAATCAGAGGATATAATATCGCTTTTCCTGATTTCCCTTGTATTTATATCCAGCAATACCCAGTTTGAAATTGCAGAGGCTATAATATCCCCGTTCTCATCACGTACCCTGAAATCCCTGTCAAATTCATATTTCTTCGGTTTATGAGGCCATGTTTCCACGGTGATTCTTTCGTTCCATTTTGGTATTCTGTTTATTTTAACGAGTATTTTTGTTAATACCCATGCCACCGAGTATTTTTCTGAAATTGCATTTACGCCTATTCCCAGTTTTTCAACGTTCATGCTTGCAGTATCCTGGAAATAACCAAACAGGGAACTCAGCCTCAGGTTGTAGTTGAAATCCACGTCCCTGTATCCTATTAAGTAACTGTTTCTGTATACCAGTTCAGGAACCAACACAACCGCCTCGCTTATTTATTTTTCTTACAGCATTAAGGCAACCCATTTCCATTTACTGGCAGGATTGCCGGCCTGTTTATATTATGCAATAAAGGATACTCCATTTCAACATGCCCGGAGAATTTAATCTTTCCTCATGCAATTTCAAAAAGCTGCCATAGGAACCGCCATATCTATAACATTAAATCTCAGGATTACTTTGAACAAATCCCCGTCTATATACAGTTCCAGGCTGCCGTTCTGCAGTTCGGTAAGGCTTTTTGCAATCGACAGTCCAAGACCGCTGCCTTCTGTATTTCTTGACCTGTCGCCCCGGACAAACCTTTCTAGCAGTTCATCGCTAGGTATATTCAGCGCATACCTGGATATATTCCTGAAGGTAATAACCGCCTGGCCGTTTATTTTTTCCAGGTCCAGGTAGACCCGTGTTCCCGGCTGGGCATACTTGCAAATATTGTTAAGCAGGTTGTCAAAAACCCTCCACAGGAGCCTTCCGTCTGCCATGATATAAATCTCTTCCGTAGGCTTATTCAGAATCAGTTCCAGCCCGGAATTCTTTATTCTTTCCTCGTATTCACCTGCTGCCTGGGTGAACAATACTCCGATTTCGGTAGGAGCCAGGTTTACAGGCAAATTTCCCGTTGATGCCTTCGACGCTTCTACAAGGTCTTCGGTAAGCTTCTTAAGTCTCGCTGACTGGCGATCCAACACGCTGATATATTCCTTCAGCTTTTCGTTTTCAATGTTTTCCTTCTTTATCAGGTCCACGTAATTTATTATGGACGTCAGAGGAGTCTTAATATCATGGGAAACATTAGTGATAAGCTCAGTCTTGAACCGCTCGCTTCTAAGCCTTTCTTCCACCGCCCTTGCCATGCCTTCGTTTATACGGTTCAGGTTCTCGCCATGGTCTTTAAAGTCCCAGAACATATACCTGGTATCAACCTTATAATTAAGGTCTCCCATGGCTATTTTCTGACCGCCCAGCTTAAGTTTCTGAAGGCTGATAGCAACAAGTATAATTACCGAACCCAATAACAGTTTCTCAATAATCCATAAAAATACCAGCAATCCTTCCTGATCATAACTGATGCATAATCCGGCAAATTCCAGAATCATGATGCCTGTCAAAATCAGAATTGCCCTTGTTACAAGTGATCGGTTCCGGAAAAAATACTTTATAAGATCTGCAGTTTTCTTAAATATCCTGCCAAAAAAACTCAGTATTCGGTATATAACTGTGTTCCGCCACCATCCCCCCAGCTTATACCTTGTGGCAAAACTCATACAGATAAGAAGCAGCAACAGGATATCGACAATAGCAAATATGGAAAGGGATATTATGTATCCTATTATGTCGAAGTAACGCATTTCTTCAAAAATTAATGCCTCAAAAACAAAAAATATGACGATAATTCCCAGCAGGAGATCGAACGGGATTTTATCGATTCCGTTGGGCATAACTCCTTCTATGCCTTTTCTCCGGCCCGCGCTGCACATAAGGACAATAAACAGGATAATCGACGCTGCCATGGCAAGGATTGATATTACTATTATTGAATATTTCATTTTATAGGTAAAATCCACCAGTCTGTCCATTACAAAATAATAGTCATCAGTATCAAGGGGATTTTTTACATAACATTCCATTGTATATGTTTCATAAGTATTTTCTTCCGAATAAGCTGTATACACTGCTTCGTTAAATTCAAATATCCAGCTGAACTTATAATCCTCCCCGGAATAGTTGCTGAATATAATTTCCCCTTCCTGATTTTTCAGCGTAAAGAGAAAGTTTGAGCTGGGTACCGGTAAAGCATCTGTTGGATTATTGTATTCATATATACCGGAAAAAAAATATCTATAATATACTGAATTGGCGTATTCCCGCGTGATATTTTCAAACACTTCTTTTTTTACATTTTCAACAGATGTTACATAATAGTCATAATGATAAAACACAGCTATTCCGATAATGCCTGCTATAAATACCAATACTGTTATAACAAACAGAAAAATCGCCGTTACCTTGAATGCCAGGCTGTGTATAATCCTGTTCACCGTTTTTCCCCCCGTTCAATTTTGTAACCCTGTCCCCAAACAACTTTCAAATACCTTGGTTCAGCAGGATTTATTTCAAGCTTCTCACGCAGATGTCTGATATGTACCGCAACCGTACCCTCAGAACCGTATGGGTTATCATTCCATACCCGCCTGTATATATCCCGTGGAGAAAACACCTGACCGGGATTTTCCATCAACAGTTTCAGTATTTCATACTCCTTTGGCGTAAGATTAACCGGTTCTCCGTCAACGGTAACGGTTTTTGAACGGTCATCAAGCTCAATATTTCCTGAAGTAAGTACAGAAGGCTTGACGGCAGCGCCGCCAAGCTTCATATAACGCCTCAACTGCGACTTAACCCTTGCAATTACTTCCATTGGGTTAAACGGTTTTGTTATATAGTCATCCGCGCCTATATTAAGGCCAAGTATTTTGTCGGTGTCTTCGCTTTTTGCAGTAAGCAGTATAACCGGGATATTGTATTTTTCCCTGAGTTTTACCATCGCGGTAAGGCCATCCATTTCGGGCATCATAATATCCAGCAGCACAAGGTGAATATCATGCTTTTCTATAATTTCCAGGGCTTCTTTTCCCGTATATGCCTCAAAGGTATTATAATTCTCCGATGACAAGTAAATTTTCAGGGCTGAAACAATGTCTTTCTCGTCATCACAAATCAACACATTGTAGGCCATGCAGTTACCTCCGTCATAACTGTGTTCCAAACAGATTAAGCAGCTTTACCCGGACTAACCTGACCGATTTCAGGCTTTTGTTCTCTGCCCCTTATAACCGCAAGATATACTCCCGAGAAAACTATATTGAAATAATAGGTTATAAGCCTCCATATTAGTATAACAGATACAACAGGGGTCTTCACGAAGAAATTCTGGAAGAAGAAATAGCTTATTCCCTCAGTTGCACCGGCACCGCCGGGTGACGGTATGTAGGCCGTAATCTGTCTCAGAACCGCCTGTGACGTTACAATATCAAAAAACGAATCATGTCTTCCTTCAAGAGAAATCAGCAGGAAATACGGAATTACATAGCCCATAAACAGGTTCAGCAACTGAAACATGAATGCAGCTGCAATAACCTTTGCGTCGTGAAAAAATACGCTGCTTGCCCTTGTAAAGCATTCAATCCATTCTTCCTTCTTTTTCCTGTACTTGTCCGGGTTCTTAATGATCCGGCACTTTCCAAGCATTTTATAAACAAAATCCACAACATTCCTCGCAGCGTTCTTGTTTATTAGAATTAATGCAAGGAATAAAACCACCAGTAAATTTATCGAAATTCCCGCTACAAAAAACAGGTCAAACCTCTTTACAAGGCGGTTCAGGGCATCTGCATTGAATGCAAATGACAGTATACTGAAAAGAAAAATGGATGCCTGGAATATTGCCGATTTAACCATAATAATATTCGCACAGCTTCCCATTGGCACTCCGTCCTTCATCAGGTAACTTACCTGGAACGGCTCACCGCCGCAGGCAAACGGAGTAACAGAATTAAAATACGCGCCCGCCATAGTAACGCGGAAAGACGTGTGAAAAGACGATCTTCCGTATATTTTCTTCGTTATTACATAAAAGCACATCATTTCACACAGGTAAGAAAGAAGAATACATCCTATCGATATAAGAAGCCATTTGGGCTTAAGGCTTAACAGCAGCTCCTGAATCTCCTCCATGTTGTGGTTTTTGAGCAGTATAAAAAGCATTATGACCAGCATTGACAGAATAAAAACCGCACTTATCAGTGACCTGCGGTCTATTTTTTTTATGTCTTTGCAGTGCATGTTACAAACTCCTCCGGTATGTTTTTCTTCGGTATTCCCTGACATTTGAGTCAAAAAACACCGCCATTGATTATACTACGCATTTTTTCAGGATAAGTATGGTACCACACCTCTCAAATCAGCAATATGCTCTTTGTTTCGATACCATTATGTGCCTTTTTTTATTAAATTTAAATAGGATAAATTTTTAAAAATTTATTAAGATTTCATAAACCCCTATAAGACTAAAAAGGGATATACAAGGCTTAAGTATATCCCTAAAACATCAGCTGTCATAAAATAATAATTCAGGCGGAGAAAAGGTATCAGGTATATTCCCGTATTTCTCATTGCTTTTGATGAAATCTGCATTAACTTTACCTTTCTCTTCCCTGTTTCATGCTTTCTATTTTCATCTAAATCCTCCACACGGAAAACTCCTTTTGAATCGACTTCTCTGAAACTATACGTTTTATATATTAACAGAAAAGAAAATTTCCAATTATTTCCGAATTGTCAAAACATGAAAATTTCAGGTATATTTTACTGTACCATAACAGGAATCAGCTGTTGCTGTTCATAAAAAAAACGACGCAGCCTTTTAGCTGCGCCGTCCTCTTCGGATTACAGAATCTCTGATGCCTTACCTGCACAACCGAGAACGTTAACCAGTTTATGCTTAACAAGCTTCTTGATTTCTTCCCTTGCAGGTCCGAGATATTTTCTCGGGTCGAATTCACTTGGATTTTCTGCAAATACCTTACGGATTGTAGCTGTCATTGCAAGGCGGAGGTCGGAGTCTATGTTAATCTTGCAAACCGCCATTGAAGCAGCTTTGCGGAGCATTTCCTCAGGAACTCCTTTTGCACCCGGCATCTGTCCGCCATACTTGTTAATGGTATCCACATATTCAGGGATAACAGATGATGCGCCGTGGAGTACAATCGGGAAACCGGGAAGTCTTCTCTGAACTTCCTCGAGAATATCAAAGCGGAGCTTTGGTTCGCCCTTGAACTTATAAGCGCCATGGCTGGTTCCGATAGCAATGGCAAGGGAGTCGACGCCTGTACGGGCTACGAACTCTTCAACTTCAGCAGGATCGGTATAAATTGCTTCATGCTCAGCTACTTTGACATTGTCTTCCACTCCGGCAAGACGGCCAAGCTCTGCTTCCACAACAACACCCTTGTCATGGGCATAATCAACGACCTGCTTTGTCACCTTTATATTTTCTTCAAACGGAAGATGCGATGCATCTATCATAACCGATGTAAACCCGCCGTCTATACATGCTTTACAGATTTCAAAGGAATCCCCGTGGTCAAGATGTACCGCGATAGGCAGATCCGTTTCTATAACGGCAGCTTCAATCAGTTTCATAAGGTAGGTATGCTTCGCATACTTGCGCGCACCTGCAGATACCTGCAGAATCAACGGTGCATTTACTTCTTTTGCAGCTTCGGTTATACCCTGGATTATTTCCATGTTGTTCACATTGAATGCACCAATGGCATAACCGCCTTCATATGCTTTTTTGAACATCTCTTTCGTTGTTACTAACGGCAATTCTATTCACTCCCATCTATTTCAAAAATATAATGTTTCAAACTTTAAAAAAGTTTGTTATAAAAATATCATATTAATTTTATCAGACCCGGCAATAAAATCAAGGATAAATTTCCGAATTACAAACATTTTTATTATTTATTCAGCCCGGAACTTCCCGTCCCGGTAAATCAGCTTTATATAGTTACTTTCGCCTGTTTCTACGAAGAAAATACCATAATTCCTTATATCAATGCATATTCTGTCAAAAATATCAGCCTGCAGTATATCAACTATGGTATCAAAATAGTCCGCCGGATTGTGATCTGACTTTGGTGTTATAAAAAGAGGCAGTCTGCCGTCGGTTTGGGGTTTCAGCACTGAAATGTGTATACTTCCCGGTTCAAGCAGATTGTCGGTTGGGTACAATATATCGCTTTCAAATATTGCGTTATCCATAGGCACCTCCGGATACCGGTACGTATTATATTATATCCCCCAACATTCAAAGTTTACCATGAATCCAGTTCAGGGTAAAGGGTTTTATATACGAAATATAACCTGTTGACGCGAATCAGGTAAATCTCCGTTTCTTTATAGGGAAGGGATTTTATTCTGGAATCTTCCCAGCCGATAATTCCGGCGTCAATCCACCTGCTGACCGTCCCTTCCCCTGCGTTATAAGCAGCAAGCGCCAGTTCGCTGTTTCCGTTGAAACGCTTCAGCAGGTATGACAAATACCAGCAGCCAAACCGGATGTTCAGTTCGGGATCGGTTAGTGATTCGGCTGTAAATTCCGGCATGCCAAGCTCTGATGCAATCCATCTGCCGGTAGCTTCTGTTATCTGCATAAGCCCTATTGCGCCTTTCGGCGATACAGCATTGCTCCTGAAACCGCTCTCAGCCTTCATTACCGCATAAACCATGGTTATTTTCACCTGGTGATCCCTTGCATATTTTTCAATAAGCTCCAAGTGAGGAGTAGGGAACATGCTTTTTAATATTTTGGGAGCAAAAGCCATAACCAAAACAAAAAAAAGAAGAATTATGAATATATATGACAACCTGTTCTTATTTCGCCTTATTCTTTTTCTCATTCTCAAGCAAACCCCGAACTTTCTCTTCCAGTTCTTCCAAGTCACCGTTATTATATATTATTTGATCCGCAAGGGAGATATACTTTTCTTCCGGCATCTGGGCCCGGATTCTTTTTCTGGCTTCTTCGCACGTCAGCCCGCTTCTTTTCATGATTCTTTCAATTCTTTCCTGCTCTTCTGCCACGACCACCCACACGGTATCCACCACATCCAGAAACCCGTGTTCAATGGGTACTATTGCCTCTACGACGACAAGCTCCCTGCCTGTTATTCCATATTCATCCACAAGCTTAATGATTATTTCTGCAACGGTGGAATGGGTAATTTCATTAAGACGCTGAAGTTCATCCTTGTCAGAAAAAACAATGTCAGCAAGTTTTTTTCTGTCAATTCTTCTATCCTCCCCTACTATACCGGTACCAAAATGCGCTATAATTCTTTCATATGCCGGCATACCTGGTTCTGTTATCTGTTTCGCTATGTCATCGGCAAAAATCACTTCTGCACCGTACTTCTGAAGTATACGGGCAACTGTACTTTTACCCGATCCAATACCGCCTGTAAGACCAATTACCAGCAAATTCTTCACCCGTTTCTAACATCTTTGTCTTCAGGAGGCCTCATACCAGTTGCGTCCCACCGATATGTCAACAACAAGCGGAACACTGAGCTTTACCGCCTCTTCCATGCATTTTTTCACAAGTTCCTTAACTTGCTCAAGTTCATCTTCAAAGGTTTCAATAACCAGTTCATCATGAACCTGCAAAATAAGCCTGGACTTAAGCCCCGCATCCTTTAACGCCCGGTACACCTTTACCATCGCTATTTTTATAATATCCGCCGCGGTACCCTGAATGGGCGTATTCATTGCAACCCTCTTTCCGAAAGAACGCTGGTGAAAATTCTTCGACGCCAGTTCGGGAAGATACCTCCTCCTGTGGAAAAGAGTTTCTACATAACCCTGCTCCTGCCCAATGCGCACGATTTCATCAACATAGGCCTTTACCTTCGGATACTTTTCAAAATACCCGTCAATATATCTTTTTGCCTCTTTTCGTGTAATTCCCAAATCCCTGGACAACCCGTAATCACTGATACCGTATACGATACCGAAATTCACGGCTTTGGCCCGTCTGCGAAGCTCGGATGTCACGTTCTCCGGAGCCACGTCAAATACCAGCGATGCAGTGGATGTATGAATATCTTCTCCCCTGGCAAATGCATTTATCAGTGCTTCATCGCCGGTGATATGGGCAAGTACCCTGAGTTCAATCTGCGAATAGTCCGCATCAACAAAAACGGCATTCTCCGCGGAAGGAACAAATGCCTTCCGTATTTCCCTGCCCATTTCATGACGGACGGGTATATTCTGCAGGTTCGGTTCGGTACTGCTTATTCGTCCGGTGGCAGTAACCGTCTGATTGAAACTGGAATGGATTTTCCCCGTAACCGGGTTTATTACCTTTTCAAGCCCTTCCGCATATGTGGTATACAGTTTTGTAAGCTGACGGTATTCAATTAAGCAGGGAATTATATCATGCTTGTGGTAAAGTTCTTCAAGAACTTCCACATCGGTGGAATATCCTGTCTTGGTGTTTTTCACAACGGGGAGCTTAAGCTTTTCAAACAGTATGCTGCCCAGCTGTTTTGTGGAGTTTATGTTGAATTCCTCACCTGCCAGCATGTAAATAGCTTTCTCAAGTGCCTTAATCCTTGACAGCAGGACTTCGGCGTATTCGCGGAGCTTCGCCGCATCCACCTTAAACCCGTGGTATTCCATACTTGCAAGAACGGTAATAAGGGGAAGTTCTATATCGGCAAACAGCTCCTCCTGCCGGTTTTCCTGCAGCACTTTTTTCTGCAGCGGCCACAGGTCATATATGGCTTTTACGTTATGAACGCTGTACTCGCACAATTTGTCCTGCGGAATTTCGGAATATTTTTTTTGACTTTTTCCTTTGCCAAGAAGCTCTTCAATGGACGGTACAGTACGGTTCAGATATTTATAGGAAAGGTTTGAAACGGGATAGCCGTTCCTCAGCGAATCTATAAGATACTCAGCAATCATCGTATCAAAAACAAGGCCGTCGAGTTCAATGTCATATTTGAGCAGCCATGTAATAAGCTCTTTTATGTTATGCCCGATTTTGCTTATGTTTTTGTTCTGCCAAAACTCCTTAAGTCCGTTTGCAATCAATTCCTCTGAAAGATCCGTACGGGAATCAAAATAGAACACCTCTTCACCGATACACAATGCAATCCCTGAAAGGTAAGAGCTGTACGAATCTTCACGGTCAATCATATGCAAAAGGGCAACGGTTTTCTGATTAAGCAGATATGGCAGGCATTGTTCCAGTTCTTCCGCCGTTGAAACATGGATAATTTTATCTTCCGGAGCCTCAGAGAAAAACTCCTCCTCTTTTCCCTCCAAAAGCCCCATTTTTGATATCAGGCTTTCAAATTCAAGTTTTCTGAATACGTTCAGGAGTCCATTCCTGTTTACCTCTTTTCTTTTTAGCTCATCGAGGGATGAGCATAAATCAAGATTTCTTATTATCGTACCCAGCCTGCGGCTTAGAAAAGCCTGCTCCTTATATTCAGCAAGAGATGCTTTCAGCTTTGGCTGTTTAATTTCATCAATATGTTCATATACTCCTTCAAGGCTTCCATAGGCTGAAATAAGGCTTAATGCCGTTTTTTCGCCAACTCCGGGAACACCCGGAATGTTATCGGACGAATCCCCCATAAGGCCTTTTACGTCAATCAGCTGAGAGGGTAAAACACCGTACTTTTCCAGAATTGCCTGCTTGTCATAGACGGTTGTTTCGGTCTTTCCGGATTTTGTTGAAGGAAGTATCACCTTTACCTTATCGCTTATCAGCTGTAACGAATCCCTGTCACCTGTCAATATTATAACGTCGAAATCCTCATTTTCGGCTTTGTGGGAAATGCTTCCGATTATATCATCTGCCTCATAACCTTCCCGTTCAATAATCGGAATATTCATTGCCTTCAGGACTTCTCTGGCAAGAGGAATTTGCATTGCAAGCTCATCAGGCATACCCTTTCTCGTAGCCTTATACCCTTCATACATTTCATGACGGAACGTCTTTGCCCTGAGATCGAAGGCCACGGCAATATAACCAGGGTTCTCCTCTTCAATATACTTGTTCAGTATATTTACAAATGCATAAACTGCATTGGTATAAAGGCCTGTAGACGTGGTTAACATTGATCGGCCTGAAAGAGCGTAAAAACCGCGGTTTAATATACTGTTTCCATCAATCAGCATTAATTTAGGTTTCATCAGTTCCTCCCGGAAAGCATACACCCGAAAACAATGCCGGTGCAATTTTACTTATTATAAACCGAACTCCTCCGGAAGGAGGAGTTTTTCATAACAATAATACAATATTTTTATAACCGATAAAAGATTTTAACACGTTTTTTATTAATTATTTTTTTCAATTATAACCCTGATATATTCTCTTTCTTCTTTTACCTTGTTTTCGGGAGAAATTGATTCCACCTGGATATTGGTAAATGTCGATCTCATTTCTTCCAGAAAGCTCTGCTGTATTTTTTCACTGGTATAAACCAGTTTCAGTTCTACGGAATTTATTCTTTCATTGCTCCTAAACTTTATCTTTCTCGCATACTCCTGAAGATAGTCGGTATTGTTTTCACGGGATTTGCCAACTTTTTTGTCTATCGCAATAATTGATTCCAGTGCTTCGTTTATATCTTCAACAACTATAACGATCTCGGTATCATAATTATTCACCTGCTCACCGTCCAATAGGTCAGCTCTGTTTGAGAAATAAAAACTAACATCCGCGTCTTCAGTACCCTGTTTTTCGCCGGGACTGGAATCAGGTATTTCAGCTGATGATATTCCCTCTGTCGGATCTGCCATCGTAATGGATTCTGCATTTTTATTCGCAGAACTTATTCCAAACTTCATTGCTGTACTGTCCGAACTTTCATGGGGAGTTATATACTGCGCCGTTGGAGGAGCTCCGGCCAGTGGCGCCATATCCTGTGTGCTCTTGGCTCCCAAAATCGGTTTATTGTCAAATATTCCCATACGTACTGCAAATCCAAGCATAATAACAATAGCAAAACTTGCTGCAATCTGAGCAAACAGTCTTATTCTGCCTATCTTGCTATTTTTGCTCAGAACTTCATTCCGTGCTTCTTCCAGTCGTGCATGCAGGGAGGAAACAAATCCGTCGGGCAATTCTTCTTCCAATTCACCACAGGCTGAAACAATCGCTGCCAGTATTTCATATTCGCGGGAACATGAAGGGCATTCCATAATGTGCTGTTCAATACCTTTCATCTCATTCTCAGGCAATTCCCCGTCGATATAGGCAGACAGATTTTCAAGGCAATATTCACACCTGTTCATGAATTTCCCCCCTTTCTTTCATATTTGACGACATAATCCCGAAAAAGTTCCGATCTCTGCATGATAATCTTCTTCAGTCCCGCTCTTGCACGGTTTATTCGTGATTTTATTGTTCCCTCGTTAACGTTTAGCATATTCGCAATTTCTTTATATGACATGTCCATTATATCCCTTAGGATCAAAACCTGCTTGTGTTCGTCGGATAATGATTCAATCGCATCTCTTACCAGTTCTTTCAGCTGCTTTTTTTCCGCCAGCTCATCCGGCCCCGGTGATTCCTCTTCAATCTGCAGTCCCTGCTGGCTTTCATTCGAAACCGGTCCCTGCTCCATTGAAATCACCGCTGCCCTATTCCTTTTCCTCAAGAAATCAGTACAAACATTTATGGTTATCCTGTACAGCCATGTGGAAAAACTTGAATCACCCCTGAATTTTCCAATTGATGTAAAAGCACGCACTATCGCATCCTGGGCGAGTTCTTGGGCATCTTCAGGATTTCCTGTCATTCTCAGAGCTATATTGTAAACCCTTTTCTGGTGGGATTGAATCAGTGTTTCAAAAGCTTCTACATCACCGCCGACAGATAACTCTATCAGCCTTTTTTCCGCTGCATCCAATTTTGTACCCCCTTGTAAACCGATGTCCGCATGCCCCCGGCAGCAATCCGGGTTCGTTCCGACCCGTGCGTGTGCTATGTCTGCAAATGCTTGATATTGTACACCATTTATGATTATTGTATAATAAAAATATTCTGATTTCCATAAATAATTAATTTATATTTGAAAAAAGTGTAAAAGGTTCAACATTGCAGTTTTATGCACAGCTTTTTCGGGTTATAATTTAAGTTATTCCTGAACGAAGGATTAACCGGTTTTAAGGAGCATGCTGATGAATAGGCTGATAAGCAAAATATTGTTTTACCTGGCGCTTTTCCTTGGCAAAATCACTATATACCTTCTTCGTATTACAGGGTCCGGGGGTACAAGCCTTCCAGGAAAACTTGCAATGGCGGTCTGCCCGGACATTTTACGGCTTCTTGGCTCAAAATACAGAATAATAATGGTAACGGGAACAAACGGAAAAACAACAACTTCCAGGATAATAGAGCAAATCCTGGCTGAAAACCAGATAAAGTACGTTTCAAACAAGTCCGGGGCTAATTTGCTCAGCGGACTGGTTACAGCTCTTGTCTCTGATGTAAGGGTTAACGGTTCGCCCTCATCACCAACGGCATTGCTGGAAGTAGATGAGGCAGCATTCCGCGCTGCTACAAAATATATACATCCTGCTGTACTGGTGGTTACGAACTTTTTCAGGGACCAGCTTGACAGGTACGGTGAACTGTACCACACCGTTGAAGCCGTAAAAGGCGGCATCATGAACAGCCCGGATACAACGCTTATCCTGAATGGTGATGATTCCCTCTGTGCTTCACTGGGAAGAAACGTAAAAAACCCGGTTATATATTACGGAATGAACGAACTGCCCGAAACAGGCGAAGAGCTCAAAAAAATTGTCAACAGTGACGCTTCATACTGCATTTACTGCAAAACCAGGTATGAATACCGATACCGTATCTATGGCCATCTGGGATATTTCAGATGCCCGGAATGCGGATATGAACGACCCGAACCACTGGTTCACGTTGCAAGGATACCGGCCATGACAAGTGAGTTTTCGGTTGCTGTTATTAATACTCCGTCAGGAAGTTTTGAAGCCCATATAAAACTGCCGGGGCTTTACAATATATATAACGCGCTGGCAGCGGTTACATTTGCTGAAGCGCTTGGTTTTTCCCATGAAAAAACAATAAAGGCGCTGTCCCGTTTTGAAAGCGGCTTTGGCCGTATGGAATCAATCCCCCTGGACGAGAAAAATATCCAGGTAATACTGATAAAGAATCCTACAGGCCTTAACCAGGTTTTAAAATACCTTACAACCGCAGAAAAGAAATCGGTCATTTGCTTTATGATTAACGACAAGCTTGCTGACGGAACAGATATTTCATGGCTATATGACGTGGATTTCGAACCCCTGAGAAACATGCAGAGCCAGGTCTCCCGTATTTTCGTATCCGGTACCCGGGCTGAGGACATGGCTGTACGCCTGAAATATGCCGGAATATTCACTGACAATATAGTCATTGAGAAAAATCACAATACCATGCTTGATTCCGCCGTCAACATGCTTAATGCCGGCGAAACCCTATATATTCTTCCGACTTACACCGCATTGCTTGAGATCAGAAAAATCCTGAAAAAAAGGTTTAAACTGAAAAATTTCTGGCAGTAACGAAAGAGGAATATATTATGTATGAAATTAGTATTTGCCACTTGTATCCTGATTTACTGAACCTGTACGGAGATTACGGAAATATACAGGCGCTTGTAAGGCGGCTCGAATGGCGGGGAATAAATGTCCAGGTCCAGCCCGTTTCAATCGGCGATCCTTTTTTGCCTGATCAGTATGACATTGTTTTTATAGGCGGAGGTCAGGATTTTGAACAGGATATTCTTCACAGGGATCTTCTGGAGCAAAAAAAGAAACCGTTGATTGAGGCGGTTGAAAGCGGGACGGTATTTCTCTGCATATGCGGCGGATACCAATTAATGGGTCTGTATTACAAACAGAGCAACGGTACTGAAATAGAGTGCCTTGGCGCGATGAACCACTGGACAATAGGAGATGAGAAGCGTCTTATCGGAAACATCGTATTCCGGATTGATGGTCTGAAGCAGCAGCCCGACAGTCTCGTAGTGGGTTTTGAGAACCATTCAGGAAAAACATATCTTGGCGACGGGGTATCTCCTCTCGGAAAAGTGATATATGGTCATGGAAATAACGGCGAAGACGGATTTGAAGGCGCCAGGTACAAAAACGTGTTTTGCTCCTACAGTCACGGAAGTCTTCTGCCTAAAAACCCTGGTCTTACTGATGAACTGATTACCATCGCCCTGAAAAGAAAATACCCGGATTTCGTATCACTGCAGCCTCTCAACGACAGGATTGAAACCTTGGCAAGAGAAAGCATGATCAGGAAACTGATAAAAAAACAAGTTAAAAGGAGCTGTTGAATGTTACAGCTCCTTACATATAACTAAAAGTTTAATTTTTTAATCCTCTCAATCGCCCGTAAAGTATTTTCCCGGCTCCCAAAAGCAGTTAGCCTGAAATAACCTTCACCACTCGGACCAAAACCAACCCCCGGAGTGCCTACCACATGCGCATCCTTCAGAAGCTTGTCAAAGAACTGCCATGAATCATATCCTTCGGGAGTTTTAAGCCAGATATACGGGGCGTTCACACCGCCGAATACTTTAATACCCAAAGAAGCAATCCCTTCGCGTATAATTCGGGCATTTTCCATATAATATGCAATAACTTCACGGATTTGCGCCTGACCTTCTTCACTGTATACCGCCTCCGCACCACGCTGTACAATATAGGCCACTCCGTTGAATTTAGTTGTTTGCCTGCGGTTCCACAGCGCATTCAGATCAACCGGTTCCCCGGATTTCGTATATCCTTTTAACATCTTCGGAACAACCGTATAAGCGCATCTTGTTCCGGTAAAACCTGCCGTTTTTGAAAAGCTTCGGAACTCTATGGCTACTTCCTTTGCACCTTCCACTTCATATATACTGTGTGGTATTTCAGGCTGAGAAATATACGCTTCATATGCGGCATCGAACAGTATAATTGCACGGTTTTCCCTGGCGTAATCCACCCATTTTTTCAGTTGTTCCTTCGTAAGAGTTGTTCCGGTGGGATTATTGGGATAGCATAAATAAATCAAATCCACCTTACGGTCGGGCAGCGACGGAATAAAGTCATTTTCAGCGGTACACGGCAAATAAACAAGATTTGTCCATCTTCCCGATTTACTGTCATAGTCACCCAGTCTGCCCGTCATTGCATTGCTGTCTACATAAACAGGATAAACGGGATCTGTTACCGCTACTGTATTATCCACCCCAAAAATTTCCTGCATATTGGCTGTGTCGCTTTTAGCACCGTCGCTGATAAACACTTCGTCCCTGGACAGTTCAATACCGCGGGAATTATAGTCATACCTGATAATTTTCTCAATCAGGAAATCATATCCCTGGTACGGGCTGTATCCCATGAATGTTTCGGCCCTGGCCATTTCATCGGTTGCCCGGTGAATTGCCTGTATAACAGCGGGCACAAGCGGAAGAGTCACATCACCGATCCCAAGCCTGATAATATCGGCATCAGGGTTTTCTTCCCTGAAAGCACTGACTTTCCGATCAATATTTGCAAAAAGGTAACTTCCCGGCAGTTTAAGATAGTTCTCATTCACATATGCCATATATTTCTCCTCCGACTTTCACAGAATGTTTATTCTTAAAATATAAAGCAACTGCTTTTTACCGGTCAAGAAAAAGTTAATTTTTCAATAAATCTTAATTAAATACATTAAATGTCAATAAAACCCGTAAAAATAAAAGCTGCCGGGCCGGTTTTGTAAACGTGGTTGTTTTTCTCATTCCATTCAATTGTCAGATTCCCGCCCAATAATTCAACAGTTGCCTTTCTTCCGGTAAGGCCGTTAAGGTATGACGCCACAAGAACCGCACATGCTCCGGTACCGCATGCCATCGTTTCACCTGCGCCCCTTTCCCAGACCCGCATTTTCAGGTAATTTTCATTTACCACTTCAACAAACTCAGCATTTATTCTTCTGGGGAAAAGGGGATGGTTCTCCATCAGAGGCCCTATTTTCTCAAGGGGAAAATCCCTGACGTTGGGAACAAAGGTCACTGCGTGGGGATTCCCCATCGAAACGCATGTGACACGAAATTCTTCGTCACCCGCTTTTACAGGTTCATCGACAAATATCTCAAGGTCACTGTCAACCGGGATATCGCGTGGCTTAAGTATCGGTTCACCCATGTCCACCTTTACCTGTTCCACTTTGTTGTCCCTGCCGGTGAACAGTTCCAGTGTTTTTACCCCGGCAAGCGTTTCCACTGTAACCGTTTTCCTGTTCGTCATACCGTTGTCATAAACGAATTTTCCGACGCAGCGGATGGCATTGCCGCACATCTCGGCCTCTGAACCATCGGAATTGAACATTCTCATCCGGAAGTCAGCTTTTTCGGAAGGAAGAATCAGCACCAGTCCGTCCGAACCGACGCCAAAATGCCGATCACTAATAAACCGCGCCAGTTCGGACGGATTTTCAACTCTTTCCTCAAAACAGTTTATATATACATAATCATTGCCGATACCATGCATCTTTGTAAACTTCATGGCATTCTCCCTTAATCAGAAGTCTGCGTGATTTACAGTTCTCGGGAATGGGATTACATCGCGGATATTCTGCATTCCCGTTATATACATCAGCGCTCTTTCAAAACCGAGACCAAAGCCTGCATGCTTTGTTCCTCCGTATTTCCTGAGCTCCAGGTACCACCAGTAATCCTCCATATTCATGCCCAGTTCCCTGATCCTTCTTTCAAGGTAATCATATCTTTCTTCACGCTGGCTTCCCCCGATAATCTCTCCTACGCCCGGAACCAGCAAATCCATCGCAGCAACGGTTTTTCCGTCATCATTCAGCCTCATGTAAAATGCCTTTATGTCCTTCGGGTAATCGGTGACAAATACAGGCTTCTTAAAATACTTTTCGGTCAGATAGCGCTCATGCTCGGTCTGCAGATCGCATCCCCAGTATACTGGATACTGGAAATCCTGGTCCGCTTTTTCAAGAATCTTTATTGCATCCGTGTAGGTTACATGTTCAAAGCCAGAGTCTCTGACAAGGGTAAGTCGCTCAATAAGGCCGTTGTCGATGAAATTGTTGAAAAACTCCATTTCTTTCGGTGCGTTTTCCATTACATATCCGATAATATATTTCAGCATGGACTCTGCCAGTTCCATGTCATCTTTCAAATCAGCAAAGGCAATCTCCGGTTCCACCATCCAGAATTCTGCGGCATGACGCGCTGTATTGCTGTTTTCTGCCCTGAAAGTGGGCCCGAAGGTATAGACCTTTGAAAAAGCCATGCAGTATGTTTCAACCGAGAGCTGGCCGCTTACGGTCAGATAGGTTGACTTTCCGAAAAAGTCCTCGGAGAAATCAATTTCACCGTTTTCACCCTTCGGCAGGTTATTAAGGTCAAGGGTGGTAACCCTGAACATTTCGCCGGCTCCCTCACAGTCGCTGCTTGTAATTATCGGAGTGTGAACATAAACAAATCCGTTTTCCTGGAAAAACTTATGGATGGCATATGCAAGCAGCGAACGTACCCTGAACACTGCAGAAAAAGTATTGGTTCTCGGTCTTAAGTGGGCTATTGTCCTTAGAAACTCAAAGGAATGTCTTTTCTTCTGCAGCGGGTATTCAGGGGTGGACGCCCCTTCTATTTCAATGGAAGTTGCCTTTATTTCAAAAGGCTGCTTTGCCTGCGGTGTTTCGACCAGGTTTCCCCTGACCACGAGGCTGCTTCCGACATTCAGCTTTGCTATCTCGTCAAAATTCGGAAGCGTGTCATCAAACACTATCTGTAGGTTCTGCAGGCATGAACCGTCATTCAGTTCAATAAAGCCGAAAGTCTTTGAAAGCCTTATAGTACGAATCCAGCCGCAGACAGTCTGTTCATCCTGCAAATACCGGGAGGTGTTTTCATAAAGCTTTTTTATCTCAGTCCTTTTCATCGTTTCATCCCCTGTCCTCAATGCTTAGTATTTCATTATTATATCGATAAACTGATATATCATAATAATATATTTTGTAATGTAAAAACTCAACATTTTATTTAATTATTAAGCATTGGGACCGTAGTTTTCAACTTCAAAGTATTCACCCTGCCAGTTCCTGAATGCGGCCTTGTCCTTGCCAAGGCACAGCAGGTAATTCGGCATAATTGGCGTTTTGCCCAGCCCTTTCGGGCCGTTTATAATATACGTCGGAATTGCAAGGCCTGAAGTTCTGCCCCGCAGGCTTTCCATGATTTCAAGCCCTTCCTCGATTTTTACCCAGAAATGGCTCGTCCCTTTTACTGTTTTGGGATGAAAAATATAATATGGTTTTACCCGTATTCTAAGAAGTTGCTGGTTCAGCTTCCTGACTACGAATTTATCATTGTTGACGCCGTTTAACAGCACCATCTGGTTTCCGAGCGGTATTCCCGCGTCCGCAAGCATTTCACATGCCGTTTTTGCTTCAGGTGTTATCTCCCTGGGATGGTTAAAGTGAGTGTTTACAAATACGGGATGGTATTTTTTCAGGATATTTACGAGGTTTTTCGTGATCCTTTGGGGAAGCGTTACGGGTGTCCGTGAACCGAACCGGATTATTTCAACATGGGGTATTGCCCTTAATTCCTTTAGCATCCATTCAATAAGCTCATCGGATACCAGGAAGGCATCTCCTCCGGTTATCAGGACATCGCGAATTTCACTGTTTTCCCTTACATACTCAATCGCCGCCTGGATTTTTCCCCTGGGAACGATTTTATCGGTCTCACCAATAAGCCTTCTTCTTTGGCAAAACCTGCAAAACATTCCGCAGACATTGGTGACCTTGATAATAAGACGATCAGGATATCTTCTTGTAATGATCTCATGTACGGCCGTTCCCTTTTCGTCCATGGGATCCAGCTCTCCGATGTCATTGAGTTCTTCGGCGGATGGTATTGCCTGCTTTTTTATTGCACAGTCAGGATTGTCGGGATCGATAACAGACAGGTAATAGGGTGACACAGCAAAACGGTATTTTGCCGCAACTTCATTTATATATTTTATGTCTTTTTCAGGAAGATTAATTATTTCAGAAAGGCCTTTTGATGACGTAAAGCGGTTTTTCAGCTGCCAATGGTAATCATTGTAATCTTCTTCAGTGGCATTCAGGTATTTCATGATTTTCTTTTTCTGATATGATATTTTTTCATAATCCTCAATTCCTGTCAGAATAGAACCTTTAATGCTTTCATAATCAGCAATTTCATTTTTCAGTTTTTCAAAGCGTTCATTTTGTTTTACATATTCCATCTCCCAACCTCGCTTTCCTTTTTATTTAAGACATACACCTTCCTTCATCAGGTTCTGCTGAATCATTTTATAGATATGCTATACCGCATATGACACATAAAACCGTCAAAAGGACCGGAAAAAACAAGCCCGGCGACGCTTTTTACTGCTGAAAAAAACTTAATAATTGTCAACAGTGCTTTTCCAGACTAAGAAGCATGTACTAAAACCTTAACGGCAGCAAAAGAAAGAGTAAAACATTGTAATCGTGCAAAATTTAATAACATTTAACTCTATTATATCAGAAAAATGAAATTTCTCAAATTCTGAACCACTATTACCCGAAACCATATATTACATATTCTCCAGAATCAAAAACCCGCCCGTGTCCTCTCCAGTATAGCCTTCAGGAACACGGGCGGGGTATATTTACTTTTCAGATTAATCTTTTCTTCTTCTGTAAACCCTTGTTTCATATGGACCTAAAACTACCTGTCCGCTAACAGGTTTTTGCTCGTTCAAATCGAACAACTGCTGTTTCAGTTCTATTTTTTGAGTTTCCTTACAGTAATTCAGTACGAACAGGTATTCGGTATCTCCTTTTTCCCTTACCGCCAGTTCACACCCTTCCGGGATGTCCAGCACATGCCCGTACGGTGAAATAATTCCGGTTTCCCTGAGAAATGCCCTTGCAACATCCTCGGTGAAAGTACCGCCAAAGTAATATACTTTTCCTTTGCCCACCGTGTTTACAATCAAACCTGCCTTGCCCGAACAGTAACTGTTGGCATAAGTTCCAAGCACCCGGGCATCCCCGATGGGTTCCAGAATGTCATTGAATACCGCGGCTTCAAGCCTGTTGCCGTTCCAGTCTATATAAACCGGTGCCTCGTCGGGGCTTACGAAAGTAAAATCCACCACATCTGTTCCGCTGAGTTCCCTCAGCAATCCCGGCATTTCCAGCATGACGCATTTTCCCGTGGTATCCTTATATCCCGTACGGCATCCAAGAATCAGAGTCCCTCCCTGCTCTACGTACGCCCGGAGCAATGCTGCACGCTTCCCGGTCATAATAACCGCATGGGGATAAAACAGTACAGGGTATTTCAATAAATCCTCCAGTCGCGTGTCATCATCAATATATATATAATCCATCGGAGTATGGGTTAACTGTGATGCTTTAAAAATCCCATCACTGCTTACCCTTTCAACTCTCTCGTGTACTTTGTCCAGCTGTGAATCCCAGACATTGTCATAGTCTTTTATCACGCCAAAGAAAGCTTTGTACTCAGCGCCTGTAATCTCCTGCAATTTACCGATCTTTCCCGATATTTCCCTTATCTCTGCAAGCCTTCGGTTATCTCTGCCTGAATAATCCAGTATTCCATGCCAGTAAATCTCGGTACCCATTGTACAGGTACGCCATCGGAAATAACTGATAAAATCCGCACCGTGAGCAATGCTTTGCATTGTCCAGAGCGTAATTTGCCCGGGTCTTGGCTGAGGAGCCTCCATGCGGCTGACCCAACCGTTGGCACCGGACTGCTGTTCCATTATGCCAAAAACAGGGGAAATGGAGCGAACTTCGCTGAGATTCCTGCTCCAGTTGCGATCTTTCAGGCTATCGCCACTCTTCATGTCCTCTCCCACGCAATAGGCAAAATTAGGGTACGAGTCATACATGATAAAATCCAGGGATTCCTCTGTCATCCTGTGGCTGTCCAGGTTTCCGAATATACCGTTAGTGGTGATGAAATCACCCTTTTTTATATATTTTCTCAGAATATCGCTCTGCAGTTTTACAAAAGACCTGGCGCTGGCAGAAACAAACCTGATATAGTCCATTATCCTGTGGGGATTCATCGAGCCGAATGCAACAGTTTGCGGAATATGAACCTGGTTCCAGTCGGTGTACTCCTGGTTCCAGAACGCTGTTCCCCATGCTTCATTCAATGCTTCAAGAGTACCGTATTTTTCCTTCAGGAACTCCCGAAATGCAATATCATCGCTTTCGGAGTAGAATTCATTCAGCTCGCAGTTGATTTCGTTATCTATCTGCCATCCTATAATATTGGGATGAGGAGCATAATGCTGTGCTATTTTTTCAACAATAATCCCGGTAAACTTCCGGTAAACGGGCGAATTGTAATTATAATGCCTGCGTCCGCCATGTCTGTACATAACCCCGTCAATGGTCCTGTTAAGAACTTCAGGGTATTTTTCAGTAAGCCATGCAGGAGGAGTAGCCGTGGGAGTACAGAAAATAACCTTCATTCCCGTTTCCTCGGCCGCTTTCAAAAACCTGTCGAAAAAATCAAAGGTAAATTTCCCTTCTGTTGGCTCAAAACGGCTCCATGCAAATTCCGCAACACGAACAACCTCAATTCCGCAGTCAAGCATGCGCTTCAGATCGTCCTTCCACATTTTCTCCGGCCAGTGTTCCGGATAATAGCATGTGCCAAGCATAATTTTTTCGGTTTTCAGTTTTTTTTCCATAACAAAACCTCCAGTATAAAATCTGATTGCAATATCAGCCTGTAATCAGTTCTTTCAGGATCTGTTCATACTTTTCGGGTTTAAATCCCGCATAGTTAAAAACATAAAAACCGTCCCATGATTCGGTAAAATATTCATTGAAGTCTTCAACACATTTGTTCCCGTGCCCATTTCCCAGTTCAACAAGCACAAACGTACCGGTACCCGAAGAATGTATTTTAAGCCTGCCATATAAACTTTCCACGGCCCTGTACAGCAGCCTTAGTTTTTCAGAGCAAATCTTGCGCAGACGCCGGAGATGTTTAGCGTATAATCCGCTTTTTAAATATTCTGACAAAACAAGCTGCTCTGCAGTGGATACAGTTGCCCTGTAACCGGTGAGCATGTTTCTGAACCTATCATTCAGGGATTCAGGCAGTATCATGTAGCTTATACGCAGTGAAGGAATCATCACGCTTGAAAAAGAACCGATATATACGACACGGCCGCAGTTATCAAGGCTGTATAATGACGGAACCGGCCTCCCTGAAAGCCTCAGTTCACTGTCATAATCATCCTCGAGAATATAACCGTCCGTGTTGTTTGCCCATTTAATAAGCTCCATCCTTTTCTGAACCGGCATTACAAGCCCGGTGGGATACTGGTGTGAAGGGCTCGTATAACAAACCGAAGCTTTTGTTTCGAAAAGAGCTTCAACATTAATACCGTTGCTGTCAAGTCTTATAGGGTGCAATTTATAACCTCTTTTTATAAATACCGGTCTTACATCGACAAAACCCGGTTCTTCAAAGGCAACCTCGGGCTGTATAATACCGGAGGTAATATCGCAGAAAATGTGCAGAAGAGTCTGAACTCCCGAACCGATAATTATCTGGTCCGGACTGCAGACTACTCCCCTGGCCTTATATGTGTAATCAGCCAGTGCTTTTCTGAGTTCCGGTTCTCCGCGTGGATCTCCTTCAACCAGCAATCTTTTCTTGCAGTCTCTTAATATGCTGTTGTAAATTTTTCTCCATTCACCAAAATTAAATATTTCTGTATCCAGGTAACCGTCATCGGCGCGGATATAATCAACTCCATGCTCTTTCCTTGCATACTGCCCTGAAATATTAATCAACGAAGGATCCAGTTCAGATGCATAGTAACCTTTCTGCGGAATGCTGTAAACATACCCTTCCACCAGTAATTGATTATATGCATTTTCAACCGTGGTGGAACTTAATCCCAGTTCTCTTGATATCTGTCTTATTGAAGGCAGCCTGCTGCCGGGTTTCATGTTTCCCTTCTCTATTTCCCGGCGGATGCAGTAATACAGTTTAACATATTTAGGCAAGTTTTCATTTTGGTATTCATACCAGGCAGATTCAAACACCATAAACTGTCCCCTTCAATTTTTACAAAACTGTCACTTTTATAGTGGTCAGCTATATGATATATTCTATCATAAATCTAAAACGAATGCAATGCTGCGGGAGCCTGATTATTATTAGCATATAAAGGGGAGTGATATGAATGAACGGCAGTCACCTGAGAAAAATTATACTCACCGGACTGATGACAGCCCTCGTCTATTTGTTCACCAGTATAATCAAGATACCTACCGTCAATGGATATATACATCTCGGGGACGGTTTTATATTTCTGTCAGTGCTTATACTGGGTCCTTTCTATGGTGCATTTGCATCCGGTGTAGGCTCTATGCTTTCTGACATTCTTTCCCAGTATGCCCAGTGGGCAATACCTACACTTATTATAAAGTCACTGATGGCACTGGTTATGGGGCTGATTGCCAGGCACAGAACAAAGAAAGATGTTTTGATTTCAGCATCCACAACCGTTGCCGTATGGCTTGTATTCTTTATAGTAATCAAAAACGCCCTTGCAAGGGCATTGGTTCAGTCGGTTGACTCTCTTGCATCGGCACTCGAAGATACTCCGGAAAACGTGGTTAATACCGCTTCGGGCGTACAGATGAACCTGACCGTTGCAATTGCAGTCGTTGTGATAGTAATGATTTCAATAATACTTTATATGACAATAAAACAGAATGCTAAAGCCGTTGGCGCAGGTGTGGCGGTCGGAATGCTAAGTTCCGGAGCAGTTATGGTAATTGGGTACTATATAGCTGATTTTATCCTTTACGGCAACCCGATATCTCCTGTTTTCAGCGTCCCTATGAACCTGGTCCAGTTCCTGCTAGGAATTGTCATTACAATTGCAACGGCACCCGCTTTGCTGAAGGCAAAGGCATTCTATTTCGGCGATAATGAGTCTGCCTGAATTCTAAAGCAAGCCGACTATTACCGGTGCGGTAATTACCGACAGTATTGTTGACATCATTACCGCTTTTGATGCAAAAACCGCGTCCTTGTCGAACAAGTCGGCGAATATCGTGGTGGTTGCAGCAACAGGCATGGCAAGAGCCGTAACAACAACCGACGTTATTGTTTTCGGAACGCCGGTAAAATACAGAATTCCGTATGCCATCAATGGCATCATGATTAACCTTACCGCCGATACATAATAAACCTTGGCATCATTCACAAGGTCCTTTATTTTGGTGGTACTGATAAGTGATCCGATAATAAGCATCGACAGCGGCAATGTCATGTCGCCGATATAATTTACTGCGCTTTTTAACGCATCGGGTACGGGAACACGCAGTGCAAAAATGATTACCCCTGCATAAACGGCAATCACTGCGGGATTTACAAGAGCTTTTCTGAACAGGTCTTTAATCCCGCCGTTTTTGTCTGTGCTGCTGTACATCATATATCCAAACGTCCAGACAAAAATATTGAAAGCCACAACATAAAAAGAACCCAAAAATACTCCGTCCTGGCCGAATAAAGCCTTCATCATCGGAAGTCCGATGAAACCTGTATTGGAAAATACTGCCGAGAAACGCATAATTGGTTTTACCTTTTCATTAAAACCCTTAAACAGGATACTTGACAGGAAAATACTTAAAAAATAAAAAGCCGTAGCTATCAGAAATACCAGCAAACCGTTCCTCAGTTTTTCAGCGGAATACTCAAAGAAAAACGAACCCAGAACAAGCATCGGGTTGGTTACATATAACAAAAGCTCCGAGAGCTTTTTCGATGAGCCGTCAGCAATAATTCCAGTTTTTCCTGCAATAATCCCTACAATCATGATTATGAGCAGAATAACAACCTGTTCAAATACAATTCCGAAATTCATTTTGTCCCCCTAACGCAGTTTTGAATTTAGTAACATGCTCAATATTTTAACACAGCAGACCAATCTAAAACAATCAGTTATTCAAATTATTTCAGAATACACAGACAGTTCCCGTTACCGAAAAATCAAGGCACGGGAACCGTCTTATCAGACATTACCAGGAATTACTCTATTCTGATTACCTCATACCCTGCGTCATCTATAGCTTCCCTGATTAACTTCTCGTCAATTTCATGAGCCAGTTCAATATCGGCATACTTTCCTTCAAGGCTGACCTTTACATCTTTTACACCGTCAACCTGTATCAACGCCTCCATCACATGTTTTACACAGTTATTGCAGGACATACCTTCAATATAAACCCTTTTTGCCATATCATTAATTCCTCCTGAGCGATAAATAAATACAGCTATAAATTACCCGTTTATAGTTTATTGTATCATCATTATGGCAAAATTAAAAAACCGGCAGCATCAGCGGCCGGTTTTTGTAAACGAACATAACGGAACTGTTTTTCTATGAAAACCACTTTATTTTTCAGCCTTGTTTGCCGGTTATAGTTATATATTCTATTCAAGCAGATGTTCTAAATAGTGTTTGCTGTATTCCATTGATTCATTTTTCACTTTTTCAAGAATAATATCAATTCCGGGTCTTCGTTCCTTTATATATTCGAAAAGAAACCTGTAATCCAAAAGCCCATTCCCCGGGGGAACGGTCTTTTTTATGCCGTTTTCAAACACAAGATCCTTTGCATGCACCACAAGAATCCTGTCCCCGAACATTTCGAAAGCTTCGCTTATTATTTCCCTCTGGGTGTTTATATTGTCTGCGTCCAGTAAATTGACAGGATCAAAGATTACCTGCAGGTTATCGGACTGAATTTCATCCAGCACTTTCTTCATTACCCGCGGGCTGGAAACAGTATGGGACACAGAGCCTTCCAGGCAAATCATAACACCGAATTTCTCTGCAGTCTGTACCAGCTCCGAAACACTTTCAATAAGAATCTCAAACGCCTTAGGCGAGCTGTTTTCATTGGTATAAGATCCGTCGGCATTTAGCGAGCCTGTCTCGGTTGCAACCATGCTGCATCCGAAATCACGGGCGAACCTTATATGTTCCTTGAACCACCCGAGCTGCCCTTTTCTCGTTTTTTCATCGGGATGCACGGGATTGATATTACAGTCGAGAACCGAAATATAAACATGTTCGCCAGTAAATGCTTCCCGTATTTTCACAGCCATGCCGGGATTTAACCTGCCCGGTGAGAAGTTATAATCGGTAATTGCCTTCTGAAGTGACAGCTGAATACACCTGAAGCCTCTTTTAGCTATTTCGGTTGCGAGTTCCCTGACCGGCATCCTGCCGATGTCATGAGCACGTGTGCCTATCATTCCAGCCACCACCTTCATTATTGAGATACAAAAAACTCTTAATATATAAATACCATAATATGGTTAAGATAATACAATCAAATGCCTGAACTGTAAGACATATACCGTCATGACAATGCAACCGGCCAGGAAATTTTAATTTAATAAAACATCCGTTCATGAGCAATATTTCCTCAAAATTTCAGCAACTGATTAAAATACATGATATGCGGATATACTTTCATATGACAACGTAATCCTGAAAATACGGATAATTCAGCAACTGGTTGATTTAAAAAAGCGGCGGAAAAAACATATATAACCGAAAAACTGAAGGAGGTTTCCGGATGAATAACGCCAGCATGGATGTCCAGGTAAGGAATACCGTAGGAAACGGAAGTGCAAACAGGTTAAGAAACGACGGTTATATTCCCGGAATAGTATATGGAAAAGGAATGGAGCCTACGCCGGTTCAGGTCAGAAACTCCGTTTTGTACCATAGTCTCAAGAACTACGGGCAAAACACCGTATATAACATTACCATTAACAATGAAAACATACCGGCTGTAATTCAGGATATACAGCTTGACCCGTTCCGGAGAGAATATCTTCACGTGGATTTTCACCGCATCTCGCTGGATGAAGAGCTGGAAGCAGAAGTACCTGTAAAGATTGCAGGCAAATTCATGGTAGAACGCTCAGGAGCGGTAATAAACCATCAGCTGGACTCCATAACCGTAAAGGGACTGCCCCAGGATATACCCGAATATATCCAGGTAAATGTTTCAGACCTGAAACCCGGAGAATGTATTAAGGTATGTGACCTGTTTGTGCCGGAAAACCTTACGGTACTGAATAATCCAAACGAAGTGATTGTCTCACTGACGGTACCCAAACCTGTTCTCGAAGATTTGAACCTGCAGGATAACACGCCTGCAGACGCAGTACCCATAATAGGAAACGACGAAAGGGAAACAAATGCAACATGATAAAAATTAAGGAGGCTGAAAAACAGCCTCCTGTTTTGTTATCAGCAATATAATCCTATATCCTGCTGCATTCTTCGGGATAATTTTCACGGGTATAATAGTGGGTATGCAGCAACTCATGTGCCCGGTGGCTTCCGGGTTTCTCGAGATATTCTTCGTATATCTTCATTACCCTCGGATTCTTATGGGATTTGCGTATTGTCATGGCTTCGTCTTCACTGTAAATTGCCTTGGCTCTTTCTGCTCGGATATCAATTATATTTCTTACGCCGGCAGGCTGTATAGGCTGACCTCCGCCGTTTACACATCCGCCCGGGCAGGCCATTATTTCAATAAAGTGATACTGAACTTCGCCTTTGCGTACCTGCTCCAGAAGTTTTCTTGCATTGCCAAGGCCATGGGCAACGGCGGCTCGCAATACAGTACCGTCAGGCAGTGTGACCTCTGTTACTTTTATTCCGTCAACACCACGAACAGCCTTATATTCAATATTTTCATTATCCTTGCCTGTGAGTATGTCAACAACAGTTCTCAATGCTGCTTCCATCACACCGCCGGTAGCTCCGAATATAACGCCTGCACCTGATGCTTCACCCATCGGATCGTCAAAATTCTCATCCGGAAGACTTACAAAATCTATTCCGGCTTCCTTAATCATGCGGGCAAGTTCGCGGGTTGTTATCGAAACGTCCACATCAGGATATCCGGTTGATGAAAGCTCAGGACGCTGGACTTCAAACTTCTTGGCAGTACACGGCATTACAGAAACTACGAATATTTTTGAAGGATCAATGCCCATCTTCTCGGCATAATATGATTTCAGTATTGCACCGAACATGTTCTGCGGTGATTTGCATGATGAAAGATTATCCAGCAAATCAGGATAATTATGTTCGCAGAACTTAACCCATCCGGGGCTGCAGGAGGTTATCAGCGGAAGTTTTCCGCCGTTCCTGATTCTTTCAATAAGTTCTGTACCCTCTTCCATTATGGTCAAATCTGCTGCCGTATCTGTATCAAATACCTTGTCAAAACCAAGCCTTTTCAGCGCAGCAACCATTTTTCCGGTGCAGCGTGTCCCAATGGGAAGACCGAATTCTTCACCTATTGCCACGCGTACAGCAGGTGCAGTCTGAACAACTACATGAAGCTCGGGATTTGCCAGCGCATCCCATACCTTTTCAATGCTGCTCTTTTCACGAAGCGCCCCGACAGGACATACATTTATACACTGTCCGCAGTTTACGCACGGTGTATCCTTCAGTGCCATATTGAACGGAGAAGAAATAACGGTTTTAAACCCTCTTTCTGCAGCTTCAATTGCAGCAACGGTTTGTAAATTCTTACATACGCTTACGCATCTGCGGCACAGTATGCACTTGTTGGGATCTCTTACTATCGACGGTGACAAATCATCTACAGGCAGATGCTCATTTTCACCCTCAAACCTGATTTCACCCACGTTCAGTTCTTTTGCAAGCCTCTGCAGCTCACAGTTCTCGCTGCGCACACAGGTCAGGCATGTTCTCTCATGGTTCGAAAGGATCAGTTCAAGTGTAACCCTTCTGGCTTCCCTTACCTTGGGTGAATTTGTGATAACCTTAAGGCCTTCGGAAACAGGATAAACACATGCTGCCTGAAGGCTTCTTGCTCCTACATCAACGACGCACATACGGCATGCGCCTATTTCATTAATGTCCTTCAAGTAACAGAGAGTGGGAATTCTTATTCCAGCCAGTCTTGCAGCTTCAAGGACGGTAGAACCCGCAGGTGCTTTAACTTCTATTCCGTCTATAGTCAATGTTACCATTTCACTCATTGCCCTCGCTCCTTTCCATTAAGCCATCTTGCTTATTGCGCCAAACTTACAGGATTCCATACATACTCCGCACTTGATGCATTTATCGGAATCAATGCGGTAAGGCTTCTTGACCTCTCCGGATATGGCATTAACCGGACATTTCCTGGCGCATAAGCTGCAGCCCTTGCACTTTTCTTCATCAATTACATACCTTAACAAAGCCTTGCATACTCCGGCCGGGCACTTCTTTTCATAAATATGTGCCTCATATTCGTCGCGGAAATATCTCAGTGTGCTAAGAATCGGGTTCGGAGCAGTCTGACCCAGACCGCAGAGTGCAGCAGCCTTTATGTTTTCAGCAAGCAGTTCAAGTTTTTCTATATCGCCGGGCTGTCCCTTTCCCTTGGTTATTCTGTCAAGTATTTCGTACATTCTCTTAGTTCCGATACGGCAAGGCGAGCATTTTCCGCAGGACTCGTCCACGGTAAATTCAAGGAAGAATTTAGCAATATCCACCATACATGTATCTTCATCCATAACGATAAATCCGCCCGAGCCCATCATTGAGCCGAGTTCAAGCAGATTATCGTAATCTATGGGAGTATCTATAAGGCTTGCAGGTATACATCCGCCTGAAGGACCTCCGGTCTGTACGGCCTTAAACTTCTTGCCGTTGGGTATTCCTCCGCCTATATCGTAAATCATCGTACGAATCGTGGTTCCCATGGGTATTTCAACCAGTCCGGTATTGTTTATCTTTCCGCCAACGGCGAATACCTTTGTTCCCTTGCTCTTTTCGGTTCCTATGCTTGCGAACCATTCGGGTCCTTTAAGGAATATTACCGGAATGTTTGCGTAGGTTTCAACATTGTTCAGTATTGTGGGCTTCTGCCATAATCCCTTGTTCGCAGGGAACGGGGGACGAGGTCTCGGTTCACCGCGTTTTCCTTCGATTGATGTCATTAATGCAGTTTCCTCACCGCATACAAAAGCACCTGCTCCAAGGCGCAGATCTATATCAAACGAGAAATCGGTTCCGAAAATATTCTTGCCCAGAAGTCCGTATTCTCTTGCCTGATCTATTGCAATTCTCAGACGTTTTACTGCTATCGGGTATTCTGCGCGGACGTAAATGTATCCCTGGTTCGCACCGATTGCATAGCCTGCTATTGCCATAGCTTCAAGTACTGAGTGCGGATCGCCCTCAAGTATGCTTCTGTCCATAAATGCACCGGGGTCACCCTCGTCAGCATTACAGCATACATACTTCTGGTCACCCTTGGCTTTTGCCGCAAACTCCCACTTCAGGCCTGTCGGGAATCCGGCTCCGCCTCTTCCGCGTAATCCTGATTTCTTTACGGTTTCGATTACCTGTTCGGGTGTCATTTCGGTAAGTACCTTACCCAGTGCGCGATAACCGTCTCTTGCAATGTATTCTTCAATGTTTTCCGGGTTAATAACACCGCAGTTTCTTAATGCTACACGGACCTGGTGCTTAAAGAAACCAACGTCTTCAAGGGCCTTGGATACGTCTTCTGCTTCCTTGTCTCCAAGCAGCAGCCGTTTTACAATTCTTCCCTTTACAAGATGTTCTTCAACAATTTCCTTCACATCGTCCAGGGTAACCCTTGAATAGGTTGCACCTTCAGGATAAACAACCAAAATAGGTCCTTTCTCGCACAAACCAAAGCATCCGGTGTGAATAACCTTGACCTCATTTTCAAGATTATTCTCACGAAGCAGTTTATTCATCAGATCTATAATTTCCATGCTCTTTGATGATGTACATCCGGTTCCTCCACAAACCAGCACGTGTGATCTGTATATCATTTTTGACCCTCCAATCTGATATTACCTTTAACACCGGTCAGCAGCCTATTCAGCTTCACCTATCGTGTATTCCTTTACAGGATGACCGTTAATCAGGTGTTCCACCACAATCCTTCTTGCTTTTTCCGGATCCAGCTTTACATAGGTCGTTTTCTTTCCGTCCGGTGTGATGACTTCTGCAATGGGTTCAAGCTTGCAGACACCTATGCATCCTGTCATTGTCACATTAACATTCTGTACGTTTCTCTTGTTAAGTTCTTCCACAAAAGCATTCATAACAGGCCTTGCTCCTGCTGCTATACCACATGTTGCCATACCGACAACAACTCTTATCTTACCTGTATTGTCACGAAGGCTCATTTCCTTCAGTGCTTTTTCCCTTATGGCTTCGAGTTCAGCCAGAGATTTCATTCAGAACACCTCCAAAAACCACTTTCAATCCATCTCGAATATTTTCAGCAATCCAGTCAATAACTTCAAAACTGTCTATTGGAACACCATTCAGATATTTTTTTATTTCTTCCGTTTTCAGTTCAAAGGAAGACTTTTCGCTCTGAAAGGTTATTTCATAATTTATATCCGGGTTTGCCATTATAAGTGTCTTTAATGTTTCATCCACATTTCCGATGGGAATCCTGTCAATGCTGTCAATTACAAATCTTGCTTCTGTCGTTGTACCTTCCCCTTTTCGTGATTCTATTTCAAAACTTCCTCCGGTAATTTCCGCCGACAGTTTCAATAACGGAATCCCCATCCCTACTTCCCTTGTCGTCCTTGTGGTAGTGAACGGATCAGTTACCGTTTTCAGCAGTTCCTCATCCATTCCTCTGCCGTTGTCCGTCAGCCTGAATATAAGGAAACCGTCTCTGCAGTCAAATGAAATTCTTATCAGGGTTGCCCCCGCTGAAATTGAATTCTGGGCTATATCCATCAAATGCAGAGAGATGTCCTTCATCCCATATCACGATACTTCTGAATAATCTTCGGAACATCATCAGGCACAAGCCTTCCGTACACTTCTCCGTTAATCATCAGAACAGGTGCCAGACCGCATGCTCCTATACAACGGCATGACTGAAGCGAAAACAGACCGTCTTCGGTTACTCCGTCGCCTTTAAGCCCTAACTCCTGTTTAAACCTTTCATAAATCAGTCCTGCACCTTTTACATAGCAGGCTGTGCCAAGGCATAACTGGATCTGATATTTTCCCTTCGGATAAAGAGAAAACTGACTATAAAAAGTAACTACACCGTATACTTCAGAAAGCGGCACTCCCAGACCGTCTGCGATGGCCTTCTGTACATGCATAGGCAGATATCCGTATATTTCCTGGGCCTCATGCAGAACCGGAATAAGAGCACCTTGCACGTTTTTGTACTTTTCTATTAACTTTTCAAGTTCCTGCGCTTTCGGGTCAGCCACGCAGGTATTCGAGCATTTGCAGCTCATAGTATAACCCCCAGTCTGACAAAAATTTGATATAGTTTGTTACAGTATTAACAATTTACTTTGTTAATAGTATAACAAATTTTAAGACATAAATCAACTTAAAGTTAAAAATTTTTTTATACCCGTAAACCCTTGATTTAAAACACTTTGAGGAAAATTTAAAGATTCGAAATCAGGTATTTTGTATACAAAAAAAAATACCGGCTTAACAAAGCCGGTATTTTACAAATAAATATTTTTCTTATTCTTATATCCTGACTAATCAGATGATTCTTCGGCTTTCAATGCTTCCTCTCTTTCTTTCAGGGCTTCCACCAGTTTCGGATATGATACCCTGAGGCCGTTTCTGCTTTCATCTTCCAGCTGTCTTCTTCTTACCATCATACCGGTATATTCGCCGTTTTTAAAAGCGTAGAAATATACCCCTTCCGACTCGGGTACCAGATCAACGCGGATTTTTTCACCGGTTTTCAGAGTATATTCTATTGTTACTTCCGGATTCTCAAGCACAGGCTTTGCCTCCAGGTTCAGCTTATCCATCGTAACACCAATCGCACCCTGGTAGTATTCCTTGAATTTCTTAATATATCTTTCGTCCTTTTCGCCCGTGAGGAGTACGCCGTTAAATTCAAACGTGCTCTTTTCATCATCCTCGGTATCCACGTTTATTTTTGAAACGTCAACCCTTCCGTCCATGGTTATTACCATTTCACTCACTTCATTAATGTTCTGGAGATGGACGAATGAGCTTATAATCTCTTCTATAGGTTTGTCAAGGAACGTAAAATAGCTTGCGCTGACAGTAAAAACAAGATTCCCGTCATTTAATACCGCATAGTAGTTACTCCTGTTGTCTTCCAGTTTTCCGATAGACAATTTGTAATCCTTTCCGCCCACGGTGTATTCAAAAACATACGGCGGTGAATCCAGTCCGTATTTACTCATGTCTTCCGGATTCTCTTCAATGTATTTAACAACCGATATACCTGCCAGTGACTCGGTTATTTTATATATATTCTCATATCGGGCCTCGGCTTCTATCGGATAAGAAAGCATCCATTTATATTCTTCAGGGTAAGCCACCGCATCGAAAAGCAGGCTGCCGTTCCTGGTGAACTTCAACTTAGCGAAATCATCAGGAGTATACTCTTTATCGTAGATGGCTGTTTCCATCAGATCAAACTTGGTCTGAATGAACTTCTCGGCTTCATAGTCACTGATGGTGTATACGGTAGGTTCCTCAGCCTTTTTTACATAATAGGCACCGCCGGTCGGGGTTTCATTTCCGACAAGCAGAACATACTTCGTGCCGTCTTTGAGAATGAATGTTATCCTGGCAGGATCATCCAGACCGTAAACCGAAAGGTCTGACGGATTCTCTTCAATAATCCTGTAAGCCTTCAGGGAATTTGCATTCCATGCGATGCTGTCCACTGAGCTGGATCGAATATTAATATTTTCAGGTTCAACAGGCACCCATACATTTCTGTCCACAAGCTTTGTTTCCACAGTTCCGTCTTCATTGGTTGTTTGCTCCTCCACCTGTATGGTTGTATATCTGAAATGGAGGAGTTCATTGTTGTTTTCCATTATAATATCGGTCAGATCATTTTTCTCGAAATTGAATATCTGGATTGTTTCACTGTTGCTGCTGCCGCCGGTGTTATCCTCCTCTTCCTTTTCAGGAAGATTGGTAACTACAAGGTAAACACCCACAAGCAATACCAGCACAACTGCAGGTATAATAAGTTTTTTGAAAATGCTCATAGATGTCTCCTCCTTAACCAGACGAATACGCCTGCTCCCATAATAACCAGAGGAACTACAATAATAAGCCCGATAAAGAGTATTGTCAGCGTTTGCTGTGTTACACGAGCAAGCCTCGGTGTTGAATATCTCTTCACGGGAATGTAAATATCATCCTTGTTGTCCTGCATCCAGTTAATGCTGTTCAAAAGGAACTTCTTGCCTGTATTGGACATATCCATTCCATCGTCGGAAACAAAGTAAGCGTTACCTATAACAATGGTTTTGCTCTGTTTTGAGTATCCTTTGTTTTCACCGGCAACGGCAACATACAGCGGGCCGGTCTTTTCAGCATCACCTTCAAACAACGGCTTTCCTACGGCTTCGGATGATGTTGTAAGAAGCGGTGTTACAGTAATCCAGTCCTTCTCATTTTTCAGTACCTGAATGCTTTGTGCATATATCAGGGACATATTGAATTTATCCGGCTCCAGGACCGAATTTATGGAATTGTTTTCGACTGTTGGCAGGAAATAGTACGGCTGTCCATATGCGGCTTTGTTGGCGGCCATTTCAAATATTACATCATATCCCAGCGAAATATTGTACCTTGCCAGGAACTCCTCGAAATTGGTAAGTTTTACGTTTGACTGTATCGGATCCATAAGGAACACGGTATTGCCGCCGTTTTCCATGTAATAAGCCAGCTTGTCAAGTTCAGAGGACGTAAGATCCCTCTGCGGATTGGCAAAAAGAACAATCGAAGCGTCATCGGGAATTTTTTCAACGGTGGCAAGATTTATCTTATCCACCTTGTATCCGTTTAACTCCAGGCTTGATACCAATTCGGAATAATCCTTTTCCAAATCGTCTTCCCCATGTCCTTCTGAATAATAAATAACAGGAATATTATCAGAGGTTACATATCTTATTGCCCCGGTGAACGCATATTCTGCGTTTAGACCAGTAACCTCCGGCATATAGTAATTTGATGAACTGTATGATATATCAAAAATATCGTAAGTTGACAATACCTTTGCACGTTTTGAACTTCTTACAACAAAATCGTATTTTTCAACCCCCAGCAAACCTTCGGGATCGAGTTCATTCTGTATATATCCCGGGTTTTTGTCAGGATCAATGTATTTCACGTCTATATAATTGCTTCTGGTTTCATACTGTTTTACGAACTCAATTACCTGGGCATAGGAGGAATCACCCATTTTAGTCTCATCAAAAAGCCCAATGATTTCAACCTTCTCATTCAGCGACTTCAGTACCTCATCGGTTTTTTCACCTATACTGTACAATTTATTGCTTGTCAAATCTATCTTAAGCCTTTCCCTGATCTGGGGCACACCGATTATTGCATTCAGAATTATTGCAGCAGCTACAACAATCACAGTCAATACGAAGGAATATGAACCGAAGCGCAGGCTTCTTTTATTTATAGTAAATTTCTTTTTCTCTTTTTTGTTTGCATTTTCATTCTTCATGTCAATCACCCCTGACTCCAACGTCTTTTATCAATGACTCTTGTTGTAAGAAACAGGAAAACCGCAGTAAAACTTAGATAATAAATTATTGATGTTATGTCAAAAATACCGGAATTAAGAGCTTCATATCTCGACAGCAATGAAAACATATCAAGTACTTTTGCCGGAAAACCTCCGATAAATGATGCTATGGGATCAATAATGTTGATGAGCAGTAAAATTGCAAAACTGATGATTGCCGCTACAATCTGGTTTTCAGTCAGGGAAGAAGCGAATACGCCGATTGCCACATAGCATGCCCCGATGAGCAAAAATGCTATATATCCGCCAATGAGTCTCGGTATCTCAGGTTTTCCGCCGAGAATGTATATAATCGCAAGATAAATGAAACTTGAAGCAAACATTACCATGAAAACCGTAAAGGATGCAAGGAATTTTCCAAGGACTATCTGGTATACATCCACCGGGGATGTGACCAGCAATACCTCGGTACCGTTCTTCCTGTCCTCAGTAAGGATTCTCATTGTCAGTATAGGGCATATAAAAGTAAGAATAAATACGATGCTGGAAAGGAGATTATTCAGCTGTGCGTAATAGGATGCAACAGTTCCGAATATGAAATAAATCGACGAAATCAGGAAGAAAAACCCAATTAATATATAGGCAATAGGCTGATAAAAATACGCCTGGACTTCTCGTTTCCATATGGCAAACATTTTAATTAACCTCCCTTTCTTCATTCTTTTCCTCGGTGGTTAACTGCAGGAATATTTCTTCGAGGGACAATCCAAGAGATCTGAGTTCAAGAATCGGATACCCGGCCTGTGCCAGTTTATGGAAAATAGGCTTTCTTACGTCCACTTCCTTGTCGGCTTCAACTATATAACTGAACTCATCTTCTTTGCCCGCTCCCTGAACTTCAAGATATTTTACGCCGTAAACCTGCTGTATCAGTTCCCTTACCTTCTTTTCCGGCCCTGCGATTGTTATCCTGAATTTCGTAAAGTCGGCAAGGTTTTTGGACAGGTTTTCAGGGGTATCTACAGCCACTATCCTTCCCTTATTAATGATAACAACTCTTTCACAGACTGCGCTTACTTCAGGCAGTATATGAGAACTTAAAATAATTGTATGATTTTTGCCAAGAGCCTTTATGAGTTTACGGATCTCTATGATTTGCTTCGGGTCAAGACCAACCGTAGGCTCATCCAGTATCAGTACTTCAGGCGCCCCGACCAGGGCCTGTGCCAGTCCAACCCTTTGCCTGTATCCCTTTGACAGGTTTCTTATCAGCCTGTGCTGAACATGGGTTATTTTCACCAGTTCCATAATGTCATCTCTCTGGCTTTTCCATACTTTCTTGTCCACTTCCTTCAGGCGTGCACAGAAATCAAGAAAATCCTTCACCGTCATATCCAGGTAAAGAGGCGGCAGTTCAGGCAGATACCCAATCCTTTTTTTCACTTCCCTGGGGTTTTCCATTATATCGTACCCGTCAACGGTCACAGTTCCCGACGTTGATGGCATATAACCGGTGATAATGTTCATTGTGGTTGTTTTTCCTGCACCGTTTGGTCCAAGGAAACCGAGGATTTCGCCCTTACTGACGGAAAATGTTACGTCTTCGATTGCCTTTATCTCCCCGTAATGCTTCGTAAGGTTCTGAATTTCAATCATAATGCTCCTCCAATCTTTCAAGGATTTCAGTTACAAAAGGCTGATTTAGCAGATATGGCCTTCTTTATTATGAAGTATTCATTTGAACAAAATATGAACAAATTGTAAAAATAACAACAAAAAAGGGAAGCTGCTGCTTCCCGGATGTTACATTCCCAGAACGCTGAATCCTGAATCCACATAGATTATCTGGCCCGTTGTGCCTGAAGTATAATCGCTTAACAGGCAGACAGCGGTATCGCCTATTTCTTTCAGGGTTACATTCCTTTTAAGGGGTGATTTTTGCTCAACAACATCCAGAACATCACCAAAGTTCTGGATTCCCATGGCTGACACGGTTTTCACCGGACCGGCGGAAATGGCATTTACCCGTATATTGTCAGATCCCAGGTCATATGCAAGATATTTAACGCATGACTCAAGAGCTGCCTTTGCAACACCCATGACATTATACCCGGGAACAACCCTGTCGGACCCCTGGTATGTAAGCGTGACTATGCTTCCCCCTTCTTTCATCAGTTCCCTGGCATACCTGGAAACAGCCACCAGCGAATATGCGCTTATGTTCATTGCCAGAAGAAATCCGTCCCTGGAAGTATCAATAAAGGCACCTCTCAAGTCCTCGGTATTGGCAAAAGCTATTGAATGAACCACGCCGTGAAGGATTCCATAATCCTTTCCCACCTGTTCAAAAAGTTTCTGTATTTCTTCGTCGGATGAAACATCACACGGATATATTCTGATTTTTGAAGCATGTTCTTCCGGAATAAGTTTCTCAATGGCTTCCTTTTCCCGGTCGCCTCGGTATGTCAGAATAATGTTGGCATTCTGTTCTAGGCATGACTGGGCTATTCCCCAGGCAATACTCCACTTGTTTCGTACTCCCATAATCATAATGTTCCTGTTCGCCAGCATACTTTCTTCAACTCCCGTAAACAGATTTTTCTCAAAAATATCCCGTATTTATATAAATGATAACCAGAATAGTCTATAATTGCAATTTTAATGTATAAAATTTTTTTGATTTTTCATGAAAATAAATAAAAAATGAATAGATACACCCTGTAAAAGTATAAAGTAGCTTATTTTGGAAATATTTCCCGACTGTTATTTCCTCCAATCAGGCTGATTCAGCCAATCAAACTGTCTTTTACATTAATACAATTTATTCTGCGATTTGACAAATAAATCCATGTATTTTATCATATTAACAACAACATACATTAACCGTCATTATTTTACACTTATCTCACTTAAAGGGGGGGAAAAAATACAAAAGATGTCCGAACTTAAAAAAGCACGAATGAAACTTTATGAGGTCATTGAAACGGGCTCAAGGGAACGCATCATTGAGGCCAGCCGGGAATTGGACAAAATAATAGTCAAACATATGCATAGCCAGCTAAATAAAAAAAATCTCTGAAAAAGAGACTTAACAGGCATGAAAAATAAAAGTGCGAAAAATACGCACTTTTATTTTTGCATTACCCTTGAAACGAAATTTCCAATTCGCCTTATTGCCTCAATCAGTTTCTCGGTTGACGTGGCGTAGGTTGCCCTTACAAAGCCTTCTCCGCATTCACCGAAAGCATTTCCCGGAACTACCAGGACTTTTTCTTCCAAAAGAAGCCGTTCGCAGAATTCGTCGGAAGAAAGACCGGTTTTTCTTATGTCAGGAAAAACATAAAAGGCTCCAAAGGGCTCGAAACAATCCAGCCCGATTTTTTTGAAACCGTTCAGCACAAGCCTTCTTCTCCTGTTGTATTCACTGACCATAGCAGCAACTTCTTCATCCCCGTTCCTCAATGCTTCCATTGCGGCATACTGTGCAGTGGTCGGTGCACACATGATGGCATACTGATGTATTTTCTTCATTTGTTCAATAACATATCTGTTTCCGCATGCGTACCCTATCCGCCATCCGGTCATCGCAAAAGCTTTTGACAACCCGTTCACAACAACGGTTCTTTCCTTCATCTCTTCAAAATTGGCAATCGATACATGCTTGCCGGCATATGTAAGTTCAGCATACAGTTCGTCGGAAACTATCATTATCTCCTTGTCTTTAAGAAAATCCACGATCTCCGCGTAGTCATCATATGTCATGATTGCGCCTGTAGGGTTGTTCGGGTATGCTATTATAAGAATCTTTGTCTTGTCGGTAACCACTTTTTCCAGGTCCTCGCGTTTCAGGCGAAACTGGTTTTCAGCCTTTAACTGAAGCGGTACGGGTACTGCACCTGCAAAAAGTGCACATCCCTTATATGCAACAAAGGACGGCTCGGGAATAATCACTTCATCACCTGGAGAAACCAGTGCCCGGATCGCCAGGTCAATTGCTTCACTTCCGCCCACAGTTACCACGACTTCGGTCTCAGGTTCATACTCCAGGTTAAACCGCCTTTTCATGTAATTGCATATTTCTCTCCTCAGCTCAATAAAGCCGGCATTGGAAGAATAGTTCGTGTAGCCTTTCTCGAGAGAATAAACTCCTGCTTCCCGAATTGAATACGGAGTTACAAAATCCGGCTCTCCAACCCCTAAGGAAATGGCATCCTTCATCTCATTTATCAGGTCGAAATATTTCCTGATACCTGAAGGGGGAACGGCTGCGACATGAGGTGCTATCATTTTCTGCACATTCATAAAACCACTGCCTCTCTCACATCTTTACGGTTCTGATTGAAGATAACACCTTTGTCCTTATATTTTTTCAAAACGAAATGGGTGGATGTGCTGAGGACCGCATCAATGGTTGCCAGCTTTTCAGCAACAAACAGCGCAACGTCCTTCATTGACTTGCCTTCTACTATCACAAAAAGATCAAAACTGCCCGACATTAAACTGCATGATTTGACCTGGGAGAACTGGTAAATTTTTTCGGCAACATCATCAAAACCTTTATCCCTCTGCGGAGTCACTTTTACTTCTATATATGCGGTAACAATGTCATTGTCGGTTTTCTCCCAGTCTATCAGGGCAGGATAGCCCAGTATAATATTTTTTTCTTCCATTTCTTTTATGGCGTTTGCAACTTCCTCCTCGGTTTTTCCCAGCATTACTGCAATTTGCTCGTTAGTCAGCCGACTGTTTTTGGAAAGGATCTGCAAGATTTCATTATACATAAGCAACCTCCGAGTAAAAATTATCCTGCAAGTTGTTCATTATTTCCGGTGCTGTCATATTCAACCGCTGTCTCATTATTTTCTTTTTCTTCTTTTTCCTGTATGTACTGCCTTTCACGGTTTTCTATGTTCGTAATTGCCTCATCCATTTGCTTTTCATATTTTGAAAGAAGTTCAATAATATGGTTTCTCAACTGTTTTAGCTCACGTTTTATGTCAACAATTTTTTCCTTTTCGGATTCAAGCAACTGATCAAGCCTCATCTTTTCCTTAATGGCCTTGTCATGCGCTTCCTTGACTATTGTCTCGGCTTTCTCCTGTGCCTGCATAAGTGCCGACGCGATTTTCTCCTTTTCTTTTGCCAGGAATTCCGCTTCATTTGACAAGTTGTCGTATTTTTCCTTTAACTCGTTCAGTTCAGCCTTCAGCCTCGAATTTTCCTCATCTTTTTCCTTAAGTCTCTGGTCAAACTCCCTTATCACACGTTCAAGATACGCGTTTACATCTGCTTTCTTAAAACCGAACAATGAAGTTCCGAACCTTTTAACACCGCCTGCCACACCGATACCCCCTTCTTTTTTGTCATATACTTCCGTTCATTTTTTCACTTATGCACAGCACCGCTTCACCCTGATGCAGAACCGGCACAAAAAACCGGTCAGCAATCTGACTAAATTGTTATTAGTATAAAGCAAAAATGCTCTTTTTTCAATACAGTTCAATTTGCAATTGTTTAATTCGCTGCAATTTACGAATACTAAATATGTTTATGCACGGCTAAATAACCGCGTTCATTTTCTTCAGGAAAGGATGAAATCTTTATGCATATTCTCGGAAAAATCAAGGTAACGGCCGAGCTGCCCGAAGAGATTTCAAAACTCGAAGACCTGGCCTACAATCTATGGTGGACCTGGAACCATGACGCAGTTGAACTGTTCAGGATGATTGACCCGGAATTGTGGGAAAAAACCAATAAAAATCCCGTACATCTGCTCCAGGTGATAAACCGGAAAACTTTGTCGGAAAAAATATCAGACCCTGTGTTTATGGAAAAATACCGTAATGTAACAAGCAGGTTTGAAAAATATATGTCCCGGAAAGATACATGGTTTGCCATGAATTTTCCTGACAAAATGTCTGAAAGGATAATATATTTCTCCGCAGAATACGGTCTTCATGAAATACTTCCGATATATTCGGGAGGATTGGGAATATTGTCGGGTGACCACTGCAAAACCGCCAGTGATCTCGGACTTCCTTTTACTGCTGTCGGTCTTCTGTATAAACAGGGATATTTCAATCAGCGGATTAACCGTGACGGTTGGCAGGAAACAAGCTTTACCGATCTTGATTTATCCCGGCTTCCCATAAAACCGGCACTTGACATGCACGGAAAACAGCTGTTCATTAAAGTGGAAATACTCAACAGGAATGTTTATGCCAAGATATGGGAAGTTGCAGTCGGGCGGGTGAAACTGTACCTTATGGATACCGATATTCCTGAAAACAACCAGTATGACAGGACTATAACATACAGACTGTACGGCGGTGACAGGGATACAAGGATACAGCAGGAAATCCTTCTGGGTATCGGCGGAATAAGGCTTTTGGATGCACTGAACATTAAGGGAACGGTTTTCCATATGAATGAAGGACATTCTGCTTTTATAGGCCTGGAGCTCTGCAGGAAGCTGATCGAAGAATCCAGTCTTTCTTTTGACGAAGCAAGGGAAGTTGTGGCATCTTCATCGGTATTCACGACCCACACGCCTGTACCTGCGGGTAATGATGTATTTCCGCTCGACATGATTGACAGATATTTCGGAAACTATTACGCCCAACTGCGTCTTAGCCGTGACGAATTTATCGCGCTTGGACTGAAACCAGGAGATCCGTATAGTTTTAACATGACGGTACTGGCGTTGAACATGTCCGGTAAAAGAAACGGTGTGAGTGAGCTCCACGGAGCTGTATCCAGGAATATTTACAGCAGTTTATGGCCCGATATCCCTGAAAATGAAATTCCCATAACTCACGTAACAAACGGCGTTCATACGAAAACATGGATTTCGGCGGAATTGGAACACCTTTACAGCAAATATCTCCCTGAAAACTGGGATGACAGAATCCATGAAACATCTGTATGGGAGGCAGTCGACAGGATATCTGACAGAGAAATATGGGAAATACACTGCAGCATAAAGAAAAAAATGATTGATTATGTAAAAAGCCATCTTAAAAATCAGCTGGTCTCAAACGGAATACCTGCGACCGAAGCAGACGAATATGTATCCGAACTAAACCCGAACGCATTTATTATCGGCTTTGCAAGACGTTTTGCCACATATAAGAGAGCATCCCTTATTTTCAGGGACATTACAAGGATAGAACGTATACTGAATAATGCTAAGATGCCTGTTCAGATTATTTTTGCAGGTAAAGCCCACCCCGCTGACAGACCCGCTCATGAAGTAATTAAACATATCCACGATATAGCACGGCGTGAAGGTTTCAAAGGCAAAATTTTCCTTCTGGAAGACTATAATATGGCTTTGGCAAAATACCTGGTACAAGGAGTTGATCTCTGGCTCAACAACCCGAGGCGTCCCCTCGAAGCCAGCGGTACAAGCGGGCAGAAAGCCAGTATTAACGGAATACCGAACTGCAGTATCCTGGACGGATGGTGGTGTGAAGGCTACAACGGCGTAAACGGATGGGTCATAGGCGATGGTACTCCGTATGAAAACGAAGAACAACAGGATGAAGCCGACAGCAAATCCCTTTATTACCTTCTCGAAAGCCGGATTATCCCGCTATTTTACAGAAGGGATGAAAACGGGATACCCTCAGACTGGGTAAAAACAATGAAAGAATCCATTAAATCGGTAACACCGTTATTCAGTACTCACCGCATGCTGCTTGAATATGTAAACGACTATTATATTCCGTGCATCGACCGGGTAAGAAAAATCAGACATTCCAATTATGAATTCGTACGCAGCCTGTCCCAGTTCAAAAACAGAATCCGCAGTTTCTGGAAGGATGTAAGAATAACTGCGGATACCGGCGTTACTTCCTGTGCCGTATACAATTTAAAATCCGGCGGAAATATCACGCTTAACGCGGTTGTGTACCTGGGAAAATTGTCGCCGGATGATGTTACCGTTGAAGTTTACTATGGTCCGGTTGCAAATGATCAAATCCGCAACGGTGAGGCCGCAGAAATGAATTTTACCGGATGGATCGATTCATGTTCATGCAGGTACTCAATCAACCTTTGTATCGCAGAAAGCGGTGAATACGGATATACATTCCGGGTTGTCCCCAAATACCGTGAATTGATCAACAGGCACGACATACCGCTGATCAGATGGGCTTAATATGTTAAGGATACGATTAAGCTGCCAACTTTTCAAAAACCACTGCATAACACCCGAAACAGTCGCTCCTTTGCCAGATCAGGGTGATTAGTTGGCATGCAAAAAATCTTATTGGGCGGATCATGGTTCGGGCATTTCTCTCCGCCAGCAAAGCGCCAATGTGCAGCTTTGCTTCTAAAATCAAAAAGCCTTCATTTCCCGGGATGCCCGGTATATATCCAAGGCTTATTCAAAAACCGCTTCCATTCTTACATGCTCTATTCCGGCCTCGATAAAAACATCACTTGTTACTGAAAAACCGAGCTTTTTATAAAAGCCTGCCGCCCTCACCTGGGCGTCAAGAACAAACCTGGTTACACCTTTTTCCTTTCCGATACGTATAAGTTCTTCGCAAATCCGTTTTCCTGCGCCTTTATTTCTCTCCCCGGGCAAAACGGCAACACGGCCGATTTTTGCACAATCGCCCTTAAGAATAATACGACCGCATCCCACAGGTCTGCCGTCCCGGTATGCCACTACATGCTCGGCAATTTCATCATACTCATCCAGTTCTATATCTTCAGGGACCTTCTGCTCCTTTACAAACACTTCCCTGCGGATTTCATATGCCTGTCCGAGTTCAGTTCTGTTTTCCGCTCTCTTAACAGTCAGCAAAGTACCTCACCTTTTTATTTCTTATTCATCCCCATCTACCAGCATGACACGGGCAGGGGCGCCGTCAGAGCCTTTTATAGGCAAAGGCATGCAAATATAATTGTATTTTCCGGGTATTATATTTTTGAGACATAAGCCTTCAATTATAAGGACTTCACTGCCCAGAAGGATTTTATGCACAGCAAAATCCTTTGAATAATACTTTTCAACCGACAAAGTGTCAATGCCGACAACCCTGATACCGCTTTTTACAATGTATTCCGCTGCATCCGGGTCAAGACCGGGATAATTCTTATCAAAAGGTTCACTTAACGACCGATCGCTGAACCAAGTTTTAAAGAAAACCGCCTTGCATTCAGTCAGGCTGCACTTCTTCAGGAATTCACCGGTAATGCAATTTGTATCCGCCACTTCAATTACTGTCACGGTGCCGGTAAACAGACTTATGTCCAGCTGATCAATGCTTTTTCCGTCAGCTATAAAATGAAGCGGGGCATCCACGTGCGTCCCTGTATGGCTTCCTGCACATATCCTCGAAGTATTGGCTATGTCGCCATATTCAATGTTTGCCGTGCGTTCTATAACAACACCGTCATCTCCGGGCCATACTGTCATATTCGCAAATATTGGCCGGGTAACATCAATTAATTTCATAACCCTTCTTCCCCCGTTTACGGCAAAAGCATAATTTAGGGCTTAACCCAGTGCTTCATACTGCCTCACTTATCAATAATAACACAATTTTTTTTAACCAACCAGACAATTCTGCATAGGATAATATCAGCAATAGAATTCTGCAAACCAGCGGGTTAAATTCTGTCGGAAATTCAGGAAATGCAGGTGATATTATGCCGCTTTCAGCCAGGGAACTGTTTGCACGAATGATAAGATGCGAAGCTGAAGGGGAAGGCGACAACGGAATGAAAGCCGTCGCTACCGTTATAATGAACAGGGTTCATGTTCCGTACGGTGAGTACATGCGCGTATGCCAGGGAGACCTGAGGAAGGTTCTGCTGCAGCCATACCAGTTTACTTGTGCCATGGAAACGGTTTACGGACAGTATAATCCCCAGAATATATACAATATTCCGGCAAGAGAGATAGATTATGAAATAGCCGACTGGGCGCTTGCGGGGAACAAACATCGCGGAGCAGGAGAATGTCTCTGGTATTATAATCCTTTCTCCGAAACTTGCAATACATACTTCCCCCCAACGGGAACAGGCGTATTATACAACCGCATCGGCCAGCATTGTTTCTATTCACCCACTCCCAGGTACGCAGAAACTTGATTAAATTTATATATTTCTGGAGGTTAACAATGAACGGAGAAAATTTGTCAAACATTCCTAAACCCGAAAAACAGGAAGCCTCTTATAAGGAACCCATGCAGCAGATGCCCGGATTTGAGCGTCCCGAAATGTATCAGCATGCAATGCATCAGACAGGATTTTATCAGACCTGGCCGTCACAGGACGGAATGATGCAGCAGGCACCTCCGCAGACGGGCATGGGCGTGCAGCCGCAAATGCAGACGATGATGCCGCAAAACGGGATGCAGCAGCGAACAAGCATCATGGCCAGCGGCCGTGGTGTAAGGAACAGTACACTGAGTAACATTGATTTCACGCAGGGTTTTCTGCAGACCCAGATTGGCAGGTATGTCAAAGTGGAATTCCTAATCGGTGTAAATATGCTGATTGACCGTGAAGGAATTCTTGTAAGGGTAGGCACCGACTATATTATAATCCAGGAATCCGAAACCGATGACTACCTGCTCTGCGACATCTATTCGATCAAGTTCATCAGGTTTTATTACTGAAATAATCTGTCCTGCCGCATCCCAAACCCGGATGCGGCTTCCTTTTATACGATCATTTGCAGTCTTATTGGCATTATTTGAACTGGTCAATATCCCCGGCAAATAACAGGAGTGGATGAAAAACCGTTGCCAATCCGGCTCACACCCATATCAAGGAAAATGTGCGCCTGTTCAGCGTTCCGGATGCCGCCGGAGGCCTTTACCTGGATCCTCCCGTTTGCAGCCTTTAACATGGCTTGCACGGCTTTAACCGTTGCACCCTCCCCGTAAAAACCGGTTGATGTTTTTACAAAATCCGCCCCGGCATTAATCGCACATTCCGTTGCTTTTGCTATCTCTTCTTCCGTAAGCTGGGATGTCTCAAGTATCACTTTCAGAATAACCCTGTTGGATCTTGTAATTTCAGATACCGCCCGTATATCATTTTCAACTTCTTCCCACAGTCCCGATCTGATATAACCGTAGTTTGCCACCATATCAATTTCATCCACTCCCTTTGCCACATAAAGCTCAGCCTCGGCTCTTTTTATTTCGTGCGGAACGGTACCGTGGGGAAATGCAAGAACGCATGATACACCCGTTTCCGTCCCTTTGCACATTTCCACCGCCAAATCTATATCGCACGGGCGGACACAGACCGTTCTGACTTTATAGTCTATCCCCAGCTGTATTGCATTCCGTACCTCTTCCCGGGTCATTTCAGGTTTCAGCACGGCATGATCTATATACCTGTTAATTTCGTATTTTTTCAAAATCAAACACTCCTTTTCCGTTGTATATCCTTAATTGAAAAACATATTCCTTTTATTCACTCATGTCAAGACCATGTAAAGAAAACAAAGCATTTAAACACGTATTAAATACCGTTCCCGCACATAGTCACAAAAACTGAAACCGGTGCATATAATATAAGACCTGAACAATTATACAGGTGGTGAAAATGCTTGTTTTTAAGCGGCCTTCTTAAAATCCTGAACGAAATTCTCAGTGCCGTGTTTTTTACCGGATATATAGTTAACTCCCAGTCTTTTCCCCAGCCGCTTACAGTTGAAGAAGAAAAAAAATACCTTGAAATGTTCAGGCAGGGAGACGAAGAGGCCAGGAACATTCTCGTTGAAAGAAACCTGCGATTGGTTGCCCATATAGCCAAGAAATATAACACAGGGAACGTGGACAATGACGACATGATTTCAATAGGGACGATTGGCCTTATCAAGGCCATTTCAAGTTATGATCCAGGCAAGGGAATCAGGCTTGCAACCTATGCAGCAAAATGCATAGAAAATGAAATACTGATGTACCTGAGAGCAACCAAAAAACAGCAGAACGAGGTATCCCTCCATGAACCAATCGGTACTGACAAGGAAGGAAATGAAATTTCCCTTATGGATATTATTGGAAATGAAGAGAGCATTGATGACAAGGTGGCTTTAAAGTTCCAGGTAAAAAAGCTTTACAGAAAAATTGCAGAGGTGCTTAAGGGAAGAGAAAAAACAATTATCGAACTCAGGTACGGGCTTACAAACGGCACCAACAAGACCCAGCGGGAAATTGCCAAAATGCTTGGAATATCCCGTTCATACGTGTCAAGAATAGAAAAGAAAGCAATAAACAAACTGAACAAGGAAATGCAAAATATAATCCCCTGATATCCAGGGGATTAATTTTTATTCCTTCTTTGTCACGGTCACTTCCTTTATGTTCATTTCCTTTATGTTTTCCTTTCTCGGGACGGGTTTCATATAGTAATTGAATGTATGCTGAAGCCATTTCCTGATATCTTCTGTTTTCAGTATTGTACCGAAAACCGTTTTCAGAATAACCATCAATACAGGTCCGACTATCATTCCAATGATACCGAACAACTGCAGTCCCAAATACATCGAAAACAAAGTAGCAAGCGGATGAACGCCTATCTGCTGGCCGATAATTTTCGGTTCGGTCAGCTGCCTTACAACAAGAACGATTATATACAGCAGAAGCATAGAAATTCCGCGCTGATAATTTCCTGAAATAAGGTCTATAATTCCCCAGGGAATCAGTACCGTACCCACTCCGAAAACCGGCAGCGCATCAACAATTGCAATTATAAGCGCAAGCAAAAGACCGTTCTGAATTCTCAGGATCATAAAAGCTATTGTAAGCTCGGTAAACGTTATCGTCATTAATATAAGCTGAGCTCTCATCCATCCGAACAGGGCGGAAAACAGGTTGTTTATCACAATTCTTGTTTTTTCCATCCAATGGACCGGAAACTGCCTGTCAAGAAATGAATTAATATTGTTTCTGTCGCTGGTCATGAAATAAGTGGCCAATATCGTTACAACAAGGAAAACCAGCACCTGCGGAAGGCTGAGAGTAAAACTGGTTATCTTTTCAATCAGCGGTTTCAGTATCTCCTTCGCACTGTTGGCAGCCTCTGCAAAATACTGATCCAAAGTGTCGCTTATGGTTTTCGGCAATGATATATAGAGACGGTTGACCCTTTCTATAATCGTTTCAAAAAACTGCTGCATGCTTCCGAAAATAACGTTTATCTGCTCATAAACGTTTGTTATTTCCTTGATCAGCCTGGTTATAATAAGCCCAAGAATGGTTCCGAGAATTGTAAGCACCAACAGTATTGAAAAAACCGAACCCACTTTTCGCGGGATTTTAACCTTTCTTTCGAGGAAACTCACAAGTGGTTCTATCAGGCTTGAAAGAATAAAGGCAATAATAAAGGGAATACAATAGACACTGAGCCTCAAAAGAAAAATTATTCCTGCAATTATCAATATTATAATCAGAACCCTTACCGTTCTCCTGTTAAGTGTAGCCATCAATAAACCCCTTCATCATACGGTTTCGCTGTATAAAAAAATATTACCACTTTCAGGCTTTTACAGTAACATATTATATAAAAACGCACTTTCAGTCAATAAACCATATTCGAACAAAGCCGTTAAATTCTATTTACTGATAAATACGGTAAAAGTCATCTTTTGTCTGTTTCAAGCACGCTGACCATATCTTTCTGGAGGATTTTCAGTCTTCTCGTTATATCTTCCAGCCTCCTGTCGTCAACACCTTTTATCATTTCATCCATAAGCAATGCAGCCATCTCGGCGATACCTTCCCTGACATCTTCCAGAAGACTAATTACAGGCAAATAACGGAACCTGTTGGCAGCTTCCCTCCTAATACCGCGGGTTACTTCACGGCCTGCTTCAATAATAAATGACTCTTCTCTTAACGGTATTACAGGTTCAATTCCCAAATCGCTTTTCAACATTTCAGCAAACGAAACCAGGGCATTTTCTTCACCATGCACAAGGAATATGCCTTTCGGCATTTTTCTGAAATTCTTAAGCCAGTTAAGAAGTCCTACATAATCTGCATGCCCGGAGTATCCGTCAATTGCTTCTATGCGTGCATTTACGCTTATTTCTTCCCCGAATATCGTAACCTTCTTAGCCCCGTCCAGAAGTTTCCTCCCAAGGGTTCCTTCGGCCTGGTATCCTACAAAAAGAATTGTGGAATTTTCGCGCCACAGGTTATGCTTCAGATGATGCTTAATTCTTCCCGCTTCACACATACCGCTGGCAGATATGATTATACATCCTCCTTCTATCTGGTTAAGAGACCGAGATTCATCAGCAGTCCTGGTAAAATGCAGGTTCGGAAAATCCAGCGGATTGTCGCCGTTTTCAATGTACCATCTGGCCTCTTCGTCATAACAGTCAAGATTATTCCTGTATACCTCGGTTGCGCTTATCGCCAGCGGGCTGTCTATATACACAGGCGTATTCAGTAATCTCACAACCCTTTCATACGGAAGGGTAAGGGTTTTGTTTATTTCATAGATAATTTCCTGCGTCCTTCCAACCGCAAACGACGGGATTATCACATTACCTCCCCTGTCAAGGGTCTCAAGCACGGTATCAACAAATATTTCAGCCTTGTTTTTTCTGTCGTTATGAAGCCTGTCACCGTATGTTGCTTCCATAACGACGTAATCCGCCTCTTCAATGGGTTCGGGATCTTTCAGAATGGGCATGTCTGTATTTCCTATATCGCCGGTAAATACAATCTTCGTTTCCTCGCCGTTCTCCCTCACCCACATTTCAATAAACGCAGAACCCAGCATATGACCTGAATTCCTGAACCGTATCCGTATTTCATCGGTCAAATCTATTATTTCATCATACTGAACACTTCTGAAAAGTTTAAGTGACTCCTGTGCCTGCAAATGGGTATAAAGCGGTTCCAGTGGTTCCCGGCCTGCCCTCATGCGTTTCCTGTTTTTCCATTCAGTTTCAAACTCCTGGATATAACCGCTGTCCGGAAGCAGCAGTCTGCACAGTTCAACAGCGGCTTTCTGTGCTATTACTTCGCCCCTGAAGCCATTTACGTAAAGCCATGGTATACGCCCGCTGTGATCGATATGGGCATGGGTCAGCAAAACATAATCAATTTCCGACGGAGAAACGGGCAGCGGCTGCTCATTCAATGCCTCTTCCTTCGCCCTTCCCTGAAACAAGCCACAGTCAACAAGAATTACTTTACCTCCTGCTTCCAGCATAATGCACGAGCCGGTTACCGTACGGGCGGCTCCCAGAAACGTAAGCCTCACCGCCTTCACCCCCTAAAATATAAAGATTCAGCCAGGGTCACTTATCTGTTCCTCTATAATACCGCCGCCTAAAACGGTATCACCGTCATAGAACACCACTGCCTGGCCCGGCGTTACAGCTCTCTGGGGACAGGAAAACTCAACCCTGACTTTATCGTCTTCAATCGGAATGATTACCGCTTCGCATTCTTTTGCACTGTATCGTATCTTTGCCATTGCTTTAAAAGGTCCATCCGGTCTTTCAAATGCTATCCAGTTCAAATCCGAGGCTATAAGGCCGCTGAAATATTCTTTTCCTGCCTCTCCCAGTACCACCCTGTTGTTTTCTGCGTCAATCCTGACCACATACATGGGCTTGCCGAGAGAAACGCCCAGTCCTTTTCTCTGTCCGACGGTATAATTGTAAATTCCCTTGTGAATGCCCAGGATATTTCCCTCGGTATCGACAAAATACCCGGGTTCCGCGGGTTTATCCAACCTGGAGCTTATAAAACCTGCATAATTATTATCGGTAACAAAACAGATTTCCTGACTGTCAGGTTTGTCTGCCACAACAAAGCCAAGCTCTTCCGCAATTTTCCGAACCGTTCCCTTGTCATAGTTTCCGATGGGAAACAGGGTCCTTTCAAGCTGGTATTGTTTCATGTTGTACAATACGTATGTCTGGTCCTTTTTGTCGGTAACCGACCGTTTCAGAAGATACCTGCCCGTTGATACATCATACTCTATTCTTGCATAATGACCCGTGGCTATATAGTCTATGCCCATTGATACCGCTTTCCTCAGCATTGCATCGAATTTAACATACCGGTTGCATGCTATGCACGGGTTCGGAGTCCTTCCTCTCGTATACTCATCAACAAAATAATCTATAACGCTTTTTTCAAAAATATCCTGGAAATTCAGCACATAGTACGGAATACCCAGCTGAAAGGCAACCATCCGGGCATCTTCCACGGCCGAAAGAGAACAGCATCCGCCTTCAGGCTTCGGTCCCGGCAAATCGTCAGGCCATATCTGAAGGGTAACCCCTATTACTTCATAACCTTCCCTTTTCAGCAGCGCAGCGGCAACAGAACTGTCCACACCACCGCTCATGCCTACCATTACCTTTTTGCTCATTAAACACAACCTTTCATTATTCTTTTGAAATATATGTTCTGTATGCACGCAGGTATGTCAGTCTGCCGTTCACCCGCGTGCTTTCCATGAGCGAAATACCGTTTACATTAAAAATGTGCCGCAGTGTTCCGACTTCTTCAATAATTTTATCCATGTCTCCGGCAGGAGTAAACTCCCTTGCAAGCGTAATATGCGGCATATACGGCCTTGTTTCGGGCTTAAAGCCTTTAGCGGCAATCTCCCTTTCCAGGTCCTGCTGAAGTTCTGTAAGTTCCTTGCATTCCTTTATTCCTGCCCATACTATGCACCCGTCCCCCCGGCCAAAGGTTCCGATACCCGAAATTTCGAGCCTGAATGGATTATGCCTTTTCGAAACCAAATCCTGGATGCAGGTCAAAACGGGTAAATCCTCCTGCGGCACTTCACCTATAAAGCGCAGCGTCAGATGAAGGTTCTCCCATAATGTAAAATTTCCCTTTGCTGCATTGCGCCTGAGAAGTTTTTGCTTTTCAGCCAGAATGTTCTTTGTTTTTTCATCAAATTCAACGGCAAAGAAAAGTCTCATAAACTACCTCTCACTCAAAAAGGCGGCTGAAATGCCGCCTTATTCTTTGAATCTGATAAACAGGGCTCCGACATGGAAACCCGCTTTTACTCTTCTTCATCGGTTTCGCATTTTTTACAGCAGCCCGGGCACTGGTTGTCGTCCACATCCAGCCCGTGCCTTCTTTTGTAGTCTGCAATGGCAGCGGCTATCGCCTCTTCAGCCAGTACCGAGCAGTGCAGCTTGGCAGGCGGGAGTCCATCAAGGGCTTCAACGACTGCTTTGTTTGTCACCTTTAATGCTTCGTCTATCGTCTTGCCCTTTATCAGCTCGGTTGCTATGCTGCTTGTTGCAACTGCAGCACCGCAGCCGAATGTCTTGAACTTGGCGTCCACTATTACGTCATTTTCTATCTTTAAATACATTTTCATTATATCTCCGCATTTCGGATTTCCCACCTGTCCAACACCGTCAGCATCTTCAATTTCACCCACATTTCTCGGGTGCATGAAATGGTCCATAACTTTTTCACTGTACATCATAATTAAATCACCCCAACATTTATACACTGTTATCTTTTCAGTTAAAACCTATGCTTTTTCTCCGTTTTTTACAAAATCCTCATAGAGCGGGGACATCTGTCTTAACCTGTCCACTATCTCTGCAAGGCAATCAATAATATAATCCACGTCTTCCTCGGTATTCTTTTCACCGAAGGTTATTCTCAGCGAGCCATGGGCTATTTCATGGGGAAGCCCAATAGCCAGCAGCACATGGGAAGGATCAAGGGAACCTGACGTGCAAGCGGAGCCGCTTGACGCCTGGATTCCTTTCATGTCAAGCATTAACAAAAGAGACTCTCCTTCAATAAACCGGAATGAAAAGTTTACATTTCCGGGAAGCCTTTTTTCCCTGTCGCCGTTAAGGCGAACATACGGAATCCGTTCCATAACACCGTTTATCAGTCTGTCGCTGAGCCTGCGCAGATGCCTGTTATACTCATCGAGATTCTCATAGGCAAGCTTCAGCGCAGCCGCCATACCGACTATACCTGCAACATTTTCGGTCCCTGCCCGTCTGTTTCTTTCCTGGGCACCTCCGTGGACAAAGCTGTCGATGCGTACACCTTTTCTTATATACAGCGCCCCTACGCCTTTCGGACCGTAAAACTTGTGGGCGGACATGGACAGCAAATCCACATTAAGCTCATTTACCTTAACATCTATGTTACCCATTGCCTGCACGGCATCGGTATGGAATATCACGCCTTTCTCCTTTGCTATTGCGGCAAGTTCTTTAATTGGCTGTATTGTACCTATTTCGTTGTTTGCAAACATTATGCTTACCAGGGTTGTATCAGGCCTTATTGCCGCAGCAAGATCCTCAGGTTTTACGAAACCATTTTCATCTACAGGGAGATAAGTAACTTCAAAGCCTTCCTTTTTCAGGAAATCAAAGGCATGCAGCACGGCATGATGCTCTATTGCTGAAGTAATCAGATGCTTGCCCTTTTTCCTGTTTGCATATGCAACTCCCTTGATTGCCCAGTTGTCAGCTTCAGTACCTGATCCTGTAAAATAAATTTCCGAAGGCTGAGCACCAAGGCATTCAGCTATTGTGGTCCTTGCGTTCTCAATGGCTTTTTTGCTTTCTCTCCCGAGATAATATATGGATGACGGATTCCCGAAATATTCAGTAAAATAAGGCTTCATCTGCTCAAATACTTCCGGTTTTAGATAAGTAGTAGCAGCATGGTCAACATATATTATCTTTCTGTCCATTTAAACACCTTCTTCTGCCAGATTTTAAAGTATTTATAATAAAAAAATAAATTTATCCTCTTCCCTTATGTATTTGCAATAAAAAGAGTATCACTATGAAATTTAAAAGTCAATCACGGTATACCGCTATTAATTTTTACCCTTCCACACAACAAATAAACCTTTTATAGCTAAATTATTTAATAAACCTGAATCTTTCAACTATATTTTTTATAATCGTAAAATTCTCGTACTCATCAACCTGGTAAGTCACTTCCCATTCCCTTGGGACAATTATTATGCCCAGGTCATTAACTCCGTCAGGATAACACTTGTGTTCATAAATTCTAATCTGACCGGAAGGATCTTCGGTATGCATCCATATAAAAGTAGGACTGCCTGAAAGAATATGCCTGATTCCGTCCTCGGTCTGTACGGGTTTGCCGTTAACGTTCAAAATTATTTCTCCCCGTTTCATTTTCATTTTGTCAGCAGGTCCGCCCGGAACTATTTCCAGGATTCTTACGCCGCGCTGCACCGCTGTATACAGCGGCTTTTTCCTCTTCTCCATGTATAACCCGTACCAGTATACAGCCTCCCGGTAAAACAACGCAAAAAATGCCCCAATCCACATAAACGTCTGTATCCTTGATGAAAAGGAAGCAATAATAAATAAAGCCAGTCCTCCGGCAATAAATTTCACTGAATCATTCCTGCACTTTTCTTCGGGTGGCGTGGATATGGCAACCGACGAATAACTGGTAACGCTTATGGCACCAACAAGAAAAAAAGCGGTACCGGCATTTGCTGAGGCAATATCGGCCATAAATGCCGTGTTCCATTTCATCGTTACCTGGTTAACCAGCAGTGAATAAGGCGCAACTGATAAAGAAAGAAAAATAAACGGCACGGCATAGTATTTCTGTTTTATAAACGCACCCGTTATCTGGCCGTTATGCTGTATAAATATCGGAATGTTGTCCTGCTTGCGCGTCAAATATATCAAAATCGATTCAATGATCTGTACAGTGGCAATTAAAATGAGCATGGACGGAACATGTATTTTGTCATATCCGAAAAACAGGGTATAAAGACAGATTATACCTCCGGCATATGACGGATTCACAAAACGGTGGTTGAACAGGGCCAGAATGGCCATTATGACCAGAAAAGCCTGAAGCCCTTCGGGTTCAATATAAATGCCAAGACTCACGGTTAAAATTCCGCCGAAAAAACCGGTCAAAAGCCCAGCCAGCAAAAGCTCTTCCATAGCCTGGCGAAGATTCCTTGTCCTGCATCCCTTGATGCACTGTTCAAATCCATATATGATTTCAAGCCTTGCCCGGACAATTATATATATAAAAATGTAAACGGCAATATATTTATAGTCAAGAAAAACCGAAAAAACCAGTTGTCTTGCAACCGTACTGATAATTTCCTGCATTCGTCCCACCATACAACTGAACGGACCTGAATATCCATTTTGCCCGTCAGGTTTACAGGCATTCAGAACATTTCGCTGTTCGTCCTATTATTATTGTTCTTATTATAGCATGATTTTAATAAATAATGAAACGTTTATCGAGCCTTCTTACTGAAGAATACAACCTGGCTTTATGCCATTGGTGCAGAGTCTCGAATTAAGATCGCATGGAACTGTATTGATAAACTTGAACTATTGGTTCCTGAAACCACAAAGAATGAAAAATCGGCATAGCTGGTAAATACATACCAAACTATGCCGATAATTCTTTGAAATACATCCCTAAGCAGAATATTCAAAAGCGGCTTTTTTATCTGAGACCAAGAAGATACTGGTTGAAAATAGCTTCCAGCATTTCCTGTCTTCCTGAAGTAAGTTCAGGTTCACCGTGTTCAAGAACATAAGCTTCGAGTTCCTTGAAGCCGACTTTTCCTTCCACGATGTCCTTGCCGATACCCGTCCTATAGCTTGCATAACGTTCTTCAATGAACTTGTCGAATATTCCGTCCTGTACTATCTTGTATGCAATCTTGAATCCAAGGGCAAATGCATCCATACCGGCAATATGGCCATAGAACAGGTCTATGGGTTCGAAGGAGCCTCTTCTGACCTTAGCATCGAAGTTCAGGCCGCCCTTTGTAAATCCTCCCATTTTAATTACTTCCAACATGGCAAGTGTTGTTTCGTACAGGTTTGTCGGGAACTGGTCGGTATCCCATCCCAGGAGCAAATCTCCCTGGTTGGCATCAATGCTGCCGAGCATGTCATGGATTCTTGCCATGCGCAAATCATGCTGGAAGGTATGACCTGCCAGGGTTGCATGGTTGGCTTCAATGTTAAGTTTGAAATCCTTGTCAAGGCCGTTCATTTTCAGGAAGCCGATAACTGTTGCAGCATCGAAATCATACTGATGCTTTGTGGGTTCCTTCGGCTTGGGTTCAATGAGCAGCTGGCCGTCGAAACCAATCTCCTTCTTGTAATCAACAGCCATGCGCAGGAAACGGGCGAAATTCTCAAGTTCGAGCTTCATGTCGGTATTCAGAAGCGTTTCATATCCTTCACGTCCGCCCCAGAATACATAGTTTGCTCCGCCGAGTTCCTTTGTAATTTCCATGGCCTTCTTAACCTGGGCAGCTGCATAGGCAAAAACATGAGCATTGTTCGATGTGGCTGCACCATGGGTAAAACGTCTGTGACCGAAAGCGTTTGTTGTACCCCAGAGCAGCTTGACATCACTGTTCTTCATTCTGTCCTTTATGCGGGCCACAATCTCATCAAGACGTTTGTTTGTTTCCCTGAGGTTATCTGCTTCGGGAGCTATATCCCTGTCATGGAAGCAGAAGAACGGAACGCTGAGTTTTTCACAGAATTCAAATATAGCGTCCACTTTTACCCTTGCCAGTTCCATAGGATCGCTGACGTTATCCCATGGCCTTACAGCAGTACCGTCGAGTCCGAACGGGTCGCTGCCCTTACCCTGCAATGTATGCCAGTAAGCAATCGAAAAACGAAGATGTTCCTTCATTGTTTTTCCGCCGATTACTTCATCCGGGTTGTAATGTTTAAACGCAAGCGGATTGTCTGATTTCGGACCTTCGTATTTAATCTTGGGCACATTTTTGAAAATTTCACTCATATTACTTAACCTCCCGTTTTTTTATATTATTCAGCCGTATTAAGGCCAAATATCACTTATTTGCCAAAAATTTTCCGTATCGGAATCATTGCCGCCCCCATTGCTGATGAGTTCATTCCGAATTCCGATGTCAGGATTTTTACTTTTGATGCAGGATATTTCAGAGCCTTTTCCCTGACGGTTTCTATCAGCGTTCCAAATACAAGGGGCGCATACTCGGTAAAGCTCTTTCCGATTACAACCGCTTCAGGATTAAGCGTATTAATCAGATAGGCAATTGCAAAGCCTATGTATCTTGTACCATTGTTAAGAACCTCGATACACAGTTCATCCCCTCTGTACGCGGCATCAACCACCTGTTTCCACGACAGCGCTTCGGTGCCGGGTCTGATTACATCGGACGAATATCCGTTACGGATCCTCTCGTTAATTTCTTTAAGCATATGTCGGATTGACGCATATGTTTCAAGGCATCCCCTGTTGCCACACCCGCAAAGTCTGCCGTTTTCCTTAACGGTCAGATGTCCGATTTCCCCGGCACTGCCGCTATATCCGCGGTATATGGAGTCTCCTATAAAAATTCCTGCACCAATTCCCGATTCAATGTTTATGCAAACAAAGTTCTCCATACCCGAGCATTTTCCAATCCAGTGCTCGCATATCGCCGAACACACCGCCTCGTTTTCAATGTACACGGGCATTTTCAAAACTTTACTGACTTTTGAATCCAGGTCCACTTCATTCCAGGACAGGTTCGGAGCCATAATGACTTTGTTGGTTTTCCTGTCCAGTATACCCGGTATCGACAGACCGCAGCCCAGGAATTTTTCAAAATCCAGCTTTTCGGTGCTTATAATCTCGAAAAACTTTTCCCCGATTAGTTCAATGGCTTTATCCACCGAAATCCCGGAACTGTACCTGAACTCCTTCTGCACAAGTATACTGGCGGTAATGTCCGCTATAACCATCTTCAGTTCGTTCATGCCGATATCAAACCCAACGGCATAGTATGAATTGGGTTTAAGTTCGAGCATTACCGGCTTTCTTCCTCCGGTGGACTCTCCATGTCCTGTTTCGTGCAGAAAACCGTCTTTTATAAGCTCACGTGTAATACTGCCGCATGCAGTCGGGGATAATCCGGTCAAGTTGGCCAGTTCCTTTCGGGACAGCCTTTTGTTTTTCCGTATCAAATCCAGGACCGCTGCTTTATTCAGTTCCTTAAGATACTGGTTATTACCCGTTATTTTCTTGGTCATGGTTTATTATACCAGTTTTGCCAGGCTCTTAAAATCGTCCTTCAGTGATTTGTAAAGTTTCTTGTACAGTTCGTAGTATTCGTTGTATTTTTTATGGGCTTCAGGATTGGCTTTCTGTGTGGACTTAACCTTTATTGTAGCTTCGCAGGCTTCAACAACGCTGCTGTAAACCCCTGCACCGACACCGGCAAGAAGTGCTACACCGAAAGCAGGTCCTTCACTGGCGTTAATAGTGCAAATATCGTAATTGAAAACATCCGCCTGCATCTGGCGCCACAACGGGCTCTTTCCGCCACCGCCCGACGCTCTTACCTGGCTTATTTCAACACCGAGTTCCTTGATAATTTCAAGGCAGTCCCTCAGGCTGTATACCACGCCCTCCATTACAGACCGGAGCATTTCCCTCTTTGTGTGCTTTGCTGAAAGGCCGAAGAAAACGCCGCGACAGTCGGGATCAAGATGAGGAGTACGTTCACCCATCAAATAAGGCAGGTAAAGTAATCCGTTGCTGCCGGGTTCAACTTTTTCAGCTGCCTGATCCATCAGGTAATACGGATCAACACCCATCAGCTGTGCCGTTGCAATTTCTTCCTTACAGAGATTATTCCTGAACCACTGGAGTGAAAGCCCGGCTCCCTGAGTAACACCCATGATATGCCATTTGTTAGGTACGGCATGGCAGAATGTATGAACACGGCCCAGGGGATCTATGCTTACATCTTCACTGTAGGCAAATACAACGCCGGAGGTTCCGATTGTTGAAGAAATAATACCTTTCTTTACAATACCGTTACCAACAGCACCTGCAGCCTGGTCACCGGCACCTCCCACAACCGGGGTTCCGACTTTAAGACCGGTTAGTTCAGCAGCTTTGCTGTGAATTGTACCGGTAATTTCCTGGGATTCATATACCTTTCCGAGCATTGACTTGTCAAGGCCGAGTTTGCTTATTACTTCATCGCTCCAGCATCTGTTGGGTACATCCAGGAACTGCATTCCGCTTGCATCTGATACTTCGGTTGCAAACTCACCTGTCAGGCAATAGCGTACATAATCTTTCGGAAGAAGAATTTTCCTTACCTTGTCAAAGATTTCGGGTTCGTTATTCTTGACCCACATTACCTTTGAAGCAGTGAAACCCGTCAAAGCCGGATTTGCGGTAATTTCAATAAGCCTTTTCGCTCCTACCAGCTCGGTAATCTGTTCGCATTCAGCACTGCTTCTCTGGTCACACCAGATAATTGCCCTTCTGAGTACCTGGTTGTCCTTGTCAAGTAAAACAGCACCATGCATCTGACCTGACAAACCTACACCCTTTATTTCATCTGGTGACACACCGCTTTTGGCAATCACATTCCTGATAGAAGTGTATGTAGCCCTCCACCAGTCTTCGGGATCCTGTTCAGCCCAGCCGTTCCTTGGCTGATACAGCGGGTATTCCTGCAGGTCGCTGGCCACAGTATTGCCCAGTTCGTCAAACAATACCGTTTTGGTACCGGATGTACCAATATCCACACCCAATAAGTAAGCCATATTTCATCCACCTCCGACACTTTTTAAACTTATCTTAATAAGTCTACATTAATAAGTTTATACCAAATCATATAAAAATTCAATGAAATAAAATATTAAATTTATAAATTTTAACCTTATGGTGCAATGCCTGTATTTGACGTACTGCAATATATACGCTGAAAAATTCTGAATCATTCTATGATGCCATATTTCCCGTCTGGCTGATCACCATCTGGTAATATAGTCCTTTCCTGTTCATAAGGCTCTCATGATTTCCGCTCTCCACTATCCTCCCGTCACTGATAACGAAAATACGGTCGGCATCCATTATGGTGGACAGGCGATGGGCTATAAGAAAGCTTGTTCTGTCCTTCATAAGGCTCAGCAGAGCCCGCTGGATGTCTTTTTCGGTTTTCGTGTCAACGCTGCTGGTTGCTTCATCGAGAATCAGCACCGGGCTGTCGCACAGTACTGCCCGGGCAATGGCTATGAGCTGACGCTGTCCCTGGCTCAGATTATCCGCGGCACCGGATACCATCGTATTATATCCGTTCGGCAGCCTGATGATAAAATCGTGAGCACGGGCTATTTTTGCAGCCCTGATAACTTCCTCGTCAGTTGCATCCTGCCTGGCATACCGGATGTTATCCATGATGGTTCCGGTAAAAAGACAGGTATCCTGGAGTACCACAGAAAAACACTTTCTGAGACTGCTCCGCTTCAAATCGGTAATTGGCTTATTGTCAATCAATATCCTGCCGCTGTCGGGATCATAATAACGCATAAGCAGGCTGACGACAGTGGTTTTCCCTGCACCTGTTTCACCCACCAGAGCAACAGTCTCCCCGGCCTTTACCCTGAAGCTGACATTTTTCAGCACAGGGACGGTTTTGTTGTATGAAAAGCATACATTTTCAAATACAACTTCTCCTTTCGGATTATCCAGGCTTTCAGCATTCTCCGGATCGGCCGGCTCCTCCTCGCTGTCCAGGATCTCAAAAACACGTTCGGCTCCGGCCAGAGCTGACTGTATTGTATTGAACATTCCAGCGACGGCATTCAGAGGATGTGCAAACTGCTTTGAATAGCTCAGAAAGGTGACTACAGTGCCTACAGGAATGTTACGTCTAATCGAAAGTATACCTCCGGCAATGGCTGTAACGGTAAAAATCAAATTATTGATAACGTTAAGGAGGGGCATAAGGTACCCTGACCATATATGTGCATTTGTACTGCTCTCATTCAGCTTTTCATTTACTTCCCTGAACTGTTTCATAACATCCTGCTGCCTTCCGAAGGCTTTTACCATTTTAAGCCCTAGTATGTTTTCTTCAATTATTCCGTTGAGTACACCGAGATTCTTCTGCTGTTCGGAAAAGTATGAACGGCTCCGTGATGCAATAACTCGTGTAAGTATGGTTACTAGGGGGATGCACATCAATACGACAAAAGTAAGGGTCAGATTCAGCCTTAGCATTACCGCAAGGGAACCTATAAGCGTCAGTATGCTTGATATCAGTTGAGTTGTCGTCTGGGCAATAGTGGAGCTTATATTGTCCACGTCATTGGTTATCCTGCTCATTGTGTCTCCGTGTGAACGGGTATCAAAAAATCCCAGCGGAAGTCTTTGCATTTTTTCAAACAATTCTTTGCGCAGCGTATAGACGAGTTTATGCGAAACTTTCAGAATTATCACACCGCTGACGGAGCCAATGAGCCAGTTGGCAGCGTGTAAAACCGCAATAACGAGCAAATGTCCCAGCAGCATTTCAGTATCCACTGTACCTGATTCAAGTTCAAAAGCATCAAAGGCTTTTCCGACAAAATACGGAATCTGAACCGAAATCAGCGATGAAGCTGCAGTAAGAATCATTGCAAGAAAAATCGATTTTCCCCATCGCATATATATTTTTACTATACGCATAAGGGTACCTTTTGCATTTTTCGGCTTTGTACCCGGTGCAAAGCGTCCGGCTCCGCCGCCTCCCGGTCTTGCCATGCCTATTGCAGGCATTTTTGCTTCGGTTCCTGCAGTATTCCGTCCCATTATAAAGCCTCCCTGCTGCTTTCCATCTGTGTCCTGTAAATATCCCGATAAATCTCGCAATCCCTCAGAAGCTGTTGATGAGTGCCAAAACCGGCTTTTTCACCATTATTGAGAACAAGGATCCGATCAGCGAACATAGCTGTGCTGCATCGCTGAGTTATGATTATAAGCGTCTGTTTCCTTTTCCTGCCTATTATGTTTTCACGGACTTTGGCTTCGGTTATCGAGTCCAGTGCACTTGTAGCATCGTCCAGTATCAGTATCGGAGAGTTTTTCAGCAATGCCCGTGCTATCGATATGCGCTGTTTCTGGCCTCCGGAAATGTTCACTCCGCCGCTCCCCAGGAAACTGTCAAATCCGTCCTTCATCCTGTCTACAAAATCTGCCTGGGCCGTAGCAGCCGCCTCACGCACCATTTCATCATCTGCATTCCTGTTTCCCCACCTTATGTTTTCAGCAACGGAACCTGAAAAAAGCATAGGCTTCTGCGGTGCAACGGCAATATTCCTGCGCAGGTGCTCAACATCCAGATCCCTAATATCATAACCGTCGATTAAAATTTTCCCGGAGTTAATGTCATAGAACCGCAGCAGCAGCCATGCAACAGTGGATTTTCCGCTTCCTGTCGGACCGATTATTGCAAGGCTCTGACCGCTTTCAATACAAAATGACAGGTCCTTAATAGCTGGCACTCCGCTGCCGTTCGGGTAGGCAAAGGTAACATTTTCAAACTCGATTCTCCCATTCAGTTCTTTTATTACTCCGTTTCCTGCAAAATCCCCTTCGCATTCGAATACTTCCCTGATACGGGCAGTGGACGCCTTTGTCCGGACAAATACATTAAAAATGTTTGTAATCATAACAAGGGAAGTGAGTATTTGGGCCATGTACACCGTAAATGCGGTAATATCCCCGGGACTTGCAAGTTCCATGGCAAAAAGCCTGCTGCCTGCATAAATTACAATAACAGTCGCGAAACCAACGGTCAATGTAATGACAGGCGATATCAGCGTGATAATCATCTGGGCTGCTATGCCGCTTTGCATCAGGTTTGAATTGGCATTTTCAAATTTTTCATTTTCCTGCTGACAGGTTCCAAAGGCTTTGACAAGGCGCACACCTATAAGATATTCCTGAACAACGGTATTTACCCTGTCCATAGCTTTTTGGAACACCGAATACCGGGGATAGCTCAGCTTCATGCTGATTATTATAAGAATTGCAACAATGGCAACCATACCGTAAATAATGAGACTAAGCCTGAAATTCAGCAATCCGGCAAGAACAATACTACCGATACATGTAATGGGAGCTTTAAGAAAAATCCGCATAATGCCGTTCACAAACATTATTACCTGGGATGTGTCATTAGTCATACGCGTTATAAGCGATCCGCTTTCTATTTTGTCCACGCTTTGCTCTGAAAAATATATAATCTTTTCAAACAGATCATACCTTAAATCTGCACCCATGCGCTGTGACACTTTACTGGCCAGTATGTTTCGTGCAACGGCGAAACATGCACCGAGGAAGGTTACCAACAGCATCCGCACTCCCCAGTAATAAACCTGGGAAATCTGCTGTTCCGCTATCCCCATATTGATAATGTTTGACATTAGTGTTGGAGCAAGTAAATCGCAAACTGCTTCAGATGTAACACAAAAAATGGCTGCGAGAAACGGAAGCCAGTATTTTCTGAAATACCTGTAGTACAGATTCATCGTTAAAATCCCTGTCTTTCCCAAGTCTGAATTACATAATATTTATACTATTTTTTAACCGCCCGGATCAACAAAAAAAACGTCTTGCTGCCAAGCTGCATAAAAACGTAATACACAGGACAATTCAGGCATGAAATATGCTTCGAACGTTTAAGCCCGGGTTAATCAGACAGCAATGTTTTGTTATGCTCCCTCAAAAACCGGATGACTTCCTCTTCATAAAGCGGCTTGCTGATTAAATATCCCTGCGCCCTGTCACAGTTATGTTCTATAAGGTAATGAAGCTGAAGGTCATGCTCAACTCCTTCGGCAACGGTACAATGCCCCAGTTTATGTGACATGGATATAATATCACTTGTTATTACTTTTTCCGGATCGTTATGCAGCAAGTCGTCAATAAAATGCCTGTCGATTTTCAGATAGTCCACATTCAGTTCCTTTTCTCTTACCAGGGATGAATAACCCTTGCCGAAATCATCTATGGCAATATGAATACCCGCATTTTTCAGCTTGTTTATAGTATTATTGATATATCCGAAATCAGAGGCAAAGACCGATTCAGTAATTTCAATACAGACATTGGCCGGGTTTACCTTCATTTCATTCATAATTTCAAGAAGCCTGGCAGGAAAATCAGGATTCAGAAGCTGGATAACCGATATATTAATCGATACAAACAGATCGTTATAACCATCCTTTCCGAGTTTTTCCATGAATCGGAAAGCATTGATAATTACCTTGTCGCCAATCGGAATAATCAGTTTGGTTTTCTCGGCTATAGGTATAAATTCCGCAGGGGATACAAGCCCCAGCTTTTCGGTCCTTATCCTTGTCAACGCTTCAAAACCGCAAATGGTGCCTGTTCTTAAATCCAATATGGGTTGATACTGCAAAAACAGTTCATCCTTCGTATTTTCATCATTGGCTATTGCACTAAGGGCTTTTTCAATGTCTATTTCGCGGTTGACCATGGCTTCCAGTTCTTCATCGTAAAAACAAATTGAATAGTCCTTAACATAAAGCCCAATCGACCTTTCCGAGGCAATCAGGGCCCTCCTGATAAGTAATTCTGGCTCCTCTTCATCCTGGTTCTGATCAATTTCAAGAATTCCTATGCCGCCGCTTATTCTGTCGGTTACCAGTAAATCTTCCAGTGTGCCGGCTATTATACGACTGAATTCAATAAGTTCGTTTTTGTCCCTGTAATCGGTCACATAAAACAGAAACCTGTTCTCACGAATATGGAATAAAATACGGTTGTCCGCACTATATCTGCTTAGAGCATCTGCTGCTTTTTTCATCAGACTCTGAGTATACTGGAATCCGTATTTAACGGTCATTAACTGGGTCACACTGAGGGTTATGCTGATTAACGCCTTTTTGGAGTTCTTCCTTTTTTTCAGGTCGTTTCCGAGCAGGGATATCAGGTAATCGTAGTTGTACAGACCTGTCCACCTGACATGTTCATTATTGTATTTCAAGGTATCCTCAATTGCCTTTCTGTCGGATATGTCAAGAATTATCCCTTCCAGCGCCTCTACTTCTCCCTTTTCATTGAAAACTCCCTGTCCCATTTCAAGGACCCATTTTTTTTCGCCCGCTGCGGTTATTATCTCGTACTCATACTTAAAAGGCTCTCTCTTCGCAAGAATTTCCTGCCACTTATTCCACAAGGCTTCCCTGTATTCCGGAGAAATTATATCATTGTATGACAGATCCCGGTTATTCAGCAGACTCTCCGGAGGATAACCTGTCAGGCTATAACATCCGTCTGACACAAACTGCATTGTCCACTCCCGATCATTTTTGCATCTGTAGGCAAGACCGGGAAGGTGGGAAAGAAATACAGACTTGCTGCGCTCACTTTCATGTAAAGCTTCTTCTACCGCTTTTCTTTCCGTGATGTCCTGAACCAGACATATATAACCGAAGGTTTTGTCCTCGTCCACAACAAGCGGGGCCACAACCATATGCACCCATACAACTGAACCGTCCGGCTTTATATAACGCTTATCCATACGATACATATCAATTTCGCCTGCTCTGAGCTTTTCAAAATTCCTCCGATCTTCTTCCAGGTCATCAGGATGCGTTATTCCTTCCCATCCTATCCTCTCCAGTTCTTCTCCTGTTCTGCCCGTGATTTTTTCAAACATCGGATTGATTTTTATAGCGAGTTTGCCGGATTTTTCAGCTTCATTAGTAATGGCAATACCTATAGGAGCCTGGCTGAAAATCATATCAAACGTAAGCATTTGTTCGCTGAGCTTCCGTTCAAGGGCACGCTCAGCGCGAACCAAGGCCGCATGGACATCAATCCGGGTTTTAAGCGAAAACATGTGAACGGGCTTTCTTATATAGTCAACGGCACCAAGCTGAAGGCCCCTGATTTCATTTTCCAGTTCATCATAATTTGTTAGTATAATTGTTCGCAGCTTTCTGAAACGCTCATTGTCCCTTATTACCTCAAGGACCTGGAATCCGTCCATTTTCGGCATTTTCAGATCAAGTATCAGTATACCGATATCATCTCGTTCGTTCAGTATGCGCATTGTTTCTTCCCCGTCGCAGGCTGTCAGTACATCATAGCTGTCGCTCAGCATATTTTTGATTATAAACCTGTCAGTTTCGGAATCCTCTGCCACCAGAATTTTTAAATCCATATACAAACCCCCCGGAATTATTTTAAATCAGTTTTTTGATTATCCAGCAATTCAAGCAGCCGCCTCAGAAGGTCAGAAAACTTGGTATATAAAGGCAATATTTCTTTTTCATTTTCCTTCTCAAGAGCTTTCTGCAAAGCCACAGCAGTCTCGTACACGGGTCTTGCGCCTATGCTTCCGGAACTGCTTTTTATTCTGTGTACTATTTCAGCAGCATCGGCATATCTCTTTTCGCGTACAGCCAAATCCAGCTTTTCCAGCGTATCCCGGTTTTCGTTCCTGTACTTTTCCAGCACCTGCTGATACAGTTCGGCATTATTACCCATGTTTCTTATACCCTGCTGCATGTCAAGAATCATCCTGCTGCTCCTGTCCGAAAGGATGTCTTTAACAGTTTGTATAAACCTGTCAGGATTAAAGGGTTTGCTGATTAAATAACTCATACCGTACTGTTCGCACTTCTCCCTGATACCCTCGACAACGTCTGCAGTCAGTGCCGCAATGGGTACATCGGCCGAAACCTGCCTGATTTTCTCCGCAGCTTCATAACCGTCCATTGCCGGCATATGCAGGTCCATTAATATCATATCGATACTGTTTTTATATTTAAGGTATAATTCAACGGCTTCCTTTCCGTTACTTGCGGTTATGGTCTCAATGCCTGCCTGTTTCAGCAGCGGCTCGGCAATCAACTGGTTCGTCCCGTTATCTTCAACCAGCAGCACACGGTACGGTCTGTCAGTTCCCACCGGTGACACATTATCATATGCCCCTTCAGGTGAAACCGCTTTCAGGCCAAAGATATCCATAATGCTATCAATCAGTACTGAAGGTATAACAGGTTTTTCAATAGCCGCGTCAACTCCGTACTCTTTTAACCTGTCAAACAGTTCATTCTTCATCATCGGCAAAATCATCAATACTTTCGGAAAACTTATAATTCTGCTGTTTTTCCGCAGTTTTTCAATAAAATTGAACCCTCCCTCTGCAGGAGTCTCGTAATCAATAATAAGCAGGTCAAACGGCCTGCTGAAATACCCGTTAACAGCCTCAAGCGTGCTTATGGCACTTAATTCGGAACTTGTGATTTCACATTGCATGCCGCAACTTTTCAGATAACTTTCGATAAGATTGATGCTTTCGCCTGAATTCTCCAGAATCAGCACTTTTATATCCTTCAGCTGTTTGTCTGCAGCAGCCCTTGCAGATGCCGTTTCCTTATCCCTGTCAATCCTGAGCGATATTCTCAGGACAAACGTCGAACCTTCACCCGGTGTACTGAAAACTTCAATTTCACCACCCATCATATCCATGAGGCTTTTTACAATCGACATTCCCAGGCCGGAACCGCCGAATTTCCGGCCTATGCTTGCGTCACCCTGTTCAAAAGGCCTGAACAGCCTTCCCAGTTGTTCCTCTGTCATTCCGATTCCGGTATCCTTAACTATAAATTCGATATGATACTTGTCCTTCTCTTTTGCGAGTAACCGGACATCAAGCGATACTTCACCCTTTTCGGTAAACTTCGCGGCATTGTTCAGAACATTAAGAAGTATCTGTTCTATTCGTCTTGGATCTCCCAAAAACCAGTCGGGAAGGCGGGGATCCTTTGTAAAACTGAAACTTATTCCCTGCTCATCTATTTTATATGAAACTATATTCACCACATTCCGGATAACCTGGTCCAGGCTGAACGAAACTATGTCAAGCCCGGCTTTGCCTGCTTCAATTTTGGAAAAATCAAGAATATCGTCAATAATACTGAGCATATTGTTTGCTGCCTGTTGAATACGCTCAATATACATATTCTGCGTTAATGATAATTCTGTTTTTCTCATCAGGTATGCCATACCGATAATGGCATTAAGCGATGTTCTTATTTCATGTGACATTCTTGCCATGAAAAGCGATTTGAAATTATTGGCTTTGTCGGCTTCATGCTTTGCTTTTTCCAGATCAAGCTGTATTTGCTTCCTCCGCTTTATTTCCTTTCGAAGCCGCGCAATCCAGAAAAAAGAGACGATAAGAACAACTGCTGTCAGGGAGCCCGCTATTGCTGCAATGCGGATAATGGGCCTGTAATCCAAATCGGTTTCCAGTTCCACCCATTTATTGGTTATTGCAAGTTTTTCGCTTTCGCTGATTGAATTCAGTGCCTTGTTTATAATGCTTACAAGCTCAGGCCAGTCTTTTCTTACGGCAAAGTGCAGTGAATGCTGCTTTTCAGCTTCAAATGACACAAACCTCAGATTGGTAAGGCCGTTCATTCGTATCAGATAATTTGTTGAAGCAAGGTTTCCTATAAATGCTTTTTCCGTTCCGGTAGCCACAGCGGTCAATGCCGATTCAACAGAATCATATAGGCTTAAATTTATTTCAGGATAAGAAAGAAGATAACTGTGGTGGGAACTGTTGCGCTGTACCGCAACGGTACTTCCCTTCAGGTCTTCTATTCCTGATATGCCGGTATCGGTATCACGTGTTACGATTACTCTTTTGTAATAATAATAAGGTTCAGAAAAAAGAAAATATTGCTGCCTATCGTAAGTTTTCCCGACAACCGGCAGTACATCCACTTCCCCGGCAAGAGCCTTTTCATATACTTCAGGCCAGGATAAACCTTTTACAATTTCAAATCTGAGCCCCGTTTTTTTACTGATCAGGTCTATGTAGTCTGCAGCAATTCCTTTATACTCTCCATTCTGATCTATAAATTCAAACGGGACAAACATGGAATCAACACCCATTCGGATAACAGGGTGTTTTTCCATAAAATTAAGCTCATCTTCAGACCAGCGGATGCTTTTTTCTGAAGAAAAAACAGGTATCGCTGAAATTATCAGAAAAATTACCTGAACTAATACCAGCTTGGTTAAAATGCTTACTGCTTTTTTAGTACAGTTCCGGGTACACTGCCTAATATTTTCTTTTCTTTTCGGAAAATTCATAACCATACCTCATTCTTCTGCCACTGACCCGGCTGTTGTATATATGCTGATCTAAAATTCTGCTTGGTTGGCGATGAACTTCCACACCCATATCAGCCACAGTTTACCGTGTTTTTCTTTGCATTTCTGATTATTTCGCACTCATTTATTTATTCGGCTATGCTGAGAATATTTTTAAAAAATTTTTTCCGGTCAGTTCTGCCTTATTATATATCTCATCGGAACATGTTCCGATTCCTCCGGAACAAAACCAAGTTTACGGTACAATGAATACCCGGCTTTAGTTGCTTTCAAATCAACATATGAAAGGTTTCTGCTTTTTGCTTCATCCAAAGCTATTATTATCAGACTGCCTGCTATTCCTTTTTTTCGGTATTGGGGCAATGTATAAACATTCATAAGTGTTCCGGTCAGACCGGTGATAAAATCCGGATTTGCAGGCTTTTCATCAATTAGCAGGAACACGGTTGATACAATTGTCGAATTGTCGTCACATACAAATACGATTAAATCATGGTTTAAATGGTTTCGGAAATAATCAATCAGCTGATCGGTTATTTTACCGGCCTGTTCTTCAGATAATCCACCATAATCCTCTGCCAAATATGCCAGTCTCATTTTTATCAACTGAAAAACATCCTTTTTGTCAGCTCGCCTGAAATTCATGGTAAAGCTTTGACCCCTTCCGGAAGTAATTCTATTTACAATATTACAATAAATTGTATCATTGTTTCCATTTTCTGTCAATTAATTATTTCATCAAAAGCAAATCTAGCATATTCCATGCCTTTCTGACATAAATGACACATTTAATATGCAAGCCGGAAACAGCCGCCAACAAGGTACAGGCATGAATACACGGGATACGGGCAAAACATCCCTGGCAATATTTATCTCCGGAAATACGTGAAAAAGCTGTTGTTTAATTTGATTCGGACATGCATATGAAATATCAGTAAAATACCTGCTCTGTAGTTATCACGAAGCTGAATAATCCATTCTGATAAAAATAAAAGATACCTTTTTCAAGCGGCCGATAAGGTCGACCTTGCAGCTTAAAAATATTTGTTCCAAAATTGCCCCCATGTCGTCAAAAAAGGCAGTCTGTCAAAAATAGTAAAAGCCCGGAATCCTTACAGACACCGGGCTTTCAAACTGGTCGGAGTGACTGGACTTGAACCAGCGGCCTCTTGGTCCCGAACCAAGCGCTCTACCACCTGAGCCACACCCCGAAAAAAGACAGCAAATTTATTATAAAGGATATTTTACAAAAACTCAAGGAGAAAAATAATAAAATATTCGGAATATTCAGCAAAAAAATTATGTAGTTTTGAGGTACAGGCAAAAAAACTTCGGTTTAGCGGGTTTGTTGAACGATTTCTCTGTATGTAAATTGGATATTTCGGAAAAATAAGATGTGTATATTTTCTATTTCCACCATAACGATAGATAATATAACGGCAGATGTTTCAAAAATATAACCTGCACACAGCATGAGGAAAACAGGCTGTCTAAAAACAGTCTTTTTTACCTGGCATTTTCCACGTTATCAGTCCTGCGAACCGGCTTCCAGTTTAATGCTCCATCCGCTTATATTTTCAATATAGTTTTGATCTGCATCCACCGTGTTGACATTACTGATGGCGAAATCCGAAGGATCAATGTCCTCATTTGCAGTAAACACGATTTTGCATACCGTTTCATTTTGACCGGTGTAACCGGGAGTATTCCCAATCATTGTCGCCCCGACCAGCAGGTGGTCATCCATTTCCTTTGAAAAAATTGTACTGATTCCGTTTATTTCGGACGCAAGCTTCCCAGTGTAAATTGCCCTGTTTTTATCATAATTGAGCCTGAACTGATAGCCATACAGGTTCTGAACTTCATCAGCCTTAACATAAACAATGAACTCCTGTCCCGCCTTAATTACATCTGGTTCATACGCCTGTTCTTCGGGTACTGCCGGATCTGTAGGTACACCTGTATCAGGAACTTCTTCAGTATCTTCCTCCAATGAAACCGTCAATGTGTTATCTGCGGGTTCCGGTTTATCTCCTCCTTCTGTCTGTGAATCTGTTAATCCAGGTACTGCAATTCCTCCGTGGATTTTTAAATTTTCAACATGAATATTAAGTTCAGCAAGTTGCTTTGCTATGTTTTCAAGAACGGATTTCATTCCTGATATTTCTGAATTGTCATAAGACTCCGTATCGGATTTTTGGTATTTCTTCTCCGTTTTTTCCCTTAATTCTCCGATATTTTGCTTCATGGCATCTATTGCAATCAGCATTTCCGGTGATGTTTCCTCAAGTGACCGAATGATTTCGGACAGTTTTTCCATTTCTTCGCCTATTTTATTGAGCCTGCTTTCCGTTTCTTTTACATATGCAAATAATAATGCAAGTGCTGCCAGGGTCGCCAGTAATATTACACACAGAAGAACAATGCCTCTTTTAGCCGGTAATATTTTCACCCTATATCATTCCTTTCATGAAAAAGGCATACGCCGCAAAGACCTGCGGCGTATGCCCTTAAGATTTAATTGACGACAAGCTTCGCAACATACACAATATCCTGGATGTCAATTTCATCATTACCGTTGAAATCGTAGAACTGGGCTGTTGTCCAGCCGGCATCTCCCTTTTTCAGGCCGAACATGTCAATGATATTGGACAGATCTATAAGCGTAATAACTCCGTCGCCATCGGTGTCTCCAGGAATACCACCGCTTGTTACAAAACTTGTTGAACCGGATGTTGTAAGTACAATCTTTTCACCCGAAAATTCATCCCTGTATACGTAATTAACAACAGCAGTAATAGAATTGCTTTCATTCTTAAGATCTGCGTCTTCCTTGGCCTTGAAACGTATTTTTACAAGCTCTTTCGCATTGTAATCGGGAATCATCAGTGTAAGCTTAACCTCTCCGTCTCCTTGCTCCCTGGTAAGCAAAGTAACACCGTCTATGCCGCCAAGGTCGCGCCAGAATTCAAATTTGCTGCTGTCAAATTTCAGAGTAACACGGGCGGTATTAGTCGCAGTCCTGTCACGGAAAGCCACAGCCACATCAAAAAGATCTCCTTTTTTAACCAATTTTTCATTGGTTGTTACATCCAAGGGCATCGAAATTCTCTGTTTCGCAAGCCATTCAAATATGGTTTCGCCATTTTCGTCCTCAACCAGATTATTGTATATATAGTTCCATGCATCATGAGCGCCGTAATAGTACTCTCCGTCAAACACCGGGCCTTCAGGATACATTTTCAGCTTCGCGTCGACCCCTGCCGCAATGAGGGTATTATATGCCCCGGGAAGACCGAAAGCCGCCCAGTCTGAGCTGCTGCCGACAAGATACACAGGAAAACCTTTTCCGGCAATAATTCTCGCCTGCTCTTCATTTATACTGCCACCGGAGCAGATAATGGCTGCAGCAAAAGGTATACTGTTTTCAGTAGTCGATGTAATAAGCGGTATTGTCATACCTGTTCCCATTGAAAGCCCGCCGACATATATTCTTGTGACATCTATATGGTTTTCGGCGATTACATTTCTGATAAGAGTCTCCATGTCATTAAGCCTGGCTGCACTCCATCCGGTGGTTGTGGACTGTGGCGCCAGAACATAGCATCCACCAAGAGCCTCCTGGAACTCTTTGTCGGCATATGCCAGAACCCTGTTTCCTATCAGGTTTCCTCCTGGGTTTTCACCGTGATACCTCTCTCCTGTTCCGTGGAACCAGATAAGCAGCGGCCTTTTGTTGTTTTCGCTTGCATTTTCCGGCTTGTACAGTGCATATTTTCCTCCGCCGGGAGCATCCTTAATTTCAAACTTTGTAAACAACGGGTCATGCCTTGTTTCATCCTGTATGTATGTAGCATTGGTTATTCCGGGTATTTCCTTCTTCTGCTCAAGTACAACCTCTACGCTTGCATAGGAAATATATCCTCCTCCGCCGGTATACCATGCCGCCCTTGTTGCCGGAACATCATAACGTATGGCATTGGCACCGTCTGGCAAAGTCCTGGTTCCCCACTCGATATCCAGTTTAATATACTCGCCTGTGTTCACCCTGTTTCCTTCAGCATCCGAAACATAAGCGTCAACTATGTTCCATACGGCCCATCCGTCGCCGAGAGCATAATCCTGTTTTTCCGGATCCCATGCGAAGTTTCCGAAACTGCCCTGAACTTCCCCGCTATACTCGGTAACCCTGGCTCTTGCTGAAAACGTATCTTTGTCCACATCCCCGGCATTCAGTGTAACACCCATCTTTATCAGAATACCGGAGAAATAATATCCGGGATTTATGGCGGTCCGCAGAACATCAAAATAAATCACATTTCCGTCTCCCGGACTTCCATTCGCAAATCCCGGCAAAACCAAAGAAAACAGCATGAATAAAGCAATGATGACGGATGATAGTTTTTTCATACCTTTACCTCCTTTAAAACGTTTTAATGGCATGAATTATTATATTCAAGCAAATTTTTATGTCAAATATTTCCCGTTATGTAAATTAACATGCAGTGAATATCGGGTATCCGGCGGGAAATAAAAAAGGTATGGTCCGTATATACAATACGGACCATACCCATGCCTGTAAAACAAGTTACAGAAGGGTACCTGAATTCAATTCAGGGGGGGAGGAAAACAGGCACCCTTAGTTCATATTTCCGACCTTCTCCAGCAAATTAGCCATCGAGTCCATTATATTCCGGAATACGCTGATTGTTCTGTTAACTGCCATATTCCGCATGTTAAGAACTGTGGCCTTTTCAACGGTTTTTCCTTCTTATCCAATAAAACTAACTCTTTAATGGGAACCGTTTGAAATACTGCCTTACAAGGAATTTCATCAGATCGCTCGGCTGTTCCCTTACAAATTCTGCCTTATCGGCAAACAGCATGCCATAAGGTGCATCAACAGTATAAGGTTCCCATCTCGGCATGTCTTCACCCGTTGAGTCTTTCCCGTTAGGATCCCCTGACCTGATGAAGTTTGCCCAATAATTGCACATTTGCCGTGCAAGGTCATAGTGTTTTCCTACAAACGGTCTCCAGCACTTGGCAAGAGTTTCAAAAGTAAACCACAGCTCAACAGAATGGAATGCACCGGGATTATCCCATCCTGGTATTTCAGCATCAAAGTTATAATAGTATATAGGTACTTTTGAACCGGTATCCGCACTGGCCTGTGCTGCAACCCTGATGGCATATTCAATCGAATTTACCGTTGCGTTCTTTATAAGTTCTTCCAGGCTGCTGTCGTCAAACCTGCAAAGTCTGAGATATTCTTCAGCGTCCTCACCAAACAGTTCCACGGCCATCTTCCTGAATTCTTCCTTGCTGTTAACGCTGGGTACTGCGAAAAATTCGGAGGAAGTATGGCCCATAAGCAGCGGAACCTGCCAGCGCTTATTCTCAAGGAAAAGCTGAAAAGCATTTCCGGTGCAGAAAATACCGTCAGCGACAGGACCCCAGAAATGATTATATTCCAATGTTTTTTCCAGTAAATATTTCGCATCCAGCTTGCGGGCTTCTTTCAGCGACGAAACACCCAGGAATTCAAAAAACTTAACTCCTTCCTGCTCGGCTTCCTTAAGTGACAGATTTACACGAGGTATCCTGCCCCCGGGATAAAGCGGAGCAAAAACACCGCTCTGGATAATAGCCTTCTGGAACAGGCCTTCATTTTTCGGTGATGTCAGATGGCACAATACACTTCCGCCGCCCGCGGACTGGCCGCCTATGGTAATGTTGTCAGGATCCCCTCCGAATGCGGCAATATTCCTTTTAACCCAGAGCAGGCCTGCCTGCTGGTCAAGCAAACCGAAATTTGCAGGAGCATCGGGTGATTCAGCGGTAATCTCAGGGTGGCACAGGAAACCAAAGGTGTTAAGCCTGTAGTTTACCGTAACCACAACAACACCGCGACGTGCTATCCGTTCTCCGTCAAATTCCATTTCCGATGTATATCCTACCTGGAAACCGCCGCCGAAAAACCAAACATAAACCGGCAGTTTTTCATCCGCACTGCGTGCAGGTGTCCAGACATTAAGATAAAGGCAGTCTTCACTCATCGGAATGTCAGGGTCCACATGCCATTCCCTTGAATATATATTGTTTGTGTCAAGAGCTGAATTCGCCTGCATGGATATCGGGGCGAACTCAAATGCATTCAGTACGCCTTCCCAGTCCTTCGCAGGCTGAGGAGCCCTCCAGCGGTTTTCACCGACCGGCGGAGCGGCAAAAGGTATTCCCTTGAAACTTGTTATACGCGGATCTGCCGCAGGCAATCCTCTTACCAGTCCGTTTTCAACTCTCACAATCCTTAGCATTTTGCTCTCTCCTTTCCTGAATCTATTCCAGGCATCCGTTTACAACGGCCCTTACCCGGAGATGATGATACTCCTCCAGATTTGGTATCATCTGATGCATATATACAAAAGAAAGCTTTTCCTCTGGATCAATGGATACGTATGTTCCAAGCATTCCGGTCCATCCGAACTCTCCGATTGATCCGTTGGAATGGCCTTCAGCCTTGCTCATTAACGTCCTTACCCCCAGTCCGTAACCATAACCTGCCAGGTATGAGTTGGTAAATTCTTTAAGCTGCACCTCATTCAGATGATTTTGACGCATAAGATCTATTGTTTTTCTTCCGATGATTCTCTTCCCGTTGTATACTCCGCCATTGGCAAGCATCTGGGAAAATTTCAGATAATCCCTGACAGTGGAATACAATCCTGCCCCTCCTGCCTCGTAAATTGCATCGGGCTCGTGGTATATGTCAAAGAAAGTAGACGTTTTTTCCATGTTACCTGACTCGTCTCTCCTGTAACATGCCGCCATTCTCTTTTCAATCCCGTTCCTGTAACGGTATCCGGTATCTTCCATGCCGAGAGGGTCAAAGAGCTCTTCCTGCAGGAATTCTCCGACGGTTTTTCCCGATATAACCTGTATAAGCGCAGCAACTATATCATGCCCGTAACCATACAGCCAATGGGTTCCCGGTTCAAATGCGACCGGAACGCTGCCCATGGCTTTTGCCTCGGTGACTATATCATACTTGCCGTATTTTTGCCTCAGTTCTTCCATCACACGGGCCATTTCACGCCCGGTAGGCGAATCCACATGAGCATACGGTAAACCGCACGACATTGTGAACGCATGTTTAATTAGAATAGGAGTTTTTGCTTTCATTACATCCACGCTTCCGTCCGGTCTGGTGACAAAAACCTGTGTATCCCTGTACTCGGGCAGATATTCGTAAACCGGCTCATTCAGCAGGAATTTCCCGCGTTCAAACAGTATCATCGCTGCTGTGCATATAATCACTTTTGTCATGGAATAAAGCCTGAAAACCGTATCTGCATCAACCGGTCTTTTTTCCTCAAGATCGGCATATCCAAAATAGCCTTCATAAAGGATTTTTCCTTCCTTTGCGACTGCACAGGCACAGCCTGCCGGCCCTTTTTTGACAAATTCTTTCAATAGCAAATCCAAGTCTTTAAAATCAGCCATATTAACGCCATACCCCTTTCGAAACCGGAACATATAATCAGAAAAAATGCAAAAAAACAGATATTGAATAAAACGTTTTAAGCAAATCTATAAACAATAAAAAACATACAAATTTTAATATTTTGCACAAAAATTTCTAGCATTTGCTTTTTATACTTGATTTTTAGTATAATATATTACAATAGTATAGTAGCATATTCGTATTGTAGAATTCAACAATTTTAATGCGAATGATGGCAGTCTTTTGTACTAAGTTGGACAAAGTAAAATGTTTTACTTATAATAATGTTTAATAATTTATACGGGAAAGGAATTGAGAACCTTGATTACACTGAAAGAAATCGCCCAGTTATGCGACGTTTCTATAAGTACCGTATCCAACATACTGAACGGAAAACCAAATGTAAGCGAAGAAACAAGACGAAAAGTACTTGAAGTCGTTCAGAAAACCGGCTACAAACCCAACTACTTTGCCCAGGGGATTCGCAAGCAGAAAACCAAAATTATAGGGATTATCGTGGAAGACCTGGAACTTTTCAGCACAACTCCTATTGTCGGCGCTATTATGGCGTACTGTGAAGACCGCAACTACAGAACAATTATAGTTAATATGCGCCTTTATGACCGATGGCAGGATACCTGGTACAATGACGAACAAAAGTATAATTCAGTTTTGCAGCCTTCGATAAAAGAACTGTTATCCATTAAGGTTGACGGAATTGTATATGTTGCCGGGCACTGCCGCATAATAAAATGTTTTCCCGATGATTTCAAAATCCCCGGAATAGTGGTATACGGAATCTCTGACTCGCCGAAGTTTACATCGGTAGTAATTGATGACAAAAAAGGCGGGTATGACATAACAAAATACCTGATATCAATGGGGCATCGCAAGATTGGTGTAATTGCAGGTACTCCCGATAATTTACATACAATCAATCGTCTTGCAGGCTTTCAGAAAGCATTGTATGAAGAACAGATTCTGTTCAATCCCGACCTCGTAAGATACGGGAACTGGATGCGGGATTCAGGATATAAAGAGGCTGAAAAACTGGTTAAAGAGGGCGTTACTGCGATATTCTGCATGAATGACCTTATGGCTGTCGGCCTGTATGATTATTTATACGAGAAAGGAATTAAAGTGGGTGAAGATATTTCAGTGGCAGGCTACGACAACAAGGAAATTGCAGAGTGTATAAAACCCGGTCTTACGACAAACGAAATCCAGCTTAAGAAAATAGGACAGGAAGCAGCGAAAATAATGATAAAAATGCTGGAAGAGGATTACACCCCGAACAAGGCGAAAGAAATTATTAAAATACCTTGCAGACTGGTTATTCGTGAATCAGTAAAGAATATCGGCGAAGCCGGAAAGGAAGGGACAATACCGTCCCCCGGGCATCAGACTGATGTTGAGACGGAATCAGTTTCCGCAGCTTCCGACTGACAATAATATAAATTTAAAACGTTTTACGCGAAAACCTTTTTTCCCCCTTTTTGCGGCAAAATACCTTCAAATAGCCAGTTTTCATTCCTAATTCGATAGTGCAATTTACACAAAATAAATCAATATATTAATTGACAACATATATAGATTTTTATTATAATATTATAATGTAAAAGGTTTTACTACGAATACATATTATACAAAATGCATGAAACAATCAGACAGTAAAAAAGGCTTTGTGCCACAACCCCAAAAACACTACCTCATGAGGGATGCTTCTTGTTTGCATGTTGCAAGATATTGAAGTCAAATGTAAAGTGAGGCTAGTCATATGAAGGTAAAAGACAGAAAAAAAGCAAGATCGTACATGGAATTTCTGTACATTGTACCGTTTTTGATTCTGGTTCTTCTGTTTTCATACTATCCCCTATATGGCTGGGTATATGCCTTCTTTGATTACAAACCCCCGTTCCCGCTGTCAGCAGACAGGTTTGTGGGTTTCAAATGGTTTAAGTCAATTGTAGACAGTCCTACAAAAATAAGCCAGATTCTTAAAGTCCTGAGAAATACTTTTGCGATGAGTGGTTTAAGCCTTTTGTTCTCGTGGGTTCCGATGGCTCTTGCGATACTTCTGAACGAAATCAAGCAAAAAACCTACAGAAGGATTGTTCAGACAGTTACCACACTTCCGAATTTTATAAGCTGGGTTCTCGTATATTCAATTGCCTTCAACGTCCTGTCCAGTACCGGTGCAGTAAACTCAATTCTCATGAATCTTGGACTAATCGACACGCCTATTATGTTTCTCCAGTCTTCCAAGCACGTCTGGTTCAGGATGTGGTTATGGCTGACATGGAAAAATGCCGGATGGGCAGCAATTATGTATATTGCGGCACTGAGCGGAATTGACGAGGAAATGAATGAAGCTGCAAGAATTGACGGTGCTTCAAGAATTCAGATCATATGGCATATCACGCTGCCCAGTCTGATGCCAACATATTTTGTGCTTGTTATGCTTAATCTTGCGAATTTTCTTTCTAACGGAATGGAACAGTATTACGTATTCCAAAACTCGTTCAACAAGGAATATATTCAGGTTCTGGACCTGTATGTTTACAATATAGCAATGGGTAACGGCGGATATTCCCTGTCGGTGGCAATCAGCATTCTGAAAAGTATTGTAAGCCTTGTACTCTTATGTGTCACCAATGCTTTATCCAAGCTGGTCAGGGGTGAAGGCTTTATTTAAGCTATCAAATTGTAGTTGGGAGGCCTGTGACCATGATTAATTCAAAACCCAAGAAGAAAAAAATGAAAGTAAGTATGGAAGACAGGATCATTACCATAGTTTCCTATGTCATATATACCTTGTTTGCTTTTGTATGTTTTTATCCTTTTTACTATATCTTCATAAACTCCCTCAGCGCTAATGATTTAAGCGAAAAGGGAAAAGTTCTGTTCTGGATCAAGGGACTTCATTTCAAGAATTACATAGATATAGTCAAAGTGCCCGGTTTGTTTAATGCACTTAAAATATCCCTCGCCAGGACCGTGATTGGTACTACGTTGACGGTAGCAACCGCTGCTTTTCTGGGTTACATGTTCACCCGTGAAACCATGTGGAAGCGTAAATTATGGTATCGGCTGGTTGTGGCAACAATGTATTTCAATGCCGGAATAATTCCCTGGTACATTACGATGAGAAATCTTGGTCTTACCAATAATTTCTGGGGTTATATCTTCCCCAATATAGTTGCGCCTTTCTATATAGTTCTTTGTAAAACCTATGTTGAATCAGTGCCCAAGGAACTTCAGCAGGCTGCGGAAATTGACGGGGCAGGTACTCTCAGGATCTTCTGGCAGATTATGCTGCCGGTAATACAGCCCATCCTTGCTACTGTAGCCATATTTTCCGCAGTAAACCAATGGAACTCTTTCCAGGATACATTGCTTTTGGTAACTGATCCTAAGCTCCATACATTGCAGTTCGTTCTTTACCAGTATATAACACAGGCAACTTCCCTGAAGGCACTGGTTAACAGTACTTCCACTTCTTCAAGCATTGCCGCTCTTGCTACGGCTCAAACTGCGACTTCAATCAGAATGACGGTTACGGTAGTGGTCGTAACGCCGATAGTTTTTGTTTACCCGTTCTTCCAGAAGTTCTTCATCAAGGGAATAATGATTGGTGCAGTAAAAGGATAATAACAATGGTTTTTCATTGTTATTAATAAAAAATAAAGTAAGGAGGTTTATTCGGAAATGAAGCTGAAAAGACTAATCTCTTTATTGCTGGTTGCATTAATGGTTACGGCCATTGCCGGATGCGCAAAAGCCAACCAACCTGCAAACACCGCACCTACGACCGCACCTACCCAGGCGCCGTCATCAAGCGGTGATACATCCAAAGGCAACACGTCAAAAGGAAAATTTGACAAGCTGATTACTATTGACAACTTCAACGTCGCCGCTAACTACCAGGGTGTACAGAGCGGTTGGTTCGCTAAAGTCCTTAAGGACGCACTGAATATCGAACTGAACATTATCGCTCCGCAGGTAGCAGGTAATGCTATTTACCAGACACGCGTGAGCGCAGGCAACCTGGGTGACCTGGTGCTTCTTGAACGCGCTGATTTTGCTGACTGTGTTGCAAACGGACTTATCAGGGATATTTCCGACAAGATTTATGACTGCAAAAACTTAATGGTATTCAAAGAACAGATTGAAACATACAACAAGACCATACCCGGAAATGAAGACGGCAAAAAGATTTACGGTATTCCGGTTGAAATGACCAATACTTCCCCTGTTACTTTGTCTGAGGAAGTTATCTATTCCAGCCCGATGCTCCGCTGGGACCTTTATAAAGAACTGGGTATGCCTGAAATAAAAGACCTTGACGGGCTGTTGGATGTCCTGGCCGAAATGAAGGAAAGATATCCTACCAATGAGGATGGTGATCCTGCATATCCGTTCTCACTGTGGCCTGACTGGGACGGCGGCGACAACATGATGGGTATTGCCAACGTTGTACAGCTGACCACCTGGTACGGTGAAAAGATTAAACAGTCCATTATCCTGAAACCCGACAATACATTTACACCTTTAACAGACAAGAATGCAGCATACTACAAGATCCTGAAATTCCTCAACAAGGCCCAGAGAAGAGGCCTGGTTGATCCTGATTCAGGTACGCAGACATGGGAAAACATAGTTTCCAAGATGACCAGCGGCAGAATTTACCTGATGTGGTACAGCTGGCAGGTTGGTTTCTGGAACTCACTTGAAAGACTGCAGAACGGTACTGCATTCATATTTGTACCTGTTATGGACCAGCTTTACTATGCAGACGCTGATCCGTACTATGGCACCGGCCGTATAATCGGTGTAGGTTCACAGGTTGATGATGAGAAATATGAAAGAATCATGGCTTTCCTTGACTGGTATGCAAGTCCTGAAGCATGCGAATTCCAGCATAACGGTATTAAAGGATTTACATACGAAGTCGGCGCAGACGGAAGATACTATGTAAAGAACGACAACGCACTCATGGACAATCTGCCCGTACCTGAAGAATGGGGCGGCGGCGGATACAACGACGGTTTCAACAAGTTCAACCAGTGGATTGTACACTCCATCAGCACGAACCCGAATACAGGAGAACCTTATTCAACAAGATACTGGAGCACATATAAGGAAGCTACGCAGACCGAGATGGACAGAGAGTGGAAAGAAAGATTCAACGCAGAATTCCCGGTTGACTGGATGAAGAAGAACAACAAGCTGTTAATCAGCCCGAACGTATGCATAACCCTTCCGAGCGACACGCCTGATATTTCAGTTATCCGCAACCAGTGCGAAGAAATACTGGAAGACTATTCATGGAGAATGATTTTTGCTAAAAGTGATTCAGAATTTGACGCTATGTGGGATCAGATGGTCAAAGAAATGAATGGTCTCGGATTCCAGAAACTTGTTGAATTCGACACCGAAATCTACACCATGGAACTTGAGGCCAAAAAGGCTGCAGCAGCATCAGTGAATTAATGCCATAGAAACACATTTTAAAGATTTACCCGGGATTAAACCCCGGGTAAATCTTTTTATGCTTTATAATTCCAGAAAAAATCCCGGCATCCTTCGCCTTATCCGGATGCCGGGATATTGATTATTCCTTCTGCAATTTGCGCGGATCAATACTGAAACTATACCTGCCCGGTTTTTTCACATTAATCGGTCCTGCCGGCCTGCCGCCTTCAACCGTTTTTCCGAAGAAATCGGTACATACCTTATCATCGGCTTTTACTTCCGGAAGTTCACTGTTAATTGTCAGTTCCATTGTAAGGCTGTCACTGTCAATCTCTATTTCTACATCACATTCACAGCCTGTCTTGTCAAAACCGCAGAATTCTCTCCATGTTTCCAGGTCCAGGCACATCTCGGGTTCCGGATACATTACCCTTAGGTATCCGGGAGGCATTTTTGAATATGCATTCCCCTCTGCCTGGTTATGCTCATTGGGCAGAATAATTGCCGCTTCTCCGCACTGGTAAAACAGGTTGTTAAAGAACTTGTTCTCCCTGGATGTTCCGCCGCGTTTGGGCATAAGGCGGAATGCAACCACTTTTGCAAAGAAACCGGCTTTATCGCATTTTCCAATCAGGTTGTTTACAATTCTGAGCCTGTCCGTGCCTTCAAGATAAATACCGTAACCGTTTCTTATATCATCTTCCGTGGTCCTGTACCATCCTGAGGAACCGGGATATTTCTTCAGGTCATCCTTGTTATATCGTCCTTCCACATTCCAGATTATGTTATTGTCAATCAGGTTTTCCTTGTCCCGTGAACATTCGATAAAAATGTGTTCTCTCGAATTAATGCCGTTAATAAACACATTCGAGGTTATACGGTTATTCTCATTCCCTACATCAAGCCACAACGCGTCGCATCCGTAACAGTCCTTAATAACATTCCGGCGTATAAGCGAATTTACCGAATTATGCAGCTTAATTCCGCCGGCTTCCCATGAAAGCTCCATCCGCTGCCATCCGGTACCTGTTATCAGGTTGTCTTCAATAAGCATGTTTTTTACAAACATTCCGGCTATACCGCATACCCCTGCGTCCTTTATTACGTTTCTCCTTATTATGGTATAGCCTATCACCTGTCCTTCGGGTATGGTGTGATGCCAGCACTCGTTTCCGCAGTCAATTCCGACACCGTTTGCCCAGTCAATAACACAGTCTTCAATAATCCAATGATGTCCGCGGTAGCATGAAAGAGCGCCGCGCTGCGGAACCGGGGCTCCCGTTGCTGCATGAGCAAATGTCAGGCCTTTCACTTTTATGTAACCCAGGAACGGCACTTTCGGGGCGAAACACTGTTCCCTGTTTGTAACCTCTATCACATGATTTGCAGGATCATCATCTCCGGGCAGACGGATATGCACCTTCTGTCCATTGGCTTCAACCCAGTAGGTATTATCGCTTTCACTGAGCATGTAATACAGGGGTACCTGTTTCATCGGTTTCCCGTCAACAAACACCATTCCTCTTCTGTTCAGGTACGGCGTCATATCAACCTTGTCATATTCAAGGTACAGCCTGTCATGCAGAACATTTACCGCACAGAAAGGATTATATCCTTTGAAGTCTTCCGGGTTAAGTTCTATCTCCCATACCTTTATGCCTTTTACTTTTTCAGGATCATCCCTGAAGGATCTTGTAAGCCTCCATCCTGTACTTGGCTTAAAATCTTTTACCACAACCGAAGCCTTGATTATTACTTCTTCGCCGTTATAAGCCTCATAGCTGATCATCTTTGACGGTCCAAGGCCGCCCCTGGCCGGATGAACGGTTTCACGGTACGTTCCGCCGTGAATTAAAACCCTGGTACCGGGTTCGGCTATCTGGGCAGCGGCATTTATCGTTTTCAGCGGCCTGTCAATTGTACCGTCATTATCATCCGATGCATTAGGATGATTGATGTTTACATGGATTTCCCTGTCGTATTCCTGGGGAACCTCCCAAAACTCAAACACTTGGCCGTTCGGAAGAACGGCGGTCAAGTCGGTATTACACATCATTCAGAATCACCCTTGTCTTTCATTGCATGATGATTAATTATTTAAGGCCGAAAAACTCCCCTGCTTCGAAGCCTTCATAGGTATCAGTGAAATCAGTAACAGGCATAATCTCCAGCATAAACACGTGATTAACAGGTATTGTAAGTTCGGTTTTGTAAAACCCGTTTTCTTCAAACAGTTTATCAGTCGTCATAAGTGGCTCGGCTGAAGCCCTGAGTATTTCTATTTGCTGTCTGTTCAGGCTGCGTGGCTTCCCGAGATTGCTCCATGCCTGAAGCGGATTTGCATGGTCTCCCCCGACCTGTTTCTTAATCAGTATGGCCTGTCCACCCAGCGAAGGAAGTGAAAGTGAATAGGATACATCCGAAGCTTCGGCGTCAGTTCTTGGATCATGCCAGTTCCAACCAATAACTGCATACCTTTGGTCATCTTTCGTCACGATTAGGTTTTCATCACGGTAAAGTAATTCCTTGCCGGCTTTCGAGAAGAATTCAAAAGTATGGAATACGGGCTTCTTTATTGAATTAAACGCAACCAGGCCAAATCCGCCGTGGAATTGGGATCTCGGGACATCAAATTCCTCGAACACGTCGCTGAATGTCCAGTAAGAATACGAATCGGCGTATTCCCCGGCTTCACTCAAAATCCGTGCTATATAGGCTGCCTGGAATGTTGTGTCATGGACCGGGCATACAGGAACATAGGAACTGTTGAATTCCGTAATATGAAGCGGAAGATTTGCGATTTCAGGATAATCCGACATTATCTTTCTCGTTTCTTTCAGCTCTTCAATCATATATGTGGGATGGTACACTTCATGGTACATGAACTGGCCTTTCCTGGTCGGCTGTCCGACGGTATAGCAGTGGCGCGTGACTATATCCAGTGGCAGCTTATTCTTAATGCAATGCTCAAAAAACGCACGCAGCCATTTCTCGGTTTCTACACCGCATATTGCAGGACCTCCAACCTTTATGCGGGGATCAACCTTTTTAACGGCTTTGGCCGAATATTCATAAAGTTTAAAGTATTCCTCCATTGTCCCTGCCCAGAAGGCAATATTGGGCTCATTCCATACCTCAATCGGCCATGTGATTACCTCTTCCCGTCCGTATCTGTCAATAAGATGATTCAATGTAGTTTCTATCAATTCAGCCCATTTTTCATACGACGACGGGGGAGTAACATTTCCTTTCCAGTAAAAAATCGTCTGTTCCCCGGTTTTCAGTTTTTCGGGCATAAAACCCAGTTCCAGGAACGGCCTGATATCGTTTTCCAGGTATGAATCAATAATCCTGTCAAGGTATGTGAAATTATAATATGTGTGCTTTTTTCCATCCACTTCGATTTCACGGTAAATTCCGACGTCATCACAAAAGAGCCCGTGACCGCGTATATACCTGAAATGAATGGACTGCTGTACAACTTTCAGATGATCAACGTATTCCTTTTGCAGTGCAAGTCCCATTCTTCCCGTACCCACGCAAAAAGTGGCATTGTTTTTGAAAGGTTTTCCTGTTGATGGAATTTTAATCTCCTTCAGCATATCAAAAAACCTCCTCAGCATATTATATATTCTTTATACTTTACAACAAAGCCACCACCGGTCATTTAAACATTCTCTTAAGCAGGCACTGCAACATATGCCTTTCCAGCCTCCGTAGCAAAAGTAATTTCATATCCGTTGCAAACCGTATCCACAGGCTTTCCGTTACAACTTACGAGAAGTTTCCGTTCGGAAATCAGTGTGCAGTCTTTTCCGCACTCCGAAACAATTTCTGCTTTTACGAGTTTTCCCTGCTTCCATTCAATATTAACGGTGAATCCTCCTCTGGCCCTCAATCCTTTCACCTCTCCGTTTAACCACTTTTCCGGTATCGCGGGGAGGAACTCTATACCTCCTTCATGGCTTTGCATGATCATTTCGGCAATTCCCGCAGTACCTCCGAAATTACCGTCTATCTGGAACGGAGGATGGGAATCAAACATATTGTATTGCGTTGATTTCCTTAAAAGTTCAAGCAGGTTTTCATATGCCATTTCTCCGTCTTTCAGCCTTGCCCACATATTTATTATCCATGCCCTGCTCCAGCCTGTATGTCCTCCGCCGTGTTTAAGCCTTCTCTCAAGGGTTACTCTTGCAGCCTTTGCCAGTTCAGGCGTTTTGCGAACGGTGAACATGTTTCCGGGATGCAGCCCGAAAAGATGTGAAATGTGCCTGTGTCCGGGCTCGGCTTCTTCATAATCTTCAGCCCACTCCTGTATCTGGCCGTATTTACCTATTTGGGGTTTTGGCAGCTTTTCTTTTATCTCTTTCAGTTTCCCTGCAAATTCAGAATCAATGCCAAGTATTTCAGCAGCACTGATGCAGCCGTTGAAAAGCATTTCAATTATCTGGCTGTCCATCGAAGGTCCGATACAGAGACAGCCTCTTTCACCGTTCTCAAGTATATATGTGTTTTCAGGGGATACAGAAGGGCATGTAACCAGTCTTCCCTTGCTGTCTTCAATCAGAAAATCCAGGAAAAATTCGGCAGCTTCCTTCATGATCGGATATGCGCGTTCCAGGAAATTCGTATCCTGCCCGTATTCATAATGGTCCCACAGATGCAGGCAAAGCCATGCAGCACCCATAGGCCAGTATGTTGCAGGTATATAAATATCCTGCGGTGCAGTGTCCCCCCATATATCTGTGTTATGATGAGCTACAAAACCACGGCATCCGTACATTACCCTGGCTGTTTTTCTGCCGGGTTCCCGCATTCTTTCAATATGATCAAAAAGCGGCTCATGGCATTCGGGAAGATTACACGGTTCTGCAGGCCAGTAATTCATCTCTGTGTTGATATTGATTGTATATTTGCTGTCCCATGGCGGCAGCATATCCTTGTTCCAAATTCCCTGCAGGTTTGCAGGCAGACATCCCGGCCTGCTGGATGAAATCATCAGGTAACGTCCGAACTGGAAGTACAGGTTTACCAGTTCCGTGTCCTCCTTACCCTCCTGCATCCTTTTCAGCCTTTCTTCTGTATCCAGTTCATTTAAGCCGTCCGTATTATCCTGGCTGTCGATTTTCAAATATACCCTGCTGAATAATCCGGAATAATCATCTATATGCCTTTTTAAAAGGACATCATACGGCAATGCTTCGGCATTGTCCAGGTATTTTCTGCACTGTTCCTCGTAATTTTCTTTATGATAAAAAGATGTGGCAGCAGATACCAGCAGAATCGCTTCATCCGCTTCTTCCACAACCAGATTTTCCCCGATTGTATAAACAGATCCGCCTTTGCATATAGCCCGTACCATCGTACAGAACTTAATGCCTTTTTCAGAGCCAAGGCTTACGTACATCGCTATGGTATTATTTCCAAAAGACTTGACTTCGTCCAGGTATCTTCCTCTTCTCAGCACTGAAGTAAAACTTACCGATTTGGGCCTGTCAGCGGTAATACGAATAACCATCACCTGATCAGGATAGGAAGAAAAATATTCCCTTCGGTAATTGACACCGTTGGCCCTGAAACGAACCGTGGCAACGGCATTTTCAAGATCCAGCTCACGAACGTATTCCTCTGCTGCTTCGTTATTCTCGATATCAAAATCTATAAACAAATCGCCCATGGTCTGGTAAGGGCGCTGGCTTTCAGGCACACCCGACAAAGCCATTGCTGCAAGCTTTTCAGCCTCTTTTATTCTTCCTTCGAACAGCAGTTTCCTGATTTTCGGAAGGTTTTGCAGCGCATCGGGATTATTCCTGTCAACAGGATCTCCGTACCATATACTGTCTTCATTCATCTGTACCTGTTCGGTACTGATTTTTCCGAATATCATTCCTCCAAGCCTGCCGTTTCCTATCGGAAGAGCTTCATTCCATGATGATGCGGGTTTTTTATACCATAATCTGAGTTTTTTCAGGGATTGCATTAATTTACCTCCTCAATATCTCTAAAGAGACGATAAAATAAAAACCTTTGAATATTAAGGTTATGGACTTATAGAATTATAATACACTAAATAATGCCGGATGGCAATTTATACATATATTCAAATACCTAACAATAACATCAAAGGGGGAAAACTTCCCCCTTTTGGCCCAGGCTGCTTCCGGTTTTCGGCGCAGCTCAGGTTACATATTTTAACGTGTAATTTCCCCGTTTACATCCCAAAGGTCTTCCCAGCCTTTGGCTCCTTCCCAGAGAAATACCTGCCCCTTGATTAAACGGCAGTTCTTGTCCACCGTTTCAAGTTCTTTCATTTCTTCTTCGGTCAGAGGATCTTCAGTCACACAGCGGAGATTGCTGACATATTCATTTCTGCGTACTGAGAAAGGAATGGGTATTTGTCCGCGCTGAACTGCCCACTTAATACAAATTATAGCCGGATGCACATTATGTGCCTTTGCGATCTTGACAACTACCGGATCTTCTATATCAACATAATCATCCGGTGTCTTGTCGCGATCAGGTCTGGTGGGTGAACCTATCGGACAGAAACCAATCGGCTGAATGCCATGTTCCACGCAGAAGTTAAAAAGCTCAGGCTGCTGGAAACACGGATGCAATTCCATTTCGTTGGCGGATGGCATGATTCTTGCATCCCTGAGGAGCAGTTTAAGCTTCGGCACGGTCATGTTGGATGTTCCGATGTGTCTTACCAGTCCTGCCTGAACCAGTCTTTCCATCTGGTACCATGTTTCCATGTATTCCTCGTGGTTATACGGTTTTGCATTCGGGTCGCGGTAATCCGGCGGTGCTCCCTTGGGATGGAAATTACGGAACGGCCAGTGAATAACGTATAAATCAAGGTAATCCAGTTTTAAGTCCTTAAGGGTCTTCGCACAGGATAACAGTACATCCCCTTTGCCGTGCATGTCGTTCCATACCTTGGATATAACAAACATTTCCTCCCTCTTCAGGCCTTTCTTCATGGCATCCTCGAATACTTCGCCAATCAGGTGCTCATTTCCGTATACGGAAGCACAGTCAAAAAGCCTGTAACCAACCTCGATAGCTCCCTTTACAGCCTCAGCAATTTGTTCGGCGGAAAAACGGTCTGAACCGAAGGTTCCCATCCCTACAGCAGGAATCTTGTCTCCGCCCCTGAGAGTCCTTTGGGGAACCAGTTTCGGATCCACAGCATCAGGTACATTATTGAACATATCTTAATCTCCCCTTTATATAAAAATTAATTAAGCCTGTTTTTTATGCCGCTGCGGCTCATTTTATTCAACCACAACGCCTTTCTTGAGAATAATATTGGCGTAAAGTGCCTTTTCACCGGTGGCAACAACGGCATATGCCTTTTTTGCCCTTTCATAAAAGGCAAAACGCTCAACATGCTCAAACTTATTGTTTACCGGTTCATACTTTTTTACAATTTCCTTGTAAACATCCCATATCGGTGTTTCCACATTGTCCCCCGGAACCACCTGCATCAGCGCCACAGGTGCATCAACATACTTGTCAAGAGGGAAAAACTTCAGTATAGCATCAAGTAACTCTGCTGTACCATGCCCATCACATCTTACAAGCCTCTGGGCTATTGAAGCAGCCGGAAAGTTACCGTCAGCCAGGACAATTTCATCGCCATGCCCCATTTCCATAAGTATCTTCAGCAACTCGGGGGATAAAATGGACGGAATACCTTTCAGCATTTCTCATCAATTCCTTTCCTTTTTAAATATTTATCTGCTGAGTAGCATACAAATACTGATCTATGCAATTGACAACCCTGTCCTTTGCAAGGCTTTCAGGGTCTTTTGCCAGCAATCCTTTCCTGATTCGTTCATACTGAACGGGCATATACTGGCTTATCAGTGACAACGGTATTTCAACGCTTTTCAGGTTCTGTATCAGCCTTTTTACTGCATCCTGTACTTCGGGCACCGGAAGGTAATACCGGCATCTGTCTGAAAAACTGTACTTTCGCTTTAGCCTTAACATGTGCTCATCACCGTGATAGTGCTTTTTCCAGTTTTCAGGATTCTGGATCATAGCCTCTTCAAGCACTTCAATGAACCTGGAAAGCTGCACATCGTTTTTTCCACCCAGCAGTTCATTTTCAATATAACACAGGGCAAAAAGGGCTTCTCTTAGAGCAAAAGTCAGAGCCGGACCAACTTTCAGGATCGCAATCCCGTCTTCAACCATGGCTTTTAATGCATTTTCTGTCTGATAGTCAGTGGAATGGCCTTCAAAAACCAGGCCGGGGTAATCCTTAAGTGCTGCGCAGAGTTCCCTTGCCGCATTCCTGTCATACTCATGAATTGTCTCGTCCCCAAATTCAACGCCGGGCTGCACAACTATCGCTATAACATTATCCCATGCTTCCCTGAGGCCTTTACTCATAAATGCATTCTCAAACAGTTCCACCGTTTCCTTAAAGTCGCTTACCCTGGTAACCTGTAATTTCTCGTCGTCACCCTGGCTTCCTCCGGGAATCGGTACTTCGCTGCCTATTACATATACCGGATGCACTGCTTCAGGATTTACCGAGACAAGCTCTTTATATGCATTTTCAGCAACTTCTGCAAGCATTGCCCCGCGTTCGGCAATAACCGACGTATCAAGTTTTTTCGCAGGATCATCATCGCCAAGATGCATGCTGGTATCAATGTGTATCTTGGAGAAACCTGCGAGGACAAACTGTCTAACCAGCTCCTTTGCTTCCTCCATGGCTTTTTCAGCAGGCAATGATTTCCACGTCAGCGGACCAAGGTGATCTCCCCCGAGTATGATTTTATCAGTCGGAAAGCCCGTTTTTTCCGCTATGGAGAATACAAATCGCCTGAAATCCTTGGGATTCATCCCGGTATATCCGCCATACTGGTTTACCTGGTTGGCAGTTGCTTCTATCAACACATGCAGGGAATCCTGTTTTGCTCTTTCCATACAGGCTTCAAGAACAATCTCATTTGCAGTGCAGGCTGAATATATGCCCGTCGGAATACCTTTTTTCTGCATTTCAACTATTTTTTTTAAAGGATGTATTTTGCCGTTCAAAATACTCGCTTCCTTTCTATTCATTTATCAGAAGGATTTTTCCTTTAACCGCTCCGGGCGTTCTGTACATATCAAACGCCTTCATCGCGTCTTTCATCGGAAACTTTCTGAATATAAGGCTGTCATCCAGCTTCAGCCTGCCGTTTCTGAAGAAATGGGCAGTGAGTTCCCATTCTTCACCGGGAAAAGGAGCACTGTATGACATCCATGAGCCTGTCAGCCTGAATTCTTTTCTGTTCATAAGTTCAAAGAGCTTCGGCTCAAAAACCAGATCCCTGTTAGGCGTACCGACAAAACATACACTGGCCTTATTGCCCGCAAGTTCAAATGCGAGTTTCATTGTCACATCCACGCCTGCGGTTTCAAAAACGAAGTCAAAACCTTTACCATCAGTATAGTCTTTCACCTTTTCACGGGAATTTTCATCAAGAGTATTTATCGTTACATCGGCACCAAGTTTTTTTGCCAGCTCAAGTCTTTCATTGTCAATATCAAAGACAAATACCCTTTTTGCACCGAAAATCATTGCCCACTGGGCCGCAAACAGCCCTATAGTTCCTCCTCCGAGTATTGCCACATCCTTACCGCTGCGGTAATCGGCACACCTAAGGCCGTGAAGAGCAACGGTGGAAGGCTCGAAAAACGCTCCCTGCTCAAATGTGACGTTACTGTCAAATTTGAAAACGTTTCTTTCAGGCAGCACGACATAATCGGCAAAACCGCCCTGTATTCTCGATCCTACAAAACTGTAATTCCTGCATTGGGAGTAATTCCCCTTCTGACAGTCAGAACAGGCAAAACACGGAATTAACGGAACCGCAGCCACCCGGTCGCCTTCCGAAACCGTGCTTACTCCGCTTCCTACAGCTTCAACCTCTCCCGAAAATTCATGTCCCAGAATAATAGGGTAGTAATGAGCCGCATCTCCTAATACTCTCGGGACATCAGAGCCGCAGATCCCTGCAGCCTTAACTTTTACCAGCACCTGTTTTTCCCCCGGTTCAGGGGTAGGCACTTCCTCATACCTCAAGTCACCTTTTGCATGTAAAACAGCTGCTTTCATATAAAATCCCACCAATCCTGAAATCAATATTTAATATCCACGCATTTTCGCATGGTTTCTTTTAGTTTTTCATAAATCTCCAGGTAAATTTCATAGTATTTCATGTATTTTTCATGGGCTTCCATGTCCGGTTCATGTACTCTTTTAACTGTTACAGTACGCTCTGCAGCGTCTTTAAAGTTCCTGTACAGACCAGTACCTACGCCCGCAAGTATTGCCGCCCCCAGAGTAGTGGCAGTATCCGAAGACGGAACGTTTATAACCCTGCCTGTCACATCGGCCTTAATTTGTGTCCAAAGCCTGCTGTTTGCCGCTCCGCCCATTGCATTCAGTACATCAGCATACACATTGACTTCCTCTGCTGTTTTAATATTGTGGTACAGGGCATAGGCACACCCTTCCATAATCGCCCGTATCATATGTGCACGGGTTTTACTGTAATCAAGCCCGAAAAAAACTCCTTTTGCATTGCCGTCCCAAAGCGGCGAACGCTCTCCTGCCATATACGGAAGGAAAATGAGGCCCTCAGAGCCATGGGGCACTTCCGACGCTTCTTCGTCCATAATCTGAAAAGCCCGCTTCCCTGTGATTTTTGCCTGATTTTCTTCATAAAACCCAAACTGCTCATGAAACCATTTAAGACTGCCGCCTCCGACCGTTCCGCCCTGTAAAAGCCATATATCGGGCACAACGTGGTAGCTTAAAATCAGTTTTGGATGGGCAATGGCCTGATCGACGCAAATACTCATTCCTCCGGCCTGCCCTCCCTGTTCCTGGGTCTGACCGGGTTCAATCACACCGACTCCCAATGTACCGCATGCAGCGTCAAGTCCGCCCGCAACCACGGGTATGCCGGGAACCAGTCCTGTTTCTTTTGCCGCTTCCGGAGTAACTTCCCCGATTATCTCATGACATTCATATATATCAGGCAGTTTATCCAGCGGAATTCCGAATTCATCAGCCAAAGAACGGTCATATACGCCGGTTTTCATATTGAACATATGAAGTCCGTATCCCTGGGATTTGTCCTGTGACATGACACCTGTAAGTTTATATGCTATGAAACTGTTGCTTTGAAGGAACTTGTACGTTTTGTTGTAAACTTCGGGTTTATGGCGTTTAAACCATATAATCTTAGGAGTAGTATAAGTGGGTTCCAGTGAATTTCCGCTGATACTGAAGATACGATCAAATCCTATTTTCCGGGTAAATTCATCGCAAATATCCTTTGACCTTGTATCCATCCAGATGGGTGTGTTATACAGAACATTTCCTTCCCTGTCAACCGGAATTGCAGACCAGCTCTGACCATCCACACCGATTCCCGCTATGTCTTCAGGTTTAACCTTTCCTGTGTCGAGAATACCTCTTATCGCTTTTGTTACTGCGTGCCACCATTCCATTGGATCCTGCTCGACAAAACCAGGCTCGGGATAATAAACCCTGTACCCTTCAGAAACCTGGGCAACAACCCTTCCTTCAGTATCAAAGGCTGCAGCCTTGCATGAAGAGGTTCCGATATCAATTCCAAGAAGAATGTTTCCCATACTTTTTTCTCCTTATCAAATTATTGTTAATAAGAAAAGTTAAACGTTTAGAGTTTTATTGACAGCAATCAAATCCTTTTTGCACTCATATGTATGAATTAAGCGTTTTAATTGATTCCCCATCAACAATTTCTGTTTTCAAACGCAGCATAGCGGGAAAACCGTTTTTATCACCTTTCATCCGTTTATACAGCAGATTTGCAGCATATTCACCGATCTGCTGCATTGGCTGTACAACTATACACAGTTTAGGTTTTACGACATTTGCCAGCTGGATATTGTCAAAACCAATCAATGAGATGTCATCGGGCACCGAAACATTCCTTCCGTTAAGTGCCATGATTGCTCCAAGGGTCATCTCGTAGTTTGTCACGAATACGGCTGTCGGAGGGTTCTTCATATCAAGGAAGTAATTCATCAACTCTATGCCGCTTTGTATTTCATAATCTCCGTATCTTATCAGCGCTTCGTCAATTTCCATCTGGTAATCTTCATGAACCCTTATATATCCCTTAAGACGTTCCTGTGCCGTGTAAATATTCTGCGGACCGCATATAATGCCGATTCTTTTGTGTCCCCTTGTTATCAGCAGCTCTACTGCATTATATGAGGCATTCAGGTTGTCGACAAGAACCACGTCGCAGTCTATGCCTTTTATGGAGCGATCTATCAATACCACGGGTATATCCCGTTCCAGGGCTTTTTTGATTTTGCTGTCTTCAATATACTGCGGTACAAGGATAATTCCGTCAACAGACTTATTCAGCAAAAACTCAAATTTCTGGTTTTCCAGTTCCCTGTCCTGCCTGTAGTCACAAACAATGGTGCTGTATCCGTATTGCAGCAGTATTCCTTCAACTTTTGACACTATCGAGGTCAAAAATATGTTTTCCAGACTGGGAAGCAAAACGCCTATCGTCGCTGTTTTATTTGTTTTCAGTCCTCTTGCTATTTCATTAACTCTGAAGTCAAGAGCCTTTATTGCTTCTTCAATGCGTTTCCTGTTTTCTTCCCTGACCGTTCCGCCGTTAATATACTTTGAAATTGTTGCAATTGATAAACCGGCATACTTTGCTACATCTTTTATTGTTGCAGCTATCTGAACCACCCTCTGTCGCGAAACGTTTAACCCTGTAATTATATATTAACGTTAAATGATTTATAAGTCAATAACGGTATCCGGTTCATGCGCAAGTATATTTTTTGGACAATTATCAAAGTACACAGCCCATGACCAGGAAAACGGCTGCGCTTAATCTTCCAAATTACCGGCTGTATTTAGTCTTTCAAAAAGTATAACCATTAATTCATATCATACTTGTAATCATGAAATATGACGATATTAATCTGAATGCCACATGATTCCTGCTTAAGATCAAAACCAATGAGAAATCTACATTTGAGGTATTTTCTTTCCTTTGTGGGGAAGGTATCCTGGAAAAAGCGGACATCAGGGAATCCCGCTAAACCAAACTATTCTGAAGCCCTTGTTTTCCCCGTTAGTCCATTGCACTGCCCTGCGGAAGCCATCACCACCAAAAGGCTGTTCCATCGTAAACCTGTCGGGAGTACAGCTTTGACCCTGCGCAGTAATTTCACCATAAATTTCACCCCATACGAATTATGAGTGCAAAAAATGCACTCATAATTCCATATAACGGGAAAAACCTATTCCATGCATATCACGATGCCCTGGAAATCCGCCGTCGGATTAATTCTGAGCGAAGTGCCGCTTAAACAGGCTTTTACATCTTTTTCTGCAAATATGTCGGTAATGTGAAGTCCGGCCAAGTCAGGCACATCAATATTAATCTCGCCCGGTACTGCTCCTCCGAATGTGTGTACAACGGCCAATGCCTGTTTTTTGTCATTTCTTACCCTTACAACGGCCTGCCATCCTTCGGGATGACGATAATTCCGGATTGGCGGCCCAAAAAGATAACTGAAACCATTACCGATCGTCGGGGCAGCCTTTCTGTAAAGCTCTATACTCCTGTCAATCACATTCCATTGCTCGCTGTTTAAATCGAAAATATCTCCGGAAAGGCACATCCTTCCCAGGAACGTGGCAGCCAAAGAGTATATCAGCCTGCGTTCACTGTCGTTTTTACGCATTACCGCCCATATCTGGCTTTGCCTTGGAAGTATTGCCCGGTGCAGGTTTGCTGCAATAATGGGTATTTCTATGCATTCATGGGCATCAGAAAAGGAAGACATGCTGGTAATCCTCATCATTGAAGGCTCAAGCCGGTGTCCTCCCGATGAACAGTTTTCAATAACAATTTCGGGTATTTCCTGCCGGATTTTCCTGATAAACTGCTGCGATGCCTGTAATCTTTGGCGCAGCCCTTCACCATAGGACTCTGCCCCGTCGCATCCTATTCCTATATTATCGTTGTAATCTATTTTCAGATATCCAATATTATACTTATTAAGGAAATTAATTACTTTTTCGGTCAGGTATTCATTCACCCATGGATCGCTCATGTCCCAGAAACGCCTGTCCCCTGCCGTTATAACATATCCGTCCCTTTTCAGAAGGTGTTCTGTTTTATTGTGGAATGCATCGGACTGTCTTCCGCATACTTCCAGTTCAAACCATATTCCCGGAATCATGCCTGCGGAACGGATATAATCCAGAGTATTTTCAAAACCGTCCGGGAAAAGATTCTGGCAGAGGTTCCAATCCCCCATGCTGTTGCTCCAGTCTTTTCCCTCTTCCTTATACCATCCGCAGTCTATGACAAAATATTTGATATCGCGTCCTCTCAAGGCATCAACGGCACGCCTGATGCATTCTCCTTCGGGGTTTCCCCATGTAGTGCAGTACTCGTTGAAAATAACAGGAAGTTCGGTTTCAGACTGGGGTAAATCTTTAAGATAATAGTTGTTAAGGTCTGTCATTATTTGCGATACCCTGTCCACCCCACCTTCTGCGACAGACAGTATGGCTTTCGGCGTTGCAAAGGATTTACCGGGCTCGACATACTTAAGCCAATGCCCGAATTCCCTGTCTGCAAGTCCGCCTGAAATGCAAAGAGAGCTGTCAATTCGGCTTATTTCAATCTGCCACGAGGACGGGCATGCAATTTGTACGCCCCAGCAAACATTGTTTTTTGTATCTTCTATAACAGCATATGGGAAAAATTTCCTTACAGGCATTGAACCTACCTGGCCGAAACGTTCGATTCTGGTACCGAAATTGGCCCATGATTGTTCAAGCCCCAAATCTTCAATATGATGACTTTCCAGGCGTCCTTCGGCGCTCCATGTACTCCTCAGCCTGTGCAGAACAAGTACGCCCGGTGCATCATCGGGTTCAAACGGAGTTATTTCCCCCATGGAAAAACTGGATATCATTTCAAGACCGGCTTTACCGTCACTGCAGTTTTTGAAAACCGACCATGATTCCAGCGCCGAATAACCTGTACGCCACACCAAGTGATGCTCCAGCGTAAATCCGCGGGAATCCTTTAACTCCGTAATAATTACTTTGGAATCATTCTCTTCTACGGTATACTGTTTTTCATATTTAAACCGGTATGTGGTTTCGCTGTTGCGCATGGTATGACCGTGAGCAAAGCCTCCGGGATAATCGTCGCCCTGGATTTTTACCTGAACCAAAGGTTCCAGCCTGCATTTCTTTTCCGGAACTACATCTGAAAACCTGTCCCTGGGTACCATAACCATTCCAACATTTTGTGTGCCGGTTTCAATATAATACAGGACAAGTATTGATCCCATCTCATGTTTTGACAATAGTTCCTTCATTTTTAACTCCCCCGTTGCTTAGTAATTTAGGGCTATACATATATAATAACAGCCCCGTCAAAACAATGGAAGAATTATATCGTAAATTCAGCGCATTGTTTCAACGAGGCATATAAATCTGCAAATTAATCTTTCAGTTTATTTTTCAGGTATAAGCCTTATGGCTATTACCGAATGAGGCTGGATAAGCACTTCTGCTTTAGCCCCGTCTTCATCAATGGAAATATTCAGGGTTTCATCCTTCAGCTCGGAAGCCTTGATAAGATCATGTATCTGTTCCTTATTAAGATACATCGGTGCTCCCATTTCCAGCCATGCTCTTTTCGGATTGGCGTGTGTTTCATCAATCCTCTGCAGTACAGCGGACTTAACGCCCTTTATTCCGTTTATCGAAATGGTTACTTTCTCGGCTTCAATGGGTGACTTCGGAATCTGATGATTTGACAGCAGTATGGTTATACCTTCTTCATCGATGGAAGCGGTACAGTCTACCGTCGGGCTTTCTTCCTCAACTTCAACCTGAAGCCTATTGCCTTTCAGCAGTGAAAGCAGCTGGAATGCACGATAGGACGGTTTCGGGATGCCATGAATATTGAGAAGGCCGAATCCGCCGTGGTACGGAACTGAACTGAAACCACTTTCTTCAAAAATATCGGTAAAGGTCCAGAAAGAATAACATTTCAGCAAGTCTATACGTTCCAGCTTCAGGTTGTCTGTTATTGTTTTTACTATAAATGCAGCATTATAAGGAATGTCGTGATACGGATCCCTCGGGCTCGGAGAGTTATTCCATTCGGTATAATATACCGGCAGCGGATCTGATTCCTCCAATGCCTTCCTCAGTTTTTCGGTCAGTACACCACGGCCTGCACGCGCCATCTGCTCTTCCATATCCAGCCCAAGACCATAGGCAGCGTCAGTAGGATAATGATGGGTAGATATAAAATCAAGAGGAACGTTATTTTTACTGCAGAATTCCCTCAGTTCAGGTATCCATGCATCGATGGCCGAAGCCGGGCCTCCTACCCGCAATTCACTGTCAACTTTTTTTATTGCCAGTGCAGCGTGACGGTATAATTCAAAATATTCCTCCATCGTTCCAGCCCAGAAAATATCCAGGTTGGGCTCATTCCAAACCTCGAAGAACCACTTGCGTACTTCTTCAACGCCGTATCTTTCAACAAGGTGTCTGGCAAGCGCGCCAACCAGATCAGCCCATTCATCGTATGATTTCGGCGGGGTTATGTTTCCCTTGTAATGGAATATTGTCTTTGATCCCGATGCCAGTACTTCCGGCATAAAGCTTAGTTCAATAAACGGTTTCATTCCTATTTCAAGCAGGAAGTCAATTATTGAATCGATATTGAAAAAGGAATACTCCAGTATGCCGTCATACCTTCTCTTGCAAACGCTCATGTCATCATTCAGAATTCCATGAAAGCGGACATATTCAAACCCCAGCTCATCCCGGCATTTTTTAAGCTGTTTTCTCCAGTCCTCTCGCAGTGCCGTTGCCCCATGGCAGCTGCCTACGCATTTTGTCCAGTACTGGGTTATTTTCCCGCATGATTTGTCTGTAAATACCGTAAGTTTCATTTTTCTCCCTCCTGCAAAATCATACTGAATCTAATCATATATTTTTTACCCGATTGGTTCAAGTATATATGAACTGCCCCCTACAGCTTCAAAGGCAAATCCGATTTCTGTTTTTTCCGTTCCGACGGGTACTCCGTCACATGTCACCTTCATATTATTGCCCACGACTTCGATCCTGCCGTCAAACCTTGGACGGACAACTGCTGTTGAAAGTTTTCCGTCTTTCCATTCCATATCAACCTCATGACCTCCGCGTGCAACCAGGCCTTTCACGCTGCCGTCCTTCCATGACACCGGAAGTGCAGGCAGAAAATGCAGCGCTATGTGGCTTTGCAGCAAGCATTCTGCAATACCCGCAACCGCACCCAGGTTACCGTCTATCTGGAATACCCAGTTTGCATTAAGAAGACTTCTTGTTGCCGAATTTGCAAGCATTTTTTGTATAAGCCTGTCGGTCATTTCACCATCCATCAGCCGCGCATAAATGCATATAAACCATGCCAGCGGCCATGCGTTATCTCCCGCACCGTTTTCAATGCGCAATTCTATAGACTTTCTTACTGCTTTCATTAATTCAGGTGTATCGCGCCAGTTGATGCTTTTACCCGGGTAACATGCAAAAAGATGCGAAATATGCCCCATTCCCGGGGTAAGCTCGGGATATTCCTTATCCCATTCAAGCAGCTGCCCCTTGGAACCTACCTTATCTTCCGGCAGCTTTTCTATCATTTCCGCAAGTTTACCGGACATTTCCGTGTCAACACCCAGTATCTGCTGAATCTTGATCAATGCCTCAAAAAACTCACGGAGTATCTGATTGTCCATTGCCGGGCCTACGCAAATGGGTGTATCATATCCGTCAGGAAGGATATACCTGTTTTCAGGTGAAACCGAAGGACAGGTAACCAGTTTTCCGTCAACTTCAATAAGAAAATCCTCATAGAACAACGCCATATCCTTAAGAACAGGATACATCCTTTTCAAAATATTCAAATCCCGGGTATGCAGGTAGTGTTCCCATACATGAAGACCAAGCCATGCACTGCCGGTCACCCACGGAGTGGAAGCCATATACATGTCCTGCGGCGCACAGTCGCCGTAGAAATCGGTATTGTGGTGGCATACCATACCGCGCATTCCGTACATGACCCGGGCGGTTTCCCGACCCTTTTCATGCATTTTTTCCAGCAAATCCATCAACGGCATATGAAGCTCGGAAAGGTTGCATATTTCAACCGGCCAGTAATTCATCTGCAGGTTTATGTTTATTGTATATTTACTGTCCCACATCGGAGTAAATTCAGCATTCCATATTCCCTGCAGATTCAGTGCGGCACTGTTTTCGCGCCCGCCTGAAACGATCAGGTAACGTCCAAACTGGAAATAAAGCGCTGCAAGGGAAGGATCGTTTTCCCCGTCACGGATTGATTTGAGCCTTTCATCAGTCGTTTTTTCGGGCAGTGTTCCCAAATCAAGCACGCATCTGCCCATCAGGGAATAAAAATCTTTTACGTGATCCTCCCTAATCCTGTCATATCCTTTTTTAACAGCGGCATTAAGCCTTGCTGTTACTTCGTTTACAGGATTATCCGAACGGTTGGATGTGGATGATGCCACATACAGTATAACCTCACTTGCATTTCTTACAAGCAGCTGGGAAACGGGATCCAGCAATTCTCCGTCACAGACGATACGCACCGCTGCTGCGAACTCCACTTTGGATTCATGCCCTGTCATCAGTATTGTATTTCCGTTAACGGTACGCAGCAAATCCACATACGGTGCACCCCAGCGCCCTGCACTTACGCGTTTCCCGGGTCTTCTTTCATCCATTGCCACTGCATCGGATAATTCTATACGGTTCATCATTACATCCAGGTTGATTTTCCCGGGCGTATCACTGGTATAACGAATACACATAACCTGATCAGGATAACTGATGAACATTTCCCTGGTGTAATTTACACCTTCCTGGGTGTGATTTATGTTAAGAATTCCTTCCATAAGATCAAGGTCACAGCAATAGTTTTCAGCTCCGGTACTGTTCGGAAACCAGCCGTTTGCAAAAGGCAGATGCTGGTTCAGTGCAATATCCAGTTCTCCAAGCGTAGTATAATGGCGCATGCACTGCGGTGTCCCCACCATATACTGCATAATAAGCTCTTCAGCATGATAAAAGTCGCCGGAAAGAACAAGTTTTCTTATTTCAGACAGTTTTTCCTTCAGAGAAGGATTATTCCTGTCTATAAACTCTCCATACCATAAAGAATCGTCATTAAGCTGAATCCGTTCAATTGCCGTATGCCCGTATACCATTGCACCAAGTCTGCCATTACCCATGGGCAGCGCATCAAACCATCTGTCAGCCTGGCCGGTATATAAAAGATGAAAAGGGTGTTTCATTACTATACCTCCTAAACATACACATCCGTTTTACATTAAATGAGGTTGCTTGAAAAAGCAATCAAGCAACCTCGTCATATTCTTCATGTCAATTTCCGGTTATTTCTTTACACCCTTTACTTCAAGGTCCTTCAAATGGTTCTGGGTCATTACTTCCCTTACCTTTTCAAGTCCGGCATCCTTGATTTCCTTCATTGCAGCCTGGTATGCCGCATTGAAATCACCGTCGTTTTCTGCGAGAACCATCTGTGCCAGGTACTTATTCCAGATATTCTTAATCTTCTGGTAAGCTACACCTGCATCAGAAGCCGGATCGGGATCGAGGTTGTCAAGGCCGAGATCCCATATATCCACACCGTACTTGCCAACGTCCTTGAGATATTCTGCATATGACGGCGGTGCAAGAGCAACCTTCTGCAGTCCTGCCCATTTGGATCTCCACATCAGCAGTCTCTGTTCAAAACCGTATTTGTTTTCATATGCGTTGGCGTCTGTTGAAATCTCATCAAGGATTTCCTGCTTATACTGGGGCATTCCGTTTACCCAATCAAAGGTTTCCCCTTCTCTTCCGAACAAGTTTGTAATCTGTCCTTCATCGCTCCAGCAATATTCAAAGTAACGGATGATACGACCGGGGTTCTTAGCTTTCTTTGTTACCATTGAAGCAACCCAGCCGGGACCTCTTCCACCTGCAAACTGAGGTTCTTTACCGTTATATTTCTGGAATTCGAGAGGAATGTAAGTATAACCTTCATCGTTTTTCAGAGACATAATCTTAACATTATGATTCTTCCAGATATCAATCGGGAATCTTCCGGTAACACCCCACTGAGCGGAGTCAACGGTTTCTCCCCATATTTCATGCTTCATCATCAGGGTGTCAACACTGATAAGTCCTTCCCTGTAAATCTGGTTCAGGAATCTGATAGCTTCAACAAAATTCTCGTTTTCAAAAATCAGTTCAATGTTGCCGTTCTCATCAAGATATACGTCTTTTCCGTATGTTTCAGGTGCAAAAATACCTGCAAAATAAGCCATGGTTAAGTTTCCTGTCAGGCCCCACTGTGTAACGTCCAGCGGTGACTCAATCGAGAACGGTTTTACATCAGGATACTTGTCCCTGATATCTCTTAACAGCTGCAGAAGTTTTTCAGGTGTATCAACTGACGGTTTGCCAAGCCCTTCAAAAATACGTTTCTGAATGAACAGCGATCTTGCGCCATGTTTTTCAAGTCCTTCTTCATATTCTTCCTTTGAAGACATGAATGAAGGCAGATAATACAGTTTTCCGTCGGTATGGGAATGGTACTTGAAAACATCCTCCGGAATCATATCCAGCAATTCAGGCGCATATTCGTTTGCCAAGTCATTGACCGAGTGAATATGCCCTGCTTCAATAAGCCTTTTTGTTTCCGGAGCATACCATTCTAGAACCATTGCGTCGGGAAGATCGTTGGACGCGATCATAACGTTGAGGTATTCCTTTTCATTACCGGTAGGAATAATAATGTTCGGCTTAACACCGGTATCCTCATAAATATACTTCTCTACAAGAGCCCCGCGCCATGGATACTGTGTACCCCAGGCTGCAAAGAAATAAAGATCGAACTCAAAATGAGATGTGTCTTTCTGCCAGGAATATTTAACTTCTTTATCGCCCTGCTGTCCCTGGCCGGAGTCAGCTTTCGGTGTGGGTGTTGCTCCCTTTTGATCGCCTGTTCCTGTCTTGCCGCAGGCTGACAACAACAGCGAGAATACAATGAGAGCTACGAAAAACACCTTTGCTGCCCTGTAAAAGCTTTTTGACATAATAAACCCTCCTTTATTGGATTTTAAATTTATACTTAACCCGGCATAACCGGTATAAGTACATATAGTTTAACCTTTCAGCGAGCCTATCATTATACCCTTCACAAAATACCTCTGAAGGAAAGGATATGCTACGACGATAGGGAATGCAGTAATAACCATTGTCGTAAGTCTTACTGATGTCGAGCTTACCGATAATGTTGAAACATAACTTCCTGCTTTCGCATCAACGTTTGCAGACTGTATGGCCTTAACCAGATACTGCTGCAATGTTTCCAGCTTTCTGCCACCGTATAGAAGTGCATCAAACCATGAATTCCAGTGGAACACGGCATTAAACAAAGTAACCGTCGCAAGTATAGGCAGAGATATCGGAAGTATCAGCCTGATGAAAATTATCAAATCGTTCGCACCGTCTATTTTTGCCGATTCCTCTACCTCATGTGAAATCCCCCTGAAAAATGACATCATTACGAATGCATTGAATGCACTGAACAGGTTGGGAATAATAAACACCAGGAAATTTCCCTGAAGTTTAAGTCCATGAGCGATAAGCAGGTACGTCGGAATAAGACCTCCGCTGAAATACATAGTAACCAGTGCCATTCCGATAAAGAGCTTTCTGCCCAGCAGCTTAGGCTTAGAAACCCCGTAAGCAAACGCAGCAGTGAACAAAACAGCACTCAGACTGCCTATTACCGTTCTGGCCAGCGTAATAAATGCTGCCCGTAGTATTCTCTGATCCTGAAGCACATATCTGTAATTGTTCAGAGAAAACTTTCTCGGGAACAGGTACACCGGCCCGTTCAGCAGGTCTATCGGATCGTTCAGTGAGGATACTATTACATAGTAAAACGGATATAACGTAACGAAAATTACGAGAATCATAAATATTGTATTGATAATGTCAAACGCGTTACCGCGGTTTAGTCTGTGTACTTTTGTCATTACTTATCCTCCTTAAAACAGACTTTCACCTGTCAGTTTCTTTGAAGTAAAGTTAGCACCCGTAAGCAGTATCACTGCCACAATCGAACGGAAGAGACCTACAGCCGTTGCATATGAATATCTCGAAAGCACAATACCCATTTTGTAAGTATACGTGTCAACAATTTCAGCTGCGTCCTGTATCGCAGAATTGGTCAGCAGGTACATCTGCTCAAACAAACCGAAGTTCGGGCTTATCATCCCGCCTATTGCAAATATCAGCATAATTACAATAGTGGGTTTTATCGACGGCAGTGTAATATACCATATCCTGTGAAATCTGTTGGCACCGTCTATTACTGCTGCTTCATACATTGTCGGGTCAATATTGGTAATTGCAGCAATATAAATTATTGAATTCCAGCCAAACGATTTCCATACCTGTGATACAACCATTATGGTCGGCACATATTCGGGAGTTGCCAGGAATGGTATTGCTTTTTGGGTTAATCCAATCTTTAACAGAACGCTGTTTATCAGTCCGTTGTCCACAGCCAGAAGCTCATGAATAAAGCTGATTACGAAAACCCATGAAATAAAATGCGGGAGGTAGCTTACCGTCTGAACCAGCTTTTTAAACCGGAGTTTTGATATTTCATTCAGCAGGATTGCAAAAATTATAGGTATCGGAAAACCAATAACGAGGTTTAAAATACTATAATAAACAGTATTCCACAACGCAGCCAGAAAATACTTGTCGGTAAAAGCCTCCATGAAATTGGCAAATCCTACCCACGGGCTTTTGAGGAATCCTTCCAGCGGCCCAAGGTAAGGATTGTATTCCTTGAAGGCTATGACCAGGCCAAACATCGGTATATAGTTGAAGATTATCATCCATAAAACAACCGGTATGACCAGTATCATCAAATACCTTTGATCCCAAAAGGTTTTCCAGAATGATCCATTTTTCAATTTTTTTGTTTCTGTAACAGTTGCATGATTCACAGTGACACACCTTTCCATAATAATAAAAGATTTGATACAATGTCACGTCTAAAAAAGCAATGACAGGTACTTTACATTACACAATTAATTTCTACAATTTTAGTATAAAAAATACCCGAAGCGTGTTCAATTTAAAAAATCCATTCTTATATCACAAATTAGGAAACTTAAATATGAGATTTTACAGAACTGAGTCATGGAGAATTATGGTCTTTGGTATGGCAATCCTGACAGAACACCCGATACCCGGGCGGCTGAAAATGCTGATACTTCCTTTTTCACCATACACGGCATTTATGCGATCCCTGACATTCTTTATAGCATAGCCGCTTTCTCTTTCTTTTTTTATATCCCCTTTATCAATTCTTTGCAGAACATCTTTTCTTATACCTACACCGTCATCAATTATTGAGAAGTACAGGTTTTCATTATCCTGTCTCAGTTTTATAACCAGGGTTCCTTTATAGCCTTTAGGTGCTATTCCATGATTAATGGCATTCTCGGCTATTGGCTGGAGAATGATTTTTATCATTTCATAATTCAGGGCCTCATCATCAAGATCGTATGAAACCCGGAAAAGATTGTCAAACCGCGTTTTTTCTATTTCTATATAGGCTTTAAGGAGTTCAATCTCATCTCTTACCGTAATAATCGAATTGCCTTTGCTGAGAACCAGCCGGTAAAACTTTGAAAGCAGGAAGGTCAAATTCTCTATATTTTCAGCATTTACTTTTCTTGCCATCCACGATATCGTGGAAAGAGTGTTGTACAGGAAATGCGGGTTTATCTGGGCTTCCAGTGCCTTTAACTCCATTTCCTTTTCCAGAATCTGCGCCTTAAATACCCTTTCTATCAGTTCATGAATCCTGTTTGTCATATGGTTGAAATTCTCTGCCAGCTCCCCGAATTCATCCCGGCTTGTGACCGGAAGCTGTATGTTAATATTGTCATATCTGACCGATTTCAAGCCTTTTAGAAGTATTTTAAGCCTTCGTGTAAGCTGGTTGGATACAAAATATATTATCACTCCGAATATAAAAAGCGCAGCAAATACCACAGCGATAATAATTACCGTGTAATTCGGGCTGTTGCCGATATAATTCTTTAGCGGAAATATTCCGACAAGATTGCATCGGATTTGATCCAGCGATACAGACCGGACTATCAGCTCCTCTTTTTCGGACTTGATTATTCCGTTCAGTTCCTGCTGACTGTGAAGTAACGGAATAATTTTATTCCTCAGGTTTTCGGGAAACTGACTGTATGCCGTTTCAGAAACAATGTTCCCGTTTTCGTCAAATACCAGATAATACTCTTTAACGTCATCATCTGTTTGCAGGTTGCCGAACAGCTCCTTCTCAGCTATTTCAATTTCCAGTATGCCTATGCTTCTCTTATTGGAAAAGGATATTAATTTGCGCAATAACGAAAAAACCCTTTCCCTTCCGGTTTTAGGATATATCCCGTCATTTGAGTCATGTATGATGCTCCATTTCTGCAGCTTCTGGCTGTCCTCCATTAACTCCCTGTACTCATCGTTTTCCTCAAACAGGTGCAGATTGTAAATATTATTAAAGTAAACCGGAAAAGTGGGATTGTCAATATAAAGCGTTGTGGCATATATATTCTTGTTCTGGATAATATAGCTTTCATAAGCAGGAGCAAAGAAATTGATATAGTTGTCAAAATCCTTGTAGGTATTTTCAAAAGGATCTTCAAGGTATTTTAATATCAGCGGATTCTGGGAAATTGAAATTGCCGTTTTTTCAATGCTCTCTATTTTCTGATTTATAACCTCCCTTTTCTGGAACAGGCTTTGTCTTGCCAGAAGTTCGGCCTGGTATTTAAAGGATCTTATAGTCGTATAATTGATAAAAATACCAGTTCCGATAATCGGCAGGGCAATTATAATAAAATACGCCCATGTAAATTTCCATGCTATACGCATGTTATTGTACATCGACAATATTTTTCTGTAAAAAACTATTACTCTACTCCGTATTTTTTCTGTCATAGGAATATTTCTCCCTGTATTCAGCAGGACTTACCCCATGAAATTTCTTGAAAACGGTACAGAAATATGAAATATTGTCATATCCCACTGCCCCTGCTATATCCATTATGCTGTAATCGCCGGAAAGCAGCAGTTCTTCGGCCTTCTTCATCCTGAACGATGTAAGGACTTCGGTAAAGCGTTTCCCGACATATTTTCTGAACAGGCTCCCCAGGTAATTGGCTGATATCCCCAACCTTTGCGCAACAATCTCCAGTCCAATGTTTTTATTATATTCATTGCTTATAATGTTCATAGCTTCTTCAACTATAATTTCTTCCTTATTCTTTCTTCTGGCACGGAAAAATTCATTTGCATGAAGCAGTATCTTTTGAATGTATACTTTCAGTCGTTCCAGTTTAATGCAGCTTTGAAACCTTAATAATATATCATTCCCTGCATAAAACACCGTATCAGGTGCTGCACCGCTTGAAAACACCAATATTGAAAGTTCATTTACCATGCCTGCAAGAAAGTTGCATACCATGTTTTTATCCACAGGATGGCTGTATATGAAATCAAATAATTCATTTGCCACGGCAGTTACTTCATCAGCATTCGAAGAAATGACTGCATTCAGTATTTTTTTTGAGTAGTCAGGCATCGAATGCAGTAAAGCGCTGACCAAGTCGTCATTTTCCTCCCGGGTATCATCAACGTAATAAAAGATGCAGGCATCTTTCATGAAAAACAACCTGTCCAGTGCAGCCTCAGCATGCCTGGCCGAAGCCGGGAATTCCGAAATGGTATCCGCGACCGATCCGATTCCTATTATATAATCCGAGCCCGGAATACCAATGTTCTCTTCTTGAATTCGCGAAACAAGCCTGTTAACCTCATTACGAATATTGCCTTCTGCCGGAAGGCATATCAGAATTTCTCTTTTTCCCATTAAGTTTTCAGCAGTTAACCCGTCATATCCAACCAGCTCCCTTACTTTCCTGTAAAACGAGCTGAATAAATCCGGTGAATCTTTATACTCCGCTTCACCGTCATCAGAAAACCCGTCAAAACGAATCATTACAGCCACTGTTTTCCGCAATCCGAAAGAGAGCATTAATTCTTCCGCACCAGCCGAATCAATGGCGTATTTGTCATTTCCGGCAAGAATATTTAAAAGAAAGCGTTCCCTTTCCTTGTAAGTACGTTCAGTAAGCTTCTTCCTCAATTCATTTATATAGGCTTCCTGCTGTTTTTCCTGCTTTGTTTTTTCTACTACCCTGTTTATGGCATTAGTTAATTCTTCCTTCTGTATCGGTTTGAGCAAAAAATCGCTGACGCCGATGTGCAGTGCTTCCTTTGCATACTGAAAATCATCATAACCCGTAATTATTATAATTCTGCATCCCGGCAAAATATTTTTAACTTCCCTGGACAATGCAAGTCCATCCATTAACGGCATCCGGATATCTGCGATAATTATATCGGGAAGGTATTCCCTTGCCATTTGCAGCCCCTGTATACCGTTAGATGCAGTCCCGACAATTTCAATATTAAGGGCAGACCAGTCCACAAAACTTGCCAGTCCTTCTCTTTCCCATATTTCATCTTCAACAATCAGCAGTTTATACACTCACATGCCTCCTGCCCATAACTTCAACATATTCCCCGGGACTTATTCCAAATTTCTCCCTGAAAAGCGAGCAAAAATATGATGTATTTGATATTCCTACTGCTTTTGCCAGTTCGCATATTTTCATGTTCTTTCTGTCTAATATTTCCCTGGCCTTGTCGAGCCTGTAGTCATTAAGGTACTGGTTGAAAGATTTCCCCGTGTATTCCCTGAAAATACTTCCGATATAATACGGATAAAGATGTATCTCTTCCGATACGCGCTTAAGGGTCAGTTCTTCCATAAACCTTTCTTCAATAATTTTCAAAACCATTCTCGCAACATTGTTTTCACCGCAGTCTTTTTTCATGTTAACGGCAATTCTGCTTAAAAAACCGGCAAGGTATTTCCTGGTATGTGACAGCGAACCAAGAACGGATAAATCCACCACACCCTTTTGCGGATTGAACAAAGACACAAATACACCTTCGGCATCGTTCTGTAAAACCATGTTTATTTCATTTACAATGCTCATGATAAAACAGTTAAGCAGTATTTTGCTTTCTGACGGGTATTCCCTAAGTTTCGACAAGAATTCATCAATATAACCGATCCCGCTGTTTAAATCTCCCGCCATAATACTTTTTACCACGTTTTTTGAAATCAGATCCACATTCCCGATAAGCTGTCTGGTCAGATTCCAGTTCTTCTGCGCCGATTCCATAATATCGCTGTAAAACAGCAGTTCCCCATAATTGGCAAGAAACCTGAGTTCAAGTGCTTTACGCGCCTGCCTGAAGGACAACGGCAGCAACTCAATGCTGTCAACTGTTTTCCCGATTCCGACAATAGAATATATTCCTGCCTGCTGCTTTATTTTTGACACGATTCGTAACAGTTTTTCTTCCATTTGTAGCCTGTCGGACGGAGCATCCATTAAAACAATAATTTCATTCTGATGCTCGCCGTCTGCAAGCACAACTCCTTCTTCTCCAAGAATGGCTTCAAAAATACCAACGACATTCAGTATCGAATCAGCGTTTATGTTTTCTTCATAAACGGTTTTGTCAGGATTTACGGATACGGCAAATACTGCAGCGGCTTTATTCTTGTATTCCGCAATTCGTTTTATCTGGGACAGCCCGCTGATATAGGAAAAATCGGTTTTCTGATTAAGAAAATCAACCAAAAGATAACCGCAGTTCTTCCTGGTGTATTCCAACCACTGGCTTTCCAGCTTAATCTTTTCATTTTGATGTCTTTTCTTTTCATCAAGTTTTTTTAACACATTCAGAACAGCTTCTTCCAATGTTTTCTTATTAACAGGCTTTAAAAGATATGCCGAAGCATGAAAATCAAAAGCCTGCCTGGCATATTCAAACTCATCATATCCTGACAGGATTATAATATATGTTTCAGGAAGGAAGGCGCGGATCTCCCTTGACATTTTAATACCGTCCATCAACGGCATTTTTATGTCGGTAATGATTATATGGGGCTGAATTTCTTCAGCCGTTTTTTTGCCTTCAATGCCATTGGATGCACAGCCGGCCACTTCAATGCCCAGTTTTTTCCAATCAAGAAAACCCTGAAGGCCTTCCCTTTCCCATTTTTCATCTTCTACAATCAATAACCTGTACATTGTATCACTCCAAAAACATAAACCGCAGCGAGATATGTAATTCTACCGGAATTATAATGATATATAACTGAAACTCGGATGACGGTTTACAGTTTTATTATAAATTAAAAAAACTGCTGTTTCAATGTAATATATATGAAAGCATCCGAATGACATAAAAAACGGGTACGGAACCCGTGGGTTAAACTCGCTCCGCACCCGACTTTCAAAGCTAGATTCAGAGTTTTATTTATTTTATTTTATTACTTCAACCTTTGTCTCTACCCGTACAAGCTCCATATTCAGATCATTTTCCGGAGACATGTCGAATCTCGGGATACCGTCCTTGTCGAAATGCACCCGGCGGATTGCCGTGCATCTCGGGGTTCTTTCCATGGTCTCCTGGGCATGGTATGCAATCATCAGGTTTCCGTGCCTGTCCCTGAAAAACGTATTATGTCCCGGTCCGTATTCACCTTTGACTGAATAATATGACAAAACGGGAGCATTGCTTTTCGCCCAGTTGCCTGGATCCAGCAGATCGGCGTCCTTACTTGCCGTCAGAAGTCCAAGTACATATGTGTATCCGCCTGCTGCACCTCCGGAATATGTAATATATACCTTATCATCTGTTACAATTGCAAAAGGTCCTTCGTTGTTTATGGTATGCTCATTGTTTTCCCATCCATACAGCGGCCTTGACAGCAGTACCGTCTCACTGGTCAGGCGCCGGGGTTCTTTTTTATCGGTGGTCGCAATATAAAGCATTGATCCGGTATCCCTGGGAGTTCCTATATGCCTTCGGTATGACCATACCAGGTAGGACTTGTCATGTACTTCAAAATAGGTCATGTCCAACGTAATACCGTCGGTTGTAAGCCACGTTCCGTCCTTTTTCATTACACGGACCGGCTCCTCCCAGCTGTCAGGATCGATTATACTGCCGTTCTTTTTCAGCCTCATCATGTGAGACTGGGGTCCCCATTCCTTTCCGCTTACTGCAAACAAAATATACAAATCATCCCCGATAAGATGGAATTCCGGAGCCCAGAAAGTCTGAACATATCCTTTTTCTTCGTTTTTGTCCAGTATTAAATATTCCTTCGCATCACTGCTGAACAGCCCTTCGACGGTATCAGACTCACGGACGTATAAACCTATGTCTCCGGTATTGTCATTGGTTGCAATAAAATAATACTTGCCTTTCCACGGAAATACCTGGGGATCAGCGTAACCGACGGCCAGAGGGAATTTATACACGTCCTGAACAACGGTACCCTGGATTTCATATATTCCAGGCTTAGAAAAATCAATATTTTCAGTATCCCAGATTACAGGTTTTTCCGACACTGAACCGTCATTATAAACGGCAGTTGCCTTAACCTTTTTTATCTGATCCACGGATTCAGCCCGGATATATTCGGGGACCTTTATTTCGGTGTTTACAAGGGGCAACCATTTAATCAGGAGTTTACTGCCCAGTTCGGCATCCACTTCCAGTACATTTCCGGTTACAGCTCCTTCAGCAGCAGCCGGTGCCGTTTCATATGCCGGAATCCTGTCACAGGGCCTGGGTTCTGATACACATTCAGGGTTATTTATATCCGCCATCGTGTTTACATAGCATCTTCCGTGTTCATCCATCCATGTTATAACATACCGTTTTTCATCGGCATCGTATTCACAGATTATTTCTTCAGCGTAAGCGTCCTTATGCAGATCGATCAGACCGACTTCCCTGAAATGACAAAGATCTTCCGAGAGCCATAACAGAGCCTTGCCTCTGCTTTCATCATCATTGCTGCCGTCGGCATTTACTCTTATTGCTACGATCCCAAATTTCCGGTCAGCCGTATAAAACAGGTACGGTTTTTTCAGACCTTTCTCATTTATAGTGTCATCCGGTGCAATGGTTGACGACGCAAATACAATCCCGTAGTTTTGGTTCAGCGGCATGTATGTATTTCCGTCGTCGCTGTAAGCCATATGCACGCTGTATGCAAGATGCGAGGAATATACATTCTGTAAGGGTGTCCTGGTATATACCAGTATTTTCCCTTTTCTTACATTTGCACCCCTTTTCATTTCGCATCACCTGTTTTTAAAACATTAATAACAAAAAGGCAAATGCCGGTTTCATCAATATCTTCATATCGGACACAGCAGGACAGCTACCTGAAATTAATCTCTATTGCAACCTTTTCACCTGCCCTGAAAGCATACTTTACTTTATCTCCGTCAACATCCGTAGGAACCTGGTTTATGTGGAAAGATTCAATATTCCTTCTGCATCGCAGTGTCAGCGTCTGATCCTTGTTAGACACGAGAACAGCCCTAAGGCCTTTTTCACTCCATGTCATGTATTCAAGCTTTGCCCAAGTATAAAGCCATATTCCTTCTATTGTGCCTTTACCGAGGGAGCTGGGCAGGGCAGGAAGGAATTCAACGGTACCGGGTTCAGAGAATACACACATTTCCAGTAATATAGCCGGCATTGCTCCCAGGAGATCGGGAAAATGCCACCTGTAAGGGAAATGCCTGGTCTGCAGTGCATTCGTAATAAACCCGTGATTAATCAGCTGTGAAAGGTTTTGCACGGCCTCTTCCATATCTTTCAGGCGGATGGCGGTAAGGCAGCGATGGATTATGCCATGGGCCGAATCGTCCTGCTGGCCGCGTATCCGGTTCGAAATTTTTATCGCTCTTGCAAGTTCGGGTTCCCTTTCAGGTGTTACCGCTCTTCCCGGCCAGACGTCATAGTGATGTGAAACATGCCGATGGTTATAGTTTTCTTCTATTGAAGGCCATGCCCATTCTTTCAGCCCGCCCATTTCATCAAGCAGGTAAAGCGGCAGGGACTCACGCTGTGCTTCCCAGTGCGGTATGTTTTCCGATTCAATCCCAAGAATTTTGCATGCAGTAATAAGATTGTCAAGAACCTCGCGGCAAATTGCTATATCCATCACCGAATTGATACGGATTGGGCTCCTGTCTTTGCAGGTTACTGTCGAATAGTCCGGATTTGGCGTCGGGTTTTCAGGTGAAAAAGACGGATAGAAAATCACATGTCCGTTTGAATCCCGATCGCATGCATAATCTTCAAAGAACAGGGCAATCTCTTTCAGTGCGGGTACTACACGGTTTTTCAGGAATTCCTCGTCCCCGGTGACCAGCCAGTAACCCCAGAACTCATTGTAAATCCATCCAAGGCATCCCGTCCAGCAGAAATGCGGATACGTCTTTGAGAAATGGTAAAACAGGCCTGAGTCGTAATCGCAATGCACACTGCACAATAATCCCCTGGCTCCGAATATTTTCCGTGCATTTGTCCGGAAATCGTCAAACTTTGATTCATAGTACCTGAAATACACATCCATTTCATCAAATAAACCGGTATTGTTACCCGCACATACCTGCAGATTGGTGTTGATATTATGCTGTCCGTACATCGGCGGCAGATTACCTGTGTGTATAATTTGGAAAAAGCGTCCCATGTCATAAAGCTTATCCATTAACATCGGATCAATCTGTGTTTCTGCACTTGAACGAATCAGCAGCTCTTCTGCTGAAAGGGCGAAATCTTCCTTGTCACCGGTACAAAGCCGGGACCGGTTCATCCGTGAACCCAGGTATTCCCTGTTATAGTCCAGCAATGCGTCGAAATCCGGTACAACAGCCAGGATTTCATCCACGACCGATTTTGCACACTCAAAAGTAAAATCGCTTTCAAATTTTACGGTTTTTGCAAGAATAATAAGGCTGTCTGCATCCTTAATACGGATACCGTTATCAAGTTTTTCGGTACTTCCGCCTTTCGGTATGAAACGCAGAACCGAAACATATCCCTTTTGTCCGTATTCGGGATTATACGCCCATTTGAGTACAATAAGGCCTTCGCCTATTTCCGTTTCATGGCTGCATTTTTCGGTACCGACAATACGGTCATGCCTGCCGGGTCTTTCCGTATCCGGCAATATAACCGAAATATCTGCATCAACTTTTCCCTTCGGCCCTGTAAACCGGCAAACAACAACATCACCCTTATATGCAGCAAATATCTCGCGGGCAAATGCGCCGGTGTCATTTTCCCATTGCACGGTAATTTTTCCTGTCATCATATCAAGCCATCGCAGATAATTCCTTGTTTCCCCGGCTTCAGTCTGTTTTATGCCGAGGAAAAACGCAGGATGGATATGCAAACTCGTCGGTGGAACAATATTGTCATTCCATTTGTTAAGAAGCGGACCAAACCCGGCATTTAACTGGGTCTGATGCACCAGTTCCCCTGCCTCTGCAAACCTTCCTTCCAGCAGCAGTCTGCGTATTTCGGGCATAATACCGGTCATATCGGGAGGCTCAGGGGTTTTCGCCCACTGCGGCGCATACAGCGTTTCCTGCATAAAAGCAATTTCATCGTTATACGGGTCGCCGAGAACGTCTGTCCGTTGAAATCCGTTACCGGTTGTCATGCACCCGTCATAATCCCTGGCAGGTTCTATGCTGCACACATTTCTCTCGGGCAGAACGGCTTTGCGCTTTTCAACAGGCATCTCCCGGTATTTTCGCTGATATCGGACAAATTTTATGTGGTTTTCATGCATAACGTTTCCTCCTTACTTTGATTTTACCAGAATACCCGGCAGTTACATGAGGCTGACCGTTTGCTCCTCTCCCCTGTAGTCAACCTCAACGGTTTTTGATTCCCCTTCTCCAATCAGGGTTACCTTAAAATGCTCCTGGTACTTGAATTTTCCGCAAACTTTGCCAAATGTCAGTGTTTTCCGGCTGTCATCGTACTGAAGCCGTATGGCTGCGAAGTTCCCGTTTTCATACGAATAATTGTCGCCCTCATCATTATATAGCACAAATTCTCCGTCTTCACCGCTGTATACGAGAATTTCCGATACTTCACCGTTTCTTTCATCAGCATACATAACCGGATCGGATACAGGAACAATTGATCCAGCTCTCACAAAAAGGGGCATGATGTCCAGTTCTGCATTGCATGTTACCGAGCGGCCGCCGTTATAAAGCTTGTTTGTCCAGAAATCATACCACTTTGTACCTGCAGGCAGATATACTGTTTTTGTCTTCTCGGTATCCTTAAGCGGCACGCTGTTTGCGTCATAATACATCGGCTCTGTTACAGGGCAGACCAGGAATGCCCTGCCGAACATGAAACAATCACTGATATCACGTACATTCGGGTCATCGGAGAAATCAAACATCAGGCTTCGCATCATTGTTGTGTTCTTCCATGTTACTTCGGCGGCAAGGGAATAAATATACGGAAGCAGTTTATATCTCAGCCTGATAAATTTAAGAATCGTATCATAGAATATGGTGCCAGGTTCACCAAAATTCCATGGTTCGCGTGGCGTGTCGGTGCCATGGGAACGGAATACCGGCAAAAAGGTAGCATACTGCAGCCATCTGACATACAGTTCCCTATAGCCCAAGTCATTTACTCCGTCGTTATAATCCCCGTCCCAAAACCAGAGTTTATTCGGATTTCCACTGCTGTTGCATCCCCTGTTTTCCCATTTGTCCTTAACAGTGAAGAATCCCCCTATATCCAGGGTCCAGTACGGCATTCCGCTCATACAGAACTTAATTCCCTCTGTAATCTGCTTTCTTAAAGTTGACCATTTGGCGGTGATATCCCCTGACCAGCAGATGACTCCGTATCTCTGTCCGCCTATATACGACGAACGGGTCAGATTTACGACACGTTTCTGCTCCGTTGTCCTGCGCCAGTTTTCATAAATCCCCTTTGCATGGAAAAGCCCGTATGAGTTAAGCATCCTCCAGTCCATGTGCATTTTTGATTCATTTACAATCAGTTCATATCGGACATCTTCAGGACGCTTTGTTTCACCATTCCAATCAGGATCTGAAAATGGTTCCGAATTGTCACACCACCATGCATCCACTCCTGCCGAGAACCACTCTTCCTCGCACTGTTTCCAGTAAACAAGCCTTCCTTCCTCGCTGAAAGCGTCGTATGTCGTTGAATTTGGCAAAAACAGGCCTTTTTCATTCATCTCGTTGTAGTCGCTGCCACCCTTCGCCATGTTAGGCCAAATGGACACCATCAGTTTTACGTTGTTTTTGTGCAGCGTATCCAATAGTCCCTTCAAATCCGGGTACCTGGTTTTATCAGGCTTTTTATCGCCCCACAGGCCTTCACGCCATGAATACCAGTCCTGCACGATACAGTCTATCGGTATGCCCAGCTCCCTGAATTTTAAAGCTGTATTAATCAGTTCTTCGGATGACTTGTACCGTTCTTTTGACTGGATATAGCCGAAAACCCACCTGGGAAGCATGGGCGCTCTCCCAGTCAGATTCCTGTACTCTCCGATTATTTCATCAAAGTTATCCCCGGTAATGACATAGTATGAAATTTCATCAGCGGTATCTATTGTGAATGTAATTTTTCCGTCCCTGCATTCAAAAATCACTGCACTTCCTGTATCAAGGAGAATTGCGTAATTTTTGGACGACAACAGAAACGGAACGGAAATTTTCATATTTGTCTGATAAAGAAATTCCTTTTTTCCGTTGTAATTGTAAATACCGTCTTCATGCTGCCCAAGCCCGTACAGTCTTTCTTCCCCGGTAACCGAGAAAAACAGTCTGCCTTCCCAGGACATTCCTGCAAATTCTTTTCTTGCATTTTCAATACAGGTTACCTCGCCGTTAGCCGTCTGCTTGCGCTTTATTACCGGTTCACCGTCGACATAATAACGGTATACTTCCTTTTCTGTAAAACTGTGACCTGTTTCTTTCAAAACCACTTCATCGTGTCTGTTTTTAAAATAAATGCATCCGTCGGAAACACAATACCTGTCGGATTTTATATCACTGTTAGCCCTGAAATCCTCCGATACATGGATACTGTTCCTGGGAGGATCATTACTAAAGGAATATACAACTCTTACAATATTCTCACTCACAGGTATGATATGGCAATAAGGAGCATTCCTTGTTTTACTCATAATCTCACTCCATTTACTGATAATAAAATAATCTGACAGTTTCACTCTTATTTTATAACCGGAATAACAAAAAAACTTGCACTATTTTGATATGCAATAACATTATTTGAACGCATTATACAGCAATTTTCCGAACAATAAATAATGCAGGAGGTTATTCAGAAATCCTCCCGCATTCAGGAATGTCTTGTTTTACTTCAGAACCACCCTCGCCGTCAGGGCGTTTTCAATCTGTTCATTTCCCAGGGCATATACAATTATTGTCGGGAGACTGGTAATAATCATTGCCGCACCAATTTGACCCCAGTGCGAAACACCTATGCTTACAAAGAAATTCAAAAGGCCTACGGTTAACGGGCGGATTTTGTCCTCGGCACCGAGAATAAAAGCAAGAAAGAATTCATTGTATGTGTTCATGAATATTAAAACGCATTGCGTTGTTATCGCAGGTTTTATCACAGGCAGTACAATTCTGAAAAAAGCCTGGTAAATGTTGCATCCATCAATGCATGCAGATTCTTCAAGCTCTTTTGGCAGGCTCCTTAAGAAAGCATACAGCATCAGTACGCATGAAGAAAGGGCAAAGGCTGAATACGGAAGGATCAGGCTTAGTCGTGAACCTTTAAGCCCCATATTTCTGGTCATGATCAGAAGCGGAATAATTACAACCTGGACAGGTATAATCAGCCCCAATGAAATATAATTCAGGGCAAATCCCTTGAATTTCCAGTTCATTCTGCTTATACAATATGCCAGCATACTACCCAGGAACACAGTAAAAATTATGGTTCCTACCGAATATATCACACTGTTGGCCAGGTATCTCGGAAAATTAAATTTCTCCAGGGCATCGCGATAATTCGTAAAAACCCACTCTTTTGGAAGGCCAAACGGGTTATCGTACACTTCGCTTTTCGATTTGAAAGATATATTCAGCATCCAGTACATCGGAAAAAGAAAAGACAGTCCAATTAATATCATGATTATATTTCCCAAAATCCTGAGTTTTCCTCTCATCCGCTGTTCCCCCGTCCCTCTCTAAAACTCAATTCTTTCCCGGGCAACGAATTTATTAATTATAAATGTCAATATCAGGCACTCGATTACAAATATGATTGCAATTGCGCAGCCCCTTCCGAAATCGGAAACTGAAAATGCCACGTAATACATATGGTAAACCACCGTTCTTGATATATCACCCGGTCCTCCTGCAGTCATTATCCTCACATGGGCAAATTGTGCCATACAGCCAAGGATGGACAGAACAAGAAGGTATTTTGTCACATCCTGCAATAACGGGATGGTTATTTTCAGGCTCGCCCTGAAAAATCCCGCTCCATCCAGCATGGCAGCCTCATAATAAGTTTTCGGTATCGCCTTAATCCCTGTATAAAAAAGCAGGGCATTCAGTCCAAGATACTGCCATAAAAATGCAACGGCAATCGCCGGCACCACCGTTCTGCTGTCTGATAACCAGGCCAGGGCCAGGTTATCCAGCCCTAAAGCACGCAGTATACTGTTCAGCAACCCCCACATCGGTTCATAAATGGCAATCCACATCTGGGCTATAACGGTCACGGAAATTACAGCCGGAAAAACGCTGCTGAACTTAAAAAACCTTTTCATCGGTTCGCTCATTCTGTCCATAATCAGCGCAAACAGCAAAGAAATGGGCAATGCAATAAAAGTAGAAACAAACACTATATAAAAAGTATTCAGGTTAGCCTTCCAGAAAGTCTTGTCCTGCAGTACGTCAATATAGTTTTTAAACCCTACGTATCCCATGTTTCTGAAACCGTCGTTTTTCTGAAAGCTGATAAGAATTTCAGGGAAAACAGGGTAAATAACATAAACGGTAAATAACAGCAAAGCAGGGAAAGAGAATATAAAAATCGCCAGTTTGTTGCCGAAAAACTTATTCATCGCCATCACCTTATTAATTAACATCCCTATATGAGCTTTACCCATATAGGGATGTGTTCCGGATTATCTATAATGTTCAGATTTTACATGTGTTTTTGCTTACTCGAAGTTCTCAGCCCATGCGCGGTTAACTGCCTCAATCCACTCCTCGGGCGAATACTCTCCTGTGAGGAGCTTGCTGTTTTCGGTAGCATATTCTGCCGACATTTTAGCATTGAAAGTAGCCGCCCAGATAGACGGAACCTTAATGGTCGCAGCTTCGAACTGTTCCAGGTTTTTCTTCATCAGCGGAGAAATATCTTCAATCTTAATACCGGTATCAAGCATTGTCGGAGCTTTCTGCTCAATATTGTAATACAATGCATCCTGTTCAGCGCAGAACATCGCAAACTTTGCAGCAATCTCAGGATACTTGGTGTTGGCCGATGCGAGGTATCCGCTCAAAGGAGCTCCCCAGTACTGAATAACATTATTAGGATCTACCTTGTCACTTGCAGAAGGCCATGGGAAGAAATCGGTGTCCGGACTTGCCTTTTCCAAGTTGCCAAGTTCCCATGAGAACATTGCCAGCATGGCGGATTTACCGGATGTATACATTTCAATTGCCGGTCCATAGTCAATGTTTGTGACGCCGTCAGCAAATGCACCTATCTGAACCAGCTTCCTGATTCTTTCCAGGGCATTTTTAACTACAGGATTTGAAAAATCGGTCTTGTTATTTGAAAGATCTATTGCAACCTGGGGATCTTCAGCCATTATCATAGTCTGGACCAGGTGCAGGTTGCATGTCCAGCCGTCCTTGCCCACAATTGAAATGGGTACAAGTCCCAGACCTTTTATCTTTTCACAAAGAGCAACAAGTTCGTCAAAGGTCTTTGGAATTTCAAGATTATGCTTTTCAAAAATATCCTTATGATACCAGAGACGAGGTGTAAAGTATTGATCGGCGCCCGGCTGTACACAGTATAGCTTTCCGTCCTTGTCAGGCTGAACCAGGTCTTTCATCTTAAATTTCTTGTCAAATCCCGTTTCTATTACATAGGGATACAGGTCAAGAGCATTTCCTGCCGCGATAACAACAGTGGACAGATTTTGTTCTGAAAACCATACATCAGGCATATCTCCTGAAGCATTGTAGGCTTTCAGCTTGTTTGCATAATCCTGTCCGCCGCCGCCCAAATCGTATTCAATTTCCACATTCGGAAATTCCTTCGGTGCATTGACCTTTATGTATTTCTCGCGTATGTTGTTCCTGTTTTCATCAGCACTCAATGACAGGAATTTAATCCTTATTTTTTCTGCCGGTTTTTCAGTATTTACAGTATTGCCACCGCTTGCCTGAGTGTCTTCGGATGATTTTCCGCCCGGCGCAGACGATGTTGTACATGCTGCCAAAGAAATAATCATTGCAAATACGAGAAAAGCAATCGTCAGCCTGGAGATTTTCTTCATCGCACTCCCTCCTCTGATTTTCAATTCTGAAAGGACACCTTTCGAAAGGCCCAATTCAATTGTAATCCTGCTGATATCGCAACTGAAGGGAATATTCTTAGCACACAGGTAAAATTTTTGGATGATTGGTTTATATAAAATTTCTTTTACTCTCTATATATTTGCTCGGAGCCAGACCAAAATATTTCTTAAAGCATTTACCAAAGTAATTGGCATCAGAATAGCCCACTCTCTCTGCCACATCAAGAACCAGGCTGTTTCCTGCATCAAAAAGCTCCTTTGCCTTTTTCATCCTGTACTCGGTAAGATAATCATGAATTGTTACACCCGTTTCTTTCTTAAAAACGAAACACAGGTGAGAATAATTTACATACAGATTTCTTGAAATTTCCTCTATGCTCAGCCCGCATTTCATATAGTTTTCCTGAATATACTTTTTTACATCATTAACCAGAACCGATGCCCTGGTGTTCCTGTATCTCATCGCTGTTTCCATTGCATTGGTGAATATTTTCTCAATCCATTCCTTAAGTTCATTCACTGAACCTTTTGACTGTATTTCTTCAATAATATTCAGAAAACTGTTCGGCACTATTTCCTTCACAGGCAGCCCGTTTTCGATAATAAACTCCATGCAGACCGATATAAGTTCCACACAGATAACGTAAATTATTTCATGGTGCAGGTTTTCATTTCTGATTTCGTCAAAAATCTGACCAACCAGGTTCAGTACTTCTTTGCAGTCGCATGTTCTCATATGTATCAGCAGCTGGTTTCTGTGCCCTGCTGTAAATGGGTTCACCTTTATTTCCATATCCTCAACTGAACAATAGGTTATAATTCGGTTCTTTCCTCCTGTGAGCTTGTTTTTAAGTGCAACAAGAGATTCCTTGTATGAAGCCGTAATATCATGAAGCCCCTTTTTTACGTTGCCGATACCTATGGTTATGTACAGGTCCAGATGTTTCGAAACCGCCGATATAATCTGTTCCAGCCTGTTCTCAAGCAGAAGTTCTGTTTCCTGATCAGCCTCGTTTGTGCAGACAATGAAACATATCCGGTCCTTCTCATCGTGGCACATTTCAAATCTGAAACATTCCCCGAGAATCTCTGTGGCTATATTCGAGACAGCAAATTTCCATAATTGCAAATCCTCATCATTCAATTGCTCATTGCTGTCATTGCCGATTTCCACTGTAACAACACGAAAATATACCGAATCCAGGTTTATTCCGAGGTATTCCATTCTTTTTTCGGTTTCCTTTTCGTTCCACACAAGGCTGCCATGTATCAGTTCATTGAGAAATTTATCGCGCAGAATGGGCATATTTTCCTTTACCTGTTGTTTTAGCCTGTCATATTCTATTCTTATGCTTCTTTCCCTTTCAATGGTTTTACTTACCTTAATTAACGTGTCGGTCAGTTCTTTTTCATCCACTGGTTTCAGTATATAGTCAAAAACCCCGAGCTGGACGGCCTGTTTTGCATAAAGAAATTCGCTGTGTCCTGTAAGTATGATAATCTTGCAGCCCAGGCCCGCTTTCCTGATTTCCTGGACAAATTCCAGTCCGTCCATGATTGGCATATTTATGTCAACAAGAATAATATCAGGTTTCAGATCATCCAGTTTCTGAAGGGCTTCTTCCCCGTTTTTGGCTTCACCGCATATGGCAAACCCAAGTTCCTTCCATGGAAGAGATACCTTGAGAGCCTCCCTGAAATAATATTCATCATCCACAATCATGACTTTCAGCATAATTATTCCCCTGCCTCAATAGCCGGTAATGTTACCGTTACTTTTGTATATTCATTTACCCTGCTCTCTATGGAAATCCCGTATTGGGCACCATACAACAGCTTAAGCCTGGAATTTACACTGTAAAGCCCAAAATCCGAACTTCCGGGGTTTGACCTTTCCAGGACCTTTCTAATTAACGCTTCATCCATCCCCACACCATTGTCATATACTTCTATCTTCACGGTGGCATTTTCCATATATCCCTTTATTGTCAACAATCCCTTGTCGGATTTCTGCTTCAGTCCATGGTAAATGGAATTTTCAACCAGTGGCTGGAGAGTTAATTTCGGTATCTGGAACCTTAAGACTGATTCATCTACTTCCACCTTGTAGTCCATGTATTCCACGTAACGGAATTTCTGTATTGAAAGGTAATTTTCGGTCAGGCGTATCTCTTCCTTAATCGAAATAATATCATTTCCTTTGCTGAGCGAAATCCTGTAAAAATCCGCAAGGTTTTTTGCCGCTGTCATTGCCTGATCCTTCATTCCCAGTTTAATGAAGGATATTATGGTTTCGATGGTATTGTACAGAAAATGGGGTTTAATCTGGGACTGAAGAAGCCTGAATTCGCTTTCCCTTTTTTGCTGCTGTTCCGTATAAACCTGGTCCAGCAGTTGGTTAATCCTGTCCATAAGGCTGTTAAACCCTTCTCCCAGCATTCCTATCTCGTCTTTCGCCGTAAAATTGGCCCTGAGTTTCAGATTTCCCGACTTGATTTCTCCCATAATCCTTACCAGTTTCATTATGGGTTTCGATATTTTGTATGACAGTAAATATGAGGCAGCAAACGCAAAAACAAGGCAGATACTGCCAAACACAACAATAAGTTTTGTTATGTCCCTGTTTTCATATGTAATCTCATCGAGCGGGATTATGCTGATCATCTTCCAGTTCAGTTTCTCAAAACAAGTTGCCGTAACCAATGTTTTAACACCGTCTATATTTCTTATGATACTGAAAGCATCCGGTAAATCCTCTAGTCGGAAATCTCCCAGGTATTTTTTCTCGTCAAATGCCTGGTACAGCTCATTCTTGTTCTGAGTAGAAATTATTATTTTTTCATTATTGATTATGTAAAATTTGTCATTCTCGTTTATAATATTGTCCAGGTACATTGAAGCCAGATCTTTTTCCTTAAGGTACAGAACCGCCGTTCCAAGATAATGCCCCGTGTCAAACTCAATAATGGGTTTTGCGATAGGGAATACATCCTCCTCACCGCTGTATCTGAACCTAATCCTGATAAGGCCAAGCCAGCTGGGCGTCTTTTTCTGCCTGATCGCTTCAATTACATCACCGGAAAAATATTCCCTTATACTTGAATTGTCCACATACCCAACATCAAAAATGTGGCCTTCAGAAGATATTATGGTAGCAGCAGCAATATGGGTTATTGGCTCTGCTACGTTACTGGATACTGTCGACAGTGTCTTTTCCATTTCAAGATTGTCAAGGGAATCTAGCTGATTGCTGTTTATGCGTTTCAGCTGGCTCTGAAGCCTGCTGTCAATTGAAAGGATTCTCACGTAGTTTTCGGAATTGTTAATTAAATTCAGCAGGCTCCTGTCAATCAAGTCCAGTTCCCGTCCCGCATTTTTTATTGCCTTGTCTACAATGGCCCGGTTGGATATGTTTATTGTCAGCAGCGCAAATACAGACAAAGAAACCAGGAGTATTCCTGCACAGAAAATAAAAATTTTATTCCTTATGGAAATATCGTTAAACAGCTCATTCAGACTGGGCTTTTTTCTGTTACGGTACATAAGGCACTGCTTCCCGCACATGGTTTTTTCAGGTGTATTATAACATAAAAAACAAAATACTCAAAAACCGTTATATGGCAGAAAAAAACCCCTTTCGTCCAAGGAAAGGGGTTCTCTGTAACCATGTCCCAAACGTTCATAATTCTCATTTAACCGTGATTTCTGCAACAGCCTCGCCCAATCGGTCAGAACTTACCTTCAGAATCGTTTTGCCCGGTTCATATCCCGTTCTTATTATGGCCTGGCACCTGCCGAGGTATGAAGTGAATTCACCCCTGGTATAATTCTCGGCTGTTACCGGCCTGGCAGAACCAAAAGCCAGCAGTCGGCCTGCACCGGTGACTTCTGCCCTGATAAGCCTGTCATCAAACGGTACGCGCCTTCCTTTATCATCGGCAACAATGACAGACGCATAGACAAGGGATTGCCCGTCAGCACGGGTTTCAGTCTTTTCAGGCTTAATCAGCAGCCGTGAAGCCGCACCAGCTGTTTCCAGTTCATGTTCCGAAAGCTTTCTGCCGCTTGCATCATAACTGATTGCCTTTAGCATGCCGGGTTCATATTTTATGTGAAATGTCGCGATAAAATCTTTCTCTTTTCCGGCTTTTTGCCTGCCGCAGGATTTCCCGTTCAGTACAAGCTCCACTTCATATGCGGCTGAAAACACATCAACTCTTACCGGTGCACCTTCAAAACCGTTCCATGTCCATTCCGCAGCACCATCCGGAAATCCCCACGGGCTGATTATTTCTCTTTTCCCGTAATGTTCAGGGTTGTGAACAAAAATATATGTTTCATCAGAACCCCATACAATTTTCCTTAAATGAAGCTGCGGTCTGTCATCTCCGCATAAATCGAAGTCGCCGCAATTGGCGGTTCTCCATGGGAACTGAACTTCAGGCAGCTTAGCTTCGTCAGCATTGCAAGGAACATATACAACCATCCCAACTCCTGCTTCACCTATATAATCCATGCTCGTCCACGTAAAGTCGCCTATGACATACGGGCACTCCTCCGTATGCTTCCACACTACTGCTATCTCTTTCGGAAAACTTTCGCTGCCTACTATAATCCTGTTCGGGTATAGTTCATGATCGGATTTGTAACGCCCGTCATAATAGTTGTACCCCACCACATCCAGCGGTGCAACAAAAGGCTCGGTTCTTTCCGCCCATATCAGATCTCCGTATGGCACCACTGCATTTTGCAAACTTGTAACTCCCTGCTTTTTCTGCTCAACAACCAGCTGCCATGAATTTATAACCTTTTCCATTTCCTCATCTTCCAAGCCATTATGCGGTGTGCAAACAGAACCCATTACCGGTCTTGTAGGATCCAGTTTCCTGATATAATCAGCAATATCCGCCGATAACGCATAGCCTTCCGAAAGTCCGAACCGTTCCTGCACTTCATTGAAAATTGACCATAATATTATGCAAGGATGATTCCGATCCCTTGTTACAAACTGCTCAATGTCATATCTCCAGTGCGTTTCGAAAAATACATGGTAATCATTGGGATTATTCGACATACGGAACATGTCAAAAGCCTCGTTAATAACCATTATCCCAAGCCTGTCACAGGCTTCCAGAAAATCGCGGGACGGTGGATTGTGGGCACAGCGCAGGGCATTGAAACCGTTATCCTTATGAAGTTTAACTTTTCTGTATTCACAGTCGTAGAGGGATACTGCTCCAAGAATTCCGTTCGTATGGTGGATGCATCCTCCTTTAAGTTTAATTGGCCGGTTATTAAGCATAAAACCGTTTTTCGTATCCACAGATATTGTCCTTATGCCAAAAAGAGTTTCAGCAGTATCCAGTATCCGGGAATCATCTGACGGTCTGGAAAATTCCCTCAGTATAGCTTTAACCCTGTATAAGTTTGGATTTTCGATATCCCACAAGTGCGCATTTTCCACAACCAGTGCAACTTTCCCCGTTCGTTTGCTCATCGCCGGGATATTTACGGCCGTATAGCCTTTTGCGGCAAGAATGTTGTCCTCCTCGGTATACAGTTCAACGTCAATATGCCATACCCCGGGTTTCGCAGTATGGTTTTCAGCGGTAACTTCAACAGTTATATAAGCCGAATCATCATCTATACGGTTTGTATATGCAAAAACAGGCCATGGTGAAAGGTGAACATATGGTGCAGTCAAAAGATCCACATGCCGGTATATGCCCGTTCCCGTATACCACCGGCTGGTATAGGGCATATCATTGTTAACAATTATCTGCAGCCTCGTTTCGCGGCCGAATCGTACGTATGGCGTAATATCAGCATGAAAAGGAGTATATCCGTACGGATGACGTTTTACGAAACTTCCGTCACAATAAATCTCAGTATTCATGTAAGCCCCGTCAACCTCTACAAGGATGCGCTGATCCTTCAATTCTTCAGGTATTGTAAGATACTTCGTGTAAACTGCCAGTCCTCCGTTATAATATCCGCTGGCTCTTCCGCTCTTTGCGTCGGGAGAGACATCGGTCTCAATCATCAAATCATGCGGAAGATCCACCACACGGCACTCCCTGACATTCCTGAATGAATTAACGGCCGACTGCCCTGTGTCCAAATACCATTCCCTGTCAATGTTAATTCGTTTCATTTTACCCTCCATTTTTTTGTATTTTAAGAAAAACAGTTTTATAAAAGGGAATTGCAATCAATTCCCTTTTATAATATCATATCAGTTTTGTTTTTCAGCTTTAAAACTTAAAACGCTCTAATCAGTCTCCGGTTTATCTGCTTTTTCCGTACTTGGCTTCGTAACCTTCCTGGCATATATCAAGATATTTTTGCAGTCCAAGATCATTAAGTCCCTTTATATAATTATTCCAGTCAGCATCATTGTATATGTCCAGATCACCGGTAACAAATCTCGCAACATGCTGTTTTGTATATTCTGTAATGCTTGTCTTGATGAGCGAGAAGTCGGTTATCTTGTCAGGCAGGGCCACGATGGTGGGAACAAGTTCGCTGTTCGGGAATGCAAACGGTTCATATAGCTTTGTTGCCTGGAACAGCATCAGCTCAGTGTCGCCGTCGCCTTCACGCCAATCACGGCCTTTCTTACCCATATCAAGCCAATTTCTTCCATCCTCAGAATACCAATAATCGAGCCAGCGCATAATCAGAGCAGGTTCTTTTGCGGCTTTTGTTATGACAAAAATACCAACATCGGCCGGTGCTAAGTTATTATAAGAAGCAACTGATGCATATCCGTTAGGGCCGGTCAACGGCGGAAGTGCATCATACTGCTTGAATTTGTCGGAAACAGCCGCTCCGGAGCAAAGAAAATTGACTCCTCCAAAGCCTACGCCTATCACAGGCTCTTCACCCGCCTCGTTGATCTGGGCTAACATCGAGGTGCTTTGGGTAAATGATTCAGGTGCTATTAATCCGTTTACATACAGGTCTCTGAGATATTTTAACCCTTCCCTCCACTCATTTTGGGCGGGGCCATACTGTATTTTCTTGTTTTTGTCGAATACCAGGTTTTGGTCAGAATCGGTATAAATGAATGCACACATCAGAAAACCGTCAATATTTGTTCTCCAGCCATCTACAGAAGCGGCCATCGGGATCTCGTCGGGTTTACCGTTCCTATTCGGATCCTGGGTTTTAAAAGCCATCAAAGCCATCAGTACATTTTTTAAATCATCCGTAGTTCTTGGCATTTCAAGGTTCAGGTTCTTAAGCCATGTGGAATTAATCCATGCTTTTTGCTGGTGGTTGCAGTGGTAGCATTCATTTACACCAAAGAAGCTGTAAATATTTCCGTCGAGGCTGGTTACGAAAGATTCAATATCAGGTCTTTTTTCCAGAAAAGATCGCAAATGTATTGAATGCTCCCTGATTAAATCCTGAACAGGAATAAAAATTCCCTGTGCCCCATATTGATCAAGTTGGGATTGAGAGAAGGTGGACCCGCCGAATTGCGTACCGCACGCAATGGCATCCGGTAAGTCACCGCTGGCTATAATGAGAGAAACCTTGTCCATCCAGCCGTCAGAAGGAACAGTCTGATTTTGAGGAAGAAATCTGCCAACATCTTTCTTCTCCGCCCTATATTTGTAACGGCTGTTCTAATGAACACAGATGTGTACTGAGAAAGAAATATTACAAGCATAACCTTGCACATAAAAACTATTGTCAGATATTAGTCGAGTCAAGAACTGGTGTTAACATCTCTGAAGATGAACTTCTTAAAATCGATGAATTTTTGAGTCCCCTGATTAAAAAAGGTCAATCAATTCATCACATTGTCGTTAATAACCCCGATGAGTTCACTATCAGTGAAAAATCACTCTACCGTTATATAGCAGGCGGCTTGCTTAAAGCCAGAAATATTGATATGCCACGTGTTTTACGATTAAAACCGCGTAATTCTAAACCACTTGAACATAAAGTGGACAGCAGATGCCGAATTGGACGTACCTACGTTGATTTTAATGCTTTTCTGCAACAACATTCTGATGTTTCCGTCGTAGAAATGGACACCGTCATAGGCCGACCCGGCGGTAAAGTCTTGCTCACTTTTTTATTTAGATCTTCTGATCTTATGCTTGCTTTTATCATGGACAGAAAAACTTCACAGGCGGTTATCGATGTTTTTGATTGGTTATATTGTGTACTTGGACATCAGATGTTTTCTATGCTATTTCATGTTATTCTAACTGACAATGGTTCAGAATTTTCTAATCCAACAGCTTTGGAGTTTGATAGTGAAGGACAACGTAGGACTAATATCTTCTATTGTGATCCTCGTGCTTCTTTTCAAAAACCAAATGTTGAATTTAATCATGAATTCATAAGAAAAATACTGCCTAAAGGAAGTTCTTTCGATAACCTGACGCAGCCTGATATTGATTTAATTATGTCACACATTAACTCTTACTCCAGGGCAAAACTTAATGATAAATCTCCGTTCGAGGTTTTTTCCTTCCTTTACGGAAAGGGTATCCTTGAAAAATTGGGGCTTCGGAAAATTACGTCAAACGAAATTATCCTCAAGCCCCGACTGCTAAGAATTAGCAGATAACATCTTTATTAAAATTGTACCGCAAAGATACAACAAAATCCATAGTATTTATATTGCCATAGGGGTGGCATTTACTACTTCTAAAAAAAGTACTAAAAATCACCTATTGGTTGGTATACTCTTTTTTTGTTTTTAATAACAAGATTATAAACATTTTTCATCCATTGTATGTTGCTTATTCTATTTTATGGATAAATTTTACCTACTAAATGCGACCCGGTTGCATTTAGTCTTTCAAAGGTTGCATTTACTTTGTCCATTAACCTGATATTTATGCTCATTTGTCAATTTTCCATAATATACCTGGATATCTTGTATTAATTGCTTTTACCAAAATAAAAAAACAAAAGGATGTATCAAAACAATAAATCCTGATACACCCTTTTCCGGTTATTACGGTTAACTATTCCGATTATTCGCTACTCAAGTGTCAGCACAACAACAGACTTCGCCGGCAGCTCAATTTCCAGCTTGCCGTTTTGCATGCTGAACCCGCAGAATGGTTCAGGTTTGATTCTTTCCGGATTTTCGAAGGTATTATGGGCATTCATTTCATCGGCGGTGAGGATTCTTCCGCTGACAGCACCGTTATTGTTTCCGTTAACAATATGGCATTCAATAATTTCATTTTCATAAGGATGCAGGTTGCACAATGAAATATGCACCTTGTTGTCCTTATCAACTGAAGCTGACGCATTGATCCGCGGAATGGACTGACCGTTGAAGGAATAGTCTCCGCAATTTACTGACAGGGATATAAGCTCTGCATCCTGGTGTACTTTAAACATTTCAAACACATGGTATGTAGGTGTCTTGATCATTTTTTCCCCTTCGGTAAGTATTACAGCCTGCAGAACATTAACAGTCTGTGCAAGGTTTGCCATCTGTACCCTGTCACAGTGATTGTTGAATATATTAAGATGGATTCCTGCCACCAATGCGTCCCTGAGTGTATTCTGCTGGTACAGGAAAGCGGGATTTGTTCCCGGTTCCACGTCAAACCACGTTCCCCATTCATCTACTATAAGACCGATACGTTTTTCAGGGTCATACTTGTCCATTATGCGGGAATGGTTTATTATCAGTTCTTCCATGAAAAGCGCATTCTGCAGCACCGAGAACCATTCATCCTCGCTGAAGTTTGTTGCCGATCCTTTAACAGACCAGTCCTTTGACGTTCTTGTATAGTAATGCAGGCTCAAGCCTTCCATCATATGGCGTGCTTCCCGCATCAGAACCTCGGTCCAGTGATAGTCATCAACCGATGCCCCGCCGGCTATCCTGTAAATCCTGTTCTTCCCGTAATTCCTTACATAGGTTGCGTATCTCTTGTATTCATCGGCATAGTATTCCGCGCGCATGTTTCCGCCGCAGCCCCAGTTCTCGTTTCCAATTCCGAAATAGGGAAGTCTCCAGGGCTCGGTTCTGCCGTTTTTCTTCCTGAGTTCGGTCATCGGGGACAGCCCGTCAAAAGTTATATACTCCACCCATTGCTGCATTTCATGGACAGTCCCGCTTCCCAGGTTACCGCAGATATAAGGTTCAGCGCCTGTCAATTCGCACAGTCTCATGAACTCATGCGTCCCGAAATGATTATTCTCAACAACGCCTCCCCAATGGGTATTTATCATTGAAGGGCGCTGTTCGTACGGGCCAATGCCGTCCATCCAGTGATAAGTGTCCGCAAAACATCCCCCGGGCCACCTCAGAACCGGTATTTTTATTTCCTTCAAAGCTTCCACTACGTCATTCCTGATTCCGTCGGTATTCGGAATTGAAGATTCCTTCCCTACCCAAATTCCTTCGTATATGCATCTGCCAAGATGTTCTGCAAAATGGCCGTATATATTTTTATTTATTCTTCCCTTTTTTCTCCCGGTATTCAAAACCATTAACGCCATTGCTCATCCTTCTTTCCACAATGAATTTACTGAAACCAGCTTGCGGACAATTCAATCAATCGGTACACAGCGTAAATGACCCGAAATGAGCGCTTCCGTGCCCCCTGTAGGTAAAATACAATGCCTGGATTCCGTCCGGAATCCTTATGTCCTCTGAATACTCGGTCCAGATGTTTGAAAAATCCACCGGAATTCTGCCTATTGGTTCTCCGTTCCACGAAGTTTTTACTTCAAAGTAGCCGCGGCAATATCCGCGCACCTTAATCTTTACGGTCTTGATACCCTTACAGTCGAAATACTTGAAGCCTGCCGTTGCCGAGTCTTTCATGTTTGCTATATAGCCGATTTCTTCATCTCCGTCTTTCCCGTCCTGGGTTATCTTCGGGAACTGGTTGTTCATCCAGGAACCCGTAAAATCAGTATAAATGGATTCTTCCTTGCAGAACAGGTTGCAAGCGATATATGTCGGGTATTCCCCGCGTCCTATTAACGGTTCGTCCGCTGAACCGCAGGATGTCATTTCAACCTGTGGAATTGAACCGTCCTCAAGAATTTTTATTTTCTCCAGGCACGCCTGCCTGCTGAAATTGGTTCCGTTCGTATGCCTGTGATAGAAAATATACCATTCTCCGTTAATCTCAACTATGCTGCCATGATTATTTCCGCCATAATACATGGGTTTATTCGCAGGCTTATATGTGTCAATATGGAGATCGCAGTTGCTTATTATTACCCCGCCGTATTTAAAGCCTTTTGTAGGATGCTTGCTTGTGGCATAACACAACTCATGCATTGCAACAGAAGAGTATATAAAATAATATGTATCACCTTTTTTTCTTATGGAAGGCGCCTCAAAAAACTCATGACCTTCAAAACCGGTTCCTTTGCTGTATGGTTCGCTTGGAACAATAATTACAGGTTCTTCAATAACTGTAAGCATATCCGGTCCCAGGACAGTTGCCATTGCTCCTTTTCTTGATTTGTCACCCCTGCCACAGAAACCGGTATACAGGTAAGTTCTGTCTCCTTCGGTAAGAACGCCGGGATCGAACTGAGGCTGGTCTCCTTCCCTTTCACCAAGCCGCGTTCCGTCGGGATAATGAACATATCCGTAGAATTCATACTTACCCGCAGGCGTATCGCTTACCGCTACTGAAACAACAGGAACCTTATCAAGAACATAGTACAAATAATATCTTCCGTCGGGACCAACGGTTACATCAGGTGCGTAAAGGCACATTCTTCCGTCAGGATTTAAAGGATCATCTGTTTTTCTGTAGATTACACCTTCATACCGCCAGTCTGAAAGGTCATCAACAGGAGCTGACCAGCATACATAGTCATTCAGGCAATAAACATACCCGTTGAAACGGTCGTGAGAACCGTATATATAAACTCTTCCGTTAAATACATAAGGTTCGGCATCAGGTATGTATTCCCATGAAGGGAGATATGGATTGACCCGTTGTTTTTTCATTGATAATTTACCCCCAATATTTTTCAGTATTTGCATATGATTACATAAAACCGTTTTTCTTTACTAGTAATAATATACAACAATTTATATGTGCGTACAACCATTATTTTATTGTTTTGTATCACAACGCCTGACGCTTTCGGCACTATTATTTAGTAAAAACGTTTTATATGGTTCCGCAGTGTCCGTATGCAGGATGCTTCGCGCCCTGTATCTGCTTTCCAATATCTGCAATATGAATATTTCCCGGTTCATTTCGGCGGTTGATTATGCATGACAGTGGTAATACGCCAGAAAAACGGTTGAAATAGTAAACTATGTAAAGCCAGCCATTAAAAACGTTTTTGATTTTAATATTGACAAAGAGAATCCCGTTAAAATATAATTATAATAAAATATAGACAAATTATTTCGAAATACAGCTTGCGGGTTTATACATTTTGACTGTATAAAAACGACAGCCGAGGGAATTGACATAATTTGCTTTACCTTTTGTTTTTAAAAATTTTAACATAAATAAAACAATGAAAGGGGAGCAAAAAATGCGCAAAGCCAAAATTCTCTCACTTATTGTGGCTGTCTTAATGATAGTCACTGCATTGGCAGCATGTACAACACCGTCAAGAAACACTTCAACTCAACCCACCACAGCACCAACACAAACCGACAAGCCTGGAGATACAGCATCAGGCGATAAGAAACTCGAACCGATAACCTTCACAATGTTCGTTGCAGGTCCTGGAGACCCACCTCCGAAAGACAACAAGGTTATAAAGAAAATCCAGGAAATGACAGGTGTCACAATCGAGTTTGAATTCCTCGTAGGTGACATGGATCAGAAAGTCGGTATCATGATCGCGAGCGGCGATTATCCTGATCTTATCGGAGCAGGTCAGGCACGCGGAAGATTCCTGAACGCCCGTGCATTTGCAGCTCTTGATGATTTACTTCCCAAATATCCGAATCTCTGGAGACACTATGAGCCTTTCCTTGACAGACTGCGCAGCATTTCAACTGATAAGAAGATATACATACTCGATATCTGGGGACGCGAATACTGGCTGAACGACGGTCAGGATCACTTCTATTACGGAGATTACAACGGTCCGGCATTCTGGATCCAGAAAGACGTTCTTGCATGGGACAATTATCCGATGCCGACAAAACTGGACGATTTCTTTGATCTGTTAGAGCGTTATTATAAAGCACATCCCACCATCGACGGACAGCCCACACTGCCGTTCGAAGTTCATTCACAGGATTGGCGTTCATTCTGTCTGAAGAATGCTCCTCAGCACCTGATTGGAGGACGTAACGAAGGTGACGTTGTTGTCGATCCTGAAACACTGAAAGTAGAAATCTACCAGAACAAGTGGTATGCAAAAGAATACTACAAGAAGCTGAACGAGGCATTCAAGAAAGGCCTTATCCATCCCGAAACATTCACCAGAAACTATGACGAATACCTGAAGGTTATTTCCCAGGGCCGCGTACTTGCTATGTTCGACCAGCATTGGAACTTCCAGCAGGGTGAAGGTGTCCTGGTTGCTGAAAAGAAATATGAAAGAACCTATGTACCCATCGGCGTAAGCTTTGACGGAACCCCGATGCCGTACAACAGGTACAAGGGTGACGGAATCATCGGCGGTAACGGTATGGGTATAAGCATTAAGTGTAAAGACATTGAACGTGCTCTGCAGTTCATGGATACACTGCTTACCGAGGAAGTTCACCGCCTGATGTACTGGGGTATTGAAGGTGAAGATTATTACGTAGACGAAAACGGCCGTTACAGACGTACAGAAGAACAGAGAAACAATTTCGCAGATCCTGACTGGAGACTGGCCAACTCCGGAGCAGTTCTCGGCGATCAGTTCCCGAAACTTGAAGGCCGTTATTCCAATGGTAACTCCTGCAGCGCCGGAACTCAGCCTGAAGAAAGACAGGAAGGCCAGAGCGAATATGACAGGAACTTCTACGCTAAGTATGGTTTCGTAACAAAATCCGACTTCCTGCCGATGGGCAAGGATCCCGGATATCCTGAAGTATGGTCAATCTTCTCAACAATGGAAGAAGACAATATTGCGAAGGTTGTATTCGACCAGATTACAGACCTCCAGAACCGTTATCTGCCCGGCGTAATCATGGCAGAGGACTTTGAAAAAGCATGGGAAGAATATGTTAAGAGGTACGAAAGCGTAGACTATCCTGCACTCGAAGCAGAAGTAGAACGTCAGATTCGTGAACGTATGGTTAACTATTAATACTCATATACTTTTGCTGCAGAATAACTGATACGGAAGAGTCGACCGGGTTTCGGCCGACTCTTCTGTATAATTGATATGGCACACCGGCTGAGAATCTTTGCTAGGAGGATAGCGATGGTAACCAGTAAAGCAAATTCAAGAAAGGAATTTTTCAGGCAGCTTCAGAAACAAAAAAGCTTAGTCCTGTTATCAATACCCTTTTTTATTTATATTTTTATTTTTAACTATTTGCCGCTGTGGGGCCTGACCCTGGCGTTTCAGAATTATAAACCGTACAGGACGTTTTTTGAGCAGGAATGGGTTGGTTTACTCCATTTTAAAAATCTGTTTACCGATCCCGATTTTTACCGTGTAATGAGAAATACGCTGGGAATGAGTATCATTAACCTGGCACTTGGGTTTATAACCGCTATTGGTTTCGCATTGCTTCTTAACGAACTTACAGGAAGTTTGTATCATTTTAAACGTGTTGTTCAGACAATATCATATATGCCCCATTTTCTGTCATGGATTATAGTTTGCGGTCTTGTTTCAAACATGCTTTCAATGGATGACGGAATAGTAAATGCATTGTTGCTGAAACTGGGACTTGTCAATGAAAAAATACATTTTCTGGGCAAGCCGGAATATTTCTGGTGGATAGTTGGTTTTACTAACGTGTGGAAATCAATGGGCTGGAACAGCATTATATATTTGGCGGCAATTACATCAATAGACCCATGCCTGTATGAAGCAGCAGCAATTGACGGTTATGGCCGTTTCGGCAGGATGTGGCATGTTACACTGCCGGGTATCAAATCCACAATTATTGTCCTGCTTATAATGAATGCAGGCTGGATTCTCAACGCTGGTTTTGAAATCCAGTATATTCTCGGTTCAAACGGTCTTGTTCTTGACGTATCTGAAACCATTGACATATTCGTGCTCAAGAGAGGTTTCGCAAGATCCAGTTTCTCCTTCGGAACGGCGGCCGGTATGTTCAAAACCGTGGTCAGCACGATTATATTGATTCTGTGTAACAAAATCGCTTCCTGGCTGGACGAGGAAAGGCTGGTTTAGTGGAGGTTTGAAAAATGAGGAAATCGTTTGGCGACAAGGTTATAGATGTGATTATTGTATTCATAATGATACTGGTGGTAATTGCGACGCTGTACCCATTGTGGAATACCCTGGTTATATCCTTCAATGATGCCCTGGATTCCATAAAAGGCGGCATTTACCTGTGGCCAAGGAAATGGACACTTTACAATTACCAGAGCATCTTCAGGAACGACACGGTATTCAGGGCTTTCCTGGTATCCGTTTCCCGTACGGTGCTCACAACCATACTGAACGTATTCTTTTCGGGGCTGCTGGCTTATATACTTAGCCGGAAGGAATTTGTTTTCAGAAGGTTTCTTACGGTATTTATGGTAATGACGATGTACATAAATGCCGGGCTTATACCCCAGTATTTCCTGTACCGCAGCCTTGGTCTTATAAACACCTTCTGGGTATATATAATTCCTTCCATGGTGGGAGCTTTTAATGTAATCGTAATACGCACATATATAAATTCACTGCCCGCTTCCCTCGTGGAATCGGCGAAAATAGACGGTGCAGGCGAAATGACAATATATTTCAATATTATTATCCCGATGTGTCTGCCTGTTCTGGCAACGGTTGCACTGTGGGTAGCAGTGGGAGCCTGGAACTCATGGTTTGATTCCTATATTTTCGCTCCTAAACAGGAGTTAAGTACTTTGCAGTACGAGATGATGAAAATAATCGCCTCATCAATGCAGATGGGTGTAAAACAGCCGGACTACCTTACAGAGGCAAGCCAGCAGTCGCGTAACACGGTTACACCGAACTCACTCCGTGCAGCCATGACAATTGTGGCAACCGTCCCGGTACTTGTTGTGTACCCGTTCCTTCAGAAATATTTCGTAACAGTAAACATCGGAAGCGTAAAAGAATAATATCATGTTGTCTGTAAACCGCTGAAATGACTTCAATGGCCATTACAGCGGTTTACGTTTATATGGCGTGGATTTCATACATTTAGCGATGTTTTGTGCTTAAAGAATTTGTTTCAAGCCAAGCGAATATAATATACCAGTTTTAAATTTTTTACTGCTTGCTAAATCGGTTCAGGAACGCTGCAGCCGTAAAAAGGCATTTTTTAAAATAAAATAAAAAGGGAGGTATCTGTAATGAAAAAGAAAATATCAAAATGGTTAAAATGCTTCATGACGGTACTGGCCCTGATATCGCTGGTATTTACAAGTTCATGCTTTAGTGTGCCTGCCGGTGCGGACAGCGCTGATACTGAAACCGAGCATAAAACCGCCACTCCTGCTCCTACTTCCGCTCCTACACCTGCTCTTTCCCCAACTTCTGCTCCGGAATCACAGAAATCCCAAAGCCATGATGAAAACAGCGGACTTGATTCTGAAGGAAGAATAGTTGCCAATTTCGGCAGTCCGGTTATTGACGGCGAAATAGATGAAATATGGGAAAAAGCCCAGACCATTGTACCAAAACACATAATAGGAAACGTGGAAGCGTCTGCAACCTTCAAAATGCTTTGGGACGACTATGCCCTGTACACTCTTGCAATCGTAAAGGACAGGAATTTGTCTGTGCAGTCTGATTACCCGTACATGCAGGATTCATTTGAAATATTCCTGGATGAGAATAATGACAAGACCAGGGAATATGGTGCCGATGACCTGCATTTCAGGGTCAATTATGAGAATTCACGGTCTGCGGATAACGGAAACATCGAACGGTTCTATACCGCGGCAAAAAGGCTTGACGACGGTTATATAATTGAATCCAGGGTTGCGTTGAAAACAAAACCTTCCAACGGCAAGGTTATGGGAATAGAATTGCAGATTAACGACGGAAAAAGGACAGAAAGACTGGGAACAATCAATGTTTTTGATCCAACGGGAACCGCCTGGAATGATACAAGCAGGTTCGGCGAAATCGTGCTGACAGGCCGTACGGAAAACGACAAAAGCGGTTTGAATCCCTATGACCTCATTAACCTGATCCTCAGTACCCAGAAAATTGATCTTACGCGCTACAAAAACGCGGATATACTGCAGAAATATTTCGACGAACAGTATATTGCGCTGAAAGAAGTAATCAGTAAGCTTGAACTGACCGAGGAAGCGGCAAATGAAAAAGAATTCAAATCAATGCCCGACGAATACAAAATGCTCAGTGAAAAACAGGGTACCATTGAAAGGCTGCAGTATAATGCCTCAAACCTTAATAACGGCACCGATGTAAAATACCTGAATGTATATCTCCCCTATGGTTATAACCCTTCAGACAAAACAAAGAAATACAATGTTTTATACCTGATGCATGGCGGCGGAGAAGATGAAAACCTTCTGTTCGGCGGTCCGGGCGAAAACAGGGAACTCAAGAGAATACTGGACAATATGATCGCCAGGGGCGAGATTGAACCGTTAATCGTTGTTACTCCCACGTTCTACGGCGGAAAAAACGACACGCAACTGTTCCCGGAAGAACTGGTTGACTGCATAATTCCTCTTGTTGAAACGAAGTATAACACCTATGCGGCATCGGGAAGCAAGGAAGACCTGAAGGCATCCCGTGCTCACAGGGCATTCGGCGGTTTTTCCATGGGTTCAGTAACTACCTGGTACACATACATATATTGTCTTGACTACTTCAAGTATTTCATCCCGCTGAGCGGAGACTGCTGGGTACTTGGCGGGCCGGGAAGCAGTGATCCGAAAGCCGTAGCGGAATACCTGGCCAAGGTGGCAAAAGATGCCGGATATACTCCAAGGGATTACTTTATTTTCGCCGCCACAGGTGACCTGGATATAGCTTACCCGAATATGAAACCCCAGATTGATGCCATGAAGGAACTTTCAGATACGTTCATTTATTCGGCAAATCTTGATAAAGGCAACTTCTACTTCATGGTATGTGAAGGCGGTACCCATGCATGGAACTGGGTGAACCAGTATATTTACAATATACTTCCCGACCTGTTCAAAAACTGATGGCCAAAAGTTAAGCAGGGGTATCTTCCTGAATACCCCTGCTCTTTTTGCATATTGATATCCTTACCCAAAAACAGTCTTTTGGCTTTCATTGTTCTTAATCTTGTCATATTCGGGCTTTAGTTTCCGGTATATTCCGTTTGTGGATTTCATAAGTTTTGACAGCCCTATGGATTCAGCCTTTTCAGGCTTTTTCCGATTATGTCATAAGAATAATTATTTCTATACCTTAAAGAATTTCATTAATTTTTGTTTGAATAAACTATTCTTATGAGTTATGAAATAAGTCCGTCATTGGCGGTACAGGAACTGTTTTCAGCAGTGATATCTGCTTTTACTATATGAGTTTTGGTCCTGATGAGGTAAAATTATGTTATATAAGGAGGTGTTTTCTTTGAATAAGATATTTGACCAATTGCTTACAAACAGCAACGGATTTGATCAGGAAGGGCGTATAAGAGCCGGTTTTGGTACACCGGTTGTAGACGGGGAAATAGACGCTGTGTGGGAAAACGCCCCTGCCATCGTGCCAAAACACATCAGCGGCGATGCTGAAGCATCCGCTGTGTTTAAAGTATTGTGGGATGATTCTGCCCTGTATATCCTTGCAGCGGTAAAGGACAAAAACTTGTCAGTGCAGTCTGTCAACCCGTATATGCAGGATTCTTTGGAGGTTTTCCTGGATGAAAACAATGACAAGACCGGGGAATATGGCCCGGATGACCTGCATTTCAGGGTCAATTATGAAAACTTTCTGTCGGTGGATTACGGGAATCCTGAACGAATCTATACCGCAGCAAAAAGACTGGACGACGGATACATAATCGAAGCAAGGATTGCATTGAAATCAAAATCATCCAACGGCAGGATAATGGGACTAGAACTGCAGATAAATGACGCAAAAGAGAATAAACGTCTCGGAACGCTTAATGTTTTTGATTCAACGGGAAATGCCTGGCGCGATACGGGAAAACTCGGTGAAATAATTCTTGCAGGAAAACCCGAAAATGCCAAAAGCGGGCTTAACCCCTATGACTTTTTAAACCTGATCATGAGCACCCGGAAACTTGAGCTTTCACGCTACAAAAACGCGGATATACTGCAGAAATATTTCGACGAACAGTATATTGCACTGAAAGAAGTAATCAGTAAGCTTGAACTGACCGAGGAAGCGGCGAATGAAAAAATATTCAGTGAAACGCCTGAAACATACAAAATGCTCAGCGAAAAACAGGGTACCATTGAAAGGCTGCAGTATAATGCTCCAAACCTTAATAACGGCATCGATGTAAAATACCTGAATGTATACCTTCCCTACGGCTATAATCCGGCAGACAAAACAAAGAAGTACAATGTTTTATACCTGATGCATGGCGGCGGAGAAAATGAAAACCTTCTGTTCGGCGGTCCGGGCGAAAACAGGGAACTCAAGAGAATACTGGACAATATGATCGCCAGGGGCGAGATTGAACCGTTAATCGTTGTTACTCCTACGTTCTATGGAGGAAAAAACGACACGCAACTGTTCCCGGAAGAACTGGTTGACTGTATAATTCCTCTTGTTGAAACGAAGTATAACACTTATGCTGTATCGGGAAGCAAGGAAGATCTGAAGGCATCCCGCGCTCACAGGGCATTCGGCGGTTTTTCCATGGGTTCAGTAACTACCTGGTACACATACATATATTGTCTTGACTATTTCAAGTATTTCATCCCGCTTTGCGGAGACTGCTGGGTATTTGGCGGACCGGGAAGCAGTGATCCGAAAGCCGTAGCGGAATACCTGGCCAAGGTGGCAAAAGATGCCGGATATACTCCAAGGGATTACTTCATTTTCGCTGCCACAGGTGACCTGGATATAGCTTACCCGAATATGAAGCCCCAGATTGATGCCATGAAGGAACTCACCGACAGCTTTATTTATTCATCTGATACAAGTAAAGGAAATTTCTACTTCATGCTTTGCGGCGGAGGCACTCATGCCTGGTATTGGGTCAACCAGTATATTTACAATATTCTTCCCGATTTGTTCAAAGACAGATAAAAGCAGGGGTATGCAGCAAACCCCTGCTTTTTTTGGACTATGCAGGATACAGTCATTCGCTCCACATCAGCTTGAACAACCTGTATAAAACCGTTGCAGCCTCTGCCCTCGTCATTTTTTCCCTGGGCATCAGTTTTCCTCCGGCACCGAGAATTATCCTGTTCTCAACAAGAATCGCAGCGCTTTCACGGGCTTCCGGTGACACAAGGTCTGCATCCGAAAAACCGTTAAGTACCTCTAAATTTGCGGGACCAATTCCCGGTACAGCATATTTCAGTGCCGCTGCCGTAAACATCATCATTTCTTCCCTTGTTACAGGTTCTCTGGGTCTGAAAAGTTTTTCATTGTTTTTAACGATTCCTGCCTTTCTGGCAAGTCCAACGGTATGGTAAAAATAGTCTTCAGGCTTTACATCATCAAAATTGGATTCCACCGTGTCGTATATTCCCAGCATTCGAACCAGAAGCGTAACATAATCGGCACGGGTTATTTCGTACTGATACCCGAACAAATTGTTCGGAAATCCTTTGATGATACCCCGCGAAGCCATCACTTCCACGTATTTCTGCGACCAGTGGTTTATAACGTCTTCGAATGTCTTTTTCACAAAAGATACTGTAAAAGTACCCAGGTGGTTTGTCACAAAACCGACGTTTTTCTGCTGATCGCTGTATACTCCGGTTTCAACGGGTATTGCGTTCCCTTCTCCATCGATCCGCATTACAACAATATGCTCAGGATCTGCAGCTTCTTCCACCGTCGGCCGGTATGGAAGGGTTACACCTATTTGTGCTCCGGGATTGCTGTTCCGTATTGTTTTTCCGCCTACGTCAACCTGCAGGGAAATTACAGGCCTGTTCCCTGTCTGATCCCACAGCTTGCTGTTTAGATCACCTGCTTTACCGCTAATTCTTATCAAAGCGTATTCTTCATTCTCCACCGGTACTTTCGCAAGCAAATTTCCCGGGACGCGTACGGTTCCAAACGGAGTTCTTATTGCAAAACGGTTTTTTGCAAGTGGATTTGACAAAGCCAGAACAGGGAATTTGAGGATATATTCCTGGGCATCACCGGCTTTCAGCACTTCAATTTCCATCGTTCTTATTCCGGATGAGTCGTATTCGGTTTTCGAAAGCAGGTCTTTAATCTGCTCTTCGGACAATACCGCAATCGCCGCTCCTGATTTGCCGTCAACTGTCGGCTCAAGGACCAGGCCGATTCTGCGGACCGATACCGAAATCTCTTTACCCGGCTTATATGTTTTTGCTGAAAGTTTAGAATCCACTGTTTTAACCGATTCCAGCCTTATCTTCGCTTTGCCCGATTCTTTACCCCGGAATATAATCGTGCTGAGCTTTACATTACCGTTTTCGCCGGCTGTATTTCCCACTTTCGTAAAAGCAATATATGCCCTGTTTCCTTCTATCTTGGGAGAAACCGAAAACCCCTTTAATTCCGATACCGTTTTGACCAGTTCAAGTTTTTCACTGTCAAAGGATATTACAGCCTCATAAGCGTACAGGTCATCCAGGTTCATTCCGTCAAGGGATATAACTACAAGCGGGCTGGCTGAATCAGTGTTGCCGGCAACGGATATGGAAAACGAGGGTCCTGCCGCGAAGCACAGGATCGGAGTCATTACTGCAATAAAAGCTATGGCAATTGAAAGCAATTTTTTCATAAACGTATCCTCCTGTCTTTTTATCCTTTCCTTACGGATTTTCAAGTATCTTATATGCAATAAACGTGATATCAAGCATATCAACTATGCCGTCCGGCTCTCCGCCTGTCCCGGTAACGTCACAGTATTTTGCCCGATCCCATCCGGGATCACCCTCACGGACCATGTAATGGTATACGGCTACAGCCAAGTCTCCTGCGTCAATGACCCCATTATAGTTCAGGTCGCCTGGTATTCCGGGTATTCCGGTTATAATAACTCCTTCTGACCTGTTGCCTGCTTCATCCTCGGTCTGTATTCTGACGGTAACAACCTGTCCGTTCACAAGACCTCCAATATACATTTGCTGGACTCCCTTATCCACTTCGTAGACAACATTACCGTTTACGGTTATAATAACTTTTTTGAAATCTGCATTTTCGGGGTCTTTCCAGTATAAAGTCAAGGATTCGTTACCCGCTTTAATCCTGATATCCGAAACTTCAGGCAGTATTTTAGGTACAATGCTTATTTGAACCGAATTTGCGGATACAGGTATCTGTGCCCCGGCAGAAGTTCCTGCCATGGCCCGAATGACTCTGAACCAGCCTGTATAGCCTTCGTTTACTTCTTCAGCCTTGAAAATCAGTTTAATTATGCGGTTACCGCTGCCTGTTATCGGCGCATTATCGGTGCTTGCAGCATAAACGAATATCCTTCCTTCTGAACTGTCATCCACGTGTACAACTTCAACACTGCTTTCCGAATCATCATACCCTGAATACCGGAAATGACTTGCATCATACTCTAAACCCGCCTGAACGGCATATATATCCGTTCTTTCAGCGGATACATCCAGAGTCACTGAAAATATTTCTCCGCTTCTGACAACAGACGGTGCGCTGACAAGAATGCTTATTTCCGTCCCCGGAATCAGGCTAATCACAGAAGCTTCAGATTCATTTCCCGAAGTATCCACTGCAGTTATTACAAACTGATACTCCGTTCCGTTTTCAAGTCCGTCTATAAGCAGCTGCTCTACTCCCTTGTCCACTCCAATGACCTTGTCCGAGAATTTTACCCTGATCCTGTCCAAATCCATATCCGACGGATCATACCAGTACAATATAACACTTTCATACCCGGGTATTCCATGAAGCCCTGATACAGGACCCGGGGGTGTCAGATCCCTGGGTATTCCCGATACAACAGTTTCACCAAGAATAACCCCGGTTTCGCTCAGCATTGACAGCCTGAACCGGTATTCCACTCCGTTTGCCAGGTCGGAAAAAACAGCCTGCTGAACTCCTCTGTCGACATATATGGTTTTTCCTGCTCCGGTTATTTTCATCCTGGAATACCTGATGTCATCCGGATCCTGCCATGCCAATACTATTTGCCCGTCATATTCGTATACCGTAACCTCTATACCTGACATTACCGTTTCTGCAAAAGATGGAATAATTAGCGCCAATGCCGTTACAAGTGCAAGAAATGCTTTCAGTTTTTTATGTTTTTTATATCCATGCAGGAACTTGTCCATATGTGTCACCTCGTTTATCACCTGGTTTTGTAATAAAAACGGTGATGGGTGAATACCCAATACATGGTTTACAGAAGACAATCTTTCAGGTAATTGGCTCAATTATGATAACAGTGATACGGGCAGAATAAGAAGTTCTGCCCGTATCTGAAGCAAACGCCTAATTCACTATGCTCCTTGCTATAATCGCAAGGTCGAGGATATCAACAATGCCGTCGTTGTTCACATCGGCTGTTTGTGCCTGCGGCCAGTTGTCATCGGAGCTGTCTGTATTGTAGTAGTATGCAGCAATTGCAAGGTCTCCGATATCTACACTGTTGTTGCCGTTCAGGTCTCCAATCAATACCGTTACATTACATGTTGCGGTCTTGCCTCCGTCTTCCGTGGTAACGGTGATTATCGCCTCTCCGTTTCCGACCGCGGTAACAACGCCGTTTTCAACAACAGCCACATCAGGATTGCTCGATGTCCAGGTTACTTTCTTGTTCGTAGCATTTGCAGGTTCCACGGTTGCAGTAAGCTGTACACTCTGTCCTGCCCTGGTCAGATACAGGCTGTCCTTGTCAAGACGTACGCTCTGAACGGGAACCGGGCCACCGCCGCCGGAATCAACGGAAACCGTAACGGTACATGAAGCTGTCTTTCCTCCGTCTTCTGTTGTAACGGTTATAACTGCCGTTCCTTCACCAACTGCAGTAACAACTCCGTTATCAACCACGGCAACGCCCGGATTGCTTGTAGACCAGAATACATTCTTGTTTGTGGCATTTTCGGGTTCTACCGTTGCTATCAGGGTTTCGCTCTGACCAATTGCGGTAAATCTTAATGAAGTCTTGTTCAGTCTTACTCCGGTTACAGGAATACCTGAAACAGCAACCAGGAGTTTTCCGCCATATGCCCTGATTACGGTTCCCTCAGGTGCAATACCCAGTTCGGCTTTTGATACCGTAATTTCACCGGACTGACCGGCAGCTTCTTGAGCCTTGAATTTCAGTTTCAGTAAGGTCTCGTTTCCGGTAAGCCCATCGGGATTAAAGGCAATAACACGAAGTATTCCCGGAACAGGTTCGGTATTTTCATCGGGTATAATAATCTGTACTCCTTCCTCCGCTTCCACATCCAGGAGTGTAAACAGCTCATCATCGTATGCAATAATGATATCTTCAGCGTATATATTGCCTGTTATGTTTTCCATGGCCACTTCAAGCGTGAATTCCTCACCGGGCTGTACCTGGGTATTGCCTTTCAGCACAACGGCATTCTCCGCACTGACAGTTATCTTTGCAACTGCCTTTTCAACGCAGCCCTCAATTGTACCCTGCACGGTAAACACACCGGGATTAGAATAACTTTGAGGATCTACTTCGTCCCATGTTACTGCCCTTTCTTCCTGTACTATACCCCTGTCGTTATAGTTGACCGATACAGTCACAGTTTCAGGCAATACAGGTGCAACTCCCGCAACAGTATTGATTTCTGGCTCTTCTATGCCCCTTATCTTGCTCTTTGTAAAGAACCAGTCTATCAGCATTCCGCGTTCGGGATGTTCAGGATCAATATATTCATTGTATACCGGAACCCATGAGCAATGCGGATCAAATACCCATCCGTTATATGGCGGGCTGTTCAGCCTGTTTTCAGGCAGGACGGACAATAACGCATCATGCCAGTACTGCTTGTAAGTATTAAAAGTATTTAAAACCCAGGTATACAGGAAATCATCATCATCTACAAATGTCCAGATAGGCAGGTATGCTACTTTCAGGGCATTCTCCACGCTGCCCGGTCCGCCGGCAGGGCATATCGGAGCAGCAGCTGCTGGCACCTCAGGGAAAGTTGTCAGGAATGTCCATGTAGAACCTCCACCCATTGAGAACCCGGTTATATAAATCCTGTTCGGGTCAACTTTGCCTTCAGCAATCATCTGGTCAATAACCGCCTTAACTTTACGCATTGCATCCGGTGTTGTGGCATTGCGCGGTGCCAGTACATGGCACGGATATTTTGCCTGGTTTTCAGGGTTGGCCCATACGGTACCGCCATTGCTGAAACGTATGGGGGTATAAATATCATTGCCCTGACCTCCGCCATGGAAGAACACTACCAGCGGCAGCGGCCTGTCTGTAACGTCACTGTAGAAGTAACTGTAATCCAGTCCGTCATAATTTGCATATTTATACTTGTCAAGAACCGGGCTCACTACACCTGTCTGAACAAATGCCACAGGTTTGAGTTTTGTTCCGTCCACGCACTCGATATGGTCACCGGTGAAGGTTATTGTATACTGTGAATCAAAAGTATAACCCTCATCATTCGTATAGCCGCCGTCACCCCAGCCCACATCGGGGAAGTCTATAACAATATAGCGGCCTGTGTCAGAAGGCTGACCCACGTCATTTACCTTACTCGTGTAAATGCCGATTATTTCACGCGGGCCATCATACCATACATAGCTCGGATCCACTATTCTTGTGGCTCGTACATGAGCGCTCCAGTCAGAAATGTTAAGAGACGAGCCGTCCACTTCCCTGCCAGCATCTATAATCAGGGCATCGGTACGTTCGTGGAATGCAAAGTTTTCGTTCCTGAGTATGAAAGGCAATTCCACGTATTCATACTGGTTTTCGGTCACCTGAACGGGAATTTCCTTTGAAGCGAAAAGCGTATCTCCGTCGTATACGTCGACCAGAATCCTGTACTGGCCGGCTTCAGGAGCCTCGGCAATTTCAATGGTTCCTGTTCCGTTTGCAAGCCTGAACTCTCCGCTGTATTTCTTTCCGTTTCTTTCAAGGTAGGCAACCACATCGTAGTTTTCAATGCCGTTTGCAACCGCACTTACAGTTATACTTGCAGGTTCACCTGCAGTAATTTCCTTCTTGTCAGCCGATACGACAAGGTCATACAGAGGACGAGGTGTAAGGCCCTTGCTCATCAGGTAGCCGCTCGGATCAAGAACTGCATAGAAAGCCTCCTTTGCAGCAAATGAGCGATCGAACAACTGCGGGCTGTAGTCGCCGCGCCAGCTTCTGCTGTCTGCATGACCCCAGAGGGTTACGCGGGTGATATGGGCATCATATGCTTTGTAATACTCAAACAGACGGGCATAGTAAATGGCCTGTTCCACTTCCTGTTCATGTGTAAGGGTCGGAGAAGTGGGTCCGTTGTAACGTCCAACCGGAACATCCAGCTCGGATACCGTAATCCTGACTCCGGCCTTGATAAAGCGCTGAATTGTTTTTTCAACCTCGGATACATCGGGATGCTCGGTAAAATGATGCGATTGCATTCCAAGGCCTTCAATCAGTTTGCGATCAGGATCGGGATTCCGCGGATCGTTCTTCCATTTCTCGTTCAGTTCTTCTGCCATCTGTGCCATGGCTTCCCGTTTCCAGTCATCTGTTTCGTTATAGTCGTTATACTCAAGGACTGCATTCGGGTCTGCCAGGCGTGCAAAAACAAATGCATCGTAAATATAGTCTGCTCCGCTTTCACCTTTTTCCGGATCAGCTCCATTGGCATATGCTATGTACCACGGGGAATTCTTTCTGAGTACATCCCTCCAGTTGTTAAACGGCAGTGAACCGCCATCGAAAGCTTCATTTACAACGTCCCATGATATAACCTTGCCTGCAAAGTAGCCTGCAACGTTATCAATATACTCTTTAAGATTTTCGCGCGCCTCTTCGCGGGTCACGGGAGTATTGTCAGGGTTCGTGGTGAGCCAGCTTGCCGACTGGGAATGCCAGACCAGCGTATGACCATGAAGCAGTATCCCGTTTTCCTGGGCCCAGTTTACAATCGGATCTGCCGCCGAAAAGTCATATTGGCCTTTTCCGCTGGTGAGATACGCGGGTTTCATATTGTTTTCAGCGGTAACGACATTATAATGATGCTTGAACATGGCGGTAGTCTGGGCATCCATCTGATGCGGTGATATGACATTTCCGAACAGGAAACTGTCCTTATAGGTTTCAGCCAGAGAAGGCAGGGTAAGATCCCATTCGGCACGCTTTATTACAATATTGTCAATATACCATACATCAGGATGATTACTGCTGTTGTCTCCCCAAAAACGGAAATCTATGCTTGTTATGTTTTCATTCAGCACAGGCGTGCTTACGCTGAGTGTTCTCCATGTGTCCATCTGCAGAAATCCTGATGCCCAGGAATTTGAAGGCAGATTGTAGTTCTCGTTTGTATAATTGCCGTTCAGTACGATTCCAAGTCCAAACATCCAGAACTTGTTCTGGTTTAATGCAGAAGGGACATAATATGAAACCTGGATATCATAAACATAGCCTGCAGGAAGCGGTTCGGGCAAAATAAGCCTGATTGCATTGTCTGCATTTGCATAGCTTTCTCCCGATTTATGTTTTCCCTGAAGAGCGTAATTGTCACCTGCCCCGATTCCGTCGATCCAGGCAATTTCCGATGCAGACGATGAAACAAACAGGGATTCTTGTGTTTCCTTTTCTGAAGGGGTGAAAGTAAACCGATACAGTTCATTCGGATTTGAGGCAAATACCGGAACGGAAGAAAACAATCCCGTCAGAAGAACAGCAGACAACAGCAGGGAAACAAAAGACCTGAAATAACGTTTTCCGCGCATAATACCCCTCCTCTTAATATAAAACAAACCGGCAGTTTTTAATAAAACGTTTTAGTCATCATGGATATTTTCCGACTTTTCCCTCCTTTCCATACGAGCTTTAATGGACTGAAAGATGTCAGGCAGGCAAATTCCTGTAACCCTGCGAAAATGATTGGGACGGCACTTTTTGGCCAGGCATAATGTTTTTCCCGGGTACAGTACCTGCTGCAGTAACCGGAATTGCATTTTTGTGGACAAATATACCTTCAATTAATTTCTATGCTGGTATTTTTAAGAATATGTTTTAATAAGTTCTGGCCAGGGAAATTTTCGATTTGTTTATGGCCCCTTATTGAATTGCCGATGATATTTTATTCATCAGATATTGTCGGTTGTTCTGGTTGTTCTACATTTTCGGAACAAGATTTCTTTTTTACAGAAAAAGCATGGCGGCCAATACAGCCCCATGCCTTTATCTTAATATTAAAGCACCGTTTATCATGTATCATTTGTTTCCGGTTTTGGCTTTTTTCCTGCCGTTCGGTCCATAATATCGCAAACGGCATGCAATTTTAATTAAACGTTATATTTCTGCAGCATTAATTTCCATTTTTCTCGTTCTGATCTGATAAATGCTGAACAGCACCGCTCCTATTATCATCAGAAATCCTATGTCTGCAAACATTGTTTTATAGCCGGACGCGGCTGAAATCCTTCCGGCAATGATAGGCCCCAGCCCCTGGCCGATATCCAGTCCTATGTAATATGTACTTGATGCAACCCCAACCTTGCTGTTATCCACTTTCTTAACACAGGCAGACTGCAGTGCAATCTGACCGCATCCCTGTCCTATCGCTTTCAGAACAGCAGCAGCCAGTATCAAAAATATCTTCGATGATGATGCAACAATAAACATGGATATTGCGGTTGAGGCCAAAGACAGGTTTACCATCAGCATCAGGCCCGTTCTGTCGATGATCCTGCCCACTGTAAGACGCAACACGAAAAGGGCAACTGAATTAACCGTAAAAAACAGGGCAATATTCGGAATTTTTCTTTCATCACCGAGTAAAACAATAAATGAACTGGTTATTCCGTTTACCATTGAAAATAAGCCTGCAGTTAGTGCATAAACTATACATTCCTTCACCAACAGGTTTCTGAAACTGAATACGGGCTTTTTTGTTACTGTTTCCCTGGCTTCCTGCGCGGTCACCCGTACCCGGAAAAGCATCAATACAGCCAGTAAGGTCATAAGTAACGCAGCCAGAAAAAGTGGCCTGTATCCATAATGATCCCTTATGATAATCCCAATATGCGGACCGCATGCATAAGCGATAATCTGTCCCATACCGAAATAACCAAGACCTTCGGCCATCCGTTCTTTCGGTATGAATTCGCTGATTAACGCCATATTTGCCGTGCTGTTGACTCCGAAAGCCATACCGTGCATGACCCGGAAAACAACCAGTAAAGCTATGCCGGGAGCAAAGGCGTATCCCAGAAATGACAAGCAAATCATGGACGCGGAAAAAATACATATACTGCGTTTATTCATCGTATCCATTGCAAAACCGCTGAACGGCCTTATCAGCAATGCAGATATGGAAAAAATACCCGATATTGCCCCGGCCATTGTCAGATCCGTTCCCAGTTCCACGGCATATGACGACACTATTGTGGCTATCATACTGAATCCCAGGGAAGTTATCAGATTGACTGCAGACAATAAGCAGTAATTCAGACTGAATAGTTTTTTCTTCATATTAACCTCGCTTTTCACTCATAATAAATATGCTAAAGCCGGAACTTACCATTTGAATAACAACGGCAGCATATCGCAGGCACATTTTCTCCAGACATCCCATTCATGATGCCCCGGATAAATTTTGGCCACAATATTGTATCCTTCGGATACCAGTTTCTGTATTCTTGGCATTGCATCATCAACCATTTCCTTTTCCTGGTCACCCATACCCACGAAAAGCAGGTGTACTTTTTCATTAAAAAGTCCAGCAGACGCAAAGGTTTCGGAATAAGGAATTTTTGCCTGGTTTATGGGATCAAAATACAGTGCGTGGGTCCAGAGAGCCTGGTTTCTTAACAAGTCCTTGTTCATCATATCCCACCCTTTCCTATAAATTCGAATTAAAACCTTATAGAATAAACACACAACAACAGGTAAACAGGTAAGCGGAATAATATATTATATTTATTGCTAAATCAGTTTAGCTTATAAATTAAGATTAAATTAATCCTCAGCATTTGTCAACTTTATTGTGCATTAATAAAATTTTGACTAAAGTGTAAAATCTCTTTGCAGGCAGGTATAAACTTATGCTTCCATGTTTTCATATCATCAGTTGCAGTACAATATTCCGCCTGTGCGATCGGGAATAAAATTGAAAATAGCCAGAAACCCGGGTCTGAATAACTCCTGCTTCGTACGTTTATGGCTCTGTATTCATCAAAACACCGATAAAAACTTGCTTCAGCCAAATGGTATTATAACATCAGGCCAAAAGCAGCCATAAATACTGAAAAACCCGAAGGCCGGTTTCAAACAGCCTTCGGGTTTTTACCACATATGCTGATTGTTTCTATGTTGATGACTTCGAGTTATCACTGAAAATAATATTCACCGCTTTCATCGGCGATACGGTTGATATGGCATGTTTGTAAACAAGCTGCTGTTTTCCTTCGCTGTCTATTACTACGGTGAAATTGTCAAAACCTTTCACCATGCCGCGAAGCTGAAAACCATTTGTAAGATATACGGTTACCGGTATATGTTCTTTTCTAACCTGGTTTAAAAATACATCCTGCAAGTTAATGTTTTTGTTCATAACAGAGCCTCCTCGCCAAAAATAAAATCAAAAAAACAAAGAATGCATTATCCTTATTGTATATAAATTAATTCGATGTTTCAAGGTATTTCTGAATTTTTTTAGTATTTTTTTCTAAATTTTCATCTCCTCCCTCAAGCCATATAGCATCCTTAATAGCCCTGAACCATGTAATCTGCCTCTTGGCATAATGCCTTGTATCCCTTTTCAGGATCCGTACTGCTTCTTCAAACGGGATTTCACTGTTCAGATACCGGATTATTTCCTTATAGCCAAGTCCCTGCAGTGCGGTTGAACCTGGTTTGTAACCTTTTTCCAGAAGCCTTCTCACTTCGTCAACAAGGCCGTTTTCAATCATTTTGTCCACTCGTCTGTTAATCCTGTCATACAGTTTTTCCCTGTCCATGCTGAGAATAAAAACCAGATATCTGAATTCGGGCGGTTCGATCCTGGACTCCTTCTGATGCTGGGAAATAGGCTTTTTTGTATATTCATACACTTCGAGTGCCCGGATTACCCTTTTAACGTTATTATAATGTATTTTTTCAGCACTTTCCGGGTCAACCTTCCTGAGCATTTCGTGAAGCACCATCGGGCCTTCGGTTTCCGCAATCCGCTGCATTTTTTTCCGGAACTCCTCGTCCGTCACCGTTTCACTGAATTTTATGTTATAAATAAGACTGTTTATATAAAGACCCGTTCCCCCTGCAATAATGGGAAGCTTTCCCCTGGAAAGAATATCCCTGATACATTTTTCGGCATCTCTCTTGTACAATGCAACGCTGTAGCTTTCATCAGGGTCCAATATATCTATCATGTGATGGGGTATTCCCTTCATTTCCTCCTTCGAAGGCTTTGCCGTTCCTATATCCATATAGCGGTAAATTTGCATGGAATCCGCAGACACTACTTCTCCGTCCGTTTCAAGCGCCAGGTTTATTGCCAGGTCGGTTTTTCCTGACGCTGTAGGTCCGGCAATAACAATCACTGTCTTATCCATATATCCCTTCCCGTTCATACAATCCTTTTGAATTTTTTCTCCAGTTCCTTTTTGCTTATACTTATGATAATAGGCCTCCCATGAACGCATGTGTACGGGTTTTCACAGGCCGCCAAATCTTTCAGCAGGCTCCGGATTTCCATTTCCGACATGGTTCTGTTTGCCTTTATGGCACTTTTGCATGCCATCATATAAATGGTCTCCTCAGGGATTATTTCCAAAACACCGTTAACTTCCTGGCTGAGCTTTCCAATAATATCCCTGAAATCCATGCCGGAAAAACCTTCCTGCAATATATACGGTATTGCCCTGACAATAACGGTTTTGCTTCCGAACGCCTCAGCCTCGAATCCAATTCTCCTTATATATGGTTCCAGTTCAGCAAACTTCTGCATCTCCTGCATAGTAAGCTCAATCATTAACGGACTGAGCAATCCCTGGCTGAAGGCTTCTTCACGGACAAACTGTTCCCTTATTTTTTCAAACCTTATTCTTTCGTGTGCGGCATGTTGATCTATAATAAAAAGCTCTTCTCCCTCTTCAAGTATAATGTACGATTCAAATGCTTGTCCTACCAGGCGCGCATTCAAAAGCCTTTCCCGGTCGTCATTGGTTATGGTCTCCAGGTTTTCTCGGGTTTTTTTGACCGCATCCGCTGTCTTTTCAGAAACAGCCGGGGTAAACTTTTCCTGTCTGTCTGTTTGACCGGCCTGCTTGTCCGGACGGATTTCCAGGTATATTTCCTTATTATACTCAGGATATATTTCAGTGTTTTTCTCATTCCGGTTTTCCTTTGTAACAGTAATCCCGGCGTAACCTGGTTTTTCCTCATCCCTTATTTTCTCCGATTTTTCCGGGTAAACCGCAACGGCAACAGGGTTTTCGGTTATTTTTAACTGATCGGGTTCTGCCGGATTACTTCTTTTATCCAACCCGAAAGCATCGATAGTATCTTGTTTTTCCATGAAATTCTGAATCAGCGACGCCCCGGCCAGGGCCTCGGAAACGGCCATATATACCGTCCTGTATACCATGTTTTCGTCACTGAATCTTACCTCCAGCTTTGCCGGATGTACGTTTACGTCAACCATCTCAGGAGGTACGGTAACCTTAAGCACGGTAAACGGGAATCTTTTCTGCATCAGCCTTGTTTTATATGCTTCTTCAATTGCGGCGGTTATGGTTTTGTTATATACCGTTCTTCCGTTTACAAACACCATTTCAAGGCTGCGGTTTCCTCTTGATATTTCGGGTTTTCCGATATAACCCGAAACATTGATCCCGTTCAATGACAGATCCAGCGGAATCACGGCCCGTGCCGTTTCTTTTCCGAATATGCTGTAAATAGTACTCAGAAGATCATGGTTTCCGGGAGTATGGATTACGGTTTTGCCCTGGTTTATGAATTTTATCGAAATATCCGGTCTTGCCAGGGCAATTTTTGCTATTATGTCATGTATATATGCCGCTTCGGCCGTATCCTTTTTCAGGAACTTGTACCGGGCGGGAGTATTGTAGAAAAGTTCCCTTACAATAAACGTCGTTCCCTTAGGCGCGCCCGTGGGCTCAAACAGCACAATTCTCCCGCCTTCTACAACCGCACGGGTTCCCGTTTCTGCATCCTCTGTTTTCGTTATGACTTCCACCTTTGAAACCGACGCAATACTCGCCAGCGCTTCACCGCGGAAACCCATTGTCGAGATCCTGCCCAGGTCGTCAACCGATCTGATTTTGCTTGTGGCATGCCTTTCAAAAGCCAGTTCCACATCATCGGCTTCAATGCCGTCCCCGTTGTCGGTAATTTTTATGCTTTTTATTCCGCCGTTTACGATTTCTACGGTGATTGCAGTGGAGTTCGCGTCTATGGAATTTTCCACCATTTCCTTGACAACCGATGCAGGTCTTTCTATAACTTCCCCTGCGGCTATCTGGTTGGCGGTATTCTCATCAAGAATTATTACCTTGCCCATCGTTGACTCCTTGCTTCATTTGCCGTGGATTTACTGTTTCAGTTTCTGATGCAGGTAATACAGTTTATTCATTGCATCCCACGGTGTCATTGTATTCGGGTCAAGCGCACGTATCTCATCAATTACTTCCCTTTCATTTTTAGTAAGCATACCGGCGGTCAGCAAATCAAGCTGTCCGTCGACAGGCTTCAGATTTTTCTTTCTTGTCCTTCCGCTTTTTGTTATGTCGGCTGCGTCAAGCTCGTTAAGGATATGTTTTGCCCGCTCAATAACAAGTGCAGGTACTCCGGCAAGGCCTGCAACCTCTATGCCGTAGCTCTGATCCGCGCCGCCGGGTATTATTCTTCTTAAAAATATTATTTCATCACCTTTCTTCTTTACCTCTATGCAGCAGTTCTTGATTCCCGACAGCTTGTCCTCAAGTTCGGTCAGTTCATGATAATGGGTTGCAAAAAGAGTCCTGCAGCCCAGGCGGCTTTTGTCGTTAATGTATTCTATTACCGACCATGCAATAGCCAGACCGTCATGGGTGCTTGTACCCCGTCCTATTTCATCAAGTATCAGAAGACTTCTTGGAGTGGCATTGTTCAATATATTTGCCACTTCGGTCATTTCCACCATGAATGTACTCTGTCCTGAAGCCAGGTCGTCCGACGCACCCACCCGGGTGAAAATCCTGTCTACTATTCCGATTCTCGCATCTGATGCAGGGACAAAGCTTCCCATCTGGGCCATAAGTACAATCAGTGCCACCTGACGCAGGTAGGTAGACTTCCCCGCCATATTCGGACCGGTGATAATTATCACCCTGTCGGTATCGTCGTTTAAAAAAGCATCATTCGGTACAAATGGAATGGTACCGAGTACCTTTTCCACAACCGGATGCCTTCCTGCCTTGATATTGATTTCACTGCCCTCATGCACAACGGGTTTGACATAGTTTTCCCTGTCTGCCGCTTCAGCGAGAGAACACAAAACATCCAGCAGGGCAAGTTTTTCAGCAGTCTTCTGTATACGGCGGACTTCAGCGGCAATTTTCTCCCTTATTTCACAGAAAAGTTCATACTCGAGATTCGTAACCCTTTCTTCTGCACCCAGGATTGTATCTTCAAGTTTTTTCAGCTCCTCGGTAATAAATCTCTCGCCGTTTACAAGGGTTTGCTTCCGTATGTACCTGTCCGGTACCTGGTTCAGGTTTGATTTGGTTACCTCGATATAATAGCCGAATACCTTGTTATATCTGACCTTCAGGTTTTTGATCCCGGTCAGTTCCCTTTCCCTTGTTTCCAGATCGGCTATCCACTGCTTTCCTTCGGTAAATGCCCTTCTGTAATTGTCAACCTCTTCCGAATAACCATCGCGGATTATCCCACCCTCTTTTATTGTAACAGGAGGATCCTCGGCAATTGACCTGTCAATAAGCTCATAGATATCGCGCATATGATCTATTTCTTCACGGATTCTTGAGCACATTTCGGTTTTCAGATCCGACATGAGATCGGTAATATACGGAATCTGTCCCATTGAAGCCTTCAGTGCCAGCAGGTCCCTGGCATTGACATTTCCCACCACCAGCTTTGATGCCAGCCTTTCCATGTCATAAACCCTTTTCAGGAGTTCCCGCATCTCGCTGCGTATCATGAATTTGTCCTTAAGCTCTTCGACGGCATCAAGCCTTCTGTTGATTTCATCAATATCAAGCAGCGGCTGTTCAATCCATTTCCGGAGCATGCGCCCGCCCATCGCAGTCATCGTCCTGTCAAGCACCCACAGCAGGCTTCCGCGTTTTTTCCTGTCCCTCAATGTTTCAGTAAGTTCAAGGTTCCTTCGGCTTGAACTGTCAATTACCATGTAATTATCTATTTTATATTTCTGGATTTCCTTGATATGATTCAGATCAACCTTCTGAGTTGATTTAAGATATTCAATCAGGGCACCTGACGCGCACAGCGCAAACTCGTCCTGTTCAATTGACTTATAACCCTTATAATCTTTTATGTCATTAACAGCCCTGTTCCTGTCAAAAAATTCATCATCCAGCGTTGTTACATATACTCCCGTTCTTTCCTTCAATGCTTCCAGCGAAACACTGTTGAGAAACTGCCCGTTTACCAGCAATTCGGAAGGCCGGTAACGGTATATTTCATCAATTAGCTTGCTTACCGTATTTCCGTAAATTATCTGGGTTGTATAAAATTCACCCGTAGTAACGTCCGCAACCGCAATCCCGAAATAATTCCGGTTACAGTAGACCGACATCAGGAAATTATTCTTCTTTTCATCAAGCATTTCCGGATCGGTTACCGTTCCAGGCGTAATAACCCGGGTAACCTCACGTTTTACGATCCCCTTTGCCAGTGCAGGATCTTCCATCTGCTCACAGATGGCAACCTTATAGCCCCTGTTTATCAGCTTTGCTATGTAATGATGCGCCGAATGCCATGGTACCCCGCACATCGGCGCTCTTTCCTCAAGACCGCAGTCCCTGCCTGTAAGCGCTATTTCCAGTTCTCTCGACGCTATTTCGGCATCTTCAAAAAACAGTTCATAGAAATCTCCGAGCCTGAAAAACAAAAGACAATCCTGATACTGTTTCTTGGTTTCAAGATACTGCTGCATCATAGGTGTAAGCTTAGTGCTCATGACGTTTCACCTTCCGGAATAACCATTCCTTCGAGCCAGAAAGGCCATGCCTTGACTATTTTAACCTTAATCAGCCTGCCCGTCAGATCCTCGCCTGCAGGGAAATTAACCAGCTTGTAGTTTCTTGTCCTGCCTGTATACATCTCTTCATTGTTACGGCTGATGCCCTCAACCAGAATTTCAACTGTTTTCCCTTCATAAGTTTTGTTGATCTCCGCAACAATGGCATTCTGTATTTCAACCAGTCTCAGGAAACGTTCCTTCTTAACATCCTCCGGCACCTGGTCTTCAAGTTCTGCCGCCTTTGTCCCCTTTCTTTTTGAAAACAGGAACATATATGCCTGGTCAAAACGCACCTTCTGTACTATATCCAGCGTATCAAGGAAATCCTCTTCGGTTTCGCCGGGAAAACCAACAATAATATCGGTGCTGAACGAAATTCCCGGTACTGCCGCACGCACCCTTTCCACAAGGTCAAGATACTGTTCCTTTGTATACTTTCTGTTCATGGCTTTGAGGATTTTCGTGCTTCCTGACTGGAACGGCAGATGCAGGTGCTCGCATACTTTCGGCAATTCCTTCATCGCGGTAATCAGGCTGTCCGAAAGATCCTTCGGATGGGATGTTGTAAACCTGATTCTTTCTATGCCGTCAATCTCATTCAGAGCGTAAAGCAAATCGGCAAAGGCATCTTTTTTTCCAAGGTCGTTTCCGTAAGAATTAACGTTCTGGCCCAAAAGCGTAATTTCCTTGTAACCTGCGTCAGCAAGCCTCCTGACTTCTTCGATGATGTCTTCCTTTTTCCTGCTCCTTTCTCTTCCCCGTACATACGGAACAATACAGTATGAGCAGAAATTGTTGCAGCCCTGCATAATGCTGACCCAGGCCTTGACCTTTTCAGCACGTGATATCGGAGTGCCTTCCACTATCTGTCCTTCGGTATCCCATACATCAAATACGCGTTTGCCGCGGGTTAAGTATTTATACAGAAGCTCCGGGAAAGTAAACAGGTTATGGGTCCCAAATACAATACCAACATGGTGGTATGACTTCTTAATCTTTTCCACCACATGCTTCTGCTGCATCATGCAGCCGGTTACTGCAATAATGCTTTTTTTGTTTTCCTGCATCGGCTTAAGCAGGCCCAAATGCCCGTATATTTTTTCCTCAGCGTTTTCCCGGACACAACATGTATCAAAAACGATAATATCGGCCTGTTCACCGGGTGCAGCCTTTGTAAAGCCCATCTCCTCCAGCATTCCTGCAAGCTGCTCGGACTCAAGCTCATTCATCTGGCATCCGAAAACCTTTACTTCATACGTGGGCTGCCTTCCTTCGGTATTTGCCCTTTCGCTGATAATTTCCTTTACCTTGTCGATATAGACATACTGTCTCTGTATAAGTTCCTCGTTTTTTTCCAGTATTATTCTTTCAGCCATCTATATAAAACCCTTCCTGACAATAATCTTGATATTAAAAATTAATTATCCATTTAATTATACGTTTTATTTTACCCGCAGACAAGTTCAATAAAATCAAACACTTAATGAAATCCGAATCTGCAAGTAAAAACAGAGCCAATTCAAATGGGCTTTGCACATTTAAATCGGCTCTGCTATACTGTTTATGCAGTTGTCATTAGAATGAAATTTCTTTTTATATCGTTTTGATTAAACAGTTATCTGTATGCTAACTAAAAACGCTGTTTAAAAAACTTGTCATAATAAACCGTTCCTTTTAATTATCCCGTATTATAACTCCAACTCCATCAGGAATAACTACAATTCCTGCATCATGGTTTGTAATCTTCCATGCTTTATCAAGAGCCTCATCTATTGAAGATGCATATATCATATGCATCTTCTCTATCAGTTTCCTGTTTTGAATTTCTGATACCATTATTACCTTATACTTCATCAAAATTCTTGCCAATATCTGTGCTTGCCACTGGTCTGCAACTGTTTCGTCCCGGGGTATCAATTTTATTCTATCGAAAACTTCTTTCGGTGATGAAGCTTCAGAAAACCATCGGTAAAAACTTTCTCCTCCGTGGCCTTCATTACACGCAGCTACCATTATTATTACCCCTCCTGGCTTAGCACATGCTTCTGCAGCTGTCATTCCTTTTACCGCCTGATAGATATTTTGATCAAGAGGATAACCTCCGTTTGATGTAATAACTATGTCAGATTTTATCGCTTTTTTCTCAGCCAAGCTTTGCAAAAACTCACAGCCTTTTTCATGAGCTTTTATGAAATTACCGGCAAAAGAGTTAACTATTCTCTTTTTACTGTTAATTACAACATTTAGTATAAACGCAAGTTTTGCCTTTTCCGCTGCAAACAGCATGTCTTTGTGAATTGGATTATCCTTGAGTATTCCCGTTCTTGCGTTCATATCTGCAATAAATTCTGAACAATGGTTCGCAAATATGGTGTTCTTACCTGCAATTCCCGGAAGTATGCTCTTTCTTCCTCCTGAATAACCAGCAAAGAAATGAGGCTCAATAAATCCTTCGGAAATCACTATGTCAGCCCAGTCAACAAGTGAATTCAGATATAGCTTTCCACCGGAAGGAAGAATTCTTTATAAACAAGGTTTTTTTCATCATCGCAATCATGGTTTATTATTGATTCATTTTCGACAATCTCAGAGCCGAATTTTTGGACCATTTCAGTATATGTAGTAGGTCTGTGAAACCCTGTGGCAATAAGTATTTTAATTTCAATCCTTGGATTTTTACTCCGTATTTCTTCAAGCAGAATAGGAAGTGTAACTTTACTCGGTACAGGTCTTGTATGATCACTTGTTATCAGAAGGAGTTTTTCTTTTCCTACCACGATATCGCATAATCTTCCAGAACCTATAGGGTTATGCAGGGCGTTTTTTACAATTTCTGACTCATTATTATCCGGGACAAATTCATCCAGTTGAGATGATAAAATTCCTTTAATTTTTGATTCATCGACTTCTATTATTTTATAACTGTCTGCATAAGGAATGCTGATTTTCATCAAGTTCATCTCCCAATCTTTATTTTTATACATACCCGAGTTATTTGCCTGGTACTTTCCTTCCACCATAAAGAATCCATGTTATCAAAAATTAAAACGCAATGGTGTGACCGGGCATAAGATACGAAAATTATAATATTCAACTTTTTTTGCTGAAGAAACTTACCAAACCTCTATTATATTGAGAATGTTCGGCTGTATTCCAGCCGAACATTCATTTGATGTATAACTGATAAATTCTATATACGCATTAAGCAAACTGTTTTATATGTTTACCATAACCTTGCATGCAGACGGATCCTGCAATGCTGTCATGAACGCTTTTTCAGCTTCATCAATGGTAAAGCGGTGGGTTATAAGCTTTGAGAATAAATCCTTGTGTTTCCCAATTATATTCAAAGCAACAGGGTATGTGTTCCTGTACCTGAAAGAACCGTGAATGCTGATTTCGCGGCAAACGGCTTCCAGCAGAGGAACCTCTGTCATATCGTCTGCTCCCATGCCAATCATTACAATATTTCCGCCCGAGCGTGCCGCCTTTATCGCTGTTACCGCACATTCCTGCGCACCGGTGCATTCGAAAACCGCATCAAAATACTGGTATTTTGGTTTACCGCTCCGGGTGTTGATTACTTCTGTCGCACCAAGTTCCCTCGCGCGGTTAAGGCGAATATCCTGTATATCGGTAATTACAACCTCAGAAGCTCCGGCTTCAAAAGCCGCTAACATAACGCAAATTCCGATAATTCCTGCACCAAGCACCAATACTTTCTGCCCGGCCTGGAACTTTGCAAGGCGTAAAGCATGCACGCCTACAGAAAAAGGTTCAGCCAACGAAGCAACTTCTGCCGACAGACCTGCAGGGACAGGATAAACCAGTTCTGCCGGATGAACAACAAACTCTTTCATTACTCCGTCAACGGGAGGTGTTGCAAAGAATCTTACATCAGGACAAAGATTATATAAACCGCTGCGGCAAAAATCACATTTCATGCAGGTTATACCCGGTTCCAGGGCTACAACATCGCCGACTTTAACATTGCTGACACCTTCTCCTACTGCAACTACGGTTCCTGCAGCTTCATGCCCGAGGACCATCGGCTCCTTGACTATAAAATCTCCGATTCTCCCATGCTGCCAGTAGTGAACATCAGAACCGCAGATACCGCAAGCATCAACCTTAACCAATACCTCTCCCGCTCCGGGTACAGGTTTCGGTACATCCTTGACCAGGATCTTCTTCGTTTCTTCCAAATAAACCGCTTTCATGATACCCCTCCTAACAGTTTAAATTAAAAACAGTTTAAAATAAAAAAATAAAGGAATTCATGCAAATTACATTATCGGACAAACAAATTTGTCATTGTTGCCCGTTTTTTCTGTTATAATTAAAAATGCACCGTATTACTTGTAATCTGCTGGTTTTATTATATCATACGGTTTTGCCTGACAACAGATATTTATTATTACGGCAGGTGAAAAAAACACCTGAAAGGGGATACAAATGAAAGAATCAACATATATAAGAATCAGGGGTGCATCAGAACACAACCTTAAAAACATTGACATAGACATTCCGAAAAACAAACTGGTGGTTATAACCGGGCTCAGCGGTTCGGGCAAATCTTCCCTTGCCTTTGATACGATATATGCCGACGGGCAGAGGCGGTACATGGAGTCGCTGTCGTCCTATGCAAGGCAGTTTATCGGTAATATGAAAAAGCCCGATGTGGTAAGTATTGAAGGAATTTCTCCGGCCATATCAATATCCCAGAAATCGGTCAGTCATAATCCCCGTTCCACTGTAGGGACTGTCACCGAAATTTATGATTATCTGCGTCTTCTGTACGCCAGGATAGGCATTCCCCATTGCCCTGAATGCGGAAGAGAAATAAAAAGGCAGTCCGTTGATCAGATTGTTGATCAAATAATGTCATTGCCCGAAGGAACCAGGATATTGCTTCTTGCCCCCGTTGTACGCGGCAGAAAAGGCCGGCACGAAAAAATATTTGAACAGGCCAAAAAGAACGGATATGTACGTGTTATTGTGGATGGAATCCAGTATGATTTGTCGGAGGAAATAAACCTGGACAAAAATATAAAGCATAATATAGAAATTGTTGTGGATCGCCTGATTGTCAGGCCCGGAATAGAATCACGCCTGACCGATTCCATTGAGAACGTGTTCAGGCTGACCGACGGTATTCTATCGGTGAGCATAGTGGACGGTGAAACACTTACATTCAGCCAGAATTTTGCCTGCCCTGACTGCGGCGTCAGCATTGCTGAAATAGAGCCCAGAAGCTTTTCATTCAATAATCCTTTCGGTGCCTGCCCTGAATGTTACGGTATCGGTTACAAGATGGAATTTGACGAAGACCTGATGATACCCGACAAAAGCCTGAGCATAGACGAAGGGGCAATTGCCGTATACGGCTGGCAGTCAAGCAAGGACAAAGGCAGCTGGAGCAGGGCGGTGCTTGAAGCTCTTGCGAGGGAATTTAATTTCTCGCTGAGTGTACCTTTTGAATCCTATCCGAAAGAAATACACGATCTGCTGATGTACGGCACAGATAAGCCGGTCAGGATTCATTACCAGGGCAGATACGGTGGCAGCGAGCATGAAGTGGTTTTCAGGGGATTGTTCGAAAGCGTTGAACGCTACTACAGGGAGGCATCTGATGCAGCAAAGGCGGAATTCGAGCAATTTATGCGTATAACCCCATGTCCGCTTTGCAATGGCCGGAGACTGAAGAAGGAATCTCTGGCGGTTACCGTTGCCGGGAAGAATATTTTCGAAATGACCGATATGTCTATAAAAGATTTATACAACTTTATAGATCAGATACAGCTGACCGATTTCCAGCTCGCAATTGCAAGGCATATCCTGAAGGAAATAAAAACACGGCTGGGTTTCCTGGTCGATGTCGGATTGGATTACCTGACTCTTTCGAGATCTGCCGGCACATTATCAGGAGGTGAACATCAGCGTATCCGGCTGGCCACCCAGATTGGTTCCGGCCTGGTTGGCGTGGACTATATTCTGGACGAGCCAAGTATCGGGCTTCATCAGCGGGACAACGACAAGCTTATCAGAGCCCTTTGCAATCTAAGGGATCTTGGAAATACCGTAATAGTTGTCGAGCATGACGAAGACACGATACTTGCGGCGGATTATGTCATAGACATCGGACCCGGTGCCGGAGAGCACGGCGGGCACGTGGTTGCATGCGGAACGGTCGAGGATATTAAAAATAATCCTGATTCAGTCACAGGAGCCTATTTAATCGGAAAACTGTCGATTCCGGTTCCCGAAACCAGGAGGACTACCGATAAATTCCTTACCATATACGGGACCAGGGAAAACAACCTGAAGAGCATAAATGTCACCTTCCCGCTGGGTGTATTTGTTTGTGTAACCGGTGTTTCAGGGTCAGGAAAAAGCTCCCTGGTGAACGAGATACTCTACAAGGCCCTTGCAAGAAAACTTAACCGTGCAAGGACCATACCCGGAAAGCATGACAGGATAGAAGGCATTGAAAACCTTGATAAAATAATAAACATTGATCAAAGCCCAATCGGCAGAACACCGAGATCAAACCCGGCAACATACATCGGCGTATTTGACCTGATCAGGGAATTGTTTGCTTCCACGCCGGAAGCAAAGGCCCGCGGCTACACCAAGGGGCGGTTCAGTTTTAACGTCAGCGGCGGACGCTGTGAAGCATGTGGCGGTGACGGAACTATAAAAGTCGAAATGCATTTCCTGCCCGATGTATATGTTCCCTGTGAAGTATGCAATGGAAAAAGATATAACCGTGAAACACTGGAAGTAAAATACAGGGGCAAAAATATTTACGATATCCTTGAAATGACAGTGGAAGAGGCCCTTAAATTCTTTGAAAACTTCGAGTCTATCAGCCGTAAACTGCAGACCCTTTACGATGTCGGCCTTTCATACATGAAACTCGGTCAGCCTTCCACCACATTATCGGGCGGAGAAGCCCAGAGAATAAAACTTGCTGCTGAACTCAGCAAAAAAAGCACCGGCAGGACGATGTACATTCTCGACGAACCCACAACCGGCTTGCATTTTGCTGATGTCCATAAACTGATAAACATCCTTCAGAAACTTGTGGAAGGCGGAAACACGGTAGTGGTGATTGAACACAACATGGACGTGATAAAGTCTGCGGACTATATCATTGACCTGGGACCCGAAGGAGGTAATATGGGAGGTACCGTTGTGGCAGCGGGAACACCCGAGGAAGTTGCGGAAAACCCCAGGTCATACACCGGACAATACCTGAAGAAATACCTGAAGAGAAAATAACGGAGTCCAAATCAGCGAAAAAAACAGGGGTTTGATTCATTATCGGAATCAAACCCCTGTTTTTTATAATATATGCGGGAAGGATTATTATTCGGTCTGAATTGCCGAAAGGGCGCTCAGTTTTGTTGCCTTTCTTGCCGGAAGGAAACCGGATATGAGACCTATGAACGCACTGAATACCATACCCAGGATTGCCAGCCATACCGGAACTATTGACAGCTTTGAACCTCCCGTTCCGATATTTACGGATAAAAACCGTGCTCCCACGGTATTAAGGAAATGCGACACACCATAACTGAAAGCAACGCCGATTACTCCGCCGATAAAACCTATCATCGAGGATTCATACAGGAACATGCGCCTTATGTCCCTGATTCTTGCCCCTATTACCTTCATGATTCCTATTTCCTTCCTTCGTTCGTAAATAGCCATGATCATTGTATTTGCAATACCGATGGCAGCCACAAGCAATGATATTGCTCCGATTCCGCCAAGAACTCCCTGCATTACCGCCTGGGTCTTGTTGGCTTGTTCCAGTACTTCCACCATACTGTACGCATTAAGGCCCATATTCCTGATTTGCTCCTGTACATCAAGTACGTTTCTGGTATCATTTACCTTGACCTTTGCCTGACGGTAGCCAACCTCTGTATTCTTTTTCTTTCGGCTGTTTTCGTTATTGGGGTTATTCTTTTTGTTGAAATCTTCCTCCAGCTTCATAAGCTCATCAATGCTCATAAATGCCCTGTAGGCAGTTTCCCAGTTTCCTTCTTCGAGAATTCCTACGCCTACTACATTGTAAAGCTTCGGCTTTTTCTGCGTACTTCCGGGAAACCTGTCACCGTAGGAAAGTTCAAATGTCATCTTGATTTTGTCCTCAAGGAAGTTGAAATCCTTTTCCTCATCCCAGTAACCAAACCATCTTCTGTTGCTTTTTGGGTTATAGAACTGCTGCTTCACGTCAAAACCGAAGACTATCTGGTTTGTATCGCCAGGCTCAAGAAGCCTTCCTTCGCTTACTTTATAGCCAAGAGCCTTCATCGCTTCAGGATTAAGTCCCACAATGTTTACATACCCTACATATTTTCCGATCTCCATTTTTACACTTGTTTCGTAAAACGGGGTTACTATTTCAACATTGGGTATTTGGGCAATCTGCTCCAGTTCACTCTTGGATACGGTCGGATCTACCCATTCACCCCTCCTCATTTTTCTTGGATCATAAGCCTTATCGTAATTGGGATAAACGGTAATTACATTCATGTCACCCATTTTGCTCATTTGTTCCTTGAATGCCGTGTTAATGGCAATACCAAGGGACAGCATGATGATAATGGCAGTTGTACCTATCACTATGCCCAGTATGGTCAGAAATGTCCTTACCTTGCTTCGGAACAGGTTTCTGAAAGCCATCCGGATAACATCAAATATCCTCATCCAGCATCAACTCTTTTCTCTTTTTTCTCCGTTTCAGGACTATTATAAGGACTACAATGCCAACCAGCACAACTCCGCCGATAACAACGGGAATAACAGGGAATTTTGAAGCTTTCTCTCCGGGCATCTCCATACCAGGTCTGAAATCTCCCGGATTATCAAAACCAGGAAACGGGTTTATAACCGGCGCTGCTTCCATTACATTGACGGTAAATTCTTTCTCAATCCTGTATTCCTCGCCTGCAGCGTCTTCAAAGGTATATACAACCTTTCCCCTGCTTTCGCCGGGTTTCAGCGGGGTAATTGCAGCTTCGTAATAATCACTGGCGCCAATTTCAAAATTACCGACGAAATAATTTGCTTCCCTTGTATCGAAATCATCGCTTTCCACCTTAACCATTAGGTTTGAAAGCTTAACCCTGCCCATATTGTAAAACTCCGACGAAATATACAGTGGCTCACCGACATAAGCAGGTTCAGATACAATTACCTCGGTAACTTCAAGTTTTGCGGGCTGAATAACCGGGATTCCGAATACGTCTTCCATCTTGTTAGTTTTCAGCTGTCCGTTTTCTTCGTATTCATATTCAAACACAGCAGTAACAACGTAAGTTTTCGCCTGTGCGTCAGGTACTGTATACATAACAACTGTTTTATCAGCTGATTCACCCGGTTCAAGTCTGTCTATATAGAATGTATTGCTTGACTGTACCGGTGTGAATACGTTTCCTTTGGTTTCCTGGCCGGTTTCATTTACCACCAGGTTAATCTTCATATTCACAACGGCTTTTACCTTGCTGGTATTCAAAAACGTCAGGTGCAGTGTAAAGTTTTCTCCTGCTTTTACCATGGCAGGGTCCGACGAATACTCCGAAATAATTATTTTCGGAACTGTATTGAGTGTCGATTCTTCTTCCTTTTCCACCATTACGCCTATATACTGTTCCTTTTTGACCTGTTCATCACCGTTCTTGTATTCAATTGTCACTTTTATCGGGTAAACCTTGTTTTCAGCATCCTTCGTTGCAATAAATGAGAAATTTACGGGTGCTGATTCACCGGGACCGAGACTGTTTATTGTAAGCACGTTCAATGACTTGGGAAGTATCCTGTCCCCTGATTCCACGGTCACCTTTATGTCTTTTGCTTCAGACGAACCTGTGTTAATAACGTCAAAACCCACTGCAAATGTTTCTTCCGGCGAAACCGCCTGCTGTGGTGCATTGACGTTTCCTGTTACAATATCTGCATTATTACTGTCATCGCCTTCCACAATTACATATACCGGGTACTCCAGGTTTCCGCCGTCATACTCAAATTTCAGCGTAACCGGATAGCTTCCCGATTTCAGTTTATCCCCGGCTTTCAGCCTGTAATTAAGCTCTAAACTGCTTACTCCTTTAAGTTCCTGGAAAAATTTCGCTGTAAGATTGTCTGCTGCAGAGAAATTGTCTCCCAGGTTCAAATCCACGCTCAAATTCGTTGCTTCAAGTGTTCCCATGTTCCAGAGAACAAAGTCCAGTGTAAAATCTTCACCAGGCTTTATAACTGCGGGCTTCGTGTTTACTTCCCTTACCACCAGCCGCGGAGGCAGGTGTTCTTCGCTGATCTTTACATAAATATCCACCTGCTGGCTTTTGTAATCAACTCCATGAGCAACTTTGTACTCAATTTTCAACGGTATCTTGTATGTACCTGCCTTAGCGTTTTTATTTACGGTGAACTTGAAATCAATATCCGTAGACTTTCCTGCCTGTATTTTTTCAATGTTACGGTAGACTGTCACCTGGTCAACGGTAAAAACGTCCCCTTCAAGAACAGGAGTGATTTTAATCTCTCTTGCCTCGTATGTTGATACATTTGATATTGTAAGAGGTATTACAATATTACCGCCGGCCCATCCTACAGGAATATCACCGGATAAAATCTGCAAAACAGGCATGTCTGTAGTACTTTCCGGTATTGCATTGTCAATCCATATAGTTCTGGGAACTTTGTATGTTTGGCCATGTAGTGTATATACGACGGTAAAACTTAAATTCTTATTATTACCACCGGTATAAACCATATTGAATGTCTTGGAAACGGGTATGCCCCCGATGGAATCTGCAAAAGGTTTTTCCTTTCCGCCGTCAATTGGCTGAAAAGATGAATCAGCAAACTCAATCCATACATCGTGTATGATTTCAGCACTGTCATTTTTTATCTGGATTTCCAGTTCAAACTTGTCACCTGGATAAATATTTCTGCCATAATTAGCTGAATACTTGCTTATGTAAATAATATTGTTTAAATCCTCAGCAAAAACGGAATTGGTGCTGAATACGAATGAAACCAGCAATACAAAGCTCATCAACAGAATCCTGATTTTTTTGCTATACATTTGAAGCACACTCCTTCAACCCAAATTTTTTGTAATACTTATCCTTTACCTCAATCTTTTCGATTCTGCCGTCCCTGATATGGACAATCCTGTCGGCATATCCGGCAGCTTCATTGTCATGGGAGACAAGAAGTATTGTCTGCCCGTATTTTTCCGCCATTTCGGCTATAAGGTCCATGATTTCAATAGTGGTTTTGGAGTCCAGGTTTCCCGTGGGCTCATCCGCCAGTATTATTTCGGGTTTCTCCACAAAAGCACGAGCAATGCTTACGCGCTGCTGCTGACCGCCGCTCATCTGGTTGGGCTTATGGTTTATTCTGTTTTCAAGCCCCACCGCTTTCAGCATTTCCAGTGCTTCCCTTTTCCTTTTTTTTCTCGGATAACCCTTGAATATCAGCGGAAGAGTAACATTTTCAAGGGCTGTTAAATTCGGCAGGAGGTTATACGACTGGAAAATAAACCCCACGTATTGCTGCCTGAATTCCGCCAGCTGCTTTTCATTTAGCTTTTCCACGTGTATGCCCTTGACAACGATACTCCCCCTTGTGGGCTTTTCCAGACCTGCCACCATGTTCAAAAGGGTGGATTTACCTGACCCTGAAGTACCGTAAAGGCAGCATATTTCGCCTTTTTTCACGTCAAGATCAATTCCGTTCAGCGCATATACCTTTTCCTGGCCCATGCGATAAACCTTTTTAAGGCCCCTTATTTCAATAATATTTTCCATGGCTTCTCCTTTCGGGTCCCCTGTTGTGTTATAATCATAGTATGACAAACATCAGTACAATATTAGAACAATTTGTCAGCACAAACAATTACACCGTCATTAAATATAGGACGTAGAAAATTGACAAAAGTTTCAGCTTTGTTAAAATTTTTTCAAATTTATTGCCTCGGTCTGAAATACAACAAAGTCCCTGCATAATGCAAGTCAAATCGCAAATGCTATTATGGGTGATTTTATGATCATTGTAAACCTTTTTCTGATCTTTTTTACCCTGCTTGTATATGCAGTAGTATCCTGGATAACCCATATTTGTTATCTTGTAAAAATAAGCATTCTTGTAGACAATATCGGGTGCATGGACGATCTTCTGTACATGAGAGTAAAAGATCTCGAATATGCCGTCGCTGAAGTTTTCAGAAGAAAAGGATTCAGGATCCGTATGTCTGACCATTTTGCCGATGGAGGAAACGGAATTATTCTTGATGAAATTTATTATGTAATCGTAAGAAAGGACAGCTTTCACGGTCTTGTTGAATTGGAACATGCAAAGAAGCTTGCCAAACATATGAGGGACAATAACATATACCGCGGTATGATAATCACATTGGGTGACTTCAAGGCAAACACAAAAAATTACTGCCACAAAAACGTAATTAAGTGCATCAACGGAACCGAACTGTTCCAGATGATCAAAAGCGTCCAGCGTTTATCGGCACTGTCGGTTTTTCAGAATAACCGGATTTTTTAGTTCTGTCTTCTAATCATATTTCTGACATCTTCAGCAGGAAACTGAAGAATTAACGGATTCAGCGAAGGATCCAGCCACTTTATAAGTTTCAGAAGATTTTCTTCCGATACTGCCGTACAGCCAGCAGTGGGAGTATTTTCATTCTTCCATACATGCAGGAAAATAGCACTGCCTTTTCCTGCCACAGGGTTTTCGGTGTTGTATTCAATAACTATAAAATACTTATATGTCTCTCCAATAACATATAAATCTTCTGCAGAATTCCACCGTCCGCCTGCCGGCCCTTTCTGGTATGTATTGTAGTAAGGGGAACTCGGATCATCAACCCAGAAGTCTCCCTGGCTGAACCGTGTGTACAACAGCTTAGTCCCGGGGTTTTCAGTCCTTCCGAAACACCTGAAAATTCTAAATGCTCCGGCAGGTGATTTCCTGTCTCCTTCCTTTTTGTCATACGATATGCCCCTTGAGCCAATAACGGCTTTCATTGGCTCAAATACCGTTTTCCACTGCCCATTCTGCTTTTCGAAAGTGTATAGTACCGCCCTGTATGCTTCATGACCGTCGGCGCAAACAAAAATAACCTGCTCCGATTCACCGGTAATATCCTTCATTTTTTCAACAGCTGAAACAATAAGGCTTGTTCCGGTGCTTACGGCAGCTGAAGCGTCGTATTCAAGAAATTTCTCAAGATTGACATCAACAATATCAAACTTGTCTGAATCACTGTCATTGAAATGCCACCATTCTGTGCTTATCGTGGTAAACCCGTTCCGCAGCATGACTTCGGTTAACAGTTCCATATTCTTTCTTGCATTCTCTGACATATTTTTATTGTTACGGGAACCTTTCCCAGTGAAATCATCAAACCCTGACGGCATTTCCAGTTCATTGCCGTCCATGTCAACAAGTGTTACATCCACTGCCGCACCTCGGCTGTGGTTGGAACCTCCCTTGTAGGGATTTGCCACGTACCTGGAGTCGGGTACAGTTTCCCAGAGAATTCTCTGGACATATACAGGCCTGTAGGCATCCCAGACTTTTATCCTGTAACCCATTTCCATTAACTCCCTGTTTGCTTTTGCAAGCTTTATTGCCGTTTCTTCCCTCAATACGCAAACGTCATGGGGATATATTTTCTTCCCGGTAAAATTGTCCTCTGTGGCATATTTCAAATCAACGACAATATCAGGATCAATATCCTGGACCCGTACAAGTCCGTCAATTTTAAGTATCTCTTCTTCATCCCCGGAAGGTGTTTTGCCGTTCTCACTGTTTTCATCCGCATCGGGCCGGCCGGAACCGGTGTCTTCATAGGTATCGTTATTACAGCCTTCATTGCCAGAATTGTCATCTGAATCTTTATTTCCTGAAAGCTCAGGCGTAATGACTACAGTTTCATTTTCAGAATATGAACTGCCATTGCCATTTATATCTGCGTTAATCCCGTAATCATTCGGGTTTTCGTTTACGGTTCCGCTGTCCTTAATGCAGCTGGATAATACTAATACAAGAGCTAATGAAAAGAGTACGGTATAAATAAATAATCTCTTGTTTACTCTCATTTTTCCACCCCTCAGGCATATGAACAGCCCTGTGTCTATTTAATTTCAACCGCTGTCGTAAGGAGCATTATATACTCTGTTCCCTTGCTGTTGCATACATCCATAGGCGTTACCGACACCTGGTAAAGTTTTACCGGTGTCAATCTGCCATTGTTTTCCTTTTTGTAAACCGTGGCAACATCATGTATTATATAATATCGGTCTTTCCATTTTCCCAGGTACATCATTGCATGCCCGGGCATGTAAAGCAGCGAACCGGGTCTCAGGGAATCCAGGATTTCAAGGCGCTCGTCCCGGTTTTTACCGCTAAAGGATACGGATCCGCTTACTTTTTCCTGCTGATCCGAATTCCTCGGAAGCAGAATCCCGAAGGAACGGTACACGTCGGCAACAAAAGACGCACAGTCCCTGGCATTGTTCATTCCGCCCCATCCGTAGGGCTCACCCAGGAACTTAAAAGCCTGTATCAGGACGTTTTCCACCGTATAATCAAGATAACCCGCTGATACGTCTTCAGACAAAGGTATAGTCAGGCCGGAAAAATCCAGGGAACCATCATCATTACAGACAGGATAATTTACCGTGTATCCTGCCGGATTCTCTGACAGAATCCTGAGTTTCACACCCATGTCAAGCTGCAGGCGGGAAACTCTGCCGTCATTTGATTCAGGGGTAAATACCGCAGGCCCTTTTACGACGAGAAAGTTTCCGGCAGCCAAGTAATCCTCCAGAACTTCCTTTGAGCATAAAGCAACGTCTTTTGCCGGTATCCATCCCTTGTAATTGTATATATGGGCAAAATACCACTGTCCGTCGCTGCTTTCATGGTATATCAGTAAAGGCTCTGCCGCATATACCGCAGTTTCGGTAAAATAATCAATCCTCCTGTCTGCAGCGCCGGAAAAAGACTGCTTATATGAAGGCCAGGTACGCAGCTGGGTACGTTTTACGGCGATTCCGTATCTGACATTCAAAATCCCGGCAATTTTATCCGTATTCAGGTTTTCTTTCAGCTGCTGATAATCTCTTTGCAGGTATTTTTTCCCGTTTTCATCATACCTGTCCGAATTTGGGACAACGCTGAGTTTATTTATCCATTCCAGCAATTCCCGGCCCGTTACCGTTTCGGGCAGAATTTCGAAATCATAAAGAAAGGAAAGGTTTTTAAAATTCATATCGTTGTATGCTTTTATTTGTTCACGGGTCATTATAACTTCATCTGAGCCTTTATACAGGTTTACCCAGAAAGCTGCAGTGAGCATCTCGGATTTAACTCCTTCAACCGCAGGACCGGTATATTTACCTGTTCTGTACTTGTCCCCAGGATTCTCAGCGGGATGTTTGCCGGTATTTTCCCCGTTGTTTTCAGCAATACCTGCACTGTCCTTTGGCTCAATATTAACGGTCTTGTTGTCTGAAGTTTCTGCAGGCGTTACCGTCGGCGTAATGCCGCCGTACCCGGATAAGCTGCCTGTATTGGTTTCTACGCCCGTCTCCTTCGGGTTCATTGTTTCATTAACGCGGCATGCAGCAAGCAGCAGAAACATTGCCGTTATAACCTGCAGAATAACTTTCTTCATAGTATCTCCATGATTTTTGTATTTCGTTAAAGCATTAAAAATTCTTTTATTGACTTGATTTTATCAGACGTGTCTACAGCCGTCAAAGGGCATTCCTGCCAGCATAAAAAACCGCCGGGTATCAATTGTTTCCGGCGGTTTCCTGTAGTTAATCCGTCATCTGTACAACGGTCCGTAGTTTTTACATGCCCTGTAGTCCGCACCTTCAGGATCCTCGGTTCCAAATGCAGTCCAAGCACTCGGCCTGAATATTTTGTTGCTGTCCACATTATGCATACATACCGGTATCCTCAGCATTGACGCAAGTGTAATCAAATCAGCGCCTATGTGTCCGTAGCTGAATGCCCCATGGTTTGCGCCCCAGTTTGCCATAACCGAGTATACATCCTTAAAGGCACCCTTGCCTGTGAGTCTCGGAGCAAACCATGTCGTCGGCCAGGTCGGATCGGTGCGCTGGTTAAGGACATCATGCACATGTTTCGGCAGGTCTATTGTATACCCTTCGGCTATCTGCAGGACAGGGCCAAGACCTTTCACAAGATTAAGCCTTATAAGTGTAACCGGCATTCCGCCGCGGGTCAGGAAGTTGGATGAGAATCCGCCGCCCCTGAAATAACCTGCATTGGCAGGACACCATCTTGTTGCCTCAAGGCATTTTTTAGCTTCTTCCGGTGTAATTTCCCACCACGGTTTCATTACAGGACGGCCGTCCTTCGTTTGTTCACCTGTACCGTCCAGCGCGGCCGAACCTGAATTAATAAGATGAATAAAGCCATTCTCTGCAAGCCCTTCGGGAGTATACCCGGTGACACGCTTAACAGCCTCCGGGCTCCAGTAAGTCCTGACGTCTGCAAAAACCTGGGCGGTATTGGTCAATAAATGTCCAAACAGCATGGATACTCCGTTCAGGCTGTCATTCTCGGTTGCAATAATATACGGCCTGCGAATTCCCGTCCAGTCAAAGGAACTGTTCAGTATTGCTTCCATAAAGTCGCCGTTCGGGAAATGATCGGTCCACTGTCTCTGTCCCTGAAAACCTGCAAGAATTGCATTGTGCCCGTTTGCTTCCTCGCCAAATCCGAGTTCTCTCAGTCTTGGGTTGCCTGTCATCAAATCTTTTGCAATAATCGCCATTTTGACGCAAAATTCCCATTCCTTATCCAGCCTTTCCCTGGACTTTCTCAGTTCAGGCGGATTATTGTCAGGCCCTTCATGGCAGTTTTCCTTAACCCATTTCAGGGCATTTTCATATTCGTCCTTGTCATAAATGCCTTCTTCTATTCTCCTGATAAACTCGGACATATCGATGTATTCCACTCTCATGCCGAGATAATCCTCAAAGAAATCAGGATTTACCATCGACCCTGCAATACCCATCGATACCGTGCCCATGGAAAGATATGATTTTCCTTTCATCGTGGCGACTGCCAGTGCCGCCCTTGCAAAGCGCAGCAATTTTTCTTTTACGTCATCGGGTATTGTCTGATCTCCGGCGTCCTGTACATCCTTGCCATAGATCCCGAATGCGGGAAGGCCTTTCTGGTTATGTGCGGCCAGTACAGCAGCCAGGTATACCGCCCCGGGCCGCTCGGTTCCGTTGAATCCCCACACTGCCTTTATTGTATACGGATCCATGTCCATTGTTTCAGAACCATAGCACCAGCATGGCGTAACCGTGATTGTAATGTCAACTCCTTCTCTCCGGAACTTCTCAGCACATCTGGCGGCCTCCGCAACACCGCCTATGGTAGTGTCTGCTATAACACACTCTACGGGCATACCGCTTGAATGCCTTATGTTCTCTTCCAATAGTCTGGCGCATGCCTTCGCCATGTTCATCGTCTGATTTTCCAGTGATTCCCTTACCCCTCGCATTCTGCCGTCAATTACAGGCCTGATGCCTATTCTGGGCAGCCTTCCGATAAATCTGTCAGCAGGCTTTTGTGATTCCATATCGAATAACCTCCTCAAAAAAATAAAATGTATTATTTTCTAGATTTTTATTACTTTTTTGTATCTTTCATAAGCCTCATTCCATGCACCTGCATTTCCGGGCAGGTATTCCTCGGTCGGGAATGAGCGCTTCACGATTTCCCTTGCCTCATTCAGGTCATTAACTTCTCTCAGTGCGATAAGCTGGGCCATTATATTCCCTATAGCGGTTGCCTCTACCGGTCCCGCAGTTACAGGACGGTTCAGAACATCCGCGGTGTACCGGCTGAGTGTACTGTTTTTACAGCCACCGCCTACAATATGCAGAACGGGTACCTTGCAGCCGGTTATTTCTTCCAGGCCTTCCACCGCACTTCTGTACTTCATTGCAAGGCTTTCCATAACCGTACGTATAATACCGCCAATATCAGAAGGTACATGCTGTCCCGTCTTTCTGCAGTATTCCCTGACCTTTTCAGGCATATTTCCCGGACTGTAAAATGCTTCATCATCCACGTCAATAAAAGCCTGGAAAGGCGGCGCAGCCTCGGCAAGGGAATCCATTTTATCATAGCTTATTTCAATACCCTGTTTTCTCCATGCCCTGCGGCATTCCTGGTATATCCAGAGCCCCATAATATTTGACAGCAAACGCACAGTCCGGTTAATACCACCTTCATTGGTATAGTTTAATTTAAGGGTTTTTTCATTAATAACGGGTCTTTCTTTTTCAGTACCGAGCAGTGACCATGTCCCGCTGCTTATATATGCGTCATCGCTGCTTTTGAAAGGAACAGAAATAACCGCTGATGCAGTATCATGACTTGCAACCGCTGTCACCGGGATGCTGCCGACTCCCAGCTCTTCCTTTACCGACTGCCTGAGTGTTCCGACAACTGTACAGGGATCGTTTATGCTTGGAAGAATCTGTACCGGGATTCCCAGTTCGCTCAGCAAATCATAAGCCCATGTTCCCCTTCCGGCCAGAAGCATCTGGGAAGTCGAAGCAATGGTATATTCACAGGCTTTGCTTCCCGTCAGGAAAAACGTGAATAAATCGGGCATAAAAAGCAGCGTTTCAGCATTTTCAAGAAGTGTTGATTTGCTTTTCACCATGGATAGCAGCTGATACAGTGTATTGTATTTTTGAAAGGCAATCCCGGTATCATTGTATATCCTTTCACGGCTTACTTTTTTCAGGGCTTCCTCTATCATTCCATCAGTGCGTGAATCCCTGTAATGATAAGGATTACCCAACAGAATATCATTTTTGTCCAGGAGACCGAAGTCCACTCCCCAGGTATCTATACCTATACTGTCGATATTGCCTTCCGTTTCCCTGTATCCGGCAAGAATTCCCTGCTTAAGTTCATGGTAAAGCCTTAATATGTCCCAGTAAAGACTTCCGCCAACCATTACAGGATCATTGGGAAAGCGGTGTATTTCCTTCAGTGTGAGTCTTTCTCCGTCAAAACTGCCAAGTATTGCCCTTCCGTTGCTGGCTCCGTAATCAAAAGCAAGAACGTTTTTCATCCCTGTTCCCTTCCCCCTCATATTCAGCGAATCATATTAATACTCTTTATAAATCCCTTCAAATCCATGCAGATTTAAACAAATTACCTGTGTTAAATTTCCCACATGATTTCCTTAAATACTTCTCCCACCGTCGGATGCGGAAACACCATACGCCGGATATCCTCAACCTGCATTTCTTTTTCAATCATCATCACAGCACCGTAAATAATCTCCGATGCATAGCTTCCTGCTATATGAACGCCAAGAACTGTCCTGCGCTTCTTATGTATTATTACCTTGATAATTCCGTTGGGTTCAGTATTTTCAGCAACATACCGGCCGCTGTATGTCAGCGGGAGTTTAACAATTTCAGCCTCAATACCCTTTGCTTTTGCCGATTCCTCGGTTTCTCCCGCCCATGCCACTTCGGGATTGGTATATATAACCGCAGGAATGGCATTATAACGCATTATATCCTTTTCCCCGAGCATATGGTTAATGCATACCTCGGCTTCCCTGTATGCCGTATGGGCAAGCATGGAAATCCCGTTCACGTCTCCGACGGCATAAACATCTGGTATATTCGTCTGCATAAATTCATTCGTCTTTATCCTTCCGGATTCGGTCTCCACACCGATATTTTCAAGTCCGAGGCCGTCTGTGCACGGCTTTCTGCCCAGACTGGCAAGTACCTTGTCAGCGGAAACCGACTGACGGCTTTCACCGGTTTCAAATATTACTTCACTTCCGGTGATTTCGGTAACATTTGCAGAAAGCCTGAAGTCAATTCCTTTTTTCCTGTAATTGTTCAGAAGTATTGTGCTGATTTCCCTGTCTGCGGCTCCCGCAATATGATCCAGCATTTCTATGACGGTTACATGGCTCCCGGCGGAATTGAAATACGAGGCCATTTCAAGACCAACAATTCCCCCGCCTATAATCACCAGCCGCTCCGGTACTTCTGGAATACTCAGGATCTCCCTGTTTGTCAGGACAAAGCCATTCTCATACCCTGCATAAAGACCGGGAATCGGCGGCATTGCAGGTATCGAGCCCGTGGCAATAACCAGTTTTTTCGAAACGTATTCATTATCCCCTGCCTTAATAACAAACCCATCAGCAGAACGTCCCTTAATCGTCGCTTCCTCGTTTACGACGGTTACGCCGTTCTTTTTCATTTTCATTGAAACACCGGCAACAAGGGTTCTTACCACTTTATCCTTTCTCTTTAAAACTGCCTTATGATCAATCCATACATTTTCACAGCTTACGCCATATTTGCCGCCATGCCTTGCGTAATCGGCTATCTTGGCGGAATTCAGCAGCGTTTTTGAAGGAATGCATCCTTCATTCAGGCAAACTCCACCCAATGACCGTTTTTCAAAAAGCAGCACCGACATGCCCGCATGTCCTGCGCGTTCAGCGGCCAGGTATCCTCCCGGCCCTCCTCCTATTACAATCAAATCATATATCACATCAACCACATCCTGTCCTGCATATTTTCTAAATTCTTTCAGCATTTTCAAGAAGATACTTTTCCGCTTCGGCACACCACAGACCGTTGTTCTTTTCAACGATATCTGCAAGTGCGGCAAACAGCGGACTGGTCTTTCCCTTTTTGCGAAAATCACTGATGGCCGTAAGTTCCATAGAAATATTCGTATAAATCAGTTTTTTGCCGCCTGGTATTTCAGGCAAATGCAGCGTTGTTTCAGCCACACAGTCCAGCCCTCCTATATGGGTAATCATCGAAGCCGGATTGATTCTTCCTTCTGCTATAAGCGCCAGGGATTCCATCATATCTTCAGTGTTTCCTCCGGTAGTGCCTATAATGTGGGTTGAATTGTAATGAATATTATAAAAATTCAGCTCTGCTGAAAAATAAGGATCGGTCGGACCGGCAAAGAAATTCAGGCATCCGTCCTTTGCCAGTATTCTGTCTCCCTGTTCCACAACTGATTTTACCGGTGCAAAAACAAAAACGTCATCATAGCCTTCTCCTTTTGTCAGATCAAGCAGATATCTTACCGGATCGGAGATTTTCCCGGTATTGACATATACCAGTTCAACACCGTTTTCTCTCGCTTCTTCAACGGTATACAGGGAGCCCGCTCTCCTGAGACGTTCTTCATCAATATCCGTGACAACAAGGCGGCCGGGTTTTCTGTCGGCATGAATGGCATAATCTATCGCACCGAGTCCCATGGGTCCTGCACCTGCCAGGATCGCCATGTTCCCCATTTCCTTAATTCCCATCCGGTGTTCATATTTCCCGGGTTCGGTATGGTAATTCGCTTTAAAGGCCCCTATTATGCATGACATGGGTTCTGAAAGGGAACCATAGAAAAAAGCGTCACCCCGGTATTCCAGAAGACAACCCTGCTCCATAACCTCGTTGGGTATAATGATATGTGTGGCACTGCCGCCGATATATCTGAACGAATAACCTGGGGCTGCATTCGGGTTTTCCTTCAGGTTTAAGGCCGGCTGAACGGTAAACTTCATACCCGGTCTGAATTTGTCTTTCCATTTGTTCCCCGCTTCAAGAATTATACCGCAGAACTCATGTCCTATGATAACCGGGTTTTTGTTTATATCTTTTGGAACCCTCTTGTGAGCTTCACCCTGGACCGCCGCCTTGTAGGATGACATGCATATACTGTCGGATATAATCTTGGCCAGTATTTCGTCATCTTTTATCGGGGGAAGCTCGAATTCGTCAAGGCGCAGATCATTTTTGCCATACAGGCGGACTGCTTTTGCTTTCATTAAGCCCCTCCTCGCTAAGTTCAATACGCCGGATATTTTGAAATGCAAAAACCGGCTGTCAGCCTGGTTTGAAAAAAGCATTCCTATTACAATTTATCATACTGTCGGGCATATGAAAACAGGTATACCAGTCCCCGGGAAAATAAAAAACCTGTGCCGTCAGGAATTAACAGCACAGGATTTTCGCCGATACACATTTATTCGTTTACTATTCTTCCGTCAATGCCAATTATAACTTCCCTGTAAGGAACTATCTTCTGAGCATTCAGCATTGCCGTCTTGACGGCATATACGATTCCGCCGCAGCATGGTACTTCCATTCTTGTTACCGTAATGCTCTTTATATCGTTATTGGCAAATATTTCGGTAAGCTTTTCGATATAATACTCGTTGTCATCCAGTTTCGGGCAGCCAATCATAGTAATTCTCCCGGAAATAAAGTCCCTGTGAAAGCTGCCGTAAGCATATGCACAGCAGTCTGCGGCAATTAACAGATGTGCCCCGTCAAGGTAGGAAGCATTCGGGTTTATCAGGTTCAGCTGCACAGGCCACTGGTTCAGTTCCGAAAATGTTTTCCTTTCCATTGTCTCTTTTTCAGCTTCGATGTTCTGATGACCGCTTCTTTCAAGCATCATTGCACGCTGACCGGGACATCCCCCCGGCATATTTGCATGAGGCCTGTTTTTGCCTTCCCTTTCCGCCATTCTTTTCATGACCAGCTCATGATTATAATCGGCTGCTTCTCTCTCAATTATCCTTATTGCTCCCTTCGGGCACTCGGGAAGGCAATTTCCCAGGCCGTCGCAGTATTCATCGCTTATCAGTACGGCCTTCCCGTCCCTGAGCTCTATGGCCCCTTCATGGCATGCATCAACACAAAGCCCGCATCCATTGCACTTTTCCTGATCTATTTCCACGATTTTTCTTATCATTTATTATTCTCCTTTCTGTTTTTGGTTTTTGCCGTCATCATCAACCATTACGTATACAATAATAATACAGCAAAAAACTAATTTCCGTTGCCATGGCTACAAATATTTATCTTCTCCTGAAGCAGGCCCGGCTATGGAAACAGCCGTGCCGCACAAATACAAGTATAAAGTGTGACTCAGGGCATGAGCTTAGGAGCTTAAGGATGTAAAACGCCCAGAACAGGATCCGGCCAAGAAACCGTTTTGCGTACTTCAGCCTGATCGGGCTGAACCCGTGCGGTTGCTAACAAAGCAGCCGTCCTGTATCACGCAATACGCAAAAATGCCCGTGATATTTTATCACGGGCATTGAAATTCTTTGTTTTATTATCAGTTATCCGCTGCAGTTGCTGCAGCTTCTGCAGCTGCAATTTCCTTTTCTTCGGATTTCCCCGTTTCTGCCTTTTCAGCTTCCTTCCCGAGGAACTCCGGAAGCTTCATTCCTGCCATTTTGAACATTTCATTCATCGGTGGAATGGACTTAAGCATGCCTGCAATAAAGTTTGCCGTAGCTGGTGTTCCGTCGTTGCCCATGCTGTCCCATACGGTAACCTTGTCAATCTTGATTCCCTTGATGGCCTCAACCTGTACCTTAACAAGCTCTTCAATCTTGTCGGCAATCATCATCTGTACAGCCTTGGAGGCATCACCGCCAACTGCCTGCACCAGCTGGGCATAACCGAGAGCCTGCTTTGTCAGCATTTCCTGAATACCGCGTGCTTGTGCTTCCATCTTCATGTAAATGGCATCAGCTTCACCTTTTGCAAGACGTCTTGCCTGTTCTGCCTGGGCTTCGGCTTCAAGTTCCAGTTTCTTCTTTTCAATTTCCGCTTTGACTAGAATATCAGCTTCCTGGGTTGCTTTTTCCTTCTCAGCGCGGGCAAGCTCGGCTTCTTTTTCGGCTATGTAGGCTTCCTGCAAAGCTTTTGCAGCCTGTATTTTTTCCGATGCAATAGCCCGTCTTTTTGCCTCTGCTTCGCGTTCACGGCGGATGGCGTCCGACAATGCAATTTCAGCGGCAGCCTCGTTTTCACCCTTGATTGCTTCCGCATCAGCAGCAGCAACCATAATCCTCTGTTCACGGCGTGCATTTGCTTCTCCGATGGCACCGTCTCTTTCCCTCTCGGCCACTGACTTTCTGGCGTCATTTATCGCCTTTGCGGCAGCTTCCTTACCCAGGGCCTCGATATAGCCTGATTCATCGCTTATATCGGTAATATTCACGTTTATAAGGCGAAGTCCTATTTTCTTCAGCTCTGTTTCCACGTTTCTGGAGACAGCATCAAGGAACTTGTCCCTGTCGGTATTGATTTCTTCGATCTCCATTGTTGCAATAACCAGGCGCAGCTGACCGAATATGATATCCTTTGCAAGTTCCTGTATTTCCTGGCGTTTCAGTCCCAAAAGCCTTTCTGCGGCATTCTGCATAACTCCGGGTTCGGTGGAGATACCGACAGTGAAACTTGACGGTACGTCAATGCGAATATTCTGACGGCTTAATGCGTTCCTGAGGTCAACGTTTATGGATATCGGGGTCAGGTCCAAGAATTCGTATGCCTGGAATATCGGCCACACAAACGCAGCCCCGCCGTGAATGCATTTTGCCGACAAAGCCGTACCATCCTTCGCCTGGCCTACCTTACCATAGATAACCATGATCTTGTCCGACGGGCATTTTTTATACCTTGAAATTACGAACATAAGGGTTGAAAAAGCCAGAATAATTATTACGGTGACAAGAATTATGCTTCCACCATTCATAGCAGAGACCTCCTTTTAGTATATTTAAGGTTTTGCAATTTCATCTTTTCTGTCTGTTTCCTTTGGCTCCACAACAAGCACTCCGTCTTCAGCAATGTCCACAACTACAATTTTCTCCCCGGTCCTAATCGGCCGATTTGCATTTGATACTGCTTCAATTTCACAAAGACGTTCCTGGACTATTACGTTCACCTTGCCGCGTCCGTTTGGCGGAATGGTCAGATACACCTCGCCTTCCTTTCCTACCGCGTTTTCATACCTGATATTTCCGCTTTGCTGCATCCGAAGGAAAGTGTAAACAACCCATGCCACAAAATACAGAGCAAGACTTCCTGCTATTATTGCGAGAACAACGGCCATAAAATCGGAAAGGTTCCAGTCAATAGCAGCAACACCCATCCATCCGCCTACCGCAAAGAATGCCGTAACACTTCGCAGCGTAAAAAGACGTATTCCAAACTGGCCTTCATCTGATATCAGGTGCCCTTCAGGCGTACCGTCGTCCGGAATGTCTGTTTCCGGGCCTGACATATCATCCGGTAATCCGTCCTGAATATCCGTAACTGCATCAACATCGGTATCAGCATCAATGTCCCCGGCATCTGTGCCATCTGCCCCTGTTCCGCCTGCCAGGCCGATAATCTGAAGTATAAACTGGAGAACCATTACAACAGTGGCCGGAATAGCAACGGACGCGAAAATCCTCTGAAGTTGAGTCAGCTCATTCCACCAATTCATAATAACCCCCTTTCCGCATATTGTCAGATATTTTCTGTCAACCGGTGCGCAATCCTCTTGTATTCAGCAGACCACCATGCATATATCATTGACTGCAGCACCAGCTTCAGCCTGTCTTTAGCACCCGGAAACGGTTCATTAAAATCTGCAAGCTGCTCATCAATCTTTTCAGACACAATGTCACCGTTTAAGCCTTCCTTTAATTCGCCCGACAGAAGAATACCGCACAGGCACTCATAGATTTCGCTGTCATTCATAATGTTGTCTGATTCATCCAGCAAATCCCCGTTTACATAGCTTAACAGATTGGCTACCTTTTCAATTACGAACGTTTCGCGCAGGAAATTAATCAGTATGATTCGGGCCACCTGCTCCTTGGAATACTTCCGATCCACGGGATGGCTGACGAAACCTCTCTTAATCCAGTTTTGTATAGTTCCAGGTTCAAGGCCGGTAATTTCACACACCTGTGACAATGTAATCCCGTTCGTTACCGAGAACAAGCCTGTCAACAGTCCGACCTGTGAAACAGGAACTACCGTGCCAGGAAAATAATAAGGCGAGTCCATCGAATTACCTCCTTCTTCTTAATGACAAACTCAAATTATGTATATCCATATATTTATTTGACTTTAATTCAGCGTCGAATATCCATATAATACTTATAATCGATTTTATTTTATGTTCGTATGTTATTTTAATATTGTAATTAGATTATAAATTAAGTTCGATAAAATGTAAAATACGTTCATTTGACCATTTATATTAAATTTAACGAATACATTAAATTATCTTTTATTTTCTCAATAAATCTTTAATTTTCAAATTTTTTCATAAAAAATACCCTCCCGCAGGAGGGCATGTGAAAGCATGTATGAGTCATTTATGACTGCAACGCAGACATCAACTGCTTTCTATACTCCACAAACCTCGGAGTATAAACTACGTCACGCTTTCTGGGCCTTTCCAGGTCAATACTTATTTTTTCAATAATTTTACCCGGTCTTGGTCCCATTACATAAACCTCATCTGACAGATATACTGCCTCTTCAATATCATGGGTTATAAAAAGCACGGTTTTACGGTGTTTTTCCCATATATCGGTAAGCCAGTCCTGCATATGGCTTCGCGTCAACGCATCCAAGGCTCCGAAAGGCTCATCCAGGAGCATCACAGAACCTTTCATCAGCCATGTTCTGAGCAAAGCAACACGCTGACGCATACCGCCCGACAATTCGTCAGGATATGCATCAGCAAATTCCTCCAGCCCGAATTCGGATAGCATTTTCTGTATAAATCCTGTATCAGTATTTTTCAGAGAACCATCCAGTTCAAGGGGAAGTACAATATTCTGCCTGACGTTCCTCCACGGAAGAAGCAAATCTTTCTGAAGCATGTATGCAATATATGGCCTGCTTTTTCTTACATCACAGCCGTTTACGGCAACATAGCCGTCGTATACCGTTTCCAGGCCGGCTATTGTCCTGAACAGCGTACTTTTTCCGCACCCGCTCGGGCCGATTATCGTTATAAATTTTCCCTCTTCGGCCTGAAGATTAATGTTTTCAAGCACTTTAAGCTCTTTATTGTTCAGGATATATGACTTGGACAGATTAATTATTTCTACGGCTAATCCCATATTTGCCTCCATGCTTCATTTACGTCTTTAACAGCAGTTTTTCAGGTAATTCCGGGCACTGTTACCTGTTCAGGAACTCATTCGTAAAGGCTTTTGATACATCTATCTTATCTTTTATAAAACCGTTTTCATAAAGCCACAGCATGTACCTTTCCCATACTTCATGCTTTTGCATGCCCCAGTATTCCGCGTCATCCTGGTACTTTCCCGCAAGGTATTTCTGGCTTTCAACAACCAGTTCCTTGTCAAGTTCAGGTACATTTGTCAGGAGAATCTCAGCTGCCTCTTCCGGTTTCTCAATTGCAAACCTGTATCCCTTTTCAACTGCCTTCATGAATCTGCTGACCAGTTCCCTGTTTTCTTTTATCAGTTCTTCGCTTGTTATGATTACAGGAGTGTAATAATCAAAAATCTCGGATAATTTTCCAAGTTCAATATAATTCAGCTCAATGCCTCTTAATTTTGCCTCTATTCCCGTCCATCCTTCAAATATCCATGCAAAATCCACTTCCCCTGTGGCGGATACCTGGAAAAAATCCGCCTCACCGGTAGTAAGAATCTGAAGCTTGTCAGGATCCGCTCCATACTGTTCCATCAAAAAACGAAGGGTTGCTTCCTCAATTGGTGATCCCCAGCCGCCGTACTTTTTGTTCTCAAAATCTTTCGGTGATTTGATCCCTTTATCAGCCAGTGATGCAAAACCGGATGTATTATGCTGAATCACCGCGGCAATAGATACAATTGGTATTCCTTCAGCACGGGCGAACGTTACGGCTTCCTGGTAACTGACTCCGAACTGTGCTGCACCTGCAGCAACAATCTGTTCCGCGGTGCCTTCCTGCGGCTGAATAATTGTAACATCAAGGCCTTCCTCTTCAAAATAACCCTTGCTCAATGCCACATACAGTCCGGTGTGGTTCGTATTTGGAGTCCAGTCCAGGACGGCAGTAACTTTTGCCCTGTCGGCAGGCTTTGTTTCGCAGCCTGCAGTCAGTACAGCCAAACATACCAGCAATATTGCAGCAATGTATTTTTTCATAGCGAAACTCTCCTCCTATGAACTTTCTTTTCCACGTATGAAATGGTGTAGAATAGGAACAGGCTGAGCACAATAATTATCAGGACATCGGCAAATAAAGCCGCCGTTTTGAATGTTTTCATCGACCTGGTAAGGAAAATTCCCAGTCCTTCCTGTGCTCCAACCCATTCGGAAAGAACCGCCCCGGTGACGCTGTATGCCGCTGCTATTTTAAGCCCTGAAAAAAAATGTGGCATTGCCTGGGGTACCCTGATTTTCCATAGAATCTGCGACGGGGTGGCCCGCATTACCCGGAGCAGCTCGTCAAGTTCAGGTTCAGTGGACGTTAATCCCTGTACAAATCCTACCGTTATCGGGAAAAAACATACCAGCACAACTATAAGCACCTTCGGCAGCATTCCGAACCCGAACCAAACCATAAAAAGCGGTGCAAGTACATAAAGGGGGATTGTCTGGCTTACCACCATGTATGGCCATAAAATCAGGTACAGCACTTTAAACCTCACCATTAGCAGCGATACTACTGCTGAAAGCCCCAGTGCGGCAATAAATCCAATAATAACTTCCAGGAATGTTACTGCCGTATGCCTCATAAGCACAGGGAAATCCGACACCAATGCCTTAACCACCGCGCTTGGGGCAGGTAAAAGGTATTCCGGTGTTTTCAGGAAATAAACCAGGCTTTCCCATATAATAATCAGCAAGGCAAATGAAACAGGTAGGCTTATATTACCTGTATTTATTAATCTTTTCATCCATTGTCACACCTTCAGGTTTATAATCTATCTTTACTATTGATACCACCCTGCTGGCTCCTTCATTTATGCAAATATCCTGGGCTTTTCTGACAATATCAAGCAACATGTCAAGTTCGCCCTCCATCGTGGTTTCCATCGGGCCGACAACGTATTTTACCCCGCTCTTTCTGATTAATTCAATTACCTTGTCAACAATGGGATAAATCATTTCTTCAGGCACTACAGGAAGAACCTGAAGGCTTACGTTTGCAACAGCCATGAGTATCACTGCCTTTCAGTTTTTGATTTGCCTGCTTTTATTCAGTTGCAACTGAAACGTGGGTATAAACCTGAACCGATTGACAGGAAAGGGCAAGCTAAGCAAACAGCACTTTTAGCGGCATTCCTCTTTGGATATGCAGGTAACAAAAAACCGCCGGGAAAGGCGGTTACAATCTTCTTATTATGTAATGTACCCTTCCCTACGCCGGCATTACCCGGATCAGGTTTCGCGGTCGGAGCAGGCCGCTCCCTCTCAGCCGTTCTTTAACGGCTCCCGCAGGCAATTATTCATTTGAATTAATATAATAATAATACAATAATTTCTGCACTGTCAAGCAGAATAATGCAGATTATATTGGCAAAGAAAACAAAAAGTTATATAAAGTAACAACAATATAATCAAAGTAAGGTTTTGGACGGATACTGCATACATTTCCGGTATTGAGGTTTTGGCATCCCCTACTGTCGATCTATATAAAATACAGTATAATTATTGCTTCAATAATGCATATTACCGGGATTCCTATCATAAATTTCAGGGTTCGCGTTTTATGGTTAAAAATAATACAGCCGGTATATACGCCCATACCTCCTCCAAGCAGTGCAAAAGCAAATAATGTCCTTTCTGCTATACGCCATTTCCCTTGTACAGCCCGGTATTTATCCACACCTGTCATAATAAATCCAATAATGTTAACTGTTATAAGATAAGCAATGATTAGAACCTGCAGGTTTTCCATACCCCTCTTATCCCTTTTGCAAACCTTCAACAACAAAACAGTCTGAATCAGCATTCTTCCTGTTTCTTCAGCAAAATACCAGGTATTGTATTAAAGCCTTCTGAAAATACAAAGAAGTGACTTCCAAGCCTGGATACCTGACAGAAAAACCCGCACTTCCGCCAGGAAGTACGGGTTTCTTATTATTCAAACCTGTATATTGTTATATGGTGATACAGTTCCCCGGCCTTTAGCACCGGTGACGGAAAATGTTTATGTTTCATTGCATTCGGGAAAAACTGGGTCTCAAGGCACAATCCGCTCCACTTGCCATAAATGGTACCGCCTTTGCCTTTTACATCACTTAAATAGTTCCCCGTATACAGCTGTACCCCGGGTTTTGTTGTGTAAACCTTCATCCTGCGCCCGCTTGCGGGATCATAGACTTCAGCGGCAAATTCAGGCTCTTTTCCGCCTACATTTAGTACGAAGTTATGATCGTAACCCTTTCCGCACTTTATATGAATATCGTCAGCCTGTATGTCCTTCCCGACAGGTTTAAATTCTCTGAAATCCATCGGTGTTCCCGCTACATCTATAATTTCTCCGGTCGGTATGCATTCTTCGTTATTGACGGTAAATTTGTCTGCATTTATTTTCAGCTGATGATTCAGAATATTCCCGGAATTATGTCCTGATAAATTGAAATAACTGTGATTGGTAAGATTTAAAACGGTATCAGCATCTGACCTGGCTTTATAATCGATATAAAGGCCGTTGTCGTCGGTTATTGTGTATGTAACAGTAATATCAAGATTTCCGGGATATCCTTCCTCCCCGTCCGGGCTAAGATAATGAAGTTTAATGGTATTATCGGTGTGTTCAACGACATCCCATACAACCTTGTCAAATCCTTTAATTCCACCGTGCAGATGATTGTTTCCGTCGTTTTTCGCAAGCCTGTATTCTTTTCCATTCAGTTCAAACACCGCGTTTTCTATCCGGTTGCCATGCCTGCCAATAATAGCACCGAAATATGGACTGTTATTGTAATCCTCCAGGCTGTCACACCCCAGCACCACATCTTCAACCTTTCCGTCCTTGTCCGGAACATACAGGGAAACAACTATTCCTCCGTAATTTATTATTTCCGCTTTCATGCCCCTGGAATTGCAGATTGTAAAAGCATAAACTTCCGTACCGTCCGAAGTTTTCCCAAAAAATTTTTTCGACATGATAAAACCTCCCTGCCGTAATTTAATAAAAAACCTAAATTTATTTACAATTCAAAATATTACCCGTTTCAGCGGAGAAAATCTGCCGGCGCTTTGGCCAACCCTCTCTTATCTTTTTCGCGGGATAAAACTGCCGCAACATGTAAAGCCACTCTCATAACTCAAATAAATTATAGCATTTGGGTCAATTATTTCAAATCATTTTTAATAACCAAAGCTATGCCCGATATCACCTCCCATTTAGCAGTAAACGGTATTTTCTGAATATGCCTGTAACTTGACAAAGACAGGCATTGAAAGTTATATTTATAATGTAGTAATTCATGGAAACCACAAATATGCTGTTATCCGTTCAGTGCAGAACTGATAAGCATTCTCGTATTACAGTATGCAATATGTCTTTTAGTCTGGCTGAACAACTGTATGTATAATCGGGTAAGGATGAAATATATGTACAGGGTTGTACTTGTGGATGATGAACCGTGGGTGCTGTCTGGTCTTGAAGAACTGATAGACTGGAACAAATCCGGTTTTGACATTGTCGCAAAATTTGCCGATCCAGAAATAGCTCTGAAGGAAATTGTACGAATAAAACCCGATGTAATTTTTACAGATATCCGTATGCCCAAAATGTCCGGTGTTGAACTTACTGCTTTTTTAAAAGAACAAAATATTGATTCTGAAATAGTGTTTATAAGTGCTTACCGGGATTTTGAGGCAGCACGCAAAGCCCTCGAATACGGAGCATGTCAATACATACTTAAACCCTTTAATCAGAATGAAGTGGAAAACACCATACGTCTGCTGGATAAAAAAATCAGAAACAGAAAAGCACCTGTTTCTGTTAATCCTGATGAACCTGAGAATTTAATGTCTGTTGAAGTTGAACATCTTTTTAGAACCGCTGCTAAATATCCAATATGTTGTCTGGCTCTTTGCGATCATCCGTCAAGTATATCCTTTAATCATGATTTCATTTACAGCAAACCTTTGTTGATAAAAGGCGAACCTGCTGCTTATCTTTTATCTGCCAAAACCAAAGAGCTTATATATGAACTTGCATTGTCGGTTAAAAGTGATCCTTTGAACGGAGTTGGTTTCAGTAGAATATATTCTGATTTTACATATTTTATGGAAATGCTCGAGGAAGCTAAAATATCACTAAATTTTGGATTCATATTTTCAAGCAATCCATTGACTGCAGAAATCCAACTATTCCTGTGCCGCACGATATCCAAAAATCTTTCGCTTGGCGATCTGGCTTCGGAATTTTATCTTTCGGAAACCTACCTGAGCGCAATGTTTAAAAAGAATACAGGCAGTACCATAACGAATTTTATCCAGGAAATAAAAACATTTTATGCAGCAAGGCTGCTTTCAAGTACAGACTTGGAACTTAAGGATATTGCCATGCAGCTTGGATTTGAGGATTACAGTTATTTTGGAAAACTGTTTAAGAGAAACTTCGGTGTATCACCTTCATCTTACCGTGAAAAAATCAATAAAATAAGTTAAAAGAGCTTACAGTCAGCAAACGATTTATCACGCGGCTGTTTAGGAAATATCAGCTCTATGGCGGTATAGTATTTATACCGTGATTTTATTATAAATTTGCTCCGCTCTCCGAAAACAAGCCTCAGTCTCTTGGCAATATTGTACAAACCAATACTGTGCTTTTTCTCAACAATGTTTCCCGTTTCTATGCTTGCAATGATTTCATTAAGCTTTTCTTCGGGTATTCCGCATCCGTTATCACTAATCCTGACATGGAGCATACTTTCACCGGATACATAGCTAATCCAGCTTTGAACCTGAATTATCTTCGGTTCATTCTCCTTTTTGTCTGCAAATCCATGAGTTAATGAATTTTCAACAATCGGCTGCAGACACATCGCCAATGCAGGGTGGCTGAACGTCTCTGCCGGAATAAACATACGAAGCTCAAAACTTCCGTTGGTTTTCAGCTTCATGATATTTATATAGTTTTTCAAGTGTTCAATTTCTTCACTTAAGTTAACAACCGTATTTGCACGCAAGGAATACCGAAACATTTCTGACAGTAAACTGATTACCCTTTCAAGCGGATTTGCATTATAATGCCTTGCCATGCTACGCATACACTCTAACGTATTAAAAAGAAAGTGAGGGTTAATCTGGCTCCTGTACGCATAAATCAAAGCCTGTTTCTGCTCAATAACAGCATTGTAAAGCTTGACTTGGGTTTCACGTTCTTTAGCATGCGCCTTTTCTATACTCTCCAGTGTAAGATTAATTCCATTTGACAGCTCCTGAAGTTCAAGAACATTTACAGGTCTGATTCTGGAACACTCCCCTTTTCTCACGCTCCTTACGTCTTTGACAATCTGTTGAATCGGTCTTGTAATAAACTTGAAAAGCTGCATCATCATAATAAAGTTTAAAGCCATTACAAATGAAAGCAAAACATAACTTATGTTTTTTACACGAATAATTCCTCCCAATAAGTCTTTCTCCGGAACCATGTATACCAGTTTCCATCCGAACTGGGGCAATACAATTGAGTTGCTCAGGTATTTTTCATTGCCGATGGCAACCTTTCCGGGGCCGTCAATAATATTACTCAGGGCATTTATTTCAATTTCACTCAAATCACGGTTTGATGAAACAATACTGTTTTCATAGAGTATTGCCATTGCACTTCTGGTTGATTTATCAATATCAAGCCATTGTATCAGATGGTTTAAGTCACACAGAACTGCACATATTGCACTTTCATTTCGCTCAAATTTTCCGTCTCTTACGTTGTAAAACGGATAGAAATATATAACATAAGGTGTGCTTTTTATGCCGTCGTTGTAAAAGATTGTGCTGAAAAAAGGAGATGTAAAGGTTTTTCCTTTATCTAATCCAAGCTCTTTCATCACTTTACTGAAAATCCATCTTTTTGACGAGTCAGTCGAGAAACTTCTTCCGTTTCTGTTATTTATTATGTACATTGCGCTGATGTTCGGATTACCGTTCAGTATGAAATTTACAACATCCTCCGCAGGACCTGCAGCCATGAAGTATTCATCGGGATCATCGAAAAAAGTAATAGTTTGAATATCTCCGGAATATGCGTATTGTTTGGCAGATTCATTTATACTTTCAACGCACTCTATTAGCCTTGTTTCTATACTGTCTGCCAGTGATTCAAACGATGTCTGGATTTGCCCTTCCAGTTCAACTGAAAAAATGTAGAAATACATGCCGACCAGAAATGCGAGAAAAAATGCCATAACGCCTAAGCTTATATAAATAAGCGTTTTCAGTGAGATATTCTTAAATGGCATTGATACAACAGGCACTCCTTTTCCAATGTATTAAGAACAATTATAGCATAATGATGATATCAATTGTACATATTCACTAACTAATTGTCATACAATACTCAATTTTTATAAAAAAATAATAAAAAAATACGAAAGAATCATAAATACATCCCTGTCCACCAGGAACCCAAATAAATATAATTTAATCACGGGGGTATGAAAAATGTCACGAATACAAAACCTTGCGAGAGAAATCTGGAAAAACAGAATGGTTTATACCTTGCTTTTACCCGGTTTAATCTGGTACATAATTTTTGCATACGGACCAATGGGTGGACTTACACTCGCTTTCAAAACGTACAAGGCAAGCAAGGGGATTTGGGGCAGCCCGTGGTGCGGATTTCAAAACTACGTTTATGTTTTCCGCGATCCGGCCTTTCTTGCATCCGTGTGGAAAACCCTTTATATTAACATAGGAAGGGTGCTTGCCGGTTTTTGCGCTCCTATAATTCTGGCGCTTATGATTAACGAAATACCGTTTAACCGTTACAAGAAAATTATACAGACAGTAGCTACTTTCCCACAGTTTCTTTCATGGGTCGTGGTATCAAGTATAATGATTAATTTCTTTAGTTATAACGGTCCTGTTAACTTTATTTTATCCCTGCTGGCAAATAAAACAGTAAATTTCCTCGGTAACGAAAAAATCTTTATTCCAATGCTTTATGTCACCGAAATATGGAAAACCACAGGCTGGTATGCAATAATATATCTTGCTGCTATTGCAGGAATTAACCCTGAACAGTATGAAGCTGCCAGAATAGATGGAGTAACGCGAATCCAAAACATTTTCTATATTACATTGCCCAATATCATGCCTACTATATCCATTATGCTTATATTAACAATCGGAAACCTTATGTCTGCCGGTTTCGATCAGGTTTTCAACCTTTCAAACGCAGCAGTCCGCGATGTTTCTGAAATTCTGGATATGTACATATACAGAATAACATTCCAGTCAGCTCCTGATTTTTCGTTTTCCACAGCAGTCAGTCTGTTCCGCGCGGTAATAAACATGGTACTGCTGCTCATGGCAGACCGAATTGCCAAACTGCTGGGCGGTGAAGGGCTTATAGGCTGATTAGAAAGGAGAACGTCATGTTCAGTTTCAGAAAAAAATATAATAAAGTAAATTTATTAAAATATTCCAGGTTTGATATTGTACTGTGCGTTATTCTGGCAATTGTTATGCTTTCTATAATAATTCCTTTTATTAACGTTATAGCGGTTTCATTTACATCACAGCAGGAATATCTTCAGTCTTCCGTGCTTATATTCCCTAAAAAGCCAACATTGAGGAATTATTATGATCTTTTCAAGGACGGACGAATTCTTATAGGTTACAGAACAACCATCATCATACTGTTAATCGGCCTTCCGCTTAACCTGATTCTTACCACAAGTTTTGCCTATGGACTTAGCAGAAAGGGATTCCCCGGAAGGAAACTGATTTTCTATCTCGTACTGTTTACAATGATTTTCAACGGTGGAGTAATACCGATGTATATGCTTATAAAGGAACTGAAATTAACAAATACCATATGGTCTGTAATACTGGCTTATGGAATCAATACTTTCTATATGATTATCATGCGCAATTATTTTTCCACCTTACCTGAATCATTAATAGAATCAGCCAAACTGGACGGTGCAGGAGAATGGAAAATCCTGTTCAGCATTATACTTCCCCTGTCCATGCCAATAATTGCGACGATTACTTTGTTTTACTCTGTTGACAGGTGGAACGAATGGTATTATTCAATGATTTTTATAAGAAATGCTAATTTACAGCCTCTTCAGTTGATTTTAAGAAATATTGTTATTGATTCGCAGGTTCGTGCACAGGCCGCAAGTTCCGGAGCAATCCTTGAAGAATACAAGTTTACAAACGGCCTTAAAATGTGCGCCGTCATAGTTACTATGCTTCCGGTAATGTGTATATTCCCTTTCCTTCAGAAGTACTTCGTTAAAGGAGTACTTATCGGGGCAATCAAATCATAACAAAAAACCGGTATACCGGTAAATATAATATCCCAAAAATAATAAGGAGGTATTGGGTATGAAAAGACTTATAAGCTTTCTTGTTGCCATGTTTCTGCTTCTGACATTTACAGCAGGATGCAGCAGCGACACGAAAGATGCATCATCACCGACTTCACAGGGGACAATTCAGACAGGCACTGAAGACGCTTCCCAAAAATACAGTAAAAAACTGGTGATTGACTGGGCAAGCGTCATGGTAAATGAAGGTACGGATTATAATGCTGACGAATTCTCGCAGCAATGGTGCAAGAAATTTAACATCGAATGGAACATGATACCGTTGACATGGGAAAATTGGGCAGAAAAGCTGCGTATCTGGATTAACTCGGGTGATATGCCTGACATCGCAACATGGAACTATGTTCACGGAGAATATGCCGCATACGTTGAACAGGAACTTATCCGCAGACTTCCTGATGACTGGAAAACCCGCTGGCCGAATGTGGCAAAAGCATATGAAAGCACTGTAATAGGCCCTAAACTGGACGAACTCTTCGGCGGCACATACTGTCTGCCGAAACCAAGGTTTGCAATGAACAAACCTTCAGAAGTACTTCCCAATCATATGGGAATATACATGAGAAAAGACTGGATGGAACAGATAGGTATAGAAGTAAAAGACGCATACACGGTAAATGAGCTGCTTGACATAGCCCGCCGGATCAAGGAAGAAGATCCGGGCAATGTCGGCGACAAGCTTGTACCAATAGAAGTACGTACAGGGAATATGGCCTTTCTGTTCCCATGGGCTGTATATGCACACAGCCAGTCACCGGCTGATTTCTATATAGGTGAGGACGGCAAATACAAGTGGGGTCCGGCTGATCCGGAAACACTTGAAGGTTTGAAACTGTACCAGCAGGCATACAGAGAAGGACTGCTTCATCCTGAGTTTTACACGTTAAAACAGAACGAAGACCTGGAGGATTTCTATGTGGCAGGTACCGCTGCAATTACATGCGAAGGCGGTCTGGCATACTATCAGAATCTGTTCGGCGCCCAGCTTAAGAAAAACCTTGGCCTGGATCCCGAAAAAGCAATGCATTTTGCAGCTGTTTTAGGCAATGACGGCAAGTATCATCATCCTGAAGTCATTAATTTCTGGACAGCCAATATTTTCTCTCCCGACATGGATAACGAAAAATTTGAGCGAATTATGGACATATTCGATTACTCATGTACCCAGGAAGGTCAGTACATTCTCAGGATGGGAATCAAAGGTGTGGACTGGGAAGAGACTGCCGACGGTGGTTTCAGAACTCTAATGCCGGAAGGACAGACTGTTGACAGCAAATATCCGTCCATCATGCCGCTCTACATTAACATGCTGATTCTTTCGGATGACTTTGACATGATTAATCCCTCATACCCTGAATCATACCGTCAGAGAACAAAACGTCAGTATGAACTTCGTTCAAAACTTTCAGACTCTACAACTCTGGTGCCGACAGACTGGACATCATATTTCCATGACTCACCCTCAAGAAGAAAAGTTGCCTTCGACTATGCAACTGAGTATGCACAGCTGATACTTAAGGAAGGAGATATTGAGGAAAACTGGAAAGCATGGGTTCAGGAAAAAATGCAGGTAGTTCAGCCTGTTCTTGATGAACTGAACGCTTTAATCGGAAAGTAAACATATGCATTAACCCGTAATACCTGGAAACCGCATGAATTCATGATTCATGCGGTTTTCTTCATTTTCCTGGATTCATTGTCAGCGACTCTGTAATTTTTATGTTTTTTATAGCAGTATACGTACGGTTTCTTTTATTTTGTAACATTAAGAGCAAATCATTGCTTTTTCTTGGACTCTTATATAAAATTTATACCATTGTATAGGACTATAACAGTATTCATATGTAATACAGGCAATATTTTACTCTTTTATTGCACCGATCATAATGCCTTTTATAAAATACTTCTGAAGAAATGGATATAAAAAGAGTATAGGAATAGTCGAAATCACTATTGCTGAATATTTTATTGTTTCGCTTACCATCTGATCGTCACCCAGGTCACCACTAATTGACATGCTCATATAGCTTGTATCGTTTTGAATAAGGATCTCCCTGAGTACCAGCTGTAATGGATACAGATCCCTGTCTCTTAAAAATATCATGGCATAAAACCAGGCATTCCATTTTTCACATTATAACCTTTAAAGTAAATTCATCTACTAAACTGTTCACATCACTCATAATTTTCGCAAACTCAGAAGACTCTTCAGGTGTAGGGGAAACAGGAGGCATCAGGTGCTTTTTCATATCATTATCTGTCCATGCATCTAAAGCTGCAGTCTGTTCCGGGTATACATAGTATATTTCAAGGAAACGTTTTTCGCTGAAATACGGACCAGGATAAACGCCTCTGGCATAAACAGACCATGCCTGACCAATCGGTAAACCATCCGGATTTTTAAGAACCACATCGGTCATCATCGGAAGGTCATTCTCTATAGTATAAGAAACACCTTCAATACCGTAGTTGTAAGTTAATCTGCCTTTTTCGGTATAACCATAATTCAAGAATCTTGCTGCAAGTGACGGATTTTTGCAACTGGTTGTAATACATGCACCGACACCGTCAAAAGGATTAAGTAATGAATTAAACTGAGGCTTTTCACCTCTATTAAGAACAGGATATTTAACACCAATTAAAGATGCATTCGGATCTTTGGCTCTCAATTCCGGAAGATACTTACCAATACCGCTTCCAGCCTATGTGGGGAATACACCTGTCTTGTTGTTAAGTATATTTGAATCTACAGCTTTTTCAAGTTTTGCATCCAATAGCTCGGAGGCCGTGTTCAAACCAAGCTCATACAGGAGGTTGCGGGTATGCTCCAGTTCAAACATTGGATATCACCCCCGCCAGTGCATCATACACGCTTAAGG
>Ga0134104_1000031_pt1 | contig 195066 bp, 175 predicted proteins | sample 15_3_2metaG_FD_94455 | JGI IMG/M metagenome (GOLD analysis project Ga0134104, IMG submission 94455) | Switchgrass degrading microbial communities from high solid loading bioreactors in New Hampshire, USA - 15_59_3.3_214_A2 metaG | ecosystem: Engineered > Bioreactor > Semi-continuous >...
GTTATTATTCATATATAACTCATGGTACTCCTTTACTAATGTTTTTCTTGGGTCGTTAAACATTTTACAATGGATTACCATGAGTTTTCTATATATTACGGCATTTTATTTTACAACTTCCCTTTTTTTTATTAAATTATACTTTTTTTGCATGGAGGAATGTGTTATGCTTTAGACAAAATAAAGACATATATGCTATAGATTTGTCTATGAAAGCATATTGCCAGAAAAAAGCTATATATTTATTTAAAAGAGTGGGAGGAGACGAAATGCTTAAGAAAACCTATACCAAAATTATGGCAGCTGCATTGGCGACAGCGGCAGTCAGCGGAATTGTGCTTATAGCATCGGCTTTAAAATCCACACCGGAGAAGACATTAATGAAATATGCTGAAGCGCTGGAGAAAGGTGACCGGAAGAAGATAGTGAAGCTGTATACGCCGGAATCTCAAATGTTTTATGAGGGTTTGAGTATATTTATGGATGATATGTTTGATTATCCAATGAACGTCAAGGCCAGGATTGTTGTAGACGAAGTGGTTTATGATGACGGCAAAGGCTCTGCGGAAGTAAGCTACTATATTATTACCGAAAGCAAAGATGGCGGTGAAGTTGACGTGGATTATGCATCAACCAGTATGGTTAAGTCAAAAGGGAAATGGTATATTGACGAAGGTTTTTAATATTCCGGAGTAAGTTATATGAGACAATTTACGATTATCAGGTGAGGAGATCAGGAAATGAATAGATTTATCAAAGCAGCCATGATGTTTGCAATTGTTTTTCTTATAATGTTTGGTACCGCGGCATGCAGCAACGGCGGCAGTATTTTAACGAGGGTTACTCTTGAAGACAATTTTCAGGGAACCAGGGTCATGGAAGTAAGCATAGAAAAAAGCACATTTGACCAGTATTTTAAGGGAACGGTGGACGACTTAAAATCCCTGGTTATGGCAAGTTGTCCGCAGCAATTATCATATGAAGTTAATGAAACGGATTCCAATATAGTGTGTGTTTTCAGGCTTGAATTCGATTCCATAGATACATACAAGGACAAGGTGGCGGCCATAATCGGTGAAGAAAGGGAAATAGAAGTATTAAAATCGGATTCCTTCCTTGTGCAGGGGATAACCTACGAGGAGAACTTCACCAGCAGGGAGCTGTTAAGCTGGCTCAGTGATGCATTGGTTGATAACAATTATGTTAGCTCCGAGAATAAAAGCAAGATACTTGAATCTGACAGGACTACTTTTGTATTCTCATCAATGGAATATGATTCGGGTGAGCAAATATACGTGTCCGACATTCAATACCTGCCTTTTGGGGTCATAGACATTCTAACAAAACCATATTTTGACAATACATATGACAGAACGGTGATATTCCATATCCCGCAGTATACCATGGATCAAAAAGGCGAGGAAATAACCGCATACCTGGAGGAAGGAGTTCCCGGCAATGCGGAAATGGCATGGGACACCAACCGGGATAACGACGAGACGGTTTTCAGAATTACAATGAAAAAGCTTGATGCGGGCGGGCTTAATTCGGCCATGAGGAGCATATTCCATTCGGATCTGGCAAGCGTAGAGAAAACGAGTTATATATATGAAAAAAATATGCTGGAGCACGGGATGGCGTTCAAGGAGACCGTGGACGCTTCCAAATTCATATCAAATCAATATGCGCAGGCGCATGTGCGTTACTATGTCGATTCCTCACTTCTCTCATACATAGAAGACAGTGAGTGGGGACAGCTGTGGGATTACGGCTATGGACAGGATGATTACTACGGATATAAGTGCGTATATGATTATGAAATAACGGACGCCACATTGACGGTAAGCTTTAAATATTCATTCTACCCGGACTCAATAAGCGTGCTTACACAGGTTCATGGCAAGGATAAGATTCAAAGGGATATTGATCTAATATACGAAAGCGAGGAAGAAAAGGATGGGACGGCGCTTCTGCGGGACAACATCGGGGATGCAATAGAAGGATATGCAGAAATGGAATATATCGAACAGGACGGCGGATTTGTTATAAAAATAAAGCAGAAAGGCACGAAGGAGGAAGTGAACACCGGATTCCAGGCCATATTCAACTCGCCGGCTTCATACATGCGTTACGCAAGGCAGGGCAATAAGACGCAGCCAAAGCTTACTTCGGTATTCGAGGAAAACCTGGATTTCAGAAGCCTCTTAGCAGGAGACATACCTATTTATTATGAAGCAAAATTATCACGGGGAGAAAAGATCAGCGAAACAACCTATGCTTATTATTCCGATAATGACGACCTGTTGGCAATAAAGGATGACAGTATTAAGATGGAGTTTAACGGCGGCAGGGTTAATTGCAGCGTGGTTACGACGAAATTCAATGTGTTTTTCCTGCTATACCTTCTGCTGATATTAATATTCGCCGCGGCATTGCTCATAGCCGTAATTATGCTTATATTAATGCTTAAGGAAAAAAGGCGGGAACTGAAAGCGGAGGGCAGGAGGAGCACGGTACAATTTTCGGAGAGTACGTTGGATGTTATGAATAAGAAGCGGTGTACCGTATGCGGCAGCGATTTAGACTGGAATGTTAAATTCTGTACCAAATGCGGTGCTAGATTAGATGAGAATAACGATCAGGGGGGAGTATAATGGAAAACAATAGAAAAGGAATCAATATCGGGATTTTGATTAAAATTGTGACCTTATTACTGGTCATCATGTTCTTTGTACCCTTGTTTGCCGTATCATGCTCGGGGCAAATATTTGAATTCAGTGCAGCCAGACTGACGACAGGTTATTCCTATCAGGGCGATAAGCTGGTGGAGCCCCATCCGGTATGTATTTTGCTGATTATTCTTCCTGTTGCTGTTTTTGCAGCCAGCTTCCTGATAAAGAACAGCAAGCTGTTGAGCCTGCTCAGCGGCGCAAGCGGAATAATCAATATAATCATGCTGGCATCCATTATATCGAACGCCAAAAATGAGGCCGCGCGAAACTATATGGAATTTGAGACCCGTGTTGGATTTTACCTGTCATTGTTGCTGAACCTGGTGCTTATTGGCCTGGCTGTTATTGAATTTGCCGGGATTACAGGTAAAACACCGTTATTGCAGGATTCGGGAGGTGCGGCCGCATCATCCCGGATATGTACGCAATGCGGGACGCCACTGAAAGCTGGTGATATTTTCTGCGGCCAATGCGGCAATAAATATGAAGAGGTTACATATACCGCAGCAAGATTCTGTACTAACTGCGGGAACCAGCTTAAGAAAGGAGAAAACTTCTGCACGAATTGCGGGTGCAGGATTGGGTAATAATGATAAAACTGTGGATGCCAGAAACACGGTTTAAGAATGAATGTATACAAAAATGGAGCCAATGGGGCTCGAACCCATGACCTTTCGCGTGTGAGGCGAACGCTCATCCCGGCTGAGCTATGACTCCATGAGCCTATTATAGCACTGAAGCTGGAAAAATCAATAAGTTTCATTATCAATAAGTAGGACAAGATTTACTGGATAATGCATCCTCTGCCATAATAGAACTATAAATACAAGCCAGATAGAAGACATCAAACGGAGGTATTACTGTTTGTAAAAACCCTTTTGTAAAGTATAATTGTGTCAATATGAGAAGGCGTTTAATCCCGGAGGTGCATCCTGATGCCGTTTACCATTATCCGTCAGGACATAACAAAAATGAAAGCAGACGCTATAGTTAACGCCGCCAATACCGGACTGAAAATGGGCGGTGGAGTCTGTGGAGCCATTTTCAGGGTGGCGGGAGCGGAAAAGCTTCAAGCCGCCTGTGATAAACTTGCCCCGATTAGGACGGGTGAGGCGGTTATAACTCCGGGATTTGACCTGCCCGCCAAGTTTATAATTCACGCAGCCGGGCCTATTTATAGCCGTCAGAATGCCAGGCAGTGTGAAAAACTCCTGCGTTCCGCCTACATTGAGTCGCTTCGGCTTGCTGTTGAAAATAAATGTGAGAGTATTGCGTTCCCATTGATATCGAGCGGGATTTACGGATACCCAAAAGACGAAGCCTTGCAGGTGGCTGCAGCTGCAATTAGGGATTTTCTTGCCAATAACGATATTGATGTAACACTTGTGGTGTTTGATAAATCATCTTTTATAATAAACCGTACGCTTCTTGGGGAAGTAGAAAGCTACATAAATGAGCATTATGTTGATATGCACCAGGTAAGCCGAGGTAAGCCGCATGATGCAGAACGCCATATTATGTCCGAAGATAAGGAACGTTTTAGTTTATACAACGAGCCTGTTCATGAAGTGATGCTCGCTCCTGGTAAGGCACCATCCTCGCTTAATGGTTTAATCGGCAGCCTTGATGAGCCGTTCTCCGAAATGCTCCTTCGCCTGATTGATGCCAAAGGAATGACGGATGCCGAGGTATACAAGCGTGCCAATATAGACCGTAAACTGTTCTCCAAGATCAGAAGCAACAAAGGGTATGTGCCAGGCAAGCGTACAGCTATTGCTCTTGCCATAGCGCTGAAGCTATCTCTTGACGAAACAGAAGAATTTTTGAAACGGGCAGGCTATGCACTATCCCACGCCGTCAAATCCGATGTTATTGTGGAATACTTCATCGCAAATGGCAAGTACGATATTTTTGAGATCAATGAAGTGCTGTTTGAATTCGACCAGCCGCTGCTGGGCTGCTGCGACAACCGTGGCGGCATTTCGCAAGTCGGTAACGGTTGACGGGGCTTGCTTTGAGGAAATCCGAAAGGACGTAAAGCGGCGCGTAGGCCGGAAATGATAATCGGAGCAGTTACTATAGTTCAATAGATGTGAAATCCGGTTTTATGCCGTATAAAAGGGGGTCCATCTTCATGGATGGACCCCCTTTTTATACAATGTATAACGGAACCGGCAATGAGCATGCAGGGTATGTGTGTGAGAAAACAGGGCTCATTGAAACGAATATAGTTAATGAAGATGGCACTCATAATTTAGTCTGAAAATCCGGATTTAAGCATCAACAGCAATGCAGGCATATATGAACCCTTAATCCGGTAAAGAATGCTGCCGCCTTCCTCCTTTATTTCCACAGGCATGTCATCAAGCACATGAAGTGCTTCGGTTTCAGGAAGCTTTGCTTTTGCTGCGATGTCCCCTGTTGAAACATATAAATTGATGTCATGGTAAGTCATTTCATAGACAGCATAAAGCACCTTCAGGAAGTTTATATCCGCCAGTTTTTTCAGGGACATATACAAGTCACGTATCTGCGACGGTGAAGGTGACTCAAAAGACGTATTGTCAGCGATAAATATGCCGTTACCGGCATATACCGTTGTGCCTTCCGGTTCGGAGATTATCGAAAGGTCCCATCCGGTCATGCTTCCTGCCGTTTTGAGGCATCAGGTTATACAGCCCCCTTTTCCAGCATGGACCGGATAACAGTTTTCACAAATATATAAATATAGCAGTGTTTGTATAAATCGATATATAAAATCGGAAGCAGAAGTGATATATTATAGATAAACCGGAATTGACAGGTTTTATAGTTTAACAGCATATAGGGAGAAAGGATGATAAAGATGAAAGTTATCATGTATGGCGCGGAAATCTGCCCGAATTGTGCGGAAGCATTGGAGCAGTTAAAGGAGTATGGAAACATAGAACTTGACTATAGGAATATTACGAAGAAAATATCAACGTTAAAGGAATTCTTATATTACAGAGATCATGAGAATATATTTGCTCCGATTAAGGAAGCCGGGAAGGTGGGTATTCCGTTCTTTATACTGGAGGATGGGACAAAAACATTTGAAATCCTTGATTTTATAGAAGCAACTAATACAGATACAAACAGTCAAGCCGGTGCCTGTTCCCTGGATGGGGAAGGACGCTGCTAAGCTGATAACTAAAAATATAATCATAGCAAGGGTTGTATAAGCGCGCCGTTAACGTATATTCCAGCGGATTCTCAAATGTCTGCGAAATACTATATCGTGATGCAACCTTTTTTCAGGGTGTATGCGTAAGAGTCATATATTGTCATAGCAAATACTCTGTGTACATTTATTATCAAAGGGTATTCTCTACACTTTTCCCAAAAGGTATCAGTGTAACAAAAAATCCCTTGAAAATCAAGGGATTTTAAAAGCGCGAGACGGGATTCGAACCCGCGACCCTCGCCTTGGCAAGGCGATGCTCCACCTCTGAGCCACTCGCGCGTTTATATTATGTTGTGCCGCTTGTTTCGGGCACATGACATAATATACTACAGATACTTGGGTTTGTCAATACCTTAATAAGCAATTATCTTATTATCGGTACAGTTTATATTATATACGCAATTCAACCAATTAATGCCGTCGTAACATACTTGTTTTTCTCGAACTGCTTGTTCATCAGGGTTTCCGATTTGGCCAGTTTTACGTCTATCCAGAGCTCTTCGGCTGCGATAAGCAGGTTGGCAAGCATTATGCCCATGTCTATCATTTTTATCCGGTCAAGAGGCCTGGCTATAAGAGGGTTCTTTCTTGTGAATATATGAATTTTGTTCTTGTATACGACAAAGCGCCAGGGCTGGTTGTTGTAGCTTGACGGGGCAAGGCGGGCTGCCTCCAGCATCTTGCGGATATCGGCATTTACCTCTTCCTTGTATACCACGAGGCCGGATTCGGGGTAGCGTTTTGCCTGGGAGGCGTCCCTGTAAGGGGAGTCCTTAGGTTTACCGAAGGCGATTGCTATTACGTAATCATACTTCATGGTATTTTTAAGGCCCCATCCCGGGCTTGCGGCGCCCATGAAGCAGGTGCCGAGGCCCTTCGATTCTATATAAAGGCTTAGCTGCTGCATGAGATATCCGGCATTCAGCAGGTAGTCGTCCTTCTTTTCGGATGAAATGCACATGTAATAGGGAGCCTTGACGGCAAACGGGCCGTTGAACCCCTGGTTTCTTTCGATATTGCTGACGAGCTTGAATTCAACTTTTATGCCCTTTACAAGCATTGGCAGACTGTCGGCGAACTTCAGGATATCGTCAAGAACCTCCCATTCCAATGCTTCCTGGCGGTATTTCCTTACGCTTTTCCGCACGAATATAGTATCATACATATTCATAACTCAGCACCTCACTTTATTGGTTGGAAGCCTTTTTCTCCATTTCTTTTTTCCTGTAGTGCAATGGTGAGATTCCGTAGTACTTCTTAAAAAGCTTGCTGAAGTGATACACGTCGTCGTATCCCACTTGATTTGCGATACTTTTTATGCTGTTTTCATTCGACCTCAGCAAGATATTGCGCGCTTTTTCAAGCCTGATTTTTATCAGGTAGTTAATCGGGGACTCACCGGTTTCTTCCTTGAATATCTTGGAGATGTACACCGGGCTCAAATACATATTATGTGCAATTTGCTCCAAAGATATCTTCTCATTGTAGTTTTGGTTCAAATAATTTATTATTTGCTTTACGGCATAATTCTTGTTGTAAGATTCGAAGCTGCAGGGAGACTGTTCGATGCTGTCATCATTGAGTATTTCCCGCATGACAAGTATGAGCATCTGCATTAAATGGGTTTTGATCATGAAGTATTTGCTCATGTTGGAGCTTTCCTTTTCGGCAATCATTTCGTAGCAGTGCATCATTATTTTTTGCTTAAGCTCCGCGTTTGTATGCATGATGTGGGACCCGTCCTTAAGCATGATGGAGTTCGGCGGCATGTTAATAAAGTGAAAATCATTGAAGCCCGCTATAAATTCTATGGTGGGCTCGTCCTTGTTTATCACAAGATGCGTATGCGGTACGCCCGGATTGCATATGACGAGATCCCCGGCCGCCACATCGTATTCAACGCCATCAACAAGGTATTTTCCCTTGCCTGATAATATATATGCAAGCTCGGCATAATCATGCTCATGCATTGTGCCGTTTTTGGTCATTTTGCATTTTGATACATAGAAAACCGTGGGATTAAAATCATTATAAGTAAGATCATAATCATTCAACATACAATCACCTTCCTGCAGCCGGCGATATACGGTCCCCGGCTTGGGATAATTATAACATTTTCCGAGTTAATAAGAAATAATATTTTAGAATCAAAATCAAACTTATAGAAAACGACATTATATAAGTAAAAATCTACATTTTATTCGTGCAAAATTCATATATCATTATTATACGATATTCGTATATCATATCATATGTGTTTATATATAACGGATATTGCCAAGGAGGAAGCAATATGACGGCAATGCAATGGGTTTTTTCATTTATGAAAAGATACCGAGCGAAAATAGTATTTGCCCTGGTTCTTACGACAATAACGGCAGTTATTAATATAGTAAATCCCCAAATCTCCGGAGTGGTGGTGGATGACGTCATAAAAGGCGGAAACCGTGAGATTCTGCCCAGGCTGATTATTATCATGATACTGGCCACCTTTATCCGGGCCGTTTTAAGATTCTGGTTCCTGATGATTTTTGAGCAGACCTCGCAGGACATGCTTTACTCGATGAGGGACCATGTATACCGCAGGATGATGGGACAGGATTTCGCATTTTACAGCACAAACCGGACCGGCGACCTGATGTCCAGGCAGACGGGAGATCTGGATGCCATAAGACATTTTGTCGCCTATGTCATTTATGCGATTTATGAAAACACCCTGATGTTCGTCATTGCGCTTGCGATGATATTCGTGGTCGAATACAGGCTTGCGTTATGCATGATTGCGGTGCTGCCCCTGACGGCTCTGGTTACCTTCAGGCAGCTTAAAGCAGTAAAACCTGCATTCCATAATATCAGGCAGCACTTTTCAAGCCTGAATACATTTGTCCAGGAGAATATAAGCGGAAACCGCGTCGTTAAGGCATTTGCCAAGGAAGATTACGAGATATCCAAGTTCAACCGTGAAAATGACGGCTTCAGGGAAGCGGAGCTAGCCGCGTCGGATATCTGGAAGAAATACGTGCCGGCATTCGAGTTTCTGGCAAATGTGCTTTCGGTTATCCTGTACCTGGTCGGCGGAATCATGGTTGTAAACGGTTCCATGTCCCTGGGCAAGCTGGTGACGGTAAGCGGCTACCTCTGGATGCTGAACAACCCCCTTCGGCAGGCAGGATGGCTTGCCAACGACTATCAGAGGTTTGTGACCTCGGCAGAAAAGATTTATTCCACCATCAGCGTCGAGCCGTCCATCAAGGAGCCCGACCATGCGGTGGTAAGGGAACGTTTCAAGGGTGACATCGAGTTTTCCAAAGTCTTCTACCAGGTTGGAAATGAAAAGATACTGGAGGATATTAGCTTCAAGGTTAAGGCCGGACAAACCGTCGGCATTATCGGCTCCACCGGTTCGGGAAAGAGCACGCTTATGAACCTGTTGTGCAGGTTTTATGATGTTACCTCCGGGGAGATAACCATTGACGGCATAAATGTAAAGGACCTGGATCTGCACAGCTTGCGTGACAATATCGGGCTTGCGATGCAGGATGTATTCCTGTTTTCAGATACTATAGAAGGTAATATCGCCTTCGGAAGGCCTCACAGCAGCATGGACGAGGTAGTCCGCGCCGCTAAAATTGCCAATGCCCATGATTTCATAATGCACATGCCCGAAGGGTATGACACTATCATAGGTGAAAGGGGAGTTGGCCTGTCCGGAGGGCAGAAGCAGAGGATTTCACTGGCAAGAGCCTTGCTTAAGGATCCGCCGATTATCATCCTTGACGACACCACCTCGGCAGTGGATATGGAAACGGAAGCGCTCATCCAGGAAGAGCTTTCAAGGATAAGGGAAAAGCATACCGTATTCATTATTGCCCACAGGATATCATCTATCAAGGATGCGGACCTTATACTCGTTCTGGACGGCGGCAGGATAGTGGAATCGGGAACCCATGAAAGCCTGCTTAAAATGAACGGATATTATCACAGGGTGTTCCATCACCAGTACGGTGATTTTGACCGGTATGCGCTGATGAATGAGGGAAAGGAGGCGTAAACATGGCAAGGAACAAATATGACATTGACGAGACCCTGCAGGTGGAGTTTAACTATTCCCACCTAAAGAGGCTTGGAAGATATATCAAGCCTTACAGGAAAGACATGGCCATGGTCATACTCCTTACGACCCTGTCCTCGGCCCTGGGCATGCTTACGCCAAGGATCCTGATGGAAGTCATGGACGTGTACATACCTAACGGCGATATAAAGGGAATTGTGCTGTTAAGCCTTGCAATGCTGGTTATATACTTCATTATTTCTGTTATATTGAGAATGAAGATAACCATGACATCAAGGCTGGGACAAAATATAATCCATAAAATAAGAAGCGACATTTTTGAGCATCTGCAGGAGCTGCCGTTTTCATACTATGATGACAAGCCCCACGGAAAGATCCAGGTCAGGGTGGTAAACTATGTAAACTCCCTAAGCGACCTGCTTTCAAATGGTATAGTAAACACCATAACCGAGCTGTTCAGCCTGGTGTTTATAATTGCTTTCATGCTTTCCATCAATGTCAGGCTCAGCCTTATATGCATGGCCGGGCTTCCGCTTCTTATGATTCTGATATTTATTATAAAGAAAAAACAGAGGGTTGCATGGCAGAAGCTCAGCAACAAGTCCTCCAACCTGAATGCCTATATTGCTGAAAGCATTAACGGTATCCGGGTAACCCAGAGCTTTACCAGGGAGCAGGAGAATATAAGGATATTCAACGAACTGAGCAACGAATACAGGACAACCTGGATGAAGGCGGTAAAACTGAATTTCCTGCTGTGGCCCGCAATAAACAACATATCCACATGGACTACCTCAGCCGTGTATGTTGTCGGCATTTCATGGCTGGACAAAGGAATGACGGGAATAACCGCGGGTGTTCTTGCGGCCATGTCCGGATATATAGGCCGTTTCTGGCAGCCGGTTACCACCCTGGCAGGATTTTATAACTCGCTGCTTACGGCCATATCCTACCTGGAAAGAATTTTTGAAACCATAGATGAGCCCGTCCTCGTCAAAGATAAGGAAGGCGCGATTGAAATGCCTCCTATTGTCGGTGAGGTGGAGTTCAGGAATGTATGCTTCAGCTACGAGGACGGCGTGCCCATTCTTAATAATGTAAGCTTTAAGGCAAATCCAGGTGACACCATTGCCATAGTGGGGCCCACCGGAGCGGGAAAGACCACAATCATAAACCTGCTGGCCAGGTTTTATAACCTGAATTCCGGGGTTATTACCGTTGACGGCATCGACATAAGCGATGTAAAGATAAAGTCCCTCCGCAAGCAGATGGGAATCATGCTGCAGGACAGCTTTCTGTTTTCAGGCACCATTCTGGACAATATCCGCTACGGCAACATGGAAGCCGATGATGAGAAGGTTATTGAAGCCGCGAAAACCGTCCGGGCCCATGACTTTATAGAAAAGCTTGAAAACGGCTATCTGACGGAGGTTAATGAACGGGGCACCAGGCTTTCCGTAGGCCAGCGCCAGCTTATCAGCTTTGCCCGGGCATTGCTTGCCGATCCAAGGATACTGATTCTTGATGAAGCCACCTCCAGTATTGATACGGAAACTGAGATACTGCTACAGGAGGGCCTAAAGCACCTGCTTAAGGGAAGGACGTCCTTCATCATAGCCCACCGCCTTTCCACCATAAAGAACGCCACTTGCATTCTGTATGTGGATGATGGAAGGATAATGGAGATGGGTACCCATGACGAGCTTATGAATAAGAAGGGACTGTATTACGAGCTATACAAGTCGCAGTACCAGTTCTTATAATGCGCGTTGAAAAATACAGCTAAAAAAATGTTGGAACTCGGGTACAATTATGATATTATTGTATAGAGACACAGCTAATTATGGTGGGAGTGATTATTATGAAAAAGATATTGATATGCTTCATAATAGGCATTGTGTTTATACTGACAGCCTGCAAAAAAGACGACGAGGAAGCCAATTTTATTCCTACCATGCCTCCGGATTACCCGGAAGAGGAGATGGATTTTCCGGGTGAGGATTCGGAAGATGTGCCCGGGGAACCGACGGATGCACACGATGATACGGAGGAACCGGCTGACGACGAGGATATTGACCCTGATTCGGTGGAGACCACCACTAAATATGTGAAGCTGAGAACCTTCGGTTCAATACTTAATGTAAGATCCACACCGGCTATTGAGGAAGGCAATATTGTGGGATTTTTGGTTCATACCGAACCGGTGGAGGTCATTTCAATAGAAGATAACTGGGCGAAGATTCTATACCATGGAGAAGTAAGATATGTGAGCGCCGATTACCTGTCGGATACCGTGCCGCCATATATTTCTCCTCCGACGCCGACACCGACGACGGAACCTGCACAGTAACCGGCATCGGAGCCCAACGTTTAAGAATTTAAGAATCCAATAAATTTTACCATGGAATCCGAGAGATGGGTTGCTTTATTATAGCAGAAGCCTATCTCTCTTTTATTTACCGGTTTTTTTAACGGAATCCGGACAAGTTGTCCCGATGCAAGCTCATCTGAGACAAATTCCTTTATAACGCATCCAACGCCAAGTCCCGTCTTGGCAAATTCAATTAGAAGGTCCATGCTGCTTACCTCAAGGACATGCTGGGGGCGGATGTTGTTTTCATCAAAGTATTTTTCTATGTACATCCTTGAGATGTTCTCTTCATCGAGCAGCATAACATTTGCCGCCGCAAATATATCTTCCTCTTCCTCCCTTAAGCGCAGATTGTCAAGATAATCCCTGGTAGCCACGAAAATATCCTCGATTTCATAAAGGGGAATGAATTCGAAGATTTTATCATGGGCCGGTTTGGCCACGAGACCTATGTCCAGTGTATTGTTTTCAAGCTGTTTTAGCGTGTGGAGGGTGGACTGGCTTTCAATAGTAATCTTGACATGCGGGTATTCCTTTAAGAAACGGTTGAGGTACGGAAGCAGGACGTATTTGCACAAGGTGGCGCTGACACCTATCCTAAGGTGCCCCACGCCAAGCTCCTTCATGCGCATGACGCGCTCCTCGCCCTGCCTGATTATGTCGAAGGCTTCCTTCGTGTACTGGTAGAGGACCTGACCCTCGTCGGTAAGCCTTACACCCCTTGAGCTTCTTGTGAAAAATGCCATGCCGAAGCTTTCTTCAAGGTTCGCTATAAGCTTGCTTACGGCGGGCTGGCTTATGTACAGGGTTTTTGCCGCCTTGGATATGCTTCCTGTCTCGGCGACACAGTTGAATACACTGTATAAATACAACGGATTGCTCATGACAGCTCCTTTCGTTGCCTGGGTATTATATTATAACTGTAAGTTATAATAGTCATTATTAATATGTATTTCTATTATATCAGCAGTTATGCTAAAATATCAACAGATAATTGAAATAGGGGGAAATCTGCATGAATTTCAATGTCGCGGTTATTCCCGGGGATGGAATCGGACCCGAGATAATCAGAGAGGCAAGAAGAGTGCTGGATGTGGTGGGAGCGAAATTCGGTCACAGCTTCCGTTACATCGAAGTGCTTATGGGCGGCGTATCCATAGACGCAACCGGAGTGCCGCTAACCGATGAAGCCCTTCAGACAGCAAAAAGCAGCGATGCCGTTCTTCTTGGAGCGGTAGGCGGAGATGTAGGCAAATCCAACTGGTACAATATAGCCCCTCATCTTAGGCCGGAAGCGGGACTGCTTGCGCTGAGAAAAGGGCTTGAGCTTTATGCCAATATAAGGCCAGCCGTATTGTTCGAAGAGCTAAGGGGGGCATGCCCTTTAAAGGAAGATATAATAGGTGACGGCTTTGATTTTGTTGTAGTAAGGGAGCTGACAGGGGGGTTGTATTTTGGCGACAGGTGGACCAAGGAAGTGGACGGCCTCAGGACCGCTGTCGATACCCTGATATACAATGAGAATGAGATAGCAAGAATAGCAAGGACGGCGTTTGAAATTGCCCGCAAGAGAAAAAGGAAGGTCTGCAGCGTGGATAAGGCGAACGTGCTCGACTCCTCCAGGCTGTGGAGGCAGGTTGTAAAGGAAGTCGCCGCGGAGTATCCCGATGTGGAACTGACCGACATGCTGGTTGACAACTGCGCCATGCAGATCGTAAAGAATCCGGCACAGTTTGATGTAATTCTTACTGAGAACATGTTCGGCGATATTCTGTCTGACGAAGCCAGCATGATAACCGGCTCCATCGGCATGCTGGCCAGCGCAAGCCTTGGGGCAACCAAGCTGGGACTGTATGAGCCAAGCCATGGCTCCGCTCCGGATATAGCGGGACAGAACAAGGCCAATCCCATAGCAACCATTCTGTCGGCCGCCATGATGCTAAGGTATTCATTCGACCTTGATGAGGAAGCGGACAGGGTTGAGTCTGCCGTAAGGTCGGTGCTTAAGAAGGGCTACAGGACCGGCGATATCATGTCATCGGGCAAGACATTGGTTGCCTGCGATGAGATGGGAAAACTTATTGCTGAGGAAATAGGTGCCTGACACCCCGGCACCATAAAGGGAGGTATGGATATGGGAATGACTATGACGCAGAAGATACTTGCTGCCCATGCCGGGCTTTCGAAGGTAAGCGCGGGGCAGCTTATTGAGGCGAATCTGGACCTTGTACTTGGAAATGACGTTACTGCGCCTGTGGCTATAAAGGAAATGGCAAAGCTGGATACGGATGAGGTCTTTGACAAGGATAAGATAGCCCTGGTGCCCGATCATTTCACACCGAACAAGGACATAAAGTCCGCGGAAAACTGCAGGTGCATGCGGGATTTTGCCAAAAAGCACGACATTACCCATTATTTTGAAGTGGGGGAAATGGGTATAGAGCATGCGCTCCTTCCTGAAAAAGGGCTTGTGGTGGCCGGTGATGTGGTTATCGGAGCCGATTCGCATACCTGCACCTATGGCGCATTAGGAGTCTTTTCAACAGGTGTGGGAAGCACCGACATGGCGGCGGGCATGGCCACGGGCAAGGCATGGTTTAAGGTACCGTCCGCATTGAGGTTTGTATTTACCGGCAAGCCGTCCAGGTGGGTAAGCGGCAAGGATATAATACTTCATATAATCGGAATGATAGGTGTGGATGGTGCCCGGTATAAGTCCATGGAGTTTGCCGGAGACGGCATAAGGCACCTGTCCATGGACGACCGTTTTACCATTGCGAACATGGCGATTGAAGCGGGAGCAAAGAACGGCATATTCCCCGTGGATGAGCTGACAATAGAATATATGAAGGAGCATTCGGCAAAGCCCTACACGGTATATGAAGCAGATGAGGACGCGGAGTACGAGGAAACCTATGAGATAGACCTGTCAAAGATCAGGCCGACCGTGGCATTTCCGCATCTGCCTGAAAACACCCATACGATCGATGAAATTCCGGATATAAAGATAGACCAGGTGGTCATTGGTTCCTGCACCAATGGAAGGCTTAACGATTTAAGGGCGGCAGCCAGGGTTTTGGAAGGAAGAAAGGTGGCCAAGGGAGTGCGGGTTATCATATTCCCGGCAACCCAGGATATATACCTGAAAGCTCTTGAGGAGGGCCTTATAGCCACCTTCATAAAAGCCGGAGCGGTGGTCAGCACGCCAACCTGCGGGCCTTGCCTGGGAGGACACATGGGAGTATTGGCTGCGGGAGAAAAGGCCGTGTCCACCACAAACCGCAACTTTGTGGGACGCATGGGACATGTGGATTCGGAAGTATACCTTGCCAGTCCCGCGGTAGCCGCTGCCAGCGCGGTCACAGGAAAGATATCCGGCCCTGAAGAGCTGGGCCTGTAAAGGAGGGTTAGCATGAAAGCAAAAGGAACGGTTCATAGATATGGAGACAATGTGGATACGGATGTAATAATCCCTGCAAGGTATTTAATTACCTCCGATCCCAGGGAGCTGGCGAAGAATTGCATGATTGACATCGACAAGGATTTTGTAAACAGGGTTAAGCCCGGAGATATCATGGTCGCAGGCAAAAACTTCGGATGCGGTTCCTCCAGGGAGCATGCGCCCATAGCCATCAAGGCGTCAGGCATTAGCTGTGTCATAGCTGAGAATTTCGCCAGGATCTTTTACCGGAACGCCATAAATATCGGCCTGCCCATTATCGAGTGCCCGGAGGCATCCAGGGATATAGAGGCCGGCGACGAGGTAGAAATCGATTTTGACACCGGAATTATAACCAACCTGACAAAGAACGCCAGGTACCAGGGCCAGGCTTTTCCGGAATTCATGCAGAGGATCATAAAGGCGGAGGGGCTTATAAACTACATTAAGCAGAATAAAAAGGCATAATTTACATTAATAAGGAATGAATCCTGTCAGGACAGCGTGGGTGCATAAGGCTGTTTTGACAGGGTTTTTTTATATGGATAACTTCATGGTAGTGTGCTAAAATGTAGTGAGTTAAAGAACGACCATTTTACAAAACGAAAAGTACAAAACGAAAAGGAGATGACAGTCATGTGGGTACTGTATGCAGTCTTATCAGCGTTTTTTGCGGCATTGGTATCGATTCTGGCCAAGATAGGCTTAAAAGGAATTAACTCAAACCTTGCAACGGCCATTAGGACATTCGTTGTATTATTCATGGCTTGGGGCATTGTGTTCTTAACCGGCAAGCAGAAGGAAATAACAACTCTTACGGGAAAGAACTGGAGATACCTGGTTTACTCGGGCCTTGCCACCGGCGCGTCCTGGCTTTTTTACTTTAAAGCCCTGCAGATGGGTGAGGCTTCAAAGGTTGCGCCCATTGACAAGCTGAGTGTTGTTATCACCATGATTATGGCGTTTGTCTTTCTTGGGGAAACGGTAACTCCAAAGGCCATTATCGGAGGACTGCTGATTACGGCGGGGACATTGGTCATGGTTTTATAAAATCGTAGTAACCATTTAACTGCCATCGTCATAAGCTGAAATAGAACTCTAATTAGGTGATGGTAGTTATTATGAATGGCACGATCAGATATACAATCCGGCCGTATGACACACTTTATATGCTGGCACAGGTGTTTAATACAACTGTAGAATCGCTCATGGAGCTAAATCCCGGAATAGACCCGAGAAATCTTCAGGTCGGTCAGGTCATAACGATCAAACCCGGTTTTCAGTATTATCCCCCCTATCCCATCAATAATAACATGATGAATGACAATATGATGAATAATAACATGATATATAACAACATGATGGGAAACAACATGATGAATAACCGGATGATGAATAATCGAATGATGAACAACCGCATGCCGGGCAGCGATATGATGAATAACCGGATGAACAACCGGGGAATGAACAACAGCATGATGAACGAATATTATGAGATGCTGTTTGATTTGACGGAATATATGCGCATGCTGTGGCAGCAGCATTTTTTTTGGACCAGGATGGTTATATTGTCCATTATTCATGATCTTCCAGAGCTTGAATCCGCAACACAGAGGCTGCTTCGCAACGCCGCCGATTTTGCGGGCGCGCTGCAGCCGTTTTACGGGGAAGCAACCGCCCGGGCATTTGAGAACCTGTTCCGTGACCATATAACGATTGCCGCGGAATATGTCAATGCCGCAAATGCGGGGGACACCCAGCAGATAAATACCATATGGGAAAGATGGGTGGACAATGCCAACCGGATAGCGGATTTAATGGGAAATATCAATCCCAACTGGACTGCCGAGGATTGGAGCGCCATGCTGGTAGAGCACCTGGAGCTGCTGGCAAACAATGTAAACGACTTGATAGAGCAGAATTACCAGGCCGCTGTAGACGGTTTTGACGATATAGAGATGCAGGCAATGGAAATGGCTGACATGATGGCAGAGGGAATTGCCCTCCAGTTTGCAGGGTAAAGGAGGGTGCTATGCTGTCACGAACGGACTACATCAGGCAATCTCTTGAACTTCATCTTTTCTTTGGCAGGATTATGAAGGAGCACGCTTTTTTCCTGCAGACGGCCTTTACACCCAGGGATGATAAATCCGCAAAGCGTGCCGATGAGCTTAGAATGGCTTTCAGTGAGCTTCTTGAGGACAGCGTGTCACTTGCAAACGGTGTAATCAGCAGGGAAGCCATAGCTTCGGGAGAGATTATCACCCAATATACACTGGATGCCGAAAGACTGACCGAATTCTATACAGGCGTAGAGCTCAACACGAAAATAACCCAGGCGGAAAGGGGCCTGTCGCCGGGCAATGAATTCAGCCCCCATTTGGAACGCAGGGTATTTGCGATAAACAGAAGGGCTCTTTCATTGCTTGATGCCATAATTCATTTTAAAACATCCATCCTGAATGACGTAATGTCCTGCAGGATGTTTACGCTGAATTACCCGCTTCTTATTGACCATATCCTTAGGGAAGCAAAGCTGTACAGGCGGATGGTCCACAGGCTGCAGACCAGGGAGCATATCAACATCCAGCGGGAAATCTTTGAACAGGAAGCCTTCTGGAACCAGATTATGGCCGAACACGCGAAGTTCATCCGCGGGCTTTTGGATCCTACCGAGGAGGAACTGTTCGACATAGCCGACAAGTTCGGCCGCGAGTTTGACAAACTGACCTTTGACGCTAAGGAAGCCGCGGAGAGGACAATGACAGCCGACTGCGCAAGGCTGACCGAAGACAGCCTGCAGGCAACAATGGATATTCGGGATTTCAAGGCCCAGGGCACCGAGGGCCTCCTGGAATGCAAGATCAAGTCCATTATCATACCGCTGCTTGCTGACCATACCCTTCGTGAGGCAAACCATTTCCTTAAGCTTTTAAAAAATTTCAGGCATCAATGCCGATATGACTGAATGAATTTCTTATAACCTGCAAACAATAAATACGCAAAATTTATTTTTGGAGGTTATAGGCGTATGACAAGAAAAATGGATAGACCCAATGAAGGAATCAGGTGTGTTGTAAATACCTGCGAATACTACATGAGCGGCGACCACTGCTCGGCGGAGCAGATCAAGGTTGGACCCAGAAACGCTGACAATTCGGAAGAGACTGACTGCTCGACCTTCAGAAAGAGAGACTCATTCAGTTAAAGGATATGTAAACAGCACGTGCCAGGACAGATATGTGGTATATGTTACACACCTGTATAAGTATATGCATTCAAGTTTGTATGTCTATATCGGACACTAAAGTGTCCTGTTAAAAACATTGCAAACATGAATGCATTTTCTTATAAGGGTGTATAATACAAACCGCATACCTGTATCAGCACGTGCTGTTTTTATATTTTTTGAATTGGCAAACTATACTCGTGTGCGGTTCATTTTATTTAATAATGTGTATTGTTCCCTCGTCATTCAGTGTCTTAATAATGGTCGCGATTACCGGAAGCAGCAGTAGTCCCAGCACGCCCATAAGCTGTGCGCCTACATACATAAGGATAAGCGTGATGATGGGATGAAGGCCTATCTGCTCACCGACAATCTTGGGCTCAACCGCCTGTCTAACGACGGTAATGATTATGTACAGGATGAACATACCGATACCGATTTTTGTGTTGCCAAGGACTAGGGCCGTAATCGCCCATGGAATAAGCACAGCACCGGTTCCGAGTATTGGCAGGATATCTATGAATGCAACCATGGCACCAAACAGTGCGGGATTTTGAATGCCTAGAATCCAGAATCCGACGGACAGCTCCGTAAAGGTTATGGCTATGATTGCGGCATATGCCCTTATGAATTTCATTATAGTACCCATACCCTTTTGCTTGAGCCGCATTACCATCTTCCTGCGCTCGGCGGGAAACTGCCTGACGACGAATTCGGATATCTTGTAGTAATCTATTGTAAAGAAGAAGGATGATACAACCGTGAAAATCAGCTTTATGAGCAGGGAAGGAAGCTTTCCGGCCAATCCCGTTATGTAGGTAATCACCCTTGTGGATGCATTCTTAACTACCGAGAACAGGGTGACGCTTATGTCCTGGACAAACTCCTCGATGTACGGCTTGACATCCGGGAATTTTTCCATCAAATTGTTGGCTATCTTCTTTATGGCCGGTTCAATGGTATTCCTGTACAGGTCGGGAAGCTGTCCGAACAGGTCCTCAAGGAAGGTGAAGACCCTGGCGCTGACCAAAAAGAGTATCAGTATCAGGATGCCGTAGAATATAATCAGGATAAGTATCGACACCACGACACGCTTTATCCGGAGTTTCTTTTCAAGAAAGTCTATTATTCTGCGGAATATTACGGCAATGGCAAGCCCGATTAAAAACGGCATTAAAAGAGGAAGTATGTACTTGATAACTACATACCCTATTCCTAGTATAAAAGCAATATATATTACACGAATCAAAAATGCCTTTTGCTTTTCCAAGTTCATAAATTGAAACCCTTCCGATAAAGTATCTAAACAGGCATTGAACGTATCGTCTGGTATAATAAAATTACGAGTTCTTCATAATAATCTGCTCTATTGTATCGGCCACGTCTTCACAGTTGTCGCAGCATTTCTCCAAACGGTTCAGGATCTCACTCCAGGTTATAAGCTCAATCGGATCACTGGTGGAGGAGAACAGCTTTTGCATCATTTCATGATACAGGCTGTCACCTTCCTCCTCAAGATTGTTGATTTCTACAATCTTGTTATGAAGGGTTTTTGAGCTTTTGAAGTTCTGGAACTCAATCAAAGCTTCATATATGGATTTGCAGCAGGTTGCAATAAGCTCGGTAAATTTGAGAATTTCCGGCTTGATGGCCTTTATATTGAACATTGACATAAAGAGGAGCACGTCCTCGACAGAATCGGTTACGTCATCAATTTCCTGGGAAAGGGTGGTGATATCCTCGCGTTCAATGGGAGGAAGAAATTCCTTCAAAAGAATGTTCATCATCTCATGCTTTGCAATATCCGCACTGTGCTCGATCTCATGCATTTCCTTAAGCTTCTGAGGCATCTGGGATGCGTCGAAATTCTTCAAGGTTTCGTGCAGAATCTCCGCTGAAGTCAGGGAATATTTTGACAGGTTGACAAAAGCTTCAAAATAATTGAATCCATGCTTTTTCTTCATATCGGTTATTCCTTCCTATTTTATAATAGTGTTTTGTTTGCATTAATCATTTATGTATAATATGAAAAACCATTGAAAAATGAAACCGCAAGGGCATGCGTGATTACATATTGCTGAAAAGCCTCAGGAACAGATGGGCCATCAGGAATCCCAGCAGTCCGCATCCGGGGAATGTAAGTATCCATGCAATAACCATTTCCTTGACAATGTTCCAGTTTACGCTGGAGATGCGCTTGGATGCCCCGACACCCATGATGGCTGTCGTCTTTGTATGGGTGGTGCTTACGGGTATTCCCGTCAGGGATGCGGAAAGCAGGCTGATGGCTGCAGCCGCATCGGCGGAAAAGCCCTGGTATTTTTCAAGCTTTACCATTCCCATACCGACGGTCTTGATGATGCGGTATCCCCCTATGGAGGTTCCCAGGGCCATGACAACGGAGCAGAGTATCATAAGCCAGATGGGGATTTCATAGGCGGTGGCGTTTCCGTAGCCCCCGGCAAGGACAATGCCGAGCATGAAAATTCCCATGAATTTCTGCCCGTCCTGGGCGCCGTGCATGAATGCCATGGCGGCGGCACCGATTATCTGGGCATTTTTAAAAAATTTGTTGGTCTTACGTCTGTCCACTCTTCTGAATGTGAAGCCGACCAGTCTTGTAACTGCAAAGCCCAGTCCGAAGCCCAGGAATGTGGACAAAAGAAGGCCGTATATAACACGCATCCATTCACTGCCGTTGATGCCTTTTCCGCCCTGTAAAGCTATTGCGGCTCCGGTAACGCCCGCAATAAGGGCATGGGATTCACTTGTGGGTATACCGAAAGCCCAGGCGGCGGTAGCCCACACCACGATGGCGAACAAGGCGGCACATAGTGCAATCAGGGCGTTTTTGCTTTCACCGAAGTTAACCATTTTCGTAATTGTCTCGGCAACAGCCTTATTAATCATTGTCATAAGAAGAACTCCAAGGAAGTTAAAGACAGCGGCCATTATGATTGCGCTGGATGGGGAAATAGACCTGGTAGAAATACAAGTTGCTATGGCATTAGGAGCGTCGGTCCAGCCATTAACCATGATAACTCCTAGAAGCAGCAGCACGGTAATAAGCAAAGCTGGATTGGAAAGCTGCTTAAGGAATTCGGATAAGGAAATTGTCATATTTTGCCTCCCAAAGCATATATTAGTATTTCGTATATTGTATCACTTAAAATACTATCATTTATGTTTCCACTAGGCAATACAAATAATTATATAAAATCCGGATATCCTGGCTTATATTTTGTCAAAGTTGACCGAAAATGGCAGGTTAACGGAGAATATTTAAATAGCATTTATAAAATCACAATAAATAAAAAAATGTCATTGATTTTTATAAGGATATCCTTTATTATATACTTTAATACTTTAAACCGATAACCAGGAAAATGAATAATTATAAACAGGCTTGGTGTCTCTGACGGATGCCGGTACTTAGTAAAGGATGGAGGATTACCATGAGAAGTGATGCTGTTAAAAAAGGAGTTCAACAAGCACCTCACAGGTCGTTGTTTAATGCGCTGGGCTTTACCAGGGAGGAGTTAAACAGGCCGCTTATCGGTATAGTAAGCTCCTATAACGAAATAGTTCCCGGGCATATGAATATTGACAAGATTGTCGATGCCGTCAAGCTTGGAGTTGCCATGGCAGGCGGAACACCGGTCGTGTTTCCGGCTATAGCCGTATGCGACGGAATTGCCATGGGGCACCAGGGAATGAAATACTCCCTGGCTACAAGGGAACTGATTGCGGATTCCACGGAAGCCATGGCGATGGCGCATCAATTCGACGCATTGGTCATGATTCCGAATTGCGATAAAAATGTACCCGGCCTTCTTATGGCCGCGGCAAGGCTCAATATCCCGACCATATTTGTCAGCGGCGGGCCAATGCTGGCCGGAAAAGTCGGAGGCAAGAAACACAGCCTTTCAAGCATATTTGAAGCGGTCGGAGCATACACTGCCGGAAAGATGACCGCCGAAGAGGTTGAGGAATATGAGAACAAGATCTGCGCAACCTGCGGGTCGTGCTCCGGCATGTACACCGCCAACTCCATGAACTGCCTTACCGAGGCAATCGGTATGGGGCTTAAGGGCAACGGCACCATCCCCGCCGTGTATTCCGAGAGGCTGCGGCTGGCCAAACAGGCGGGAATGAAGATTATGGAGCTTCTTGAGAAGAATATTCGTCCCCGTGATATTATGACCAGGAAAGCCTTCCTTAATGCACTTACGGTGGATATGGCCCTGGGATGCTCAACGAATACCATGCTTCACCTTCCGGCCATAGCCCATGAAGCAGGAGTTGAACTGGATATTGACATAGCAAATGAAATCAGTGAAAAAACACCTAACCTGTGCCATCTTGCACCGGCAGGCCCCGTATATATGGAGGATCTGTACGAAGCAGGAGGCATATACGCTGTAATGAACGAACTGAACAAAGCGGGTTTGCTGTACACCGATCTGATAACGGCTACCGGAAAGACCGTAGGGGAAAACATAAAAGACTGTCCGGTCATTGATTACGACATCATCAGGCCGATTGACAACCCTTACAGCAAGACCGGCGGAATAGCCATATTAAAAGGAAACCTTGCACCGGACTCGGCCGTGGTCAAACGCTCGGCGGTCGCACCGGAGATGCTGAAGCACGAAGGGCCTGCCAGGGTGTTCGACTCTGAGGATGAGGCCATCGAGGCCATCCTCGGCGGTAAGATCAAAGCCGGTGATGTGGTGGTTATCCGCTATGAAGGCCCGAAGGGCGGACCCGGTATGAGGGAGATGCTGAATCCCACCAGCGCGATTGTGGGTATGGGGCTGGGCTCCAGCGTCGCACTCATTACAGACGGGCGTTTTTCAGGAGCTACAAGAGGTGCCAGCATAGGCCATGTATCCCCTGAAGCCGCGGTCGGCGGTCCCATAGCACTGGTTGAAGAAGGAGACATAATCAGTATTGACATAGAGAACAACGCGCTGAACGTACTTGTATCCGACGAGGAGCTGAAGGCAAGAAAGGCAAAGTGGAAGCCTCGTCAGCCGAAGATAACGACAGGGTACCTCGCCAGATATACGGCCATGGTTACCTCGGGCAACCGCGGTGCCGTCCTTGAAGTTCCAAAGGGTTAATGCATTGTCACTAAAGCAGTATCGGAGGTTGGGTATATGAAGTTATCAGGTTCACAAATAGTAATTGAATGTTTAAAAGAACAGGGAGTCGACACCGTGTTCGGTTATCCCGGAGGTGCCATACTTAACATCTATGACGAGCTCTATAAGCACAGTGATGAGATAAGGCACATACTTACATCCCATGAGCAGGGAGCCGCCCACGCTGCCGACGGCTATGCCAGGGTTACCGGCAAGGTCGGGGTCTGCATGGCTACATCCGGACCCGGAGCCACCAATCTGGTAACCGGTATTGCAACGGCATACATGGACAGTGTGCCCATAGTCGCCATAACAGCCAATGTCGCACGCAACTACCTGGGAAGGGACTCGTTCCAGGAGGTGGATATAGCGGGCATTACCATGCCTATTACAAAGCATAATTTCATCGTCAAGGACGTAGACAGGCTTGCGGACACCCTTAGAAGGGCATTCCGCATAGCAAAAAGCGGAAGACCGGGACCTGTGCTTGTGGACATTACAAAGGATGTTACGGCACCGACAAGCATGGCCGAATATACAAGGGTGGAGCCGGAACCGGTACGCGGCTGCACGGAGCAAATCACCGAAGAGGATTTGCTCAAGGCCGTTGAAATGATCACCAAATCAAAGAAGCCCTATGTGTTTATCGGTGGAGGAGCGGTCATATCCGGCGCCTATGAGGAGATAAAGGAGTTCGTGGGCAAGGTGGACGCGCCTGTAGCCGATTCGCTGATGGGAAAGGGTGCATTTGACGGCACGGACATCAGGTATACCGGCATGGTAGGCATGCACGGCACAAAGGTATCCAATTTCGGCATAACGGAGTGTGACCTGCTTATTACCATCGGGGCAAGGTTTTCCGACAGGGTGACAGGCAACGCGGACAAATTCGCCCGCAAGGCAAAGATCCTGCAGATTGATATAGATCCTGCCGAGATAAACAAGAACATACAGACCGATCATTCTATAATCGGCGACATCAAAGATGTGCTTAAGAGGCTCAACTGCATGCTTGACAGGCAGGACCACAGGGAATGGATCGAGCATATTGTGGAGCTTAAGAACAAGTATCCGTTAAAGTACAGAAAGGACATTCTTACAGGCCCTTATATTATAGAGAAGCTGTATGAGCTGACGGAAGGAAAGGCCATAATTACAACCGAAGTCGGACAGCACCAGATGTGGGCCTCACAGTTCTATAAATATACCGCCCCGAGGACGTTTATTACCTCCGGCGGCCTGGGCACCATGGGTTACGGGCTTGGCGCTTCGATTGGCGCAAAGCTTGGCAGACCCGATGCCACCGTCATCAATATCGCCGGTGACGGGTGCTTCAGGATGAACATGAATGAAATCGCAACTGCAACCCGTTATAGTATTCCTATTAAAGAAATAGTATTCAATAACCGTGTTTTAGGAATGGTCCGTCAATGGCAGACGCTGTTTTACGGCAAGAGATATTCCAACACCACCCTTGCCGACAAGGTGGACTTTGTTAAGCTTGCGGAAGCCCTGGGAGCAAAGGCATACCGCATAACAAGGCCCGAAGAAGCGGAAGGAGTGCTTAAGGAGGTTCTTGCTTTAAACGAACCTGTCGTAGTTGACTGCATAATTGACAGTGATGAGAAGGTATGGCCGATGGTTGCTCCGGGTGCTGCCATCGCCGAGGTGTTCTCGGAGGAAGACCTGTCCGAAAAATAAAATAATTTTGGTGTCCGCAAACATATTGACAAAAAAATAACATAGTCTTATAATTATAGCACTACTTTACTAAGCTAAAGCAGTACATTGCGACACAGCGGTGTTAGTTTTATTAATATTTTTATAATAGGAGGATTAAAAATGGGAAGAATCTATAATTTTTCAGCCGGACCGGCCGTGCTTCCTGAGGAAGTGCTTAAAGAAGCCGCAGACGAAATGCTTGACTATAAAGGGTCGGGTATGTCTGTAATGGAGATGAGTCACAGATCCAAGGTTTATGAGAGCATTATACAGGAAGCGGAGAAGGATTTAAGGGAATTAGCCAACATCCCCGAAAATTACAAGGTACTGTTTCTTCAGGGCGGGGCATCCCAACAGTTTGCCGCAATCCCCATGAACCTGATGAAGAACAAGGTTGCTGATTATATCATTACCGGACAGTGGGCTAAGAAAGCATACCAGGAAGCAAGCATTTACGGCAAGGCCAATGCGATAGCTTCATCGGCAGACAAGACATTCTCATATATCCCGGATTGTTCGGATCTTCCTATATCCGAGGATGCCGATTATGTGTACATATGCGAGAACAACACCATTTACGGTACCAAGTTCAAAATTCTTCCGAATACAAAAGGAAAGACTCTTGTGGCAGACGTATCCTCCTGTTTCTTGTCAGAACCCATTGATGTTACAAAGTACGGTGTTCTGTTTGCGGGCGCACAGAAAAATGTCGGCCCTGCAGGCGTAGTAATAGTAATAATCAGGGAAGACCTTATTACGGAAGATACATTACCCGGCACTCCAACCATGTTGAAATACAAGATTCATGCTGACAATGCATCCTTGTACAATACACCTCCCTGCTATGGCATATATATCTGCGGAAAGGTGTTCAAATGGATAAAGAACATGGGCGGCCTTGAGGCAATGAAGGCAAGAAACGAGAAAAAAGCCAAGCTTCTGTACGATTACCTTGACAACAGCAGGCTGTTTAAGGGAACTGTTGTTAAGGAGGACCGTTCATTAATGAATGTTCCGTTCGTGACAGGAAACGAAGAGTTGGATGCAAAGTTCGTCAAGGAAGCCAAGGAAGCCGGGCTTGAGAACCTCAAGGGTCACAGGACCGTAGGAGGAATGAGGGCGAGCATTTATAACGCAATGCCGTATGAAGGCGTACAGGCTCTCGTTGATTTCATGGAGAAATTTGAGGCCAGGAACCTGTAGGAAGGGAGGATATCATATATGAAATATAGTTGCCTAAATCCGATTGCAAAGGTTGGGTTGGATCTTTTTCCCGAGGATTATGTCAAGGTTGAAGATGTAAATGAAGCGAACGCGATTCTCGTAAGAAGCGCTGTTATGCATGACATGGAGTTTTCTGAGAACCTTTTGGCCGTTGCCAGGGCGGGAGCCGGTGTCAACAACATACCCCTTGACAAATGTGCCGAGAAAGGAATCGTGGTATTCAATACACCCGGTGCCAACGCAAACGGCGTTAAGGAACTGGTTATAGCAGGCCTGATGCTTGCATCCCGTGACATCATAGGCGGTGTAAACTGGGTTCAGAGCATAAAGGGAGAAGCCGGAGTCGCCAAGCTGGTAGAAAAGGGCAAGAAGCCGTTTGCAGGAAAGGAAATCAAGGATAAGAAGCTTGGCGTCATCGGACTTGGAGCCATCGGCGTACTGGTGGCCAATGCGGCCGTACACCTGGGCATGACCGTATATGGTTATGATCCGTTCATTTCCATAGATAACGCATGGAACCTGTCAAGAAGCGTTATCCATGTAAAGAGCAGAGATGATATATACAGGGAATGCGACTACATAACAGTCCATGTCCCGCTTATCGAGGATGAGAATCCCGACAAGAACACAAAGGGCATGATTAACAAGGATTCCATAGCAAAGATGAAGGACGGCGTCATTATCCTGAACTTCTCAAGAGATCTCCTGGTAAATGACGATGACATGGAGGAAGCATTAAAGTCCGGCAAGGTTGCCAAGTATGTCACCGACTTCCCGAACGACAAGACGGCAAACATGGACGGTGTTATTGCCATTCCCCATCTTGGAGCTTCCACCGAGGAATCCGAGGACAACTGCGCAGTAATGGCTGTCAAGCAACTGGTGGACTATCTTCAGAACGGAAACATCAAGAATTCCGTAAACTACCCCGACTGCGACGCAGGGGTCTGCACTGCCCAGGGAAGAATTGCCATTCTTCACCGCAACATACCTAAGATGCTTACTCAATTTACCGGCAGCTTTGCCGCCCTTGATGTAAACATAGACAACATGATAAACAAGAGCAAGGGCGATTATGCATACACCCTGATTGACCTTGATTTGCCTGTAAACGGCGATGTTGTTAATAAGCTGAGAGCAATCGAGGGAGTATTGAAAGTAAGAGTCGTAAAATAGCCTTTTAATAGTATTAGGGGAGGGAGTAAAGGAAGCGCTTTATCAGGAAAATGTCCTGATGAAGCGTTTTCTTATTTTTGTATAAAATTCGATAAATTTTTAACATCAGCTTGCATTTTGGTCAATATAAATTAAAATAGATATATAGCTTTCAGGGGAGGAGTATTTGTGGCTGTAATTAATCCATTTGTTTGCGTAAGGCCCCGCAGGGACGTGGCCGGCAGGGTTGCGGCGCTGCCCTATGACGTATATAACCGTGCGGAGGCAAAACAGGAGATACTTAGGGAACCGTTGTCATTCTTAAGGATTGACCGGGCTGAAACCAATTTTGGCGACGAGGTCGATACATATGACCCCAGGGTATACGAAAAAGCGGCGGAGCTGCTGCAGGATATGATAAAGCAGGGGATATTTGAGATTGACAGCGAAGAATGCTACTATGTATATGAGCTTGTAATGGACGGAAGATCCCAGACCGGTCTTGTAGCCTGTGCTTCCGTGGACGATTATCTCAATAATGTAATCAAAAAGCATGAGAATACCAGGGAGGACAAGGAACAGGACAGGATCCGGCATGTTGATGTCTGCAATGCCCAGACAGGACCGATCTTTCTGGCATACCGTTCAAAGGATGAGATTAATCGGGTCATAGAAGGGGTAAAGAAGGAAGAACCCCTGTACTGCTTTGACTCCGTTGACAATATAGGGCATCATGTATGGAGGATATCTGACAGGGAGAGAATTGATGTTATTAAAGAGGCCTTTTTAGGGATATCCGATATATATATTGCCGACGGCCACCACAGGGCGGCATCGGCCGTAAAGGTGGCATTGAAAAGAAGACGGGAGAACCCCGGTTACTCTGGCAGGGAGAGCTTCAATTATTTCCTTTCGGTGCTGTTTCCCCATGACCAGCTTAAAATCATGGCATACAACAGGGCGGTAAAGGACCTTAACGGTTTAAGCGGCGAGGAATTCATGGGCAGGGTAAAAGAGAATTTTGAGGTTTCCGTTATCGGGAAAACACCCTACAGTCCCGATGAAAAGGGCTCTTTCGGAATGCTTCTGGACGGAACATGGTATAAGCTTAAAGCCAAGGAGTCCGTAAGAAACACGAAGGACCCGGTGGAGTCGCTGGATGTTTCGATCCTGCAGAATTACCTGCTTGACCCGATCCTTGGCATAAAGGACCCGAGGGTTGACAAAAGAATTGATTTTATCGGCGGAATAAGAGGTCTAAAGGAGCTTGAAAGAAGGACTTCTTTGGACATGAAGGTTGCATTTTCGATGTACCCGACATCCATTACGGAGCTTTTTGCCGTTTCCGATGCCGGAAAGCTCATGCCGCCGAAATCCACATGGTTTGAGCCAAAGCTCCGCAGTGGACTGTTTATCCACCCGCTGTCATAACAGCTTACAGCCTAAAATAAATATTTACAAGAAGGAGGAATTATAATGAAAAGCTTGAAAGGAACAAAGACACTGGAAAACCTCATGAAGTCATTTGCAGGTGAAGCACAGGCAAGACTAAGATACACATATTTTGCCTCTGTTGCCGGAAAGGAAGGTTACAAGCAAATACAGAATATATTTATGGAAACGGCCGAGAATGAAAAGGAGCATGCCAAGGTGTTCATGAAGCTTGCCCTGCAGTACCTGGATGAGAATCCCGCTCCTGTTGAAATAAGCAATGCTACATATCCTTTCGCATTCGGTGACACAATGGCCAACTTAAGATCTGCGGCGGCAGGAGAGCATGAGGAGGCAGAGGTTGATTACCCCGCCTTCGCAAAGGCCGCCAGGGAAGAGGGTTTTGATGACATTGCGGAGCGCTTCCTGCTGATTGCAAAGGTTGAAAAGCACCATGAGGAAAGATACCGCAAGCTCCTTGAGAACCTTGAGACAGGAAGGGTGTTCAAGAAGGACGGAAAGGTATTCTGGAAGTGTTTAAACTGCGGCTATGTTCATGAGGGCGACGAAGCTCCCGAGACATGTCCCGCATGTGCCCATCCGCAGGCATATTTCCAGCTTCTTGACGATTGCTTCTAATATGCCATTACACCGCCGGCGCAGGGAAATGCAGCGCATAACGGCGGAATAAGAATAAAGGTTGTTAACAACCTCCCGGAGTCATCCGGGAGGTTTTCATATTTTCTCTTTTCCACCTGTAATATTTTGTGTTATAATACACGTTAAGCAGATTAGCCTGCGAAAAACCGCAAGGCTGTCAAAAACAGGCGATGCGGTATTGTTGTTGAATAATTAGTTGTAATATTATTACCTGAGGGAGAGCTGCAATGAATAATTTCTTTAACTTGGACAATCCGTTTTTTACGACGCTGGGTAAGATATGCGATTTGATTATATTAAGCCTGCTGTACCTGGTGGTGTGCCTGCCCATAATAACAATCGGGCCCGCAAGCACAGCCTTATACTACACGGTGGTTAAGGTTATACGCAGGGGAAGAAGCTACATATTCAGGGAATTCTTCAGGTCATTCAGGCTTAACTTCAAGCGCGGCGCCATAGTAGGCGTTTCGCTGACCCTGATATTCATGCTTCTTGTGTTCGACCTTATTTTTGCATACGGCTTGGCGGCACCGGACGAAAACCGGAGCCAGGGTTCAATGATGCTTGGTTTATTCATAGGTCTGACGGTCCTGGCTGTTGCGTTTTCCATTTATGTATTCCCGATTCTTTCAAGATTCGATATGACTGTAAAGCAGCTAATAAAAGCGGCCATATATATGTCAATAAGGCATATCATATTTACCATACCCATGATTCTTGTCAATGCGGCGGGGATTCTCCTTGTATATTTGATCTTCCCGCTTGTGTTTATTGTGCCGTCCTTGACAGTGCTTATCAATTCGTTTATGATGGAGAGAATATTTAAGAAATACATGCCTGCATCCGAGGGGCCCGGCGAGGTTACCGGAAAGGATGAATGGTACTTGGAATAAGGTGGGAGGATTGCATATGTCTGAGAAACTGACCGATATTTTCGGCATGGATGTGTTCAATGATGCCGTAATGATGGAGAGGCTGCCGAGAAAAACTTACCTGGCTCTCAAAAAGACCATTGAAAACGGCGAAGATCTTGATCCGGGCATTGCTGAGGTCGTTGCAAACGCGATGAAGGATTGGGCTATTGAGCGGGGAGCCACGCACTATACCCATTGGTTCCAGCCCATGACCCAGGTTACTGCTGAAAAGCATGATTCCTTTTTAAGTCCCACGCCTGACGGAAGATATATAATGGAGTTCTCGGGCAAGGAGCTTATCAAGGGTGAACCGGACGCTTCGTCATTTCCGTCCGGAGGCCTTCGCGCCACATTTGAGGCCAGGGGCTATACGGCATGGGACTGCACGTCGCCGGCTTTCCTTAGGGAAGACGCACTGGGCGTGACATTATGCATTCCAACCGCGTTCTGCTCCTATACAGGAGAAGCCCTGGATATGAAGACACCGCTTCTAAGGTCGATGGAAGCCCTTAATACACAGGCTCTTCGTATTCTCAGGCTTTTCGGCAACACCGAGGTAAAAAGCGTTAAGCCCACGGTCGGGCCGGAGCAGGAATACTTTTTGGTTGACAAGGACAAGTACCTTAAGAGGGATGACCTGATATATTCAGGGAGGACTTTGTTCGGAGCCATGCCTCCTAAGGGGCAGGAGATGGAGGATCATTACTTCGGATGCATCAAGGAACGGGTTGCATCCTTTATGAAGGAGCTCAACATCGAGCTGTGGAAGCTGGGAGTTACGGCAAAAACCCAGCATAATGAGACGGCTCCCGCACAGCACGAGCTAGCCACCATATATTCCACGGCAAATATAGCTACCGACCACAATCAGTTGGTTATGGAATGCATGAAGAGGGTTGCAAACCGCCACAACATGGTTTGCCTGCTTCATGAAAAGCCTTTCGCAGGCGTTAACGGTTCAGGCAAACACAATAACTGGTCCATGATTACCGATACGGGCGTCAACCTGCTCAAGCAGGGCAAGACACCTCATAAGAATATACAGTTCCTGCTGTTCCTTTCGGCAATTATCAAGTCAGTCGACAAATATGCCGATATACTCAGGGTTTCGGCAGCCAATCCGGGCAATGATTTAAGGCTTGGTGAGGATGAAGCTCCGCCTGCCATCATCTCCGTGTTTATCGGCTCGCAGCTTGAGGACGTGCTGAACCAGATTGCTGAGAACGGAGAAGCCACCTGCTTTAAGGAACGTGAGAAAATCAACGTGGGAGTCCATTCCATACCCGAGCTGTACAAGGACGGAGCCGACAGGAACCGCACATCGCCGTTTGCGTTTACGGGGGACAAGTTTGAATTCAGAATGGTGGGCTCGTCCATGTCCGTTGGAATGGCTAACACCGTTATAAATACGATTGTTGCGGATGTATTATGCGATATGGCGGATGAACTGGAGAAAGCCGGGGATTTCGACTCAGCGGTCCGCGAGCTTATAAGAAGAACCATCAGTGAGCATAGGAGAATATTATACAACGGCAACGGCTATTCGCAGGAATGGGTCGAGGAAGCTGCAAGAAGAGGGCTTCCGAACATCAAGTCCATGGTGGAGGCCATACCGGCCCTGGTAACCGAAAAGGCCATCAACCTGTTCGAGCGCCACAAGGTATTCTCCAAATCGGAACTGATTGCCCGCAGGGACGTGCTGTATGATTCATATTCCAAGGCCATCAATATAGAGGCAAAGACCATGATCTCGATGGCAAGCTCACAGTATATCCCGGCTGTCATCAAGTATGTGAAGCTTCTTGCGGATTCCATATCCGCGGTAAGAAACGCGGATGCAGATATCGACACAAACGTGCAGGAGGAGCTGCTTAAAGAGGCGTCGGATCTTCTTGCCGAGGCCAGGGCGGCTCTAAAGGACCTGTCCATGCTGGTGAATGAAGCCGAAAAAATTACATGCTTTAAGGAAAAGGCGGAATTCTTCTATTACAAGGTTAGGCCTGTGATGAGCAGGCTTCGTGAGCCCATTGATGCCCTGGAACGCATAGTGGACAGGCAGCTGTGGCCCGTTCCCGGGTATGGCGAGCTTTTGTATGAGCTGTAGAATTATTATGCTTAAGCTTGAAATATAAAGGATGTATGGGGTTTATTGAATATGCCGTGTTATCCTGCGGTTTTTTGATGTGGCATCCATTTAAAAAATCCTTGACATGGCGTATATTTTAATATATATTTTGATTATCAAAATATTTGATATGCAAAATATATTAAATTTATTTAAACATAAAGAGGAGAAAAAGCGGTGAAGGAAAAACTCTTGGAAATCAACAGAATTCTTGTTGAAATCTATAACGATGTAAACCATATCGAGGAGTATTCGATAAAAAATGGCGAGTTTAAGGATCTGTCGATTACCGAAATCCACACCATTGAGGCTGTGGGCATGTACGGTTCAAGCACCATGTCCGAGGTGGCCTCAAGGCTGGATATTACCATGGGTACCCTGACAACAGCCATTGACAAGCTGATTAAAAAGGGATATGTCGAGCGATTCAGAAGCGATGTGGACCGCAGAATTGTCAATGTCAAGCTTACCAACAGGGGCAAGCTTGCATACCGCATCCACGAGAAATTCCACCTGGATATGGTCAAGTCGATTATGGACGACTTCAGCGAGGAAGAGGAAGACATACTCCTTTCCGCTCTCAGGAAATTAAGCAGGCATTTAAAGGATATCTACATGAAGAAGGACAACAGGCATGAGCAGCTTGTATAGGAGGACTTCCATATGAAACAAGTCGGCATAATCGGCACGGGAAGATACCTGCCGGAGCATGTCGTAAGCAACGATGATTTAAGCAGGCTGGTAGATACGAGTGACGAGTGGATTAGGACCAGAACCGGAATCAGCCAGCGGAGGATATCAACAGGCATGACCACCTCCGGCATGGCCTGTGAAGCCGGGACAGCCGCGTTAACAAATGCCGGACTTGAGCCGGACGACATAGATTTGATTATATGCGCAACAATAACCCCGGATTACTTCATGCCATCCTGTGCCTGCCTAGTGCAGGAGAGACTGGGAGCTAAAAATGCCGCCGCATTTGACCTGGCCGCGGCTTGCACGGGCATGATTTACGGCATGGTGACGGCGGAACAGTTTATCAAAAGCGGCATGTACGAAAATGTACTGGTGATTGGCGCGGAGACCCTGTCAAAGGTTCTTGACTGGAAGGACCGTTCCACATGTGTGCTGTTCGGGGATGGAGCCGGTGCGGTGGTCATGTCCGCTGCAAAAAAAGGCATAAACCTGCTAGCGGCAAATCTTGAGTCGGACGGAAGCAAATACAGGCTGTTGACATGCCCCGCTGTTACTTTGGATAATCCGTTTTTATTGGAACAGGAATGCATATGTTACGATGAAAATGGCATGTCTAACGCCGCAGAACCGGCCGGAACGCAGAAAATCGTTATGAACGGGCAGGAGGTATTCAAGTATGCCGTCCGGGCCATTGTTGACAACATTAATACATTGATTAAAAAAACTGGTATTTCAAAGGATGATATTGCGTATATCATTCCCCACCAGGCAAACTATCGAATAATCGACCAGGCCTCCAGGTCCGCAGGTATACCAATCGATAAGTTTTTCATTAACCTGGACCGTTACGGAAATACTTCGGCTGCAAGCATCGGGATAGCACTTGACGAGCTGGCTGAAAGCGGCAGGCCGCGCAGGGGAGACAAGGTTATATGTGTCGGATTTGGCGGGGGAATGACAAGCGGCGCGGTGCTGCTTGAGTGGAATTAACGTGTACTTGTTGGTTTATTCTCCGGTATCCGATTTTGCGGCATGCCGGATGAGGAAATAAATAATAAGCACAATTTACAAGGAGGATTTAAAGAATGGATTTTAACAAGGTTAAAGAGGTGGTAGCCGGGCATCTTGGTGTTAAAATTGAGGACTTAAAGCCGGAGACATCATTGACGGAAGATTTGAACGCTGATTCATTGGATCTGTTCCAGATTATCATGGAGCTTGAGGAAGCGTTTGATATTGAGATTCCAACGGAAGATACGGAAAACATTAAGACCATAGCCGATATTGAAGCTTATATTGAAAAGAAAAAGGCACAGGAGCAATAAGCCTTATGATTGGAGCAAAAATATGAAAACACGGATATGCAGGATGCTGGGTATCGAATACCCTATTTTCCAGGGCGCCATGGCATGGATAGCCAACGCATCTTTGGCTGCCGCTGTATCGGAAGCAGGGGGTTTGGGCATCATAGCCGGGGGAACGGCGCCTGCGGAGACTATTAGACAGGAAATACGAAAAGCCAGGCAAATGACCTCAAAGCCCATAGGGGTCAACATCATGCTGTTAAGTCCCCATGCGGATGAAATAGCCAGAATTGTGTGCGAAGAAGGAGTGCAGGTGGTAACCACCGGGGCAGGCACTCCGGGAAAATACATGGATATGTGGAAGGCCTGCGGAATAACGGTAATTCCCGTAGTGCCTTCGGTCGCCATAGCAAAAAGAATGGAAAGAAGCGGTGCGGACGCGGTGATAGCCGAGGGTACCGAAGCTGGAGGCCATGTGGGGGAACTGACCACCATGGTGCTGGTCCCGCAGATTGCAGATGCAGTGGACATTCCGGTTATTGCCGCCGGCGGCATAGGCGACGGCAGGGCAGTGGCGGCGGCATTCATGCTGGGAGCCGAGGCTGTCCAGGTGGGAACCCGTTTCCTGGTTGCCCGGGAATGTACGGTTCATGAGAATTATAAGAAAAAGGTGCTGGAAGCCAAGGATATCGATACTGTGGTAACCGGCAGGCGTACCGGTCATCCGGTAAGAGTTATCAGGAACAAGCTGAGCCGAAAATTTATGGAGCTTGACAACAGTCTGGCTCCGCTTGAAGAATACGATAAGCTTGGGACCGGAGCCCTGGCGAGGGCGGTATTGGAAGGAGACATGGAAAACGGCAGCATCATGGCCGGACAGGTAGCGGCCTTGGTTAACAGGGAGCAAAGCTGCAGGGAAATAATCACGGAAATGATGACGGAAGCCAGGGAGCTTCTCGGCAAAAAATGGGAATTTTAATATTGGAGGCTTACAGGTGGAGAAGATTGCATTTATATTTCCCGGTCAGGGATCGCAGTACGCAGGCATGGGCAGGGAGCTTTATGACATATACCCCGAGTGCAGAAGGGTTTTTGAAGAATCGGATGAGCTTCTTGGCATGAAGCTTAGTACCCTGATGTTCGAGGGCCCAAAGGAAGAGCTTGACCGGACCGAAAATACGCAGCCGGCTGTTGTGGCGGTATCAATAGCAGCTTATAAAGCCCTGTCAGGATTCGGGATAAAACCCCATGTTGCCGCCGGATTAAGCCTGGGTGAGTACTCGGCGCTTGCCGCAAGCGGCGTGTTTACCCTTGAGCAGGTGATACCGCTGGTACAGAAGCGCGGCAGGTTTATGCAGGAGGCGGTACCCGAGGGAAAGGGCAAAATGTGTGCGGTTCTGGGTTTATCCGAAGAATTGGTGGAAAAAGCCTGTAACGATGCCTCGAAATCCGGTTTTGTGGAGCCTGCGAACTTCAACTGCCCTGGGCAGATTGTGATTGCGGGGGAAACAAAGGCTGTCGAAAAGGCTGCGGCCATTGCAAAAGAGCTTGGAGCAGCCAGGTGCGTGTTTCTTCCGGTAAGCGCGCCGTTTCATACAAGGATGCTTGCTCCTGCGGCGGAGAAGTTAAAAGAGGAGCTTGACGGGATGACACTTGGACGGATGGAGATCCCTGTAATATGCAATGTAACCGCCGATTACATAAACGGTACGCATGAAATCAAGCCCCTGCTTTACAGGCAGGTAATGAGCGGTGTGCTTTGGGAGCAGACAATACGACGAATGATAAACGACGGCGTAAGGCATTTTGTAGAGGTTGGACCGGGGAAAACGCTGTCCGGATTCGTAAAAAAGATTGACAGAGGCCTTCATACCTATAATGCGGAGGATGAGGCATCCCTTAGGGAGACGGTTTCATCCCTGCAGTCGGTATGCCGGATGGCATGACGGCGGGAAAGGTATATACAAGCAAAAGCAGGAATGGAGTAGATATTATGCTTAATGGAAAAACAGCGGTAATTACGGGAGCCGGCAGAGGCATCGGAAGGGCGGCTGCCCTTAGGCTTGCAGAGCAAGGGGCAAGGGTTGTCCTGAATTTCAGAAGCAGTATTACCCAGGTTGAGGAGCTTCTGCAGGCAATAAAAAATGCAGGCGGCAAGGCCATTGCAGTTAAAGCGGATGTAAGCCGGGAGGAAGAAGCAAGGCACCTGGTATCGGAAGCGATCAAGGAGTATAAAACCCTTGACATACTGGTGAACAATGCAGGGATAGCAAGGGATAATCTCCTGGTAAGAATGTCCGAAGAGGAATTTGACAATGTACTGGATGTTAATTTAAAGGGCACATTCTTTTGCATGAAGCATGCGGCCGCGGCAATGCTTAGGCAGCGGTCCGGAAGGATAATCAACATCGCTTCAGTCGCAGGCATAGCAGGAAATGCGGGGCAGGCAAATTATGCCGCATCAAAGGCCGGCATTATCGGCCTTACTAAGACGGCGGCCAGGGAGCTTGCCGGAAGGGGCATTACGGTAAATGCCATTGCTCCGGGTTTTATTAAAACAGATATGACCGATGCCCTGCCCGAACGGATTAAGGAAGCAAGTATTGCGGCCATACCCATGGGGCGGTATGGCAGTCCCGAAGAGGTGGCCGCTGCGGTGTGTTTCCTGGCATCGGAGGACGCCGGTTATATAACCGGCCAGGTACTGCAGGTAAATGGCGGCTTGGTTATGTAAAGGGAAATGAGAGGTAAATATGGAACACAGAGTTGTAGTCACCGGCCTTGGAGCAATTACGCCGATAGGCAATACCGTAAATGATTTTTTTGAGAACGTTAAACTGGGAGTATGCGGAATAGATTTTATCAGCCGCTTTGATACAGAGGGATACGACGTTAAGCTGGCTGCGGCGGTCAAGGAATTCGACCCCGCGCAGTATATGGATCTGAAGGAAGCCAAAAGGCTGGACCGTTTTTCGCAGTTTGCGGTGGCGGCTGCGGTACAGGCGATCCTGGATGCATGTCTTGATGTGGACAAAATCGATAAGGACCGGTTTGGAGTCATTGTGGGATCGGGCATCGGAGGACTGGAATGCATAGAAAGGGAAACAAAGACCCTGATGGAGAAGGGCCCGAAAAGGGTGCATCCCTTGTTCATCCCTATGACAATCGCAAACATGGCTGCCGGAAATATTGCCATAAGATTCGGCGCCAGGGGAATATGCTCAAGCGTGGTTACGGCATGCGCCACGGGCACCCACTGCATAGGCGAGGCGTTCAGAAGCATAAAGCACGGATATTCCGACCTTATTCTTGCAGGGGGCGCGGAGGCTTCCATAACACCGCTTGGCATATCGGGCTTCAGCGCCCTTAATGCGCTTTCAAGAAGCCGGGATCCCAGGCGGGCATCAATCCCCTTTGACAAGGACAGGGACGGCTTTGTCATGGGAGAAGGAGCGGGTATCCTGCTGCTTGAGGAATACGGCCATGCGGTTAAGCGCGGTGCCCGGATTTATGCGGAGATAGTGGGATATGGAGCGACCGGGGACGCCTATCATATTACCGCTCCGTCCCCTGACGGATACGGCGGCGCAATGGCTATGAAAAATGCCATGAAGGAAGCGAATATTATGCCCAGGGATATCTCATATGTCAATGCTCATGGCACCGGCACCCCGATAAATGACAGACTGGAAACAATTGCCATGAAGTCCGCCTTCGGGGACGAGGCTTACAACATACCCGTAAGCTCGACTAAATCCATGATCGGCCATCTTCTTGGAGCGGCAGGGGCTGTTGAAGCCATAGCATGTGTCAAGGCCGTTGACGAGGGATTTGTTCCGGCCACTATCGGTTTACTTAATCCCGATGAGGAATGCGATTTGGACTATGTGCCGAATTCCGGCAGGAAAGCGGATCTGGCTTATGTCATGAGCAACAGCCTGGGCTTCGGAGGCCATAATGCCAGCATAATCTTTAAGAAGATGGAGGAATAGCCATGGAATATAATGAAATAACGGGACTCATGCAAGAGATGGCTAAGACCGGTGTTACAAGGATTATGATAGAAAAGGACAATTTCAGGCTTGAGCTTGAAAGAAGCGGCGCTGCATATGGCGCTGTGCCGGTGATAGGTGAAGGCGGTAATGCCGCGGTTATGCCCGGCATGCAGCCAGGCGCGGATGTGAAAACCGAAAGCGCCGCAAATGCAGAAAACAATAAATCGGACGCAGCATTAAACACCGATGAATCCACATACAAGAAAATCCTGTCACCGATGGTGGGTACCTTCTATGCCCAGCCCGCTCCTGATAAGCCGCCCTATGTCAGCGTCGGGGATACGGTTAAGAAGGGGCAGATTGTCTGCATTATTGAAGCCATGAAGCTGATGAACGAGATTGAAAGCGATGTAAGCGGCAGAATTGTGAAATGCCTTGTAAACAACGAAGAAATGGTTGAATACGGCCAACCGCTGTTTCTTGTGGAGTAGGAGAGGAAGTGAATTATATGCTGGATGTAAATGAGATACAGAAAATCATACCCCATCGACCCCCGTTTTTGCTTGTGGACCGTATTGACCATCTGGAGCCGGGGGTTTGCGGCATAGGAAAAAAATGCGTCACCATGAACGAGCCTTATTTTGAAGGGCATTTTCCGGGGAAGGCCGTCATGCCGGGGGTATTGATACTGGAAGCCCTTGCCCAGACCGGAGCGGTGGTCATGCTTACCGAGGAGAAAAACAAGGGAAAAATCATATATTTCGGAGGCATGGACAAAGTAAGATTCAGGCGGCAGGTGGTACCCGGGGATGTTATTACGCTGGATGTCAAGATAATCAAGAACAAGGGAAGCTTCGGAGTCGGCTCGGCAATGGCCTATGTCGGGGATGAGACGGCCGCCGAGGCGGTATTCACATTTGCGATCGGGGACAGGTAAGGCCTGATATTAACCGGAATATGATACTGTCACTATAGAGGTAAGGAGAATCATATGTTTAAGAAGATACTGATCGCTAACCGCGGTGAAATAGCCGTGCGGATAATCCGTGCCTGCAAGGAAATGGGGATAGGGACCGTAGCGGTGTATTCCGAGGCGGACAGGGAAGCCATGCATGTCCATATGGCTGACGAGGCCGTATGCATAGGGCCCGCCAAATCCAAGGACAGCTATTTGAACATGCAGAATATTATCAGCGCAACGGTCCTTACCGGGGCAACCGCAATTCATCCGGGCTTTGGCTTTCTTGCGGAAAACAATGCGTTTGCCAGGATGTGTGAGGACTGCAATATTGTATTTATCGGACCCAATGCCGATACCATAGAGCTTCTTGGAAACAAGGCGAAGGCCAGGGAAACCATGCAGAAATCCGGCATACCCGTGATTCCGGGCTCCGACGGGGAAATAAAGAGCATCAGGGAGGCCAGGGCTTTGGCCGACAAGATAGGATACCCTGTCATGATAAAAGCCTGTGCGGGAGGCGGCGGAAAGGGCATGAGGGCGGTTTACTCGGCCGGTGAGCTGGAGAATGCCGTCATCACGGCAAGAAATGAAGCAAAGGCCGCTTTTGGCGACGACCAGGTATACATGGAAAAGCTGCTGACAAATCCCAAACATGTGGAGGTACAGGTACTTGCCGACAAGCACGGCAATGTCGTTCATCTTGGCGAAAGGGACTGCTCGGTCCAGAGAAAAAACCAGAAGCTCATGGAGGAATCACCCTGCGCGGTCATTGGCAGGGATTTGCGCAGCAAGCTTGGCAATGCGGCGGTAAAGGCCGCGAAAGCTGCGGGATATGAAAATGCGGGAACCATTGAGTTCCTGCTTGATGACCGGGACAACTTCTATTTTATGGAAATGAATACAAGAATCCAGGTGGAGCATCCCGTTACGGAGATGGTCACCGGGATTGATATTATAAAGGAACAGATACGGATAGCGGCGGGGAACAGGCTGTCATTCCGCCAGAAGGATATAGAGTTTCGCGGGCATGCAATTGAATGCAGGATTAATGCCGAGAACCCTGAAAAGGGCTTCATGCCTTCACCGGGTTATGTAAATAATGTACTGTTTCCGGGAGGTTTCGGCGTCAGGATTGACAGCGCCCTGTATACCGGGTATTTCATACCGCCATGCTATGATTCTATGATTGCCAAGATAATTGTGCACGGCAGGGACAGAAGCGAAGCAATAAGCAGGATGAAAAGGGCCCTTTCCGAGCTTGTTATAGACGGTGTTGATACCAATGCCGATTTTCTATATAATCTTCTGGAACATGAGGAAATCCTGTCAGGGCGGTATAATACCGGAATCATTGAATCCATATTGAGGAATGTCAAGCAGTAAGGTATCATTGAAGGAATGATGAAAATGAGCGCAAATCCGTTTAGGCCAAAAAAATACGCGGTCACCAGGATATACCGCACCAGGCCTGCAGAGCATAAGGCCGCTGATGAGGAAAAGCCGGTCGTGCCCCAGGGCATTATGACAAAATGCCCTGAGTGCGGTGCCGTCATTTACTCGAAGCTGCTCATGAAGAACCTCAAGGTCTGCGAATGCGGTTATTATTTCAGGATGTCCGCATATGAGAGATTGGCAATGATACTTGACGAAGACAGTTTTACCGAGACGGACCATCAGCTTGCAACCCGGGATCCTCTTGATTTTCCGGGTTATGCCGATAAGCTCGTAAAGACGCAGACAGAAACCGGCATGGTGGATGGGCTGGTAACCGGGAAAGGAACGATACAGGGCATGCCTGTCTATATTGGAGTCATGGATGCTTCTTTTTTTATGGGAAGCATGGGAACCGTTATCGGTGAAAAACTGGCTAGAATGTTTGAGAGGGCGGCGGATGAGAGACTCCCTGTCATAATATATACGGCCTCGGGAGGAGCAAGGATGCAGGAGGGGATATTCTCCCTTATGCAGATGGCCAAGGTGAGCGCTGCCGTAGCAAAACACGGCAGGAAGGGACTTCTTTATATTACCGTGCTTACGAATCCAACTACAGGCGGGGTCACCGCAAGCTTTGCCATGCTTGGCGATGTAATCCTTGCCGAGCCCGGGGCATTAATCGGGTTTGCAGGGCCAAGGGTAATTGAGCAGACCATAGGACAGAAGCTCCCGGATGGATTTCAAAAGGCGGAGTTCCTTCTGGAGCACGGCTTTGTGGACAAAATTGTTGAAAGGGATAAGCAGAGGGATACATTGGGACTGCTTCTTAAGCTGCATAGCCGGTCCGGGCTTGGTCCAGGCATTGAGTCCGGGGAAGGGGCCGTATCGGAGGAGCATCGGCAGGAAGCGCAGCAGAGCCTTCAAACAAACCGGCCGGATGAAAAGGGTGACCGGCAGCCAAGCCAACCGGATAAGCTCACGCCGTGGGAAAAGGTTAAGCTTGCGAGGATGTCCATAAGGCCCACCGGCCTTGATTATATAGAATCGGTATTTGACGATTTTATTGAGCTGCATGGGGACCGTTTGTACGGCGAGGACAGGGCGATAGTGGGAGGATTGGCCTTTTTTAACGGTACAGCGGTAACCGTCATAGCCCAGCAGAAGGGCAGGAACACAAAGGAAAACATTGCTAGGAATTTTTCCATGCCCCATCCGGAAGGATACCGCAAGGCCTTGCGGCTGATGAGGCAGGCGGAGAAGTTTCACCGGCCGGTTATTTGTTTTATCGATACGCCCGGTGCCTTCTGCGGTATCGGAGCCGAAGAAAGGGGTCAGGGAGAGGCGATAGCTTCAAACCTGGCCGGTATGGCCACGCTTATGACACCAATTATTTCCATAGTGATATCCGAAGGGGGGAGCGGAGGAGCGCTGGCTCTCGGAGTGGCCGACAGGGTATATATGCTGGAGCATGCCGTTTATTCAATCCTGTCACCCGAGGGCTTTGCCAGCATCCTGTATAAGGACGCCTCCAAGGCTGAGACCGCTGCGAAAGACATGAAGCTTACAGCCCAGGACCTGTATCGGTTCGGCATTATTGACGGTATTATCGACGAGCCTGCCGGAGGCGCCCATAACGACTTTGATTTCGTCATGAGACAGGTCAGGGGCATAATTTCACGGGATCTTTCTGAACTTATATCATTGCCTGCCGGTGAGCTGTTGGACAGACGGTACATGAAATACCGGAGAATCATGTAACGTCCGCATAAAACCCATTTATAACACTTGCATATCATATGGGACAGCCTGCTGCTGTGATGTCATAATATAAGGCGTTGATGGGAACCGCAAAATCTGATACAATGAGACTGGTTATTGGAAGCAGCGGCGATATTATAAGAAAAGAGATGTGGTATCATGAAGGTAACGATTAAGGATATTGCAAGAGAGTGCGGTGTTTCAATATCAACGGTTTCATTGGCATTTTCGGATAAGGAAAGCAGGATATCTCCCAAAACCAAGGCGCATATTCTTGAAGTGGCAAGGCGAATGAACTACCAGCCTAACCGGGTGGCGGCCAACCTTGCTTCGAAGCAGAGCAAATGGATCGGCATGATAATTAATGACTTGAGGAACACGCATATTTCGTCGCTGTTTATGGCGATTGACCATGTAATCCAGACAAAGGGATATTCACTGATATGCCACGTTCTCAGTGATGATTTCGCCAACGGGCATGAAGTAATCAGGAACCTGATCGCGTCCAACCTGGCCGGTTTTATATGGGCGAAACCCTATACTTACCCGGAAAACGAGGATAGTATCGAGATCCAGAAAATAATAGAGCAAATGGAGCTGCCGGTCGCTGCGATGGATGACTTTGGCTTTAAGACCCCGGGTGTAAATGTGATGTTTGATTATCAAAAGGCGGGATACCTGGCTACAAAGCATTTATTGGATAGCGGACATACCCGTATTGGCTGTGTCACGGGACCTATGAATTACAAAGTTACGCAGGAAAGATTAAGAGGCTACCAGGAAGCTCTCAGGGAGCATGGAATAGAATATAATGAAAATCTTGTTTATACAGGCAATTACGCTATGAAAAGCGGAAGGGAAGCGCTGTCATACCTGCTGGGGCAACGGGCGACGGCGGTATTTTCATTTAATGATGAGATGGCCTTCGGACTATACCAGAGCGCCAGGCAGTACAGGATAAAGATCCCCGAGGATTTGTCGGTTATGGGATGTGACAACGTTCCGTTTTCAAACGTCCTCGAGGTTCCGTTAAGCACAGTTCATGTGCCGATTGACGAGATGGGCAGGATAATAGCCCAGGAACTGATAAAAACAATTGAAGAAAAGGGCAACGTGAAAAGGAAGACAATTCTTTACCAGCCGAAGCTTTTATTGCGGGGAAGCACAAGGAAGTTACAGGCTGAAGCATGAGTTGGCAAGTTTAGTATAAAATGCAGCAAAAACAGTTTGTTATTAATGGAAGATGCTGCCTTGTAAATGGCAGTTATCTTTTATTGTTGAATTAAAACGTTTTAACTCAAGTATAGCCAAAATTAATAATAATATATTAAAAATGCATAAAAATTGTTGACAGATAATTGTATATTTAGTATTATTACTTATATAAAACACTTATATTTTGTATGAAATTTAGTTAAAACGTTACAACAAACGTTATAACAAAGGGGATTTTAAAGTGAAGAATGATGTCGTAGTCGAGTTAAAGGATATTCGAAAGGAATTTCCGGGCGTCGTGGCACTGGACCGGGTCAATATGAAGATCAAGGCCGGCAGGGTGCATGCCCTGGTTGGTGAGAACGGTGCCGGCAAGTCTACATTGATGAAGATACTATCCGGAAGCTACGGCCAATATGAAGGACAGATCATCCTTGACGGAGAGGTGACATTTTTCCGGAGCGAAAAGGATGCCTTGAATAAGGGTATCGCCATAGTATCGCAGGAGCTGAATTATGCGCCTGAACTGACCATAACCGAGCACGTTTTCCTGGGCAGGGAGATTACGGACAGATTCGGCTTTTTAAGAAAGAAGGAAATGATAAGGAAAACAAAAGAGTTCCTGTCATATATGAACCTGGATTACGATCCTGAAACCCCGATGAAGAAGCTCAGCGTGGCCCAGAGACAAATGATAGAGATATTAAAGGCTATATCAAGAAACGGAAGAATCATCATTATGGATGAGCCTACGTCGGCTTTGACCAGCGTGGAAACCGAGATTTTCTTCGACAAGGTAAAGCAGCTGAAGGAAAACGGAATTGCTTTCGTATTTATCACCCATAGGCTTGAGGAAGTATTCGCGATAGGCGATGACTATACGGTGCTGCGGGACGGACATCATGTGGGTTCAGGCCTCATCTCGGAAGTAACAATGGATGACCTTATCACCAAGATGGTCGGAAGGGATATTGAGGATATATATCCTCCGCTGCCCGGGCATAAACAGGATATCGTCCTGGAATGCAGGAATCTGTACAGCGAGGGCGTTTTCTCGGACATAAGCTTTTATGTCAGAGAAGGCGAGATTCTTGGCTTTGCGGGCATGATGGGCGCTGGCAGGAGCGAGATAGCCAGGGCGGTATTTGGAATGGACAAGCTCGACAAAGGAACAATTCTTATTAATAACAAGGAGCATAAGATCAAGTCCATCCAGGACGCCATGAAACTGGGAATGGCAATGGTTATGGAGGACAGGGCCGCCTATGGCTTTGTAGGAGTACGGTCGATAAGGGACAACGTTGTACTTCCCAACAGCAACCTTTACATAAAAAACGGCTTTATACAAAAGAAAAAGGTGGCAGATGACGTTAACAAGCTAATTGAGCGGCTGTCAATAAAAGCGCCCGGCATGGAGACCCTGGTGGGAACCCTCAGCGGCGGAAACCAGCAGAAGGTGGTGCTCGGAAAATGGCTGGTGAGAAATCCGAAAATCCTGATCCTTGACGAGCCCACCCGAGGTATAGATGTGGGAGCAAAACAGGAAATATATCAGCTGATCATACAGCTTGCAAAGTCCGGTATGGCTATTCTTCTCATATCCTCCGAAATGTCCGAGGTCATTTCCATGAGCCACCGCATCATGGTAATAGCCGATGGACGGGTGGCGGGAGAGCTTAAGAAGGAAGAAGCGACGCAGGACAAGATTATGAGAATGATAATGGAGGAGGGTGCAAAAAATGCCTAACAAAGAACAAAAAGCCCAAAAACCTTTTAATATAGCGACGGCATACCGCAAATACGGAATAATAATTATCCTGATCATACTTTTCACCGTGTCGGCCATAATCAACAGGAACTTCCTGAAACCCCAGAACCTGATCAACATTTTGAAGCAGATATCTGTTGTAACGATTATTGCCTGCGGTGAAACAATGCTGATTGTATCGGGAATGATTGACCTTTCCGCAGGGCTTATATGTACCACATCCATGGTCTTTTCAGCGGGCTTGCTGGCTGCCACGGGAAATGTCCTGCTGTCAATGCTGCTTGGAATCGCAATTGGTGTTGTTTCGGGATGGCTTAACGGGTTCATGATTACACACTACAAGCTGCAGCCGTTTATCGCGACAATGGCCACCACTTATGTAGCCAAGGGACTGGTACAGCTTTATACAAACGGCAAAGCCGTAAGCGGCGTTGAGAAGATCCGTTTTCTCGGACAGGGCAGCATCGGGTTTGTACCTGTTCCCGTAATCATAATGATTGCATGTGTTGCCATTGTAGGCATTGTAATGAAATATACCAAGTTAGGCGTTGCCATTTATTCAATCGGAGGCAATGAGAAAGCAGCCATTGCGTCAGGTATCAATGTCAATAAAATGAAGAGAATCATATTCATGTTAAACGGTGCCCTTGTAGGCCTGGCGGGATTGGTACTGATGGCCAGGTTGATGTCGGGTCAGCCTTCCGTCGGCGAAGGTTATGAATTCGACGCAATTACCGCGGTAGTTGTAGGCGGCACAAGCTTCTTAGGCGGTATTGGCACCGTTTTCGGAACACTGATAGGATCCATTATTGTCGGATTGATTAATAATATTCTGAACCTGCTCCATATATCCACGCAATACCAGCTGATAGTAAAGGGCCTGCTGATTGCGGGAGCGGTTATTGTTGACGTCAAGACCAAGGAGGACAAAAAGAGCAAATAAACTATTCATGCATGGGAAATCGCCTCAAGCCCCGGTTTTCCGGAGCAGGGGGATTTAATAAAAGGGTTTCCACAGCATTTTATGCATGCTGTGAGGTCAAGAATTCAATGTACATATTTATGAAGAGGAGGATTTGGTATGAAAAGGAAAATGATGGTTTTACTGCTTATTATGGCAATGGTTCTTGGACTTATAGGCTGCTCAAACAAGGACAAGAGCGATGACGGCAAGGGCGGCAAAAAGGAAGAAGAGTTTTTGGTAGGCTTTGCAAATAACAGCGATACGTATGACTACTGCGCAAAATTCAGGAAATACCTGAAAGAGGAAACGGAAGCCCTTGGAATTAAAATAGTGGTTACCGATGCCGGTGGAGACACGAATGTCCAGAACGGACAGATTGATGACTTCATTGTGCAGAATGCGAAAGTCGTATCGGCAATCAGCAATGACCTGGACGGATCCGTACCTGCCCTTGAAGCAGCAATGGCCGCCGATATTCCTTATATTTCATTCCTGACAAGCGTAAGGGGCGGCGACAATTACAGCAAATACATCTACATAGGATCACAGAATTACGACGCAGGCGTTGTTCAGGGCGAATATCTGGTTAAGAATCTGCCTGAAAACGCAAAGATTATTTACTTCACAGGAACACCAAACGACCAGCAGTATATTGACCGTAAGGCAGGACTGATGGATACCCTGGCACAAAGGAGCGACATAACCATTCTGGCCGAGTATAACGTTGAGAACCAGAAGGACCTTGGCATGAGCACCGCGGAAGACTGTATGCAGGCATTTGATCACTTTGACGCAATCGTATGTCAGAATGACGACTCGGCTCTCGGCGTGGTTGAGGCATTAAAGTCGGCCAACAGGCTGGAGGGCGTATTGGTAATAGGAATTGACGGCAGTGACGCCGCCCTTGAATCAGTCAAGAACGGCGAAATGGCAATGACGGTTCTGCAGGATGCAAGGGCTCAGGCAAAGGCAGGAGCCGAGGTATTCGCAAAGATCCGTGACGGAGTTGACCCTGCCACCATAGAGGATATATTTGTTCCGTTTGCCGAAGTTACCATTGACAACGTTGACAATTACCTGAACAAATAAAGCATAATTCAACAGGAATTTACCTGCAGGAACATATTGATTATTAAGCTTGCGCTGCAGCGGCGGCAAGGCGGCTGCAGCGCAGAAAATAAAAGCAGAGTGGTGAAGCGCGAATGAGTTTGGCTAAATATAAGGATCCATCATTGAGTACTGAAGAAAGAGTCAGGGATTTAATGTCACGGATGACATTTAATCAAAAAATAGATCAAATCACGTGTCTGGTCACAATTTCGGCAGGCATACCGGATTTTAAGGAATACATACCTGATGGAATCGGTAATGTCGGCGCGTTTACGGTGGCTGATGACGCAGATTTCATAGCCGAATATGTATATCGGCTGCAGAAATTCCTCGTAGAAGAGACCGAGCTGGGCATTCCGGCTCTGATTCACTGCGAGGCATGTTCGGGCGCGCAGTTTACCGAAGCCAACGTATTTCCGAGTGCAATCGGCCAGGCATCAACCTTCCATCCGGAGATTATTAAGGAAATGGCGGATATAATCCGCAGGCAGATGTGTGCGGTTGGATTTAGGCAGGTACTGTCCCCGGTCCTGGACGTTGCCAGGGATCCCCGTTGGGGAAGAACCACCGAAACATATGGTGAGGACCCCACGCTTATTTCCGCCATGGGATGCGCTTTTATCAGCGGTATCCAGTCGGATAACCCCAAAGAGGGAACCATAGCTACCGCCAAGCATTTTGTAGGACATGGAGTTACGGAAGGCGGCCTTAATATGAGCCGTAATCCGATAACGGACAGAGATCTTTTGGAGGTGCATTGCAAACCGTTCCAGGCGGCAATTACGGAGTGCAATCTGGGCAGTGTTATGAACTCATACTGCTCAATAGACGGGGAACCAGTGGTAGGCTCAAAGAAGATACTTACCGAAATACTGAGGGATGAGATGGGCTTTGCCGGATTTGTGGTTTCCGACTATATCTCCATTGATCGTATGGTGGATCCGTTCTGTGTCGCTCAAAACTTCGAGGATGCGGGAATCCGCGCAATTAAGGCCGGTCTTGATGTGGAATATCCGCGGCCTAAGGGATTTACATATAAACTGAAGGAAGCAGTGGAAGACGGAAGGTTGTCCATGGAAGTCATCGACCGGGCTGTTGAGCGGGTGCTGACGGCTAAATTCGAGCTGGGATTGTTTGAGAATCCGTATCCGGACAGGAAAGCGCTTCGGTCACTTCTTCACAGAAAGGACTTCGATGAGCTGAACGAGCAGATTGCGAAGGAAAGCATTATCCTGCTTAAGAACGATAACAGCCTGCTTCCGCTGAACAAAAATGAAATAAAGAAAATAGCCGTTGTCGGACCGCATGCGGACAGCGTCAGGAGTTACTTCGGAACATTTTCATATCCGGCGGTACTGGATATGACCATGTCGAGGGAAGAAGACGGGCAGATATTCGAGGAGCCCGGCCTGATTGTATATGATATCAGGCAAAGATACGTCGGTGAGGTTCGTGAAATGTCACCGAGAGTTGAGAAGAAAATAAGGGCACAGTTTAAGAATACAAAAAGTGTTTATGAGGCTTTAAAGGAGTACCTTCCCGACGCAGCGGTTACCTATGCGAAGGGTATTAATTTCTCGGGTTCGGATATAGGCGGAATGGAAGAGGCGGTTAACCGGGCGGCCGAGGCGGATGTTATAATACTGACTCTTGGAGGCAAGAACGGATGGGGAGCAACATCCACCGTCGGTGAAGGTGTGGACTCGACAAGCATCGATTTGCCGGGCCGCCAGGAGGAATTCGCAAGAAGGATAAGGGCATTGAACAAGAAGACCGTCGTGCTTCATTTTGATGGAAGACCTTTGTCAAATGAATATGTGGCATCCCACTTCGACGCCATACTGGAGGTTTGGCAGCCCGGAGAATTCGGCGGACAGGCATTGTGCAAGGTCCTGTTTGGTGAATATAATCCGGCCGGAAGATTGCCGGTGACGGCTGCAAGGAATGTTGGCCAGCTGCCGGTATACTACAGTCAATCCAGGGGAAGCGGATTTGTGGGAGCGGGGCATACGGGAATGATAAGGAATCCCAACGGTTATATAAATGATACCGCATTTCCCCTTTACTATTTCGGGCATGGACTGTCATATACTGAGTTCAGGTACGGCAATATGCAGATTGAAAACCGTGAGGTTGACGCGCTCGGGACTATACGCATAAGCGTTGATGTTACCAACATCGGAAATTACGACGGCGAAGAGGTTGTCCAGTTATACTACTCGGATGAAGTCTCAAGCATGGTGAGGCCATCCATGGAGCTGGCAGGATTTAAACGCCTGTTCATACCGAAGGGTGAAACAAGAACGGTTGTATTCGAAATGAACGCCAGTCAGACCGCATTTCTTGATGAAAACAAGAAATGGGTTGTGGAAGAGGGAATCCTTGATATAATGATTGGCGCCTCCAGTAATGACATTCGCCTGAAAGACAAGGTACGGATAACCGGTACCCAATGGATAGATCCGAGAAACAGGGGCTTTTATGCGAAAGCATATGTCAGAAGATAACCTTTTAAATAATTAAAAATCTCCCGTCTGAGCGTATATTCCCTCCCCCACCCCCATAAGTGAAGCTCAGATGGGAGTTTATTAAAAATGGTGCCAGGCACCTTTACGGTGCCTGGCACCATTATAAAAGCCTGGCATCATTACGAAAGCCGGGATATTTCCTCGAGCCGGTCCATGATAGGCAGGTGCTGGGTGCAGAGGGATTCGCACTGGCCGCAGCGGATGCATTCACCGGCTTTTGATATAGGCACATGCCAGTGGTATTTGATGCGGCCCGCCATATCATGACCAAGAAGCTTGGCGTTGTATGCGTCCATATATTTCGGTATCTCGATGCCCACAGGGCAGTGATCGCAGTAAGCGCATCCTGTGCACAGGTTGTTGAGGGCAATGCCCTTTTTCTCATATTCCTCATAAATTTCTGCGGCGGGACGCTCCACAAGGTTTTCAACGGCCTTCACCGCGTCATCCACCTGCTCTTTTGATGATATGCCCACCAGGGCTACGGAAATCTCCTTATGGGACGCCACAAACCTGACCGCGGCCTGGGCCACGGTAAGATTGGTACCTTCGGCAAGATATGAAAATGTTTCGGGATTCTGCGGAATCAAGCCGCCTCCCAGGGGATTCATAACGGCTATGCCCATGCCTCTTGCCGCTGCAGCGGCTATTCCGGCCTGGCGGAAACGGTAGTTAAGCGCATTATACCCGATAAGCATGCCGTCAAACAGCCCGGTTTCCACGACCTTTTCCAATTCGTTTCCCTGCATGTGTGATGATATTGTTATATGCCGGATTAACCCGTCAGCCTTGGCCTGCTCAAAATGCTTGTAGAGAAGATCATACTGCTTCCTGAAGGATTCCAGGTCAAGCATGCACCATAGGTAGTAAAAATCCAGGTAATCAACCTTAAGCCGCTTAAGCGATGTCTCCAGCCTGCGCCTGAAGGCATCGGCGGATGAATCATTGTTAAGGACGCCCAGGTTGACCTTCGAGGATATGTAGAAGCTGTCCCTTTTCAGCTGCGACAATGCCATTCCGGTGATAATCTCGCTTTTGTCCTGGCAGTAGAAAGGCGCGCTGTCAAAGAAGTTAATCCCTTTTTCATGGGCATATAAAACTACATCGGCACATTTCTCAAGGTGTCCGGCGGTTATGTCGTCATCATTATACCGCATGGTTCCCATGCCGACGGCACTTACTTTCATACCGGTATTTCCATATTGTTTATAATACATAATTACCTCCCATGTTGTAAAACGGTAAACATTCTTACTAATTCTTTTAATAAGAAGTATAACACATATAAAATTTTCTACAATGTAATATGCTTTACCGGCAATGTATAATATTTTGTTTCTGAAAAGAATGCTAATTAGTCCTGTATTATATATTTAAAAACTGGGATTATATTTAAAAAATCATTTAGCTATAATATATGAAATGGCAGAAAAGCGTTATCTGGCAGAAAAGCTGGCAGAAACAACGGAATGGAGGAATGGTTTTGAACCATAAAATGTGGTACACATCCCCTGCCGCCGAGTGGGCGGACGGACTTCCAATCGGTACCGGAAGGCTGGCCGGGATGGTTCTTGGAGGCATAGAGGAGGAAAGGATAGCCTTAAATCACGAATGGCTTAATGTCGGATGCAACAAGGACAGGAAGAATGAGGACAGAAGCCGTTACCTGCCGGAGGTACGAAAGCTCCTTGCGGAGGAAAAGTATGAGCAGGCCACCCTGCTGGCAAATGAAGCCTGGGGCGGAAACGGCGGTATAAGCGGCAGGCCGACAAGGGAGGATTCATACCAGCCTGCCGGCGATTTCAGGTTTTCCCTTGACCATGGAGATGCAAGCAATTACCGCAGGGAATTGGATTTGGAGAAGGCTGCGGTCAATATTACATATGATGCCGACGGAAAACACATATCAAGAACTGTTATCGCCCATCTTATAGAGGATTGCATAATTGTCCGCATATATGCCGGGGAAGAGCCCGTAAGCGGCAATTTCCGCCTTGTCAGGGAAGAGGATCCCCGATGCGATATATCGTACGATCTGGGAAATGCGACTATTATTATGCACGGCGCATTTCATGGGGGCATGAAATTCTGTGTAAAGGCGGATCTTAAGATAAGGGGCGGAAAGATTTCCAAAGCGGGAAGCAACATGCTGAGAGTCGAAGGGGCCAAGGAGATTCTCGCGTTTATAAATATAGGAACCGATGCCAAGGGAGAGCTTCCGCTGGAAGAATGCAGAAGGCATCCGATTCCTGCAAAATCATGGGACCGGCTTTTTACGGAAAATGTCGCGGAGCATGAAAAGAATTACGGAAGGCTGCATTTGACGATAGATGCGGATGTTCCGGATATTCCGACCGATGAGCGCATCAAGGCATATAAAAAGGGCAGCTATGATGTAACCCTTCCATTGCTGTACTTTAATTTCGGAAGGTACCTTCTTTGCGCGTCCTCGGCCAACGGCGAGCTTCCAGCGAACCTGCAGGGCAAATGGAACCAGGATTTGATGCCGGCCTGGGACTGCGATTATCACCTGGACATAAACCTTCAAATGAATTACTGGCCTGCGGAAAGCGGGCACCTGCAGGATTATGCCAATGCATTGTTTACATATATGGAAAAAATGGTTCCCCACGGCAGGGATGCCGCAAAGAAGCTGTTCGGATGCAGGGGAATATGGTTTCCGCTGTCAACGGACATATGGGGCTGCGCAACCCCTGAAAGCTACGGCTGGTCTGTATGGGTGGGAGCGGCCGCGTGGCTTGCCCAGCACATGTGGTGGCATTATGAGTATGGTCAGGATGAGGAATTTCTTAAGGAAAGGGCGTATCCCTTTATCAAGGAGGTTGCTGCTTTTTATGAGGACTTCCTTGTAAAGGATTCCGATGGAATATACCAGGTTATGCCGTCCCAGTCACCCGAAAACCGGTTTGTCGGCGGCGGGGACATGCCTGTTACCATATGCGTGTCTTCAACCATGGATGTACAGCTTGTCATGGATGTTTTAAGCCATGCCGCTGCCGCGGCGAAAATTTTGAAGGTTGACGGGGACAAGATTGAAAAATGGGAGGAGATACTCGAACACCTGCCGCCCATGAAGATTGGCAGCAAGGGCCAGCTCCTGGAATGGAACAAGGAATTTGAGGAAGCGGAGCCCCAGCACCGTCATGTATCCCACTTGTTCGGAGTATATCCCGGTGATCAAATATGTCCGGAAAGGACACCGGAGTTGTTCGAAGCCGCCAAAAAATCCCTGGAGCTTAGGCTTGCGGCCGGAGGAGGCCATACGGGCTGGAGCCGGGCATGGACCGCGTGCCTGTACGCCAGGTTCGGGGAAGGAGACAAGGCATGGGAACATATAAACGCTTTGATATGTGATTATGCAACTATCAGCCTGCTTGATTTGATAGGATCAAGAGTGTTCCAGATAGACGGCAATTTCGGAGGCACAGCCGCCATATTGGAGATGCTTCTTCAGAGCTATCATGAAGAGCTTCATTTCCTGCCCGCCCTTCCTACGGCATGGAAAAGCGGAAAGATTACGGGAATCAGGGCAAGAGGAGGATTCACCGTGGATATGGAATGGAGGGACGGCAAGCTTGTAAAGGCAGGCATAACATCGGTCAAGGACAGGGATTGCGTAATAAAGAGCGGCAATAGCAGCTGCATTGTCCGCGACAGCTGGGGAAATCCTGTGAATTGCCGGTTTATGGACGGTAAAATAATGTTCCATATGGTAAAAGACCGTATGTATTTCGTTACAATTGAAAAATAGTGGCTCATTTACAAGAAATATGATAAACTCATAATAGAATCGGAATATTTTATGAAAGCGGGTTCTGTTTATGAGTTTATTTTTTAATATAATTAAAAGGATCAACAAAGCGTTTAACAATATAAAGCTTAAGCACCGGATAGTTCTGATAAGCATTATTTCACTGCTGATACCCTTGACCACATCTGTTTTATATTTTATAACATCAATAAAGAGGCTTTGCAAAGACCAGGGGCTGAATATAATAGACGCAAGGACTTTTATAAGCTATAATTTGGTGGGATTTATTTCAGTGGGTATCAGCCTTATTGCGTCATGCATAATTATAGCTGTGTTTTCCAACAGGTTCGGCAAAAGAGTCAGCGCTTTTCAAAACCAGATGAAGAAGGCGGTTTTGGGCGAATACAAGGACCTTGAAGCCATCGAAGGCTATGATGAAATGGCGGAGCTGTACAGGGACCTGAATACAATGATAAGCAATATTCAGCATCTTATATCCAAGGTATATGAGGAACAGGTCCAAAAGGAGAAGCTGTACAGCCGCCAGAAGGATGTGGAGTTCAAGATGCTGGCAAGCCAGATAAACCCCCATTTCCTGTACAACACCCTTGAAACGATCCGGATGAAAGCCAGGGCCAGCAATCAGACCGAGATAGAAGAACTTGTCAAGATGCTTGCCAAAATCATGCGCAGGAATATCCAGGTGGGGGACAAGCTGGTTACATTAAAATCGGAGCTGGAGTTGGTCGATTATTATTTGAAGATACAGCAGTACCGCTTTGGTGAGCGGATGAGCTATAATATAGATATCAGATGCGATATCGACTCTTTAAAAGTAATGCCCCTGATAATCCAGCCCATAGTAGAGAATGCGTTTGTGCACGGTCTGGAGTCCAAGGAGGGCACAGGGAAAATAGATGTTATTGTGGAGCTTAAGAACCGGCTGGTTATACATGTCATCGACAACGGAAAGGGCATGACGCAGGACAAGCTGAACGAGATAATAAAGAGCTTCGGTGAGTATGACAGGACTGACAGCAACCATATCGGGCTCAGCAATGTAAACCAGCGGATTAAGCTTCTGTACGGCGATGAATACGGTCTGCACATAGAAAGTGCCGTCGGCAAGGGAACAGCGGTACGAATTGAACTGCCGAAGGACATTGCAAGGCAGCCGTAACGATACTTGATCTTGAGAGGTAAGATGCCTATGTATCAGCTGATGATTATTGACGATGAACCGGTTGTCAGAGAAGGCATAAAGCAGTTAATACCATGGTCGGAATATAATTTTACAGTATGTGCGGAAGGTGTGGACGGAAAAGACGGCTTGAAAAAAATCCTTGAGCATTCACCGGATTTGGTCCTGGTGGATATAAAAATGCCGGGAATGACGGGAATCGAGCTGATCAGGGAAGCCAGGAAGCACAATTTTGAAGGAAAATTTATCATTCTTACCGGTTATTCCGATTTTGAATTCGCAAAGTCGGCAATTTCCCTTGGGGTAAGGGCTTACCTTTTAAAGCCCATTGATGAAAACGAGCTTCGTGATAATGTGAAAGAGGTTCTTGCCGAGCTTGAGGCAAAAAGAAACCTGGACGATTACTATACTTCAAGCGAAATAAAGGCAAGGCAGGTGGTTCTCCGCAGGCTCCTCAGGCCTTCCGAGGACAAGGAAAGCCTTCGCAGGGAAATCAAGCTGTATGGGATGGATTTTAAGTACAGCCGTTTCTGTGTTGCGATAATTAGTCCGAAAAACAAGGATGTGGAACAGGAACCGAACATTGATATGGAGCAGGTGGAGAATATCCAGAAAAGATCCGCAAAAATTGATCCGATTTTTGTGGACAACACCCTTGTTTTAATCTGCAAGGGCTGCAGCTACCTGGAGGTAAGAGAGCATTTGCTGCATTACAACCAGAGGATCAGGCAGGAAAAGAAAGAAGGCTATTTCATAACCGTAGGCCAGGACGTGACAAGATGGGAGGATATCAATTTCTCGTATGAATGTGCCAAGCTCCTGCTGGACAACAGTTTCCTGTATAAAGACATGGATGTCGTCTGTATAGACGACCTGAAGACCGGATACAGCGACGGTGAATCGAAATTTGCCGAGCATTTGTGTGAATTGATTGAAATAGGGGACAGGGAGGGGATATATGAGAGACTTCAAAACTTAAAGGAGATGTACAGATCCAAGGTTGTCAAGGAAACCGACATCAAGGTGCAGGTAATACACAATATTGTGTTGCTGCACGGCATGCTTGAAAAAAAATACCCCGACAAGCTTGCCGATTACAAGGATTTTGACGCAGTGACCGAAGCGGTAAAAAAATCGGACAGCCTGGACAGCCTTATTGAAAACGTTAACCGGTATGCTGTCGAAATGACGGAGAAGATTGGAATAACCACGACGGAAAATATTGTAAAGCGTGTTCTGGCATATATGGAAAGGAACTATGTCCAGGACATTAAGCTTGAAGATATTGCGAAGCTTTTCAGTTATAACAGCGCTTATCTCGGAAAAGTGTTCAAAAAGGTAACGGGAGACAGCTTTAACAATGTCCTGAACAGCATAAGGATTAAGAACGCAAAAAAGCTGCTTTTGGAATCGGACCTGAAGGTTTACCAGATATCGGATATGGTTGGATACAGTAACACAGATTACTTTTACACCAAGTTTAAAAAGCATGTGGGTCTGAGTCCGAAGGAATTTGTAGACAAACATAAGCTCAATATGTAAAATACTGTTATCAAAAGTCGAAGTAACACTAAATATTAATGTATAATTAATTAAATAAACAATGTTTCCATCATAGGTATTATTTGCTATTGTTAGTTTAGATTTACGTGCAATATTGCCGGAGGTACCATATGAAGAATATTTTTAAGAGCATCAACTTCAATAATTTAAAAGTGAAGTTCCTTAAAAACAAGGGACAGGAGGATCAGAACAACCAAAAGAACAGAAAGATTAAGCTGGGAGGCATCGGCAGCAACCTTAGCTTCAGGACGAAGTTGATAGTGGGCTTCATGGTTCCTGTTATTTTGATTGTTATTGTAGGCATAACGGCATATAACAGGGCCAAGTCGGCGCTGATAAGCAATTATGAAGAGACCACGCACGGCAATATGGTGAACAGCTCATTATACTTCAACCTTATGCTAAAGGATATAGAAGCCAAGTCTTCACAGATTGCCAGCAACAACGATTTGCTTTACTACTACACGCAGTACGGCAGGCTGAATGATGCAGAGCTGAAAACCTACAATACAAATGTCAAGAATACAATGGCAAATATTCAGCAGTCAACGGACGGAATTTACAATATCTATGTTTTAGGCAAGAACGGCATGCCAATATACACCACACTTGATGAGCCCAAATCCGATGCATACCAGATATTCAGCACATCGGAAGATGTCACCAAATGGAATGAGACAGCCAAATCGACCGGCGGAAGAAAAGCGGCATGGATGGGCTATCATCTGGCCCTGGATGACATGCTGCGTGTCGATTCCGACACCTTTGTCAGATCCGATTATTATGCCGCTTCATATATAAGAGGATTTTCAAAGGGCGAGGGATTTATTATCCTGGACCTTGACAAGGCTGAAGTCGAGAAAGCGTTAAAGAGCTCAATTTCCAACGACGATGAAATTATAGCGTTTGTTACTGTTGACGGAAGGGTAACCGCAGTGACCGGCAAGGGGATAAGCCAGAAGGATAAGGAAAAACTGCCGGACATAACCAACCAGAGCTTCTATAAGAAAGCGGTTCAGGGAGAGGCACAGTCCGGTTATGACTACATAAATTACAGGGGTGCCAGAAGCCTGTTTGTATATGCAAAGGTGGGCAGCACCGGCACCATGGTTTATTCGATTATTCCGGAAAGCGCCATATACGAAAACCTGGGCTTTATTAAAACCGCCATATTCGTCATTGTGGTCATAGCATGTATCATTGCGGTTCTTATTGGATTGTACCTTACCAATGATATCAGGATTATTATAGCCAGGTTCGCGGAGGCATTCCGCCAGATTTCCAACGGCAACCTGACTGTAAGAATGAATACAACCAGGAAGGATGAGTTCGGCAACCTGGCAAATGACCTGGACAAGATGATGGAGAGCATGCAGAGACTGGTTTCCGACATGGCTAACTTCTCCAACCGAGTTACAAACGCAGCGGTGAACGTATCCGTGGCTTCATCGGAAATTCTGGATGCGGTCAACGGTATATATGATATAACAAAGCTCATGGAGCAGGGGATAAATGACCAGAGGCAGGACATAGAAAAGAGCTACGCGCAGATGTCCAATTTTGCCGAGCAAATTAATGAGGCATATGAGGATACCAGGGTTGTTGACGAACTTGCGGACAATACCCAGGTTACGGTAAAGAACGGCAAAGATACGGTCAACGAGCTCATGAAGCAGGTTACATCAACGGCCGAAATAACACAGAATATCATTGCAGATATCAAGCAGTTGCAGGAGCATTCAAAGAATATCGGTACGGTTGTCGAGACTATAAACGACATTGCATCCACAACCGAGCTCCTGTCACTCAATGCATCTATTGAGGCTGTAAGATCGGGAGATGCGGGAAGAGGATTTGCGGTCATTGCCGCAGAGATAAGAAAGCTAGCCGAGCAGTCCATGAACTCGGTAAAGAGTATTGAACACATGATTGTATCCATACAGAATATGACCAAAAAGACTTCGACCCTGGCTGACACAGCCAACGATATGCTTAAGACCCAGGCGGCTTCGCTCAATAATACGGTCAGGATGTTTGCGGATATTGAAAGCCATATGATTAACCTTATGGACAAGATTAATAATATCATGCAGAACATGCAGGATATTATGGTTACGAAGGACGGCATCCTGGACCTTATCAGAAACATAGCTGCAGTTTCTGAGGAGACCGTTGCATCATCGGAAGATGTTGCATCGACGGTTGGAAGACAGGTAACCTCTGTAGAGACCCTGGAGAAGCAGTCTAACAATCTCAAGGATCAGGCCCTTGAGCTTAAGCATGCAATAGACAAGTTTGTTATAGAATAACTGGCATTTGACAGAATTCCAATTAAAAACAAATCTTGTAAGATTAATAAACAAACATTTGTTATTGTAAAAATTATAAGTATATGTTAAAATATACATACCATATTTTATAAAAAATAAGGAGGACATGTGATGAAGAAGGGGTTTAAAGCAATCGTATCATTGCTTTTTGTAGCAGCATTTGTATTAACGCTTATACCTGCTGCTGCACTGGCAGCTCCGCCTGATAACACCGCTTACCTGTCATTTGCGGATCAGGCATGGGCATTACAGTATTGGGGTGATGATGTTGATACCGGCATCGTAGCAACCAATGCAACAGTTACCGGACCCGGCCAGTATACTGTAGGACTTGATTTCACAGGTACTGCCGAAGGCAAAGCAGCCAACATGGCATTTATCGCACCTCAGATTAAAAGCGGTGCAACAACCTTGCCAGGATACACGATCAGAATTGACAAGATAGAAATCAACGGCAAGGAAATCAGCTTCACAAAGGGCTACACCAACGACGAAGAAGGCAACATCCGTATGAACATATACAACGAATGGGCTTCCGTACCTGCGGACGCAAGGTCATGGGACGGAGATTTGACGGATGTATCTCCTGTAATTGTAAGCAAGGACGATTTCGTCGATATGGAAACCATTTTCGTAACCTTCACATTGTTCGATGCTGAAGGCAACTCCGGTGAGGCTGCAACCGAAGCCTCCACTCCGAAGACCGGTGTAACAAGCATGGCTCTTGTTTACGGATTAGGCGCATTGGCAACCGGTGCATTAGTATTTAAGAGAAAAAAGAGATAGTTGTACATAATACATAATAAGATAAAAAAGAACCGGAAATGATAATTTCCGGTTCTTTTTTATTTAATTAACTCAAGTTTTCACCTTTAAATCATGGATTACCGTTATTTGGTGCAAAAACCATTTGCTTTTAACACAATGTATAAATTTTAATGTGAAAAAAGTGAAATTGGTAATGTGTTTTTGTTTTAGTTTTTATAGTAAACTAATGTAGAAAATGATTTTGCTTATGGCTTTTCAATATTTTGCGCGTGATAAGACTTTGTACTATTGCAAAAAGGTACATGGAAGTATAAAATTAAATTAATGAAAGGGTTTTCTGATAGACATGGAGCATGTTTATTGACAGGAGGAGTACTATGCATTCAAGAGATTCAAAAAAAGAAATAATCAAGCCTGCAGTGAGAGCGGTACTGTATTTATACCGGTTTTCAATTATCATATTGGTGATTTCATTGTTTATTCCGGCAATAAATGCCGGCAGGATTACATCACTTGTGAGTGAAAACATGTCGTTGTTTACGGCCGGAGTCTCCTACAAAACATTAACAAGCAATACAATAAGAGCCATAAAAAACGGATGGATACAGGCTGAGTCCTTTGATATACTATACATAGGTTGTCTGATGGCATGCCTGGGTGTTGTAGGCGCGGTTGCCGCAGCGTGCATGTCTCTTGGGTCTTTAAAGCTTAGAAGGCTGGGAAGTATATTTGCCATAATCGGTAATGTCATCAGCATGATAGGTTTTGGAGTAATCAAGATTGCTCATTCACAGCTTTCGACCACCGCATATCCCGACAGGATTAATCCCGCAATCCCCATTGGATTTTACATAATTATGGGGATAGTAGTGTTTACTATGGTATTGTCAGTTGTACTCCTGGTAATTCAACCCAAGCCCACCGAGAAAGACGAATATGAGCTTCAGCAGAAATACAAGCTGTTCCTCTTGATGGTGCCGTTTATAGCGCTTGTATTTGTATTCAGTTATCTGCCTCTTTGGGGTTGGAGATACGCGTTTTTTGATTACAAGGCCGGCGGCACTCTTGGGAAAGATAATTTTGTCGCTTTTAAGTGGTTTAAATTCCTGTTCCAGAATAAGGCTACCAGGAATGATATCGTAAGGGTATTAAGAAATACCCTTGCCATGAGTGGACTGGGACTTGCGACAAGCTGGAGTTCCATGGCATTTGCAATATTCCTGTGTGAAATCAAGAACATGCGGATCAGGCGTCTTATACAGACATTTACAACCATACCTAATTTCATAAGCTGGGTTCTTGTTTATTCATTTGCCACCCTGATTTTCTCATCGGATGGCATAATCAGCAACATTATAGTATCAAGGGGAGGCACTGCGGTAAACTTCCTGATGAGCAGCGAGCATATATGGCTTAAGATGCTTGCATGGGGCATGTGGAAAGGCATAGGCTGGAGCGCGATTGTATATATAGCAGGCATCAGCGGTATTGACCAGCAGCTGTACGAGGCCGCCACCGTAGACGGAGCAGGACGTTTCAGAAAGATGTGGCATGTTACCGTTCCCGGACTGCTTCCGACTTATTTTGTTCTGCTGTTGCTGCAGATATCCGGTATTCTCAGCAACGGTATGGAACAGTACCTGGTATTTAAGAATCCGTACAATACAAATGATATCATGGTTCTGGACCTGTATGTATATGAACTGGGTATAGGAAGTGGAAAGATTCCTCTTACAACAGTGGTAGGCATGGTTAAGTCCCTGGTAAGTGTAACATTGCTTTTGAGTGCGAATAAGTTCTCCAAGGTTATTCGCGGCGAGAGCCTGATTTAGGAGGTGGATGCAGGATGGAGACAATTAAGAACCTGTCAAAGAATCTGCTGCATGGACTGTCACAGATATTCAGAAGAAAATCCGACAAGAAGGAATTATATGTATCTTCTGCTCCCAAATACAAAACCACGGCCGGAGACGTGGTATTCAATATACTGAATTACTCTTTTTTCATTATATTTACGTTCGCGTGCATATTCCCGTTTTATTACCTGTTCATTAACACAATAAGCGATAATGACCTGGTAAGAAAAGGCGCAATAACATTCATACCAAAGGGCATACATCTAAGGAACTATATATCTTTAAGAAGCGTCGGAGATTTGGCGCAGTCCTTCAAGGTTACATTTGCCCGCACCGTATTGGGAACGGCTCTTATGGTATGCGCATCGGGCCTGGTTGGTTTCCTGGTCACCAAAAGGGAAATGTGGGGACGCAGTTTTTGGTACAGGTTTATAATAATCACAATGTATTTTAACGCAGGATTGGTTCCCTGGTATTTGAACATGTCGATGCTGGGGCTCACAGATAATTTCCTGGGATATATCATTCCCGGCATTGTTGCTCCGTATAATATTATCCTTGTAAAAACTTACGTCGAGTCAATTCCGGCAGAATTGGAAGAAAGCGCATATATCGACGGGGCATCGTACATGAAGGTATTTACGAGAATCATCTGGCCTTTAAGCAAGCCTATTCTTGCGACAATAGCCATATTTGGTGCGGTTGGTCACTGGAACTCGTTCCAGGATTCCCTTATTATTATGCAGAACAATGCGAGTCTTTATACATTGCAGCACAGGCTTTACATTTATCTGAACCAAACCACCAATATCGGTCAAGCCATGAGATCCGGCAATATGCAGCTTTCGGCTTCCATGCAGGCCGCACTGCTTAACGCAAAGACAATCAAGTATACCATATCCATGGTTACGGTTATACCGATTCTGTTGGTATATCCCTTCATGCAGAGGTATTTTGAGAAAGGTATCATGCTGGGTGCCGTAAAAGGCTGAGCGCTTATTTGATCTGAATATTAGGTACCGCCTGTGAGACGGTACTTGATATATTATTATGAAAGGACAAAAAGTGAATAATAAGAGGAGGGAAAAATTAATGAAGAGATCCAAGAAACTGCTTTTGGTAATCTTAGCATTTGTATTGGCGTTTTCTGTTCTTTCCCTTACCGGATGCGGTAAGAAAAATGATGGTGAATCTGCAGCCGACGATAATAACGGGGGAAGTACCAGTGATGAGCCGATAACATTGACAGTTTATTCACAGCTTGCCAATTATCAGGGTGAGCAGATTGGATGGTTTGCCCAGGTTATGCTTGACAAGTTCAATGTTAAGCTTAACATCGTACCTGATGCTGACGGAGTATTCGTAACCCGTATGGAATCCGGCCATCTGGGTGATATCGTCGTTTTTGGAAGTGACGGCGATCAATACCTTCAGGCAATAAATAACGGAATGCTTCTGGATTGGAATCAGGACAATCTTCTGGACAATTATGGTCCTTACATCAAGGAGCATATGCAGAAAGCCCTTGAGAAGAACATGAAGATCAACCCGGATGGAAAACTCTATGGTTTTGGCCACAACGTGGCAACCTCATCCGGTGACCATGAATCATTCTTCTATTACAATGCTATTCGCTGGGATCTGTACAAGCAGCTTGGCTATCCGAAGATAAATACACTGGAAGACCTTGCTGATCTTTTTGCAGCCATGAAGGAGATTTGCCCTACATCCGATACGGGTAAGGAAACCTACGGTGTATCCCTGTGGGATGACTGGGATGGCGACATGGTTATGTATGTAAAGGCTACAGCGGCTTTGTATGGATGGGATGAGACCCATTTAGGCCTTTACGATGTTACGAACCAGGTATATCAGGGATGCCTGACCGAAGGCGGCTTATATCTTAGGGCTCTGAAGTTCTATAACAATCTGTTCCGCAGAGACCTGCTTGATCCCGATTCACTGACCCAGAAATTTGACGGTGCTACAGAAGACTATCAGGATGGCGCTGCTTTCTGGAACTTGTTCGACTTTATGGTTCTTACAAACTACAACACCGACGAACATATTGCCCAGGGCAAGGCAATGTATCCTCTGGTTATGGAAGATCAAAGGACAATTTCCTATGGTCTGAATGTATTCGGCGGAAACCGTGTATGGACCATAGGCGCAACTACACAGTATCCTGAGCTGTGCATGGAGATTATCAACTGGTTTGCGACTCCTGAAGGAAGAATGACAATTGAGTATGGTCCAAGGGGAGTATGCTGGGAATATGATGAGAACAAGAAGCCTTATCTGACCGAGTTTGGTCTTAAGTGCAGAAACGATGGCAAGACCGAGTATGTTGACGGCCATTATACCGGTACCCATCAGGACGGTTCCTTCCAGATAAATAACACCACATGGTCCATCGACGCAATCAACCCTGAGACCGATAATGAAACTTATAACTATAAGAGATGGGCAAGCTACAATGCAACCCTTACATCAGATATCATGGAAGACTGGAGACAATTCACCGGTTGCACCACATTTGATGAATACATTGGAAGCAAGAACTATGCTGTTGCAATTGCTTCAACCTACGCACCTTCACCGAAGGGCGAAGAGCTTGAGATTATCTGGGAACAGGTTACAACCGCTGTAAAGGACTACACCTGGAGAGCTATATATGCACAGTCTGATGAGGAATTCGATGCAATTGTAGAGGAAATGATTACAAAGGCTAACGAATATGGATATGACAAGTGCATGGAGTATGGCGAAGCTGAGGCAGCACGCAGGAAAGCACTTGAAAACGAGGCTAAATAATCCGGATAAAAAAACAGATTTTTACGACAGCACATTAACATATTGAAATATCGTGTCAGACCGTCGGGCATTCCGGCCGGATTAACCGGTCGAATGTCCGGCGGTCTGGTCCGTATTGGGAGATTTATCTTTTTTTGCCTTGAATTAATCAGGTTTTGCTGTGCGTCAGGCATGCCGGCGGTATTAGACTGTCACATGCTTGACGACTGGCGGCACAATGTATTATGATTAAAAATGATTCTTATCATTTTTTAGCGGTGTTATAGGAGCGGATATGGGAAGCATATTTAGGCCTGACGGCCCGGTTTATGAGTTTTTCAGGCGATTTATCGATGTTTTTAAGCTCACATTCCTGTGGTATATTTTCAGCCTTCCGGTTGTAACAATAGGGGCGTCAACGCTTGCCGTTTATACTGTGACCCTTAAGATGGTTGATGACCGTGAAGGATATGTGGCCCGTGATTTCATCAAGGCTTTTAAGGCAAGCCTTAAACAGGGAATCCCCCTGGGTTTGATTACGCTGGCATCGATATATCTTGTCTATCTTAATTTCAGCCTGTTTTACGCTATTGAATCAAATCCCTTGCCATTGCTGATAATAGGTATACTGGCAGGAATTTACTTTTTGCTTTCGTTATTATATGCCTATCCCCTGGCAGCAAGGTACAAGAATACAATAAGAAATATATTGAACAACTCGTTTCAGATAAGCATCAGGTATTTCGGAAGAACTCTTTTGCTTCTTTTTATAATTGCTTTTATGATTGTTTTCTTCCTTTATAATGAAACGACTATAATCTTCGGAATACTGATCGGACCGGCATTTATAATGTTCACCGTCAGTGCCTTTTCCCTTCGAATTTTCAGAAGGATTGAAAAGGATCAATAATCATGAATAACCGCTGCGGGTGTGACTTGCGCAGTCTTAGAATAAAAAGAAACGGAGGATATCCAAATGAAGTTTTCAAATGGATGCTGGCTTAACAGAAAAGGAACCGAGGTCTTTTCTCCGGCAGAGGTATACTTTGTAAAGAAGGACAATCAAATACTGGATAATACACAGGACAAATTCACGTGTGAGGAAATTGTGCTGTGCGCACCGACCCATAACATACGCCACAGGGGTGACACCCTGGGAGGTGTTAATCTGACCATTCGTATTTCCGCCCCGTCCCCGGAGGTGCTTCGTATCAGAACGGATCATTACCTGGGCCTTAGGGAAAGAGCACCTAAGTTTGAGCTTACCTTTGACCCTGAAAGCAAACTGACTGTTGAGAATAGTGAGGACAGAATCGTTCTTTACAGCGGCACACTTAGGGTTGAGATCGACAAGAAAAACTGGAAGATGGAATTTAACAGGGGCAATGAAAGGATTACATTCAGCGAGCGCAAGGATCTGGCTTATGTTAAAACCAATTGGAAGGGGCTGGCTTATGACGATGGCAGCCTAAAGGACACTTATATGCGCGAAAGGCTGTCTCTTTCCGTTGGCGAGCTGATATACGGCCTTGGTGAAAGGTTTACACCGTTTGTGAAGAACGGCCAGACGGTTGATATATGGAACGAGGACGGGGGAACATCCACCGAGCAGTCTTATAAAAATATTCCGTTTTATATTTCCAACAGGGGCTATGGTGTATTCGTGAACCATCCTGAGAAGGTGTCTTTCGAGGTTGGATCCGAGATGGTAAAGAAGGTTCAGTTCTCCGTACCCGGTGAGTCCCTGGATTATTTCATTATCAACGGGCCTACGATGAAGGAGGTTCTGGAAAGGTATACATCACTTACAGGAAAGCCTTCGCTGCCCGCACCCTGGACCTTTGGACTGTGGCTTTCCACATCATTTACAACCAGCTATGATGAAGAAACCGTAACAAGCTTTGTGGACGGCATGCTTAACAGGGGTATTCCTCTCAAGGTGTTCCATTTTGACTGCTTCTGGATGAAGGATTTCCACTGGTCCAACTTTACATGGGACAGCAAGGTGTTCCCCGATCCTGCGGGAATGATACGCCGTCTTAAGGCAAAGGGTCTGAAGATATGCGTATGGATAAACAGCTATATCGCACAGGAATCCTCAATGTTTGCCGAGGGTGTGGAAAACGGGTACTTCCTTAAGAGGCCTAATGGAGATGTATGGCAGTGGGATATGTGGCAGCCGGGCATGGCCATAGTGGACTTTACCAATCCGAAAGCCTGCCAATGGTTCAGCTCAAAGCTGGAGGCTTTGCTGGACATGGGAGTGGACTGCTTCAAGACGGATTTCGGCGAGAGGATTCCAACCGATGTGGTTTACTATGACGGCTCCGATCCGTATAAAATGCATAATTACTATACATATCTATATAACAAGGTTGTGTTTGAGCTGCTGGAGCGCAAAAAGGGCAAGGGTGAAGCAATACTCTTTGCAAGAAGCGCGACTGCCGGCGGACAGAAGTTCCCGGTTCATTGGGGCGGAGACTGCTGGTCCGATTATGAATCAATGGCGGAAAGCCTGCGCGGCGGTTTATCGCTGACCATGTCCGGTTTCGGTTTCTGGAGCCATGACATCGGAGGATTCGAGCATACGTCGACTCCCGACGTTTACAAGCGCTGGGCTGCGTTCGGGCTTTTGTCAACCCATTCCCGCCTGCATGGCAGCACGTCATACAGGGTGCCCTGGGTATATGACGAGGAATCGGTTGATGTTGTCAGGTTCTTTACCAGGCTTAAGGCTTCGCTTATGCCTTACTTGTACAGGAATGCCATAGAAACATCAAAAACCGGAGTTCCCATGATGAGAAGCATGGTAATGGAATTTACGGATGATCCGACCTGTGCTTACCTTGACAAGCAGTACATGTTCGGAGACAGCCTGCTGGTTGCACCTATATTCAACGACGAAGGAATCGCCCATTATTACCTTCCGGAGGGCAAATGGACCGATTACTTTACCGGTGAGGTTAAAGCCGGTGGCAGATGGTATAAGGAGAAGCACGGCTATCTGAGCATACCGTTAATGGTGAAGGAAGGCAGCCTGCTTGCAATCGGTTCAAGGGATGATGATGCGGTCTATGATTATGCTGACAATGTAATCCTTAAGGCATACGAGCTTAAGGAGAATATCCCTGCAGCAACAGTCGTATATGACAATGAGGGCAGGCTTGCAGTTAAGGCGGAGGTTGTTAGGAAGGACGGCAAGATATATATTAATGTCGACTCCGACAAGAAGTTCACCGTTCACCTGGTAAATGTCATCAACGTCAAGTCCGTGGAAAACGGTAAATTTATGACCGAAGGGAATACCACGGTTATTACTCCCGACGGACCCGGACAGGTAATCTGCTCATTGTAATAATAAAGGGGCTTATGCGGAACGGTCTTCCGTTTCCGCGGCCCCTTTTTAACCAATATAATAAGGGATGATGGTAAATAAATGAGTACATTTGCATTAAAGCTTCTGGCAATCATAGTTATGGCTGTTGATCATGTGACGGCGGTGTTTGTACCTTTTGATTCATGGCTTTATTTGCCCGGAAGGCTGATAGGAAGGCTTGCCTTCCCTATCTTTGCGTTTCTGCTGGTTGAAGGCTTTCACCATACAAGAAGCGTCAAAAAGTACCTGACAAGGCTTGGTATATTTGCCTTGATTTCGGAGCTGCCCTTTGACCTGGCTTTTTATAATTCCCATTTTTCCGTATTTGGCGGGAATATAAAAACGGATCTGCCGGGCATGTTTTCCAATCCGCAGCTTTATGACACGGTAGTTAAAAGGTTTCTTGAATACCAGAACATATTCTTTACCCTGTTTTTAGGCCTATCGGCCATATGTCTGATTAGTGAGGTGGGAAAGAAGTATCATAAGAATATACTAATCCTAAACCTGTTGAATGCTTTGATTACCGTAGGCCTTAGCCTGCTTGCCGAGCTAATGAACACGGATTACGGCTTTATGGGGGTTTTGCTTATTGTAGCCTTCTACCTGTTCAGAGGCAAAAAGATCTTTATCGGCTTATCCCTCTTGCTGCTCAGCGGCAACATAATACAGGCATTTTCCACCCTTGCGGTATTGCCGATTGCGTTTTATAATGGGAAAAAGGGTAAAAGCATAAAATATTTCTTCTATGCGTTTTACCCCGCGCATTTGCTGTTATTATATGTTTTGCTGTTGGCTATTTAGTTTCATGGTTATGTTTTTCCTTCGGCATGTATGAATCTGAAGGACGGTTATAATCAGCATCATTTGAATCACGTGCGGGAGTTTCGGGAAAATACATTTGCTTATCCATCTTTTCAACGCTTTTCGCAGAAGGAAAACGGAAGCTGTTCTTCTTTGACGGCTCAAAATGCATATCGTACCTCCTTAAAATAATCTGTGAAGATATTATTTGTAAAATGAAATTATATATACAACATAAATGATGAGCGGTTTGGTTTAAAAATATAAGAGAGCAGGTTGACACAGGAAGAAATGATATCATTAAAAATCGATGAGGTTAAGCCGTTCATGGCCAAGCTTCTTGCCAACACCTTGTTTGACAATTTTATCCTAAGGGAAATGGAGATACAGACCTTTACAGGTTTTAATGTATCCGGGCATTTTAATGAAGGCTTCTTTACCAAGGAGGAGCTCGAGGAAAGGGGTGCCGAAAAGGCCGTACTATGGAGTGAAGTTAAGGGCATTGCCTTTTCAATAATTCGGGGAAGCAAGACTCCGCTGTCCATGAAGATTGTATTCCAGCTTCCGAGAAGCCTTACAGATCAACTGGTTGAAAGCCTTGGAGGAAGGTACCGGGCCGAGGATGTGGGCGGGCTGTATATGAACATCCGCTTTGAGAACAACGAGCTTAGGATTATAACCGGTACGTCCATGAAGACATTTGTAATGGATAAAACCCTTGATGTTGAATGGGACGACTGGGTAAGGAAATATCTTGAAAGCAAGAAAATATATTATGAAGAGATATGAGTTCAGACGTTAGCACTCTCGCGCCGAGAGTGCTAGATTTTTCTTGACTTTTCTTTTTTTGCATATTATTATAGTTGTTAAAGGAAGCCAGTCCTTATAAAACCAGCTTGGCTGCATATGACCGGCATTTGTAAGGAATGGCTTTAATATATGGGTTGGAAAGGAGAAGGACATGAGTACGGAAAGAGGCAATCTATCAATTAATTCTGAAAACATATTTCCGATTATAAAGAAATGGCTGTATTCCGACCGTGATATTTTTATCCGTGAGATGATTTCCAACGGGGCGGATGCCATTACCAAGCTGAAAAAGCTTGAGATTATGGGTGAAGCGGACATTCCTGAGAACAATTATTACAGGATAGTGGTTACAGTTAACCCGGATGAAAAGACAATAACATTTTCAGACAACGGTATCGGGATGACCGCGGACGAGGTCAGGGAATACATTAACCAGATTGCTTATTCAGGTGCTCAGAAATTCATTGAGACCTATAAGGATAAAACAAATGACGACCAGATTATAGGGCATTTCGGCCTGGGCTTTTATTCGGCATTTATGGTTGCGGACAAGGTTACCATCAACACGCTGTCATGGCAGAAAGATGCCGCTCCGGTATATTGGGAGTCCGACGGCGGAATCGAATATGAGATGGGTGAAGGCACCAGGACAGAGCGGGGAACGGATGTCACACTGTATCTTAATGAGGACAGCTATGAGTTCTCCAATGAATACCGTGTAAAAGAGGTTTTAAATAAATACTGCTCCTTCATGCCTGTGGAGATTTACTTCAGAAAGGCAGCGGACCCTGAGATACCTTCGGTCATTGAAAAGGAAGACAAGGCGTCGGAGGCGGAAGCCGCAAAGGAAACCGCGGTGGAGGATAAGAAAAAGGATGATGGCAGGAAGGAAGACGATAAGAAGCCGAAACCCATCAACAATACGACACCGCTGTGGACCAAGCATCCGAACGACTGCACCGAGGAGGAGTACAAGAAGTTCTATCGTGAGGTATTTCACGATTACAAGGAGCCCCTGTTCTGGATCCATCTGAACATGGATTATCCGTTCAACCTTAAGGGTATATTGTACTTCCCCAAGATCAATATTGAATACGAATCAATTGAGGGTGTTATCAAGCTCTATAACAACCAGGTTTTTGTGGCTGATAACATCAAGGAGGTTATTCCGGAGTTTCTGATGCTGCTCAAGGGCGTTATCGACTGCCCGGACCTGCCGCTTAATGTGTCCAGAAGCGCGCTTCAGAATGACGGCTTTGTGAACAGGATATCCGACTATATCACGAAAAAGGTTGCCGACAAGCTTATCGGCATGTTTAAGGTTGAAAGGGAGAATTACGAGAAGTTCTGGGATGATATAAGCCCGTTCATCAAATTCGGCTGCCTGAAGGACGAGAAATTCAGTGAAAAGATGATGGATTTTATCATTTACAAGAATCTTGACGGCAAGTATATAACCCTGGACGATTATATTAAGGCCGCAAAGCCCAAGGATTCCGGGGATGAAAGCGAAAAGAGCGAAGAAAAGGCCGATAAGGCTGCGGCTGATGCCGGTGAAGGAAAGGCGGAAGCCGGACAGGAAAAAGCCGATCAAAAGCCCGATGAAATTAAGGACGGGGTGGAATCAGAAACCGACAGGCAGGACAAGGCCGAAGGGGAGAAGGATGCTGCTTCAAAGGAGGATACTGATAAAAAAGAATCGGATACCGGTGAAGAAGCTGATGATGAAGATGAGAGCAAGAAGAAGGCTGTCATATATTATGTAACGGATGAAAAGCAGCAGAGCCAGTACATCAACATGTTCAGGGAAGCCGGTATGGATGCGGTAATCCTTAAGCACAATATCGACCAGCCGTTTATAACCCATGTTGAGTATAAGAACGCCAATGTCAGGTTCCAGCGTATAGATTCCGATATTACGGATGGGTTCAAGGACGAAACCGAGAAAAAGGATAAGAAGCTTCTCAAGAAGCAATCGGATGCCATGACCAAGCTGTTCCGAAAGGTGCTTGGGAAGGATAAGCTGGAGGTCAAGGTCGAACGGCTCAAGAATGAAAAGGTGTCTGCAGTAATAACATTGTCAGAGGAGACCCGCAGGCTGCAGGATATGATGCGCATGTACAGCATTTCGGGCAGCGATATGGGCTCTTTTGAAGGAGAAACCCTTGTCCTTAACGCAAATCACAAGCTGGTACAGTATATTATTGAAAATGAAAAGGGTGAGCATACCCCGATGATATGCGAGCAGCTGTATGACCTGGCGCTGCTGAGCCACAAGCCTCTGGAGGCGGAAGCAATGACGAGGTTTGTGCAGCGGTCCAATGAAATTATGATGCTGCTGGCAAAATGATTGAGTATATATGCACCGGACGGGGCTGAAATAATCTGCGGTTGGGTATCCACGTACCCTCACACACGTTAAAAGTACAGCCGCCATAGGATGTATGTCTTATACGGACCAAGGTCCGTAACGTCCATACATCCTATAGCGGCAGTTCTTTTAAACGTGCATTACGGATACATGGATACCCAGCCGCAGATTATTTCAGCCCCTGTATAATTGTGAGTATTTATATTATTTTTCCAATATATATAAGAGCGTTTTGCCAGAAGCGGGGGAGGGGAAGTTTTATACCCTCACACACGTTAAAAGTACAGCCGCCATAGGATGTATGTCTTATATGGCCAATGGCAGTAACGGCTATACTTCCTATGGCGGCGGTTTTATTGCGTATCATACGGGTACGTGGATACCCTGGCGCAGAATTTCTCGGTCCATGTATAATTGGGAGTTTAAATAATATAATAAGATATTATCTAATACATGGCAGTGTATTTTGCTGACAGCAGTTAATTTATGTACAAATTCTTAATATATTGTGAACAATGTATTTTTTGCTGTACATTTGCCGATAAAGGTATTATAATCTAATTAAACTTTAATATGTGGTAATCGAAACTACATTATAAAGTAACGATATGACAAAACGAAGAGATGTAAATTATATACAGAAAATATAATATACCATGAAATAATAGATGTTTTAAAGCCGGTTGTTACGGCGGATTTGGAGGTAATTATGAAATATAAAATTTTAGTTGACAGTGGCACTGAACTGCCGGTTGAGCTTAAGGAGGACTCACGTTTTAAAGTAATCCCTTTATCCCTGATGGTGGATGACAAGATGTTTGTGGATAATGGGCAGATTGATCAGAAGGAATTCCTGAGGATTATGAATGAGAGCCAGAACGGGCCGAAATCATCGTGCCCTTCACCGGACGATTATCTTAGGGAGTTTGATGACGAGAGCGATACCTTTGTGGTAACGATATCTTCTGAATTGAGCGGCTCTTATAATAGTGCCGAGCTTGCCAAGAGCCTGTATCTTGATGAAAATGAAAGCAAGAAAATCGAGGTGGTCGATTCCAAAACCGCATCGGTGGGCCAGACCTTGATAGCCTTGAAGATAAAGGAACTTATAAGCGAAGGCCATTTATTTGACGATATCGTGCAGAAGGTCAAGGCATTCAGATCGGAATTAAAGACGAAATTTGTCCTTGAAAACCTCGATAACCTGCAAAAAAGCGGGAGATTAAGCAATCTTAAAGCATTTATTGCAAATGCCTTGAATATAAAGCCTATTATGGCAGGGACACCCGACGGGCTGATAGCAAAGCTGGACCAAGCCAGGGGAATTAAAAAGGCCTTGATAACCATGGCTGATATTATTGAGCGGGATGTTATAAGGCCCCAGGAAAAGATACTGGCTATCGCCCACTGCAATTGCCTGGAAAGGGCACAGTTTATCAGGGATGAGATTCTAAAGAGAGTTCCATTCAAAGGCCATTTCATTGTTGAAACTTCAGGAGTAAGCACAATGTATGCCAACGATGGCGGCATTATCGTGGCATATTAATAAAACGGATAATGAGCAAAGGCATCGGATTAAGTGAATCCGATGCCTTTTATAATGTTTGAGACCTATGATTCTCAAGAAACGAAAAAACGGCGCAGGTTTATCAAGCAAATACTTTTATTAAATTGAGATGAGGGATTTTTTCCACAGGATATACACCCCTGATTGCAACATCTTTATTGCCGGTTCATATCTTCAATAAGGTTTCTGATAATGATTTTATTTTCGGGGTGCGGCTTGTCCATTCTTGAGGTTATTACTACAATCATATCATGCGGGGGTATGACAAATAAATACTGTCCTCCGAAACCGCTTGAATAATACACTTTATTACCATACAATTCGCTTATCCACCATAGGTAGCCGTAATCTCCCCGTTCGGGAAAATCCCCCCTTATTTGCGGCATTGTTGATTCGGTAATATAATCATCCGAAATAAGTATCTTGTCTTCCCACGTTCCTTTGCGCAAATATAAATAACCTAATTTTGCGATGTCTCTCGCCGTAATCCTGAGATTCTCTATTGTATTGAAACCCGCATCCCATTGATAGTCAACTATTCCCATGGGTTTCAACAAGTTAGCATCTGCATATTTTACAAAATCCTCACCTGAAAGATGTGATAGTGAATAGACAAGTATCTGGGGATCGGGCTTATAAGAGAATACTTTGCCCGGTTCACTTATGACATCCAGCTCAAAAACAAGGCGGATGTCATCATATTTAAGATTATCAGGGCTGCTGTAATACCCGGGAGGATGCCAATTTAGTCCCGTACTGTTTGTTAATGCATGCTTCAATGTTATCTTGCAAAAGCTTTCATCAATTGAATCCGGCACTTGGTCCTTAAAAATGTCTGCAATCCTCTCATCTAAGGAATCAATGATATTTTTGTTCAGCGCTGTCCCCACTGCCGCGGTAATGAAGCTTTTAAAAATGCAGGCCGTATTCTGAAGCGAATATCTATTATACCCGTTAAAGTATTTTTCAAATATTATACTGCCGCCTTTTATAACCAATGTGCTGTTTATATGGCGAAAATCTTCCTGTATGGCATTAAGCATTTGCTCAAAGATTCCGGGGTCCATATCTTGTTCTTCCGGCAAGGATTCCCTCCAAAATCTTGTCGGATAGTATATACCGTCTTCCACATAAATCCCTTCTCTCAATCAAATAGCATGGCTGTCCTGTCCAAATTGGCGTCATATAACATCCGGGCCTAATACCATACTCAATGGAAATCATACAGGCATGATGTCTACAAAGCCCATGTATAACATTTGCTATATATAATAGGAAAATCATAACATTTGAATGTATCAATGTCAATGTATTACATCGCTGTTGCATGGAGATTTATGCCGGTCTGCAACACATGCGTTACACAGCCTAATACAGGAGGTCTATCATGTGCCGGACTATAGGCATATCATTCGCAGCATCCATGACTAACTGCTGGATATAAAGATTACTGCCGGCTTTATACCGGTGCACTCTGGCCGGATTAAAATAGGCGTATAACAGGCGGCAAAAATATATCGTTTTATTTTGTATTTAGTTTAAATAACAGTTGAATTATCATGTGATTGTAAGTAATATGATAACTGTATGGTAAACTAATGCAGTATAATCAAACGGGCAGCAGAGATTGCTGAAAAAAGGAATTGCTATAAAATCATGCTGCTTACAGGCGCTAAAAATGAAGCACACTGAAGTTTTATGAAAAGTGCGGTTTTAACAGTAAGGACAAAACTGCGTTCATAAAATGGATTTAAAGCAATTTTATTAGTTGAGCGTACTTCGCTATTGAAGTGAAATGATAAAGAGGATATGGGTATGCCCGGTATAAAGGCATAGTTACTTTAACAAAGGGGGTATTAATATGTTTTACGATCTAATCAAAAACAGGAGAAGCATTAGAAAGTTCCAGAATAAAGAAGTTGAACAGGAAAAAATCGATATTATACTTAAAAGCGCATTAATGTCACCATCCTCCCGAGGCAGGAAACCATGGGAGCTCATCGTTGTTACGGATAAGGATATCCTTAAAAAACTCTCAATCTGCAAGGGACACGGCTCCTCATTTTTGGCGGATGCCCCGCTGGGGATAGTTGTTATTGCGGACCCGGAGATTTGTGATGTCTGGGTGGAAGATGCGTCAATAGCGTCAACTTTTATCCAACTGGCTGCCCAGTCACTGGGGTTGGGTTCATGCTGGATCCAGGCCAGGGAAAGGTATACTGTCGATAATTCCGATGTTAAGGTAGGGGATTACATTAAAGAGATTTTAAATATACCCGGCAAATACGAGGTGGAATGCATGATAGCCATTGGATACCCTGCCGAGAATAAGAAACCTTATGATGAGAACCAGCTTGCATATGAAAAGATACACTACGGGAAGTATTGAAGCAGGGAAATTTATAGATGCGGCAATTGAATGACATGGCAAATGCGCATGGACATAGGCCGTATAAAACCGGTTGAAATTATTTATTTTACTCTAAAGGAGAAAAAGTACATGAAAAAATCAGAGGTTGTACTTGCCGTCTGTGATAGCTATGATGAAGAAAAAGTATATGCGGCAGTCAGGGGCGCGGTCGAGGCTCTTGGCGGCATAGGCCGATTTGTAAGTGCCGAAGAGAATATACTCGTCAAACCGAACCTTCTTTACCCGTCAAAAGAGGAAAAATGCATAACGACCAACCCTGCCGTAATAAAAGCGGTGCTGCGTATTCTTTCAGAAGAGGGCTGTACCAATGTGAAAGTCGGTGATTCCCCCGCTTACGGAAGCTGCAGGCAGGCAATGAACCAGCTCGGCTTGCCGGAAGACCAGCTTTACGGAGCCAGGATTGCGGATATGTCACATGAAGTCCTTGTACAATATCCGGAGGGCAAGGCCGCAAAAAGCTTTTGGTTTTGCGAGGAGGTTGTCCAGGCGGATGCGCTTATCGGTGTGTGCAAGATGAAAAGCCATGCCTTTATGAAAATCACGGGTGCAGTTAAAAATCTGTACGGTTTGGTCTGCGGAATGAGAAAAGCCCGTGGCCATGTAGTCTATCCGAATGAGGCAAAGTTCGCCCAAATGCTGGTGGATATACATCGCCTCACAAAACCGAGGCTTCATGTGATGGACGCGGTTATAGCCATGGAAGGCAACGGCCCGAGCTCGGGGTCTCCCAGAGACATGGGACTGATTATTGTATCGGCAGATCCGGTAGCAATCGATACGGTATTTGCCCGTCTTGTGAACCTGAACCCTGGTTTGGTCTTAACCAATACGCATGGTATGATCGCGGGTATCGGAACATGCAATGAAAGCGAGATAGCACTAAAGCTTATCGATAACGGGGGAATAACGGATATCAGCTTTGACGAGATGTTTGCACGCTTCGGGAAAGAGGATTTTGATGTTTGCCGGAAAAAGGATAAAGTCAACATACTCGGCCTGCTGTCCAGAATAACCGGCAGATTTTCGAAAAGGCCTTATATTGATGCGGACATGTGCGTAAAATGCGGCATGTGCGTATCCCATTGCCCTGTGGAGGGACATGCTGTCACATTTAAGAACGGTAAGGATAATATACCCGTGTATGACTACAGGAAATGCATCCGCTGCTTTTGCTGCCAGGAAATCTGTCCGCAGCATGCCATAAAAGTAAAGTAATGCGAAAGGAAACGGGTATTACAGGTGTTGCATTTTGTGAGCTTTATTTGATACCGTTATAAGGTAAAAATGATTTTAAAATGTCGGTTGACTTTTACGGACTTTTATAAGATAATATTAAATGCGGTTCGCATAAAGGCATCGAGGCGTGGCTCAGTTTGGTAGAGCGCTGCGTTCGGGACGCAGAGGCCGTGGGTTCGAATCCCGTCGCCTCGACACTATAAAAAGGAAACCTTGATGGTCAAGGTTTCCTTTTTCATGTGTTTTACAGGCTTTTAACATAAATATTTTAAATCAATCACTATATACCTCATCCTCTGCAGCTTTTCTGCGGGCGGCCTCCTGAAGGCTGTATTCAACGCATTCGTTATATCCGCTTGCAGCAGCTTTTGTTTTCATTTCCGCCACTATGGCATCGAATTCCTTGTCCGACCGGGCATATATTGCCTTCCAGGAGTATTCGGTGATAATACCGGAAACCTGTTCCCATTTCTGCAGAAGCTCTTCCCCCATAGGCATCGGTGAGTAGTCAATACTGACAATTACGCAATGGGGACGGCTTTCCATGTAATCATAAGGTGAGCCAAATCCGGTGAATTCTTTCCAGTTGTCAAGTATATATGAGGTGTGCATTTTATTATAGCTTGCCCATGTGGCATAGTTATAGGTTTCACCGTTAGAATCGGGATTGGCGGCATCCAAATCCCAGGTAACGTAATCCATCTTGTTTGTGCCGTCGGCGAATGTTCCCGAATATCCGCCGGACATTTGGGTATTCATATCCTCCTTGCATGCCAGGCCCAGTTCAGTCAGGTATGGTTTGCCGTTTTCATCATAATCCCAGGTCACTCCCCTGGGACCGTATTCGCATATCATTCTTCCTTCCGGGGTTGCCATCCAATTGATGATTTTCATGCATAGTTCGGGATACCGGGTTTCTGATGATATGGAAATAATCCGGCTGCCGCCGTATAAGTTCAATCCGTATGTCAAAATGTTCATATCGTCCGATACAAGCGGGTACATGGCTTTGCCCTTGCTTATGCGCTCATCTGTATTATATAGATCAGAACCAATGTAATTCAGTATACCAAATAAAGCGGCACCATCTTTATAATCTGCAGCAGAATCCATATATCCCTGGGTGCTTGAATCCGGATCAAGCAAATCGTATTGGTACAGCTTGTTAAAGAACTTCAGGCATCTAAAATAAATCCCTCCGTCTCCCAGAGCCTCTTCCCATTCCCGGGTATAAACGTTATACAAGCCCATGCCAAGCTCATCATAGCCGAAGAGACCCGCTAGAGCCTTGCCGTGGAAAATCATGCCGTAATCCAAGTCGCTGAACAAGGACATGCCATAGGCTTCATTTCCCGAGTCCGATACGGGGCAGATTTCTTTCATGGCGGCAAGAATACCTATGTAATCCTCCAGGGTTTCCGCCTTGGGATAACCTAAATCCCTGTATAGGTCCCACCTGATTTCCGGGCAGAGGAAGAAAAGCTCGTGATCCGTCAAAGAGGTGGCTATATCATTCCCCAAACCGTACACCTTGCCGTCGGCAGACAATGAAGCATTATATCTTAATGCCGCTGGCATATTGTCCTTAATATATGACCCGTATTCTGACAGAAGGCTGTTTTTGTTCCAGTCAAGAAGAAAGCCACCTTCAACCAGATTATAATAATCCGAGATACTGAATATAAAGATATCGGGAGCGGTTGGCTCACTGTCCGTTTCAGTAACAATGTTCAAAATAACATTAAACTTCTCCTTTAAAACCTGCGCAAACCATCCCGTCTGCTCACCTTTATAGCTTGACAGCTGCGAATACACCGTCAAGGTGACAGGCACGGATGATTCATTTAAGGCTTCATCATTCCTTTCTGATGAAGAACCGGCTTTGCTTCCTCCGGCATCGTCCGTGTCTTCGGTTTCATTAATCCTAATACCTTCCAATTCACCGTTTATGCCGGATTTACTGCAAGAAATAAGCAAACCGGATATTAATGCGACAGCAGTAATTAACCCTATACTTTTTAATGTTAATTTACTAAACTTTTTTAGTTTGATTTTGTGGTATTTTTTTGTATAATAGTACATAGGAACCCCTCCAATAAATACACCCGGTGATATTCCGCAGGGATAATTCATATACCAATATATTACAGCATAAACACCGAAATGTCAAGTATTACCATATTATTTTGCCTGATATTTCCTGCGGTACTGGCTGGGGGTTATCCCGTTGATTTGCTTAAACAGCCTTGTGAAGTAGGATATGGTATTTATTCCGATGGCTTCTGCGACCTCCGATATGGAAAGAGAGGTGGACAGCAGCAGCTCTTCGGCATATCGTATCCTCAGAAGATTGCAGAAGTATGTATAATGATAGCCTGTAATCTTTTCAAAGGTCCTGCTGAAATGGGAGTAGCTTAAACCGACAATTTGACATGCGGCTTGCATGTTTATCGGGTTGCTTATGTTTGCAAGGATCTCCCGGAACAGAAGGTCGAAGTTTTCTATATCGGAATATGATGCGCTACTTTCTTCAATACGAAGCAGCCCCTCCTTAAGCATGCAGGATATTAACTGGAGGCATAGGCTGTTAAGGCTGAAATCAATGCGCACATTATCAATTAAACTTAACTGATTTTTCTCGGTTGATATTTTCCGCACTTCGCATAAATCAAAAATGCTTTTTAAAATGCGGCATATATCATCCGAAGGGTCAGGTTTATATATGCCGATATGTTTTCCGGGAGGCTTAATAACATACCTGTTGTCAAACAAGACCGATGAATTTCGCAGGTATTTGTGGCTGAATTGGATAACGATATCATTAACGGGAGATATGTTCTGCAGGTTGTGAATTGTAAGCGGAGGGATAAAAATCAAAGTGTTGTCGTTAACTTCATAACGATCGTTATTCAAGGTTTCGAAGCGGCGGCCTTCCATAATATATGATATTTCATAATATGAATGGCAGTGTCTTGGAAAGACGTCGTTGGTTTTGCCATAGTAGGTATGGCAGCTTAGGAATGTCTGCGACGGCTGTTCCAATTGTTGGAATGTGTTCTGATACTGCATTGAATCAACCCTCCTCAAAAAATGATAACTTCATACAAAAAGATTACTATTATTCTGGCAAGGTGGCAAGTACTATTTAAGCAAAAAAAGATAAAAGCAGATCAAAGTATTTGGTTGTTATTAATTTAGATTAAATATAATATTAGCATGTAGCAGTATGGACAGTTTTGTGATAAAATACACATTGCGAGGAGGACTTATGGCTAATCCGTTTCTTCCATTGTGGGAGTATATTCCTGACGGCGAACCAAGGGTATTTAATGAAAGGGTATATATTTATGGATCCCATGACCGGGCAGCGTCCGAGGATTTCTGTGATTTTAAATTAAAGGTTTGGTCGGCGTCCGTTGACAATCTGAACGAATGGGTGTGCCATGGCCATTCTTTCCACACCAGGCCGGACAAGGACCATCCTTCAGATACTGACTGGACCGAAAGGGAGCTGTATGCGCCCGATGTTGTTGAAAAAGATGGTAAATATTATTTATACGCATACATTTTAGGTTCTAAAGGATGCGTGGCAGTCAGCGACCATCCTGAAGGGCCGTTTAAATTGCTCTCGCAGTATAGAATTCCTGAAGATGCCGTTGAAAAGGACCTGCTTGAGGGGATATTCATAGATCCCGGCGTGCTGGTTGATGATGACGGAAAGGTATATATATATTGCGGTTACTTGCGGTCATTTATGGCGGAGATTAATCCGGAAAACATGTATGAGATTATTGACGGCTCTTATAAGCAGGATATAATTCCGGTTGAGGAACCGTTTGAGTTCTTTGAAGCCTGCTCGCCCAGGAAAGTCGGTGATACATACTATTTGATATATTCGCCGAAAAAAGGCAGCAGGCTGGTGTATGCAACCTCGAAGAGCCCGAGAGGCCCGTTTGTTTACAGGGGAGTTATAATTGACAACGGCAAGGATTATCCCGGTGGTAACAACCATGGTTCCATCTGCAAGATAAAAGACCAATGGTACATCTTTTATCACAGAATGACTAATGACACCATTATGTCCAGGCGTGCATGTGTTGAGAAAATAGAGATTCTTAAAGACGGCACAATTCCCGAGGTGGAGATGACCTCCCTGGGCTTTAAGGACAGCCTCTCGCCATATGAAGAAACAAAGGCCGAAATAGCCTGCGTATTAAAGGGCGGCTGTTATATAACCGAGAAGAATGCATTGGAAAGGCTCATAGTAAACATACGGGCCGGGGCTGTTATAGGATACAAGTACTTTGATTTCGGACAGGACTATTCAAAAACCGGAATGAAGCTGTTCATCAAGGTGAATGGATGTGGACAAAAGGGCATTATACATGTTAAGCTGGATAGAGAAGATGCTGAAGATATAGGGCATGGTGAAATCGGTACCGATGACGGTATCATTGAAATCAGTTTACCAAATGTAACTGGTCGTCATGCACTTTTCTTTACCTTTGAAACGGGCAGAACCAGCTGGATCAAGGACAGTTTTGAAGATAAGGAATTGTGCAGGATGATTAGCTTTACATTTTGTAAATAGAGTTATCAAATAAGAATTACATAGTTAAGGAGGAGTAAAATGAAAAGCAAGAATTTATTCAAAGCTCTGTTTGCTATTGCTTTGGCACTTGTATTCATTTCAAGCGGCAAGGCAAGCGTAAGCGCTGATGTAGCAGGTAGGGAGACGGTGCAGATTAATAAGTCATTAAGCTACACCGGAACCGCAGCACCGGGCTACACATTCGAAAGCTCCATGCTGTCAAAACAGGAAACTGTTGGAGCAATGGTATTCAACATCTCAATTGATTTACCTGCAGAAGGAGACGTTTCATGGAATGACTGGTGCGGCGAAGCTGTTGCCGTAAGAGCCGGAGACACCACAAAGTACTATGACTTCGGCGGCGCACAGGTAAGCTGGGGCGTGGACTTTACAGGCGACGAGCAGGCTGATACCAGCGGCGTAGGCAGCGCAAGCTGGGTCGGAACCGCAGCTAACGGTACAATTACGGTTGCTGTTCCCGTAAATGCAGCCGAGTTTGCTATCGACTTCTATGATACCTGCTGGGATTCCGCAACAGACATTACTCACTACACCATCAACAGCGCTACAGCCATTTATGGTACGGTAGAGGCTACCGAGCTGGTTAACATTGGACAGGAGATTACTTTCTCCGGAACTGCAGCTCCTGCCTATACTTTCTCCAACGCTAATCTTAGCACCAGCGGCAATGTGGCAGCAGTTGCTTTCAACTTAAGCGTTAAGCTTCCTGCAGAAGGCGACGTATCATGGAACGACTGGTGCGGCGGCGCAGTAGCTGTTAAAGCCGGTGATAATGCTAGTTACTATGACTTCGGCGGCGCACAGGTAAGCTGGGGCGTAGACTTGACAGGCGATGAGCAGGCTGATACCACCGGTGTTGGCACAGCCAGCTGGGTTGGTACTGCTGAAAACCGTTCATTATCATTGGTAGTTCCTGTAAACGCTGAAGAGTTCACCATTGAAATTTATGATAACTGCTGGGATTCCGCAGCAGATATACCTCACCTTGTAATCAACAGTGCAACCGCATTGTTCGGCAGCGTAACCGCAGCAGCTGAAGAGCCCGTTGAGGAAGCTCCTGCAGAAGAGCCTGCAGAGCCTGCAGTTCCTGCATTTGATCCTAACGGAACATATCATGCATACCTTGGTATCCAGTCCGCAAGCTACACCTTCCGTAATGCATGGGAAGATGCTGCTTATGGTGCCAACGGAACATCCTGGGCTAACACCAACATCGGCAACAACTTCAATGGATTGACAGGATGGGACGGCGGAGATGCTGTTAAGCGTGACGGTGTATTCCATGATGTTGAAATCAAGGGTAATGGCACATATACCGTCAAGTTGACCGACTTCGACTTCGGCAGTGACGAATCTCTTAACCTGCTGTTTGTATCAACCGACATTCCTTTGGAAGGCACACCTGTTACCTTCTCGAATGTCAAGGTTAAATTCGACGGCAATACCAAGTATACCTTTGAAACACCCGTAATTCCTGGAATAGATTCAAAAGAGGATTATAAGTATTATCAGCTTCAGTGCATCAATATCTGGAATACAGACAAGCTCGGCGGCAAGGACGGTCTGTTTGGATACGTAATGCCGAGGAATACAATAGAAATCGAGTTCACTGTCAGCGGATTTGCTTATGACAAGGTTGAAGAGCCTGCAGAAGAAGCACCTGCTGAGGAAACTCCTAAAGTAGAGCCTACCGAAGCTCCGGCTAAAACTGAGGAGACCAAGACAGATGAAGCCAAAGAAGGCGGTACCAACTGGGCGTTGATAGCTGGTATCGTTGTTGCAGTAATAATAGTAGTAGTTGTTGTAGTTCTTGTTGTAAAGAACAAGAAGAAAGGCCAGAACTAATAAACCATTAGATCGGCTGCAAAACAATAACTGCTGAGAATACATTGTCAGGGTGCTTTAAAGCACCCTGACGGTATATATAGGGTTTTTACCCGGTTCAAATAAATAACGACAGGGAGATAATGAAATGAAGTATTCAAACCCGATTATACCGGGATTTTATCCGGATCCAAGCATATGCAGGTACAAGGATAAGTACTATATGGTGCACAGTACGTTCCAGTATTTCCCGGGTGTAACGCTGTTTGAAAGTGATGATTTGATTAACTGGAGACAGATAGGGCATGTGCTGACCAGGGAAAGCCAGCTCCCGCTGGAAAAGGCAGGACGCTCCGGAGGAATATTTGCGCCTACCATTCGCTGCCATGACGGCAGGTTCTACATGGTAACAACGAACGTATCAGCTTTTGGCAACTTCTATGTATGGACCGATGATATCTATGGCGAATGGTCGGACCCTATTGTTGTCGATCAGGGCGGTATAGACCCGTCACTTTATTTTGAGGACGGCAAATGTTACTTCATGAGCAACGGAGAGGATGAACAGGGGCGCAGCGGCATCATACAATGCGAGATAGATATAGAGACCGGAAAAAAGTTAACACCGGGAAGATGCATATGGAACGGAACCGGCGGGAGGTATCTTGAAGCTCCTCACTTATATAAGATAAATGGCGAGTATTACTTAATGGCAGCCGAGGGCGGAACGGAATACGGTCACTATGTGGTATGCGCAAAGGGAAAGACACCGTACGGGCCTTTTGAAAGCGCTCCGAACAATCCCATACTTACAAACCGCAATCTTGGCGGCTATGAAATTCAAGGCTGTGGCCATGGGGACCTGGTTCAGGACAATAACGGCAATTGGTGGATGGTTCATCTGGCATTTCGTCAAATCGGACGCTGGAACATGTTCCACATAACGGGAAGAGAAACCTGCCTGGTTCCTGTAGAATTTGACAAGGACGGCTGGCCTTTGGCCGGTTATAAAGGTACAACTCTTAAAGAGGTAGAGACAGACAAGCTTCCGGACAATCTCAAGCAGAATATAAGAAAGCTTTATACATTTGAAAACACAAAAAAGGGTGTTGAATGGTGCTTCATGCGCGCGCCTGAAACAAGCAAGTACAATTTTACCGGGAAATCCGTCGAGCTTTTGGGAACAGCAAAGAAGCTCAGCGATGACTATGGATCCCCGACTTTTATCTGCATCCGCCAGTGTGAGATGCAAGGAAAGGTTTCATGTAAGGTTTCCGTTAAGGAGCAGGAGGGTGGTATAACGCTTTATATGGATAACCTTCATCATTACGATTTCTATATTAGAAAGACGGATGAGGGAGCCTTTATAGAAAAGCGGATAAGCATAGGAGATATAACCTATGTACAGAAAAGCATCCCTATAGATGCGAAAGAAGCGGCTGAAGCAAAGCTGACCATTCGGTTTACGCCTTTTGTCTATGTATTTGAAGCCGAGCATAACGGCAAGCAAATTGAATTTGGCACCAATCAGACCAAGTATCTGTCAACCGAGGTCGCGGAAGGGTTTACCGGAGTGATGATCGGATTATATGCTCAGGGCGACGGCAAGGATTGCACGGAGCCGGCTGTATTTACAGAGTTTGTATGTGATTTTTCCAATATCGAATAATGAAAATAAATCAAAAACAGACATCCGCTCATGTTAGGGCAGGATGTCTGTTTGCTGTTGATAGGCTTGTATGGTTTATGAAAATGCTCTTAAGAAGCCGAATACGGAAGCTCCAAGCAAAGCGATAATCAACAGGTAGAATACAACAGCAATAAGCAGGAAGACCAGCATTGCACGGCAGTAGTTCTTTTTGCTTGTTTTTACGCCGGAACCGAAGCCCCATACAAACATCATAATAAGGTTAACACATGGAATAGCCATAATAATCAGTGTGAGAATCCAGTCACCCAAAGAAACAGGTTCCTCCAACGGTACCTGGTTGGGCTGGTAATAATTCTGCTGCTGGGGTTGATAATAGGATTGCTGTTGATTGTTGTACTGCTGCTGCTGATTGTTGTATTGCGGTTGCTGGTCAGAATTCTGGTAGTAATTGTTATTGTTGTTATCCATACTTCTATCCTCCATTTAATATAAGTATTTATAATTATATCAAGGAGGTTTCCCTCCCTATTATACGCATTGTACAACAGGACCCCATCCTATTGCATACTTTGATATTTTAACCGGTTAATAACACCCTCTAAATAGGCAGCTAAATTATTCTCCCTGTATACCAATGGTTCAACATTTGGAAAATACTTATACATCCTGTAAATATAGAAGATTATAAAAATTATTAAACATATTATAGCATATGTGTTGATTATCAATCTAGCCTTTTGTGAGAATTTTATCAAAACAAAATATAAGATAACGCCAATTATAACCAGTATCAATAGGGGGTGCATCTCAAATGATTTTCGAAGCTGCCCCGTAAGCAAATACTTGGCAGCCCTGGTTATTCCGCAGCCGGGACATGGTATGCCGACAATAAGCGATGAAATGCAAACGGTCCCAAAAATAATATTTAAAACTGCCATAGTGATTACGCAAAGCGTTATAGCCAAACCGTATTTATGCCACAACTGTTTTACGATACTCAATTTACAGCCCCTATTCCAATGAATTAAGCTTTATAAGCTTATTATGCACAAAAAAGCCTTGTCGGTCAATGTAGTATGTTATTTTATTTTGTCTTATTGAATGATGCTGCTGATAATGATATTATGGTGACAGCATATTTATCCGGTGAAAGCCGTTCAGGTATATACTCATATATTAGCCGGCAGTATAAAGAAAGGAGTTTGGGTGATGGACAGGCAGGAAATATTATCAAAGGTAGACCACACGATTCTATACGCATATGCAAGTTGGGAGGATATTCAAAGAATTTGTAAGGAAGCCATAGAGAGCAAAACGGCGTCGGTGTGTATCCCGCCTTGTTATGTCTCGCGTGTCAGGAAAACCTTTGGAGATCAGCTTAGGATCTGCACCGTTGTAGGGTTTCCCCTGGGGTACAGCGTAACAAGCGCGAAACTGGAAGAAGCACGGGCCGCAGTCCGTGACGGGGCGGATGAGATAGATATGGTTATAAATATCGCGGATGTAAAGAACGGGGACTATGAAAAGGTCACCGATGAGATTCGGCAGATCAAGGAATGCATAGGTGACAAAATCCTAAAGGTAATCATTGAAACCTGCTATCTTTCAGTGGAAGAGAAGATAGCCATGTGCAGCATAGTAACGGAAGCCAAAGCGGACTTCATAAAGACATCGACCGGTTTTGGTACCGGAGGGGCAACACTGGAGGACATAAAGCTTATGAAGAAGCATATAGGCCCTGATGTGAAGATAAAGGCGGCAGGCGGCATACGAACCGTGGCCGATATGGAAGCCTATATTTCGGAAGGATGCGCAAGGCTTGGGTCAAGCTCTGCAGTAAAAATACTTAATGATATGGAAAGCGGTAACGGATATTAGATATAAAAAAGCCTTACAACATGCAAGTTGTAAGGCCTTTTTTCAAGCTCCCCATGGGACTCGAACCCACGACCTACGCATTACGAGTGCGTTGCTCTACCGACTGAGCTAGGGAAGCATGCAAAACAATAGCAAATCAAATTGATTTGCTATCGACAATTCTAATATAAACCTGGATAAAATGCAAGTGAATTATGATGTGATATTTTTCCTTTACCTTTTCTCTCCCCTGAAGCAAAAACCAACCGCTCCGGGACCGGAATGGGAACCGATGCTTGGGCTTATGTAGGTTATTACTGTTTGTTTGTGGGGAAGGGCTTCCTTAACAAGATTGGCCAGGTATTCGGCATCTTCCGGGCAGTCGCCATGGGCAATACCGATTATATCGGGTTCATCCTTGTATTTGCCTATGCATTCAAGCATCTCGTTGACCAAAAAGGACAGGGATTTCTTTCTTCCTCTTACGGTGGTGTACGGAACAAGCCTGCCTTCTTCATCGACACGAAGGATTGGCTTTACACTCATCAATGAGCCTATGACCGCCGAAGCCTTTGATATTCTGCCGCCCCTTTGCAGGTGGAAGAGGTCGTCCACGGTGAACCTGACGCAGTATTCCATCTTGTGCTCTTCAAGCCAGGAAGCTACCTCGTCTATGGTTTTCCCTTCTTCTTTTAATTGAACAGCCTTCATTGCGAACATGCCCTCACCGATGGATGCGTTTAGCGTATCCACAACTATAATCTTGGCTCCGGGATTCTCCTCACAGATATCCCTGGCGCCTGTCATTACATTGCTGCAGCCGCCGCTTAAAGCGGATGAAAAGCTGATATGAAGGATATCAAGGCCCTGGCTGACATATTTCTGGAAGGTGTCCCTGATAACCACGGGATTGCTCGCCATTGTTGTAGGCATGTGACCTGCTCTCATCATATCGTAGAACTCTTTCGGATCCAGGTTTATTTCATCCCCGTAGGTTATTCCTTCCAAAGCGTAGTAATGAGGAATAATTCCTATGTTTTTCTCCTTAACATATTCGATGGGCAGATCGCAGTTTGAATCAGCAGTAATTACAAAATCTCTCATTTTTATTACCATGCCTTTCTCTTACCCCGCATACATCAGCAGGTTTTTGTATCCGTTTAAGACTATTCTACTAGATATTCTTTTGTTAAGCAATATGACATTAATAATTATTTTAGGATTATTTTATATATTATTTATAAAAAAGATGCGCCATATAAAAGGCGCATCATTTCATGACCTGAACATATTATCTTGTAAATTTTCTTTCATAATAAGACAGCATTTTGTATAAGCCGGTGGCAACGATACACAGTATCACAATGCTCATAATAACAAGGTCCAGGCGGAAAACCTGGCTCCCGTATATTATCAGGTATCCAAGACCGGATTTTGCGGCTAGGAATTCACCGATTATTACACCAACCAATGACAAGCCGATGTTGACTTTCATAAGGCTTATCATGGAGGGAACATTGCCCGGCAGGATTACTTTTAGCAGTACATCCTTCTTTTTCCCACCCAAGGTGTAAATAAGCTTTATTTTATCTTCTTCAACCGCCTTAAAATCGGAGTAAAGCGTTATTATGGAACCGAACAGCGAAACCGAGACAGCGGCGACTATGATGGTTTTAACGTTTGCGCCCAGCCAGACAATGAAAACAGGGGCAAGGGCTGATTTTGGAAGGCTGTTAAGGACAATGAGGTACGGCTCCAAAACCCTGGATATACTGTCATTCCACCAGAGAATTATGGCTATAAGCAAACCTATTATATTTACCAACGCGAAGCTTACCAGTGTTTCGAGCAGTGTTATACCCACATGAAAGAACAGTTGGCCGCTGCCGCCCATTTCCGCGATTGTTTTTACAACGCGCAGCGGGCTGGAAAAAATAAAAGCATCTATGATGCCGATATGGGTGCCTATTTCCCAGAAGGCAATAATGCCAATAAGAATCAAGAGCTGATACAGCCTGATCCGGCGCATACGGGAGAGATATTTTTTGACATATGCCTTCTGAGCAGCCGAAACATCCATGCTTTCGCTTAAAACACGTCTATGTTTCCTGCTCATTGTGGTTTAACTCCTTCCATATCATGTTGAAATAGTCCTTGAATTCAGGAGCGCTTCTGGATGTAAAGGGTGTCCGATCCGGTACTGACAGCTTGATGTCGAATATCCTTTTTACTGTTCCCGGACGTTTTGTCATTACAATGACCCGGTCCGACATGCTTATTGCTTCCGAAATGTCATGGGTAATTAGGATGGCGGTCTTTTTTTCTTTCCGGATAATGCCCCAGATATCGTCTGCCACTTCAAGCCTGGTTTGGTAATCCAGTGCTGAAAACGGCTCGTCAAGGAGAAGTATATCCGGTTCCAGAAGCAGGGTTCGGATCAGAGCGGCTCTTTGGCGCATTCCGCCGGATAATTCCGAAGGGAAGGAGTTTTTGAACGTAATTAGGCCATAAGTATTCAAAAGGTCATTTATCTGAATATAACTGTTTTCGGAAAGCTTGTGCTGAATCTCCATGCCAAGGGTGACGTTTCTCAGCGTGTTTCTCCAATCCAGCAAATGGTCCTTTTGAAGCATGTAACCGATGTTTTTGCCGGAGGATTTGATATCCTTGCCATTTATATATATTGAACCGCTGCTTGGGGTGAGCAAGCCGGCGATGAGGGACAGCAGGGTGGATTTACCGCAGCCGCTGGGTCCTACGATTCCCAAAAATTCGCCATCATGAACCTCAAATGAAACATCCAACAGGGCAAGCGTTTCTCCATCAAGGCTGTGGTAGGTATAACTTATATGATCAATACGAAGCAGTTCGCTCATATAATGCCTCCCTATTTGCTTATATTGTATTATATGAATACGAAAAAGATAGGTTACCTGTCGAAAAGTATCATTAGCAGCAGCAGGCATTTGGCCTGCTTTTATTATGCTTTCGTATTGTTGACTTTGCATAGTGCAAGGCATATAATAACCTTAATGAACATGACATAAAAATAACAGCAGTGCCCCGCCTTCGGACGGCGGTATAACAGAATAATAAGCGATAGGAGGACAATATCCATGGAATTGAAAACACCCCTATATGACTGCCATGTCAATGCCGGAGGGAAGATAGTGGAGTTTGCCGGATATTTGCTTCCGGTACAATACAAAACCGGAGTAATTGCCGAGCATATGGCGGTCAGAAAGTCGGCGGGGCTTTTTGATGTGTCCCATATGGGAGAAGTCATTATTAAAGGAAAGGATGCTTTAAGCAATATACAGATGCTCATTACCAACGACTGCAGCCGCATGATTGACGGGCAGGTCAGGTATAGCCCCATGTGCAATGAAAAGGGCGGGGTTATAGATGATCTCCTTGTATATAAGATCAGCGGTGAGCAGTATTTTATTGTCGTAAATGCGTCCAATCGCCGCAAGGATGTGCAGTGGATGAAATCCCATCTGAAAGGGGATGCCGAGCTTATAGACATATCTGATGAAATGGCTCTTATTGCACTGCAGGGGCCGATGTCCACAGTTATTCTTGGCAAAGTCGCGGATGCTTCAAAGCTGCCGGTAAAATATTATACATTCAGAACCAACGTGGACATAGCGGGTATTGACTGCATGGTTTCAAAGACAGGCTATACCGGTGAGGAAGGCTATGAAATATGCTGCAGGAACGAGGATGCGGCAAGGCTCTGGGAACTATTGCTTGACGTGGGAAGAAGCGACGGATTGATTCCATGCGGTCTTGGCGCCAGGGATACGCTCCGCCTGGAGGCAGCCATGCCCCTGTACGGCCATGAAATGGATGAGAACGTAACACCCATAGAAGCGGGGCTAGAATTTGCGGTAAAGCTTAATAAGGATGATTTTATAGGGAAACAGGCGATTATGGAAAAAGGACGTCCCGCAATTACCCGTGTGGGGTTAAGGATTACGGGAAGAGGCATTGCGAGGGAGAATTGCCCAGTATATCATGAGAATAAGGAAATCGGCAAAACAACCTCCGGTACCCATTCACCATACCTGGGATATCCCATAGCAATGGCACTGGTGGATGTGAGTAAGAGCGAAACAGGCACCAAGCTTGAGGTGGATGTAAGGGGCAGAAAGATTGAGGCGGAGATAGTGGCGCTTCCGTTCTACAAAAGGGTATAGTATTTTAAAATTCAATATTTCATAAATATAATATATTGCAAGCAATAATTTAACCAATTATTTAGGAGGTCAGATTATGAGTAAGGAGTTGTATTTTACAAAAACCCATGAATGGGTACGTTTTATTGACGAAACTACGGCAAGAGTAGGAATAACGGAATTTGCCCAGGGAGAATTGGGCGACCTGGTGTTTATTAACCTTCCGGAAAAAGGAGACGAGGTTATTGCGGGTGAAAGCTTTGCGGATGTGGAGTCCGTGAAGGCCGTTTCCAATGTCTACAGCCCTGTATCCGGAACGGTAAGGGCGGTTAATGAAAACCTTCTTGATCAGCCCGAGCTTGTCAATATGGACGCCATGGAGGCATGGTTCATTGAAGTTGAAAACATCAGTGAAAAAGGAGAGCTCCTGACAGAAGAAGAGTATATGAAGCTTATCGAGGAGTAAGTGTTTATAGACGTATCCCAGAACAGGAGGACACATATGGGTACTTATGTTCCAAATACCAGGGACGAGCAGCAGCTGATGCTTGAAGCAATCGGGCTAAGCTCCATGGATGATCTTTTTAGCACAATACCCAAGGAGGTCAGGCTGAACGCGTCCCTGGATATACCAAAGGGCATGTCCGAGATGGAAGTGTCCGTTAAAATGCGCAAAATCGCAGGCATGAACAAGGTTTACGATACCGTTTTCAGGGGCTGCGGTGCATATCGACATTATATACCCGCCATTGTAAAACAGGTTACGTCCAAGGAAGAATTTATCACAGCGTACACGCCATACCAGGCCGAAATAAGCCAGGGAATTCTTCAGTCCATTTTCGAATACCAGACCATGATCTGCGAGCTTACCGGGATGCAGGTTTCCAATGCCTCGGTTTATGACGGGGCAACCGCCGCTGCGGAAGCGGTAATAATGAGCAGGGAGAAAAGCAGGAAAAAGGCTCTTGTATCCGCAACGGTTAATCCCATGACAATCGAAACCATCCGGACGTACCTTGACGGCACCGACATGGAAATGGCGATAATCCCTGAAAAGGATGGTTTAACGGATATTGAAGGTTTAATGAGTATGCTGGGGGATGATACGGCATGTGTTCTTATCCAGCAGCCGAATTTTTATGGGCTGTTGGAGGATGGTGACGCTGTGGGCGGCATCCTGGCAGGCACGGATATAAAATATATCATGAGCTGCAATCCCATATCCCTGGGAATTCTTAAAACCCCGGCCGAGTATGGCGCGGATATAGCGGTGGGAGAAGGGCAGCCGCTGGGAATCGGTTTGTCATTTGGCGGCCCTTATCTTGGTTTTATGGCGGCCACCGAAAAGCTCATGAGAAGGCTTCCGGGAAGGATTGTGGGTGAGACCACGGATTCGCAGGGAAGAAGGGCGTTTGTCCTCACGCTGCAGGCCAGGGAGCAGCATATCCGCAGGGAGAAGGCATCCAGCAACATCTGCTCTAACCAGGCATTGTGTGCCATGACCGCAGCTGTTTATCTAGCGGCCATGGGAAGGGAGGGGCTGGCGCAGGCAGCCAAACTGTCCATGTCCAAAGCTCATTATCTGGCCGACCGTTTGTGTGAAATAGACGGATATGAATTGGTTTACAAGGGTGAATTCTTCAACGAATTTGTCACCACAGTGAATACGGATGCGGACAAGGTACTTGATATTCTGTCGGAGCATGGCATTCTTGGAGGGTATCCGCTGGATGGAAAACACAAAGGATGCCTCCTTTGGTGTGCTACCGAGGTCAATACCAGGGAAGAAATTGACAATATGGTGCGGATCTTAAAGGATATTAAGTGATTGATAAAGAATGTGAGGTATGCTATGAAGCTGTTATTTGAGATAGGGAATAAAAACCGCAAGCTGGACCTGATGCCAGAATGCGATGTGCCTGTTGCCGATATTGATGACAAGTATAAAAGAAAAAAGGAGCTTAGACTTCCCAATGTTTCCGAAACGGAAATAAGCAGGCACTATACAAAGCTTTCAAGGCGTTCATTCGGGGTGAACTGCGGTTTTTATCCGCTCGGTTCATGCACTATGAAATACAACCCCAAGATAAATGATGAAATGGCGAAGCTTCCGGGTTTTGCGGATATTCATCCGCTGCAGCCCGCGGATACGGTGCAGGGCTGTCTTAAGGTTTACAAGCTGGCGGAAGAATACCTGTGCAGCATAACCGGAATGGATGCCATGGATTTTCAGCCGGCGGCAGGCGCCCATGGAGAGTTTACCGGGCTTAAGCTTATATGGGCATATCACCGGGACAGGAATGATACCGGGCGCGACAAGATAATAGTACCCGATTCGGCGCACGGAACCAATCCGGCCAGTGCGGCGATGGCAGGCTTTACCGTTATAAACATACCTTCCACGGAAGAAGGGTTTGTAGACGTAAATGCCCTCAGGAATGCGGTTGGCGAGGATACGGCGGGATTCATGCTGACCAACCCGAACACCATCGGATTATTCGAGGAGCATATACATGAAATTACAAGCATTGTACATGAAGCAGGAGGATTAACCTATTACGACGGGGCCAACCTTAACGCAATCATGGGTATTGCAAGGCCCGGAGACATGGGCTTTGACGTGGTGCATCTCAACTTGCACAAGACATTCTCCACGCCTCACGGGGGCGGAGGCCCCGGAAGCGGTCCTGTTGGCTGCAAGAAGCACTTGATTCCGTATCTTCCGACGCCAAGAATCGTTGAAAGGGATGGGATACTTGCCTTTGATGAAAAAAGCGATAAAAGCATCGGCAGGGTCAAGAGCTTCTACGGCAATTTCCTTGTTGTGGTACGGGCGCTTGCCTACATGATGACCCTGGGAGCGGAAGGCCTGAAGAACGCCTCCGAGAACGCTGTTTTAAACGCCAATTACATGCTTCATATGCTTAAGGATACATTTGACATACCTTTCGGAAACGGGCGCTGCATGCACGAGTTTGTCATTTCACTTGAAAGGCTTAAGAAAGAGAAATCCGTTTCGGCTCTGGATTTTGCCAAGACGCTTCTTGACTGCGGTATCCATCCGCCTACAATGTATTTCCCGCTGATTGTGCATGAAGCCCTGATGGTTGAGCCGACCGAAACCGAAACAAGGGAAACCCTTGACGAGGTAATAGCCTTTTTTAAAGAGCTTTATGAAAGGGCGTACAATGATCCGGATTCCTTGCACGGCACTCCTTTGACCACGCCCATCGGCCGTCCTGATGAGGTCGGCGCCGCAAGGAATCCGAGACTGAGATATTACAGCGATTGAAGGTGAGGTATGACTGTAAGAAGGCTGAGGTATTGCATTACAAACGAGACATATCCGTACAGGAACCTGGCACTGGAAGAATATCTTCTTCATAATGTGGCGGAGGATGAGTGCATCCTGTACCTTTGGCAGAATGAGAAGACCGTTGTTATCGGAAGGAACCAAAACCCCTGGAAGGAATGCAAGGTAAAGGAACTGAACGAGGATGGGGGAAGGCTGGTAAGAAGGCTGTCCGGCGGCGGAGCGGTGTACCATGACCTGGGCAATCTCAATTTCACGTTTGTCCTGACTAAGGAAAACTACAATGTGGACAGGCAGCTGGATGTTATAATAAGGGCTGTAAACGGTCTGGGCATAGAAGCGGAGAGGTCGGGAAGAAACGATATTACCGTCTGCGGCAGGAAATTTTCCGGAAATGCATTCTATTCCGAGGGAATTAAATGCTACCATCACGGCACAATTCTCGTGGATGCGGATATGTCGAACCTGTCAAAGTACCTAAATGTATCAAAAACCAAGCTGGTATCAAAGGGAGTGGATTCGGTCAGGACCAGGGTGGCTAACCTTAAGGAATACAGGCCTGATCTGACCATAGACATGCTTAAGGAGGAGTTGCTTAAAGCCTTCGGTGAAACCTATGGCCATGTACCTGTCAGGATAATGGAGGAAGACCTGCCGCAGGATGCGCTTAAAGCGGGGGAAAAGAAGTTCTCATCATGGGAATGGATATATGGAAGAAAAATTGAATTCAGCGACAACCTCGAAAGGCGGTTTGACTGGGGAGATATCGAGCTGCAGTTGGTCGTGGAAGGTGGAATAATAAGGGACTGCCGGGCATATTCCGACTCCCTGGACATAGATATATTCGGATTGCTTCCGAAGTATCTTTCCGGATGCCGGTTCACCCCGGAGGACATGGAGAAGGCTTTAAGAAGGATAGAAACCGAAATCGGCAATGCCCGGATTATTGAGGATATAATCCGGTTGATCAATGAGGAAGTATAGGGTTTTTTTTAGGGGGGATATTACATACCATGGCAGGTTATAAATGCTCAGGAGGATGCTGATGGAACGATTTGATCTGATAGTAATAGGCTCGGGCCCCGGCGGTTATGTGGCGGCCATAAAAGCGGCCAGGCTTGGGCTTAAGACAGCCATTATAGAAAAAGACAAGATAGGCGGAACCTGCCTTAACCGCGGCTGCATACCGACAAAAACACTTATGCATGGCACGAATTTTCTTGCAGAGGCGGAAAACATAAAAAAGGCGGGCATAACGTTCACGGGTATAAATATTGATTTCTTCAGGCTTACGGAAAGAAAGAACGAGGTTGTAGAAAAGATTCGCAGCGGAATTGAAAACCTGTTTAAGGCTAACGGTATAAAGGTTTTCAGCGGCAGGGCAGCAATAATATCCCATAATACGGTTAGGGTGGAGCTCCGGGATGGAACAGCCTGCGGGGAGACGGCGGACCTTGTGGCAAAAAACATCCTGATAGCCACAGGCTCCGTTCCTGCTGTTCCAAAAATAGAAGGTGCCAATCTTGAAAATGTCGTGACCAGCGACGATTTGCTTGAAAGCGGGGGAAGGCAATACAGGAAGCTTTTGATAATCGGCGGCGGCGTTATAGGTGTCGAGATGGCCACCATATATAACGGGCTTGGCTGTGAAGTGGAAATAATCGAAGCGATGGACAGGATACTGCCCGGAATGGACAGGGAAATATCCCAGAGCATTGGCATGGGGCTTAAGAAAAAAGGCATTGTAATTCATACAGGCGCAAAAGTCACAAGAATAACCGAAGGCGGCGCTTACGGACTGGCCTGTGAATATATTGAAAAAGACAGCGTAAAAACTGCCGAGGCCGAGGGAGTCCTGATATCCGTAGGGAGACGGGCATATACGGAAGGACTGTTTGGCGAAGATGTGAATATTGAAACGGAAAGCGGTTATATTAAGGTTAATTCCAATTTTGAGACAAGCATCCCGGGCATTTATGCCATTGGAGACGTAATACGCGGAAAACAGCTCGCCCATGCGGCATCCGCCCAAGGTGTGGCTGTCGTGGAAAAAATATGCGGGCTGGAGCCATCCGTCGATTTGGATGTGATACCTTCGTGCGTTTATACCGTACCGGAGGTTGCTGCCGTAGGCTTGAGCGAATCTGAGGCGGCGGAAATGGGATATAGGGTTAAGACAGGAAAATACCCCATGCTTGGCAACAGCAAGACCATGCTTTCCATGGGTGAAAGGGGATTCATCAAGCTGGTATGCGACGCCGATACGGGAAGGATTCTTGGAGCGCAGCTTCTGTGCGACAGGGCAACGGATATGGTCGGCGAGCTGGCCCTGGCGATATCAAGGAAGCTTACCTATAAGGAATTGGCTTCAATCATCCGTCCGCATCCCACTTATGAGGAAGCCATTACCGAGGCGGCGGAGGATGTAGACAACATGGCCATTCACGTAATACCAAGAAAAACTTTGTGAAATAAATATAATAAAAAGTATATATTGACGTGCTCCTTCTGCTTTGCTATAATGAAACAGAACAAATGTTTGCCTTGCAGGAGGAGCATATGATTATTCAGGAAGGTATGTCATTACAGAGGAAGCTTGAGATACTGTCCGATGCCGCAAAATTCGACGTGGCCTGCACCTCTAGCGGTGTGGACCGCAAGGGAACCCAGAACGGCATTGGAAACAGTGTGGCCTGCGGTATTTGCCATGCCTTTTCTGCTGACGGAAGATGCATCTCATTGCTGAAGGTCCTGTTTACAAATGAGTGCATATTTGACTGCAAATATTGCATTAACCGGTCATCCAACGATGTGGTCAGGACATCGTTTACACCCAGGGAATTATGCGAGCTTACCATTGAATTTTACCGGAGAAATTATATAGAAGGATTGTTCCTCAGCTCCGGTATAATGGTAAGCCCTAATCATACTATGGAGCTAATCCTGGAAGCCTTAAGGATGCTTAGGGAGGATTATCACTTTAACGGATATATCCACTGCAAGGCGATACCGGGAACTGATCCGGCGTTAATAGAAGCCCTGGGATGGTACACCGACAGGATGAGTATCAACCTGGAATTCCCGACTGCCGAAAGCCTGAAAAACCTGGCTCCGCACAAAAACAGGAAGAACATCCTTAAGCCCATGCGCCAGGTCCAGCTGTTAAGGGAAAGCAATCATGAATACCTAGGCATACGGGATGAAGGTTTGCTGCCGTACGACGGAGGGCATAGGGATGGCGGCGGGTTGATACTGGGTGGAGGCCGAACGGATACCGGGGATCTGATACATGTCAAGGGCAGCCATATGGACGGCGGCATGTTATCAGGTGACAGCGGGCATATGGGCAGCAGTCTGATTATAGACGACGGTGGACGTACAGGCAGCGGAGACATTATACTCAATGACGGCGTTCGGACAGGCAGAAAAGGCCTGGTACCCGGTGACGGCGGCCATACATGTCAGGACTTGGCGAGCCCGGTGGAATATAAGGGCGGGATTTCCCTTTACAAAAAGCCGCCGATAAAGAGAAGCAGGTTCGTTCCCGCAGGACAGAGTACCCAGCTGATTATCGGCGCAACCAATGAAAGTGACTACCAGATTATGTCCGTTTCACAGGCCCTGTACGATAGTTTTAATTTAAAGAGAGTGTTTTATTCCGCCTTTGTTAATGTAAATAATGACAGTACCCTGCCGTCCACCCAGGACGGGCCGGCCCTGCTTCGTGAGCACCGGCTGTACCAGGCGGATTTTCTGCTGAGATTTTACGGATTCAGGGTCTCGGAGCTTCTGACGGAAAAGAACCCGAACTTCAACGTATTCCTTGATCCGAAATGCGACTGGGCGGTCAGGCATCTTGAGTTATTCCCGGTGGAGGTGAACAAGGCGGATTACCGGACCCTGCTTAGGGTTCCGGGCATCGGTGTGAACTCCGCACGCAGGATTATTGCAGCAAGAAAGAGCGCCGTACTGGATTTCAAGGATTTGAAGGCATTGGGAGTTGTCCTTAAAAGAGCGGTATACTTCATAACCTGCGGCGGAAGGATGATGTATCCGGTTAAATTCAATGAGGATTTCATAACAAGGGAGCTTCTGGCATCAAGCGGCGGCACCCCATCATTTATAGATAAAGATATAACCTACAGGCAGCTTTCGCTGTTTGATGACGTTAATTTCAAGCCGGATGAGAAGTTCATTATTCAAAGACATTCACCGGTCTGAGTGCTTTATGCGGAGGTGCGGTATGGGCAACACCAGGGTATTTGTATGCGAAAACAGTATTGACGGTATCTTTACCGCGGTTTATGATGCGTGGAGCTCGGGATACGGTCATAATAATGTGAGAATAGAAGAACAGTGTGAAAAAAACAGTTATTCCAACATGGCACTGTTCTCCGATTATATAATGGTAAAGACGGATTTTGATAAAGCGGTGAAGGTATCAAGATCAGTTAGGGCCAAAATCTCCGAAGAAGCCTATGAGATGGTCTGCAAGGCGGCTCTGTCGGACTGCCAGGGGAAGGGAGATCTTATATACAGGTTTCTTATTTTAGGATTTCGAATGGGTGCCGGCATAGTAAACCATCTAAGCAACGAGGTTGTCAACAAGGTTTTCAAGCTGAACAGGAATGTTAATGGCGAAGTGCATCATTTCCTTGGTTTTATAAGATTTTCCGAGCATGAGAACCATGTCCTTACGGCGGTGATTCATCCGAGGAATAATGTGCTGACTCTTGTAACACCGCATTTTGCGGATAGGCTTCCGAATGAAAGGTTTGTTATATTTGATGGAAACAGGAATATTTGCTCTCTTCATGTTCCCGGCAAACCATGGGTAATTGCCGAGATACCCGAAGCTGATGCTGATGATTACAGGTGCCGGGCCGACGATGAATACGGAAAATTATGGAAAACATTTTTTAACAGCATTGCCATTAAGGAAAGAACCAACCTTAAGCTGCAGAGAAATAATCTTCCTTTGCGTTTCAGAAAGGATATGACGGAGTTTATTCCGGATAAACCGATATCGGAGCTATAACCTGTGAATGTGCATAATTCATTTTTCATTGAGGAATACTAAGCGAGTAAAGAATATCTGATTTTAAGGAGGAATACTCATGAAAAAGAGAATGGGCATATTCATAGCCTTATGTTGCGTTTTTATGCTCATATTGTCGGCTTGTGCCACGAATAATCGGGATAATAACAATCCTACGGAAAAAAATACAAACGGCATAGATAATAATACGACAAATGACTGGGATGGTGACGCAACAAACGGCTCCAACAGGGGCAACAATGCAACAAGCGATTTTAACAATACGCCGGGTGCCGGAGGAAACAATAATACAACAGGAGGTATGAATAACAACACAACCGGCGGAACAACAGGAGGCACGACCGGAGGTACCACAGGGGGGACAACCGGAGGGGCGAACAGCGGTGTCGGTGTTGACACGAGATCGACCATACCGTAAAGCTTATGTTAACAGTTTCCTGGAATAGTACACATTAGTATAATAAAAATCCTTCAGGCTATTATACCGGGAGGATTTTTATTATTCTTCATATTATTATTTAATGTCTTTGCCGCACAATATCCTTTCAAACAGCAATCCGGTCATAAACCATACAGGAGCATAATCGAGCCTGATTACTCCCTTTATATTAAGCTTTGCTTTGCTGTAGTCCCAAGGACATGCCCCGTATTTTTTTAAAATTACTCCCGTGCAGAATTCCGTAAAAAATATTAAAAGCGCATACACACCTCCTCGCACCAGGGCACATCTTTTCTCCAGCTTTGTACAAATGGGAGCCAGGCATGCCGCCATACCGTATATGGGAAACATCCATACGGAAGTCCGGCAAAGCAGGGTCCTGTCATTCTTTTTCCATTTTTTTAATGAGCTTAGGCCTGTCCAGAAGCATTCGAGACACCACCCGCACAGGCCGCATATTATAAAGTTTCTTATAAATGTCCTTTTCATGGGAATAGTATCTGCTTTTTATGGCATTCCTATGCTAATGCGGAAAAATCGAACTATGTCTAGAAAAAAAACTAGATTTTTTAATATATATGTCTTATAATAAAATTCGTATAATTTTACATTGAAAATGCCGATATATCCGGGTAGCAGGAATAGAAATCTGAAGAGAAAACGAGGTTAGAATATGACGGAAAACCACGCTTATGTCATTGTCAAAAAGGTTAAGCTGGCAGAATCAATTTACCTTATGGACATTAAGGCTCCAAGAGTGGCCGCTGGCTGCCAGCCGGGACAATTTATTATTCTTATCGTTGATGAAAAGGGAGAACGCATACCGTTAACCATATGCGATTATGACAGGGAACAGGGTACTGTTACTATTGTATTCCAGGCCCTTGGAAAATCCACAAAGCAGCTGGCGGAGCTTGAAGAAGGACAAGCTGTCCGTGATTTCACAGGGCCTCTTGGCCAGGTATCCGAGCTTGTGAAGATGCCGAGGGAAGAGCTGGGCAAGAAAAAGGTGCTTTTTGTTGCCGGTGGTGTCGGAGCGGCACCTGTATATCCGCAGGTCAAGTGGATGAAAGAGAACGGTTACGAGGCTGACTGCATAATCGGCGCAAGAAGCAAGGATTTGATTATTCTCGAAAACGAAATAGGAAAATACGCGAAAAACGTTTATATATCCACCGATGACGGCTCTTACGGCATTAAGGGCAATGTAAATGACGCAATCAGGCATTTGGTAGTTGAAAAAGGAGAGCATTATGATATAATCGTAGCAATCGGGCCCATGATAATGATGAAGTATGTGTGCATCCTGACAAAAGAGCTTGACATTAAGACCATAGTCAGCATGAATCCCATAATGGTCGACGGTACCGGTATGTGCGGTGCCTGCAGGCTGACCATTGGCGGCGCAGTCAAGTTCGCATGTGTGGACGGACCCGAGTTTGACGGGCACCTGGTCAACTTCGACGAAGCGATGAAACGTCTCTCAATGTATAAAACGGTCGAAGGAAGAAAGATGCTTAAAGAGCTTGAAGGTGACACTCATCATCATAAGGGCTGCGAATGTCATGAGGAACTGCCTAAAAATGCATAATTATACCATTTTATATATAACAGACATGAATAGTTAAGGGGTAGGACAACAGTGGATGTTTTAAAAAGAGTACCGATAAAGGAACAGAATCCGGACGAAAGGATTCACAATTTCGACGAGGTTTGCCTGGGTTATACCAAGGATGAGGCAGTACTTGAAGCTGGCAGATGCATACAGTGCAAGAATCCGAGATGCGTTCAGGGATGTCCCGTATCTATAGATATTCCCGGTTTCATAAATGCGGTTGTCAGGGAAGATATTGAGGAAGCATATAGGATTATAAACAAATACTCGGCACTGCCCGCCATATGCGGAAGAGTATGCCCGCAGGAGACCCAATGCGAGAAGAACTGCATCCGGGGCATAAAGGGCGAGCCTGTTTCCATAGGAAAGCTTGAAAGGTTTGTTGCAGACTGGGCAAGGGAAAACAATATCAAGCCCAAGGCTCCCGAAAAGAAGAACGGAATAAAGGTTGCAATCATAGGATCCGGTCCTGCAGGACTTACCTGCGCCAAGGAAATGGCGGAAAGGGGCTATGATGTTACGGTATTCGAAGCCCTCCACGAACCGGGAGGGGTTTTGGTGTACGGTATTCCGGAATTCAGACTGCCCAAGGAGACCGTGGTAAAGCCGGAGATAGAAAATCTCAAGGAGCTTGGTGTAAAGATTGAAACCAATGTTATTGTCGGTAAGAGCGTTACCATAGACGAGCTTATGGATGAGGAAGGCTTTAAGGCGGTATTTATCGGCACCGGAGCCGGACTGCCCAAGTTCATGGGTATCCCCGGTGAAAATGCCAACGGAGTATTTTCCGCCAACGAGTACCTAACCAGAAGCAATCTTATGAAAGCTTTCGACAGCAATTATGATACTCCCATCATTACCGGAAAGAGAGTTGCAGTTGTCGGCGGCGGCAATGTTGCCATGGACGCGGCAAGGACCGCAAGAAGACTTGGAGCCGAGGTAATGATTGTGTACAGGAGAAGTGAAGCGGAGCTTCCTGCAAGAGTGGAAGAGGTACACCATGCCAAGGAGGAAGGCATACAGTTTTATCTTTTGACCAATCCGAAGGAGATTCTTGTTGATGATAACGGATGGGTCAGGGGAATGCGCTGTGTCAGGATGGAGCTTGGCGAACCGGACAGCTCGGGCAGGAGAAGGCCTGTGGAAGTTGAAGGATCGGATTTTGACCTTGAGGTCGATACTGTCATAATGGCCATTGGAACGAGTCCGAATCCTCTTATTATATCTACAACGAACGGTCTTCAAAGCAACAAGCACGGATGCATTGTTGCCGATGAAGCTACCGGTAAAACATCCAGGGAAGGCATATTTGCAGGCGGGGATGCCGTAACGGGAGCAGCTACGGTTATCCTGGCCATGGGAGCCGGCAAGGCTGCGGCTGCGGCCATGGATGAGTATTTACAGAATAAATAAGATATTAATTTGGAGGAAGCATGGGTCAATTTTTTGACAACACGACAACAGTAATCTTGCTGATTTGTATTACAGCTGCAGCATTACTGTTGTTGTTATTGCTTGTTTTTATAAGGATAAGCAGGCTGAAAAAGAAGCTTGACGAGGCATACGAGGAGAATCATGCCGTAACTGCGGAGTACCACAGGCTGAAATCGCTGTACCAGGAAGCCGCAGATTCATACAAAAAGCTGAGCGCTCAGTATGACGAGCTTTATAAAAGCAAGGAAAGCATAAAGAAAATCGCATATACAGATCCATTGACGGAGCTGCCCAACCGCATAGCATTCATGGAAATGCTGGATAATATCATGCTGACGTTGCGCAGTGACGAAATAATCGGTATTATGGATATAGATCTTGACAATTTCAAGAATATTAATGATACCCTTGGACACTCATACGGAGATGAGCTGCTGATTGATGTTACCCACAGATTGAAGCAAGTAATGGATGAGAACGATTGTCTGGCAAGGATAGGCGGGGACGAGTTCGTAATCCTTACACAGAATTTATGCGATACCGCATCATTCGAGGAAAAAATCAAGAAGGTCAGAAATGTATTCACATTCCCGTTTGAGCTGCTGTCCAAGGAGTATTTTATCTCGGTCAGCATAGGAGTCGCTTTTGCTCCAAAGGACGGCAAATCGGCTCAAACCATTGTTAAAAACGTGGATACCGCCATGTATGTGGCCAAGGCTAACGGGAAAAATACATACGCGTATTATGACGCTTCGTTGAATCAGAAGCTTACCGATAAAATAGAGCTCCAGTCGGAGCTTAGAAAAGCCATAGAAAAGAATGAATTTGTCCTGCTCTACCAGGCACAGATGGATTTGATGAATAAAAAGGTGCTGGGATTTGAAGCGCTGATACGGTGGAATCATCCCACCAAGGGCATGCTTTATCCCAGTGATTTCATATACCTTGCTGAGGAATCCGGCCTTATCGTACCGATAGGGAAATGGGCGCTGGAGACCGCGTGCCTTCAGCTTAAGGAATGGACCGACATGGGATATGAAAATATCAGCATGGCGGTTAACCTTTCCGCAAGGCAGTTCAAGGACAAGGATTTTGTCCAGATGGTGCTTGAGGTAATCGAAAAAACCGGAGCGGATCCTTCGAAGCTTGAGCTGGAGATAACGGAATCGATCGCGTTGGAGGATTTGGACTATACGATATCGACAATAGAGCAGTTAAAAGCCATAGGAGTAAGATTCTCTCTGGACGATTTCGGTACGGGGTATTCGTCGATGAGCTACCTGAAGAAGCTTCCGGTTAGCAACCTGAAGATAGACAAGAGTTTCCTGGATACCGTTATGGATGATGTATGCGACCAAAAAATAATTCAGGCCATCATAACCCTGGCAAGAAATCTGGATCTTAATATTATCGCTGAAGGTGTCGAAAGAACCGAACAGGAGCAGTTCCTGCAGGAATCCAACTGCAACATGGCGCAGGGCTTCTTATACAGCAAACCGCTGCCCAGGGAAATGGCCGCAGAATATTTAAAGAGCGTGAACCGCCGGGAGATGTAAAATGGAAAGCAGGTACCGAAGATACGCTTTTCTTTTAGTACAGCTGGTTTTATACCTGACATTCCTTTCTTTTGATATCAGGAATACCGGGGTTGGTATTTCAACCGGAGTAAAATTCGCCGTAGTAGTACTTTGCTTTTTATATGTTATTACCTCAAATAATACGAAATCAAAAGACTATATATATCTATGTCTTGCCATTACGTTTACGGTTATATCCGATTGCCTGATTTTATATACCGAATACTATTTGTACGGTGTTATAACCTTCACAGCAGCGCAGCAGCTGCATGGCATAAGGCTTGATATCCTGCGTGAAAGGGAAGAAGGCAATCCTATAAACCGGTCAAGGACCTTGGCATTAAGGCTTTTAAGCCAGATTGTTCTCGGAACCGTAGTGTATGCAATGCTTATGCTGGCGGGAGTCGGAAATGACGCACTGCTGGCGGTAAGCATTTTATATTTTATTAGCCTGTGCTTCAATGTCATAAGGAGTATTATGCTTTGCTTTCACGGCAAAAGCCGGGATATCCGCCTGTTTGCATGGGGCATGGTATTGTTCCTGCTGTGTGACATAAATGTCGGAATATTTAACTTGTCCGGGTTCATAAACGTAGGCCCGGTATACGAAGTGCTGTATGGCATTTCTTCCATATCCATGTGGCTTTTTTATGCACCATCACAGGTGCTTATTGTTTTAAGCGGCGACAGCAATTGACAAATCATACAAAAAAATATGAAATAATCATGTAAATCAATGTAAAATTGTGCTTGCATTTGGCAAGCCTTTTTGTTATACTGTAAATATCTTCACAGATGTTCAGTTCTTGGCAGTAAACTCACATATTATCAAATCCGGTCCGTTTTACCTTTACTTTCTTCATGCTTTTTCTTTTATAAAACCCTACAATTATCAGATTATTATGTAAAAGAGGTGATTTTTTGCAGCACGCAGTTAAAGAGGATTTACTCGACTATGCTTCATTTGTGAGTTTTATCAAGAACGAAGTTGCCGAAAGGATGGGACAGGATTACACCATTAGAGTAATCAGGGTGATGAAAAATAATTCCGTTGAGATGGACAGTCTTGTCGTACTCAAGAACGGTGATAATTCCGCTCCTAATATATACCTGCAGCCTTATTATGAATCCTATTTGTCAGGCACTCCCCTGACCGGCATTATTGACTGTATTTGCAAGGCTTATGAGAATTTTTCCATTCCGGTTTTGCGCAAGGATTTCGAGTATACGTTTGAGAGGATGCGGCCGTATATTTTCTTCCGGCTGATTAATCTTAAAAGGAATGAAAAACTCCTTTCACAGATCCCGTATGTGAAATTCCTCGATCTGGCCATAACATTCCACTGCCTGGTCCGCAATGAGAAGGAAAACATAGGCACCATCCGAATTTCTAACAGGCATTTGGAAGAATGGCAGGTAACAAGAAATGACCTGATGAAGCTTGCGGCAGAGAATACCAGGAAGCTTTTTCCGCCGGTAATCAAGCCCATGGAGGAAGCGATCAGGGAAGTTTCAGCGGATGTAATGTATGAAGACAATATGGATTTTGACAGCAATGAGAGCTCCGGGGCATCCATGTATGTATTGACCAATGAAAAGGGGCTCCATGGGGCCTCCAGCCTGTTGTACCCGGATGTAATCAGGGAGTTTGCATATCATGTTGATGCCGACCTGTTCATCCTGCCAAGCAGTGTTCATGAGATAATACTCATGCCGGTAAGGAACCCTGACGACAGGCAGAAGCTGCAGAAGATGGTGAGAGAGGTAAATTCAGTCATTCTTGCGCCGGATGAAATCCTGTCGGATAATGTATATATATATTCCCTGGAGTCCGACCAGATATTCCTGTAAATGGCCGAGCCATTGGAAATGCGCATCCGAAATGTTTATGCAAATTTAATGCTTATTTTGATAAATATTATGGTTTTATTTCTTTTATTATCGCCTATGATATGTTATAATAATTAACTGATGGATAAAAACATAATATTTGTTGCACTAAATATAAGGAGGACATTTCAATGGCAAGGATTAAAAAAACAATGGATGGTAATACTGCTGCCGCCCATGTCGCATACGCATTTACCGAAGTTGCAGCAATCTATCCGATAACCCCCAGCTCGGTTATGGCTGAAGTTACCGACGTATGGTCGGCACAGGGCAGAAAGAACATATTCGGGCAAGAGGTTAGAGTTGTCGAGATGCAGTCTGAGGCCGGTGCCGCCGGTACGGTTCACGGATCTTTGGCAGCCGGTGCTTTAACCACCACATATACTGCATCCCAGGGTTTATTATTAATGATACCCAATCTGTACAAAATCGCCGGTGAGCTGCTTCCGGGCGTATTCCACGTATCCGCCCGTGCTGTGGCAAGCCACGCTCTTTCAATTTTCGGCGATCATTCCGATGTGTATGCATGCAGACAAACCGGTGCGGCCATGCTTTGCAGCAGCAACCCCCAGGAAGTAATGGATTTGGGTGCTGTAGCTCATTTATCAGCTATAAAAGGCCGTGTACCTTTCATACATTTCTTTGACGGTTTTAGAACATCCCATGAGATACAGAAGATTGAGGTTTGGGATTACGAGGAACTGAAGGAACTGGTTGACATGGATGCCGTTGACGCGTTCAGGCGCAGGGCATTGAATCCTGAGCGTCCGGTTCTCAGAGGCTCCGCCCAGAACCCCGACGTATTCTTCCAGGCAAGGGAAGCATGCAACAAGTATTACAATGAGTTGCCTGCTATTGTTGAAGAATACATGAACAAGATCAATGCCAGGATAGGTACCGATTACAAGCTATTCAACTACTATGGCGCCGAGGATGCTGACCAGATAATCATAGCTATGGGCTCTGTCAATGATACTATTGAGGAAACCATTGATTACCTTAATGCCAACGGCCACAAGGTAGGCCTTGTAAAGGTAAGGCTGTACAGGCCTTTCTGTGCGGACAAGTTGATTTCGGTTATTCCTGATACGGTCAAGAAGATATCCGTTCTTGACAGAACCAAGGAGCCCGGTTCAATTGGTGAGCCTTTATATCTTGACGTTGTTACGGCTCTCAAGGGAACCAAGTTTGAGAATGTTCCAGTTTATAACGGACGTTACGGTCTTGGATCAAAGAACACAACTCCTGCACAGATAATTGCAGTATATAAGAATACCGAAAAGAAGACATTTACAATCGGTATCAAGGATGATGTCACCAACCTGTCACTTGATACGGAGAAAGCGCCCACAACAACGCCAGAAGGCACAATAAGCTGCAAGTTCTGGGGGCTTGGCTCTGACGGAACGGTCGGTGCGAACAAGAACTCCATCAAGATTATCGGTGACCATACGGATATGTATGTTCAGGCGTACTTCGATTACGACTCCAAGAAGTCCGGCGGCGTAACCATGTCCCACTTAAGGTTCGGCAAGAAGCCAATCAAGTCCACATACCTTATAACTGAAGCCAACTTCGTGGCATGCCATAACCCGGCATATATAAGAAAGTACAACATGGTACAGGAGCTTAAGGATGGAGGCACATTCCTGCTTAACTGCAGTTGGAATATGGAAGAGCTTGAAAAGCACCTGCCCGGTCAGGTCAAGCGCTATCTTGCAGAGCACAATATCAAGTTCTACACCATTGACGGTATCGGCATAGGCAAGGAAATCGGACTTGGCGGCCGTATAAATACGATACTTCAGGCTGCGTTCTTCAAGCTGGCCAATATCATACCTGTAGAAGATGCGGTAAAATATATGAAAGATGCGGCAACAGCCTCATACGGCAAGAAGGGTGAAGCTGTTGTCAAGATGAACCATGACGCGATAGACCGTGGTATTACGGATGTTAAGGAAATAAAGGTTCCTGAGCATTGGAAGGATGCTCCGTACGAGGAGCTTCATACAAAGGTTACCGAAGGAAGCAAGGAGCTTGTTGATTTTGTCAACAATATTCTTACACCTGTTAATGCGCAGCAGGGCAACGAGCTTCCTGTATCTGCATTCGCAGACAATGCCGACGGTACTCTTCCGCAGGGCAGCTCGGCATACGAGAAGCGCGGTATTGCCGTGGACGTTCCTTGCTGGAAGCCTGAGAATTGTATACAGTGTAACTTCTGCTCCTATGTATGTCCTCATGCGGTCATCCGTCCCGCTGTAATGACCAAGGAAGAGGCTGAAAAAGCACCGGAGGGAATGAAGAAAACGGCAATGACCGGACTTCCGGATTTGGAATTTGCCATTACCGTATCAGTGCTTGATTGTACCGGATGCGGTTCCTGTGCGAATGTATGCCCGGGCAAGAAGGGCGAGAAGGCACTTGTTATGACACCACTGGAGGAGAACCTCCACGAGCAGAAGAACTTCGATTACGGATTCTCTCTTAAGGAGAAGCCTGAAGTTGCAGAGAAATTCAAGGATACCACAGTTAAGGGAAGCCAGTTTAAGCAGCCTCTGCTTCAATTCTCAGGCGCTTGCGCAGGCTGCGGCGAGACACCGTATGCAAAGCTGGCCACCCAGTTGTTTGGCGAAAGGATGTTAATAGCCAACGCAACCGGATGTTCATCCATCTGGGGCGGCTCCATGCCGGCAACACCTTATACTCCTTCAAAGAACGGAAGAGGACCCGCATGGGCCAACTCGCTGTTTGAGGATAACGCAGAGTATGGTTACGGTATGATGCTTGCCCAGAAGACAATCAGGAACAGGCTGAGGGCAAAGGTTGAAGCTCTGGCTGAAAAGACCGACAACGAGGATATCAAGGCTGCGGTTAAGAGATATATTGAAACTTATGAAAACGGCCGTGAGAACTCCGGAGCTACAATGGCACTTATAAGAGCCATGGAAGCCTGCGGATGCGATGAATGCAAGGAGATTCTTAAGGACAAAGAATACCTGTCAAAGAAATCCCAGTGGATCTTTGGCGGTGACGGATGGGCTTATGATATCGGATTCGGCGGTCTGGACCATGTTCTTGCCAGCGGTGAGGACATCAACATCCTGGTATTTGACACCGAGGTATATTCCAATACAGGCGGACAGTCCTCCAAGGCAACACCTACCGGTGCAATTGCGCAGTTTGCAGCCGCCGGTAAGGAGGTTAAGAAGAAAGACCTGGCACAGATAGCAATGAGCTATGGCTATGTATATGTAGCTCAGGTAGCTATGGGCGCCGACTACAACCAGACTTTGAAGGCATTTATCGAGGCTGAAAGCTACAATGGACCTTCACTGATAATTGCTTACTCACCTTGTATCAATCACGGTATCAAGGGCGGAATGGGCAAGTCCCAGACCGAAGAGAAGGAAGCCGTGCTTGCAGGATACTGGTATAACTTCCGTTATGATCCGAGACTGCTCCTGGAAGGAAAGAACCCGTTCCAGCTTGACAGCAAGGCTCCTACAGGCAGCTACCAGGATTTCCTTAAAAATGAAGTGCGTTACAGCGCTCTGATCAGACAGAATCCTGAAAGGGCCCAGGAACTGTTCGAGAAAGCTGAAAAGCAGTCAACAGAGAAGTATAAACATCTCAAGAAGCTTGAGGCTCTGTATTCTGCTGATGAAGCCGGCGGACAGGAATAATGTTTGCATAAACTTATTGATATGAATACGGCATAAATAACATGATACCCGTCATGAGAGGCTCATGACGGGTACCTTTTTACATTGAATTAGCATACCTGGCATGGTAAAATGTTGTTATTGGAAGAATCCTAATAATTGCGTAACAGTTAATATTGGAGGTGTAACATGGCAAGGGACAGGCTGATAGGAGATTACCCTGTGATAGGTATCCGTCCTACGATTGACGGGAGAAGAGGTGTACTGGGAGTTCGCGAATCATTGGAGGAGCAGACCATGAACATGGCAAAGGCTGCCGCCAGGTTATTCGAGGAGAATCTTAGGTATTCCAATGGTAAACCGGTAAAAGTAGTTATTGCGGATACAACCATAGGACGTGTGGCGGAGAGTGCCCAATGTGCCGAGAAGTTCAGGAAAGAAGGAGTTGATATTACCCTGACCGTGACTCCTTGCTGGTGCTACGGGGCTGAAACCATGGATATGGACCCCATGACTATAAAGGGCGTATGGGGCTTTAACGGAACGGAACGTCCCGGAGCGGTGTATTTGGCATCGGTGCTTGCCACTCACGCACAGAAGGGGCTCCCCGCTTTCGGTATATATGGCCGTGACGTGCAGGACAAGGATGACACGACAATTCCCGAGGATGTAAAGGAAAAGCTGCTGCGTTTCGGCAGGGCTGCCGTTGCAGCGGCCACCATGAGGGGCAAATCTTATCTTCAGATTGGTTCGATATGCATGGGTATTGGAGGATCAATAATTGATCCGCACTTTATTGAGGACTACCTTGGAATGAGGGTCGAATCGGTGGATGAGGTTGAAATAATCCGCAGGATGACACATGGTATTTATGATGAAGAAGAATTCCGGAAAGCTCTTGCATGGACCAAGGAAAACTGCCGGATCGGATTTGACAAGAATCCGCCGCATCTTCAAAAGAGCGCCGCAGAACAGGAAAAGGACCTTGAGTTTGTTGTCAAGATGATGATAATCATCAAGGACCTGATGAATGGCAATGATAAGCTGCCTTTGGGAAACGAAGAAGAGGCGGTGGGGCATAATGCGATATGCGCAGGATTCCAAGGCCAGAGGCAATGGACGGATTTCTATCCCAACGGAGATTTTGCGGAGGCATTATTAAATACCTCCTTCGACTGGAATGGCGTAAGGGAGCCCTACATATTGGCTACGGAAAATGATGTGCTTAACGGGATAAGCATGTTGTTTATGAAGCTTTTGACCAACAGGGCTCAGCTTTTTGCGGATGTCCGTACATACTGGAGCCCGGAAGCTGTAAAAGCCGCTACCGGATATGAGCTTGAAGGCAAGGCTAGGGAAAGCGGAGGCTTTATACATCTTATAAATTCAGGCGCAGCATCCCTTGATTATTGCGGTGAGGCAAAGGACGAGAATGGCAACGGCGTAGTCAAGCCATGGTATGAGGTTACCGAAGATGATATGAAAGCCATTCTTAATGCAACGACATGGAATCCGGCAGATTTGGGCTACTTCAGGGGCGGAGGTTTCTCGTCCAGGTTCATGACAAAGGCTGAGATGCCTGTCACCATGATACGGCTTAATTTAATCAAGGGATTGGGCCCGGTAATACAGATAGCCGAAGGATGGACAATAAATCTTCCGGATCATGTCGCCGATACTATATGGCGCCGTACGGATTACACATGGCCTTGTACCTGGTTTGCCCCGAGGCTTACCGGCAAGGGGGCATTTGCATCGGCTTATGATGTAATGAACAACTGGGGAGCCAACCATGGAGCCATTTCTTACGGACATATTGGTGCGGACTTGATTACACTTTGCTCAATTCTGCGTATCCCGGTTGCAATGCACAATGTTCCCGAAGAGAGAATTTTCAGGCCCGCCGTATGGAATGCTTTCGGTATGGACAGGGAAGGCCAGGACTACAGGGCTTGTATGACCTACGGACCGTTATATAAGAAATAATATTAATATTCGGCCATGGAGGTTAATATGCATAAATACTGCTTGGCAATAGATATCGGCGCATCCGGGGGACGGCATATCCTGGGATGGTTTGAGGGCGGCAGGATACGCTTTGAGGAGGTCTATCGGTTTGACAACGGCATGGAGTATGTAGACGGGTCATACTGTTGGAACACCGAAAGGATATTTAAAGAGATCCTTGCGGGTATGAAAAAATGCAGGGAAATAGGCAAGATCCCTTACAGTGTCGGTATCGATACATGGGGAGTGGATTTTGTTCTCATTGACAGGGAAGGCAATGCCGTCGGAAAAGCCGTGGGCTACCGCGACAGCAGGACTGCCGGCTATCCGTCAAAGCTGGACGGGCTGATATCCCCGCAGGAGATGTACGAAAGAACAGGGATTCAAAGCCAGGTATACAACACAATCTACCAGCTTATGTCGGTTAAGGATAGGGAACCGGATCTGCTTGATAAGGCGGATATGCTGCTTTTTACACCGGACTATTACTGCTTCCTGCTGTCAGGCGTTAAAGGGCAGGAATATACGATAGCTTCCACCAGCATGCTGCTGGATGTATATAAAAAAACATGGGACAACGATATAATCGACAGGATCGGATTGCCTGGAAAGCTGTTTAGAGAGATTCACATGCCGGGAACCTTACTGGGCAATTTATCCGGCCGCGTACGGGAGACTGTCGGATATGACTGCAAGGTTGTAAGCGTAGCTTCCCATGATACGGCATCGGCCGTTATGGCGGTACCGAACTGCGATAGGGACACATTGTATATAAGTTCGGGTACCTGGTCTCTCATGGGAATTGAGTCCGAGACCCCGAACTGTACAGAAAGATGCAGGCTTGGAGGGTTTACGAATGAAGGGGGATACCAGGGCAGGTACAGGATTCTTAAGAATATCATGGGGCTTTGGATGATACAGTCGGTCCGCAGGGAAATCGGAGGAAGCATGTCATACAAAGAAATCTGCGATATGGCTTCTAAGGAGAGCATACCATCAATTGTTGACTGTAATGACATCTGTTTCCTTGCTCCCGAAAGCATGGTTAATGAGGTGAAGGATTATTGCGCAAGAACAGGCCAGCAAGTTCCGCAAACTTTGGGCGAAATCGCTTGTGTAATATATAACAGCCTGGCAAAGTGCTATGCGGATACCCTCCGTGAAATAGAAAACATCACAGGCAGGAATTATCCCTGCATCAATATTATTGGAGGAGGTTCAAAGGCTTCTTACCTGAATGACTTGACAAGAGAATTCACCGGACGAAAAGTAATTGCAGGTCCCGCCGAGGCAACGGCCATCGGCAATATTATGTGCCAGATGATAAGCTGCGGCGAGTTTGGAAGCCTGGAAGAGGCCAGGAAATGCATATCATATGATTTATAAAAAAATGGAGAGTGAATGCTTATGTTAAAAGGAATTCCTGATGTTTTATCCCCTGAGCTGCTCAAGGTTTTATGTGAAATGGGCCACGGGGACATAATAGTGATTGCCGATGGAAATTTCCCGGCGGAGTCCATTGGCAGGAACTCCATAGTAATACGCTGCGACGGGCATGGTGTTCCCGAGCTGCTGGACGCAATACTTAAACTGTTCCCGCTGGATACCTATGTGGAGCATCCGGTAAATCTCATGGAGGTTGTTCCGTCGGATCCGGTTGAAACACCCATATGGAATACATACTATGACATAATAGCAAAATATGACGACAGGGGCGCCAAGACGGTTGGAAACATCGAACGGTTTGCATTCTACGAAAAAGCGAAAAACGCGTACGCGATTGTTGCAACCGGTGAGAAGGCCCTGTATGCCAACATAATGCTGCAGAAGGGCGTAGTTATTAACTAGTTATTGCCGTCAAAAGCAGGATGCATTATACGGAAGGGTCATATCTGTGACACCGCTTATATGGTTAATGGGTTATCCATTACTCATAAACGTATATTTCGGGGCCACAGGTATGGCCTTTTTTCGTAATATATCCCGTCCTGTTTTGCAACTTCTATATAGGGCATTTCGTCTAATTTATGAAATGCAAATAATGGAATTATTTCGGGATATACAGATAATATAATTAGCATTAAATTAATCAGGAGGAGTTTATGGGGAAAATATTTAAAAGAAAAGGGCTGCTAATACCGGTGATTTTGGTATTACTCATCGGTTTGGTTTCCTGCAGAAACGGAAGCAGGGACGATGGCGATTATTCCGGTAAGGGCAACGGGCAGCATTTTTTTATTGCTGATGTTATAGAGGCAAATGGCGGGCTGCTTATTGCCCCGGACAAGGACAGTTCCGAGGCATTGTCTGCCGACAGGATTATGGCTTCGGTGGGAGAAGCCGAGATTACCGACAGCAAGGGCAATGCGGTCAGCCTGGATATGCTTGAGCCCGGAGACAGGATAAAAGTTACCTATGACGGCTTGATAGCGGAATCATATCCTGCGCAGATTAAGGCCTCCAGGATTGAGGTTTTGGGGCGCAATAATGTTATAGACGGTTTCCTTTCCCTTATTGACGACATATACCAGGCGGACAGCGGGCTGAACGGCAATATTTCAATTATTGCCTTCGATACGTCCGAATGGGCAATGCTGACTGAAGTCGAAACAGAAATCATATTGGACACAGTCGGTGAAAAATACGGGTTTGAGGTGGTGGTCGGCACCTTTGACGAGTTGGCCGGGCAGGGCCTGATAGACAAGGAAAACCTGTTTTTTGAGGATGGTATTCTTATTACAATTGCCGATATTGAAATAAATAAGGATAAGGATGTAATAGAGTGCTCAATCGAAAAATGGAGAAGCGGACTGGGTGCCGTTGGCTGGGATGCCAAGGCTAAGTTAAAAAAGGGTTCATGGCGGATAATACGGAAGAATATGTGGATTAGCTGAACCAAAGAATATTGAAGTGAAGTGAGGGGTGTTTCATGAAGAAGCAAACGTTTTTAATATGTATTCTTCTATTCACGGTCTTTTTGACTGCCTGTGGCATTTTACCAGGCAGTAATTCAAAAAGAGGGGAATATGACTTGCAAAAGGTCAGTCATGATGTAACTACAGGCAACAAGACATTTGCATTTGACATCTTTAAGAAACTTAACGAAGAGGATGCGAATGAGAACGTGTTCATATCGCCGATTAGCATTTCACAGGCTCTTGCAATGGCATACAACGGAGCGGATACAACCACAAAGCAGGCCATGGAGCAGGTGCTGGGGTTTTCAGAAACGGAACGGGATATAGTTAATGAAAGCTATTTTAACCTTATGAACTATATAGAATCGGCTGATAACAAGATTGAGCTGGCCAATGGTAATTCCATATGGGTAAGAAAAGGGGTTAATGTAAAAAGCAAATTTATCCGTACCAATGAAAATTATTTCAATGCCGAGGTAAACACCCTGGATTTTTCCGGCGACAATGCTGTTGACACGATAAACAAATGGATAGATAAGGCCACGAAAGGCATGATAACCGGAATACTCAATCCGCCAATTCCTGATGATGCTGTCATGTATCTAATAAATGCGATATATTTTAAGGGCAAGTGGAGCGATCAGTTTAACCCGAAGTATACTTATGATGGCCATTTTGCAGCCGTAGACGGAAGTTTACAGAAAGTCAAGATGATGAACAAGCCTAAAGCTTCGGTGAAATATGCCGGGACGGATGAGTACAAAGCGATTAGGCTTCCCTATGGGGAAGGGAAGATTGCAATGTATGTAATTTTGCCTTCGGAAGGCACGAATATAAATGATTTCATTGCTGGCATGACAGCCGAGAAATGGGATGAAATAAGAGGATGCCTTAAGGATACAGAAGATGTCTTTGTTAAAATCCCTAGATTCAAGCTGGAATATGGCACCAAGGATTTAGTTAAAAGCCTGACTTCCCTTGGTATGGGAGAAGCTTTCGGCGAAAATGCGGATTTTTCAGTAATAACGGATGATGTGTATATAAGCCGTGTTCTGCACAAAGCGATAATTGAGGTCAACGAGGAAGGCAGCGAGGCATCGGCTGCAACGATTGTCGAGTTTATAATGGGAGCCATGAGGGACCCTGTAACATTTATTGCCGACCGGCCTTTTATATTTATAATAAATGAAGATGTCACAGATACGATTATATTTATGGGCAAGGCCGGACGGATTAATGAATGAAATTATGTAATATTATGGCGAATGGTTGCGTGCCTGTCCGCCATTTTGATATTACATCACGGGCTAAAATATGGTATCCTTTAACTAAAGGCAAAGTATTCAATTAATGCGGTTGCAAAACCGCATAGGGATACGGCGGATATGAAAATAACGGAATGGAGTTGTATATGACGGATACCAAGCCCACCGTACAAAAAACACTGAGGCTTAGAAAGTTCCTTTTTACAGCGGATATTGCCATTATACTTTTTTTATGCATTTATTTGATTTTGCAGCATATGAATTCAAATAAGGACTTGCCCAAGGCGCTCAAACTCGAGAATAACGAGGTGCTTATAGATTATGCCATAGGCGGGGCCTTTGCTTACACACTGACCAACAAAGATGGAAACAGGGAATACGGCAATTTTTTCGTGGTGTTTGAGAAGGCCGATGATGAGTGGCAAAGGGTTTATGAAAATGATTTCAAGAACCTGATGCCCTGGAAGGTCGAAACGGCCGACATAGACGGCGATGGTATTCCGGAAATCCTGACAGCGCTTCGAAAAAAGACGCCTTACGACCGGGAAATTAAGAACCGGATGTTTATATTTAACTATGAGGACAATAAGCTTATAAGAAAATGGACCGGTTCGCAGATTGCGGGAATCTGGAGGGATTTTTATGTGATGGATTTTCTGTCTCCGCCGGGATACGAGCTGTTATTCGTCGAGCAGACGGATGAGGGCAAGGAACGGGTAAGCGTCTATTCATGGTTTGACTTCGGGTTTCATAGATTGGCTTACAGCGACGGATATGAGATTATTCAAAACATATCCATGGTTAGCGAAAACCGGCTTAAGATTACATATCGCGAAGGCAAAAAGGAATACAACGTCCAATTGGAGACGGTTAACGGGAAGCTGGTACCGAAACAGGATTAACTAAGCATAGCTATGATATATTAGCAGGTTCTCAAGGAGGTAAGCGTAATGAAGAAGCTGATATCGGTCATCCTGTGCATATGTCTTGTGGCAGCAGGATGTTCCGGGAGAAAGGGCGATAAGCAGGAAGATCATACATCGGGAAACGACAATATTACGCCTTTTGGGCAGCAGGATAATACCGTTTCCGATGATGATGCGGATGATACGGCATCCGCAGATGCTCCGGATGATCCGGCTGCTGTGGATATCTCAAATCCGCTTAAGCTGAATGAGGAATGGGCGGCCGTAACGCTTGCGGGGGCCAACCGGCCGGATTATATGCTGCCCAATTATATGGCGGATGTGGAGCCGTATACAATCAGCAAGGATTTGTCCAACATTGAAAATATTCAATATTTTCACGGATTTACTAATGAACAGAAGGAAATGCTTGTTAAGAACGGGTTTGTTGTCATTCCTGCCGGAAGGACCAAGATGAGCTATATATATGACAATAACGAGTACCTCAAGGTGCCGAACTTCGTTACGACCGATTCGGTCCTTCATCTTTATCACCAGTTCTATGACAAATCATTGATGTATATTGAAACCAACTTCTTATATAATTGCCTGGATACCTTGACAAGCCAGATGCTTGAGAAGTCCATCCGCCTGGCCGGTTATCTGGACAGCGATAAGCTAAAGGAACTGCAGGAAAAGAATATTGTTTATTTTCTTGTGGCCAGGATGCTTATGGTTAACAATCCGGATATGGATGCGGATGTTAATGAGGAACTGAAAAGCATAGCCAGGAGTGAATATGAACTGATAGACAAGGCGGAGGGTTACCAGGAATCACCGCTGTTTGAGTTTGATCTTGATTACTCACAGTTTACCGTAAGGGGCCACTATACAAGAAGCGAGGAGTTAGGGCGTTTCTTCAAGGTAATGATGTGGTTCGGGCTGGCCCCCATTCCCTTGATGGACAGCGGTGGAAACATCGATTATGACAATGTGCTGCAGGCACTATTGATTGCATACACCACCTTCTTGGATACGGACTATATCTGTGATGCGGAGCTTTGGAATAATATCTACCAGCCCACAAAGCAGTTTGTAGGGGCTTCCGATGACATTAACGTGTTTAGGATGAACGGGTTAAGGCTTGAGGTATTCGGTGAGGCTAACGATCCGAATATATTTGATGATGAAGAGTATTATGACAAGCTCATACAAGGGGTTAAGGATCTGCCTTCGCCGAAAATCATGGCAAAGTATATAAGCGACACCGCCTTGGCGGATGACCCGATTACGACTCCTGCTGGTAAGCAGTTCCGTTATATGGGACAGCGCTATATCATGGACAGCTATATTATGCAGGAACTGATTAATCCTATAGACAGGCCCATGCCTACAGCCCTTGATGTAATGGGCGTGCTTGGAAGCAAAACAGCCGAGGATTTGCTGTTCAATTATTACAAGCCGCAGGAGAAGTGGCCTGAATATACCGAAAAATACAACGGGCTAAAGGAAGAAGTGGCCGGTTACGATACGGATGTCTGGGGAGAGAACCTGTATAACGGATGGCTGTGGGCAATTCAGGAGAACCTTACGGAATTCGATGAGGATTCCGGCATGCCGTTCTTCATGACCACTGAAGCATGGAGGTACAAGTCACTGAATGCGGCTCTTGGAAGCTATACGGAGCTTAAGCATGACACAATCCTGTACGGCAAGCAGGCTGCGGCCGAGGGCGGTAACGGCGTTATATTCAAGAATCATTACCACTATGTTGAGCCCAATGTGGAGCTGTATTACAAGCTTCTGTACCTGACCGATTATACAATTAAGGTCCTGAGGGAAAGAAACATGCTGGAACGGAGCCTGGAAAACGGCGCGGAAAGCTATAAGGAGCTTCTTGAGTTATTGATAAACTGCAGCATAAAGGAATTAAGGAATGAGATGCTGTCGGAGGAAGAGTGCAACAGGCTGCTGTACTACGGAGCCGCCATGGAATACATCACCGATTGCTTTACATTGGCGACGGGAGATTATGAATCGATTGACATCTCGGATATGTTGGCAGCCGATATTGCCACCAATCCCGGTGCTTACCTGACACTGGGCACGGGATACTTTGACCAGATATTCGTTGTAATACCTGTGGACGGCAAGCTGTACCTGTCCAGGGGCGCGGTTTACAGCACTTATGAATTTATCAGCGATAAGCGCCTGACTGATGAGGAATGGTGGGCGCTCAACGGTATTACAATCATTGAGGATGAGTATGTGACCTATGTCGAGAAAACGGAACCGTCCGGAAACCTACCCGAGCAGCCCTGGTGGGTGAAGAAATTCAAATCATTCGAGAATACTGTGGAAATAGACAAGATTGATGTCGAATGGGAATATGCATACTAAATGCACCTGACTGGATTCGAACCAGCGGCCTTTCGCTCCGGAGGCGAACGCTCTATCCACTGAGCTACAGGTGCTACTGCAACAGTATAAACCAATTGCCCGATAAAGTAAAGGTCATAAATTGTTACAAATTTGTTAACAATGTTACATAAAGATTAAGCAATTGCTTGACTAATGATAAGCAGTCTGCTACAATACCATTATCGACAAGGCAGCATATTAACCGGTTTTTTAAGCATGAAAAGGAGTTATTCCTATATGAAATTAAGGTATAAAAAAATAATTCTGTTAACATCACTTAGTACAATGGGCATAGGCCTGTTAACACTGTCTATAAGCACCCAGGGGAGGCCCAAAGCAGAGGATAATATAAATACTGCAAGCGGTATTGTAGCCGATGCACAGGAAAATGATGATAATGAGAATAATGCGTTTGTGAAAGCGGCGAATGCGGCATTGGATGCCGAGCCGACACCGGAGGCAACAACCGAACCGACTCCCATACCCACGCCTACCGAGACTCCTACTCCTACACCGTATCCGGTTTACCCGTTGGTGGAAATGGAGGGGATAGATGCATTTATCGAGGTGTTCTATACAGCCAAGGCAGCCTGTGATATCGAGAAGCTGAAAACATTATATTACGATCCCAGCAAGGTATGGTCCAGGGAAGAGCTTCAGAGAAATGTACAGTATATAGAAGAGTACAGAAATATAAAGACCTATTCGAAGAAAAGCTTTGAAGAGGGCGCTTATATCGTATATGCCTACCATGAGATTAAGTTCTCAGGCATCAACACCCTGGCACCGGGGCTGTCAAAATTCTATGTAATAACCGATGATGACGGCAATTTCAAGATCGTAAGCGATTTGGCCCCTGAGGTTGAGGAGTATTTTAACGCACGAAACGAAGATGAGGATGTGCTTGAGTTAATCAGGACCACCATCGCAAAGGGTGAAGAAGCCAAGGCTAAGGACGAGGATCTAATGGCGTTCTGGAACGGGCTGGACGAATTGGTAAAAAGCCGGGAAAAACAGCAATCAGGGCAGGATTCCCAGGAACCGCAGGGCGATGTTAACGGACAGGAAGATCAGATAGGTGAGTAATTTCACAAAATCCTGTCATAAAAACAGTGAAGAAAGCATAAGGCGCATAATGGATAATTTATGCACCGGCAAATGCATAATTACGGGCACCCGAATATGAGGGCTTCGGAAGGACTTATGGTCCGAGGCGGGCTTGCAATTTCGGATGCCTTTTCTTTATGTTTTTAGTAGACTAATGTGATGAAATTATGTATAATAACTCTCAAATTATATTGGTTAATCAAGAGAGCGCAAACCATGGAAAAAGATAAAAATTCCTTCAGCCTGTCTGAGCCGGATGATACGGTACCGGATAAGGGAGTTAGAATAAACAAATTCTTAAGTGACGCGGGGGTTTGCTCAAGAAGGGAAGCCGACAGGTACATTCTGGAGGGCAAGGTGGAGATTGACGGCATCAAGGCCCAACCGGGCTCCAGGGTGATGCCCGGAAGCAAAGTCACATTTCTTGGCAAGCCTGTTAAAGGCACCGAGGAAAGGGTTTTGATTGCGTTTAACAAGCCCGTTGGGATTGTGTGTACCACGTCAAAGAAGGAACCGAATAACATAATTGATTATATTAATTACCCGACAAGGATTTATCCTGTCGGCAGGCTGGACAAGGATTCGGAAGGGTTGATCCTGCTTACGAACGACGGCAGCCTGGTTAACAGCATATTAAGGGCAAGATACGGGCACGAAAAGGAATATATAGTCACCGTCAACAGGGAGATAACCAAAGAGTTTGTAAAGCAAATGTCGGAGGGAGTGCCGCTTGAGGAAACGGTGACAAGACCCTGCAAGGTCACGGTGATAAATAAAAACACCTTCAGGATCATTCTGACCCAGGGTTTGAACAGGCAAATCAGGCGCATGTGCGAACAGCTTGGATATAAAGTTACCAAACTGGTTAGAGTACGTATTATGAATATACACCTTGGCAAGCTTAAGACAGGAACCTGGCGGCATATCACAAAAAAGGAAATGGACGAGCTTGCCAGGCTGCTTGCCGGAAAAAAATATTGACATGAAGGGGCGGGTGAAGCACATGGATGAAACTGATGTAAAAAAAGAGATAGAAGAGCTGCGCAGGCAGATAAGATACCATAATGACAGGTATTATAACCAGGATGACCCTGAGATTTCCGATTACGAGTATGATATGCTTTACCATAGGCTGAAAAAGCTTGAGGAGGAGCATCCCGAGCTTGTTACCCCGGACTCGCCAACCCAGAAGGTGGGAGGTACTGCAAAAAGGGAAGCGGGAGTACTGGTAAAGCATAACGTTCCCATGCTCAGCCTGCAGGATGTTTTCTCCAAGGAAGAGGTCTATGCCTTTGTGAACAGGATTCTTAAGGAAAAGGAAGACTCCTTATTCGTGGTTGAGAAAAAGATAGACGGGCTGTCCGTTTCCTTAAGATACCGGGACGGGGACCTGGTAATGGGCATTACCAGGGGAGACGGTGTAAATTACGGTGAAGATGTCACCGAGAACATTCGGATGCTTGATGATGTGGTTACCCGCCTGAAAACACCTATACCTTACCTTGAGGTAAGGGGAGAAGTATATATGAAGGTTGAGGATTTTAATGCCGTGAATGAAAGGCTTGAGGCGGAGGGCAGGAAGATATTTGCCAACCCGAGAAACTGCGCGGCGGGAACGCTTCGGCAGCTTGACCCGAAGATAGTCAAGGAAAGAAAGCTCTCCCTATTCATATTCAATGTGCAGGATGTCAGGGGAATAACATTCACCAAGCATTCCGAAAGCCTGGAGTGGCTGAAAGAGCAGGGCATGAAGGTAATCGAGGGCTACAGGATATGCAGGACCGCAGATGAGGTATGGGAGGCCATAACCGAAATAGGAGAATCAAGGGGAAGCCTTGCCTATGATATAGACGGAGCTGTGGTTAAGGTGGAGAACCTGGCGGACAGGGAATATTTCGGCGCGACATCAAAGGTACCCAGGTGGGCTGTGGCATACAAATATCCTCCGGAGGAAAAGGAAACAGTTCTTAGGGAAATCCGTCTTACGGTGGGTAGGACCGGAAGGATAACCCCGACTGCCATATTCGATCCCATCAGGTTGTGCGGCACCACCGTGGAAAGGGCCACACTCCATAACCAGGACAGGATAGATGAATTGGATATCCGGATCGGGGATACCATAGTTGTAAGAAAAGCCGGGGAGATAATTCCGGAAGTGGTATCGGTGGTCAGGGAGAAAAGGCCTGCGGACGCGGAACCGTACAAGATTCCGCTGGTTTGCCCGTCCTGCAATGCTCCGGCTGTAAAGGATGAGAATACTGCGGACATCAGATGCATAAATCTTAAATGCCCGGCACAGCTTATACAGCATATTCTGAACTTCGTTGGAAGAAATGCCATGGATATCAAGGGCTTCGGGGAAGCATACATTGAGGCCCTTGTCAGGGAAGGATATGTGAAAGACATTGCCGACATATATTATCTGGGCAGATATCGAGATGAGCTTATTGAAAAGGGCTTGATCGGCAAAGAGAAGAATACCGACAAGCTGCTTAAGGCCATAGAAGAAAGCAAGAAGAACAATATAGACCGCCTGATTACGGGATTTGGAATCCGCAACATAGGCAAACAGGCAGCAGTGGAGTTAATGGACCATTTCAAGTCGATACACAGGCTCAGGGAAGCTACTTATGAGGAATTGCTTGAAGTTAAGGACATGGGTGACATAAGCGCCAGGGCGGTTGTGGAGTTCTTTAAGAATCCCGACAACCTGAACATCCTGTCAAGGTTGGAGCAGGCGGGAGTGAATTTTGAGAAGATCGAAGAGCAGATCGAGGGAGAAGCCGTATTATCCGGAAAGACATTTGTAATCACGGGAACACTGCCGTCCATGAGCAGGCCGCAGATGGAGGAGCTTATCAAGAAGCATGGAGGCAAGGTATCGGGCAGTGTCTCCAAGAATACGGATTACCTTATTGTCGGGGAGAATGCCGGAAGCAAGCTGGCCAAGGCTCAGCAGCTTGGTATACGGATGCTGTCCGAGGAAGAACTTCTTAAAATGCTGGAGGGCAAGGAAGAATAAGCGAAACATGTTAGGAGAGTAAGGAAGGGGATAGATGATTACGTTCAGGGAAGTTAAGGAAAACGGGACGATAAAATCATATATCATGCATGCCGACAGGACGCTGGCTGAGCTGGGATATACCGAGCACAGCCTGGCGCATGTAACAAGGGTGGCTGAAGTGGCAAAATATATTCTTGCAACCCTTGGGTATTCGGAAAGGGAAACGGAGCTAGCACAGATTGCCGGCTACATGCATGATATAGGCAATATTGTCAACCGCGAAGGGCACGAGCAGAGCGGAGCGATTATGGCCTTCTGGCTGCTGAATCAGCTGGGAGCGTCGCCTGATGAAATAGCCACGATTATTTCCGCCATAGGCAACCATGACGAGAAAACCGCTGTTCCGGTCAGCGCGGTTGCGGCAGCCCTGATACTGGCGGACAAAACAGATGTCCGGCGAAGCCGCGTGCGTAATCCGGAGCTTCCTGCATTCGATATTCATGACAGGGTAAATTATGCTGTTGAAGATTCGAAAGTAAGCATAATAAATAATAAAATCTTCAGGCTTGAGCTTGCGATAGACACTACAATCAGTCCGGTAATGGATTATTTCGAAATTTTCCTTGATCGAATGCTGCTCTGCAAAAGAGCAGCAGGAAAGCTTGGTCTGGAATTCGAATTAATAATCAACAATCAAAAGATTCTATAATAAGGATGGTGATACCCGATGCCGATAAAGGTTAAAAATGATTTGCCTGCAAAAAAGATACTGGAAGATGAAAATATTTTCATTATGGACGAACACAGGGCCATACACCAGGATATCCGTCCGTTAATGATAGCTATATTAAACCTGATGCCCAACAAGGAAGAAACAGAGGTGCAGCTTCTTCGAAGCCTTTCAAACACGCCCCTGCAGGTGGACATAACATTGCTGACAACCAGCACCTATGTCGGAAAGAATACTCCAATAAGCCACCTGGACCAGTTTTACCTTACGTACAATGACGTCTGCAAGCGGAAATTTGACGGGCTGATTATTACCGGAGCACCGGTTGAGCAGATGGAATTCGAAGAGGTGGCATACTGGGAAGAGCTTAAGAGCATCATGGAATGGTCAAAGACCCATGTAACATCCACTTTGCATCTTTGCTGGGGCGCCCAGGCGGGACTGTATTATCATTACGGAATCCCCAAGAGAAAGCTTGAGAAGAAGATGTTCGGCATATTCGAGCATAGGGTCATGAACCGCAGGATTCCGTTTGTCCGCGGATTTGACGATATTTTCTACGCTCCCCATTCCAGGTATACCACCGTGCTGAAGGAGGATATCCTAAAGCATGATGACCTGATGATTCTTGCGGAATCCGACGAGGCTGGCGTATTTATAGTAATGGCCCAGGACGGCAAGCAGTTTTACATCATGGGTCATCCCGAATATGACAGGATATCCCTGGACAAGGAATATAAAAGGGATATTGGCAAGGGCATACCGATTGACCTTCCAGTAAACTACTACCCGAACGATTGTGCCGACAAGCGCCCGCACCTGACCTGGAGAGCCCATGCAAATGCGCTCTATACCAACTGGCTGAACTATTACGTATACCAGGTGACTCCTTACGAACTGGAGTAAAAGCGCGCGGCTATTGCTTGAAATCCGATTTTGATATCGTATCGGTAATTATAAATAAAACCATGCAAACAACGCAGAACAGCAGGCAGAAGGACAAAAGGAAAACTGCCTGATGTATCTGCGTTATTTTTCGCAGGTAGTCATATATCCTTTCGAGCAGGAAGCCCGACATGGCAACGATTATTCCGGGCTTTAAAAGGCTGTTTACTGCGTCAAAATAAAAGCGGACATTTTTTATTATATATGCCGAATCCATTACCGTAATTATCAGCTGCCCGACAAGAAGGGAAATAAAATACCCGCTGATACCCTTGTAAGGTATTACAAGGATGATTATCAGTATTTTTGCAACAGCCCCTATGATGGAGTTGATAAATGTTATATTTGCATTCCCGAGCCCGTTTATTATGCTGCCAAGGGTGATCGGAAGATAGATCAACGGACAGAGCCACGAAAGGATAACAAGGTAATTGCCCGCCTCATTGCTGTTGAATATGGTGATTCCGAGATACCTGCCGAACAGCAGGAAAACGCCCGTACTGAAGATACCGATAATCAGGCTGTATTTTATGGATGCGGAAGAAGTCTTTCTTATCAAAGTATCATTATCCATAGCCTGTGCTTCCGATACCGTAGGAAGAAGAAGGACCGCCAATGAATTAATCAAGGCGGTAGGAAACATAATAAATGGTATGGACATGCCAATCAGCGTTCCGTACGTGCTGAGGGCTTCGGCATTTCCCAGGCCGTATCTCCGCAGCATGGCAGGTATCAGTATTGCTTCAATGCTGTGTAAAATATTTATTAGGAGCCGGTTAACCGACAGGGGAATACTGAAATGCAGTATTCTGCTTACGATCTCTTTTCTTTCAAGCATGCCTGCATTCTGAGCCGGTTCGGGATATATCATGGTTTTTGGGGATTTGGTTATGAACAAAGACAGGAAATTGTAAATACTTGACGCTATCTCGCCAATGACTAGCCCCAGCACCGCCATTTCACATACGACCTTATGGTCGCCCTTTCCAACCATATAAGCCAAAATATAAACGGAGACAACGCGGATTATCTGTTCCAGCAGCTGCGTTGAGGCAGGTATGCCGGCCTTTTTAAGCCCGTAATAATAACCGTTGATGCACGAGGTGATGCCGCAAAACGGAAAGACGACAGCCATGATTCTCAATGACGAAGCGCTCCTGGGCTCCAGCAGGAAGCGGAGGGCAACGGTATCCGAAAACCGGTACAATAGAATTGCCAGCACCGATGCCGCACAGACGGACATCAGCATTCCAAGCCGAATTATTCTACCGATGTTCCGGTGGTTTTTAAGGCCTATTTCGGCAGCAACAAGCCTTGATACGGACGTTTGAATACCCGTGGCATAGATGGTGAATGCAATGGAATAGACGGGGAAAATGAGCTGGTATATTCCAAGCCATTCGGCACCCATAATCTTTGATAAGAATATCTTGTACAAGAACCCGATGACTCTGGTGATAAAGCCGGCAAGCGTCAGTATAAGCGTTCCTCTAAGAATGTTGCTTCTGCTGATATGCCGGCTTCCTGCTATGGCGGCCTGCCTGATTTTCATATCATTCACTCCGGTGTCAGGTTCTTTATTTAATATATTTACCATGCTTGAAACTTATGATAAGCACCGTAATGCGGATGGCCCCGTAATGGTTAAATTAATAATTTTTATTGACATTTAAGATAGGGAGTGCTATAGTTAATACCGAGTAAATTAATAGGGATTAAATTAGTAGGATTTAAGCAGCCCATAAACTGATTGCTGCAGGATGTATTTGCAGTTTGTTAGAGAATGGAGAATGGAAATGAAGCTAACCACAAAGGGAAGATATGGATTAAGAGCGGTTATTGACCTGGCAGTTAATTATGAGAATGAGGCGGTAGCCTTAAGCCAGATAGCAGAAAGGCAGGGCATTTCCGTAAATTACCTCGAGCAGCTTATCGCAAAGCTGAAAAAATCGGGGATTGTCGACAGTGTCCGCGGGGCGCAGGGCGGATACGTGCTTGCCATGCCTCCGGAGGAGATATCCGTCGGCGATATCCTAAGAGCCCTGGAGGGTGATTTGAATCCCGTCGACTGTTATGAGCTGAATAGCAATGAACCTCCATGCAGCAACGCAGACACATGTGTAACAAAATATGTGTGGAAGCGTATAAGTGATAGTATAAATGCTGTGGTTAATGAAATCAAGCTTTCCGACCTGGTGGCTGAAAGCAGGAGGGTTCAAGCGGAAGCGGGAAGTACACAAGTAAATCAACCCAAACAAACCTGTTAAGCTTATGATGGATTAATAACATAAATTTGGATTTAGGAGATGACCACATGGAAAAGAAGATTTACCTTGATAATGCAGCTACTACAAAGACCAGGCCGGAAGTTGTAGAGGCTATGCTCCCCTACTTCGGTGAGCTATATGGTAATCCATCCAGTGTATATGAGTTTTCGGCACTCAGCAAGAAGGCACTTGACGAGTCAAGGGCAACCATAGCAAGTGCGTTGGGCTGTGACGGCTCGGAAATATATTTTACATCAGGCGGAACGGAAGCGGACAACTGGGCGCTTATAGCAACTGCAGAAGCATACGAGCAAAAGGGAAAGCACATAATTACGTCAAAAATCGAGCATCACGCGGTGCTTCATACTTGTGAGTACCTGGAGAAGAGAGGATTTGAAGTGACGTACATTGATGTGGATGAGAATGGTATTGTAAAGCTGGACCAGCTTGAGAAGGCTATTCGTCCCACAACAACCTTAATCTCCATCATGTTTGCCAATAACGAGATAGGAACCATTCAGCCTATCAAGGAAATTGGAGAAATAGCCAAAAAGCATAATGTATTATTCCATACGGATGCCGTTCAGGCATTTGGGCAGTTGGAAATCAACGTAAAGGACCTGGGTATTGATATGCTTAGTGCCAGTGCCCACAAGCTTAACGGACCGAAGGGAATAGGCTTTCTGTATATAAGAAAGGGTGTCAAGATACGCTCGTTCATACATGGCGGAGCACAGGAAAGAGGAAGGCGCGCGGGAACCGAGAATGTTCCTTATGCCGTTGGATTTGCAAAGGCGGTTGAGATTGCTGTAAAAACCATGAAGGAAAGGACTGAAAAGGAATTACAGCTTAGGGACTATCTTATTAAGCGGATTCTCAGCGAGATACCTTACACCAGGCTTAACGGCCACAGGACAAAGAGGCTCCCCAACAATGCCAACTTCAGCTTTCAGTTTATTGAAGGCGAGTCACTGCTTATTATGTTGGATATGAAGAATATCTGTGCATCCAGCGGATCCGCCTGCACATCGGGTTCCCTGGACCCGTCCCATGTGCTGCTTGCGATAGGGCTGCCCCATGAGATAGCCCATGGGTCTCTCAGGCTTACATTAAGCCATGAGAATACATTTGAGGAATTGGACTATACGGTTGAAGTAATAAAGGAAACGGTAGAGAAGCTAAGGAAGATGTCACCTCTTTATGAGGATTTTGTCCGCAGCTTAAATGCCAACAGATAAATGGAGGAATAATTATGTATACTCAAAAGGTAATGGACCATTTTATGAACCCCAGGAATATGGGAGAAATCGAAAACCCCAGCTGCGTAGGCACCGTAGGAAATGCCAAGTGCGGGGATATTATGAGGATGTACATGGATATAGATGAAAACGGCATAATCCGCGATGTAAAGTTCAAGACTTTTGGATGCGGAGCGGCTGTTGCAACCAGCAGCATGGCTACGGAGCTGGTAAAGGGCAAGACTATTGAGGAAGCTCTTAAGGTTACAAACAAGGCCGTTATGGAAGCCCTGGACGGACTGCCTCCGGTCAAGGTTCACTGTTCATTGCTTGCAGAGGAAGCAATTCATGCCGCCCTTTGGGATTATGCCGAGAAGCATGGGATTAAGATAGAGGGCCTTAAGAAACCCAAGTCCGATATTCATGAGGACGAGGAAGAAATGGACAAGGCCAATTATTAATACTAGATTGGAGATACCGATGCAGAAGGTCGTGGTCGGTATGTCGGGAGGAGTGGATTCCTCTGTTGCGGCATACCTTTTGAAAGAACAGGGCTATGATGTCATAGGCGTCACCATGCAGATATGGCAGGACGAGGATGTATGCTCCATATCTGAGAATGGCGGATGCTGTGGTTTGGGGGCGGTGGAGGACGCCAGAAGGGTGGCCTCCGTCCTTGGCATACCGCATTATGTAATGAATTTCAGGAAGGAATTCAAGGAAAGCGTCATAGATTACTTTGTATCGGAGTATGTAATGGGAAGGACCCCGAACCCCTGCATAGCATGCAACAGGTTCGTAAAATGGGAATCTCTCCTTTCAAGAGCCCTGTCCATAGGCGCTTCGTATATTGCCACGGGGCATTATGCCGCCATAGAAAAGCTTCCGAACGGAAGATATGCTGTAAAAAAGTCGGTTACCCGGGCAAAGGACCAGACCTATGCGCTATACAACCTTTCGCAGTACCAGCTTGAGCATACGCTTATGCCTGTAGGGGCATATACCAAGGATGAGATAAGAGCCATGGCAAAAGATCTTAACCTGCCTGTGGCGGACAAGCCCGACAGCCAGGAGATCTGCTTTGTAGCGAACAACGATTACGCGGGATTTATCAAGGAATACCTTGAGGATGAGGACAACAGAAGGATTATTGAGGAAAAGCGGGCAAAGCATATGGCCGACATGGAAGCGGCAGGCTACGGGTTTACCCCCGGAAATTTCGTGGATGCCAAGGGCAATATACTGGGAAAGCACAAGGGCCTGGCCCATTATACCATAGGCCAAAGGAAGGGCCTTAATATAGCCCTGGGCAGGCCGGTATTTGTCATGAAGCTGAATCCAGCCGCCAATGAGGTTGTGCTGGGAGAAGCACAGGATGTTTTCTCAGATCGCTTCTATGTGAAGAACCTTAACTTCATGGCCATAGAGGATCTGCAGGGTGAGATGGAAGTAACGACAAAAATCCGGTACAGCCATGCGGGAGCGAAAAGCGTCATCAAAAGAACGGGAGAAGATGAAATCCTGTGCATCTTCGACGAACCCCAAAGGGCAATAACCCCCGGACAGGCTGCGGTCTTTTATAATGGCGACTATGTAGTTGGCGGAGGGACGATATCGCATACCATTTAATGGGGTATAATTAAGGGATTTCGTATATGTATGTGATGAATATTGTAATATATAGATGATTAGAATATAAATAATAAAGATGGATTGTAAAGACTCCTTGATGGGAGTCTTTTATTTATAGAAACGATGAAGGAGAGGACTAAAGAAAGTACAGCCAGTCGAATATCTATAATATCGCAGCCTGTATGATTTTGCAAAAAATTGAGCATTTTTAGGTTGCTTATCGTCTGAACTTCAAGATAGTCTGATGAATTCAGTATTAAAATCTTAAGTATTGTAATATTTTTCCCATGACTTTTATAGCAAATTATAGTAAAATTAATGTAATGCTATTGTAGCACTTAAACCATAAAACTAATTTCCAATTACATCGCTTCAATAGCAGCATCACTAATAAGAAAAGAAAGGAAAAAAAGATGAAAAAGGAATTTACTGTAAAACCGGAAAAAATAACTGAGTTATGACCTGGGGAGCTTATAACTTTTTCATGGCAGGATTTTCTCACGGCAATTCCCTCGCCAATATTTTTAGTAACTACATATAAATCCAACGGCAAAGAAAATGCTTGCCTGCAATCCTGGTCAACCTTTGTCGGTGGCGATGGTGAGTTTATTTGTATTATTGGGTCAGTGTCTAAGGGCGGGCATTTATATCAAAGCTTAAAGGAGACTAAGTGTTGCGTGCTAAATTTCCCGTCCTATGATATTTACGATAAATGCGCGTTAACAGTAAAGAATAACGGTTTTGACGATGACGAAATTACCTTGTCAGGACTGACTGCTGAAAAAGCCAGGACTATAAATGCGCCCCGGATCGCAGAGTGTTTTCTCAATATAGAATGTGAATATTTATGGGAGCATGAGCATTTTGAAGGCAGCAGCAGTGTGACGGTGGCCTTAAGGGCTACCCATATTTGCATGGACAGTGACTATTATGACGAATCAAAGCTTGGCAGATACGGAAAAACAGGATACATGTACAATATACACAGCCCCCGGAACCCGGAAACCGGCGAAGTGATACCGGACTGTTTTGGGGCGCTGGAAATGTATAAGTGACTATTCCATAAATAGGGGCCGGCTATAAGGCCATTATACCCCAATGGTGACTGTGACCTTTATAATTTCACCATCACCGGCCTGCCTTCTCTGAAAACAGCATAATATCTGAATCCGCACTCCTTAAGCAAACCCTCCGCCTTTTCAAAGTCGTGGCACAGGTGCTCGGGCTGGTGGGCGTCGGAACCGATGGTAATGATTTCGCCGCCCAGTTCTTTATAGCGTTTTATGACTTCAGCCTTGGGATGGGGATGGCCGAGGCCGTACTTGTATCCCGAGGTGTTGAGCTCGATGCCTTTTCCATGCTTTATTACAGTCTTTAAAATCTCATCTATAACATCCGCATAATACGGGTAGGAATATTCCTTGTAATTTATCTTGCTGCTTGGGGCGTATCGGACGATATAATCGATATGCCCGCAGACATGGTAATCCTGGAAATTCTCGCAGCTTTCCTTAACCATATGGAAGCATCTGAGCAAGCCGTCCTCTTCGCTGCGGTTTTCCCAGTAATCGGGGTAATACGGATCCATATGGTCAATTACATGGACGGAATTAATGATAAAGTCAAAGGGGTATTTCTCAACAAGGGCCTTCATACGGTCTATAACCTGCGGCTGATAGCCAAGCTCAATTCCGGTCAAGATCTCAATCCGGGATTTATACTTTTCCTTCATTTCCTCAAGCTTGGCAATATAATCATCCGTGTTAAGCTCAAATGTATATTTGTACTGGTTGGGGAAGTCATAATCCATATGGTCGGTAAAGCATATGGTCTTAAGCCCCAGCAGGATACCTTGCTCGATCATTTCTTCCATGGCGGCCTTTCCGTCGCTGGAAAAGACAGAATGTACATGAAAATCAGCCGTAATCATATCATTTTCCTCCGTGTGTGTTGCATCATATATTCCGTTTAATTTTATCCGTCTGTAACTGTTTTAGTAATAGCAGATTAATCCTCAATCTTTCTTATACCCGTTATATCCGTATCAACCACCATGGAGTAGTTGGTACTGTATATTACAAAACCCGGAACTTTACCGTTTGGTTTTTTTATGTTCTTCCGTTTTGTATAGTCCACCTCAACCTTGTCGGCATTCCTTGCGCTGCTGTAGTATGCCGCAAGCCGGGCCGCCTCCTCGAAGGTCCTGTCCGGAAGCATGTCGGTCCCTTCGGACTTGACTATCACATGGGAACCTGGAAGGTTCTTGGCATGGAACCACCAGTCACCGCCGCCGGCAAGCTTGAAGGTTATCTCTTCGTTCTGATAATTGTTCTTGCCCACATAAATGTGATATCCGTCGGAGGATACATAATGAAGTGGCTTGCTAACGGCATTCTTCCCGTATCTGTCCTTCGCCGATGGCCTTCCCGCATCGGGTTTTTTCTTTATATAGCCATATTCCATCAGCTCGCGCTTTAATTCGTTTAGATCATGCTCATTTGCAGCCATGTCCAGGGAAACCCGGATTGATTCCAGATGCCTGATTTCATCCTCGGTTTCTTTTATCAGGGAAGACAGGGCCTCATATGTCCGTTTAAGTTTGCCGTATTTTTCGAAATACATTTTGGCATTATCCATTGGTGACATTGTCGGGTCAAGAGGTATACGGATTTCTTCATTATTATTGTAATAGTTTTGCGCAGCCAGCTCCTTTGCGCCTTCTTCCAATCCATAGCCGTACGCTGTGATAAGCTCTCCGTACAGCTTGTATTTATCCCTTTTTTCCGTATCCTGGAGCTGCTTAAGCTGTAAATCATATTTCTTAACTGCGCGCTCAATCGAGTTTGCGACCAGCTTGCGAAGGTCTGCGGACTTTTGCTGCATTACGGACAGGGCGTGTTTCTCCGCATAATATGTCTCAAGCATGGATGACGCCGTTGAACATGTCTTGACCTCGTATCCCGGGTAGCAGGTCAGCTCAATGCTTGAAAACTCAACCGGACCCTTGTCACCGATTATGATATTCGGAGAAAAGTCCTTGTTCTTAACCTGTTCCATTATCCTTTCGAAGCTGCGATAAAGGTGCAGCCCCATGGCTTCGTCAAGCGAGGAGGTCGATGCGTCGGAATCAATGGAAGCCCTGTAGCATATTTCATTGGCAGCTAATGGGCTGATGCCTGTAAGGCCTGTATATATGGCTTTGCCGACCGGCATGGCTTTGCTCAGGATGTTTTTCTTAAAGGCGTTATAATCGGCAGTCAGCGGATCAAGCTTCTTTACGGTTTCGGGAATGAAATACTTTCTTCCGGGCAGCACTTCACGGACCGAGCTCATGAACTGGCTGACCCTTTTAATGCTGTCTATTATGGTCATTGAGTCGTCGCAGAAGATGATGTTGCTGTGTTTGCCCATAAGCTCTATTATCAGGTATTTTACCTTCAAGTCTCCAAGCTCGTCCATATGCTCGATTTTTATAAAGACAACCCTTTCAAGACCGGGCTGGGTAATCTCAAGGATTTTTCCGTTCGTCAGGTGCTTGCGCAGAAGCATGCAGAAGTTCGGAGCGGTTATGGGGCTTGGTTTTGAGCCTTCCGTTAGATATATAAGCGGCATTCCAGCCCCTGCGCTCAGAAATAATTTATATGCATCCCTGTCCTGTCCTTTTATGGTCAATAACAGCTCATCCTTTTCCGGCTGGGCAATCTTATTTATCCTTCCTCCGGCAAGAGTGCTGTTTAACTCATGTACGATATTTGCAACAACAATTCCATCAAGTGCCATATGAACCTCCCGGATCAATCATATCCGTTTATCAGTGAACATTATAACATAAACCGTATCCCATATGTATCATAACGTTTGAAATATGTAAAAAATACCACATGATTTTTGCGGGGGCATGTTGTATAATACTTTTGTAACATATTTAATAATTATGTAATAATTACAGCATTAAAAATACTGATATTAGTGGAGGCAGGTATGACTAAGAAGGTGAGACGTATTGCTGCGTGTTGTATGATGGGCTTGCTGGTGTTGGCGGGCGGCGCAAAAACAGCATATGCGGCAGGAGAACCTGTTGCGGGAATAGTAGTTTTGCTTAACGAAACGGATATAAGCGATATTATTGAGCCTATCATAGAATATCACGACCTGGCAATAGCAAATGTTACTAACTATGTCAATATCAGAAGCGAAGCAAGCACAGCCGGCAAGCTGGTCGGAAAGCTTTACAGCAATGGAACATGCACGGTACTTTCCCGGGAAGGTGAATGGACGAAGGTAAAATCGGGAAATGTAACAGGGTACATAATGTCAAGGTATCTTTATACCGGTCAAAAGGTTTATGAAATGGCCGACAGCATAAAAACAAAGCTCGCCACCGTCAAAGCCCGGGTGCTGAACGTCAGGGCCAAGGCAGGTACCAATTACGATATAGTGACCCAGGTGCCGCAGGGATTTGTCATGGAAGTACTGGATGAACAGCAGGATTGGGTAAAGGTTTCCATCGGGGACAAGACCGGATATGTACATTCTGCCTACGTTGGTATTGAAACAGGGTTTAAGCAGGCTGTTTCTGTGGAGGAGGAGCAGGCCATTGAAAATCTTGAAAAGAATAGGCAGAGTTCATCTTTAAGGCAGCAGATAGTAAACTATGCGCTGAAGTTTCTGGGTAACCCCTATGTATGGGGAGGAACCAGTCTGACAAAGGGAGCCGACTGTTCGGGCTTTACCCAATCCGTTTTGAAAAAATTCGGAATATACATTCCGAGAACATCAAGAGAACAGGCAAGGGGCGGAAGGAGAGTATCCTTTAGCAATATGAAGCCCGGTGATTTGATTTTCTATACCAGGAACGGAGTCGTAAACCATGTGGCCATGTACATAGGAAACGGCAAGGTGGTAGGCGCCGCAAGCAGGAGAGAAGGCATTACCATAAAGGATTTCAACTACAGGACGCCGTACAAGGCCGTAAGTTATATAAATAATTAAATACATTATAGGATTGTTGTAAATTCAAAGTATATAGACCCGTATCGAAAGACGGATTTCCCACCTGGCAATACGGGGCTATTTTTTTACGGGAGAGATGTGCTTATTGGAAGAGGGGCATGGAATAATAAATTTCATGCCCCTCTAATATTGATTATGATTTGGGAGATGATATAATAAATAAAGAGGGTATCATAAAATATTGAAAGGGGTAATGGTATGGAACCTAAAAAGCTGTATCGCTCTTCTACGAACAGGATGATTTGCGGCGTATGCCAGGGCATAGCCGAGTATCTTAATATGGATCCTACGGTAGTGAGGCTGCTGTGGGTTGTATTGAGTGTATTTTGCGGTGCCGGTATACTTGGTGTACTTGTATATATAGCTGCGGCAATTATTATGCCTGTAAGATAACACACTAATTGAAAATGATAGATATAAGAACAGAATCGTTCCTGTCCTGATGACAGGGACGATTCTTTATTTAGGATGATTTACTCTGCACTTATTCTTGATTTGCTACCTTGTCGATAATTTCTATTATCTGCTCAGCTTCGAAGGGCTTGGTCAGGAATTCAACCGCGCCATGCTTAACGGCGTCAACCATCTTTGTTTTCTGACCTGCAGCCGTTACCATGACAACCTTGGCATTCTTGTCGACTTCCATGATTCTTTTCAAGGCTTCCAATCCGTCCATAACCGGCATGGTAATATCCATGGTAATTATGTCCGGATTAAGCTCGATATATTTATCAACCGATTCTTCACCGTTTGCTGCTTCACCTATCACAGTATGGCCATTTGACTCAAGAATGTTTTTCAGTATTCTTCTTGAGGTTTTTGAATCATCAACAATAAGAATTCTTGCCATTTCAATACCCTCCCTATATTATTTCAACTTTTTGGTCGACAGCAACCAGCAGGTCTGTCTGCTTGCCATTTATTATGATGGGAACAACATATATGTTTCCATCACATTTAAGGGCTTTGTTCTGAGCATAATTAGGAGGTGTCATATCGATATGTATGTCTTCCCTGCTCAGCTTTGAGGCAAACAACCCGTTGCTGCAGTTTATGAATTCGCATACTGAGTCAAAGGCATCTTCATCCATAGCCTCAAATTCCATCTTTGCAAACGGGCTGGCTATACTCAGCAGCGCTTCGTCCTCACCGGCAAATGCAACGAATATGTTATGCAGCCCGACCAGCTGCTGATAAGCCAATGAAGGGAAGGAGTATTCCCTGACGGTGTAAGATTTCTTCAGCATAATGTTGCTGTTGGCAAATCTTACAATATTCCTTATAGCCAATGAGATGCATTCACCTGCAAACGGAACACTTGTTTTTACGAATAACGGAATTATACGGTCGATATCACCGGATTTGAGAGCCACTAAATCTGCGTCGGAAAATCCATTGTCCTTCTTGAATTCTTCAAGGGCTTCCTCAATTTGTTCCAAGGTCATTATATTTTTCTCGGTAAGAGCCTGTACAAATTTAATATAAGGATTTCCTTGAAGCTTTAATAAGTATTCTACATCTTCCCTTTTTAAATATCCCTTCTCTATGGCAATATCGCCAAAGCGTCTGTCCTCATGCTTTTGAAGCTCGTTCAGTTCTTCGGCTTGCTTGGATGTAAGCAGCTTTTCGGCTACGGCAATCAAGCCCAGTTTTATATGAGAAGTATTCTGCTGCCTTAAAACATCCATTAATAGCGAATGAGATATTTTCCCTTTTTTCAATAAGTAATCCCCAAAGTATAGACCGAACATGATGCTTCTCCTTTCTCCTATTAGCGCAGTATAGTATTGGATGATGCAAAACGTGCCCTGTGTATGTATAATATTTTGATATATATAATATACAACAAAATTAATAAAAAAGACAGTATTTATTAAAAAAATAGCAAAAATTTGATTTAATGGCGGGATTATGCACAAATAATTGTAAATATGTGTATTATTTTTTAGCCAACATAGGGTATACATCTTTGTTTTTATATACAAAAAGGACATATTGTGCAAAAATAACTAAATATGCATACAAATGAACAATTATGCATCCGGGAAAATTTTGATGACATTTATGCTTCTCTGTGATAAATTATTGAGTAAGCTAAAATGATATTGGAGGTAATCATGAAGAAGTTGATTGACTTATTGTCGGAGGATGTGAAAAAGGCTTTTGTATTCAAGGGATACGATGAAAAGTACGGTATTGTGACACTGTCGAACAGGCCGGATTTATGCCAATACCAGTGCAATGGCGCTTTGGCCGCCGCCAAGGAATACAGGAAGGCGCCGATTATTATTGCCCAGGAGATAGCCGAGGTATTGCGGGGCAGCGGAAAGATAAAGGATGTTGCCGCCTTTAATCCCGGTTTTATTAATATAAACATAAGCGACAAGTTCCTGGCTGAATACATCAATGACATGAGAAAAGCCGAAGATTTCGGATGTGAGAAGGAGCCCGCTCCTAAAAAGATTATCATTGATTACGGCGGGCCGAACATCGCAAAGCCCCTCCATGTAGGGCATATGCGTTCGGCAATAATTGGTGAAAGCCTAAAGCGCATATTTAAATTCATGGGAAATGAAGCAATAGGCGATGTACATTTAGGTGACTGGGGAACTCCCATGGGACTTGTTATTGCCGAGTTAAAGAGAAGGAAACCGGACCTGGTATACTTTGATGAAAGCTATACGGGTGAATATCCCGAGGAGGCGCCGTTTACCATATCCGAGCTTGAGGAGATCTATCCTGCAGCCAGCGCCTACTCCAAGGAAAACCCGGAGTTTCTTGAAGAGGCGAAGAGAATTACCTATCTCATGCAAAACGGCCACAGGGGATATATGGCGCTTTGGAAGCATATGCAGGATGTATCCGTAACAGACTTAAAGAAAATTTATGACAGCATGAACGTCTCCTTTGAGCTGTGGAAGAAGGAAAGCGATGCGCAGCCGTATGTTAATGACATGGTTGATTATTTGAAAAAGAACGGTTATGCGCACATAAGCGACGGTGCCCTGATTGTCGACGTCAAGGAGGAAACCGATACCAAGGAAATACCGCCGTTTATGGTGTTGAAGTCCGACGGAGCCACATTGTACAGCACGACGGATCTTGCTACCATTGTTGAGAGGATGAAGCTGTTTAACCCCGATCGGATACTATATATCACCGACAAGAGGCAGGAGCTTCATTTTGAGCTTCTGTTCAGGTGTGCAAGGAAGGCAAAGATCGTTAATGAGAATACAGAGCTTCAGTTCATAGGCTTCGGAACCATGAACGGCAAAGACGGCAAACCTTTCAAGACCAGGGAAGGCGGAGTAATGCGCCTGGAATACCTGATTAAGATGGTTACCGACGAAGTATACCGCAAGATCATGGAAAACCGTGATATGGACGAGAACGAAGCCAGGGACATTGCTGCGAAGGTGGGTTTGGCCGCGTTGAAATACGGTGATCTGTCCAACCAGGCATCCAAGGATTATATATTTGATTTGGAGCGCTTTACGTCCTTCGAAGGCAATACCGGGCCATACATTCTCTATACCATTGTTAGGATAAAATCCATATTGGAGAAGTTCAAAGAAACCGGAAAAAGCATAAATTCCGGTGCGGATATACTGCCGCCGTGCACGCCCTTGGAGAGGGATCTTATGCTGCAGATTACAAGGTTCAGTGACATGATGCATCTGGCCTATGAGGAGATGGCTCCCCACAGGATATGCCAGTATATTTACGATCTGGCGGACAAGTTCAGCAGCTTTTATCACGAAACCAAGATAATATCCGATGAAAACAGCGAAGAAAGGCAGTCTTCCTTAATAAGCATGATTTCGCTTATACAGGAATTGCTTAAGACATGCATAAACCTGCTGGGATTTGAAGCTCCTGAAAGGATGTAACCACGTTTTTCCGGCAACTAACGACATATAACATAGATTTATATGATTCTAAGACGGGATGTGGATAAGTATGTACATGTTGATATCGAAATTATCGGTATACAAGAATCTTGGGGAAGACAATCTCATAGTCAAGCTTGCAAACATCATTTACGAGATGGAGTATAAGAAAGAGCATAGTGATTCAAGAAAGCTTGACAAGTTTGAGAGGGCAAAGTTTGTCTCGGAAATATATTCCGTTATTAACGAACTGTTGGATGTTGCCACAAGGTTCGGGTTCGACCGGAACCTTTGGCAGAATTACATCGCGTTTACATTGGCCAACATTGAGAGCCCATTTGCCATAACCTGCGAAAAGGTTGGCGCAAGGGAGGGGACGGTTAACCGTTTGGCCAAGGATGATTTTAAGATATTCCATAAGCTGTTCCATTACGATTTCAGCCTCATTGAAAAGGAGCTTGGCATTGACTGCTTTTCGGTTATCACCGATTACAAGGCGGTTAAGAAAAGCACCGGGATGTACAACAGAAGTGTCAGCGACAAGGTCAGGGAGTTAAGCGAAAGTATTGCATCCGCCAAGGATGAGGAAGAGGTCTATGCAATTGTTACGGATTTTTATAAGAAGCACGGGGTTGGGATGATAGGGCTTAACAAGGCATTCAGGCTGTCAAGGGAAAGAGGAAGGCTTGAGCTTGTTCCAATTACCAATACCCTTGACGTAAGGCTTTCCGACCTGGTGGGCTATGAATCGCAGAAGCAGAAGCTGGTGGAGAACACCAGGGCGTTTGTTGAAGGCAAGAAAGCCAACAATGTCCTATTGTTTGGTGACAGCGGCACGGGCAAATCCACATCCGTAAAGGCAGTTTTAAACGAGTATTACGATCAGGGCCTTCGCATGATAGAAATCTACAAGCACCAGATTGAGGACCTGCCCGCGGTCATATCGATGATTAAGAACAGGAATTATAAATTCATCATATTCATGGACGACCTTTCATTTGAGGATTTTGAGACGGAATACAAGTATCTCAAGGCTGTCATTGAGGGCGGTCTGGAAATCAAGCCGGACAACGTGCTTATATACGCGACATCCAACCGCAGGCACCTTATTAAGGAGACATGGAGCGACAGGGCCGACATGGAAATGGATACGGACATACACCGGTCCGATACCATGGAGGAGAAGCTGTCCCTTGTGGAGCGGTTCGGAATAACCATTTTCTATAACTCGCCTTCCCGTAACGAGTACCTTGAAATCGTAAAACAGCTTGCATTAAGATATGGAATTGCCAATTTTTCCGAAGAAGAGCTGTGTGATATGGCGATTAAATGGGAACTCAGCCATGGCGGATTGTCGGGACGCACCGCCCAGCAGTTTATTTATTACCTGGCTGGGAAGATGTAATTTTATTGATTATAAAGCGCAAGGGAGGAAAGCTCTTTGCTTACGCTGATTAAGAACGGATACGTAGTTGATCCGGGTTCGTGCATCGAAGGCAATTATGACATCCTCATAAAAGGCGGATATATATATAAGGTTATGCCGGGGACAGCTGGGCCTAATGAGGATTTTAAGGCCGACAAGGTTATTGATGCGTCCGGTATGTTTATAATGCCCGGCCTCATTGATCTTCATGTCCATCTTAGGGAACCCGGATATGAATATAAGGAAACCATACAGACGGGAGCCATGGCGGCTGCAGCCGGAGGGTTTACCACCATATGCGCAATGCCCAACACAAAACCGCCGCTCGATTCACCCGGTATGATCCGGCATGTTATTGACAAAGCGGCAAATGCTTTGGTGAACGTCCTTCCCATAGGCGCTGTCACCATGGGCCAGGAAGGGAAGGAGCTTACCGATATACCAGGGCTTATAAAGGCAGGAGCCTCAGGCATAAGTGAGGACGGCAAGTCTGTTATGGACAGCGCTTTGTATGCCAAGGCCATGCTGAAAGCCGCAGAGCTGGATACGGTGGTATTCGCCCATTGTGAAGACAAAAGCCTTGCGGCAGGGGGCGTGATGAACGCGGGTGAAAAGGCGAAAGAGCTTGGACTTGCGGGCATAAGCAATGCCGCGGAAGATGTCATTGTGGCCAGGGATATAATACTTGCTGGGGAGACCGGCGCAAGGCTTCATCTATGCCACTGCTCGACCAAAGGAAGCGTAAGGATGCTTAAGCATGCCAAGGAGAGAGGCTTGAAGGTAACGGGGGAAACCTGTCCCCATTATTTTACATTATCGGATGAGGATATCCCCGGAGATGACGCAAACTTCAAGATGAATCCTCCGCTTCGAAGCAGGGAGGATGTCAATGCCATTAAAGAAGCCTTAAGAGATGGTGTGCTTGATGTCATAGCAACCGACCATGCCCCTCATTCTTTTGAGGAAAAGAATAAATCCATGGCGGAAGCGCCGTTTGGGATAGTGGGGCTTGAGACAGCCCTTCCCATTGCATATACGGAGCTTGTAAGGACGGGAATCTTAAGCCTTAAGCAGATGGTGGAGAAAATGAGCCTTAACCCCGCAAGAATACTGGGAATAGACAGGGGCAGCATAGGTGAGGGCAAGGCTGCGGACATAGTTATTATGGATCCCGGCAAGGCGTACGCTATAGACAAAAGCAAGTTTTATTCCAAGTCGAAAAACACGCCATTTAATGGCAGAAGGGTATACGGTAAAGTCATGTATACCCTGGTATCGGGTCAAATAGTATATGAAAGCAAGACAGGGGGACAATCATGATAAACAGGCTGATTGACAGGATAATGGAGTTGGAAGCGCCAATAGTGGTGGGGCTTGATCCCATGCTCTCTTATGTGCCGCAGCATATACTGGATGAGGCATACCGCAGCAGGGGAGAAAACCTTGAGGGAGCCTCGGAAGCGATATGGCAATATAATAAGGGAATTATAGACGCGATCTGCGACCTGGTTCCCGCGGTTAAGCCGCAGGTTGCCATGTATGAGCAGTTTGGCGTTGAAGGAATGAAGGCTTATGTAAAGATTATAAATTACGCCAGGGAAAAAGGGCTGATTGTTATAGGCGACGTAAAGAGGGGAGACATAGGTTCGACCTCTGCCGCTTATGCGGCCGGACATCTTGGCAGGATTAACATAAACGGCAAGGATTACAGGGGCTTTGATGAGGATTTCATTACGGTAAACCCTTATCTTGGTTCGGACGGCATAATACCGTTCATTGAGGTTTGCAAGCAGGAAAACAAGGGACTGTTCATCCTTGTAAAGACATCAAATCCCTCCAGCGGAGAGTTCCAGGACAGGCTTGTGGACGGCCGCCCTTTATATGAGCTGGTTGGAGAGAAGGTTGCAGAATGGGGCGGGCTTTTCATGGGCAAAGAGTACAGCTATATCGGCGCGGTGGTCGGCGCCACTTATCCTGAAGAAGGCAGGACCCTCCGCAGGCTCATGCCAAAAACCCTGATACTTGTACCGGGCTATGGAGCACAGGGTGGAAAGGCCGAAGACTTAAAGCATTACTTTAGCAAGGATGGTAAAGGTGCCATCGTTAATTCCTCCAGGGGAATAATTACGGCATACAAGATGCCGCAATACGCAAATTACGGAGAGGCGGCCTATGCAGATGCCGCAAGGCAAGCCGTCCTCGATATGAAGGAAGACCTGCGCAAGGCATGGAGCAATAAATAATAAATCAACGAGCAATAAACTAAAAGATAAAGGAACCTGAAAAATGTATTAACATTTTTCAGGTTCCGGATACTCAACACCGAATGTTTCTACAGTAACCTTCTTCATAATCTGCGGCTCAATAGGCTTGTCTGAATAATCGGTCCTGGTATTTGCGATTTTGTCCACAACGCTCATCCCTTCGATTATCTTTCCGAATGCCGCATAGGAACCGTCCAGGTGCGGTGCGGCCTTGTGCATGATAAAGAACTGTGAACCTGCGGAATCCGGCTGCTGGGTTCTTGCCATTGAGATAACCCCGGCGGTATGCTTAAGGTCGTTCTTAAAATTATTATAAGTAAATTCACCCTTTATGAAATATCCGGGTCCGCCGGTCCCGTTACCGTTTGGGTCTCCGCCCTGAATCATAAAACCGCGGATAACCCTATGGAATGTCAGTCCGTCATAGAAGCCCCTTTTAACTAGATGGATGAAATTATTAACCGTGTTTGGAGCAATCTCAGGATATAATTCCAGTTTCATTATATCTCCGTTATGCATTTCAATAGTAACTATAGGGTTCATTTCCGTTATCTATGTCCTTTCTGGTTGATTTATAGTCGGTACTTGACGTATCGGTGGTAACTATAACATAATCTGAAGATTAATGTCAAGTTATTATCTAGTGTTTCCGAAATATGTACTAATTATTGAAACAAATGGATTGCATTTTAAATCCAATTCTTATATAGTTAATTAAGGCTGATATGGATGAGGAGGAAAATATGCGCCTATGGATGAGATTATTAAGGTTAAGGGGCTGTCGAAGAGCTTTGGAGAAATAAAAGCGGTAGACAATATAAGCTTTTCTGTGCGGAAAGGCGAACTGTTCGGTTACCTGGGCGTAAACGGGGCGGGCAAATCGACAACCATAAACATGCTGTGTACCCTTTATTCACCCGATGAAGGCGAAGTGGAGATATGCGGGTTTATGCTGGGCAGGGATAACAATGCCATCCGCTCAAAGCTCGGAGTGGTATTTCAAAACAATACCCTGGATGCTCTGCTTACCGTAAGGCAGAACCTGTTAAGCAGGGCTTACCTGTATGAAAAGGATGCGGGGGTTGTTAAAAAGAACCTGGAAATGGTATGCGATACGCTGGACATCGGAGATCTGCTGGACAGGCAGTACCGAATGCTTTCAGGCGGGCAGAAAAGGCGCTGTGAGATAGCCAGGGCGATTATGAACCGCCCGGAGATACTGTTTCTTGACGAACCAACCACAGGCCTGGACCCCCAGAGCAGGCGAATGGTCTGGAGAAGTGTGGAAAGGCTTCGCAGGGAGCATAACATGACCATATTCCTGACCACCCATTATATGGAAGAAGCGGCAAGGGCCCAGAATGCAGCCATTATTGACAGCGGAAGGATTGTGGCTTACGGCACACCGTCAGGCCTTAAGGAAACCTATGCCTCGGACCGGATCAGGGTATTTGCCGAAAGCTATGAAATGGTTATAAAAATAGCTGAAAAACACGGCTTATCATATAAGGAGAGAAGCAATCACATATCGATATATGTCCCCGATACCAAGTCGGCCATACCGGTTCTCAATGACCTTTCACCTCACATAAATTCATATGAGGTAGTTCAGGGAACAATGGATGACGTATTCCTTAATATTACGGGAAAGCAGCTCGAACAGGCTGTTTAAAACATATGCGGGGCTTTTCGGAATGGGGAGCAAGAAAATGAAAGCGTTAAATGCAATTATTAAAAGGAATATACTTGTATACTGCAAGGACAAGGAAAATGTATTCTACACATTCATGTCCATGCTTATTATCATAACGCTTATGATCGTTTTCCTGGGAGACATGAATGTTGACATGGTCAAGGATGTCATAAGAAAAATGGAGGAGTTAATGCGGGAAACCGCCATTCCTGCCGAGTACCTGGTACCGGGTGTAAGGAACCCGGAACTGGATAATGAAAATGCCCGTGAACTGGTATTTTTAATGATTATTGCGGGAATAACCATTGTTAACGGCATATCGGCTTCCATGGGAATGCTCAGCATGCTGAGCTGGGATGAAGAGAGCGGAAGGCTTGCGGCATATTATGTGGCTCCAATATCCCGGTTTGCGCTGGTGTCCGGATACGTAGTTTCGGCCATTTGCCTCAGCATAATTTTCAGCGTTGTAACCGTAGTCGTCTCGGAGATAATAGTGGTTATTACCGGAGGGGCTCTCATTACCCCGATTATGGCTTTGAAGGTGCTCGGCCTTATTGTGCTGAATGCATTTTCAACCACCGCGTTCCTGTTCTTTATAACAAGCATGGCAAGAACAAGGAGCGCATACTCCGGAATATCCACCTTTGTATATACATTGTCGGGATTCATCACGGGCATGTATGTTCCTATCGGGATAATGCCCGAATTTGTAGGAAGAATCCTTGCTTTCATACCCATGTCCCAGGGTAGCGCGTGGATGCGCAGGATATTTATGAATGATGCTTTGCATAAGGCATTTGCCGGTCTTCCGAAGGACGCCATATCCAAGTATGCGGAAGCAACCGGAATGGAGCTAAAAATCGGCAATACGGCACCTTCTCCATGGATGCAGTTTGTGCTCATGTTTGGCAGCGGCGTGCTGTTCATGATTTTATCCTCGGCAATGATGAGCAAGAAGAATGTAAGGGACAGGTAACCGCAAGCCAAACTTGTATTTTGGATGCTTACTGGTTTATAATTGAGTTGTTTTAATTCGGCATTTATTACAAAGCCTCAAAATACAAAATGCGATGAATGACAAGGAAGGGATTGCACATGAGCAAGGTATATACCTTTAACGTAAGGACTCAGCAAGCCACCGCAATGATTGACATAACAAGGCAGGTTCAGGAGGCGGTGTCGGAGAGCAAGGTTGAAAACGGAATCTGCGTAGTGTTCATACCCCATACCACGGCGGCGATTACCATTAATGAAAATGCCGATCCGGATGTCGTGAGGGATTTTCTTATGGAAATAAACAAGGTGATACCGTTTTCGGACGGTTACCATCATATAGAGGGCAACTCTGCGGCCCATATCAAATCGAGCCTCATGGGGTTTTCGGAAACCGTTATAATTGAAAACGGAAGGCTCCTGCTTGGAACATGGCAGGGCATATATCTTACGGAGTTTGACGGGCCGAGGACACGAAAGGTTCATGTAAAAATTATTGAGGGTTAGGATTTAACATATGCAGAAATGAAACTCAATCAACCGGAAGGAGACCGCAATGTCTGCTGCTGTAAAGAAAAGCGTTAGGATATTGGCAAATATAAGGCTTGAAGAAGGAATATACGACATGCTTCTTGAAGCCGGCAAGATGGCCGAAGCCGCCAAGCCCGGACAGTTCATATCCCTTTACTGCAAAAGGGAAGGCAGGCTGCTTCCAAGGCCGATTAGCATATGTGAAACAGATAAGGAAAAAGGAAGAATCCGCCTTGTATACCGGGTGGCAGGAAAGGGTACCAAAGAGTTTTCCGAATTAAGAGCCGGGGATGAGATAGAATGCATCGGCCCATTGGGCAACGGCTTTGCCTTGGAAGGGGCCAGGGCCCTGATAATCGGAGGGGGAATAGGCATCCCTCCCCTGCTGGAGCTTGCTAAGCAGCTGAAATGTGATAAGAAAATAATACTTGGTTACAGGGATGTTACATTCCTGGATAAGGATTTTGAAGGCTTCGGAGAAGTATATATCGCTGCGGAGGACGGAAGCGCAGGGATTAAGGGCAACGTCATGGATGTCGTCAAGGCGTATGATTTTCCTGCCGACATCATATATGCCTGCGGCCCGGCGCCAATGCTTAAGGCTGTCAAGGAGTATGCGGAATCAAGGAACATAAAGGCACAGCTTTCCCTTGAGGAACGGATGGCATGCGGTATCGGCGCGTGTCTCGCCTGTGTTTGCAGATCGGTGGAGACGGATCACCATCTGAATGTGCGCAGCAAAAGGGTTTGCAAGGAAGGCCCTGTGTTTTACGCGGATGAAATTATATTATAGATTGGTATGAAATATATGTCATAGATTTATACGGGCATAATATCGGAATTAATGCAGCATTTACTAAAGCGGCATTAATAGCAAAAAAACCGGTTATATTCCCCTGTTAAACTTGATGACGGGGATGGGTAATTGTACATAATTTCGAATAACGGAGATATGAAATGGACGAAAGGAACAAGCTTAAAACGGAAGTAACCATAGCCGGCATAACCTTTAAGAATCCGGTTACAACGGCTTCGGGAACCTTCGGGTCCGGCATGGAATATTGCGAATATGTGAACCTGTCAAGGCTCGGGGCGGTCACCACAAAGGGCGTTTCCCTGACTCCATGGGAAGGTAATCCCACGCCAAGGGTGGCGGAAACCTATGGCGGTATGCTGAATGCCATCGGGCTTCAGAATCCCGGAATCGATGTGTTCATAAAGCGCGACCTGCCGTTCCTGAGGTCGTTTGATACCAGGATAATCGTCAACGTAATAGGCAAAACCGCCGAGGAATACTGTGAGGTGGCGGAAAGGCTTTCCGAATGCGATGTGGACATGCTTGAGATAAACATATCCTGCCCTAATGTCAAGGAAGGTGGCATAGCCTTCGGCCAGGATCCGGCCCGGGTTGAGGCGATAACATCGCAGGTAAAGAAGCATTCCAAAAAGCCGATAATTATAAAGCTCAGCCCGAATGTTACGGATATTTCCGAGACAGCAAGGGCGGCGGAAGCGGGAGGGGCGGATGCCGTTTCCCTTATAAATACGATTACAGGCATGAAGATAGATATTGAAAGAATGACCTTTCTTCTTGCCAATAAAACGGGCGGCCTGTCGGGCCCAGCCATAAAACCGATAGCCGTAAGGATGGTTTATCAGGCGGCCAATGCCGTAAAGATACCCGTAATAGGGATGGGCGGAATTATGGACGGTGATGATGCCCTGGAATTCATAATGGCGGGAGCGACAATGGTTGCCGTCGGAACAGCTAATTTCCTCAATCCGAAGGCCACGGAAGAGGTTATTGAAGGTATTGAGGCATACATGGCCAGGAAGAATATAAGGGACATAAATGAATTAATCGGATGCGTCAGATGATTTGCGGAGGTAAGTATGGAACAATATAAAAAGGATTTCATTGAATTCATGGTTGACTGCGGTGTGCTGAAATTCGGGGATTTTATAACCAAAAGCGGAAGAAGGACCCCGTTTTTTATAAATACCGGCTTTTATAGGACGGGTTCACAGCTTCGCAGGCTGGGTGAATATTACGCAAGGGCTATTGTAGATAAATTCGGGACGGATTTTGATGTATTGTTCGGGCCGGCATACAAGGGAATCCCGTTAAGCGTTGCCGCGGCCATGGCGTTAAGCGAGCATTTTAACAAGGAAGTCAGGTACTGCTCTAACCGCAAGGAAGCAAAGGATCACGGCGAGACCGGCATTCTTCTGGGATCCCCGATAAATGACGGGGACAGGATTATTATTATCGAGGATGTAACCACAGCCGGCACATCAATCAGGGAAACCATGCCGATTATACAGGCGCAGGCCGGCGGCGGTTCCAAGGGTGTTGAAATTCTCGGCCTGGTTGTTTCCGTGGACAGGATGGAGAGAGCCCAGGGCTCCGTCAGCGCGCTTAAGGAACTCGAAGAAACCTATAATTTCAAAACCGCTGCCATCGTGACTATGAACGAGGTGGTCGAGCATCTTTGCAACAAGCCGTACAAAGGGAAAATCATTATAGACGATGAACTGAAGAAACAGATAGATGAGTATTACAAGCTGTATGGTCCTGAAAAATTTAATTAAGGAGGATGCAATCATGATGGAGAAAATCTATAATACGATGAAATCCGTTGGCGTCTGGAACCTTGTTCTTGGTATCCTGCTGATATGTTTAGGCCTGGTGACGGGGATATTTCTTATTGTTAACGGGGGAAAACTGTTAAGGAAGAAATCCGACTTATTATTTTAACACGAGGACTCAAAATGAAAACACAGGATTTTTATTATGACCTGCCGCAGGAGCTTATTGCCCAGGACCCACTGCCGGACAGGGCGGACTCACGGCTCCTTGTTTTAAACAGGTATACGGGCGAATATGAGCACAGAAAATTCAGGCACATCGTATCATATCTTAAGAAGGGCGATTGCCTGGTGCTGAACAACACCAAGGTCATACCGGCCCGGTTGATAGGCGAAAAAGTATACGGACGCGACGATGCGGAAGCGGACGAGGGGATTCACGGCGCAAAAATTGAGATTCTGCTGCTTAAGAGAAAAGAAAATGATATATGGGAAACCCTGGTAAAGCCGGGGAAAAAGGCAAAACCAGGCACAAGGATATCCTTCGGAAACGGCCTGCTGTACGGGGAAATCCTTGATATAGTGGATGAAGGTAACCGGCTGGTTAAGTTCACATATGAGGGAATATTTGAGGAGATACTTGACAGGCTTGGCCAGATGCCCCTGCCTCCTTATATTACCCACGAGCTGACCGACAAGAACAGGTATCAGACGGTCTATGCCAAGTATGAAGGCTCGGCCGCCGCTCCGACGGCGGGGCTGCATTTTACCACGGAGCTGCTGGATGAAATACGGTCCAGGGGCGTAAATATTGCATATGTTACCCTGCATGTGGGACTGGGCACATTTCGTCCAGTGAAGGTGGAAAATATCCAGGAGCATCATATGCATTCGGAATACTACCAGGTGCTGCAGGAGGAGGCGGACAAGATGAACGCCGCAAGGGCCGCCGGCGGCAGGCTGATATGTGTCGGAACCACCAGCTGCCGCACCGTTGAGACCTCCTGTGATGAGTACGGCCGGGTGCTTGCCGGAAGCGGCGATACTTCCATATTCATATACCCGGGCTACCGTTTCAAGGTGATGGACGGTTTGATAACCAATTTCCATCTGCCCGAGTCCACGCTCCTTATGCTTGTATCGGCATTCGCGGGGCGGGAGCACATTCTTGCGGCATACGAGGAGGCTATAAGGGAGCGTTACCGTTTCTTCAGCTTTGGTGATGCGATGCTGATTATATAAGCGAAAATGGTATTGACTTTTCCATTTTTGTCAGTTAATATATCTAAAACGAAATAGAAGTCAAAAACTATGAAGGTGGTTAAGTAGGGTATTTCTTCCTCACAGAGAGGATGTGTCATCGGCTGAAAGCATATCCGAGGTTCAGACTTATTCCGAATTTCGACACCGGAGTTGCCTTTAAGATATCGGCGGGAAACCGATAAAAGAAAGGCCGGTCCATGTACCGTTATCACATAAGAGGAGTCTTTGCCAAACCGGTAAAGGCTTGAAATTGGGTGGTACCACGAATGCTTTCGTCCCTTGCGGATGAAAGCTTTTTTTGATGAATGGAGTTTTATTAAATATTATAGGAGGTTTATCAATGACGGAGAATCTTGATAACATTAAGAAACAGTTTTATGAGGAGCTGAACTCGGTAAACTCTTATGCCGAGCTTGAAAGAGTAAGGGTTGCTTACCTGGGCAAGAAGGGGCTTGTTACGGAGCAGCTTAAAAACCTTCGCTATCTCACACCGGAAGAGAAGAAGACGGCGGGTATGATGGTCAACAGCCTGAAGGATGAAATTGAACAGGCCATAATAAGCTACCAGGGTACTTTGAAGGAGAAGGAGTACCGGAAGGAGATCGAAGGCGCTGAGCGTTATGATTTTACGATCCCGACCAACAGGGAGTTGGGAACGCTTCATCCTATAACCATTGTCCAGAGAAGAATCGAAGAAATATTCATGACCATGGGATTTATCATAGAAGACGGCCTTGAGATACAGACTGAATACAATAACTTCGAAGCGGTCAACACTCCGAAGGATCATCCTGCCAGGGACATGCAGGATACTTATTACCTGGAAAACGGACAGCTTCTTAAGACCCATACCTCGGCAGCCCAGAACACTATTATGAGAAAGTACGGCGCTCCGAAGAAGGGAGAGCATCTTAAAGTGCTGTTCCCCGGAAGATGCTTCAGAAACGAGAATGTCGACGCAAGCCACGAAAACACGTTCTTCCAGCTGGAGGGTATGATGATCGGCGACGACATTTCCATAGCAAATCTCATATACTTCATGAAGGTGCTGCTTACTGAGGTGTTCGAAAGGGATGTCAAGATAAGGCTAAGGCCGGGTTTCTTCCCGTTTGTGGAGCCGGGCTTTGAGCTTGATATTAATTGCGCCATCTGCGGCGGAAAAGGATGCCCGACATGCAAGAATTCCGGATGGCTTGAGCTTCTGCCCTGCGGCATGATTCATCCGAACGTGCTCAGGATGGGCGGAATTGATCCGGAGAAGTACACGGGATTTGCATTCGGGCTCGGACTTACAAGGCTTGCCATGATGAAATACAATATCAAGGATATTCGTCTGTTCAACAGCGGTAATTTGAAGCAGCTTAAACAGTTTACCAGATAACAAGCAAGGAGAATGGAGGATTAATATGTTAATATCAATGAATTGGATTTCGGAATTTACCGATTTGAACGGAGTGGATATAAAGGAGCTCATTAACCGTTTTACCCTGTCTACCGCCGAGGTTGAGGACGTATACGAGATGGGCAAAAACATCAAGGACGTGGTTGTGGGCAAAATCATTGAGATAAGCGATCATCCCAATTCAAAGAAGCTTCATCTTGTCAAGGTGGATATTGGCACGGAAGTGGTGGAGGCGGTATGCGGCGCGCCAAATATCTTTGTCGGTGCCCTTGTGCCCTTTGCCAAGCTGGGAGGCCGCGTCGGCGACCTGGAGATAAAGGAAGCTTCCATTGCAGGCGTGGTCAGCCGTGGCATGTGCTGTTCCGAAAAGGAGCTTGGCATAAGCGACGACCATTCCGGCGTCATGATACTGGAGGAGGATTATCCTCTTGGCACGGATATCAAGGAGTTCATGCAGCTTGATGATATAGTGTTTGAGGTTGACAACAAATCCCTTACCAACCGACCCGATCTGTGGGGGCATTATGGCATAGCCAGAGAAATCGCCGTGCTTATAAAAAGGCCGTTAAAACCCCTGGAGCGGGTGGATTCAAGTGTTTACAAGCATTTACCGCCCATTGACCTTAAGGTTGAGGATATGGATAAAACGTACCGCTTCAGCTGCATAACCATGGAGAATATAAGCAAGAACCGGTCACCCGTGAATATGAGGATCCGCCTGACATACTGCGGCATGCGCCCGATAAACCTGCTTGCCGACCTTACCAACTATCTGATGCTGGAGATGGGCCAGCCGATGCATGCTTATGACAACAGAAAGGTTAAGGACATCAGGGTCAGGACATTCTCCGAACCCTTTGAATTCCTTACCCTGGACGGCACATACAGAAAGATCGATACCAACACCCTGATGATTTGTGACACGAAGGAGCCCATAGGCATTGCGGGAATCATGGGCGGAGAGCTATCGTCGATTGCGGACGACACCAACTCGGTACTGTTGGAGAGCGCTAATTTCGATGCCGCAAGCATCCGCAAATCCTCTGTAAGACTGGGGCTTAGAACCGATGCCAGTGCCAGGTATGAAAAGGCCCTTGATCCTGAGATGACGGTGCCTGCCATCGAGCGCTTCATGAAGCTACTTATGGATATCGATCCGGGTGTCAGGGTTACATCATGCCTTACGGACTCCTATGTAAAACGCTACAAGGACATTGTGGTCGACTTTGACAAGGCATATGTGGATAAATACACGGGTATAGACATTTCCTCGGACATGATTGAAGAGACCCTGACAGCCCTGGGATTTAAGGTTAACAGAAAGGGTGATTCCTTCAGCGTCGGAGTTCCTTCATGGCGCGCAACCAAGGACGTCACCATTAAGGCCGACATCGTCGAGGAAATCACACGCATTTACGGTTATGACAACTTCAACGCCTATTCCACAAGGAGCCTGCTTACACCCGTTCGTCAAAGCGCGGAAAGGGAAAACGAATACAAGATCAAGACCATGCTGTCATACAAGTTCGACATGAACGAGGTCCACAGCTACATTTGGTATGAGTCCAAGCTGAACAAGGAACTGGGTATCAGGACCGAGCCCAATGTCCGCATCATAAACTCCGTTACGGCCGAGAACGATACCATCCGTTCCACAATGATTCCAAGCCTGCTCGGAATTGTATATAAGAATGTGGATTCATATCCCGAGATTGGTATTTACGAAATAGGCCGTGTTGTTGACGGGCTGAATGAGGACGGCATGTGCAATGAAAGAAAACGCCTTGGCATCGTGCTTGCCAGCAAGAGGCTTACCGAGAAGGAGGTATTCTTCAAGCTCAAGGAAGTAATCGAGCATATGACATTAAGCATAAAGAACGTAACCGCCAGGTTTACCGAGAACAGCAAATATAAAAAATATAATTACGTTCATCCGGTCAACTCGGCGGAGATATACCTGAAGGACCGGGAAATCGGGTACCTTTCGGTCCTTAATCCGATTATCAGGGACAATATAGACAAGAAGCTGAATGTTGTATTTGCCGAGATAGACCTTTACGACATGGAGAAGATAAAGCCCGAGAACCTGGAATACAAAGAGGTTTCCAAGTATCCCGGCGTCACCGTGGACTTAAGCCTGCTTGTCGACAAGGATGTCCGCTACGAGACGCTTCGCGGCTATATCGACATTTATCCCTGCAAGTACCTCAGCAAATACTACCTTATCGATATATTCGAAGACGAGAATTTGCTTCCGGGCAAGAAGAGCGTAACCATCCGCTTCGAATTCGTATCCATGGAGCGCACTCTCGAAAGCAATGAGGTTCAAAGCATGGTGGACGGCCTGCTCGCGGAGCTGAAGAGCAGGAACATCGAATTAAGATAACATTAAGCACCGCTTCGGCGGTGCTTAATTAATGGTGCCTGGCACCGGTACCTTGCACCGATACAAAAATGTTATGGTGAAAGGCAATAATATGTGATAATATTAAGTAAACAATTTAATGAAAGAAGGGATGGTATGCTGAAGGAGTTTAAGAAGTTCGCACTAAGGGGCAACATGATTGACCTGGCGGTTGGTATAATCATCGGCGGAGCGTTCAACTCGATTGTCAATTCATTGGTGAATGACATAATCATGCCGCTGCTTGGATTATTGACAAAAAAGATAGATTTCAGCAACCTGTTCATACCGCTGGACGGGAAACGCTATGATACACTGCAGGCAGCGGAAGCGGCCGAGGCGGCCGTAATCAAGTACGGGCTGTTCCTGTCCAATGTTCTGAACTTTGTTATTATGGCATTTGTGGTATTCCTGCTGGTCAGGTGGATCAACAAGCTCCAAAAACCGGCACCGGCCGCACCTCCCGCAACAAAAAAATGTCCTTACTGCTATTCGGATATTAACAAGGAAGCTACCAAATGCCCTCACTGCACGGCTGATATAGATAAATAAGAAGATAAGAAAGGATCATAAGATGAAGAAATTTGACGGTTTCATGGCGGGAGTAAACCTTGGGGGATGGATATCACAATACGGCAAGGCTGGAAAGGAACGCTTCGATACCTTCATTACAGAAACAGATATCAGGCAGATTGCAGGCTGGGGAATGGATCATGTAAGGCTCCCCATCGATTACATGGTGCTTGAAGATGATGACAGGCCATTTGAGTACAAGGAAGAAGGCTTTTATTATGTGGACAGCTGCATCAGGTGGTGCGAAAAACATAACCTGAATATCATACTGGACCTTCACAGAGCGCCGGGGTATGCATTTTACTTTTTAAATGAGAATACATTGTTCACGGATGAGCACATGCAGAAAAGGTATATCGGGCTGTGGCGATGCATGGCCGAAAGGTATAAGGGCTATGGAAACAACCTGGTCTTTGAGCTGTTAAACGAGCTGGTCGAACCAAACAGCAGCAGATGGAACAATCTCAGCAAAAGGACGGTTGAAGAAATACGCAAGATTGACAGGAACCGCAAAATAATAATCGGCGGCAACCTCTACAACAGCGTCAACACCCTGCATGAGCTTGACCGGATCGATGACGACAACCTGGTTTACACATTCCATTTTTATGAGCCGCATATATTTACCCATCAAAAGGCCGGTTGGGAGCCGCTGCTTAAGGATTTGGAAGTCGACGTAACATATCCTTCGACGGAGGAAACGTATGAGGTTTATTATCCTGAAAGATTAAGGCAGCGGTATTTATTCGGCAAGGTGGTCGACAAGGAATACCTCAGGAGATATATGCAGCCCGCCCTTGATTTTGCAAGGGAGAGGAATGTGCCTCTTTACTGCGGAGAATACGGTGTAATAGACCGGGCTCCCATGGACAGCAGGTTAAATTGGCATAGGGATTTGAGCGATCTGCTTATAGAATATGGGATAGGCAGGGCGGTGTGGACTTATAAGCTTATGAGCTTCCCGCTGGTGGATATTAATTCGGCCGTAATAAGCGACGAACTGGTTAAGATTGTAAGCAGAAAGTAATAGAATAAAACATACCGTTGAAATGGAGATGTAAAATGCTGAAAAGGTTTTATCCGGCACGAATGGCGGAATCACCGTATGTCATTGATTATGACGGCTTGTATAACGAAGGATACAGGGGTATCATATTTGACATAGACAATACCCTGGTTGAACACGGGGCCGATGCTTCCGAAAGGGCTATTAAGCTCATATCAATGCTGAGGGATAAAGGGTTCGAAATATGCCTGATTTCAAACAACAGCAAGGAGCGGGTCGAAAGGTTCAACAAAGACATAAACGTTGATTTCATTTACAACGCCAATAAGCCATCCTCAAAAAGCCTGATAAAGGCGGCAGGGCTCATGGGAACCGATATAAAAAATACGGTATTCATAGGCGATCAGATCTTTACCGACGTATACGGCGCCAACAGGGTGGGTATGCTGTCCTGCCTTGTAAAACCCATCGGGCATGATTATCAGATACAGATTCTCATAAAGCGGGCGCTTGAAAAAATAGTGCTGTGGCATTACGGAAGATACTTAAAACGAACCAAAAAAGGAACTGCCAAGGGGTAACTGATGAGTGCGGATAACATAATCTTAATTGGGTTCATGGGGTCGGGTAAAAGCGCGGTCGGAAGAAAACTGGCCAGGGATATGAATTACCGCTTTGCGGACACCGACCAAATAATAGAAGAAACTGAAGGAATGAAAATCAAGGATATATTTGAAAAGCACGGAGAAGAGCATTTTCGAGACCTGGAGACAGAGCTTCTTAAATCCCTGCTCGAAAAAACTCGCAGAACGGTTCTTTCCACCGGCGGCGGCATGCCTGTAAGGGAAGAAAATGCCGGGCTTTTGCGTTCCATGGGAAAGGTTTTTTATCTGAAAACATCCAAGGAAACGATTATAGGCAGGCTGCATGGTGATGAATCAAGGCCGCTGCTTAAGGGCAACCTGGATGAGAAGGCGGAGAGGCTGCTTAAGTCAAGGGAGCCCATATATGAACGGGCAGCCGACATAACAATCAATACCGACGGAAAAACCATTGACGAAATTATTAATGAAATAAAGATGCACATTCGCAGAGATTAGAGCTTACGGATGATGAATATCTTTACAACAGCTAAAAAGAACCTACGGAGGGTCATTATGAAAATTCTTGTAATCAACGGTCCAAACCTCAATTTCCTGGGTATAAGGGAGAAAAACATATACGGAAGCAGGGATTATGCCGCGCTGGTTGAAATGATAGAGCAAAAGGCAAAGGAGATGGGCATAGAAGCCGAAACCTTCCAGAGCAACAGTGAAGGGGCAATCATTGACAGGATTCAAAGGGCCTATTTTGAAGACATTGACGGAATTATCATAAACCCTGCCGCATATACCCATTACAGCTATGCCATAAGGGATGCCCTGGCGATTCACAGCATACCGAAGATTGAGGTTCATATATCGAATATTCATGAGAGGGAAGAATTCAGGAGAATTTCCGTGACCGCTCCGGTGTGCAACAAGCAGATTATGGGGCACGGACTGGAAGGGTACCTGATGGCGATGGAAGAGATGGTAAAGCTTTGCACAGGCAAGTAACGCGGGGCATAATAATAAATCATATAAGAATAGGAAGGATATCTATGAACAACTATAAGAGAGTACAGGAGATTAACAAAAAGCTTGGACTGGATGCCGTGCTTGTATCGAATGGCTGCAATATGCGCTATATAAGCGGTTTTACCGGCGAAACAGGATATCTTTTTATATCCGACAGGCATCATATGGTTATAACCGACTTCCGCTATACCTACCAGGCGGAGATGGAAGCGGAAGGTTACGAGATTGTAACCATAGGCAGCGGCGGCTACGAGGAAGCCATAAATGAAATCCTTAAGAATGATAATGTAAAACGCCTTGGATTTGAAGCAAAGGACATGCTTTATTCAAAGTACCGGGAACTTAAGGACAAGCTGAATGTGGACGAGCTGGTTCCTGTTAACGATGAGATAACAAGATTGCGCAGAATAAAGACTTCGAGGGAGATTGAATATATAAGACAGGCCGAAAGCATTGGTGACAAGGTGTTTGCGGAGATTTTGGATTTTATCAGGCCCGGAATGACGGAGCTTGAGATTGCCGCAAGAATCGAGTACCTGCTTAAGGTTTACGGCGCCCAGAGAACCAGTTTCCCTGCCATTGTGGCGTCCGGGGTAAATTCATCCATGCCCCATGCCGTACCCACCGAAAAGAAAATCGAATATGGGGATTTTCTTACCATGGATTTCGGCTGCGTGTATAACGGCTACTGTTCGGATATGACAAGAACCATAGTAATAGGAAAAGCATCGGACAGGCAGAAGGAAATATACAACCTGGTTCTTAAGGCGCAGCTGGCAGCCCTCGAAGCCATAAAACCGGGACTGAAGGGCAAGGAAATAGACAAGGTGGCAAGGGATATAATCTATAATGCCGGATATGAAGGCTGCTTCGGCCACGGCCTTGGTCACAGTGTCGGGTTGTTTATACATGAAGAGCCCAGGCTTTCTCAGAATGAGGAAGATATAATAGAAGCAGGAATGGTGGAAACCGTGGAACCTGGAATATATATCAGGGGCTTCGGCGGTGTCAGGATAGAGGACCTGGTGGTCGTTACTGGGGACGGTTATGAGAACCTGACACATTCCGACAAAACTTTGATTGAATTATAGCTTAAAGGGAAAAAATTGTTGCAAATCATGACCGTTTATTATACACTTAGTAGTTGTAGTTAATATTAAGGAGGAATAATTGTATGATTTCAGCAGGCGATTTCAGAAATGGGCTGACAGTCGAGATAGAAGGCGTTGTATACCAGATAGTAGAATTCCAGCATGTAAAGCCCGGTAAGGGAGCGGCTTTTGTAAGGGCAAAACTCAGAGATATAAAGAATGGCGGTGTTACTGAAAGAACATTCCGTCCAACTGAAAAATTCCCGCCGGCGATTATAGACAGAAGCGACATGCAGTACCTGTACAGGGACGGAGACCTGTATCATTTCATGAACGTGGAAACATATGACCAGATTGCTTTAAACGAAGAAACCGTAGGCGATGCCCTTAAGTTCGTGAAGGAAAATGACATGGTCAAGATGCTGTCCCACAATGGTGTTGTATTCGCAGTTGAGCCGCCTCTTTTTGTTGAGCTTGAGGTAACCCACACAGAACCGGGATTCAAGGGAGATACCGCTACAGGTGCTTCAAAGCCTGCTACCGTTGAAACCGGAGCAACCGTTCAGGTTCCCCTGTTCGTTAACACCGGAGACAGAATCAGCATAGACACAAGAACCGGCGAGTACATGAAGAGAGTATAGCCAACCTGACAGAGAGTATGTTGTAAGCAGGGAATCGGGCAAAACAACAGGAATAGATTATATAGAACAGATAATATGCAAAACAAAGCGTAATCAATAGAAGATATTCTGATGATTACGCTTTATTCATTGCAAGCCGGGATTTTATATGCTCCGGCATTTTTTATATTTAATTTGCCGTAATATGCTCAAGCAGTTCATCGGTTATCCTGTCAATTATGGCATCGTCAAGCCTAATATTCCTGAAGTATTCCTCCGCCTGCTTGGCCTGCGCCACCAGCATGGGAAGGCCCGTAACGGCGAATATGCCAAGGCTTTTAGCCTGTTTTGCCAGCTTTGTTTCAAGCGGGTTGAATATCACATCCACTACGGCTTTACAGCGGGTAAACGGTGCCAGGTCGATGGGTGAGGCATCGATGTTCGGATACATGCCCACAGGGGTTGTATTAACTATAATTTGTGCGTCGCTGTGTTCGGCAAGGCATTCCCCATAAGAGATATGCTTTCTTCCTTCCGTGTGCCCGCATGCTTCCGGGCGCCTGCTTACAAGTAATATTTCATCCGCGCCAAGGCTGTCAAGTACGGCGGATGCGGTCTTGGATGTACCTCCCGTACCGAGAATCAGGCATTTTCTGCCCTTGATACCGATGCCGCTTTTGACAATCAGATACGTAAGCCCGTAAAAATCGGTATTGTAGCCGGTAAGCCTGCCGTTTTCATTTACTATGGTGTTTACGGCGCCAATCCTTTCCGCCAGGGGATGTATCTCGTCAAGGTAAGGGATAACCTTTTCCTTGTAGGGTATGGTTACATTTATGCCGGTAAATTCCTTTTTTCTCATGAACTCATGAAATTCTACCTCGTTCAGAGGTATCAGTTCATATGGCTCATCAACCATCTTTTCATGGATAAGCTTGGAGTAGCTGTGTCCGAGCTTTTCGCCGATTAAACCGTATCTCATGTTCTTCCCCATTTCCTATATATTGTCGACTGATTTAACAACCCGATACATTTTGCCCGAAAATTATATGTGACCATGGCTTTTGATGCGGCCATAGCCTTCCGGTTGGTTCTATTATAAAGAAACAATAAAAAAATGCAATAAAAAGATTCCGTTAAACCCCGTCATATTTTCATATGGAAGGAATATATTGTTTTAAGAAGTTGGATAAGCCTTGGGGAGAGATATGCAGCATGAAGACAAAAGACGAAGTTCTCAAGATATTCTCATTAAAGCTTAGGGCTATCCTGGGCAGGCTTGAGATTGACTTTGGCGGCTTGCAGGAAATACGCCTTAGAATCAACAGCCCGCTGGCCATAAGCTACAACAACAGGGAATATTTTGTTACCGAGAATGCAAGCCTTGCGGACAATCCGTCTGACGGCGTCATCATATCCAAAAACGAAATCAGGGAGACCATGGAGTACATAAGCAATTATTCCATGTATGCCTTTGAGGAAGAAATCCGCCAGGGCTTTATAACCATAAGCGGGGGACACCGGATTGGGATAACAGGGAAAACCATAATCCAGGATGACGCCATAAAGGGCATGAAGCACATATCATACATTAACGTAAGGCTTGCCCATCAGGTAAAGGGCTGTGCCGATGAGGTTCTCCCATACCTGGTGGATGAGAAAAACAGATGCATTTATCATACCCTGATTATTTCCCCGCCGAAATGCGGCAAGACAACCCTGCTTCGGGACATCATAAGGCAGATTTCCGACGGCAGCAGGTATCTTCCGGGCATAAATGTCGGAGTGGTGGACGAGCGGTCGGAAATAGGGGCGTGCTATATGGGGGTCCCGCAGAACGAGCTGGGCATAAGGACCGACATCCTGGATTGCTGTCCAAAAGCAAAGGGTATGATGATGCTTATCAGGTCAATGTCTCCTCAGGTAATAGCCGTCGATGAGATCGGCTCAAGAGAGGACCTGGAGGCAATAAGCCATGTAATAAGCTGCGGCTGCAAATTAATTGCCACCGTACACGGAAGCTCCATTGAGGATATCAGGAGCAAGCCGGTGCTTGGCGAGCTTCTGCAAAACAGGGTTTTCGAGCGGTACGTAATACTTAACAATATTAAAAGAATAGGCCATCTTAGTGAAATATGCGATACGTCCGGAAACAGGATTTATTATTCCGGGTATTAGCTTAAAGGAGGTATCGGGATGCAGATTACAAAGGTTGTCGGGTGCATACTTATAATCCTCTCCTCTGCCCTGATGGGGTTTTATTACAGCGGAGAGCTGAAATCAAGGGTAAACAACTTGAAGGAGCTGAGAAAGCTGATTGTGCTTTTGAGGGGAGACATAAGATACGGCAATACCCCACTTCCTGAAGCAATCTGTGCGATAGCAAGAAGGCATGAGGGTGTTTTTAAAGGTTTTTTTGCAAGGGTATCGGAAAAGCTGGGCGAGAATTCGGGCAGCACCTTTGCCCAGGTATGGGCGGAAGCGGTAAACGGCGAGCTTATACAGACTTCCCTTAACAGGAAGGACAAGTCGGGTCTTGTCCAATTCGGAGAAAATCTCGGATACCTGGACAAGGAGATGCAGCTTAACACGCTTGACCTGTATCTTTCACAGCTTGAGGACGAGATAAGTGACTTGTCAAAAACGGTTAAGGAAAAATCATACCTTTACAGCACCCTGGGGATTATGGCGGGAATATTCATATCAATCATTTTAATCTGAAAACGGACAAAGCGTACATGTTTTTAATATTTGCAGAAAGGCACTGCATCGGAAAATGCGGGGGTTGGAATGGACATCTATTTGATTTTAAGAATTGCCATAGTAGGTATATTGGTCACCATACTTAATCAGATTTTAAAACAGTCGAACCGGGACGAGCTGGCGTTTTTGACCAGCCTTGCCGGGTTGATTTTGGTCCTGTTCTGGATTATCCCTTATATTTCCGAGCTGTTTTCATCGATTAAAGACCTGTTCAGCATGATGTAGTGCGGAAGGGAGGCCGGCTGTCTGATGGTAAATGTGGCCATAATCGGCATTATCTCGGTATTATTGGCTATCGCGTTTAAAAAAGGAAGGGAAGAGTATTCCCTGTATATAAGCATTGCGGCCTGCTTTATTATCCTGTTTTTAGGCATTGGAAAGCTGGAAACCATTCTTGATACCATAAACAGGCTCCAGGGATATATAAAAATAAACAGTGCTTATATAAACATACTGGTGAAAATCATAGGAATCACCTATGTAACCGAGTTTGCCGCGGCCTTATGCAAGGACAGCGGATACCAGTCCATAGGGGAGCAGGTGGAGCTGGTAGGCAAGCTTTCCATACTGGCCATAAGTATGCCTATTCTGCTTGCCTTGCTTGATACGATCAACAACTTCCTGACGGTGGGGTGACTTGTTTTATGTTATATGATCATGGAAATTCGTTTAATGAAACACAGCGTATTTGACGCACAGCATAAATGGATGGATATAAAGGATGATAATCATGAATGGGAATGCAAGGCCTTCAAGGCTTCGACATCATATATTCAGGTTGGTATGTATTGTATTGCTTGCCGTTGCTTTCATTATTATATATGCTCCGGGCACGGCATTTGCATATTATTTGGATGATGACATTAACTACGACGACATCCAGCGGGCCATAGACAACATCATGAAGCGGGAGGATTCATTTGATTTCGAGGAATATGTAAACAAGCTGATGTCCGGTGAGGAAACCTTTTCACTGGCGGCAATAGCAGACAAGCTGGTCATGTCGGTAAAGGAAGAGATCAGAGCTCATATGACCACCTTCGGACGGCTTATATCCATAGCCATAATAACGGCTTTGTTTACAAATCTGTCCATGGCGTTCAAGCACCAACAGGTATCTGAAACCGGATATTATGTTACCTACCTTCTTCTGTTCGGGCTTCTTATAAGCTCACTGGCAAATGCGTCACAGATAGCCTCGGATGTTATCGGACAAATACTTGAGTTTATGAAAGCCCTGGTTCCGGCTTATTATATGGCGGTGGCATTTTCTGCGGGAAGCGTGTCATCATATGCATTTTACAAGGCGGCCCTGATAATAATCGCCCTGGTGGATTTTGCGATTATCAAGGTGATAATACCGATGGTGAGCTTTTATCTTATCATCATTCTGGCAAACAACCTGTCCAGGGAGGATATGCTTTCAAGACTGGCGGAGCTGCTGGAGGTTGTCATTCAATGGACGTTAAAAAGTCTGCTTGCCGCGGTCGTAAGCTTCCAGGCAATACAGGGGCTTATTATGCCTGTGGCCGACCAGGTAAAAAGGTCTGCATTGCTTAAGGTATCCAACGCCCTTCCGGGAGTGGGGAATGCCGTGGGAAGCGTTGCGGAAACCGTAATAGGCGCGGGAATCCTGCTTAAGAATGCCATAGGCACCGCCGGGTTGATTGTAATAATCATAATATGCTCGGTTCCCGTGATACAGCTTCTTGCGGTTACCCTGATATACAAGCTAAGCAGCGCGGCTTTGCAGCCCATTTCGGACAAAAGAATAGTCGAATGTGTAAGTGCCTCGGCAAAATCGTCGCAGATGCTGCTTCAATGTGTATTAGTCGGGGCGGTTTTATTTATATTGTCCATAACAATAGTTGCCGTATCGACCGGCAAGGTTGTTTAAGGTTTTGAATCCCGGAGGTTAATAAGGCAATCATGGGAGAGATATTTTCGTGGGTTAAGAATATTGTCATTTACCTGATTTTAAATACAATCATTATGAACCTGCTGGGGAACAGCAGCTACAAGAAATACATAAGCATCGTATCGGGCATGATCCTGTTGCTTATTGTCATATCCCCGCTGCTTAAGCTTCTTGACATGGAGCATATCCTGGATTATTACCTTAATGTTAATATATTCCAATCAGACATTTCGGAGTTCAGGGACGAACTGAGGGTCATGGAGGACAAGAAGAAAGACGCGGTTATAGCAGGTCTTAAGGAAAGAATCAGGAACCAGGTGTCGGATATGCTGCTTGAGTCCAACCTGTATCTTTATGATTTTCATGTTGATATTTCTGATGATGACGGCGAAAGCGGAAGCGGCGGTTTTGGAAGCATAAGGTCGATGTCAATAACCGCGGGGTACCTGGAGCAGGCCAAGGTACCGGTATTCAAGGTTGACATCGGCAGAATCGAAATATCGGATATCGGCATCGGAGATGGGGGCGGTCCTTCCGGCAGATATGAAGACAGCAGCGAACAGAAACCGCCTTCACCCGAGGAAATACAAATAAAAAATAGATTGTCCGACTTCTATAATTTGGAACAAGATAATATAAATATTAGTATAAAGGGAGAGTAGTACATTAATGGAAAAGAAAAAGCTATCCCTGAAAGATATCGGAATACCAAAGCTGGTGATGATGTTTGCGGCCGGGGTTTTGCTTATCCTGCTTTCATTTCCGGGATTGTTCAGCGAAAGCGGAAAGGATTCGGGAAAAGGCAAAAAAACCGCTACGGAATCATCGGACCTGCAAAATGATGCGAATACGACAAGCTATAGTTTGAATACCTATGTATCAGAATTGGAAGGCAGGCTTGAGAACATCCTTCGGAAAGTGAACGGCATCGGGGAAGTCAAGGTGATGATTACCCTTAAGGATTCCGGGCAGCAGGTTCCGCTTAAGGATGTACCGTATACTCAGGAAAGCCTCAGTGAAGAAGACGGGGAGGGCGGAAGCAGGAAAAACAACCGGATTGAAAAGGAAGAAAGCACTGTCTTGGTTACGGACGGGGATGGAAATACCCAGCCTTACATATTACAGGTACGGGAGCCCGAGGTTGAGGGGATTCTTGTTATCGCCGAGGGCGGGGACAATGTATTGATAATTAAGGACATAATTGAGGCTGCACAGGTATTATTTAATATTCCTGCGCATAAAGTTAAGGTAATGAAGATGAGTGACGGCATTAAATAATCAGGAGGTTATAATGAAAAATATATTCAAGAAAAACCAGATCATAATAACGGCACTAGCAATTATGATTGTGATTGCCGGTTATTTGAGTTTTACCAATAACGACAAGCCGGATGATTCGGATGCGGTTGATACGGCAGGTTCGGATTATGAGGTTGTGACCGATGATATGGGAACGGATTTTGCCCAGAATACAACAGATACAGGAGATACGACCAATGATGAAACCACCGGCGTAACCGACGGTACGGATAATGGTGTAACCGACGGTGATGCCACGACACTGGATGCCGCCGATGATGAGAATGACGAAACCACCCCTGTAAACCTGGAGTCAAATGAACTGGGCGACCTGTCCGATGACGACCTGCTGTCCTCTGCCAACAGGGTAACCGATACGGGCGAAATTGAAGTTGAGGATATACCGGGAGAAGCGGTTCTTGCAAGCACGGTTCTTGACGGCAGCTTCTTTATCAGCAAGAAGATTGAACGGGAGCAGGACCGGGCAAGGAGCAAGGCGGATCTTCAGGCCCTTATTGAGAGCACCAATATATCCGAAGAAGCCAAGCAGCCGGTTATAGAGAGATTGATTGAGCTGACACGTATCGCCGAGATTGAGAACAATACCGAGATAATGCTTGAGGCCAAGGGCTTTGCCGATGCCATGGTTACAATGAATGCCGGCGGTGATGTTAATGTCATAATCAACACACCGTCCCTGACGGATCAGCAGCTGGCCATAGTGGAGGACATTGTACTTAACGAAACCAATACAACGATTGATAAAATAACGATAAATCCCGTGGTGGTATACGAATAATTATTATTTCATTGCAAAAGATACGAAGTTTGGTATAATACTATATAACGAATGCAGCTTAATGCCGAGTTATATAGGATACCGAATAAATATAACATAGGAGGTATTTTTCGTGAATAAGGAACCTGAAATCAGAAACACATATAAAATACATGAAAACGGAAAGATTGGCGAGGTACAGATAGCCGATGAGGTTGTGGCGGTTATTGCAGGACTTGCGGCTTCCGAGGTTAAGGGTGTGGCGGCGACCGGCAGCAATGTGACGAACGAGATAGTAAGCAAGTTTGGCAAGAAGAACCTATCCAAGGGTATCAAGGTCCTGGTCGGTCCGGACAGTGTGTCGGTGGATATGGCCCTGACTATAGATTATGGATACGGAATACCTGAGACCGCAAAGCTGGTCCAGGAAAAGGTTAAGAACGCCATAGAAAACATGACGGGACTTACTGTTAAGGAAGTTAACGTCAGAATTGCAGGAGTCAACATAGTTAAAGAATAGTTGTACCAAATCAGGGGATGTTGCGGGCGTACTCACAGGCTGCCGTATGGCATGGCAGCGGCAGCACCCCCTTTTTAGAGTGCTTAAAGCGGAGGAAACCAAGTTGACCAGGAGAGAAATCAGGAAAAACATATTTTTATTGCTTTTCCGCAAGGAGTTTCATGACAGCGAGGCCATGACGGAGCAGCTGGACATTCACATGTCACTCCTTGAGAGTGCCACGGACGAGGACAAGGCATATATTTATGACCGGATTAAGGCGATAATGGAAAAACTTGATGACATTGACAGCATGCTTTCATCTGTGGCCAGCGGCTGGAGCCTAAACCGCATGGGAAAGGTTGAGCTTGCTATTCTCAGGCTGGCCGTGTATGAGATGCGTTTTGACGAGAGTATTCCTGTCAAGGTTGCAATAAATGAAGCGGTGGAGCTTGCGAAGCAGTTCGGCGGGGATGACGCCCCCGGATTCGTCAACGGTGTGCTTGCAAAGCTAGCATAAACATGGAAATGAGGTAGCACATGAGACAGGCCTATACGGTTACCGAGGTTAATCTTTATATAAAGAACATGTTTTTAAAGGACCCGTACCTCAACAGCATTTATGTCAAGGGCGAGGTTTCCAACTGTAAATACCATACGTCCGGGCATATTTATTTTACCCTGAAGGATGCCCAGGGACAACTGGCTTGCGTCATGTTTGCCGGGCAGCGGAAAGGGCTCACTTTTCGCCTGGAAGAAGGACAAAGCGTAATAGTCTTTGGAAGCATAAGCGTATATGAGAGGGACGGAAAATACCAGCTGTATGCCAGCCAGATTGTGCTGGACGGCCTGGGCGTATTGTACGAGCGCTTTGAGAAGCTGAAGAAGGACCTGGAGGCCGAGGGGCTGTTTGATAAAAGCCATAAGAAACCCATACCTCCGTATCCGAAAAGAATTGGTATTGTAACGGCCGCCACCGGAGCGGCAATCCAGGATATATGCAATATAGCAAGACGCAGGAACCCCTACGTGCAGCTGATATTATACCCGGCCCAGGTGCAGGGAGAGGGAGCGGCTGAAAGCGTGGTCCGCGGCATAAAGGTGCTGGACAAGCTGAACCTTGATGTGATAATTGTCGGAAGAGGCGGAGGCTCAATCGAGGATTTATGGGCGTTCAACGAAGAGATTGTGGCCAGGGCGATATATGCATGCAATACGCCGGTTATATCCGCAGTCGGCCATGAAACGGATGTAACCATAGCCGACTTTGTGGCGGACCTTCGGGCACCCACACCGTCCGCAGCAGCGGAGCTTGCCGTGAATGATTACATGGCATTTGCCAATTTGCTGCAGGATTATAAAAGGCGGCTGTACAAGGGTGTGATGCACAACGTTACATACCAGAAATCAAGGCTTAGGGAATTAAAGCTCCGATTATACTATGCGAGCCCATCCTATCAGATAAAGCAAAAAAGGCAGCAGCTTATGGATATGGAGCAGAGGATTTCCGGATGCATGGACAGGAAGCTTAAGGATGCAAGACATAAGCTTGAAATATACATAACGAAGCTGGAGGGATTGTCTCCTCTTACCAAGCTTAAGAAAGGATACGCCATGGTAAGAGGCGCGGACGGCAAGCCCGTGCAGAGCGTCGGAAATGTCAAAAAGGATGACCTGCTTACAATCACACTTATTGACGGAGATATCGTTTCACGGGTGGAGGATAAAAAGGAAATAAACAGGGAAGGCAATTAACAGGATTTGGAGGTTAAAATGGGAGAGAAGGAATTCAAACTGGAGGAAGCGTTTGAAAGATTGAACAATATAATCGAAGAGCTTGAAAAGCCCGATATCAGCCTTGAGCAGTCATTTGCCCTGTACCAGGAAGGCATGAAGCTGCTTAAGGAAAGCAACGCGTCCATCGACAAGGTGGAGAAGGAACTTATTATACTTAGTGAAAATGGAGAAACCGATGAGCTTTAAACAGGAACTTGAAAAGCGGGTATCAAGGATAAATGATATTATTTCAGGTTATCTTCCCAGGGAAGAAGGCTATTACAAAACGGTTCTTGAAGCCATGAACTACAGCATTACCGCAGGAGGCAAGCGAATCCGCCCGATGCTGATGCTTGAAACCTTCTGCCTTTTTAATGGCAGGGATTATAAGGTTTTATATCCCTTCATGGCCGCAATAGAAATGATCCATACCTATTCCCTTGTTCATGACGACCTGCCCGCCATGGACAACGACGACTACCGTAGGGGGAGAAAGACCACCCATAAAGTATATGGGGAAGCCATGGCCATTCTGGCTGGAGACGGCCTGCTTACGCTGGCGTTTGAAACGGCAGCGGGCGCGTATGAGAAGGTTGATGGGAATCCGGAAACCGCCCTTATAGTCTACAAAAGAATATTGAGAGCGTACAGGATTTTGGCTGAGAAAGCCGGAGTCCATGGAATGGTCGGAGGGCAGGTTATCGACATCGAGTTCGTTGGGAAAAAAATCACGAAGGACAGGCTTGACAGGATGTATCTGCTTAAGACCGGTGCGTTAATCGAAGCCTCGATGGTTATTGGAGCGATACTTGCGGGAGCATCGGATGAGGATATAGATGTTGTCAGGGATATAGCGATAAATGTCGGGCTGGCATTCCAGATAAGGGACGATATTCTTGATGTGACTAGCAGTGATGAGGTCCTGGGAAAACCCACCCATTCCGACGAAAAAAATGACAAGCCGACCTATGTATCCATTATGGATATAGACAGGGCCGCAAAAGAGGTGGAAGCCGTTACCGGCAGGGCGGTTAAGGCTTACGAATCACTGCCGTACAAAAACGATTTTCTGATAGATTTGATTATGTACCTGATAAACAGGGAAAGGTAATTATTACTCCGGCCGGTCATACCGGTCTGGATGTTTGAGGTGGTAGGAATGCCGGGTTTGCTGGATTATATAAACAACGCCAATGACATAAAGAATATAAAACCACAGGATTATAAGAGGCTCGCCAGGGAAATCCGTTCTTTTCTTATTGAGAAGGTCAGTAAAACGGGGGGACATCTGGCTTCCAACCTGGGAGTCGTGGAGCTGACCATGGCCCTGCACCTGTTTTTGGATTTTCCCAAGGATAAGCTGATTTGGGATGTGGGCCATCAAACCTATACCCACAAGCTGCTCACAGGCCGGAAGGATCAGTTTGATACCCTAAGGCAGATGGGCGGAATAAGCGGATTCCCGAAGAGAAAGGAAAGCCCGGCTGACGCGTTTGACACGGGACACAGCTCCACCGCCATATCCGTAGCCCTTGGAATGGTTAAGGCCAGGGATTTAAAGGGTGAGGACAACAAGGTTGTAGCGGTGCTGGGTGATGGGGCACTGACGGGAGGCCTTGCATTTGAAGCCCTGAATAATGCGGGCAGGCTGAAAACAAATATGATAATTGTCTTAAATGACAATAACATGTCCATATCGAGGAATGTCGGCGGCATGGCAAATTACCTGGCAAAGCTCAGGACCAGTACCAGGTACACGGAGTTCAAGGCGAATATGGAAAACACGCTGGTTAAGAACCTGCCGGGCGGCAAGGAATTTGTAAATGTCCTGAAACGGTCAAAGGACGCCGTCAAGTACCTGATGCTTCCCAACATGTTTTTTGAGGACATGGGGCTTACTTATATAGGACCTATTGACGGCCATAATGTAGAAGCAATTCTATCCGCCCTGCAGACCGCAAGCAGGACGAAAAAAGCGGTGGTTGTTCATGTTATAACCAAGAAGGGCAAGGGATATATGCCCGCCGAGAACAACCCCAGCAAATTTCATGGGATATCGCCGTTTTGCATAGACAACGGGGAGCCGGTGGGGGAGTGCAACGGAGCCTCCTATACGCAGGTATTTGCTTCCTCGCTGGTACGGCTGGCCAGGCAGAATGAAAAGATTGTGGCAATTACTGCGGCCATGCCATACGGTACGGGCTTAAGTGCCTTTAAGAAGCATTTCCCCGACAGGTTTTTTGACGTGGGAATAGCGGAGGGACATGCCGTGACATTCGCGGCAGGCCTTGCCGCGGAAGGCTTCAGGCCGGTGGTTGCGGTTTACTCCACCTTTCTGCAGAGGGCTTACGACCAGATTGTGCATGATGTATGCTTAAACAGGCTGCCCGTGGTATTTGCCGTTGACAGGGCGGGAATTGTCGGCCGTGACGGTGAGACCCACCAGGGGACCTTTGATTTGTCTTACTTGAGCCATATCCCGAATATGGTCGTAATGGCTCCGAAGAACAAATGGGAACTGGACAAGATGCTGGAATTTGCCCTGTCCCATGACGGGCCGGTGGCCATTCGGTACCCGAAGGGTGAGGCATACCGGGGCCTTGATGAACACAGGGAACCGATTATATTCGGTAAAAGCGAGATAATATATAAAGAAAAGGATATAGCCATACTTGCGGTCGGAAGCATGGTTGAGACCGCAGTATCGGTGGTTGAGCTTCTTAATCGGAACGGAAAAACCGCCACATTGGTCAATGCCAGGTTTGTTTCGCCGGTTGATGAGGAAATGCTTGAGGAGCTGGCCAGGGACCATGTGATGTTTGTGACAATGGAAGACAATGTAAGAATCGGAGGCTACGGCCAACAGGTTTCGGATTATATATGCAGAAGCAACAAGCAAGGTATCAGGCACCTTAATTTCTCCGTACCCGAATGCTTTGTCGAGCAGGGCGGTGTGGAGGAGCTTTATGAAAAGTTAAGGCTTGACGCAAAGAGCATTACCGACAGGATTCTTGATGAGCTGTGATTACCTATGGAGTGGAGATTGATATGAAGGAGCGACTGGATGTTCTTTTGGTAAACAGGAACCTGGCCGAGTCCAGGGAGAAGGCAAAAGCCATCATCATGTCGGGAAATGTATATGTAAACGGGCAGCGTGAGGATAAAGCAGGAAGCAGGTTCAGCACGGATGTGTCCATAGAGGTTAAGGGTGACAGGCTTAAATATGTAAGCCGGGGAGGCCTTAAGCTGGAAAAAGCGCTGGAAGTGTTCCCTATCGAGCTTGACGGGAAGATATGCATGGATGTGGGCGCTTCAACAGGCGGTTTTACGGACTGCATGCTGCAGAACGGGGCCGCCAGGGTATACGCAATCGATGTGGGAACAAACCAGCTTGCCTGGAAGCTAAGGCAGGATGAGCGGGTTGTTTCCATGGAGAAGACCAATATCCGCTACCTGACTCCCGAAGATATTGGGGATGAAATATCATTTGCGTCGATAGACGTATCTTTTATTTCCCTGACCAAGGTTCTTCTTCCCGTGAAAAATGTGCTTAAGCAGGACGGGGAGGTCGTGTGCCTGATTAAACCCCAGTTTGAGGCCGGCAGGGAGAAGGTTGGGAAAAAGGGCGTCGTAAGGGACAAGGAGGTTCACGTCGAGGTAATCCGGACTGTCTCATCCTACGCGGATGAAATCGGGTTTGGCTGTGCGGGCCTTGATTTTTCGCCAATAAAGGGCCCCGAAGGGAATATTGAGTACCTGCTTTATTTAAAGAATTCACAGGATGGAAGGATAGAAGAGAAAGTCATACGGGACATCGTAAACATTGCCCACAATAAGCTGTCACTTGAAATCCATGGTATTATATGATACACTTTTAGCAGTAATTAGGAGTAAAAGTATGGATAGATTCTTGGTCATTACAAATGAAAGGAAAGACAAGGGCAATACCGTAACAAGGCAGATTGAGGATTATATCAAGGCCTCGGGCAGAATGTGCACGCTGATAGGCATGCATGACCTGGAAAAGAACGGGTTCCTGCCGGACCCGGAAGCGCAGTGCGCAATTGTCCTAGGCGGAGACGGAACCTTGATTCGCTGCGCGGCTTGCCTGATGCGGCAGGATATTCCACTGCTGGGGATTAACCTAGGTACCATAGGATTTCTTGCTGAGATAGAAAAGCATCATATCACCGAAGCGCTGGACAGACTGTTTGCCGATGACTACAAGCTGGAGAACAGGATAATGCTTCGGGGAGAGGTCTGCAGGAGAGCCGGCGGAAGGCCGCCTGACGACAACGTTATGCCGGCATGCCATGCGCTGAATGATATAGTTATTACGAGAAAAGGCCTTTCAAGGATAATAAGTCTGCAGATATATGTTAATGACGAACTGATGGATAACTACAGGGGTGACGGCGTGATAATATCCACTCCCACGGGTTCGACTGCATACAACCTTTCGGCCGGCGGCCCGATAATATCTCCGAAGGCGGATGTCATGGTTATCACACCGATTTGCCCTCATTCCTTAAGCCCGAGAAGTGTGGTGGTGTCTGCGGATGATGCTGTCAAGGTTGTTGTCAGAAGAAGCAAGAAGACCCAGAATGACGAAGCGATAGCTACATTTGACGGGCAGACGGTTATTGATCTGGGAACTGATGACGAGATACTTATAAAAAAGGCTCAATATACAACAAGTCTAATCCGTCTGGGCAAGACAGGTTTATATGAAATATTACGCTCCAAGCTGACAAGCGGCAGCGATTTCTAAATAATATAGAAAGGCACTGGTATAAGAGTATGAAGATTAGCAGGCAAAATAAGATTCTGGATTTGATCAACAGATATGATATTGAAACCCAGGAAGAACTGGCCGAATGGCTGATGAAAGAAGGCTATAACGTGACTCAGGCAACGGTATCGAGAGACATAAGAGAGCTCAAGCTGACCAAGGTTGCCGTGGACGGCGGAAGGCAGAAATATATCTCAATTCACAAGACCGAGCCCGGCATGAGTGAGAAATACACCAGGGTTCTCAGGGAAGGCTTTGTGTCCATGGATATGGCGCAGAATATCCTTGTAATCAAGACTGTATCAGGTATGGCCATGGCCGTGGCTGCCGCTCTTGACGCGCTGCACCTGGAAAATGTGGTCGGATGCATAGCCGGTGACGACACCATTATGTGCGCCATACGAACAGCCGAGGATACGGTAAAGGTTATGGATAAACTTAACAAGATATTAAAAAATGCCGAATAAATCATAAAAATTACTTGCAATGTTATTAGGTAAGGAGAGTTATTATGTCCGGACATTCGAAGTTTGCTAATATAAAGCATAAGAAACAGAAAAATGATGCTGTTAAGGGCAAGATATTTACAAAGCTCGGGCGTGAGATTGCGGTTGCCGTTAAGGAAGGCGGCCCCGACCCGAATATCAACGGCCGATTAAGAGATGTTATCGCAAAGGCTAAATCCTACAACATGCCCAACGATACCATAGAAAGAAGCATCAAGAAGGCAGCCGGAGACGATGAGGGAGCCGCCTACGAAGCCGTAACATATGAAGGATACGGTCCGAACGGAATCGCCATTATTGTTAATGCATTGACCGACAATAAGAACAGGACAGCCGCCAATGTGCGGAGCGCATTCACCAAGGGCGGCGGAAATGTGGGAACCACAGGCTGCGTATCCTTCATGTTCGACCGCAAGGGTCAGATAATCATAGACAAAGAGGAGTGCGACATGAAGGGCGACGACCTGATGCTCATTGCCCTGGACGCCGGAGCGGAGGATTTTGTAGAGGAAGATGACAGCTTTGAAATCATAACCGATCCTGATTCATTCAGCCAGGTAAGGGAAAGCCTGGAGAAACAGGGTATCCCCATGGTACAGGCGGAGGTTACGATGATTCCCCAGACCTGGGTTGAGCTGACCGATGAACAGGCCATCAAGAACATGAACAGAATCCTGGAGCTGCTCGAAGATGACGATGATGTCCAGGAAGTATATCATAATTGGGATGAGTAGGTTGGAACTGTGAGAATAAATAAATTTTTTCCCTCCGGAATATCATAACGATTGATATGCCGGAGGGATATTTTTATGTTTTTTTGAAGGTAATAGAGGAATTTATCCTGAGATTAGGATTAGGAAAGATATCAAATTTAATATTATTTTACATGGGAAAATATGTTGAAATATAGCTTTATTTGATGTACGATAATAATAAAATTTCTATATAGAATTTTTAATACTGATTATTGGACACCAAAAAGTATAGATAAAATAATTTGGACATTAAGAGATTAATAATTTGGAATATCGAAATTGTTAATCTAGTTAATATGGCGGTAAGGAGGATACTACCATTCACTCCTATATCTTAACGGATAAGGAGTGATTTTTACTGGCAAAGGTTTTGTAATGACGGTTTGCATATTGAAATATAGTACATAAGTATTAGGAACACCTGCTGTATACCTGAAACAGGATTGAATGTATTTGTAAAAAATAAATAGTTGTATTATAATACAAACAGGTATACATTTATATAGAGTTCAATCACCGGACGGCATACAACAGATAGTACAAAAGTATCATATATGAATCTTATTCGTGTAAGTGCAAGCAATTGGATATAACATGAATCTGATTGCTTTTAAAATATATTGGAAGGGGATAATATAATGAAAATATTGTTTTGCAATATTGCCTGGCTGGACTATTACAAAGGGATTTATGAGGGCGTCGACGAGCCCGTCGGCGGCGGCGATTATGTAAAGAAGACCAGGGACGCCCATGAGAAATATAACTTTGAAGCTATCGAAATATACGGTGATGAAGATAAATATTGCCTTGGGTATGTGGAAGTAAAGGGAACCAAGACCAGTCCGGGCCAGCTTCATATTGAAAAAATAAACGGCTGTGAAGACATGGCCGGTGCGGACAGCGTGGATGATGTCCTGGTGGTATACTGCGCAAAGCATCCGGCGCATAATTTCACCACCGTTGTGGGATGGTACGAGCATGCAACTGTATACAGGTACTACCAGGAGATGCATTTTTCTTCGGACAACCCTGACGAGGCCGATGTATATGTCCAGCATTACAATGCCATCGCAAAGGCCGATGACTGTGTTCTGCTTCCAAGAAGGGAAAGAAGCCTTTACAGCAAGTGGTCCATACCGCGCAGAACCGCCGGTGCGGCATACGGCTTCGGCCAATCGAACATCTGGTATGCCAACGAGGATAACGAGTTATTAAAGAAATTCCTGGAACAGTTTACAAAGAGAATCAACGAATACGACGGGGAGAACTGGCTGTATAAATATCCTGAAATATCTTGATATGTGGCCAAATTATGATAAAATAATTATGTTTCTTTCGTGTTTGTTGTTGTTTTTACAGAATGGAGTTTGGTTTTATGAAAAAGCTTTTTAAATATATAATCCCGGCAGCGTTTTTTCTGATTCTTCTTTTTAAGCCGGACAGCGCATATGCGGATGAAAAAGAAGCAACCATCGCCAAGGGTGTTTACATCGATACCGTCGATATTGGCGGAATGACGGTAAAGGAAGCCCAGGCCGCGTTGAAAAAGCATATTGAAAGCCTTCGCGGCAAGAGCTTTGCGGTCCTTATCGGCGATGCAACCCTTGTTGTTACCATGGAAGAGCTTGACTATAAATATGAGCCTAATAATTATATCGAACAGGCGGTCAAGCTGGGCAAGGCGGGCAACCTGATACAAAGGTACAAGGACAACAAGGATATTGAGCATGGGAAAAAGGTATACCCGCTTACATATACATATAATGAAGACAAGCTGATGAAAATCCTTGAGAAGGCGGCCGAGAAGTATAAGGTTAAGCCCAAAAACGCCGCATTCACAAGGAAGAACGGCGAATTTATTTTCACAGACCATGAGCTTGGCAGCAGGATGGATGTAGAATCGACATTTATTACTGTCAAGGAAAAGCTGGACAACTGGAACCGCCTGGATTTCATAGTTCAGGCCCATATGGTCGATGTTCTGCCCCAGTATACCAGGGAAGACCTGGAGAAGTGCACAACCATACTGGGCGAGTTTACAACGGAGTACAAGGATTCCAGCGAGGACAGGGCCGCAAACCTGGCAAACGGCGCCAGGCTGATTAACAATGCCGTGCTATATCCCGGTGACGTGTTCTCAAGCCTTGACTATCTTCTTCCGTTTACCTTGGAAAACGGTTATTATATGGCCGGTTCCTACAATGCCGGAAGAATTGAGCAGACCATAGGCGGAGGAGCCTGCCAGGTAACCACGACGTTATACAATGCGGTACTTCGTGCGGAGTTGGAGATTGTCGAGCGTCACGCCCACTCCATGACGGTATCATACGTGGATCTTGCCTATGATGCCGCGATTGCCGAAAACTCAAAGAACTTCAAGTTTAAGAATAATTTGGACCTGCCCATTCTGATAGAGGCATTCAGCAGGGACAGGGTTATAACATTCCGGATCTGGGGCCATGAAACAAGACCTGAGAACAGAACGGTGAAATTTGAGAATAAAGTCCTGAAAGAAATAGCTCCTCCGGCAGAAGATAAGGTAACTAAGGATCCGACAAAGCCGGAGTCATACAGGAAGGTAACACAAAAGGCCAAGTACGGATATGTGGCTGAGCTATATAAGATTGTTTATGTGGACGGAGTTGAAGTCAGCAGGGAGTTGGTAAACAAAAGCGTATATAATGCCGAGCCCGCCCATGTGACAATCGGGACCAAAAAGAACAGCAATTGATAATACAAGGGTTTCTTCTTAAAGAAGAAGCCCTTTTATAATGTGCTTTGCCGCCGGCTAAATTTATGAAATATGACACATAAATGCCAAGATTTTCAATTACTTTATAAATGAAAAAAGCTAATAATCAGATGCCAATTCGCCGATATAAATATTGGATATTGTAGTTTTTCGTTACGGAACACCAGCATATAGGAGGTACACATGAGGAAGGCAAGGAGAATCGTATTATTGTTGGCTAAGCTCATTATGATAGCCGCTGCGATATATTTGTCATCGGGCAGGACGGCACTGGCTTCCGATGTTGCAATACCCGACAAGTACTATTTCGTGTTTAACGGTCAGCAAAAGGAAGCCGGTACTGAATACGAGATGACAAACGAGGATGTTCTGCTTAACATAACAGCCGGAACATGGGATCCCGCAACGAGTGTACAGTGGGTATCTTCAGAGCCCGGGGTTGTTGATCTCGAATCCACCACATACGGATCAAACTTTGTAAAGATGGTCAGAAAAGGGCCGGGGTATTCCACAATCACGGCGGTTGTTACTCATGGAACCAATACATATTCGCTCAGTTGTCTCGTCAAGGTCAACCTGGAGTTTGACTTTGTAAAGACCGGCATGACCATTTCAACGACAACGAATGAGAGGATACTTGTTATAAATGACATAGGCGGTACGCCGAAACAGATATATCTGAAATATGTTGACTATACAACGGATGATAGCGGAGACCCGATTCCGGGAGATCCCGTATCCGCATCACTGGTCACATGGGAAAGCAGCAATGAAAGTGTAGCAACTGTCGATGAAACCGGCAAGGTCACTGCGATTGGAAGCGGCAGCTCAACGATAACGGTTACCACCAATACCACGTCCTCACAGGACCGGGCCATGTCCATTTCCCTGCTGGTTGTAGTAGCTCCGAAGTTCAGCCTTTCATTTGACGATATAAACGGCAATCCCGTGACGGCCGAATCGGGCAATGATAAAAACGGCTATACTCCTGTAAACGGTGTTCCTGCAAACTTTATCATAGAATCAAATGCCGTATATGCTTCGAATCTTAAATGGGAAATAATTGACGTAAGTACCGGAAAGGCTCCGACTGCCGACAAACTTTCCTATACGGTCAGTGAAAACAGCGAAAATGTCACCTTCAACAGGGTGAAGGCAGGCACATACGAAATATATGCTTACGCTAACCAGCGGTTTAACTACAATACGAATGCCCCGTATGCGTATATGAAGATAATCGTACCAATTTATATGGGGGACGAAAATGTAATAATGAATGTCGGGGATACTTATGATATTGTTGAGAACTCCAATATTCCGAGCTTCAGTATATTTGAGGCATATTACGAGCAGATCGGAGGTTCGAACATAGCATATGTAAATCCGACTACGGGTGTTATAACCGCCAGGCGTAAGGGTAAAGTAACCATACGACTGGTATACAAGACATCATCGGATTTGTATGACGGCACGATTGTTATTGGGGACAAGCTCATCCATGTAACCGTCATAGACGGCATATCTTTGAACATGACAAGCGCCATGATGTACACTTCAAGCACCCTGCTTTTGCATGCATTGGTTACCGATCCTGCGGAGCCGATCACATGGATAAGCGACAACCCTAGCGTCGCAACCGTGGAAAATGGCCTGGTAACCGCAATAAGACCCGGAGTGGCGGTAATAACAGCGATGCAGAATATACAAGGCGTGGTTAAAAGAGCTTCCTGTGAGATTACTGTACAGCAATCGGTGAATAGTATTACCATAGATCCCAACAGGCTGAACCTTGCCATCGGAGAATACAAAACCTTGTATGCGACCATTACCCCGAAGGTAATCGGAGCAAAGCTCACCTGGAAGACATCCGATGAAGGCGTGGTAAAGATTGTGGAAGAAAATCCGCTTACAGCGACGGTACAGGGTGTCGCCGGAGGAAATGCCGTTATATTCGCTATTAATGAAGATAATATTGTTGTAGGTTATACCCACGTAACAGTGCGACAGCCCGTAACGAGAATAGAGCTATCGGACACGCGGGTAACCATAAAAATAGATGCCAAGAGCATACAGCTCAGGGCGGTCGTTTATCCTGAGAATGCCCTGAACAAGGAAGTAGTATGGACCTCATCCAATACCCAGGTGGCAAGGGTTAACGAAAGTGGTCTGGTTACCCTGGTAAAGCCCGGAGAAGTTACAATAATTGCCAGATCAGTGGATAATCCTTCAGCCATGGCAATGTGCAATATAACCATTGAAGTGCCGGTATCAACCGCATCCATCGATGAAAAGGATATTACAATGTATGTCGGCGAAACAAAGAGGCTGTCATATTCTGTACTGCCGGTTAATGCCACCAATACTACGGTCACATGGACTTCTACAAGACCTAACGTGGCATCGGTGGATTCATCGGGAAGGGTCACGGCAAGGCAGGCAGGCTCAACGGTTATCATGCTTAAGACTGTAGACGGCGGCATTACCGCATACTGTAATGTTACGGTTCGCCATGTGGCGGAAGGGATAAAATTCAGCAGCAATGAGATACAATTATCGGTCGGAGAAACCCGGGAGTTGGAATACTCGCTTGTACCGGCCAACGCAACGGATTCGGATATTATATGGGAATCCAGCGACACAAGGGTAGTGGTTGTGGACGAAATGGGGAAGGTAACCGGAAAGGGTGCTGGAACCGCATTTGTAATCGCCAGGACAGAGCTTGGCGGATTGTCATATATAACAGTGAATGTAAAGCAGCCGGTTACCGGAATCCTGCTGAACTTCTCCGAAAAGACAATTTATGTAAAAGACAGCTTTGACCTTAAGGCATCGGTATCACCGAGCAATGCGTCAAACCTGTCGGTTGTATATAAAAGCTCCAATGAAAGGGTTGCTACCGTATCGGAAAAGGGCGAAGTTGTTGGAGTAAGCCCGGGCATGGCAAGAATAACCGTAACAACCGTGGATGGCGGGATAACTGCCGACTGTATTGTCACCGTAAAGGACAAGCTCACCTCCATGAGACTTAACTATGAAGAGTACAAAGTTGGGGTGGACAAATCATTCACCCTGTCCGTGATGGTCGACAATGTAGTTGTTACCGACCAGGAATTCAGATGGGTGTCAAGTGATTCGTCCATTGCATCTGTGGATAAGAAGGGTAAGGTAACAGGGAAAAAACTTGGCCGTGTTACAATAACCGCATATGCCATGGATGGCAGCGGCCTGGAAGCCAGCTGTGAGGTTGAGGTTGTAAGAGCCGTTACAAAGGTATCATTAGACAGAACCACACTGACCATGCTGGTCGGTGATATCGCACAGCTTACGGCAAAGGTGGAGCCGAGCAACGCCACCTACAAGAATGTAAAATGGACATCCAGCGACAACAGCGTTGTAATGGTGGACGAAGACGGAATGATAACGGCTCTCAAAGCAGGTACGGCCACCATAACGGCAGAGGCCCTGGATAACAGCGGAAAGAAAGCGGTGTGCTTTGTCACTGTAAACAACAGGGTTCCCGCAACATCAATAATACTGGCTGACAAGCAGATAGTCATGGTTGTGGGAGAGCAGAGGGAAGTCAAGCCTGTGCTCAATCCTGTGGGTTCCACGGACAAGATAACATGGAGCTCCGATAATTCCGGAGTTGCCAGTGTAAATAAATCGACCGGAAGAATAAAGGCGAATTCGACCGGAAAAGCATATATAACAGCCATGACCGATTCCGGAAAGACGGCCACCATAGAAATCAATGTAATCGGCCTGAACAGAACTGAGCTGGTATTGGGGCAATACGAACGGGCTTCCTTGTGGGTTGAAGGCGCAACCGGCAGAGTGCGCTGGGATGTCGATAATCCGGCAATCGCCACCGTCGACAGCAATGGAGGTATAATCACCCGTGCCGTCGGCACCACATACATTACCGCAACCGTAAACGGACGACGCCTTACCTGCAAGATAACCGTTGTAAAATGATGAGTTAAAGCCCGCGGGGACACTATGGTGTTATCTCACACACCGGTAGAAAACACGAGCCCCGATATGCCTGACTGTTCATCGGACATAAATGTCCGCTGACTAGTCATACATATCGGGACCCGTTTTTTTCTAACGGTGCATTACGATAACACCATAGTGTCCCCGCGGGCTTTTCTACGGGTTATTGTTCATTTTATGTATAAATTATTACTTTCCTTGTTCAAATGGGCGATTTTTTATCCCCATTCCCGCGTAACGATTGATAATTAACATCGGGTATGATAGAATGCTTTCAGAACATACGTTTAATAACATAAGCGTTTCAACCGAGGGGGTTCAAAATTGCTTATCAGTCTGCATGTTAAGAACTTTGCCATAATTGATGAGGTTGAGGTCTATTTTAAGAATCATCTGAACATACTGACCGGTGAAACCGGCGCGGGCAAATCCATCATCATAGATTCCATAAACTGTGCGCTTGGCGGGAAAACACCCAAAAGCATTGTTCGTACCGGAGCCGAGTATGCCCTCGTGGAGTTGGTCTTTGAGACGGAGGATCCTACGGTTCATGAAGCCATGAAGAGCCTGGACATACCGATGGAAGACAACCAGATAATCATTTCCAGAAAAATCATGCCAAACAGGAGTATATTCAAGCTTAACGGCGAAAATGTCACCCAAGGGATAATTTCATCAATTGCCGAGCTTTTAATTGACATACACGGACAACACGAACACCAGTCGCTTTTAAAGAAAGCAAAGCACTTGGAAATCCTGGACCGTTATGCCAGGGATGACATAGGGAATCTGAAGCAGGAGCTTGGTGAAGCATATAAGTCTTACACCGCGCTGAAACATGAGTATGACAATGCCGGGATCGACGAAGAAAAAAGACTTAGGGAGATATCGTTCCTGGAGTATGAGATAAATGAAATTAAAAGCGCGGTCCTTGTGCCCGGAGAAGACGAGGAGCTGGCGGCGCTTTACAGGAAATATGCCAATGCCCGGGCCATTTCCGAAGGGCTTAAGACGGTATATGAATTAACCGGAAACGGCATGAACGGTGCCGGTGACGGCATGGGCAGGGCGGTAAGGCAGCTGACAAGGATTGCGGAGTATGACGACAAGCTTAAGGATCTTCTGTCACAGGCTGCAGATATTGAGGCCCTGTTGAATGATTTCAACAAGGACCTTTCGCAGTATTTATCCTCCATGGACAGTTTTGAGGAGGAGTTTTACGAAGTAACCAAGAGGCTGGACCTTATAAATCATTTGAAGCAAAAATACGGAAACAGCATAGAGCAGATTCACGCATACATGGCTGAATGCGAAGAAAAGCTGGCACGGTACAGGGATTATGATGCCTATATGGAGCGGCTCCGCAAATCCCTTGAAGCGGAAAGACAAAGGCTTGAGGAGCTCTCGGGCAGGCTGTCTGAGATTAGAAAACGCAGGGCAAAGGAGCTTACTGCCAAAATAAGAGACGCGTTAATGTCTCTTAATTTCCTTGATGTAAGATTTGAGATGGTCTTTAACAGAAGCGGCAGTTATTCCGCAAACGGATATGACGATGCGGAGTTCATAATTTCCACCAATCCCGGTGAAGAGATGAAATCTCTTTCCAGCGTGGCATCCGGCGGTGAGCTGTCAAGAATTATGCTTGGAATAAAATCGGTCCTGGCCGAAAACGATGATATTGAAACCCTGATTTTTGATGAAATCGATGCGGGAATAAGCGGCAGGACCGCACAGAAGGTTTCCGAGCAGCTTTCGGTAATAGCAAGGCATCACCAGATCATATGCATTACGCATCTGGCACAGATAGCAGCTATGGCCGATCGGCATTTCATCATTGAAAAGCAGACCGACGGGAAGACTACACAGACTTGTATCAGGGAGCTTACCGACGAAGAGTCAATAAACGAACTGGCAAGAATCCTCTCCGGTGCCGCCATTACCGAGAGAGTGATGGAGAACGCAAGAGAAATGAAAGAGCTTGCTGCTTCGTCAAAAAAATACTGATAATTATATTGAAAAGCGAATATCTGGCCAAAGGATATACAATACTATGTATATCCTTTTTTATTTGCAAAAGTCCGGCCGGAACAATACTGCGGTATTTGTTTGAAAGATACTTGGTTTTTAAGGATTTCCCGACAGCAGGCGGACATCAATGAAAATATGCAAGAAATGAGGTTAAGTATGAGAAGAAAGAAAATATTTAGAAGGATATTAATATCCTTCTTTTTGCTTGATTTGGCGGCGATTGGCTTTTTTATATTTTATCACATTGAAAAAAACATACCCGATGAGATTAAAATCGTTGTTGACAGGGAAGAAAGCTTCAGCTTCAACATACCGCTTATGGCCGATATTGAAACGGAAGACATCGGCGTAATAAGCGTTAATAATACAAAGATACCGTCAAACCGGATAAAGATAGATTTCAACGAACCCTTTACAATATCCTCATCACAGACCGGCGAATACAACATCAAGCTCAAGCTGTTCGGACTGTTCAATTACAAGAGCATATCCCTTGATGTTATAGACCAGGTAGAATTGATTCCATGCGGCATCCCCATAGGCATTTCGGTGGAGACAGACGGAATACTGGTGCTTGGAAATACTGAAATTACCGGTGCCGACGGTCTTAACTACGAACCTGCTTATAATAAACTGAAGACCGGGGATTATATTATTTCCGTAAATAACAAGAGAATAACGAAAAAGGAACAGCTTATCGATGAAATACAAAAGTCCCAGGGAAATGAAATCAGGCTGACAATCAGGCGCAACGGGGAAATCCTTACCACAAGCATAACACCGGTAAAAACCGTCAGCGGCAAATACCAGATCGGTACATGGATCAGGGATGACACCCAGGGTATCGGGACCCTGACCTTTATCTCGACCGACGGGCATTTCGGAGCCTTGGGCCATGGCATTACCGATATTGATACGGGAAGATTGATTGAGGTGGGCAACGGATCAATATATGACGCTCAGATAATATCCATTGTAAAGGGCAAGGAAGGGGAGCCCGGAGAAATTATAGGCATGATTCGACAGAACGAAAAAAACAGGATTGGAGATATTACCGATAATACTCCGCAAGGGATTTTCGGTGATATTAACCACAAATATAAGCTTAATGAAGATTTTAAGCCGCTGAAGATTGGACTAAAGCAGGAAATCAAGACCGGAAAGGCTTATATAAGATGCATGGTGGACGGCACTCTGCAGGACTATGAAATAAACATTCAAAAGATAGACATAAGCAACTCCAACCAAAGCAAAGGCCTGGTCATAAAGATAACGGACGAGCGTCTGCTTAATTTAACCGGGGGCATAGTCCAGGGTATGAGCGGTAGCCCGATTATCCAAAATAACAAGATAATCGGCGCGGTAACGCATGTATTTATACAGGATTCAACCAAAGGATACGGTACCTTTATTGAAAATATGGTGAATAAGCTGGAATAAAGTATTGTCGAACAATGCGATAACAAAGGATTGAAACTTTTTGATGCAATAGATATAATTATGGCATGGTAATAATTTACAGTAATTACTGCATATCCCCAATTAAGTCATGCCTTCATTTTTATTTCTGTAATATTATAGTATAAAATGTAGGATAATTAGAAATAATGACGAAAAAACTTAGACATAATTTGGTAATATTGCCACAGGGAATTTATTTGACTAAAATTTACTACGAGGATATAATTATGCTAATTAAATACTTTTTCATGTAATTAAATTCTAAAATATGTTAACAAGAGCGGGGGATTATCCTATATGCGAAAGATGAGAGGTGACTAAAAGGGGAATAAAAATAATTAATGGAGGTATAAGTAGTATGGGCAAGATTAATGTAGCAATTGTTGATGACAACGAAAGGATGGTGAATCTTCTTGAGGATATTCTCAAGGAGGACTCGGAAATCGAGGTAGTGGGGAAATCCGAGAACGGGCTGGATGCGGTGGATATGATTAAGGAAACGAAGCCGGACGTAGTGCTTCTCGATTTAATCATGCCTAAGCTGGACGGGCTCGGAGTAATGGAAAAGATAAAGAAAGATACCGATCTGAAAAAGAATCCGTCCTTTATTATCATCACGGCAATTGGACAAGAAGGGGTTACCGAAAGCGCTTTTGAACTGGGAGCAAATTACTATATCATGAAGCCGTTTGACAGCAGCGTGGTTTTATCAAGAATCAAGCAGCTGAAGGGCGATTATCACAACAAGCTTACCAACAGCCATAGGGTAAGCGCGTTCGAAAACAAGAGTACTTACATGGAAAGAAACCTGGAAGCTGATGTTACCAATATAATTCATGAAATCGGCGTTCCGGCACATATCAAGGGGTATCAGTACCTGAGAGACGCAATAATGATGTCGGTTAACGATATAGAAATGCTGAATTCAATAACCAAGCTCCTGTATCCTTCCATTGCGAAGCGTCATAAGACCACTCCAAGCAGGGTCGAGAGGGCTATCCGCCATGCCATTGAGGTGGCCTGGAGCAGAGGAAAGATGGACACGATTGACGAGCTGTTCGGATATACGGTAAGCAATGGAAAGGGAAAACCTACAAATTCGGAATTTGTAGCGCTGATAGCCGATAAGATCAGGCTTGAATATAAATTAAGGGCACAATAACGGGTATTTAATACAGCATATGTCATATCCATAGCCGAAAGTATCATATGTCGCATTTATAGGAGTGCGGAGGCCATAAATATCATACATATTTACAGCCTCAGTACTCCTAATTTACATGCGGGCTGTAATGATGACGTTTGCAGGATGTTCCTGTCGATTATTCGTTTATAAGTATATATAAGTATATAATATACAGGATAAAAAATGCACAAAAAAGATTGCGCTAAAGCCATAAAATATAACTAATATAATAATCTTCCAATAAAAAAAGAGTAAACGCTTGATATTTTTATTTACATTGTGTAAAATTATGATTGAGAAAAAATTGACAAACAGGTATTTATAGCATTACATTTAAAATGCATTAACAAATAAAATCTAGGAGGAATTATTATGGCAGTAAGAGTTGCAATTAATGGTTTTGGACGTATTGGTCGTCTTGCTTTCAGACAGATGTTCGGTGCAGAGGGTTACGAGATCGTTGCGCTGAACGACCTGACAGATGCCAAGATGCTGGCACACCTTTTAAAGTATGATTCGGCACAGGGCAGATATGCAAAGGCCGATACCGTTGTGGCCAAGGAGAATTCAATCGTCGTTGACGGCAAGGAAATTAGAATTTACAGCGAAGCCGACCCATCCAAATTACCTTGGAAGGAGTTGGATGTTGATGTTGTGCTTGAGTGCACTGGCTTCTTCACATCAAAGGCAAAAGCACAAGCACATATAGATGCCGGCGCTAAGAAGGTTGTTATTTCCGCACCTGCCGGAAAGGATCTTCCGACAATCGTTTATGGCGTTAACGAGAAGACATTGAAGCCATCCGATACAATTATTTCAGCAGCATCCTGCACGACCAACTGTCTTGCACCTATGGCTTACACATTGAACAAGCTTGCTCCTATCGATAAGGGTTACATGGTTACAATCCATGCTTATACAGGCGACCAGAACACACTGGATGCTCCTCACAGAAAGGGCGACTTAAGACGTGCAAGAGCAGCCGCCATCAATATCGTTCCTAACTCCACCGGTGCTGCCAAGGCCATCGGCCTGGTTATTCCTGAACTGGACGGCAAGCTCGACGGTGCTGCTCAGAGAGTTCCTGTAGCAACAGGCTCAACAACAATCCTGACAGCAGTATGCAACAAGGAAGTAACTATCGAGGAAGTAAATGCAGCCATGAAGGCCGCTGCCAGCGAATCCTTCGGTTACACCGAGGATGAGATTGTATCCTCTGATATCATCGGCAGCACATATGCTTCAATCTTTGACGCTACTCAGACCGCTGTTATGAAGCTTGAAGGCGGCAAGAGCCTGGTTAAGGTTGTTGCTTGGTACGACAACGAGAATTCATATACCAGCAACATGGTAAGGACAATCAAATACTTCAACGAAATATCCAAGCAATAAATCAGAATCATTGATCCATGATGGGTCCGGTCTTTTAGGACCGGACCTTTTTAACATATGAGCTGCCGCTTGTATGGCGGAGCCATTAATTATTCATTTGTGGTTAATTAAATACTTATATGAAAGGAGTATATAAGCTATGCTCAACAAGATGTCAGTTGACGATATTAATGTAAAGGGTAAACGGGTCCTTGTAAGATGCGATTTCAACGTACCTTTGCAGGACGGAGAGATTACCGACGATACAAGAATAGTTGAAGCGCTTCCGACTATCAAGAAGCTTATCAATGACGGAGGCAAGGTTATCCTTTGCTCACACCTGGGAAAACCCAAGGGAACACCAAAGCCTGAGCTTTCACTCGCTCCCGTGGCCAGGAAGCTTTCGGAGCTTTTAGGCAAGGAAGTTGTATTTGCCAAGGATGATAATGTTGTTGGTGAAAATGCAAAAGCAGCCGTAGCTGCCATGAAGGATGGAGATGTTATCCTTCTTGAAAACACCCGTTTCAGGCCCGAGGAAGAGAAGAACATCGATACATTCAGCCAAGAGCTGGCATCCCTTTGTGACGTATTTGTTGACGACGCATTTGGTACCGCCCACAGGGCTCACTGCTCCAACGTTGGTGTTACAAAGTACGTTGATACGGCAGTTGTAGGTTACCTGATGCAGAAGGAAATCGAGTTCCTCGGCAATGCCGTTAACAATCCCAAGAGGCCTTTCGTAGCCATCCTGGGCGGTTCGAAGGTTTCCAGCAAGATCTCCGTAATCAATAACCTCCTGGATAAGGTTGATACATTAATAATTGGCGGAGGTATGGCTTATACCTTCATGAAGGCAATGGGAGAAGAGGTTGGAAAGTCCCTGCTTGAAGAGGATTACATCGGGTATGCCAAGGAAATGATGGAGAAGGCCAAGAAGAACGGTGTCAAGCTCCTGATACCTGTTGATACCGTTGTAGCAAAGGAATTCTCCAATGACGCCGAGTACAAGACCGTAAAGCGCGGTGAAATCGAGCCTGATTGGCAGGGCCTTGACATAGGCGAAGAGACCTGCAAACTGTTTGCCGATGCGGTTAAGGATGCCAAGACCGTTGTTTGGAACGGACCTATGGGCGTATTCGAAATGCCTAACTTCGCAAAGGGTACCATAGCAATAGCCAAGGCTCTCGCCGAGATTGACGCAACGACCATTATAGGCGGCGGAGATTCCGCGGCGGCTGTTAACCAGCTTGGATTTGGCGGCAAGATGACACATATTTCAACCGGCGGCGGCGCATCCCTGGAATTCCTTGAAGGCAAGGAGCTGCCCGGTGTTGCTGCGGCTAACGACAGGAAATAAGCCGCGGTTATGTATCATATACGCAGATAATAAAATTTATAAAGTCTAATCTTCTTATAAAAAGAAAATTGGTAGCAAGCTTTTCCGAATTAAGTATTGTATTTTACGGAAAAGCTTGCTACAATTTACTAAGTGCATTTTATACGCGTATCATACACCGATTGACGACTATTGCGGCAGCTGGGGGTACGTCATCCGCTGCTTGTTAAGATAGATAATATATTATTCAGGAGGTTTGAATTATGCGTAGAAAGATTATTGCAGGTAATTGGAAGATGAATAAGACACCTGGTGAGGCAGTAAAGCTTATAAATGAACTCAAGCCTTTAGTGGCTAACGATGAGGTTGATGTGGTATTCTGCGTTCCCGCAATCAGTATCATACCTGCCGTTGAGGCAGTTAAGGGAACTAATATAAAGATTGGTGCCCAGAATATGCATTTTGAGGAAAGCGGAGCATATACCGGTGAGATTGCTCCCAACATGCTGACAGAAGCAGGTGCTGAATATGTAATCATAGGGCATTCAGAAAGAAGGGAATATTTTGCCGAGACCGACGAGACCGTCAACAAAAAGGTTCTCAAGGCATTTGAGCATGGGCTCACACCCATTATCTGCTGCGGCGAATCCTTAAAGCAGAGGGAACAGGGCATTACCATTGATTTTGTACGCCAGCAGGTTAAGATAGCTTTCCTTAATGTTACCAAGGAGCAGGCAATGAAAGCCGTTATTGCTTATGAGCCCATATGGGCAATCGGAACAGGAAAAGTGGCAACTCCCGAACAGGCGGAAGAGGTATGCAAGGCTATCCGCCAGTGTATCGGTGAAATATATGATGCCGAAACGGCTGAAGCCATCCGCATTCAATACGGCGGCAGCGTAACCGCAGCCAGCGCTTATGAGCTGTTTACCCAGGAGAATATCGACGGCGGACTGGTTGGCGGAGCAAGCCTTAAGGCTGATTTCGGAAAGATTGTAAACTATAAGCAAAACAGATAAGACATTGTGTTTTATGTAACATAGCAAATAGACAGGTTTATTGGACACAAGTCTGTAGAAAAGAGGTTCAAAATGAGTAAAAGACCAACAGTATTATTGATATTAGACGGATTTGGGCTAAATGACAGGAGAGAAGGCAATGCCATAGCGATAGCTAACACACCGGTAATGGACCGGCTGATGAAGGAATATCCGTTTGTTAAGGGTTATGCCAGCGGTATGGCCGTAGGACTTCCGGAGGGACAGATGGGCAACTCCGAGGTGGGCCATATCAACCTTGGTGCGGGAAGAATCGTGTACCAGGAGCTGACGAGAATTACGAAGGAGATACAGGACGGCTCATTCTTTGAGAATCCTGCGCTGCTTGAGGCTGTCAACAACTGCAGGAAGCATAATTCCGACATGCATTTCTTCGGGCTGCTTTCAGACGGCGGCGTACACAGCCACAATACCCATTTATACGGATTGCTTGAGCTTGCTAAGCGATATGGCATAAAGAACGTATATGTCCATGCGTTCCTGGACGGAAGGGATACACCGCCGACTTCGGGCAAGGGATACATTGAAGAGCTCGAAGAGAAGATCAAGGAAATCGGCGTAGGCAAGATTGCCACGGTTATGGGCCGCTACTATGCCATGGACAGGGATAACCGCTGGGACCGTACTGAGAAGGCATACCGTGCCATCGTATATGGCGAAGGAATTGCCACAGAAAGCGCAGTCGAAGCGGTTCAGGCTTCCTATGACAATGAGGTTCATGACGAGTTTGTAATTCCCGCAGTCATAATGGAAAACGGAAAGCCCGTTGGAACCGTTAAGGAAAATGACTCTATCATTTTCTATAACTTCAGACCCGACCGCGCAAGGCAGCTGACCAAGGCGTTCTGCCTGGATGATTTTAAAGGCTTTGACCGTGGCAGGGAAAGAATGAGGCTTACCTATGTATGCTTCTGCGAATATGACATTACAATACCTAACAAGCTTGTAGCCTTTGACAAGGTATCCCTGGACAACACCTTCGGACAGTTTTTGGCACAGCATAAGATGACACAGCTCAGGCTGGCCGAGACCGAAAAATATGCCCATGTCACATTCTTCTTCAATGCCGGCATAGAGGTGCCCAACGAAGGCGAAGACAGAATCCTGGTTGATTCTCCGAAGGTCGCGACTTATGACCTTAAACCGGAGATGAGTGTATACGAGGTATGTGACAACCTGGTCAAGGCAATCAAATCGGGCAAATATGACGTAATCATATGCAACTACGCAAATCCGGACATGGTAGGACATACCGGCATACTGGAGGCTGCCGTAAAGGCTATTGAAGCGGTGGATGAATGTGTGGGCAGGGCTTTGGATGCTCTCTTGTCAGTTGACGGCCAGATGTTCTTGTGTGCGGATCACGGAAATGCCGAGCAGCTTATAGACTATGAAACCAACGAGCCTTTTACCGCGCATACGACGAATCCGGTACCGTTTATCCTTATAAACTACGACAAGGACTACACCCTGGATGAGGGCGGCTGCCTGGCCGACGTGGCTCCTACCTTGATAGAAATGATGGGTATGGAAAAGCCCAAAGAGATGACCGGCAGGTCCCTGTTAAAGAAGAAAAACTGACAACCGGTAATTAACAGAATTTATGGTTGAAAAAATATATGTTCTGTGTTAGAATAGGCATAGTTTTGAAATGAATTATGCTTGTCACATGGGAATGGAGGATTAATTGTGGACATTTTAAGAGCTATATTGCAGATAATATATATCGGTATTTGTGTAGTGTTGGTATTCGTTGTATTAAGACAGGAGGGTAAATCGTCAGGATTATCCGCCGCCCTGACCGGTGCATCCGAATCGTACTGGAGCAAAATCAAGGGGCGCACGGCCGAAGGTATGATAGTCAGATTAACAAAAATACTGGCGGCGTTGTTCGTAGTCCTATCGGTAATACTTAATCTTGATTGGTAAATACGCTAAAGCAAAAACACTCTGGATACCAGGGTGTTTTTTATTGGACAGTTCACTGTATAGTATCATGCAAATATGGAAGTATATTATATGTGATTGTTTATTTACCGCACAAGCATGATGAAAAAGGAGTTTGGAATGAAAAGATCTAATGATATTGAAGAAAGAGCCCGTATGCTTATGGACTTCTTTGGCAGCAGCGAATATAGGCCCATGCGGTTTAAGGACATTGCCGCCATACTGCAGGTCCCGAAGGATTCTCGGGACGAGCTTAGGGATGTACTGGATTTCCTGGTGGCAAAAGGAAAGATAATAACAGACGAAAAAGGCAGGTACAGGCTGCCAGGAGACAGGCTGAAAACCGGCATTTTTTCAGGGACGCAAAAAGGTTATGGATTTGTAATAATTGAGGGTGAATCTGAAGATGTGTTCATACCTGAAAACGCCGTTAAAGGAGCCATGCATGGCGACAAGGTCGTCATAGCCGTAAATGACGAGAAAAACGGCAAAAGAAAGGAAGGCGCCGTTCTTCAGATACTTGAACGGGGTATGAAGGAAGTGGTCGGTACCTTTTACCGAAGCAGGAACTTCGGATTTGTCATCCCCGACAACCAGAAGCTTGGTTATGACATTTTCATACCGAAGGAGTTTACAAAAGGGGCCATAACGGGGCATAAGGTTGTTGCCGCAATAACAAGCTACGGAAACGGGTCACAAAACCCGGAAGGGAAGATAACAGAAATCATAGGCCATATAAATGACCCGGGAGTGGATATAATGTCCGTGGTCAAGGCATATGATCTGCCTGTTGAATTTCCGGCGGAAGTGATGAAATCATTGGAATCCATTCCGGAAGAGGTTAGGCCGGAGGATATCAGGGACAGGATAGATATCCGGGATATCCTTACGATTACTATCGACGGTGAGGACGCCAAGGACCTGGACGACGCCGTATCCCTTACAAAGGAAGGAGACATCTACCATCTGGGTGTCCACATCGCAGATGTAACGCACTATGTCAGGGAAGGCTCGGCACTGGACAAGGAGGCCCTGAAAAGGGGAACCAGCGTATATCTTGTGGACAGGGTAATACCAATGCTTCCGCACAAGCTGTCCAACGGTATATGCTCACTTAATCCCGGAGTTGACAGGCTGGCATTAAGCTGTTTCATGGACATTGATTCCAAGGGAAATGTCATCGGGCATAAGATTGCGGAGACCGTCATACGCTCGGATAAACGGATGACCTATACCGATGTGGCTAAGATCGTGGAGGACCATGACGAAGAGCTCAGCAAGAAATATGAAGAGCTGGTTCCCATGCTGATGCTTATGCTGGAGCTTTCGGAAATCCTTAAGGCAAGAAGGCATAAGCGCGGCGCCATAAACTTTGATTTTCCTGAAAGTAAAATAATTGTCGATAAAAACGGCAAGCCTCTTGAAATCAGGGCATATGAAAGGAATAAGGCGACCAAGATTATTGAGGAATTCATGCTGATTGCGAACGAAACGGTCGCGGAGGATTATTTCTGGCAGGAGATACCGTTCCTGTACCGTACCCATGAAAAGCCCGGCGATGAGAAAATCAAGGCTCTTGCCATATTCATCAACAATTTCGGTTATTCAATTAAGGTTGGCCAGGAGAATATACATCCCAAGGAGCTTCAGAAGCTCTTGGTAAAAATTGAGGATACCCCGGAGGAGTCGTTAATCAGCAGGCTTACGCTGCGCTCGATGAAGCAGGCAAAATACACGGTGGAGAATACGGGGCATTTCGGATTGTCCGCCAAGTACTATACTCATTTTACTTCACCGATACGCCGCTATCCCGACCTGCAGATACACAGGATCATAAAAGAAAACCTGAAAGGAAAGCTTAACGAGGAAAGAATGGGGCACTACGGGAAAATCCTTCATGAGGTCGCCGATCAGTCCAGCCGGACGGAACGCAGGGCTGATGAAGCCGAGCGGGAAGTCGAGAAAATGAAAAAGGTTGAGTACATGGAAGGGCACATCGGCGAAACCTTTAAAGGTGTTATTTCGGGTATAACCTCATGGGGAATATATGTGGAGCTTCCGAACACCGTTGAGGGAATGGTCAGGGTAAGCGCCATGGGGGATGATTATTATATCTATGATGAAGAGCATTACCAGATGATAGGAGAGCATACGAGAAAGACCTACAAGCTTGGACAGACGGTCACCGTGGAGGTGATCGCCGCCGACAAGATGCTTCGTACAATTGATTTCATGTTTGTGGAGGATGAGGAATAATGGGTGAGAACATCAAGCTTATCGCAAACAATAAAAAGGCATACCATGATTATTTCATAGAAGATAAATATGAAGCGGGGATAGAGCTTATCGGCACCGAGGTCAAATCCTTAAGGGCTGGCAAGTGCAGCATAAAGGAGTCATTTATCAAAATTGAAAATGATGAAGCATTCATTTATGGCATGCATATAAGCCCTTATGAAAAAGGCAATATATTCAACAAGGATCCGTTAAGGGTAAGAAAGCTGCTCCTTCACAGGTATGAGATTAATAAAATCAACGGGCGGCTCACACAGAGGGGGTATACCCTGGTTCCCTTGAGGGTGTATTTTAAAGGGCACCTGGTTAAGGTTGAAGTTGGCCTGGCCAAGGGCAAGAAGCTCTATGACAAGAGGGAGGACATTGCCAGGAAGGATTTGAGAAGGGAGACCGAGAGGGATTTTAAGGTGAAAAATCTATAATTGCCAAAGGATAGCGTAACTTTACTGTAGGAAATAAAAGGCAGAGTTCACCAAAGATGTGTTAATAGAAATCACTTTAAATATACCTTTTTATCTACTATTTTACAAGCCCCAGATATGTGCATTAAACCATACATATTTCTTTGCTTCAGCACTTA